>VYLR01000018.1_pt1 | contig 210480 bp, 189 predicted proteins | sample 5114291 | NCBI WGS metagenome assembly VYLR01 (sample SAMN12291774, study PRJNA351875) | freshwater metagenome | isolation source: freshwater lake | place: USA: Michigan, Lansing Lake | collected 2013-08-14 | reverse complement strand
AAAAATGCGGAGATTTCCATTACAACTCACGCAGTAAGCAATTTGAACTGAGTGGGCAATTGTTTCGCTAACAATTGTCATCAGCACAAATAAAAGTAGAAATCGAGTTTTTAATTTTCCCATGGGATATATTTATATTTAATTGTCTTAAGAATGATTTAACGAAGTTAATAGATCTGATTATAAAAAAAATTATTTTAAATAAATAGATATGTTGATTCACTCATTCAGATATTATCAAATAGTTAATAAGTAAAACCTATGGTATTGGACTTAGAAGTAGTTAAAATCAGTAATGATCTAGAATTATTTATGAATTAAATTCAACGCTAAAACTTGACTTTTAAGTTCATTAATTTCGATAAAATGTTTTTACTCCAAAAAATACAAATCGTCATATGGCGAGTTAACCGGTGCGCCTAGGTTAATTGGTTTTTTCCAAGTGTTGTTTTGTTCATCCCATTCACTTCTGTATATATCATAACCTCCCATTCCTTTATAGCCTTTGGATGAAAAGTACAAAAAATGACCATCTTTGGATAAACAAGGAAACTCTTCGTCTTTGTCAGTATTGATGTTTTCCAATTTAAAAGGCGTACTCCATTTACCATTACCTAATTTTTTAAGCTGGTATATGTCTTTGCTAAGGTTTTCCTCTTCTCCATAGCTGGTAATAAAAATGCTGCTTTTATCAGGGGTTAAATAAAATAAGGACTTGTAATTTTTCTTTTTATCCATCCCTGATCTTACATCATCTGTGGACATCAGTATTTTGCCGCCGCTTTCTAACTGCGTAATGCTATTTTGAATTGTGTTTAAATCCACATGTTTTTTGTCATAAACCTCTAGAACCAAATTTGGTTTATTAATTAATTGAATACTGTTCTCGCAAAATTCAATTTCAGCATCAATTTGTTTTAATTGCGCATCATTAGCATCAATGCTTTGGAATTTTTTAAATAATTGAATGGCATTCGAAAATTGGTAATTTTCTTGATAGGCTTTGCCTAAGTAATATAAGGCGTTGTTCGGAACTTCTTTACTCTTTGTTGCTGCCTCCAGTTCTTTAATGCAGTCTGTTTTATCTCGCTTGGTATTATATAAGCTTAATCCGTATTTATAACGTTGTTCAGGCGTAAAATTCATGATTGGTGCTAATTTAGAATATAATAATGCTGATTCTGAGAAGTTACTTTGATTGAATAATTTTTCAGCAAGTTCTAAATCAGATTTGTCTTTTTCAGATTCCATTGTTGTTCGCGAAACTTTTTTGGTTGCTACTTTCGGAGCGTTTACAGTTTCTTTTACGGCAGGTAATGGTAAGTTATCCAAGTCAACTTTTTCAGATTCATATTGCGTAAAATAGTTAGTGATTTTTACAGCTTTTTTACTTTTCTCTCTCACGCAACGCATAATTTGTTTTAAAACATAGTCTCCTCTTTTTTGTGGAACATCAAACGACCCTGTAATATCCGTGTAACCTTCTGTTTCAATGGTTACATCGTATTTGGCGCCCGGAGCTACAATCATTAAATAATGTCCGGTTTGTGAATTGGTTTTGTAAACCCCTGCTAACTCTCCAGTGTTGTTATTAAACAAAGTAATTAAGCCTTCTTTTGAATAACCGGTGTCATTAACTGCGTTAAAATTTCCTTTGATAACATAGTAATCATTTTCTCGGGTTGGCAATTTAATAAACAGCTGTTCTGCTTTATTATCTTTTCTATTGCTAAAATAAAATGCATTAGTTTCGGTGGAATCTGTTACAAATAAATAATCATCAAATGGCGAATTGATTGGGTAACCCATGTTAACCGGAGTACTCCATTCACTAACAGTGTCTGGCCTGGTGCATTTAAAAATGTCTAATCCACCCATGCTGTTATGCCCTCTACTACTAAAGTACAAGGTTAAACCGCTATGAGACAAATACGGATAGTTTTCCTCTAAAGGGGTATTAATAGTTTGACCCATTGATGAAGAGCTGCTAAGCTTACCATTAGGTAGAACAACACTTTTATACAAGTCCAAATTACCGGCTGGTGCGGCCGAATGTGATGCGTAAATAAACTGCCTCTGATGAAATTGTGTGAGGGTTAATTTCTTCTTTTTTAATTTATCTGTTGGATTGCTAAATGCATCGGTTTTGTAACGTAAACGGTTGCCAATAATATCCAATGGACAATTACTAAGTAAATCAGTTTCACTAATGCTTTGTCGCTTTGATACACTTATATTAAGTGGTGACGCCATCAGTTCATTGCCACTAGTACAATTTTTAATTAGTAATTCAATTTCATTTGCAAGAAGTTCCTGAGGCTTAGCTTTTTGCTTATATCTTTCAAGGCTTTGTATTGCATCGTTGAACAAGTAAGACTGCATGTATGCTTTACCGAGATAATAATTTACGTCGTAATTAACTTCCTTTACCATGGAGGCAATTTCAAGAGCTTGGATTGCTTTTAATTTTTGTTTATTTAATTTAATTAAGCTGACGCCATAGTAATAATTATAAAACGGTTCTTGTGGGTCTTTTTTAATCAGGTCTAAGAATTGTTGTGCGGCTAATTCGTATTTTTTTGCCATAAAACTGGATAAGGCCTCTACAGGTTTTTTACGTTCAGCCTCTAATTCAAGTTTTACCAACTCATCAATTTTTGATGCACCGATTTTATTTTTTCCCGCCACGGTTTTGCCACCGGCGGTATATTCTAATAACTCCTTGTTATTAGTTAAGATTTCTGCAGTATCACTAACAGATTTAATGTAGGCTACCTTTTCATCCTCATCTGTGAAATAATTTTGAATAGTTACTAATCCCTTTTTATCTATTTTTTGAAGTTTTATTTCCTGCTTACAAATATCATAATCTGTTTTGAGTGGTACTTCTATTATTTCTCTAAAGTTGCCATATTCCTGTGTTTCAATTTTTAATAAATATCTAACATTTGGAACAACGCATAATAAATATCGGCCAGTATAGGCATTGGTATTATATGTTCCAACTAACTGGTTATTACTGGCATTATATAAAAACAATTTTGCTTTTTTAAACTTAGGATTATCAAGAGCTTCAATTCTACCTTTAACCAAAACTACCTTAATAGTATCTGAATAGGGTATTGTTTTGTAAACATCGTATTTTGAATCTTCACTAAATCTATTTGAAACCAAGTAAACGAATTTTTTCTTTTTAGGTACAAAAAAATCATCAGGTACCGTTGTGTTTTTTTTGGTAGTGTCCGTTTGCCCCAGTGCCTGATTAACAATCAGAAATAAGAAGAGGATATGTTTAAAAATGTATTTCAATGATTATTAAATGAATATTTATTCTTGAACGTAGATTCGCTTAACTCGTGATGACACACTTGTTAATACCTCATATGTTATTGTTCCTAGCGCCTCAGCAGTATTAATTAACTGTTTATTGTTTTCAAAAATGATCACTTCATCACCTTCTTTGCAATCTACATTGGTCACATCAATCATGCACATGTCCATGCAAATGTTTCCAACTGTTTTGCAAAAATGATTATTAATAAACACGCCATGCTTTCCGTTACCTAGTTGTCTGCTAAAGCCATCTGCATAACCAATTGGTATTGTTGCAATAGTTATTTGATTTTCTATTTTTCCATTTCTATTGTATCCAATTGTTTCGCCTTTTTTTACATGTTTAACTTGCGATATTTTTGTGCTGAGTTTTCCTACGTGCTGTAATTGCTGTTGTTCTTGTTCATTTACACCAATACCATACATGCCAATCCCTAGTCTAACCATATCGTAATGGGCTTCCTTAAATCGACTGATGCCACCTGAATTACAGATGTGTTTAAGAAAGCGATGTCCAGTTTCAAGTTCAATTTTGTTAGCCATTTTTTCAAATAGCTTTATTTGTTGATTTGTGAAATCATCCAATAGCTTATTGTCACTTCCAACCAAATGAGAAAATGCGGACACGATTTTTAAGTTTGGACTTTTTTTAAGGTGTTTAATTAAAGTCTCCAAATCAGATTCTTCAAAACCTAAACGATGCATTCCTGTGTCCAGTTTTAAGTGAATTGGATACGGTTCAACTACACCATATTTATCAAGGCATGAAGAAAATTCAGTTAAAACTCTTAAAGAATAAATTTCAGGTTCTAACTTATAATTGATGATATCATCGAAAGAATCTGATTCAGGATTCATTACCATAATAGGCAATGTAATTTGCGATTCACGTAATTCAACACCTTCATCAGCATAAGCAACTGCTAAATACTGAATGCCATTAAATTGTAAGGTTTTTGCAATTTCTGAACTCCCACTGCCGTAACCTGTAGCCTTAATCATAGCCATTATTTTGGTTGAAGGTTTAATTAAACTTCGATAATGGTTAATGTTATCAATTATCTTATTAAGATTAATTTCAAAAACAGTATCGTGGCTTTTTTGCTGTAATAATTTACTTATGCTTTCAAAACCAAAACTACGCGCCCCTTTTAATAATACAGTTGAATTACTGAAATGAAAATCAATTAGTTTAAACTGATTAATGAATGTAGCTGTATCCTTATAAAATAAGGAACCTGAGCTAAATAAATATTTGTAATTTCCAATGTCCTGTCCAATAGCAATAATTAAATCAACTTTAGAATTACTAATAAGTTGGGCAATGTTTTTGTATAATTGCTGGCTGAGTATACCTGATTGCTCAATATCCGAAAGCACAACGATTTTTTTTAGCCGGCGATGTTGCTGTTCTAAAAAATTAAGGGCGATTTTAAGTGAATCAAAATCAGAGTTGTAAAAATCATTTATGATCAATGAATTTTTAATTCCGTTTTTTATTTCAAGTCTTAATGCAATAGAACTTAATTGTTGGATTCCCTCTTGAATTTGAGAAATAGAATATTTGAGATAAAGTAAAACACCAACGCAGGTTGCAATGTTACTTACAGAGGCATCATCAGTCAAATGTGTATTAACCTCAAAATTTTTATCTAAATAGTTAAACGCAATTGCGTTGTTCTTTACTGAAAAAGTGAGGTCACCATTTAGTTTACCAACCTTTAAGGTATTTTCATCTGGTTGACTGGATGGTAATTCAAAGTTTACCTGGTTAATAATACAAAATGAAGCTTGTTTAAATAACTTTAATTTTTCAGTTATTTTGGTTTCAAGGCTGTCAAAACCTTGACTATGAGCATCACCAAGTGCCGTAAATACACCAATGGTTGGAGAAATTATTTCTGCCAATTGTGCCATTTCACCTGTAGTGGAGATACCTGCTTCAAAAATACCAAGGGTGTGCATAGCGTTTAAATTAAGAACACTAAGAGGCACGCCTATTTGCGAATTGTAACTTTTAGGACTTCGGCAAATGGTATATTTTGATTTTAGGAGTTGGTATAACCATTCTTTAACAATGGTTTTACCGTTACTTCCAGTAATACCAATTACAGGTATATTATGTTTCTGCCGGTGATAAACGGCTAATTTTTGTATTGCTTGTAATGGATTGGCTATTTTAATAAAACTTAAGGCATTACCTTTTATTTTGGATTCATTAAAGTTTGTTTCAACCAAAAAGGATTTAACTCCTTTATCTGCCAATTCCTGAATGTATTGATGTCCATCGTTGCGCTCAGTTTTTAAAGCAATAAACAAATGTTGATCAGGGTTTTGTAATTGTCTGCTATCAACAAAGTAATGATTTATTAAATTAGCAGAACCGCTTAATTCACCGTTAATTATGCTTGCTATTTCCTTTGTAGTGTACATTAATTATTCTTCTCATTATAGCAATTTCTGCACAAAGGCTGGTAGCTTTCAGTTTCTCCTAACAAAACAAGTTTATCGTTCATGTGAGTTCTATAGCTTACATAAGCTAATTCGCCGCATTCCAGGCATATAGCCTGAACTTTGGTAACATCTTCAGCAATTGCTAATAAACCCGGCATTGGTCCAAATGGTTTACCTAAAAAGTCCATGTCTAGTCCAGCAACAATTACGCGTATGCCTCTGTTTGCAAGAGTGGTGCATACATTCGGTAGTTCTTCATCAAAAAATTGTGCCTCATCTATTCCAACAACTTCCACATCATTGGCTAATAATAAAATATTAGTGCTGTTTGGTACAGGCGTGCTCATGATTTCCTGACCACTATGTGAAACTACTTTTAATTCATCATAGCGCACATCAATATCCGGTTTAAAAATTTCTACTTTTTGTTTGGCAAATTGTGCGCGCCTCAAACGACGAATTAATTCTTCGGTTTTACCGGAGAACATACTTCCGCAAATGACTTCGATTCGTCCTTGTTTGTGATCCTTAAACATTGTTTAAAATGCGTTAAAAATAAAACTTAAATGTAAGTTTAGCCTTTGTATATTCAAAACTAAATTAATTATAAACTTATACACATGGCAATCGTTAAAGTCTTGATAAATATACAGACACAAATAACCGAATTAGTTAATAATTTGGAAGATTTTGTTCAGCCGAGCGTTCAGCCAAGTTCTCATGAATGTGATCGGTTAAAATCACAACTCGCTCATTTACAGGATTTGCTGGCAGTTTATACTCATCTAAAACACAATAAGGAAATCTCGCCTAGCTTTAATATTCATTCAAAGGTAAGTAACACTGCGCCAGAGGTTAATCTCTCCGAAAAGAATGATTTAAAAACAGACGAGCCAGTTAAACAAATTAAAGAAGTACAAAAACCTATAGAAAAGGTAGTAGAAACTGTTGAAAAGGTTGTTGAATCCAAACCTATTGAAACAAATTCCTCACCAGGAGTAAAATTAGCAGTTGGAATTAATGATAAGTTTAGGATAATCAACGAGTTATTTAAACAGAATGCTAATGAATATAACGTTGCTATGGAGCAGTTTAATTCAATTTCAAATAGTCAAGATGCTGAAACATTCATATCTAGCCTGACTGAATTATATGGTTGGAGCGAAAGATCGGAAACAGTTAAGTTTTTTTATGCATTAATAAGGAGTAAGTATAAATAATGCGGAAGTACTTTCTACTTATTTTTCTGTTTTGCTTTCATCTATTTTGCCTGGGGCAAGATACTGTTATTGCTCGTAGAATCATTAAAGAATTAACCTCAAAAAAGTGTTTTGGAAGAGGTTACGTTTATAATGGTTTAAATAAAGGAAAACAAGTTATTTTAAATGAATTAGGAAAATATAAAGTAACAGGAATATTTAAGAACAATTCATTAACTGAATCATTTCAACATCCTGTAAACGTATTTAAAAATGAGGTTAAATTAAAGATTAACAATAGGCAACTAGTTTTAGGTAAAGATTTTATTCCCTCTCCCAATGCGCCGCCAATGAACGGTAAATTTGTAGTAATAAAAAAAGATTCTATCACTTATTTATCTTCCGATAACAAATTTGTATTAAGTCTTAAGAATAAACTTACCTACGGTGTGGGCTTAAATCAAGATAGTTATTGTGAAATTGAAGTTGACAAAAAGGCAATAGAATCTGAACCGAAGGAAATTGAAATCAGCTTAAAATCACAACTCATTAAATCCTTTGAAAGCACGAACATTGGCTGTCAAATAAAAGGGACCTCATCCAGCGATAGTTTAATTGTGTTTTGTGCACATTATGATCATTTGGGTGGAATTGGTAAAACAGTTTATTTTCCCGGAGCAAATGATAATGCAAGTGGTGTCAGTTTTCTATTGAATCTGGTAAATTATTACAACTCAAATCCTCCTAAGTATACAACTTTGTTTTTATTTTTTGCCGGAGAGGAAGCCGGGCTATTAGGCTCAAAGCATTTTGTAGACAATCATATGGCAATTCTGCCAAATATTAAGTTCCTAATTAATTTAGATTTGTTGGGTACTGGGGATGATGGTATTATGGTAGTTAATGGATCTGTATTTTCCAACCAATTTGCTAAACTGCAAGATGCTAACTCAAAGAATAATTATCTTAAAGAAATAAAAAAGCGTGGAAAGGCTCAGAATAGCGACCATTATTGGTTTACCGAGAAAAGGGTCCCTTCCTTTTTTATTTATACGTTAGGAGGTGTTAAAGCATATCATGATATTTACGATATTGAAAAAACTTTGCCATTAACCGAATTTGTTGACGTTTTTAAACTATTGACAAAATTTGTTTCCAATTTGTAAAACTATCAAGGTCAGACCCGTAATTTAAATCATTAAAGTGCACATTTGCTCAGGATCTAAATGTGATTTTAATCAATTTTTAATCATTAAGTAGATTTGTTCAAAAGCTAAATTAATTGTACTTTTAAATTTGATTTAACCCGTTTTATGTATTCTAAATTAATTCCCCTTTTTGTATTATTATCTGTTCAGACTATAAGTTTTTCTCAAGAAAAGGAAACGAAAGCTTTGCAACATTCAGCCGAATTGAATTTAAAAAACGGTAATTATGATGATGCATTAGAAGATTATTTGCAGTTAATTAAAATTGACCAAAAGAATGCAGATTACAATTATAAACTAGGTGTATGTTACCTAAATACCAATATTAACAAAGCAAAGGCGGTGCCTTACCTAGAAAATGTTGTAAGAGTTGAAAATCATGTTATTAATGCAGACTTTTTATTAGGAAGAGCATATCAATATGCCAATCGCTTTGATGATGCAATTAACGCCTTTAATAAATACAAACAATTGGCAAAAGGGACAGAGGAAAATTTAAAAGAATTGGAATTACATGTTCAACATTGTATTAACGCAAAAGAATTAGTGAAATTTCCAATTGATATTACGTTTCAAAGTTTGGGAAGTGCAATTAACTCACAGTATGCGGATTACTATCCTTTTGTTACAGAAGACGAAGCGTTTATGCTGTATAATTCTAAGCGCCCAATGAATGAAAAAATTGAAAAAGGACAAAATGGTCAATTTCTAAACAGCATTTATGTTTCTAAAGTAATCAATGGGGTGTATGCTCAAAGTGAAATTATTGGTGCGCCAATTTGTGAGGGTAATTCCGGCGACGAAATTATTGGTATGAATAGTAAGGGTAATGTAATTTTGATTAACAAAACCAATTTAAGAGGCGAAGCTAAATTATATTTAAGCAAACAAACAAAAGGAGGAGAGTTTTTAAAGCCCGAAGAATTACCAAGCGGTGTTAATGGTAGTGGTGATGTGATTGCGGCTTGTATCAACAATGATGGAACCTTCATATATTTTGCTAGTGATAGAAAGGGTGGTTTTGGTGGAACAGATATTTACGTGGTTAATAAATTACCAAATGGTAAATGGAGTGAGGCTAAAAATCTCGGTAACGCTATTAATACAGCGCAGGACGAAGATTTCCCGAATTTAAGTTCTGATGGAAAAACACTCTATTTTTCAAGTAAAGGTCACAGCAGTATGGGTGGATATGATATTTTTAAAGCTGCTTTGAACGCTGAAACCAATGAATTTATGCCTTGTAAAAATATGGGATATCCATTAAATACAAGTTACGATGATTATAATTTCAGAATAAGTAAAAACGGTCGCTACGGATATGTAAGTGCTGTAAGGGGTGGTTCTTTAGGAGATTATGATATTTACAGAGTTTCGTTTAATGAAGTTGAATTAGATTATACTGTTGTTATTGGTAACATGATTTCAAGTGATGCTACTAAAGCTATTGATTTTACTTCTACTAATATTTCGGTGAGTGATGTAATTACGAATGAGATTGTTGGTAATTACCTTCCGAATCCTGCAACAGGAAGATTTATTGTGATTTTACCTCCTGGTAAATACAACCTATTAGTTGAGTCACCAAATTTTCAAGATTACAATAAGGTAATTGAAGTGTTTGATAAGGCAAATTATCAATCAGAAATTAGCTCAGAAATTAAATTAAAAGTTAAGAAGTAACCATGATCCATAATTTATCAAAGAACAATACCATTTTTAATCAGTTTGTAGCTGAATTAAGAGACGTTAATATTCAAACCGATAGCATGCGTTTTAGAAGAAATCTGGAAAGAATGGGGGAGGTGTTTGCATATGAAATCAGCAAAACGCTGAAATATGAAACAAAGAAAGTACAAACACCTTTAGGTGAGGCAAATACAAACCTTATTGCAGAACAACCTGTTATTGCAACTATTTTAAGAGCCGGTTTACCTTTGCACATTGGTATTCTTAATTATTATGACAGAGCTCAAAATGCCTTTGTAAGTGCGTATCGCAAACACCACAAGGATAATAGTTTTGAAATTGCCTTGGAGTATGTAGCCTGTCCTGATTTAACTGATAAGGTGCTAATATTATGTGACCCAATGCTGGCCACAGGATCAAGCATGGTGTTAACCTATAATGCCTTGCTTAAAAAAGGTAAACCAAAACATACGCATATTGTTACTGCAATTGCCAGTGTTCAGGGAGTGGATCATGTTAAAGCTTTATTACCAAACAATGATATCACTATCTGGTGCGGAGCAATTGACGATGAGTTAACTGCACATGCATACATTGTACCTGGTTTAGGAGATGCAGGCGACCTAGCATTTGGAAGTAAATTGTAATGTTTACCGTAAAAAAAGTTCCAATAGAATCAACCGGAGTTTTAAATAACCTGGTTAAAGATTATATAAATGAACCTGAAAAGGTAAAACATTATTATTCCAATTATTTTGATCTGAAGGGGTTTGAAGCTAGAATAGGAGAAGCTGAATTTAAACAGGATAGGGGAGTGCTTGTTTCTCGTTTGGTTTCGCAAGCAGCTGACGTTAATAACTCCCATCAAGCAACTTTGTCTAATATCCAGCTCTTAAATAATCCAAACGCTTACACAATTACAACCGGACATCAACTGTGTTTAAATACCGGACCACTCTATTTTATTTATAAAATTTTGAGTGCTATTAAAACGTGTCAGTTGCTTAAGCAAGAGTTCCCAACTACACATTTTGTTCCTGTATACTGGATGGCTGCAGAGGATCATGATTTTGAAGAGGTAAATCACTTTAATCTATATTCAAAAGTGCTTACGTGGAATTCTCAACAAACTGGTTCTGTAGGAGAATTCGAAACAAAGGAACTTAATGATCTTTTTGGTGAGTATGCAACTATTTTAGGGGATTCCGAAAACGGTATGACTTTAAAAAATTTATTTAAAGAAGCCTACTTAAATCATAAGCAATTAAAAGATGCTACTCGCTATCTGGTTAATGCGTTATTTGGAAAATATGGACTGGTTGTGGTGAATGGCGATGATGAAGAACTAAAAAAGCAATTTGTACCATTTTTGGAGAAGGATATTTTTGACAATACGCCGGCTAAAAAGGTAAATGAAACCATACAAAACCTTACAGAATATAATTACCATATTCAAGTTAAGCCTCGAGAGATTAATTGCTTTTATACTGAGAAAGGATTACGTGCAAGAATAGAGAAAAAGGAAAATGGTTTTTCAGTGTTAGGTACAGAAAAATCTTTTTCTGAAACAGAACTTAGAGAACTCATTCATAATAATACAGCTTCAATTAGTCCAAATGTTGTATTAAGACCCTTGTATCAACAAGTTATATTACCAAATCTTGCATATATTGGTGGGCCCGGTGAGTTGGCATACTGGCTGGAATACAAGGAAATGTTTGATGAACTAGGTGTCAGTTTTCCGATCCTCATGCCAAGAAGTTTCGTTACTGTTTTGGATAAAAATAATCTTCAGAAATTAGGAAGGCTAGGCATTGAGTCCGAATACATTTTTAAAAGTGAAGCTGAATTAATTGAAATAATTCAGAAAAGGAAGGGTGAGACATTTGATATTTCAGAAACAAAAACAAAAATTGAAAGCATTTACAACTCATTAGCGGAATCAATTAACGAAATTGATAAGTCTTTAAAAAACTCTGTGTTAGCTGAAATGCAAAAAGCCTCATCCGGTTTGGTTCAATTAGAGGGGAAAGCAAATAAAGCGCTTAAGCAACGCATAGAAACCGAAATCAACCAGGTTAAAAACGTGAAAGCCAAGTTGTTTCCAAATCAGCTGCCACAGGAGCGTTTCGAGAATTTTTCAGGCTTTTATTTGGCTTACGGAGATAGTTTTTTTACAGAACTGTTAAACGCAATGAATCCATTTGACACGAAGATGTTAATTCTGGAAGAAGTTTAAAAGAATTTTCTTATTTTGGTACAATATTAAATTTTTAATGATGAAAAAAATTTTACTTTTTGTTTCAATAGGTCTAGTTAACCTTCTTAATTCTCAAACCTATACTATTACGGAAGCCAATCACATGATAGCTCAAGGTGACACTTCAAGATTTTATGTTTGTGATACCGGTGCTGTAAGTTTAACTAGTATTTTAAATACAACAGGTTCAAATGTTTCCTGGAATTTTACTGGTGTAGGGGTAACCAGTACTGTGGTAACAACAGCATATGCTTCAACACTTAGTGTTCCGGCAGCATCCAATTATCCGGGTTGTAACCTTGTTCAAGGAACTTCAAACTTCTTTAAAAATTCAAGCAGCCCGGGTCAGGTTGAGTTGCTGGGCGCCGCAGTGCCGGGAGCAGGAGCAAGTTTAAATTTTACTAATACAGCTATTGTAGGTAAATTTCCATTTGCTTTAAATAATACAAATACTGATAATTTTGGTGGCACTGTAACATTTACAAGTAACGGAACTTTTTCAGGATCAGTTACGATTACAGCCGATGGTAATGGCACACTTATTTTACCGACCGGACAAGTAATTACTAATGTTACGCGTATCAAAACACGTCAAACATCAAATATTTTAGGATTAATACCAGTTTTACCTATAGTATTGAGAATAACAAATTATGATTACTACCATGTATCTGATAAGTTTCCGGTATTTTCAGTTGCCTACAACAGTATTTTATTAGGTATAGGTACACCTACCATTACCGGCACTGTTAGAAGTAATAAAGCTGTAACAGTAGTTGGATTAAATGAAAAATCATTAGATGCAACTCATTTTAAAGTATATCCAAATCCAGCCAATTCAATTCTTAACATTGAATCACTTTCGAGCGGTTTAGAACCTAAAGAAATTAAAATTTATTCAATAGCCGGGCAAGTTTTAATGGCACAAAATTTCAATCCAACTATCAATTTATCAGGATTAACAGCAGGAATGTACTTTTTAGAAATAACAACTGCCAAAGGAGGCGTTTACAAACAGAAATTAGTGATTAACTAATTACTTTTTGGTTCTAGAGTAATATACGGAATTAACATCTCTTCTAAGCTAACACCGCCGTGTTGGAATGTGTTTTTGTAATAATTTACATAATGGTTGTAATTATTAGGATAAGCAAAAAAGCGATTTTCTTTTGCGAAAACAAATCGGCTACTTGGATGCAGGCGTGGTAAAAAAGCATCCATTGGATTTTTGATTTCAAATACTTCCTTTGGATTATAGTCTAAGGCCTTGCCTTGTTTATACCTTAAATTTGTGTTTACGTTTTTATCTCCAATAATTTTGGTCGGATCTTGAACATGCACAGTGCCATGATCGGTAGTAATAACAACTTTAATTTTCTTTTCTGATAGTTGTTTTATAATATCTAAAAGTGGGGAATGCTCAAACCAGCTAAAGGTAATGCTTCTATAGGCTGCTTCGTTTTCAGCCAACTCTCTAATAACTTCCATTTCTGTCCTGGCGTGACTTAGCATATCCACAAAATTGTACACAATAACATTTAGTTTGTTTTGCATTAATTGATGCAGATTTTCAGATAGTTTTTTTCCGGCATTAAAGTTGGTTATTTTATTATAACTCATTTTTACATCTTTGCCCAACCTCTTAAGTTGTTGCTGTAAGAAAAACTCTTCATGTAAATTTTTTCCACCTTCATCTTCATCATTTAACCATTGTTCAGGGAAACGCTTTTCCATTTCACTTGGCAAAAGCCCGCTAAATATGGCGTTTCTGGCATACTGTGTGGCTGTTGGTAAAATACTAAAGTATAATTCTTCACTTACAACCTTGTAATAGTTTTGTAAGGTGGGTTGAATTATTTTCCATTGATCATATCTTAAATTATCTATAACAATTAGGAAAACCGGTTCTGGCTTTGTTAGTTCCTGAAAGAACTTGTTTTTTAATAACGTGTGACTCATGGTTGGTGGGTTGGTGTTTTTACCATTTAACCATGAGATGTAATTTTTTTCGATGAACTTAAAAAACTGTGTGTTAGCGTCACTTTTTTGCATTTTCAAAACATCAATCATGCTCTTATCTTGCAGCTTATCTATTGAAAGCTCCCAGTACACTATTTTTTTGAACACTTCCTGCCATTCCTGCCAGCTAAGGTTATCATTAAGTTGCATGCCTATGTTGCTGAAATCTTTTCTGTATTCAGTGTTTGTTTTTTCACTTACCAAACGTTTATTATCTAATGTTTTTTTAAGCGATAATAAAATTTGATTCGGATTAACAGGCTTAATAAGGTAATCAGCAATTTTACTTCCAATTGCATCTTCCATTAAATGTTCTTCCTCGCTTTTGGTTATCATAATAACCGGAAGCTCATTTTTTATTTGTTTTATCTTTAATAAGGTCTCAAGTCCGGTAATTCCGGGCATATTTTCATCTAATAATACGGCGCTTAAATTGTTGTCTTCTTTTACGATATCGTAGGCCTCGTCGCCACTTAAGGCCGTTACCACCTCATAACCTTTTGAGTTTAAAAAAAGAATATGTGGCTTTAAAAGTTCAATTTCATCATCAGCCCAGAGTATTTTAAGTTTGTCCATACAATAAAAATTATGCTATTAACAAATAACGTATTAATTTTACAACTATTACAAGGTTTAACAAATTTTTATTAAGATGACGAATAACAAGCGCAAAATAATTAATGACCCAATTTATGGCTTTGTTACCTTGCCAAATAATTTAATTTACGATTTAATAAATCATCCTTTTTTTCAACGATTAAGACGTATAAAGCAACTTGGATTAACTAATTTGGTTTACCCCGGTGCATTGCATACCAGATTTCATCATGCGATAGGCGCCATGCATTTAATGCAGGAAGCTGTTTTAACCTTAAAACAGAAAGGAATAAAAATAACTGAAGAGGAAGAAAAAGCAGTTTTAATTGCAATTTTACTTCACGATGTAGGACACGGTCCATTCAGTCACGCGCTTGAACATAGTATCGTTAAAGGAGTTAATCACGAAACAATTAGCAGCTTAATTATGCAGAGGCTGAATAAGGAGTTTAAGGGTCAACTTAATCTGGCATTACAAATATTTAATAATAAGTATAAAAAGCAGTTTTTATATCAGTTGGTTAGTTCTCAATTGGATATGGATCGTTTGGATTACTTAAAAAGAGATAGTTTTTTTACCGGGGTTAGCGAAGGTGTAGTTAGTAGTGACCGGATCATTAAAATGCTTAATGTGGTTAATAATCAGTTGGTAATAGAGCATAAAGCCATTTATAGCATCGAAAAATTTTTGATAGCAAGAAGATTGATGTATTGGCAGGTGTATCTTCATAAAACAGTTTTGTCTGCCGAGAACATGTTAGTTAACATCCTGAAGCGTGCAAAGGAATTAAGTGCAAAAAAAGTAGAATTATTTGCTACCCCAACTTTAAGTTTATTCTTAAAGACTGATTTTACAAAATCAGATTTTGAAAAGAATCCTGAATTATTAAATAGTTTTGCAGAGCTAGATGACACAGATATTTATGCATCTATAAAGGTTTGGGCTTCACATTCTGATTTTGTATTAAGTACACTATGCAATTGTATTTTAAATAGAAAACTTTTTAGGATTGAATTAAACAATACCAAGATAAAACCAAGTGAGTATAAAGCAATGTTAACAAAGGCTTGTAAAAAATATAAGATTACAGCAAAGGAAGCAGAGTATTTTGTTATGAGCAGTTCTGTAAATAACAGCACTTATAATTCCACTAAATTCAAAATTAATGTTTTGTTTAATGATGGTAAAATGCTGGATGTTGCTAAAGCAAGTGATCATTTAAATATTCAAAGCTTGAGTAACATTGTTACCAAGTATTTCTTGTGTTACCCAAAAGATTTGATTTAAAGATTTTTACTTTAGTCATAATCGTTTACTTTTTTGGCTGATAAAATCAATCCTACGAGATATTAAAATTAAATTTTCGTAATTCTTTCAAATTAAGCTAGTTACAGTTCAATTTTTAGGTTTTCTTTTTTGAATAACTGTTATTTTTTTGCGTTATTTGTTAATTCTTAAAATTAAACAAATGAAAGTAGGAGTTCCAGCGGAAATCTCAGCAAATGAACTAAGAGTTGCCGCAACACCAAAGACAGTGAAACGCCTTCAAAAGCAGGGTTTCGAGGTTTATATTCAAAAAGGTGCCGGTGTAAAAGCCAATTATTCTGATAAAGATTTTGAAGAGGCAGGCGCTAAAATTGTTCAAACAGCGAACGAGATTTATTCTCAATCGGATATAGTATTAAAAGTAAAGGAACCTGCGGTAGAGGAAATATCAATGATGCGTGAGGGTTTGGTAATGTTAAGCTATTTGTGGCCGGCGCAAAATCAAGATTTATTGCAAAAACTAGCTGATAAAAAAGTTAATGCTGTAGCAATGGATGCGATTCCGCGTATCTCTCGTGCTCAAAAAATGGACGTGCTTTCATCTATGGCAAACATAGCTGGTTACCGTGCCGTAATTGAAGGATCTTTTCATTTTGGTCGTTTTTTAAATGGTCAGATTACAGCTGCCGGAAAGGTAGAGCCTGCCAAAGTATTAGTAATTGGTGCGGGTGTAGCAGGTTTAGCGGCTTTAGGAGCAGCTAATTCTTTAGGAGCAATTGTAAGAGCGTTTGATACTAGAAAAGAAGTAGCAGAACAAATCCAATCAATGGGAGCCACCTTTTTAACGGTTGAAATTGAAGAGGATGGTGCTACTGCTTCTGGTTACTCAAAAGAGATGAGTAAAGAGTTTATTGAAGCTGAAATGAAATTGTTTTTAGAGCAAGCGAAAGAAGTTGATATTGTTATTACTACTGCTCAAATTCCTGGTAAACCTGCTCCAAAATTATGGTTGGATTATCATGTGGCTGCCATGAAGCCTGGTTCGGTTGTTGTGGATTTAGCAGCAAGCACTGGTGGTAACTGTGTTCTTACAAAGAACGGAGAAATAATTACAAGCGATAATGGCGTTACAATTGTTGGAAAATTAAATCAATTGCCAACACAAGCTTCTCAACTATACGGTAATAACTTATGTCACTTATTAGACGACATGGGTAAGGCAGAGAAATTTAAGATTGACATGGAAGATGCTGTTGTTTCTCGTGCAATGGTTACTTATAATGGAAAAATTAACTGGCCTCCGGCTCCTTTACAAGTAAGTCCAACTGCCGGTGGTGGTGCTAAAAAAGTAGCAGCTCCAACACCTGAAGAAACAAAAGCAGCAGACGAAGCAAAAGCTAAGAAGGCCGCAGTTTCAACTCTAGTGAGTTTAGCAGTTGTTGGTGGGTTGTTATTATTGGTTGGTGCATTTGCACCGCCTGCGTTTATTCAACACTTTACAGTATTTGTGTTAGCAGTATTTGTTGGCTGGCAGGTAATTACCAATGTATCACATTCATTACACACACCGTTAATGGCTGTTACCAATGCTATTAGCGGTATCATTGTAGTTGGTGGTTTATTACAAACTAAAAATGATGCCGGAAACATTATGACAATTATTGCATCAATAGCCATTTTAATTGCCAGCATTAATATTGTTGGTGGTTTTGTGGTAACGCACCGTATGTTGAAAATGTTTAAAAAGTAATGATAGTTCCTGATCCTGAGGCTAACGATAGGTGAGGGAAGAGAGTAGTTAATCAAATAAAAATTAGAAAATTAAATATATGTTCATAGCAAAAGAAATACAAACAGCAGCTTACTTATTTGCAAGTATTTTGTTTATTTTAAGTTTAAGTGGATTGTCATCACAAGAATCTGCTAAACGTGGAGTACTTTATGGTATTGTTGGGATGATAGTTGCAATTATAGCAACTGTTTTAGGGCAAGGAGTAGAAGGTCACATTTATATTATTGGGGCAATCGCTGTTGCATCTGTAATTGGAATTATGCTAGCAAGAAAAGTGGAGATGACTGCAATGCCTCAATTGGTTGCCATCTTGCATAGCTTTGTTGGTTTAGCAGCCGTGTTAGTTGGTTTTGGTTCTTATTTAGATCCTTCAACACAAGCTTTAACAGGTGCCGAGCATACCATTCATTTAGTTGAAGTGTTTGTTGGTATTTTTATTGGTGCTATTACATTCACGGGTTCTATTATTGCATGGGGTAAATTAGATGGCAAAGTGCCAAGTAAACCTTGGTCTTTCAAAGGACTCCAAACAATGAACTTGGGATTACTTTTAATTTGCGTGGCCTTAGGTGTTTTGTATTGCGGTGCTCACGGAACTGACGGTATGTTGTATTTGTTAATCATGACAGCAATTGCTTCGTTTATAGGCGTGGTTTTAGTAATGGCTATTGGTGGTGGTGATATGCCTGTAGTTGTGTCGATGTTAAATTCTTATTCAGGTTGGGCTGCTTCTGCTGCAGGTTTTATGTTAGGTAATGATTTATTAATTGTTACCGGTGCATTAGTAGGAAGTTCAGGTGCTATTCTTTCAATGCATATGTGTCATGCAATGAATCGTTCATTCTTCTCAGTAATTTTTGCAAGCGGTGGCAGTGGTTCTAGTCAGGGTGGCGAGAAAAAAGCCATTGAAGGTGAAGTAACTGCGTTAAACCACGAAGAAGTTGCCGGTTTACTTAAAGAAGCTAAGTCTGTTGTAATTGTTCCAGGTTACGGAATGGCAGTTGCAAAAGCGCAATATCCAATTTATGAAATGGTTCAAACATTGCGTAAATCAGGTAAAAATGTACGTTTCGCTATTCACCCTGTTGCAGGGCGTTTGCCTGGCCACATGAACGTATTATTAGCAGAAGCTAACGTGCCTTATGATATTGTTTTAGAGATGGATGAAATTAACGACGATATGCCGGATACAGATGTGGTGATGGTTATTGGTGCAAATGATGTTGTGAATCCAAGTGCACAAGATGATCCTGCAAGTTCTATTTATGGAATGCCTGTAATTGAAGCATGGAAGGCTGAAAAAGTAATTATTATGAAGCGCTCAATGAGTGCAGGTTATTCAGGTGAAGATAACCCTCTATTTTACAAGCCAAACTCTGAAATGCTTTATGGCGATGCCAAGGCAAGTGTAGAGAAGTTACTAAGCTTTTTGAAATAGAAATTTCATTTGGTTTTCCCTTTGTTTTGTTGCTAAACGTTACATTTCTAAATGTCTATTTACCATTCTTTTAGCTAAAAAACTATTTGTTATCTTCTTGTGATTTGTATTAATCCTGGTTCAATCAGAACGTGAGGTCATGAGAGAGCTTGTCTGTATTATAAATTAAATTACTGAACCTTTATAATGTTTTCATCATTAAATTAAAAAACCCTGCTTTGGTTATAAAGCAGGGTTCCTAATAAGATATTTGATTATTTAATTAATCCTTTAGTTTCACTAATTTAACTGTCTTATTGCCATCTTTTGAGATAGAGTTCAGGAAGTAAACCCCTTCCGGTAATTTATCTGTTTTCACAGAAGTTTCTCCAATAAATTCATCACTTATTACCACTTGTCCAATACTATTTGTAATAAACACTTTCGTTAAGGACTTGCTAATAAGTTTTATTTCACTTGTAAAAGGATTAGGCATAACTTCTAATAATGAATTTGTTTTACTTCCATTTAGTATACTTGTACATATAACTACATTTTGGGTGATTGAAGTTGAACCACTGCAAATACCAGTTTGTCCTGTAATAATGTATGTCGTAGTAACTGTTGGACTTACAACAATACTGTTACCGCTACCTCCATTGCTCCATGAGTAACTAGTGGCACCACTTGCATTAAGGGTAGCAGAAGCACCTTCACAGATAGTATCTTGACTAGAAGAAGCAGTTACAATAGGAGTAACGTCTACACTTACGCTTATTGTTTTGGTATTAGAACAAGAGCCGTTGGAACCGAAAGCAGTATACGTTGTATTTGCAATTGGAGATACAACAACTGATGCACCAGATAAGTTACCAGGATTCCAAGTGTAAGTTGTTGCGCCAGTTGCATTTAAACTAACTGTTCCACCAGAGCAAACAACAGCGCTAGATGATGATAAATTAATATTAACTGATGCGCTAACAGTCACTGCTTGTGTATATGTATTACCAGCGCCAACACTATTCGACGTTGTCATACTTACAACATAACTGCCCGTATTGTTAAAGGTAATAGATGGACTTGCTGCACTGGCAGAAGAAATGGTTACTCCTGTAGTAGGCAATACTGACCATGTGTATGAAGTAGGACTGTTAGTGGACGTATTATTAAATAATTTAGCTATACCTTGACAAATTGCACCAGTTACAGAGAATGAACTCGTTGGAGGTAAAGCAGTAGGAACAACATCAACAATCCAAGTACCTCTGCCATATGTTGCAGCTACAATTTTACCTGGCATTGCCGGAGAAATTTCCATGTCAGATAATGGCGTATTAGGTAATCCTATGTTATATAAAGTCCATGTGCTTTGAGAAGCATCGCGATAATAAACACCTACATCCATACCAATATAAATTCTATCACTTGTGCCGGGTTCATAAACCAAACAATTTGCAGGTAAGTTAGGTAAATTAGAAGTATAATTTGTCCAGGTAGTTCCTCCATTAGAAGAGTAAAATATTTTGTTTCCAGCTGTGTAATTACCTGATATAACCCAAACTTTATTTTCGTCAGTTGGACTAACGCAAACATTTGCAAATGATAAGCCGGTTGACAAAGAACCGGTAATATTAGTCCATGAAGTTCCGGCATTAGTCGTTTTAAGTATCGCACCACTTTTAACTACATAAATTACTTGGGTATTTGTAGGTGCAATTGCAAATTCAATTACGCTTCCCGATACCGGCAAGGCAGTCAAAGCAGTCCAACTTGTACCTTGATTGTTTGATACAATCATATCTACTTTTCCTGCATATATTCTTGATGCTACTTGAGGATCTTGTTTCCATGGTGTTACCCAAGGTGCAGTGCCACCTAAGGTAGTAGTTACACTAGACCAACTCGCGCCACCATCTGTACTTCTTCTAAATGCACCATTGTAATATTCTCCAAACATATTATTGTTATTTGTTCTGTCAATAAAACAATCCATGCCATCACCGCCTAAACGAGCTTGATAGGTTGTTCCGTTCCAGGTGCTTGTGCCATTATCTTGGTGTCCGGTAATCCATAAGTTAGGAGTTAAAGCTGAAGTTCCTATTTTATAAATTTGTGAGATATTCATTGTTCCCGAAATCTCAGTCCAGCTGGTTGCAGTTGTTGTTCTTCTGTAAACAGTACCATCGTTACAATTAAATAAAGTCCCATTTGGTTCGTATTCTAAATCGTGGTGATCTGCGTGAGTGAAAGGAGCGCCTGATCCTGTCCAGTGACCATAAATTGTCCAACTGCTTCCACCATTTGTTGTTCTCCAAACATTAACACCACCAACAACTACTTCATTTGAATTGGTTGGTGATGCGGCAATACATAAGTCATACCAACCTTGTCCACCCGTATCATTTCCTGCCGTAGCCCAACCTAAAAGATTTGGTGTAGATGTTGCCATTGCAGTAAAATTTACTCCTGCATCTGTTGATCTGTAAAAAGCATAAAACCCACTATTTGAACTTGCAGAAGCCAAAACATAAACAGCACTTGGATTTGCCGGTGTAACAGCAACTGCCATTCTATTTACTCCTGTTGTAGTTATTCCTGAACTAATTGTTGTCCAGGTTGCTCCACCGTCAGTTGAACGTCTTAACGAAGCTCCAGCACAATAAACAATGTTTGGGTTGCCCGGTTGAAATTCTAAATCATATGCGTTAGAGGTGTTAGGTGTTGACCAGGTAACACCACCATCAGTTGTTCTTCTAATACCACCACTGGTTGCTGCTAGCAATATTAAAGGATTTGCTGGATTAATAATTAATCTTCTGATTAAAAAATTAGTTGTTACGGGATTTGTTAAACCCGTGGTATTCCATGATATTCCGCCATCAATTGATTTTAATACACCTGTTGAACGGGTATCTCCTGCATCTCCATCACCTGTAGCCAAATACATAATATTTGGATTGGTTGGATCAATCGCTAGATCAGAACAGCCATTAACGGATAAATTATCAGTATTAGTAGTCCAGGTTGCTCCACCGTTTGTAGATTTCCATAAACCTCCAGCAGGTGCACCAACCCATAATACATTAGTATTAGTTGGCGAAATCGTGATGAAATTTAATCTTCCTGATTTTAATAGCTGTCCACCTGCGCTCCCACTAATCGCGCCCATTGGTCCGATAGCTGTCCAGGTTGTTGATGACATGATGCTGGATGCAGAATTTAATTTTGCTCCTGTATTAGAATGAATGTGGTCAGCGTTATTCTCCAACCACTCTTGAAAGTTTTTAGCCGTTAAGGTAAGTTGAGATAAATCACCACTAGGGGCAACTCTGCGTTCTACAAAGTTCTCCCAACGTTTAAAGGCCTTGTAACCTTTACCTTTTTCAGTATTATCTTTATCTTGCCAATAGGTGTTAAATGCATCCTGGATTTGATAAAAATTACCATTCGGTTGTTGCATCATTTCTGCCCAGTTTTGAGCATTAACACTAATAATGGCGGTAATAAACAGTAAACTGTATAATTTTCTCATAGTTGCTAATTTTATCCCGTTAAGGTAGGCCAAACCTTCTTTAATGTCAATACCGCTCATCACTATTTATTTTTTCAATATCCTAAACTATTTGGATTTGTATCTATTTTGTATTCGTGTGCTAAATAAACCATTTTATAGTTTAAAAGTTGAGGTTGAGAGGATTAACAAACCATTGGTAGAATCTTATCATGAGCCTCCAATCATAAATAAGATCATATTTCATGGTACCTAACAACAAAAAACCCACAATACAATGCATTGTGGGTTTAATTATAAACTTAATAATCTATTAGTATCTGTACATATCGTTTTTGTAAGGCCCTTGTATTTTAACGCCAATGTAATCAGCTTGTTCCTGATTTAACACATCTAACTCAGCACCAATTTTGCCTAAATGTAACATTGCTACTTTCTCATCTAAATGTTTAGGCAAAGTGTATACCTTCTTTTCATATGCAGCTGTGTTTGTCCATAGCTCTAATTGAGCTAATGTTTGATTTGTAAATGAATTACTCATTACAAAACTTGGATGACCGGTTGCACAACCTAAGTTCACCAAACGACCTTCAGCTAAAACTAAAAAGCTTTTACCATTAATAGTGTATTGATCGACTTGCGGTTTAATTGTATCTTTGGTATGTCCGTAATTTTTATTTAACCAAGCCATATCAATTTCTGTATCAAAATGCCCAATGTTACAAACGATGGCACCGTGTTTAATATTTTCAAAATGACGACCAACAACAATGTCTTTATTACCTGTAGTTGTTACAATAATGTCTGCATTTTTAATTGCATTATCCATTTTTTGCACTGCATATCCATCCATACAAGCTTGTAAAGCACAAATCGGATCAATTTCAGTTACAATAACACGAACACCTTGAGATGAAAGAGATTGTGCAGAACCTTTACCAACATCACCGTAACCTGCAACAACAGCAATTTTACCTGCCATCATTACGTCCGTAGCACGACGAATAGCATCAACTAATGATTCACGACAGCCATATTTGTTATCAAATTTTGATTTGGTAACTGAATCGTTTACGTTAATCGCAGGCAATAATAAAGTACCGTTTTTCATACGCTCATATAAGCGGTGAACACCAGTTGTAGTCTCTTCACTTAATCCTTTAATATCGGCAGCTAACTCAGGGTATTTATCAAATACCATGTTTGTTAAATCACCACCGTCATCTAAAATCATGTTTAGTGGTTTGCGGTCTTCGCCAAACCATAAAGTTTGTTCAATACACCAATCAAATTCTTCAGCGTTTTGACCTTTCCAGGCATAAACTTGAATACCTGCAGCAGCAATAGCAGCAGCAGCATGATCTTGAGTTGAGAAAATGTTACAAGAACTCCAGGTAACTTCAGCACCAAGCTCTACTAATGTTTCAATTAAAACAGCAGTTTGGATAGTCATATGCAAACAACCGGCAATGCGCGCACCTTTTAATGGTTTGCTTGCACCGTATTCTTTGCGTAAAGCCATTAAACCTGGCATTTCTTCTTCAGCTAATTTAATTTCTTTTCTACCCCATTCAGCCAATGAGATGTCTTTTACTTTGTACTTAATGTACTTTGTTGCAGTTGTTGTTGACATGTTATACTATTTATTAATTGTTTATTTTTTAGGATAACAAAGATATTAATAAGTTTGCAATAAATAAAATCAATAGGTTGATTGAAATCCAACAAATAAATGAATCAGTTAAATTAGGTATTATAGACTTAAATGAATTTAACAAAACTCATAGTTTGGAACTAAAACGCGATATTGAAAAAAGAAGTTTGATTGCTTTATTAAATGCATTAGGCATCAACTCAGATGACTTGATTTATAATGAAAACAATAAGCCTTTTTTGGCAGCTGGCAAGCCTTTTCTATCCATAACACATTCATTTCAATACCTTGCAGTGGTTGTTAATACTGAAATGTTAACAGGTATTGATATGGAGCTAAAACGGTCTAAGATTAGTAATATACAATCGAAGTTTTGTAATAGCGCAGAATTGCAATTTGCTGAAAATGATATTGATAAGTTAACTTGCTTATGGTGCGCTAAAGAAACTGTGTATAAAGTTAAAGGATTAAAAGGAATTAGTTTTAAGGAACACATAAAGGTTAAACCATTTCAAAAAGGAGATGCAGTAATTTATGCATCAATTATGGAATCGGATTCTTGGAGAACCTATAAGTTGGCATTAACGTCAAAAGAAGACTATTATTTAACATATTTACTAAATGAAGTTTAGCAAATTAATTCAATCGATTATAGAGACGAAAAGGCCGTTAATGGCAATGTTGGTTGACCCCGACAAGCTGAATTTAGAATTGGTTAAGGAGGCTGAGGCAAGCAATGTGTTTTGCATTTTAGTTGGTGGCAGTGTAATTAAAGAATCTAATTTTGAAAAATCAATTATTCAAATCAAGAAAAAAACAAATTTACCGGTGGTTATTTTTCCTGGTGATGAATTTCAGGTAAGCAACAAAGCAGATGGCATGCTCTTTTTAAGTTTAATCTCTGGTAACAATGCAGAATATTTAATTGGAAAGCAAAGTAAAGCAGCATTAGCTATTAAGAAAAATAAAATTCCAACAATTCCAACTGCCTATATTTTGGTTAACGGTGGTAAAAAAAGTACCACAGAAAAAGTAACAAACACAAAGCCTCTTAGTTTGGTAAATGATATTGTTGCAAGAACTGTTGCAGCAGAGCTATTAGGTTTTAAATTGCTTTATTTGGAAGCAGGTAGTGGTGCCAAAACCCCTTTAACTAATACACTAATTTCAAAGATTCAAAAAATAAGTCAGTTGCCTATTGTTGTTGGTGGTGGCATTAATAACGAAAAAAAATTAAGCAGAATAATTAAAGCTAAGCCCAACTTAATCGTTATCGGAAATTCACTTGAAGAGAATCCGGCTTTATTAAAAACCTTTAGTTTATATTTTAAAAGAACACAATCAAGTTAGTTCTTAAATTTTATTAGATTTGTTAAGTAAATTATAAGAAATTATTATGCTTTTAATGGTTATTACTCCCTCCAAATCTGTGCCTGACGAAGGAGATGCCGTTACAAAGATGTTTGAGAACGGTTTACAATATTTACATGTGCGTAAGCCTAAGTTCACAACCGTGAGGATGAAACAATACCTTGATGAAATCCCTAAACAATATCATAATCGGATCATTATTCACTCTCATCATAAGCTTGTATTGTCATATAATTTAAAGGGCGTTCACTATACATCAACACATTTATCAAGTAAAATTAAATACCGCTGGCTTAGGTTTAGATTAAAGTTAAAGTTAAATTCATTAATCAAAAGCAGAAATCATTCAAGAATAAATTCCTTATTTGTGAAAGAAACGCTTGATTTTGACTATTACATGCTAGGAACAATGTTTAATAACATTAACAACGATTTTTATAGTGGATTTTATGAAGAATCTATCAAGGATGTGATTAAAACAACCGGAAAAAAGGTAGTTGCAAGAGGTGGCACAAGTCCCGCAATAATTGGTACATGTAAAGAAATGGGGTTATACGGAATAGCATTTAAATCCTATATATGGAACTCGCCAACACCATTCCAGCAATTTTTGAGTATTGTTGAGGCTTATAAGCAACATCAAATTCCACTGTAAATGGCTTTACTCGATTGGTTGGCTTTTGTTTTTGGTGTACTCGGTGTAGTTCTAACAATTAGACAAAATATACTTTGCTGGCCTGTTTCATTAATTGGCGTAATAACCAGCCTAGTTGCATTTTATCAGCAACGCCTTTTTGGTGATGCTGCCTTACAAATAATTTACTTTATTTATGGACTTTTTGGTTGGTATCAATGGTATAGTGCAGACAAGTCAAGTTTTAAAATCAGTTCAATCCCTCCTAAATTTCTTGCTTTTCTTTTGATGTTTTCTCTTATACTTTTTTTCGGGATTTATTATTTGTTAGTTGCAATTAAAGGTGATAAAGTACTTGCTGATGCCATTTTAACAACGTTAAGTTTAACTACAACTTATATGATGATTAAAAAATGGATTGAAAACTGGTTGTTTTGGGTCGTAATCGATTTAGCTTATGTGGGATTATATATAAGCAAGGAAATGTATTTATTTTCGGTATTATATTTAGTATTCTCTGTAGTAGCATTGGCAGGTTTTTTTGAATGGCGGAAAGAGTTAAAAAAATAGCAGTTATTGGAGCCGAAAGTACCGGCAAAACAACACTGTGCCAAAAATTGGCCCAATATTTTAATACTATTTGGGTGCCAGAGTATGCAAGAACTTACTTTGAAAGTAAGTCAATTGACTTCTATGAATTATCTGATATTGAAACTATTGCAAAGCAACAATTAATAACTGAATCAGTTTTGATTAAGAATGCAAATCGTTTTTTGTTTTGCGATACAAATTTAATTACACTTAAAATTTGGGCAGAATTAGAGTTCAACAAACAAATACCATTCATAGAAGAAATGCTTCCAAAATGTAATTATGATTTGGTTTTAGTAATGCATAATTCAATCGAATGGAAACAGGATAATTTAAGAAAGAACAAATTCAGCCGTGATTTGATTCGTGAACATAACATCAAACAACTTAAAGTTTTGGGCTGGCCTTTTGCCGAAATTGAACCTGAAAATTGGGATAAAACACTTGAATTGATATTAAGTATGTGATTTACAATACATTAAAATTTATTATATTTGTAACTAATTAGAGTTTACCAACGTCTTAGCATTAATAACTTTGACCATTTCTGAATATAATCAATGTGTTGATGCACACGCCGATGCTGTTTACCGTTTTATTCTTAAGCACGTAAAGGATAAGGATAATGCTAAAGATATTGTGCAGGATACTTATGAAAAAATGTGGATCAAGGTTGAAACAATCGATGCTTCAAAGTCAAAATCTTATTTATTCACTGCCGCATATCACACTTTAATAGATTTTACTCGCAAGCAAAAAAAACAAACTAACTTTTCTGAAGTTGATTTTAATGCACATAGTCACACCAAGCAATATTCTGACATCAAAGAAATATTAAACGCAGGATTAGATCAATTGCCTGAAATTCAAAAATCGGTTATTTTATTGCGTGATTATGAAGGCTACGATTATATTGAAATTGGCAAGATAACCGGACTGACAGAGAGTCAAGTTAAGGTGTATATATTTAGAGCTCGTAATTTTTTGAAAAATTACATTGGAAGGATGGAGGTGTTGTTATAATGGAATCTATTAACATAAATAATTATGAAGCATTTTTACTTGATTATTATGAAGGTAATCTAAGTGCAGAGAATATCATAGAATTAAAAAGATTTGCTGAATTGCATCCTGACTTAGGAATTGAATTAGATGCAATGGAACTACCAAAACTGGAACCATTGAAATCGGATTTTGACTTAAAAACCAATTTAAAAAAGGAGTCCCAAGACATTGAAAATGAAAAAGTTATATCGTTCTTGGAAGGGTTGCTTACAGAAATTGAAGTTAGGGATTTTGAAAATGATTTAAAATCGAATCATGAACTTCAGGAGTTACTTAAAAAATACAAACAAACTTATTTTAGTAAAGATCTTGAACATTTAAAACTAGATAAAAATTTAGTTTACATCCAGGATTTTTTCAATAGTCAAAAAAGAATTTTCGACTACATGGAAGGTAATTTGACCCAAAATGATAAATTAAACTTTGAAGACGAATTACTTGAGAACATTGCGATACAAAAGCAGTTGAAGGCTTATTTAGTAACTAAATTAATACCTGAAAACGAACGTATTGACAAACAACTTTTGTATAAAACAGAAGAGGATTTAGTGATTTCAAATAATGCAAAGCTTGTTTTAGAAGATAAATTGGCTGAAAAAAATTTATCGAACATTGAAAAAGAAGAATTAGCCCTTTATCTTAAAACAGTTTCTAAGCCAGATTTAAATATTACTTATCCATTTAAGCAAGAACTTAAAAAACAACCAACAAAAGTTATTAGTCTATTTAGGAATACAAGGTATTGGTCTGCAGCAGCAACACTGGTTTTTACATTAGGGTTACTTTTTTTATTTTTAAAGGATTCTGATGATGAAGGAAGAGTTACTTCAAAAATTCTTTCAAAAAATCATATAAATTTTAAGAGTAGCAATTCAACTTCAGAAACAAATCAAGGGTCTAATTTGGCTTCAAAAGAATCAAATTATAAAAATGAAATGCTTGTAAAGAATACAAACACAAAACGTAATAATCAATCATTAGCAAATGATAGCGTTTCGTTTAGTTCTGATAGACAATTAGCTATTTCTAATCAAACCATTCAACCAAAGCTAAATTCTAACCCAACTAACAACCTTTTAATACCTAATTGTACTAGTATTACTCCAACCATATCTGAAGAAAAAACAGAAGCAATTTTAGTATTAAATGAAGAACGTGATAATGAATCCGAAACAGATGACATTATTACCCCTGCTTTGCAGGTAAAGAAATCTGGTTTATGGAGTAGGGCAGTAAAACTTGCTAATAATTTAAACGGATTAGGTTTAAAGTCATTAAAAGCGAAAGATATAAACAACGAATATAGTATTGCTTATAATTCCTTTGGAATTGAAAAAAAATAGGTAATTTAATGTTCTGTATATGGACATAAAATCTCAACTTATTAAAATTCTCGAAAAGGAGAATTACACATTCGCTCAATTGGCAGATTTTCTTAGTATGCCCGAGGAGGAATTGAGTAACGAATTAAATGACAAAACACTTGATTTAAGAAATCTTGAACTTATTTCGAAGGCTCTTCGAGTGCCTTTGTACAGTTTTTTCAGAAGTGATAGTCAAAATCTGTTGAATCTTGAAAAACCATACTACATCAATAAATTATGGACAGGCGATGATGCCAATAAAAGTAAGGAACAATTACAGGAAGAAATTATTCTATTAAAACAAATTATCTTATTAAAGGAAGAACAATTGAATACCATAGGGTAATCTGGTTTCTTATAATATTTATAAAACATTTCAATGAAACTTAAATTTTTTGGAGCTACCGAAACTGTTACGGGAAGTAAGCATTTAATCACTACTACCTCAGGTTATAATGTACTTTTAGATTGTGGGTTGTACCAAGGCATGGGTAAACAAACCGATACCTTAAATCGGCATTTTGGCTTTGATCCTACCTCTATTAACACTGTGATTTTATCTCACGCTCATATTGATCATTCAGGTAACCTACCCTTATTAGTTAAACAGGGATTCATAGGCTCAATCTATTGTACACCTTCTACCTTGCCTGTTGTAGAGGTTTTATTATATGATAGCGCTAACATCCATCAAAGCGATATTGAGCACGTAAATAAAAGACGAGAGGCTAAACAGCTAGATCCCTTAAAGCCATTGTATACAAAAAAAGATGTAGAAAAATGTTTAAAGCATTTCAAAACAATACCATATCATCACCGGCATTTTTTAAATGATGAAATCAGTTTCACATTTACAGATGCAGGACATATTTTAGGAAGCGCAGTAATTAATGTTGATTTAACCAAACCTGATAAAGAGATAATTAAACTTGCGTTTTCTGGTGATGTAGGCAGGTATAATGATTTACTGCTTAAAGATCCGGAGAATTTTCCTCAGGCTGATTACATCATTTGTGAATCAACCTATGGTGACAAACTACACGAAAACGATGCAGATGCTGAAACTCACTTATTAAATGTAGTAACCCATACCTGTATTGAAAAAAAAGGGAAATTAATTATTCCTGCTTTTAGTTTAGGAAGAACACAGGAAATCGTATTTATTTTGGATAAACTGAAAAATAATAATCTGCTTCCTGAAATCAAAGTTTATGTAGATAGTCCAATGTCGGCAAGCATTACTGATGTTATGAGGGAGCATGTTCACTGTTTTAATGAAAAATTACAAGAATATATTAAAACGGACATAGATCCTTTCGGTTTTAATAATCTTACCTACGTGAGGGAACGTGTGGACTCAATGAAATTAAATCAAAGTAAAGAAGCCTGCGTTATAATATCAGCCTCCGGAATGATGGATGCGGGTAGAATAAAACATCATTTAGCACATAATATTTCAGATCCAAAAAATACAGTATTGGTGGTTGGTTATTGTACACCAAATTCATTAGGCGGCAACATAAGAATAGGTAAAAAAACCGTACGTATTTTTGGGGAAGATCATATAGTTAATGCCGAAGTAGAAGTAATTGATTCATACAGTGCTCATGCCGATTACGCAGAGTTAATAAGGTTTCTGTCTTGTCAGGAAAAATCAAAAGTTAAAAAAGTTTTTTTAGTTCATGGTGAAAATGATGCTAAGGTTGCTTTTAAAGAAAAACTGATGGCAGAAGGTTACCGTGATGTTGTTTTACCAAATAAAGGAGAAACCTTTAACTTAGACTAAATCCTTGATAGCTTTTCATGTGTACTATTAGGTTAATTACTGTTTAATCATCTTTGTTTAACAAAATAATTTAAATAATAAACGGAATGATTTACCTTAGTACTAAATTGAAATTTACGTTGGAACAGTGACGAGGATGTATCAGAGAAGAGACGTAAAAGGTAATATAGTGGTTGACTGTTCTACCTTTGCAACTGGTGTTTAAATTGTGAAAATCAACTCAGGATCATCACATGATTCTAAAATAATTAAACTCATAATCGAGTAATTGTTAATCGGACTATTTGTTCCAAAAAAAGAAATAATGACATGTGAAATTAAATTTTGCTGCTTTTTTTTCACCTAAAAACGATTGAATTTCTAAAAATTTCTTAAAAAACGGAAACGGTACTTCGTTTGATGATGTATTGACAAGAATATTAAAACAATATAATCATGGAAACAACAACTAACAATCGTAATCAAAATTTAATGAACAGAAACAAAAACTTAAACTCATTTTTCGATGATTTTATAATGAAAGATTTATTTCATTTGTCTAATAAGTTATCAAATCAACCTCAGTTTACACCTTCGGTTAACATTCAATCCAACAATGCTAATTATGAGTTACAGGTGCTTGCTCCGGGCATGAACAAATCTGATTTTAAAATTGAAGTTGATCAGAATAAGTTGATCGTTTCAGCAGAGATTAATGATAAGGAAGTTAAAGAAGAAAATAATTTTATTAGAAAGGAGTTTAATTTTTATTCTTTTAAACGCTCCTTTACCTTACCTAAAGAGCAGGTAGATTTGGATAAAATTTCGGCGACTTACGTTGACGGTATTTTGAAAATTAACATCCCTAAATTAGAAAAACAAGAAGTAGCTGCTGCTAAGCAAATCGTAATCAATTAATTTTTAAAATCATTTACATCTTGGTTTAAAGGGGCCGAAAGAATAAATTTTGAGTAGGCCTTTTTATGATTTCGAATGCCAAATATCTGGCGAATCCTAATTCTGTATAACTTCTGTACTCCATGCCTCCGGTGCAGATCCAAATAATGCTTTTGTTTGTGGCCAAATCATTTCAAACAACTTACTTTGTTTGTAGTTTTCAATGCTGCTTTCTGAATCCCACAAACTATAGGTAAAAAAAATAGTTGGATTATTTATATCCTGTAAAAGTTTAACATCAAAACAACCTGTTTGATTTTTTATTTCGCGCCAGTTGTCTTCAAATAGTTTTTTAAATGCAGGAATGTTTTCTTCCTTAAAAGTTAGCTTTACAATTCTGTTAATCATATTAAGGTGTATCTAATTCAATCATTAAATTAAACTCAAAATTTATTCCAATATCTCTCGGAAATAATTGCTTGTATGCACTTGCACCATTAAATGCAACCTCCAAGTAACCAAACGAATTAAACAATACTAATGCCTTGCCAAAGTCTACATCGTCATAAGTTGAACTTACCTGCTGTATTTTGGCACCGGGGAATTTAATCGTGAATGGTTTATTTCCAATGTATTTGTCAAATATTTCTTTTGTAACGTTAGTGATGATGTTTCCAAAATCATCTACATAAATTTTTTTTCCTTTTAAAATACTTCCGCTTAAAAAAGGTTCAAAATCATAAATTTTATAATAATCACTCGTTTGATTGGCAATTTCAGTAATTGCTTTGTTACTGGCTAAGTGCAAGGCAACATCTACAAATACATCATTTAAAAAAAAGCGGTGTTTTGAGTTATCATTGTAATATATTTGGTAAACAACCTCACTAAACTCTTTATCAATGAGTGTAAATAATCCGTTATCGGGCGAAACAATGTATTGTTTATTAATTTGAGTAATTAAATAACGGGTATTATCAGCCTCATTGTTTTTGTTGGTTTGACTTTTTGGCCCACTTTTAATTCCAACTAAATGAATGGTGCCTTGTTGAAAGTTTTTTAAAGCCTGACGAATGATATAAGCAACATCAGTAATGGAACTATTTTTAACATCACAACTTAAATCAATCACATTCACATGGTCTGCATAGCCAAGTAATTTCGCTTTAACAATGGCCAAATAAGGATCGCGATAACCTAAATCTGTAGTTAATGTTATAAGGCTCATTTGTTCAAAAATAAACAAAAAAATACCCCTTATTTAAAGTTGAAGAATGCTTACATTAACAAAATTATAAACATTTTAAAGCACTTAAACGTTACTATAAGATGACAGAAAAATTAATCACCATTGATACAGTAGAGCCGGTTGAAATTTATGGTGTTAACGATGTTAAGTTGAATATCATTAAACGACACTTTCCTAAATTAAAATTGGTTGCTCGAGGCTATTCACTTAAAGCAATTGGAGAGCAAAATGATATAATGCAGTTTGAAAAAAAATTGAACATGCTTGTGGATTATTATCACAAAACGGGTGTTTTAACCGATACTGTAATAGAACGATTACTTGGGCAAACTGGCGATAATCTATTGGAGAAACAAGCTGACCAGTTAGGCAGCGATGTGATTTTATTTGGCAATAATGGCTTGGTAATTAAAGCCAAAACCGATAATCAACGATTAATGGTAAGTAGCATTTTTAAAAATGATATGCAATTTGCTGTTGGCCCTGCAGGAACCGGAAAAACTTATACAGCCGTGGCATTGGCTGTTAGAGCATTAAAAAACAAAGAAGTAAAACGAATAATTTTAACAAGACCGGCAGTAGAGGCTGGCGAGAACTTAGGTTTTTTACCTGGTGATTTGAAAGAAAAATTAGATCCATACATGCAACCGCTATATGATGCGTTAAATGATATGGTTCCGGCAGATAAGTTAAATCAATACATTGAGAATAGAGTTATTCAAATTGCACCTTTAGCTTTTATGCGTGGAAGAACATTAGATAATGCATTCGTAATTCTTGATGAAGCGCAAAACACTACAGAAAGTCAAATGAAGATGTTTTTAACCAGGATGGGCGCTAATGCTAAATTTATTGTAACCGGTGATACAAGTCAGATTGATTTACCCAACAAACAACCTAGTGGTTTATTGCAGGCATTAAAATATTTAAAAAATACCGATGGGATTGATATTATTGAATTGAATAACACTGATGTTATTCGCCATAAACTGGTTAAACTAATTATAGAACGATACGAACAAGCAAAAAATTAAAATAATGAGCAAACAAATTACAATAGTAGGGGCAGGCTTAGTTGGTTCACTGGTATCCATTTACCTTGCAAAAAAGGGATACAAGGTTACTATTTATGAGAGAAGAAGTGATATGCGTAAAGTAAGCATGAGTGCTGGTAGAAGTATTAACCTGGCATTAAGCGATAGGGGATGGAAAGGATTAAGTGGAGTTGGAATTGCTGATGAAATAAAAAAAATTGCCATTCCAATGTACGGCCGAGCTATTCATAATAAAGATGGTTCAAATACTTACCAACCATACGGTACAGAGGATCAGGCTATTTACAGTGTTAGCAGAGCCGAAATTAATATGAAATTAATGGATTTGGCTGAACAACATGAAAACGTCAAAATTCATTTCGATTCAAAATGCAATACTGTTAATCGTCAAAAAAAGGAAGCAGTTTTCGAACACACAAACACCGCGCAAATAAGCAATAATAAGTATGATATTTTGCTAGGTGCTGATGGTGCATTCAGTGCCAGTAGATTAAACATGCAATTAACAAGCGATAGATTTGAGTACAAACAGCATTATATCGATTGTGGATATAAGGAATTAATAATTCCTCCCGGACCAAACGGTGAGTTTTTATTAGAGAAAAACGCCTTACATATTTGGCCTCGCGGCAGTTTCATGATGATTGCCTTGCCAAATCCGGATGGAAATTTTACCTGTACATTGTTCATGCCTTTTGAAGGCGAAAAATCATTCGACGCTTTAAAGACATTAGAACAGGTTCAGCAATTTTTTAGGTCCGAATTCGCTGATGCTGTGCAATTAATGCCAACTTTATTGGAAGATTTTTTCAACAACCCAACTTCCAGCTTAGTTACAGTTAAATGCTTTCCTTGGACCTTTGACGATAGTATTGCTTTAATTGGAGATGCTGCGCATGCCATAGTTCCTTTTTACGGACAAGGTATGAATTGTGGTTTTGAAGATTGTGTAGTTTTAAATGATTTAATCGATAAACACAAGGGTAAATGGGATTCAATTTTAAAAGACTATCAAAGCCTTCGAAAGCCCGATGGAGACGCAATTGCAGATCTTGCCATTGCTAATTTTATTGAGATGCGTGATAAAACGGCCGACCCTAAATTTTTATTGCAAAAGAAAATAGAAACAAAATTTTCTCAAAAGCACCCTGATAAATGGATACCATTGTATTCTATGGTTACTTATAGCCCACACATACGTTACAGTGAGGCTCTAAGAAATGGTAATAAACAACAAGCCATCATGGATCAGGTAATGAATATCCCGAATATTGATCAAATATGGGAATCTGAGGAGGTTGAGAAGGAGATATTAAAACACCTATAAAAACAAAAAACCCTGTTAAATAATTAACAGGGTTTTTTTGAAGATCTCGAATATCTTAAGCTTTTTTAGCGTAACGGCTACGGAATTTATCAACACGACCGGCAGTATCTACTAACACTTGTTTACCGGTATAGAATGGATGACTAGTCATGGAGATATCCAATTTAACTAATGGATATTCATTACCATCTTCATGTTTAATAGTATCTTTTGTTTCAGCGCATGAGCGTGTCAGAAACGAATAACCATTACTCATATCTTTAAATACGCACAATCTGTAATTTTCTGGGTGTAACTCCTTTTTCATATCTCGTTTAATTTAAAATTCTAATTTTAGGGCTGCAAATATATAAATAAATTATAATTATATCAAGTGAATTTAAAAATAGTTTTTAAACGGCATTTTTTCGGCTTTTATCTAATTGGGTTTAAAAAAATGCTTGTTAAAATTTGTTTATTTAATTTGTTTAACTATCTTAGCGACTTAAAAAAGGTACTTTTTGTACCGTTTATTAAAAAATATATGAAAAAAATCATTACTCACATTGCTATTGCAGTAGCAGGTTTTACAGGGGTTGCAACAGCCCAACAAGATCCTCAATTTACACAATGGATGCACAATCGCTTGATTTTTAATCCAGGTTATGCCGGTACAAGCAACGCTATTTGTGGCGTGGCGCAATATCGCCAGCAATGGGCTAGTTTTGATGGTGCACCGAACACCATCGCTTTAGGTTTAGATGGTAGAATCCCTGGTGCTCCAGTTGGTGTAGGTTTAAGCGTTATCAGCGATAAAATTGGCGCAATGAACACGCTTTTCCTTAGAGCTGGTGGTTCATACTTACTTCCTATTGGTGAGGGTAATTTAGGTATTGGTATTGATGCTGGTATCTTACAGAAAAATATAACTAGCACATGGATTACTCCGGAAGACGGTAAAGTGGATAACAAAATCCCTGGTGCATATAATAGCGGAGGTTTACAAAACCCTGATTTCAAAAAATTAACTTATGATGTTGGTTTTGGTGTGTTTTATAATATTCCGGATAAATTCTTCGTTGGCTTATCATCAACCCACTTACCGGCGCAAGCATTAACTTCTGGTAATCTTGGTTTTGACATGACTCGTCACTACTATTTAATGGCTGGTTACCATGTGGCTCTTGATCCTAGAAATGAATTAATTCCTGCTGTAAAAGTTAGATCTGACTTAGCTGCAACTAACGTAGATGCTAATTTAATGTATCGTTGGAATAAAATGGTTTCAGTTGGTGGTGCTTTCAGAACCGGTGGTTATGCTGCTGCATTAATTGGTTTTCAAAACATGAATGCTAAACAAACTCTTAGTTATAAAATTGGTTATTCATATGATTTATCACTTTCAAAAATTAAAGGATACAGTGGTGGAACACATGAAATTATTTTAGGAGCTTGTATTTTCTTAAAAGAGAAGAAAGTAACTTCATACAGCGATCCACGTTTCTTAAATTAAAATTGCAACCTTTTAAAATAATTTACGTTTAAGCCATTTAATACTAACATTAAATTTGTTAATAACTTATAAAAATTTATATTTGTAACCTTTTAAATGTTAGTGGTTATAAACTAAAAGAAAGAATATGAAAAAACTCCTGGTATTAGCTTCATTTGTGGCCGTTGTTACTGGTTGTAACAAACGAGTTGGCGAGTTGACTGGTGTTGGTGGTCGAGAGAAATGGTATCAACCAGACCCTTTCGGAACCTTATTTATTCCTATGGGTTCTTACCACATGGGACCGGATGATGAGGAAGCTCCAATGGCGCACACCACCAAATCTAAACTGGTATCGGTGCAAGCCTTTTACATTGATGATTCAGAAATTTCGAACAACGAGTATCGTCAGTTTGTATACTGGGTAAGAGATTCAATTGCTAGAAAATTATTAGCAGGTGGTTCTAGCTCGGTTGCTGAGGATTATCAAATTTCTCAGGATGATTTCCTGGCAATGTGGCCTATTTATAAAGGTGATAATAACCTTCAGGATCCATATATTAATTGGGAAACTAGAATCAAGTGGGATAGTGATGATGACGATTACCGTGCCGATTTACAACCATTATATTTACCGGAAGGCGAACGTTTCTATAACAGAAAAGAAATTGATGCCCGCAAATTAAATTATGAGTATTACAGAATTGATATAAAGTTAGCGGCTTCTAAATCTAACCGTTTCCGTCCTCAAAAATCTGCTGATATTCAAGATGCAGCGCATGATTACAAAAAAGGTGAGTACATGAATGGTGTTACCTTAAATGATGGTCAAAACGGTGCTTTAGGTTCACCTTCCAGTTTAGTTGGCGATCCTGCGAAAGATGCAAAAGTTTTAGGTACATATAATGTACAGGATCAAGTTTCAGTAGGTCAAGGTAACTACGTTCCTCGTGAAAGAAGAGGGGTAGACCGTTCAGCCTTTATCATTAAAGATGTAATTAACGTTTATCCTGATACTTTAGCTTGGGTTCATGATTATACTTATTCATTTAACGAGCCTTTAACAAATATGTATTTCTGGCATCCGGCTTATGATGATTATCCGGTAGTTGGTGTTACCTGGAAGCAGGCGAGAGCTTTCTCTCATTGGAGATCATTTTTATTAAATAACTTCTTAGTTGGTACAGGTCAAACTATTGTTAACGATTTCCGTTTACCAACTGAAAGTGAGTGGGAATATGCTGCAAGAGGTGGTCTACAAAAATCACCATATCCTTGGGGCGGTCCTTATATCCGTAATTCACGTGGTTGTTTCTTAGGTAACTTTAAGCCAATGCGTGGTTCATACATTGATGATGGTGGTTTCCACTCAGTTTATGTTTATTCATATAATCCTAATGATTATGGTTTATATTGTATGGCAGGAAATGTGAGCGAGTGGACAAGTAACGCATTTGATGAGTCAGCTTACGATTTCCAACACGATTTAAATCCTGATTATGTATACGAAGCACAAGAAAAAGATGCTAACGTATTAAAACGTAAGGTAATCAGAGGTGGTAGCTGGAAGGATGTTGGTTACTATCTTCAAACAAGTGCTCGCACTTACGAATATCAGGATACAGCAAAGTGTTATGTTGGATTTAGAAATGTAATGACATTCTTAGGTCGCGACAAAAACGATAATATTTAAACAAACAACAAACAAACAAATAACAAACAACAACTAACAAACAAACACAAACAGCTATGAGTAAATTAGGAAAAGTAAAAGGGTTCAAAAGGTTCTTACACCTTGCTTCTTGTATCGGTGCAGCCGTAGTAATTTTAGGAGCTTTATTTAAAATCATGCACTGGCCTGGTGCTTCGGTGATGTTAATTGTGGGTCTGGGTACAGAAGCCTTCTTATTCTGTTTATTCGCGTCAGATATTCCGCATGAAGAGGTAGATTGGACATTGGCATACCCTGAATTAGCAGGTATGGGTCATGATGAATTAGAAGAAGATAAAAAACATGGTAATAACTTACCAATATCGAATCAATTAGATGCGATGTTGGAAGAAGCAAAAATTGGTCCTGAGTTAATCGAAAGTTTAGGTGCTGGAATGCGCTCATTAAGTGATAATGCAGGTAAAATGGCTGATATTAGCCATGCTACTGCAGCAACAAATGAATACGTTGATAACGTTAAAAAGGCGTCTTCTTCAGTTTCTACTTTAGCAGATACTTACAAATCAGCTGCTAATTCAATTCAAAGTTTAGCTGAAAGCAATGATGCCGGTTATTCTATTGGTGAATCATTAAATTCAGTTTCTAAAAACTTATCTGCTTTAAATGCAACTTACGAATTACAATTACAAGGTAGCAAGCAACACTTAGATGCTACTACTAAATTCTATGGTGGATTAGCTGAATTAATGCAGAATTTACATGAATCAGTTGAAGATACTAAGAAATATCGTACTGAGATGAGTAATTTATCATCTAACTTAACTGCCTTAAATACAATTTACGGTAATATGTTAAGTGCAATGAACTATAGCAAATAGTTTTTTGTAACAAAACATATAAATTGTATTATTAAAAATATTAGTGTTTAACTAAAATAAAATTTTAAAAAAATGGCAGGTGGAAAAGAAACCCCAAGGCAGAAGATGATTGGTATGATGTACTTAGTACTTACCGCTCTCTTGGCTATGAACGTGTCTAAACAAGTTTTAAAAGGTTACGTTACTGTAAATGATAGCGTTGAAAAAAGCCGTAAAAACTTAGACGATAATAATAAACGTGTAACTGAGGCATTCCAACAAGCAATTGGTGGAAACCCTGGTGCTGCTCCATATTACGAGAAAGCATTAGAGGTTCAAAAAATGATCAATGAAACTTGTAAATACATTGATAAATTAAAAGGTAAAGTTGCTGAAACAACAGAAGGTTTGCCTGCTGGTTCTGGTGATACTTTAAAATTAAATTGGAGTTTAAAGAATGGTAAGATCGATGATTATGATGCTCCAACTAACGTTTTAATCGGACCTGAACCAAACGCTCCTAAAACAGGTGAATTCAGTGCTAAAGAATTAAGAGGTAAAATTGAAGGTTTGTTAAATAACATCGTTGCTACGATGGATAAAATGCAGACTGATCCAAAAACCAAATTATATCCTGCTGATTATGAGGCTTTAAAGAAAAAAATCAATTCTTTAAAACCTGTTTCGTCTGGTGAAGAGGAGGATGGTATTAAAATGGATTGGGAAGCTGAAACATTTTATCATTTACCTTTAGGTGCTGTAACTTGTAACTTAAATAAAATTGCTGCTGATTTAAAAAGTTTAGAAGCTGAGATGTTAGGTGTATTCTCATCTGCATCAGGTAAATTAGCTATTAAGTTTGACAGAATTATTGCACGTGTAGTTGCTCCATCTTCTTATGTACAAGTTGGTCAACAATACGAAGCAAATGTGTTTTTAGCTGCGTCTTCTTCTAAATTAGGACAAGGTGATATGGAAGTTATCTTAGGCGTTGACTCTGCAGGTGCTGCAAGTGGCGCTAAAGGAGAATTAATTCCATTAGTTAATGGTGAAGGTGAATACCGTGTTGCTGCAGGTGCTGCAGGTGACAAAGAGTACAAAGGTGTTATTAAGTACAAAAACCCTGATGGTACATTTAAGTATTATCCTTTTAGCGGAGAATACAAGGTTGCTCCTCCCGGTGCTTCTGTAAGTGCTGATCAAATGAACGTATTTTACCGTGGTGTAGTTAACCCAGTAACGGCTGCTGCTGCAGGTATAGCTCCTGCTGATGTTAGCATTAGTGCTAGTGGTGCTGGTGTAAAAGTTGTACAAAAAGGTGGTGGTAAGTATGAATTAACTTTTAGCGGTACAGGTGATTGTATGATTACTGTTTCAGGAAAAACAAAAGATGGTAATAAAGCACAAGGTCCTCCATTTAAATTCCGTGTGAAGCCATTACCTAAGCCAGACATTAAAGTTGGTGGTAAATTTGCTCCTGCTGAAATGAAAAAATCTGAGTTATCAGTTGTGTCTGCAATTGGTGCTGGTGCAGCCGGTTTTGACTTTGCTGCTAACTACATTGTACAATCATTAGAGGTTACAGGTAAGGTTAAAGGTAAATTAACGCAAGGTACTTGTACAGGAAGTTCATTAAGTGGAGACGCTTTAAACATTTTCCGTGGTGCAGATGCTAACTCGAAAATTTACGTTGATGCTAAGATCAAAGGTCCAGATGGAGCAATTAGCAACGTTACAACTGGTATCAAAGTAGCTAAATAAATTTAAATTATTTAAGATATGAAAACAGCAATTAATTCTGCGAAACTGGTTGTTATCTTAATTTTATTAAGTACAATTAAAGGCATGGCTCAACAAAGTATTTTGCAGCCAGGCGATTACAATGATGGTATTTATGTAAAAGAAAATGCTAATAACAGACGCTTTATTCCTTACACGCATTTGCGTGAAGCTGATGTAGCTTGGGAAAAGCGTGTTTGGCGCAGAGTTGATTTACGTGAAAAACAAAATCAACCTTTATACTACCCTGTTACGAATGTAACTAGTCGTATTTCTTTTATTCAAACTGTTTTAAAATACATTTTAAATGGTTCTATTGCAGCATTTAAAGACGAAGAGTTTTTAGTGCCTTTTGAAAAAGCTGAAATCAAAGGAAAATTGGTTTTACAGGCTGACTCAATTGAAACTGAAGAATTTGATGCAGAAGGAAATGCGATTATAGTTAAAAAGTTACCTCCTGCTGATTCAACTTGGATTTTTGAAAACTTTTGTGGTTTAGATATTAAAGAAGATTGGTTCTTCGATAAGCAAAAATCAGTTTTAGAAGTTAGAATTATTGCATTAGGTGTTAGCGTTTTAATTAAAGGTAAAGAGGATTTAGGTTGTAATAACATGTTTTATATCTATTTTCCTGCTTGTCGTCCTTATTTTGCAAAGCACGAAGTATATAATACTAAAAACGATAGCGAGCGTCGTACGTTTGAAGATATATTCTGGAAACGTCAGTTTGCAAGTACTGTTGTAAAAGAAACAAACGTTTACGATAGAAATATTGAAGATTACTCAAAAGGTATTGATGCCTTATTAGAGTCTGACCGTATTAAAGGTGATATCTTTAGATGGGAACATGACTTATGGCACTTCTAATTAAACTTAACCCGCCCCAAAAAGGCGGGTTTTGTTTTTAATTTTCCCGCCTTATAGGTGGGATTTTTTTTGCCTGATGTGTGTTTCGTTATTTTTCTATTAATAAGGCCTTAAAATTAATTTTTATGGCCTTTAAGGAGGGTTATGACTTGAACTTTAGTTGAAGTTGATCGTGGAATAGGTTGACCATTTAACCCTGGTTAAAGAAGTTGTAAAAAATTTTCTGAGAAAAATGTAGACATAAAGCTGGAAAAACAATTGTTGAACTAAATAAGGGATAAAACATTAATGGCTCGTAATTAACGAGCCATTAACCTTAAATTAAAATAGTAAATAATTTATTTTTTCTTACTAGCAGCTTTCTTTTTTGGGGCCGCTTTTGGAGTAGTTTTTTTAGACGCAGCTTTCTTCACAGTCTCTGTTTTTTTGGCTGCCTTTTTAGGGGCTTTTGCTTTTTTCACAACCTTTAATTTAGGCTCAGCTGATTTTTTAGCTGCACCCTTTTTCGCGCCTTTTTTGTCAAAAGCATTCGGAATCTGCTCAACAATCATAGCTTTTACCTCTTCTAAACTAAGCTCAGCTACCTCTTCCGGAGCAAACTTGCCGCCACCCGGTTTAATCAGTTTGAGCATGTTTTTGCCGAATTTGATAAATGGACCCCAACGGCCGTTTTCAACCGAAATTTTTTCTTCGCTCCAGTTATGTATGTATCGATTGGCTTCTTTTTCTAACTTTTTAGAAATTAATTCTTCGATATCTTTTTGCGAAAGGGCATCAAAATTATAAGCACGAGGTACATTTACATAAATGGACTCATATTTAATAAATGGTCCAAAACGTCCTTTTCCTTTTGTTACAGGTTTACCATTGTAAAATGCTACCGGTGCATTAGCTAAATCTTTTTCCTTTATTAATTCAATTGCACGTTTTAAATCAACTTTTAAAGGATCTTCAGTTCGTGGAATTGAAATAAATTGTTCGTTGTATTTTATATAAGGTCCAAATCTTCCAACTGCAACAATAATTTCGCTACCATTGTAATCACCAACATTCATTGGTAATTTAAATAAATCTAATGCTTCTTCTAACGTAATTGTTTCAATACTTTGATCTTTTCTTAAGCTTGCAAATCTAGGTTTTTCCTCATTACCTTCAATGCTTTCGCCAATTTGCGCTAATGGCCCAAAACGACCTATTCTAACGCTTACCGGTTTACCGCTACTTGGGTCATTACCTAATAGACGCTCACCGCTTGCACGCTCGCTGTTATCGATTGTTTTTTCTACTGTTTTATGAAATGGCTTGTAAAAGTCTTTCAGCATGCTGGTCCATTGAATTTTTCCTTCTGCAATTTCATCAAACTCTTCTTCAACCTTAGCTGTAAAATTAAAATCTAAAATATCAGGAAAGTATTGAATTAAAAAATCTGTAACAACAGCACCAATATCGGTTGGGAATAATTTTGCTTTTTCAGCTCCTGTGTTTTCAGTTTTAGTTTCTTTTTTAATTGTTTTACCGTCAAAAAAGAGTTGTGTATAGTTTCTTGCAGTTCCTTCGCGATCTGTTTTTTCAACATAGTTTCGCTTTTGAACTGTACTGATGGTTGGAGCGTAAGTACTTGGTCGGCCAATTCCTAACTCTTCCAATTTCTTAACTAAACTTGCTTCAGTATATCTGGCAGGATGGTGTGTAAAACGTTGTGTGGCGGTTGTTTCTTTTAGTTCAATAACATCACCTTGTTTCATTGGAGGAAGAATAGATGAGTTTTCTTCATCATTTTCGTCATCAGTACCTTCAATATACACCTTTAAAAAACCATCAAATTTTAATACTTCACCTTGTGCAACATACAATTCGCTAGTTGAATTAATAGCAATTTTAGCAGTTGTTTTTTCCAGTTCAGCATCTGCCATTTGGCTGGCAATAGTGCGTTTCCAGATTAATTCATACAAACGTTGTTCGTTGCGTTCACCTGCAATTTCGCTGTTTTGAATATAAGTTGGTCTGATAGCTTCGTGAGCTTCTTGTGCACCTTTACTTTTGTTTTTGTATTTACGTGGTTGATAATATTTATCTCCGTAATTATTTGTGATTGCTTCTTTTGCTTGCCCGATCGCAGTTTCAGAAAGGTTCACACTATCAGTACGCATGTATGTAATTTTACCTGCCTCATATAAACGTTGTGCTACAGTCATTGTTTGCGCAACGCTAAATCCTAATTTACGAGCAGCTTCCTGCTGTAATGTTGATGTAGTGAAAGGTGCAGCAGGCGTGCGTTTAGCCGGTTTAGTTTCTAAACTGCTTATTTTATATATAGCATTTTTACACTTTTCTAGAAAAGCCTGCGCTTCATTTTCAGTTTGAAAGCGTTCGTTTAACTCAGCTTTTAAAATGGATTTTCCAATTGTAAAAATTGCACTCACTTTATAAGAAGAAGTTGATTTAAAGGCTTGAATTTCTCTTTCTCTTTCAACAATTAATCTAACAGCTACCGATTGAACACGTCCTGCAGATAAACTTGGACGTACTTTTTTCCATAAAATAGGGCTTAATTCAAAACCAACTAAACGGTCTAAAATACGACGTGCTTGTTGTGCATTTACTAAGTTAATATCTATTTCACGCGGGTTTGCAATTGCTTTTTGAATAGCCGGTTTGGTAATTTCATGAAATACAATGCGCTTTGTTCTTCTTTTATCTAAACCCAATGTTTCAAATAAATGCCAGCTAATAGCCTCTCCCTCACGATCCTCATCGGATGCCAACCAAACCATTTCGGCATTTTTGCTTAAACGTTTTAATTCTGCTATTACTTTTTCTTTGTCTGGTTGAATTTCGTAAGTAGGTGTAAAGTTGTTGTCCACATCAATACCATATCCTTTCTTTACCAAATCGCGCACATGTCCAAAACTCGATTTTACAGTATAATCTTTCCCTAAAAATCCTTCAATGGTTTTTGCTTTTGCCGGACTCTCTACAATTACTAAATTCTTTGACATTTAATTACCTGAATACTATATATTAATATTATATACAAAACCATTTTAAACGAAAATTGCTCATTTTTCAATTTTAAAATTTTTGCAAATTAAAAGAATAAAAATGAAATAAACCTAATAATTGTAAAAGATGATTTTTAAAAGTCAATTTACTTTCACTTTAAGTATTTGATATTTAATAGTTTAGAAGCGCTTATTTTATTTGTTTTGTTAAATACACTTAATTTACCTCCTTTAAACGCTTAAATTGTGTCAATTTGTCATATTTTAGGATTATCTTTGTAGCTTAAATTTTCATGGAAACGAACAATCAACAATTAGAAGAGGAGCTACAAGGTTCTGCTTTAATGCGACCTTCTAAAGTACCAAATGGTAAAAAGTTATTTTTAGAAAGCTATGGCTGTCAAATGAATTTCTCCGATAGCGAAATCGTTGCGAGTATATTAATAGATAAAGGTTATTCCACCACTCAGAATTTTGAAGAGGCTGATTTAATATTGGTGAATACCTGTGCTATTCGTGATAATGCTGAGAACAGAGTTAGACAACGTTTACAGGATTATAAAAAAATAAAGAAAAACAATCCAGATGCACTTATTGGAGTTCTTGGCTGCATGGCTGAGCGTTTAAAGGCTCAATTTCTAGAGCAGGAAAAACTTGTTGATATTGTTGTAGGACCTGATGCTTATCGCGATTTACCTAATCTTATCGCAACGGCTGAGACCGGACAAAAGGCGATTAATGTTATTTTAAGTAAAGAAGAAACATATGCTGATATTGCTCCTTTAAGATTAGATAAAAATGGAGTTAGTGCTTTTGTTAGCATTATGCGTGGTTGTGATAACATGTGCAGTTTTTGTGTTGTGCCATTCACACGAGGAAGAGAGAGAAGCAGAGACCCTGAAAGTATTGTAAAAGAATGTCGCGAAGCGTTTGATGCAGGATACAGAGAAGTAACCTTACTAGGACAAAACGTTGATAGTTATCTATGGAGTGGAGGAGGATTGAAGAAAGAAAACTTAACAGCAGAACAAAAAGCAAACAGCACTAATTTTGCTCAGTTAATGGAAAAAGTAGCTCTTGTTTCGCCAGATTTAAGAGTTCGTTTTAGCACCTCACATCCTAAAGACATGACCAATGATGTTTTAGAGGTGATGGCTAAATATGAAAATATTTGCAACAATATACATTTGCCTGTTCAAAGCGGAAGTTCTGAGGTTTTAGAAAAAATGAATCGCGGATACACACGTGAGTGGTATTTAGATAGAATAAAAGCTATTAGAACAATTATGCCGGACTGTGGCATTAGTACAGATGTTATTGCTGGTTTTTGCGGTGAAACGGAAGAGCAACATCAGGAAACATTGAGTTTAATGAATGAAGTGAAGTATGATTTTGCTTTTATGTTTAGTTACAGCGAGCGTCCTAAAACTCTAGCAGAGCGTAAATACAAAGATGATGTTCCTGAAGAAATTAAAAAGAGACGCTTAAGTGAAGTGGTTGATTTACAAAGAAAGCACAGTGAGTTACAAACCAGAAAATGGGTTGGTAAAGTAACTAAAGTTCTTATTGAAGGTTATTCAAAAAAATCTGATGAAATGTTGATGGGAAGAAATTCGCAAAATGCTGTTGTGGTATTTCCAAAAGGAGATTTAAAACCTGGTATGTATGTGAATGTAAACGTAACCAGCAGCACCAGCAGTACATTAATTGGAGAGGTAATTTAAAATGGCGGGACAGGATTTAAAACAGAAATTTGGAATCATTGGCAATAATTCTCTATTAGAGAGGGCCATAGAAGTTGCACAACAAGTTGCACCTACTGATTTAAATGTGTTGATTAACGGAGAAAGTGGAACCGGTAAAGAAGTATTTCCCCAAATAATACATCAAAACAGTGCTAGAAAACACGGGCCATACATTGCAGTTAACTGCGGTGCGATACCCGAAGGAACAATTGACAGCGAGTTGTTTGGACACGAAAAAGGAGCGTTTACTGGTGCTACCGAAGCCAGAAAAGGATATTTTGAAGTAGCTAATGGTGGAACCATTTTCTTGGATGAAGTAGGGGAGTTGCCACTTGCAACGCAAAGCCGATTGTTACGTGTTTTGGAAAGCGGAGAGTACTTGCGCGTTGGAAGTAGTAAAGTTTTAAAAACAGATGTTAGAGTTGTTGCAGCAACCAATATAAATTTTTATCAGGCTATAGAAAAAGAAAAATTTAGAACAGATTTGTTTTACCGTTTAAGCACGGTGCCGATATACTTACCGCCATTAAGAGAAAGAAAAGAAGATATCTTTTTATTGTTTCGAAAATTCGCAAATGATTTCTCTGCTAAATACCGTATGCCTGTTATTAAATTGATGCCGGATGCTGAGCAAGTACTCGTAAATTATTTTTGGCCAGGTAACATTCGTCAATTAAAAAATATTGCGGAACAAATTTCTATAATTGAAAAAAGCAGAGAGATTAACGCAGACACTTTGTTAAAGTATTTGCCTCAATTTTCTAGTTCAAACGTACCATCAGTTTCAGCTACCAACAATTTTTCAGGTACTTCGGGTATTGATACCAATGACAGGGAATTGCTATTTAAAGTAATCAGGGATACCCGTAATGAATTAAATGAACTTAAGAAAATTGTTTTTGATCTTGTTACCTCTAATTCAGTTAATACAGAAATATCGCACGCCTCAAATGATCTACAAGTAGTAAATAATAGAGGAGTATTTAATAAAGATATTATTAGCACTGGTTCGGGAATCACAATCCATCAACCGAATTTACAATCAGGTAGTTTAAGTCCACAAACTATTGAGGTCGAAGAAACCCTATCCTTGCAGGATAAGGAGATTGACATGATTAAGAAAGCCCTTAAAAAGTATAAAGGAAAACGTAAAAATGCGGCTAAAGAACTTGGTATAAGCGAACGAACGCTCTACAGGAAAATAAATGAATTTAATATTGAAGAATAATTGTTGATTAAATAAATAAAATTAATTTTAGCTAAGGTATAACAGTCTGAAAAATCTTAAATACATATTTATAATAATAAGTTTGATTGGTGTTTTTTTGCAATCATGTAAACCTACAGTTTCTCTTAGCGGGGCAACTATTCCATTGGAAGCAAAAACAATCAGTGTTGGTTTTTTTGCCAATAATAGTAGTCTGGCACCACCTGTTTTGTCTCAGCAATTTACCGAGAAAATGCGCGACGTAGTCTCTCAACAAACTAATTTGGCATTAATAAAAAACAACGCTGACCTGCAATTTGAAGGATACATTTCGGATTATAATGTAGCGCCAATTTCTATTCAAAGTAACGATCAGGCTGCGCAAAACAGACTCACAATTTCTGTTTCTGTAAAATATAGTAATAGATTTGATGTCACTAAAAATTTTGAACAAACCTTTACGCGATTTGCAGATTTCAATTCCAGTCAAACACTTTCAAGTGTTGAAAATGGTTTGATTACTGAGATTAATAGACAGTTAACAGAAGATATTTTTAACAGAGCGTTTAACAACTGGTAATGCAAACAAAAGAATTATTGACATATATCCAAAATACGTCGGCCTTAAAAGCAGACAGTGTCAATCAATTAAATGAATTGGTTAAGCATTATCCTTATTTTCAACCGGCTCATTTATTATATTGTTTGGCAACAAAAGAATTTGATATTGCCAATCATCAGGAAGTTTTAAAAAAAACAGCTATTTCAATTGCTAATAGAGTTGTGTTGCATAATTTGTTAAACAAACAGCTTCAGCCAATATCGTTACCAATAACTGAATTTAAACAAGAATCTTCATTAAAACAGGTTAATGTTACTTCTAAATCAGAAGTTATCGAGTCAAAAGTTGAGGATGAAAAAAATGAGGCGCTTGATGAAATTAAAACAGTTCTTCAGCAGATTAAGGAAGATATTAATGTTTTAAAAGCCACAGAATTGTCAGAAACAACGATTCCTTCAGTTAAAATAGAATCAATTAAAGAAACTAAAACAGAAAAGCAAACAGCGATTGAATCTGAAAAATTAACCACTGAAAACCTGGAGGATGATATCCAAAAGGCGGCAAGTGAGGCTTTTTTGAATGAAACTTATTTTGAAAGCAGTCCTACTAAGAAACAAGAAACGGCCCCTTCTCCATCTAATTTTATTGAGTGGATTAACTTTTTAAATGGTAAAAAAGGAGCAAGCGCTGATGAAATTGAACAAACAGCCATTTTAGCTGAAGAAAAAACCAACCCAAAACTTAAAAATTCGGGTGTTTCGGACGAAAATTCCCTTAAAATTGCCCCAGATTTGGATAAAAAGCAGAAAAATAGTGCTTTAATTGATAAAATTATTCAATCAAATCCAGGGGCTATTCGCACGAAGGACGAAAAACGAATATTCGCTGCAAACGCGCAGGCAAAGGAAAGTTTACTGGAAAATGAACACTTGGTAACCGAAACTTTGGCTAAAATTTATGCTTTACAAGGGCATATTAGTAAAGCAATTAGGGCTTATGAAATATTAAGTTTGAAAATTCCACAAAAAAGTGTTTACTTTGCATCCCTAATTAAAGAATTAAGAGAAAAACAATAAAATAAAAAACATGGTCGTATCAATTTTAATTATAGTAGTTTGTTTGTTATTAATACTAGTTGTATTAGTTCAAAACAGTAAAGGTGGTGGAATTCAAAGTCAGTTTGGTGCAGCTACTCAAATTATGGGTGTTAAACAAGGAACAGAGTTCATTGAAAAAGCAACTTGGGGTTTAGCCATTGCTTTAATTGTTACGTGTGTGTTTTTAGCTCCAAAAGGTAACTCACTTGCTGGAACAACAGATAGTAAAGAATCTTCGGTTAAGAAAACAGCAGCAGGCGCTGTTAGTGCACCGGCTCAAGCTCCGGCAGCGCAACCTCCACAACAACCAGCTGGTGGTTTACCAACCAATTAAGAAAAAAATTTAAAAAACCCCGAACTGATGTTCGGGGTTTTTTTGTGCTCTGCTCTTAAATCGATTTAAAAATTAGTTGAATTTTGTAAATTATTTTTTTATATTTTTGATAAAAAAAATATGAAAAAAATTTACAAACTAGCTTTATCGGTTGCAACTATTATAGCAACTGGTTTTAATTCATTTAGCCAAACTACTATTTATAGTGAAGGCTTTGAAGGAAGTACCTTCCCTCCTACAAATTGGGCAATGCAGAATAACAGTATTCCTGTCGGTACCAATCCTACTTGGACGATTGGAGTATCATCGGTTTTTGCAGCTAATACAGGTACTAGCTATGCATCAACAAACTTTAACAATACCACAGGCACCAACGCCATTAGTAATTTTTTAATTACACCAACATTAAGCTTAGTAAATGGTAATGTAGTTCGTTTCTTTACAAGAACAACTACTGGTTCATTTCCAGACCGTTTACAGGTGCTATTAAGCACTGCAGGCACCAATACAAGTGTAGGCACAGGAACAACTTTGGCTTCAGTTGGCGTATTTTCAACAACTTTGTTAGATATTAATCCAAACTTAACTACTTTAACAAATTCGGCAGTAAGTAGTGGCTCAGTTAATGGTTATCCGATTGTTTGGACTGCTTATGATTTAACATTAACTGCAATTCCTACACCAACTGTAGGAAGAATTGCATTTAGGTATTACGTAACCAATGCAGGCCCTTCAGGCGCCAACTCAGATTATATTGGAATTGATGATTTTTCTTATATATGTCCAGCCGCGGGAAATCCAACTGTTGCTGTTAATAATGCAACTATCTGTGGAAGCGGATCTGTAGTTATTACCCCAACTGTAACCGGAATAAGTCCTTTTACTTATAGCTGGTCTAACACATCAACACTTAGTGCTATAACAGTAACAACAGGTGGTTTAAATACTGTAACAGTTACTGCTGGTAATGGTTGCCGTAATTTAGCAACTTCGGCTACAACTATTAATTCTATACCTGTTGTTTCAATTGCAGGTAATTCTGTTATTTGTGCCGGTCAAACATCTACTTTCACTGCTTCAGGCGCTGGTTCTTTTGCTTGGAATACTGGTGCAACAACCAATTCTGTAGTGTTATCACCAACAACAACAACAAATTATACTGTAGTAGGTACTTTACTTTCTTGCACAGCTTCAGCAACTCGTACGTTAATTGTTAATCCTATTCCTGTAGTTAATATTAGTGGATTATCCTCTATTTGTTCTGGTGCTACAAGTACATTAACCGCTTCTGGTGCTGCAACTTATAGTTGGAATACAGGTTCTACTTCTAATTCAATAGCTGTATCTCCATCGGTTAATACAACTTACACTGCTACCGGAACATCGAGCTTTGGATGCGTTGGTACAGGAGTTGTAACTGTTACTGTAAACGCAATTCCAACCATTTCAGTTAATAGTGGTGCTATTTGTACAGGAAGTTCGTTTACAATTACACCTTCCGGAGCTTCTACATACACCATTAGTGGTGGATCTGCAGTTGTTACTCCAACTTCAAATTCTACTTATAGTGTAACTGGTACAAGTGCCGCTGGTTGCCTTGGTTCAAATACTGCTTTAAGTTCTGTTACGGTAAATGCTTTACCTAGTTTAACTTTAACTGCTTCAGCATCTACTGTTTGTGTAAATGGTAGCACAATCGTGCTTACACCTAATCCAGCAGGTGGTGTGTTAACAGGAACCAATGTTTCAGGTGGAGTATTTACCCCTGGTGCAGTTGCCGGTACATTTACGCCGATTTATTCATTTACGAATTCAACCACTGGTTGTTCTAACACAACTTCAACTACAATTGTTGTTGTTAATTGTACTGGTGTTAAAAATAATAGTAATGTATCTTTAAGCGTTCAACCAAATCCTACATCAGGTATTTTTAATGTGGTTTTATCGAATGGTTTAAGCAATTTATTCCAAGTATCTGATATATCAGGTAAGGTTGTAGCTGAAATTGCAAGTGATCTTGATACAACTCCAATCAACATTTCTAATTTAGCAAATGGTGTATACTATTTAAAAATAGTAGGTAAAGCAGAATACGGTGTTTACAAAATAGTTAAACAATAATTCTGATTAATTAAGTAATCCAAACCCCGAGCATTTGTTCGGGGTTTTTTGTTATGGTGGACCACTAGTTCGAGTTGGTCATTCAATTATTTTTCTTAGATTTATTAATTGTTTTACTAAGAACGAATTTGTCAACTTACATTAAATACATCGTCTTTGCGATATTTTTGAATTGCTTGAATTTTGCTTCAGGGCAAGACATGGAGCGATTAAAAAACGAGCTGTACAAAAAAATTAATAGTGCTGTTGATGATACCAATAAGGTTAATCTTTATATAAAACTAGCTTCAACAATAAATAAATATCAATCTGTTGAACACATAGAGGCCTATAAAAAAGCCTTAGAGCTATCTCAGAGACTTGATCATAAACCCGGTTTAAAAAGGGCCTATTCTAGTTTAATACAAGCGTTTTACGCAAAGGAAATGTTTGATTATGCTTTAACCTATTGTTTGCAATATAAGGAGTATGCTGAAACAATTAAGGATTCAGCTGCATTAGCACAGGCCAATCACTTAATGGGGATACTGCTTTCCAAGCAAGGCAACTTTGTTGAATCCTTAAAATACCATCAACTTTCAAATGATGGTTTTTTAGCAATTGGCGACACATTTTCGTACGCCAGAGGATTGGTGTCAATTGCAATAGACTATTATGAAAATAAAAATTACGATAGCTCTATTGTGTTTTTTAAAAAATCTATTTTGTTATTTGATTCATTAAAAAATGTTTCAGAGATTGCTAATTCTTTACTTGGCGTTTCAGAGTCGCAATTAAAACTTAAAAATTATCAGTCTTCTCATTATTATGCCCAAAAAGCTTACAAATCCTATTTAGCAATTAAATTGGAGCATGGAATCTGTATTACAGAATTAGCCTTATCACAAACTTATCTTGAAAAACAAAAATACGATTCAAGTCTTCATCTGGCAACAACCTCGCTTTCATTAGCCAGAAAGTTAAATTTAGTAAGTATTCAAAAAGGTGCTTACACGGCAAAAACCAAGGCGTTTTATGGCTTAAAACGTTATGATAGTGCCTATTTTTATTCTGAGATTAATAGGGCAATAAGCGATTCACTCGCTATGCAACAATCAAACTACATGATAGATAATAGTTTGTTTAAATATAATTTATTAAAAAAGGAGACTGAAATTAATCTACAAAACTCTTTAATCATAGAAAGAAATAGGCAAAATAAATTATTAATCATTGGCTTAATTCTAATTTCAATTACACTTTCAATTGCTGTTTGGGCATTTATTCAAAAAAATAAATCAGCAAAAAAAATAGCGCAGCAAAAAAAGGAAATTGAAGATAAACAAAAGGAGATTATTGATAGCATTAATTACGCCAAGCGAATTCAGGTAAGTTTATTGCCAACTAAGCACTACATTCAGCGCAATATTAACCGATTGTTAAATCCTACTTCCAACTCGGAAAAATAGAAAAAAAGCCTTTTTTTATTAGGATTAACGAGTGTTGATTCCGGTTAATAAATCTAGTTTTGGCACTTGGTTTAGCTTAATTTTACTGTTATATTTGTGATTCTATATTTGTTTTATGCCAACTAAATTAACCACATTAGATCAAAAGAAAGCCGAAGCCTTATTAGGTGGTGGTCAAAAACGCATTGATGCTCAACATAAAAAAGGAAAGTTAACTGCTCGTGAACGAATTCATTTTTTATTGGATGAGTCAAGCTTTGAGGAAATTGGAATGTTGGTTCAGCACCGTAGTAATGATTTTGGCTTAGATAAAGAACGTTATTTAGGTGATGGTGTTGTTACAGGTTATGGAACAATTAACGGACGTTTGGTATATGTGTTTTCGCAGGATTTTACGGTATTTGGTGGTTCGTTATCAGAAACACATGCCGAAAAAATTTGCAAAATAATGGACTTAGCCATGAAAAATGGCGCGCCGGTAATAGGACTGAATGATAGTGGTGGTGCGCGTATTCAGGAGGGTGTTGTAAGTTTAGGTGGTTATGCTGATATCTTTTACAGAAATGTTAGAAGCAGTGGCGTTATCCCGCAATTAAGTGCCATTATGGGCCCTTGTGCAGGTGGTGCTGTGTATAGCCCGGCTATTACAGATTTTATTTTAATGGTTGAAAATACCAGTTACATGTTTGTAACCGGACCAAATGTTGTTAAAACCGTTACGCACGAAGAGGTAAGTAGCGAAGAATTAGGTGGTGCCTTAACACATGCAAGTAAAAGTGGTGTTACACATTTTGCCTGTGCTAATGAAATTGAAGCTATTCAATACATAAAGAACTTACTTAGTTATATTCCGCAAAACTGCGAAGAGGATGCTCCTTCTGTGCCATATGAAGCCGGAAACGAATTACGTCCGGAATTAAATAATATTATTCCTGAAAATGCCAATCAACCATACGATATCCGCGAATTAATTGAAAAGGTAATTGATGAAAATTCGTTTTTAGAAGTTCATAAATTATTTGCAGAAAACATTGTAGTAGGTTTTGCACGTTTAGCAGGAAAAAGTATTGGTATTGTTGCTAACCAGCCTGCAGTATTAGCAGGGGTCTTGGATATTCACTCAAGTACCAAAGCAGCTCGTTTTGTACGTTTCTGTGATTCGTTTAATATTCCACTTTTAGTGTTTGAAGATGTGCCAGGGTTTTTACCTGGAACCGACCAGGAATGGAATGCCATTATTACCAATGGCGCTAAATTGTTGTATGCATTTAGTGAAGCTACTGTTCCAAGAATTACAGTGATTACGAGAAAAGCCTATGGTGGTGCTTATGATGTAATGAACAGTAAACACATTGGTGCTGATATGAATTATGCATGGCCTACAGCAGAAATTGCAGTAATGGGTGCTAAAGGTGCTGCTGAAATTATATTTAAAAATGAAATCGCTGCTTCCGGTAATCCAGAACAAAAATGGAAAGAAAAAGAAGCAGAATACCAGGAAATGTTTGCTAACCCATACAGAGCAGCGGAAAGAGGATTTGTTGACGAAGTAATTAAGCCTGAAGAAACCCGATTGAAATTGATTAAGGCATTTAAAATGCTGGAAAATAAAGTAGATCAATTACCAAAGAAGAAACACGGAAATATTCCATTGTAATCTTAACTTGAGGAATTTTTCGGAAATATTGAAGTGGATTATTCCACTTTTATTTACTACGGTTCTTCATTCACAAACTTTACTTAAGGGCAAGGTTGTTGATGCCAAAACAAAGGAATCATTGCCATTTGCTATCATTCAGGTTTCGGGAACCACTAACGGTACCTCCGCTGATATTGATGGTAATTTTAGTATTGAAATTAAAGAACTTCAAAAATCAATTACGGTTAGTTTAGTTGGATACGAAAAGGAAACACTTTTTATAAGCGATATAAAAAATCTAACTGCTATTGTGGTTAAATTAAGTTCTAAAAACATTAGTTTAACAGAGGTTGAAGTGAAAGCCTCAGAAAATCCTGCTGTGAAGCTTATTAATGAAGTTATAAAACGTAAACCACAATACGACATTAGTAATTTAAAAAATTACATCTGCGAAACGTATTCTAAAACCTATTTTACGGCATGTAACAGCGCAGGGGAGGAAACAACTACACCAAAAGATACGCTGCTTAATAAACAATATTTGTTTTTAATGGAAGATGTTACCGAAAAGAAGTATCAGTTTAAAAACAACATGCAGGAAAAAATTATTGCATCACGTACCTCCGGTTTAAAAAAACATTCCTTTGGTAGTTTTGCTTCACAGCTCCAATCGTTTACCTTTTACGATAATAAAATTAAAGTGTTGGATATTCAGTATGTTAATCCACTTACAAGTGGCACACACCAACGTTATTGGTTTACATTAATGGATACCATTATACAACATACTGATACAACTGTTGTCATACGATTTGCTCCTAAAAAATCAATAAAGGTTAATGGTTTGGAAGGTTTGTTATACATTAACAAAACTGACTTTGTTTTAACAAACGTTATTGCCAAGCCAAGTAACGCCGGTGAGTCTGATAATGAAATAATCATACAACAATTATACACTAAGGTAGATAGCGTGCATTGGTTTCCAAGTCAGCTGAACACGGAATTAATTTTTAAAAATGTAAAACTCGGAAATGCAGATAAATTTTTGAAAGCACATAGCAAACAATACGTAAGAAAAGTAAACATTGATAGTGTTTTTAAAATAAAACAAAAATGGATCAGCGCCTATAATGCAAAAGATGAGTTAGGCAAGTCGGATGAGTTTTGGGCTGCTTCAAGAACAGATAGTATTACTGAAAAAGAGAAAACAACCTATCGTGTAATTGATAGCATAGGCAAGGAAGCCAAGTTTGATTCAAAAATTAAATGGCTAACCATATTAACTAAAGGAAAAATTAATCTGGGTTATTTTGATTATGAGTTAAAGTATATTTTTAATATCAACCAATATGAAGGTGTAAGATTAGGTAGCGGCTTCAGTACTTCCGATAAATTATGTCGGTTTTTTAATGTAGGTGCTTATGGCGCTTATGGATTTAGAGATAAACAATTTAAGTATGGATCATTTGCCAACATTTATTTTAATTCATTTAAAAGTTATTATTTACAAGCTGAAGTATTCAGAGATGTAAGGGAAACAGCTGGTTTTGAAGTCTTAAACGATAAAAATGGTTTAATAAATATTTCAACCAACCGCGATTTTTTAATCAAGGAAATGGATAGGCTAGGTGCAGCACGCTTATCTTTTAATGTAGAAAGAGGTTTTATGAATATGAATGCTTATGTATCAACCCAACAGGTTAATAGTAAGTTTGGTTATGCTGACTTTGTAAATTATACCTTGCAAAACAGCACAACTACGTTTAATCTCAATGAAGTTGGACTTCAGTTTAAGTTTTGGCCAAAACAAAAATTTGTGCAGAACTTTAATTCATTGCTGCCTATTGGTAGCAAATGGCCGCAAATCTATGTGAGCTTTATTAAGGGCTTAAATACCGAAATAGCCGGTTACAAAAGCAGTTTTGAATATGATAAACTAAATTTAAAAGTGTTTCATAAAATAAACTTTAAGGTTAAAGGTAGTTTTACTTATCAGGTAATGGCAGGAATGGTTAACGGAAAAGTACCTTATAGTTTGCAATACAATAATTTTGGAAGCAAAACAGATACGTATTTTTTAAGTGTAGCCCAAACCTTCGAAACCATGTTCTTAAATGAGTTTATGAGTACTCGATTTGCATCATTGCTTTTAAATTTTAACACGGGCCCAATACTCAGAAAGAACAAATATTTAAATCCTAATATTGATTTGGTTCATAATGTTGGTATTGGACAAGCGGATAACACAGATAACATTACCAATTTAGCAATTCAAAGTCTTGAAAAAGGATACAGTGAAGCAGGTATTAGATTAAACAGCTTGTATACAATGGGGCAAACAGCTTTTGGGCTTGGTGTTTTTTACCGTTATGGTAATTATCAATTCGAAAATCAAGCTCGTAATGTTGCTTACAAACTAAGTGTTAATTTTAAATTGTAAGAACCTTTATGGTTCAAATAGTAAACATTGTTGTTTTATTATTAAATTTGATAGTAGTCTTTACTAGCCCGAAATAATTCAAAACTAAATTTAAACGATTTACATGAGAATACTAGACCATTTATATTCAAACGCATGGATGATGACAACCTTCTTCATCGTTTTTATGTTTTTGTGTGTTGGTTTAGCTTTTTTAAGCCCCTTTAAAAACAAAATTTACAATGGAGTTTATAAAGTAATGATGTATGTAATTGGAGGTGGAGTTTTATTTTGCTTAATGTTTTTTAATTATCATGGCTTTGCTCATAATTTCACAAGATTAGGTTTAGGAAGAACTTCACTTTTTTTATTTGAAGTGTATGAAGTAGGAGGGGGCGAAGGACCGTCTGAAACGATTTGGAGATTACATATTGTAGACAAGAAATCAGGAGAAAGAAAGGGTCGTTATTACCTTGGAGGTAGTGCCGAATATTTTGGAGTATCAGGGGATAGTGTTTGTTATCGCGAAAATAAAGATATAATCGTTTTTAACGGAAATACACTAGAGGAAGTTTACAGGATAAAGGAGGAAGATTTGTCTCAGTTACATAACGACCTTTCAGTTGGTATAGATCATATTACCAGCAATCAAACTGAAACTAACGCAGTTAAACCCATCATACAAATTGCATGTAAAAACGGTAAAAATTATTGGTTGGACCCTTTTCTGAAAACTGTTTATGAAAAGGAACCTGAAAGTGTTTATCTGAATGAGTTTTCACGAAAAGCATATGATTTAACGGTTCAAATTTCAAGAGCAGAAACGCGGTATTTTTTGCGTACTCAAAGCGTATCTGGCAATCGATCATATAAAATCGAGGTTGCGAGTGATAATCATTTCTTTAATAAAAAAGAAACGGACGACGTGTACATTGATCCATTTTTAATGTATTTAGATACCATAAAGAAAGTGTTTGTTTTTGGTCATTACACCACAACTGACCGAGAAGATTTTTTTATTGAGGCTCAGGATAATAATTTTAAAACCAAATGGAAAAAGGGCAGTTCAGATTTAAACGACGGTGACAGTTATAATAAAGCGGAAGTTACAGCATGGAAGTCAGAAAAAGGTATTTTGTACTTTAACAACGGAGGTTTTTTAATTGCCATAGACCCCTTTACCTCTGATATAATCTGGACTTGTCGTTTATAAATTAATTTGAGTAAAAGTTGTAGTTGCACGAACACTTTTTGCGAACTTAGTTATTCGTTTGCAATAACATACTTGTGGCCTTATAAACCAGTTGAAATACATTTTCAAAATCACGCTCATTGCCGTAATAGGGGTCCGGAACATCCTGTCTACCAAAGTCACCAATGCTTAAAAATAATTTCACCTTTTCTTTGTGTGAATTAGTTTCTGCCAATATCAAAACGTTTTTAAGATTGTTTTCATCCATCACGTATATTTCATCAAAAGCATCAAAATCACTTGATTTAAACTGCCTGGCTCTTAAGGATCTTAAATCAACACCATTTTTTTTAGCATTGGCAATTGTGCGTGGGTCCGGTGCTTCATTAACGTGGTAGTTAGCAGTTCCGGCAGAGTCAATCAATGCATTTTCCAACCCATGCTCCTGCACCAAATGCAAGGCTATCCCTTCAGCTAATGGTGAACGGCAAATATTCCCTAAACACACAAATAAAATTTTTCGCATGTCTAAAATTAAGCCTTTTTTGCTTTTTAAATGATGCCTATATCAAGTTTAAATGATAATATTGCAAGCTAGATGATTGAACTTAAAAACATCAGAAAATCGTATCAATTAGGTAAATCTGAATTTCCGGTTTTAAAGGGTATTGATTTAACTATTAAATCTGGTGAGTTTGTATCAATTATGGGTTCTTCAGGTTCAGGTAAATCTACCTTGCTTAATATTTTAGGTATTTTGGATGGCTATGACGAAGGAACGTATCACTTAAATGGTTTACTGATTGATAAAAATTTGTCGCAAAAAAAAGCCGCTCAACTACGTAATAAGTTTTTAGGTTTTTGTTTTCAGTCGTTTAATTTATTGTCATTTAAGTCGGCAGTAGATAATGTGGCGCTGCCTTTGTATTATCAAAAAGTATCTCGTAAAGAACGAACGGCCAAAGCCATGGAATATTTGGAAAAGGTTGGTTTATTGGATTGGGCCAATCATTTACCTAGTGAATTAAGTGGTGGACAAAAACAGCGCGTTGCAATTGCACGAGCCTTGGTTGCTAACCCAAAAGTTATTTTTGCAGATGAGCCTACCGGCGCCTTGGATAGCACAACCAGCTACGAAATCATGAATTTATTTAAAGAAGCCAACCAACAAGGTATAACCATAGTTATTGTAACTCACGAAGATGACATTAGCAGATTAACCGACAGGGTTATTCGTTTAAAAGATGGGTTAATTGTGAGTTAAAGATCTTAAACAGAATAGACTTTAGAAAGGCATTTTGACTACCTAATATTTTTCGGCTTGCCGGAGGCGGGACTTTTGGAGCACAAAACTGTCAATACACCACAAAAGTTGATACGAGGTAAAATGTTCAATTAACCACATCACCCGCCATAGATCCAAACACCTGTTGTTGCGGGTTTTTTTCTATTCGCCAATGCATTAAACTAATTTGATTTATATATTTTATTTCTTACTATTTTCCGATTAGTAAATTGTATTCTGTAGGTAGTTCAACACCCCGAAAATGATTTGTAAGGCCGTAAAACATTATAATTGTTAAACACATACCTAAAGCTATAATAATTATGGATTGCACTGATGGTGTTAATCCTAAAATATTTCGTTTCATTTTTTTACTATGAATTGCAGCTATGTGTCCAAAAAATGAAATAATTGCTAAAGCATAGTAAGGTATAAAAAACAAGTTTGTTGGAAAATTATTCAATCCTGCTACACCAAAATAAAAGTTTGTATCAAGATCGAGAAAATATCGGCCAACGAAAACTGCTGCCAAATGGAACAAAAAGAAAACTGCTAAATAAAACCCCGTCCATTTTTGCAATTTGTCAAAGGCTGTAATTACTTTATTTCTGTTCATAAAAAACATCCTAATTCCTGAAATTATTTGAACAAAAACAGCAAGTATTAAAATTGTTTCTGCAATGATATTTCGATAAAACTGCCGTAGATTTGTCATTAGTTCAATATGCTTATCTACACCAAAATTGCTGTAAATATGATTGAATAAATGTAAGCTTACAAAAACTGTAATTGTTAGCCCAGAGATGTAATGTATTTTTTTTAAGTTCATCTTATTTTTTTTGTATATCAATACGAGGCCATTCCCATGCATAATAAATAATAAGAACAAGCAGAATAACTTGTATTATTGCGCCTACCACCATGTGAACCCAAGCCACTCCGTCTAGATTATACAATATTAAGGGAATATTAATAGAAGCGGCAATAATATTTGCCCAGCGATTCACCTTAGCAGGCAGGACAACCGAAAGAAAAATAAACAGTGCTGGAATTGCTATCATAGCGAGTGCCGCCAATAGAAATCCTTGCGTAACATCAAATACGTGAACCTTTCCTGCTATCATATCATTCAGTGAATTGGGCATGTATAAGTGAAAATAATCAAGGTAGATAATAATAAACATTAAACTTGTCCATAGCGTTGCAATTTTCAGTTTTACACTGACTTTGATGTCTTCTAGTGTATTCTGTTTTATTTCTTTTGTACTCATATTATTTTATTTCTTGGTTATTAACATACTTGCCACCTTGAACTCTATGCACACTAACAACAGGATAATAAGAATTTCTCCTAAAAAATATGTCAATCCTATGAGTGTTAAATTGCTGTAATAAGAATATAACAAACTCATTGTCAAAATACAGTATAAAAAATTACCAAAAGCTATTATTCTTAAAAATGGTGACCAGGTATTTTTAAGTAAAAAATAGCAAGACATAGAATAGGCGAAATAAACCAAACCAATTTCAGATAGGTATGTCAAAATGTTTATTGGCATTCCAAAGTAATCGTGGTAATGTCTGGCAACAAAAAACAAAGAAAATGTTGTCAATGCTGCACCCAATCCATCAAGTAGAAAAAGTGCTTTTGGTTTTCTTGAAAAAGAATCTATTGTGTCTTTGATATTAATTCCCATTGTTAGTACAATGATAAGTTATTAAAAATTAAATCCAATATTAAGGCCTGGTTCAGGAAAGATAAATTTCGACCATTTATCGTCCAACTGTTTAAACCCATCAGGTAATTCTGTATGATAGGCACGATGTGTCACACATATTGATGGTTGGAAGAAAAATTTATCCTTGAAAAGTTTTATGTGATAACCAAAACGGTATGAATTGAAAATCTGAAAACCGTCTTTTATTTTATTACCATTATCATTCGCGAAAATTTGCCAAGTGGGCATAATGTCCAATTGGGCATACAAACCCTTCCATACAAACCTTTGGTAAGATGCTGTTATACCTATTTCACGCACATACCCCGGAAATTTTTCCTCAGGTTTTTTGTAGGCTTTATTTAAAAAGGGATGAATGCCGTTTGGCCAAGCATATTTCCAAGTTTTTGGGGATAATCTAATAATGTCTTTCCCAGTAAACCGATAACCTATATCAAGTTGAGCAAAATTGGGTGGGTTTTCTCTGTCAAAATTACCCATTATAACAAATAGCGAAGTGCCAACAAACCACTTTTTGTAAGTACTGTCTTGTTTGGCATATTGTGCTTTTACTTGTAAATTGCTTGCCAATACTAAGACAAGTCCAATCCATAAAATTTTCTTTTGCATATTTTTTTAATTGATGTTAATTGATACTGCAAAAGTAGATTAGGAAGAGACTACAACTCGTTCACTTAAGTTAATAAATGATTTTACGTTTTACTTTTTTCCAAAATTCTGGCTCTTAGTCTGCTCAAGGATTGCGGTTTTATTCCCAAATAACTTGCTAATTGATGCTGTGGCACTCGTTGAATAAGTTCGGGTCTTTTCTGCATTAAATTTAAATATCGTTGTTCAGGTGAAGAAGTTTTGAATTCATCAAATTCAATTCTTTCTTTTGCCAATAACTCTTCTGAAAACTTCATACACATGATTTCGAACTTTGGGAATCTGGCATTAACCTCCTCAGAAACATCTGAGTTTGAAATTAAAAGGATACAATCTTCAATACAGCTTATGTAATAATCAGAAGGGGTTTTACTTATAACACAAGGTGGCGTCAAAGCTTCCATTTCTGTATAGAATGCTGTAGTTTTTTCTTCCCCATCTTTGATATAGTATGATCGAATACAACCTTTTAAAACAAAAAAACTATTTAGAGTGTTTTGTCCTTCTTTAAGTAAAATAGTTCCTTTTTTCACCGAATGAAACAAGTCTAAACTTAGTAATACGTTTTTCTCATCTTCTGTCAAAGAAATATATTTTGATATAAAGCTAAATAGAATGTCTTGCATTGTTTTTTATGTTGTTATTATCTTCTGTTACACTTGCCACCAACGTTTGGCGAATAGACCCAGACGGGCTTTTGAAAACGTCACTGTCTTAACCCTACAAACGTACATACGAAGATAACTGTTTTTAAGCGAGCCGCAAATAAAAACAACCCGCGTCGGCGGGACAAAAATTTTTGCGTGCGAGCGATGTGCCCTTCCCCCGCATTGCGCCATGGCTTGCTGTTACCGGTAGTAGTGGACACACAGTTTGATCGAGCGTCTACCAGATTTTTTGTTCGCAATAGTGTCCCTGATTTTTGTAATTTTTTTTGTCTAGGAGGATGCTATTATGTACCAAATGACAGACTGGTCCGAGTCTAATTATGTTTTAGCCGTTTTAGACGTCTAATACCCTTAATAGCTTTTATTGATATATACTTGTAGTATAAAATATCTATATTAGAAATTTAATTACCTAATAATCAATAAAATAGATATATTTATTAATAAATATAAGAAATTATTTTTTTTGTATTAAAACTTTATTTATATTTGTCGAAGATAATATTGAAGCAATGGAAACAGAAACAAAAACATCAATGAAGCAAAGAAGTCAGCGCAGTAATGCGTATCCTTCATACACTTTGCAAGAGTCAATTGATTTAACAAAGCAAATTTATTCTAATTATGGCGGGTCTATGTTCGTGAGTAGAGAGCAAGTTGCTAAAATGTTAAACTTATCTGCGTCATCGGTAATTCTAAAATTAAGTTCATGCACTCAATATGATTTATTAGAGATGAAAAGCGGGGAGGGATATAAGCCGTCGATTAATTTTGTGAAAATACATAAGCCATTAAATGAAATTGAAAAAACGGAAGCATTGATTCATTGTTTTTCTAGTCCAAAACTTTACGCTGATTTAATAACAGAATTTAAAAATGAAATTCTGCCATATCCAGCGGGATTGGCAACTGTTCTTTTCAGAAAGCATAGTATTTCTGAACCTGTATCAGAAAAGGCCGCAACGGTTTTTATTGAAAATGCTAAATTTTTAAATCTGCTTAATTCTGAAAATATTTTGAGATTTAATGATACGTCTACGGCCGCTCCAATACAGAATATTGTTGAAAGCAATATCGAAGAAATTGATTCGGAAGATGTAACAGTTGAACCATTGAATACTAACAAAGGAGAAAATAAAAATGTACAAATAACTGTTTCGGGAAATGTTGAAAAAGATAAGCGAAAAGATCCAACACAAAACTACGTTAATAATTCGGCAGGAGTTTTGCCTTTTAATATTCCACTAAAAGGTCGTAAAACAGCACAAATTATAATACCTGAAGATTGTACTAAAGAGGATTTTGATACAATAATAAAATGGGTTTATTTGATGAAAGAATCGTACGAATAATATAAAACAAAAGCCCTAAGAATATCTTAAGGCTTAAAAAGAAATTTCGTTAAACTCGTGGGAGGGTTTCGAATAAATCAGTGAACTCGTCTAACTTTTGGTTACAGTCCAGAAGTATGTCGTAAAAGCGTCGACCTCATTAATCGAAGTGCTTTAGCTGATTGTTTTTACAAGAGCAGGGTTGCCGCCCTGCTTTTGTATTTACAAATATACGAATATTTTAATTTATTAAACATTAAATGACGTAACCTCGTCATTGAGCAGTATCTGATGTCATTAAATAACAACGAAAAGTATTTGTCACCGGAATTGTCCCGCTATTACCGGTAACGTTTTGCAAGCAAGAGTAGGCGGGCTTTCGAAGCATCAACTTACTTTACCTACAAAAGGTATTTTAAAGATACTTACTTTATTAGTGAGCCGCAAACAAATTGTCTGCCGCTTTAATTGCGCGCGAACGATGACCGAGTCCGCCCGCTTACTTTTGCTTGCTGTTAGGGGTAGTTTGTTACTTCTTTTTCACATATGTCGATGTTGGAAAGTCTGTCCACTCGTCGCTACCTATAAACAAGGTGTCATTTTTATTGTAACTAATTTTATGTCTGCCGTCACCACTTGGGCTACTGAAATAACCTTTGCGGAAGGGTTTGTCACTTTCAAAGCGAAGTCTATTGTTTTTAGCAATAAGACGTCCGTAGTCTATTTTTTTTGAACCATTAAAAAGTTCGTATTTGCCTTTTACTTTAAGTTCAAGTCGAAAAGAAGAAGTCGCACCGTCTGACCAACCATTTATCCAGGTCCAAGTCCCTGCCAGTCCTGAATACTCGTCTTTTAGAGAAGTCTTTTTACATGTCACAAATGTCATGACTGCAAAAAAAATAACTATGTAAATTTTATATTTCATTGTCCTTGTCGTGTCCTAACAAATTACCCCTAACTTCTTTATAGGAGGACTTTTATCATCCTTAGCATGCAAAATTTGCAAGCTTTGTTTAGGTTTTTACTTTTTTCGAGTTTTGCTTGCATTTAGTTTCAACAACACATTTGCCTGTTAAAGTTTTAGTCATCATCATAATCTTGTTAAAAATTACAACCTTCTACCAAATTTAAGCTTTTATGCTTAATTTAACTCAACATATTTTTTAAAATTATTTAAAATGGCTTGCCAACCTTCTCTTTGCAAATCAACCGGGTTTTCAGTTTCGGGTTCAAATACAACCACCACTTTGGTAGCGAGTTCAATTGTTTGAAAGTCAACTTTTACTTTTCTGCCATCAAGCAATGTGTATGCCATGCTATGTGGTGCATTTATTTCATCGTAAATAAATTCAAAATCAAAACCAAAACTACCGTCTTTGGCTTCCATTCTGGCCTTGTATCTGCCGCCAACTTTTAAATCATTACTGGCACTTGGGCAATGCCAGCTATCTGCGGCAAAGTTCCATTTGGTTATATGTTCCGGTTCTGTGTAGTAGTTCCAGGTTTTGTTAATGTCTGCCTTAACCACTGTTTCAATTGTAATTGCTTGTGTATTCATATTAAGTTTTTTTATTCCAGTTTTTCCAGTTTTCCTTTTCGTTTAACTATGTTTTTATAATCCCACTGAATTTTGATGGATTTTGTTAACCAACGTTTTAAATCTTTTTCAATTATTTCAGTTACATCTGTATAAAAAATAGAGGCATCTTTAAATTTAGACCCTAGTACATTTAACTGCTCCTCATCAAAATCCGCACCACTCCAAAACATCAGCCGAATTTCTTTTTTTTGTTTGCTGTAACCAACAATCGGGTTTTCATTTAAAAACCACACCGGATGCGCATGCCAGATTTTAGAAGTAGAATTAGGGAGGTATTTATTAATCAGATTGGTGAGTAAGTCACAAATAAGTTGATCATCTGAAGATTGATTTTTGTTATAATCTGAAATACTCACCATATTAATTGTAATAAATCAAGAAATAAAATTAATTATAATTCAGTTCCTTTGCCAATGCATTAAAATCAATGCCATCAAAGTTCCCACTACTCATCATCAACAATACTTTGTTATTCCATTGTTTGGCTTTAAGATAATTACTTACATCTTCGCTCTTGGTAAACACTTTTAAGTCTTTTCTGTTAAATGCATTCAACACCTGTTCGGTTGTAATGGCTTTTAGTTTTTTATGCTCTATCGTATGCGGATTAAAATAAACAATGGCTTCGTCAGCCAAATCCATTGCACCCTTGTATTGTAATAAAAATTCTTCGGTTAAACTACTAAAGGTGTGTAACTCCATGCAAGCAATGGTATCGCGCTCTTTAAACTGAGTTTTAACCGCTTCTGTTGTTGCCTTTAGTTTTGATGGCGAGTGAGCAAAATCTTTATAAAAATTAAACTGATTGTTTTTAAATACAAGCTCAAGTCGTTTAGCAGCTCCTTTAAAACTTTGTATAGCTTGATAAAACTGCTCATTGCTGATGCCTATTTTATTACACACTAAACGGGCACCATTTAAATTCATTAAATTATGGTTGCCAAAAATTAACAATGGAATTTTTTGTGTTCCATCAATTAAGTAAGTTGTTCCGTTTTCAATAACATGGTTTGGTATGGCATAACCTTCTTTACTTGCCAACTGAGGATAGTGTTTCCCGGCAACCAAAGCTAATTCATCATCTTTACTGCAATAAATTAAATGGCCATTGGGTTCAATTAGCTGAATAAATTTCTCAAATTGTTCAACGTAGTTTTCAAAGGTTGGAAACACATTGATGTGATCCCATGCAATCCCACTAATAATGGCTATGTTTGGTTTGTAAAGATGAAATTTTGGTCGTCTGTCAATTGGCGAAGCAAGGTATTCGTCTCCTTCTATAACTGCAAATTTAGATGTGTTGCTGAAATTCACCATGGTGTTAAATCCTTCTAATTGCGCTCCAACCAAGTAATCAGTTTCTATTTTTAGGGCGTGCATTACATGCAAAATCATGGCAGTAATGGTTGTTTTACCATGACTCCCGCCAATAACGATTCGTGTTTTATCAGCTGTGGCTTCGTAAACATACTCCGGATAAGAGTAAATTTTTAAGCCTAGTTCCTTTGCTTTAATCAATTCCGGATTATCATTTCTTGCATGCATCCCCACAATAACCGCATCAAGGTCTGAGTTTAATTTTTCAGGAAACCAACCTATTTCATTAGGAAGCAGTCCTGCTTTTAAAAGTCTGCCTTTACTTGGTTCGTTAATTTCATCATCACTTCCACTTACCTTAAATCCTTTTTCATGTAAGGCAAGGGCCATGTTATGCATCGCACTTCCTCCGATAGCAATCAGGTGAACTTTTTTACTCATAAAGTAAAAATACTGTGATTTAAGCTAAGCTTTTAAAGGTTAAAGTATTCTTTTAAACACGCTAATGTTTAATGCCCGGCCCACTTTTCCAAAGGTCCGCCTTTTTTAAAAAAACGTTCAATGGCCTTTTCTGTTTCAGGTAATAGCTTTAATTCCGGTGCATGGTGTGGTTTTTTACGCGCATCAATAATCATAGGGCCTTTGCAACCCCAGTGTTTATGCTCATATGTTTCTTCAATACCGTAAATATCATGACTTGGATTGCTCCGGGTATAGGTTATCCATAAATAATCGTTAATGTGCTTTGTAAATTCAAAGTCATTGTAAATTACTAATTGTACCACACCTTCTAATTCAGTTTTATATGGTGCAAGAAGCTCGTTCAATTGTTTCATTTCAACCTTTGTACGATCGTAACTTTCAAACTCATTTAGTTCAAATGCAATTACACCCGGTAAAAGCAGTCTGCAATTTTTTACCTGATTCAGCGTGTTAAAAAAGGCAGGTAGTTCAGTGCAGAGATTTCTTTTTTTATCTCCATAGGCAGCTATAACCAGCTTACTGCCTGTATTTATACCATCACCTGAATAGTCTAAAGTATCCATGCTGGTTTTAGTTTGAAAATGTAAATCCCTGCTTAAATCAATTCGTTCAAAAACAAATTGAAAGAACTTAGGTAGATCATGACAATCCAATTCTTTTTCATCATCCGCAGCAATTAATAAATATTTAGCAAGACTCAACTGACCTGTTCCTAAAATTCGATTAGCTTGTGTTAATAGTTCTGATGGTCGTTTTGTTTTCAGATACGGTGTATAACGTTCACTGCCAATAGCTAATAATAATGGATGCACGCCTGCAGCATCAACCGCATGCACTTCTTTAACACCCGGAATCTCTTTCGGAATGGCACTACCGCTAATTTCATGAATCAAAGCACCAAAGGCAGTATCTTCTTGTGGTGGTCTTCCAACAACAGTAAAGGCCCAAATACCATTTTTCTTGGCATACACTTTATTAACCTTCATTAATGGAAATGGATGCGTTAAACTGTAATATCCCAAATGATCTCCAAAAGGTCCTTCAGGTTTATTTTCGTGGGGATACACTTCGCCGGTAATTACAAAATCTGCATCTAAACTCAAGCAGTTGCCATTGTCATCATAAGCATATCTGAATCGTTTACCACCCAAAGCACCTGCAAACGTTAATTCACTGATGCCTTCGGGTAATGGCATAACTGCTGCCAATGTATGGCTTGGCGGCCCGCCAATAAAAACAGAAACCTTTAATGGTTTATTTAATTTATTGGTTTTGGATTGATGAATACCTATACCACGATGTAATTGATAGTGTAATCCAATTTCTTTGTTTAATATATAATCGTTACCGTTTAATTGAATACGGTACATACCTAAGTTACTTTTCATAACTCCGGGCGCATCGGCATCCTCACTGTATACTTGTGGTAATGTTACAAATGCCCCTCCATCCATTGGCCAATGTTTAATTAGCGGTAACTGATCAATGGTTATTTCTTCAAATTCAGCCGATGAAAATCCCTTCTTTTTTGGTAGTGCTTTTAAAGCCGCTAAAGCTGTTGAGAAATATCGAAACGGACTTTTAAGCGCAAGCATGGGATTGTTCCTGAGTTGAACCATGGTTTGAACTTTCTCAGCGTTTGCCCGAAACATAAATCTGCTTCGTTCAATAGAACCAAATAAATTACTCACTGCTTGAAAACGACTTCCTTTAACCTTTTCAAATAAAATTGCAGGACCGTTGTTTTTATAAACCTTTAAATGAATTGCCGCCATTTCTAAATCCGGATCCACTTCTTCTTTGATTCGGATTAAGTGACCGTTTTTTTCCAAATCATCAATGCATTCTTTAAGACTGTTGTAGTTCATGTAAATTGAACAATTTAAACTTGTTCCGGTTTAAAATAAGTTATAGATTTTTGTTTTTTGAAATTTTTGATACCAAGGTTTTGGCGCGCCGGTATGGAAACGCCAACCAAAAGTGAAAGAAACTGTTTGAGACTTGGCAGTGTTTTGTAAAACACTTGTGTTAATAAGAATATAATCCGTAGAATAGGCTGAAATAAAATAACAACGTTTTAAATTTAATCCAAAACTGGCTTTTACAAATCCACTCCAGGATATCGCTGTCAAATTTCTAATACCCGGATTCAATTGATATTTTCTGAATTGTAATTCCGGACCAAGTGTTCCTTGAAGATTTAAAAACCAAGCTTTAAACAAAACAATGCTAATAGCTGCACCACCACCTACACCAATGTTTAAAGAATTTTGGTAATTCATGTTTTGATATTCATTATAGAATTTTCGGGAAGGTAATGCGAATAAACTACTGTCGTTTCTGAGTTGAAAGTTTGAAATGCTACCTTGTAATATCCAAGAGGCCGAACTTTTACGTTGACGGAAATTACAACCGTAACCGGCCTTATAGGAGAAATTTTCATAGTTTGTAAAATAGGAGGCTCTTGCAAGAAATAAAGAAGTGATTAAGTTTGGTGAATTGATATAAGAATTAGTTTTTCTGCGAAGAGAATCGATGTTAAAACTGTTGTTGTTATAAAAACTTTGAAAACGCCGAAAATAGGTTTCTGCCACCCATCTGTTATCACCAAAAGTAAAACCTAAATTAAATACTTTGCTTTCTGGTTTTCCATTGCTGTTATTCTGAGGTTTTGTTCCGGTTCCAAATTGGATCTGAAATTTATCATAATTAAAGACCAAGCCGGAAATTAACTTTGATTCGGCAATTAACGGCGTTGAAGACAATTTTAAAGAATCGATATTAACATTTTGACTAATTTCATTGGTGAAATTTCGGTATTGTTGAAAGTAACCAACAATTAACACATAATTAAATTTCTCGTATTTAAGCGTATCCCAATTAGGACCTTGATAACTTGTTTCAACCTTGGTGCTGTCTGTTTGAGAATAAGTTAATACAGGCAGAATAATTAACACCAACAAGGTCAAAAAGCAGGCCGAACGAAGATGTTTATTTAGATAGGTAATCAAAATTGATTGAATGTGAAATCGATTGTTTAATTTTAGCTTCGTGAAATTATAAAAAAAATTGAAATGAAGACAGATAGTTTGTTGAATTTAAAAAACGTTGCTGCAACAGTAAAAGAAAAAGAAGGATTAGTGGCAAGGTACACAGATAATTTTTTAAACAAGTTAATTGATTTTACACCTAAATTAATAATAGCCATATTAACTTTACTTATTGGTTTATGGATAATTAAACGAATATCCAAATTGGTTGAAAAGGCAATGCAAAAACGCGACTTAGAAGTTAGTTTGCGTACCTTTTTAAAGAGCCTCATTAGCATAGGATTAAAAATTGTTTTAATAGTAACCGTTGCCGGTATGATTGGAATTGGAACCACCAGTTTTGTAACAATACTAGGTGCTGCCGGCTTAGCTGTTGGTTTGGCCTTACAAGGTTCTTTATCTAATTTTGCCGGCGGGGTGCTTATTTTAATTTTTAAGCCTTTTAAGGTTGGCGATTCCATTGAAGCACAAGGTCAAGCTGGAGAGGTTAGAGAAATTCAAATTTTCAATACGCTTTTGTTAACAGGCGATCACAAAACTGTAATTCTCCCAAACGGACCGCTTAGTAATGGAACCATTGTTAATGTTACGCGTTATGGAACAATACGTGTGGATATTGCTTTAACTGTCGGTATTCAAAATGATTTGGATAAAGTGCTTGATTTAGTAAAAGACATAGCGGCCAAGCACCCATTGGTGGTTGAACCCGAAAATGTAACCGTATTGGTTGGTAAAATATTAGATGGAGCAATTAATATTAATGTTAAACCATTATGTAAACCAAGTAATTCAGCAGCATTAATAAGTGAATTATATCACGATTTAAAAATTGCATTCGAGAAGAATGGTATTAAACCACCTTTACCAAAACGTAAGGTAGTTTCGGGAGACGATTCAGTAACAGCAGATTAATTATGGAAATAAAAAAAGCACAAACCATTGTTGATGAATGGATAAAACAATATGGCGTTCGTTATTTTAATGAACTAACCAATACTGCTATTTTGATGGAAGAAGTTGGGGAAGTGGCACGGATCATGGCCAGGCGCTACGGAGAACAAAGCGAAAAAGAAAGTGATAAAAGTAAAAATCTTGCTGATGAGTTAGCAGATGTGTTGTTTGTTTTAATATGTATCGCCAATCAAACCAATATTGACCTAGAAGCCGCACTCATAGCTAATTTGGAAAAGAAAACACAACGCGATCAAAATCGTCACACAAATAATCCAAAGTTAACATAGCCAACAGTGATTCACTTTTACCATTAAAAGAACTTTAATTCGTTTTAGTAAACTATTTTACTTTTGAATTAGTGATTCAACTATTTTTCCTAAAAATTATATCAATGAAAAAACTATTTACGATTCTTGCTATTTTAGCTACATTTTGCATTAATGCACAAATTTTTCAAACAGGCACCTTAACTTTAACCTTTAATGATCCGCTCAGAAGTGGTGGTTTTGGCAGCGGCGGTGGGCCGGGTAGGCAAATTCAAACAGAAGTATATTACCCTGCTGTTACAGCAGGATCAAATGTGGCAGTGGCCTCAGGTACTTTTCCGGTTGTTGTAATTGGGCATGGATTTGTAATGACGTGGGATAGTTATGACAACATCTATTCTGAATTAAGTAAACGTGGCTATATTGTTGCCCTTCCGAGAACAGAAGGCTCTGCGTCGCCAAACCACTCCGAATTTGGAAAAGATATGGCACAAGTGGCCGGTAAAATATTAGATTTAAATATTACCAATACTATAACACCAATTTTTGTTGGTAAGATAAACGGTAAAGCTGCAATAGGTGGTCACTCTATGGGTGGCGGTTCTTCATTTTTAGGAGCAAGTGCCAATAATACATTAACAAGTTTATTTAATTTCGCAGCGGCTCAAACCAATCCTAGATCCTCACTGGCTGCAAAAACAGTTACAGTTCCTACACTTATAATTGGCGGGCGTAATGATTGTGTTGCTTCTTATACAACCAATCAAAGCATTATGTGGGACAGTTTAGCCAGCGCCAATAAATTTGCATTGAATTTAAAAAATTTAACGCATTGTGATTTTAGCAATGGAGGAAGTACAACTTGTAATTTTGGCCAAACAACCAGTGGATGTGGCAGCACTGTTAGCAATACTTTAGCGTTGAGAATGTATATGAATTTTTTAAATCCGTTTTTAGATGCCACCTTAAAAGGTGATTGTATGGCGGCAACACAATTCATGGATTCGGTTAATAATTCAACCGTTATTTTTAGTAAAAAATTGCAAGGATCCATTTCTTGTGCTCCAACAAGTATAGGTCAAAACAAATTAAGGAAAGTTTCAGTTTTTCCAAATCCAACAAAGGAACAATTTACTTTAACAACTAATCAATTTCCAGATCACATCAATATAACCCTTTATAATTTAAATGGTACGCTAATGCTAAAGCAAACTGTTGAATCCTCTATTGAGGCAATTGTGAATTTAAAAGGATTCCCTCCGGGTGTGTATTATTTAAAAGTTGTTTCGGGCCAAACGCAAGAAATTCTAAAGGTTATTAAAAGCGAAGACTAAATAAATTTCAGAACATAGACTATTGCCTTTATAAGTTTACTCTAATTCCCAGAAAACCTCTGATGCCTTGATTGGATGTGTATACATACGTGGGGTCAAAGGTTAGTGCATAAGGGTTATTAGTAGTTGGCAGAACATTTCCGTTTGAATCGTAACTTAAATTTTTATCGAATGGGTTTTGAGTATTTGCAATTAAAAAAGGTAAATCTCTGTAAGGCACAAAATTTAGAAAGTTTTTTACACCGACGTAACATTCAAAGTTCTTTCTGATTTTTTTCGTTAGCTGAATATTTTGAATGCTGAATAAAGGGGATTTATCAGGCCTAGGATCCAATTCTCCAGCAAGAGGAAGATGCATTGGTCCAATTAAATTGCCTGTATAATCGATTGTGAAATTATACTTTTTAAGTGTATACGAAAGTAACCAGGTACCACTTACTTTTTCAGTTAAAAGCTGTTGTTGTAGTTCGTTATTCTGAAAAACTAAATTCTCCATGATAGTGCAACCTAAATTCCCTTTGATGCCTATTGCACTAACAAAATCAAGGCTTGCCGATACACCTTTTGAAGTGGCTTTATTTTGTACGTTTTCGTAAATAATTAAATTAGGATCTGCTTCATAATTAGCGACTACTTTATTTTGAAAAAATGTATACCAACTACTCACATCTAAAACCATTGAAAATTTTGAACCGCTAACTAACCGACGGGTTAAATTGAGATTAAAATTAGTTGAAGATTCAGGTTTTAATTTTTCCTCAAAAACAACTTTGCGTGCTCCGGTAAGCGCTGCGTGATCTTCAGTAAAAATACTGGCAACACGGTAGCCTGTTCCAAATCCTAACCTCACAATTGTTTTCTCGTTAAATGAATTAAACTTATAACCAACTCTTGGCGTAAAAATGTAACCATGTATATTGTTTTTATCTAATCTAGCGCCAACAATTAGTTTAGATCGTTCACCAAATTTACTTTCGTTTTGCAAAAACACACCCGGTAAATGGATGATACTGGGAACAGAACGTCTGATGCTATTTTTAACCTCCTCGGTAACAATTGTATTATCATCGTAAAACGTATAGCGGTAGGCTAAACCAGATAGTAAATTAAAATGTTTATTGAAAGGTTTGTTATATAATAGTTGTGAGAAAAATACATTTTGAGTTCCGTTAAAACTAGTGGTTCCATAAAAGCTGTTTTGATAATGTCCATTAGTTGAAAGTTGCCAACTCAGATCTTCCTTAATTGGTAACTGTATTTTTGATATTAACTCCCACCTTTGAGTAGAAATACTTTCTCCGTATACGCTGTCTCCGCCCCTAAAAGAAGGATTCCAATTTAAGTCGCCGCCCCAACGATTTTCATTAACGTAACGTCCGGCAATAGTCATTCCTTTGGATTCATTGAATTGAATTTGCCATTTGTTGAATAAAGAAATTCTGTTTTGTAAAGCAAAATCGGTAAAGCCATCCTTATTATTATCAAACGCACGATTAGACTGAAACGAATTAATTCCTAGCAAGGAGTTGATTTTATTGCTAAACTTAATTTTGGTTGATACGTCCAAATTGTATTCATTTTGACTTGTACCAAAAGCATCAATAGCTAACCTAGGAGCTGAATTGGCGTTTTTTGTAATAACATTAATCATGCCTCCAACCGCTTCACTACCAAAGAGAGTAGAGGAGGGCCCTTTAACAACTTCTATCCGTTCAATCATCGATTGAGGAATTCCACTTAAACCATAAACGGTGGAGAGACCGCTAACAATTGGCATACCATCAATCAGTACCGTGGTATACGGTCCTTCCATGCCATTGATATGAATATCACCGGTTGCGCAAATGTTGCAATTAATTTGTGGACGAACACCATTTACATTTTGTAAGCCTTCAAAGATTGATGGTGTAGGATTGGTTTTAAAAAATTGACAGGTGTATATTTCTATAGGTATGGCGCTTTCAGATTTGGAGATTTCTTTTAATGTTCCAGACACAACAACCTCTGTAAGATCATTTGAAATTTCTTTTAACTGAATTGTTAGTTTAGTTTCACCATCACTGATTTCGATTGGGAGTTTAGATGGTTTAAAACCTATCATGGTGGCTGTTAGTGTATAGCTGCCTTTTTCGATGGAGGTAAATTCAAAATCACCTTCAATGTTTGAGTTGGTGCTTTTATTCTTATTTAAGCTAATAACGGCAAATGGTATGGCAATGCCATTCTCATCTGTTACTTTGCCTTTAATAGATCCCAATTGAGCCAATAATCCAATAGGAAAACAAATAGATAAGAGGATTCTGAGTAGCATATTCGGTGCAAAAATAGTAATTACTTATTTTTGTTATTAGGTTAACCTAATAATTAGTATATTTGTTTATGCAATCGTTTAAAGAAGAAAACTATTTAAAGGCTATTTATCAACTTAAAATTGGAGATCAAAAAGAAGTTGTAACCCTTACAGATATTGCAGTTCAACTAGGTTTAAAAACCCCAACCGTATTGGAAAAAATTAAGGGAATGGTACTTAAAAAGCTAATTAGTTATGATAAAGTAAAGGGAGTACAACTTACAAAAACAGGATTCGATATTGCTGTTAATATTGTAAGGCGCCATCGTATTTGGGAAACCTATTTGTTTAAAGAATTAAAATTTAGCTGGAGTGAGGTGCATGAAATTGCCGAGCAATTAGAGCATGTTAATTCATCCAAATTAATAGAAAAGATATACACTGTTTTGGGTTCTCCTAAATTTGACCCTCACGGTGACCCAATACCGGATTTGAAGGGTGTTTTGCCTAAATCTGAACGCAGGCCCTTATCTAAAAGCGTGGAAGGATGTAAATTAAAGGTTTTAGGTGTGAGTGAGCACAGCGATTCCTTTTTAAATTATTTATCAGAAAAGCACATCGGTTTAAATGATCGTTTTGTATTGGAGAAAATAGATGCCTTTGATGAATCGCTCCTGTTACTTTCCAAGTCAAAGGAACGTTGCTTGGTATCTGCAAAAGCTGCAAACTATATTCAGGTGGCCTGTTTCAAGGAAAACTGTGCTTGTAAGTTACCTTCTTCTACCAAAAAGCTTTAAACTAATTATTCATCGTTTTTCTCACTTTTTTTAACATTAAAATTGCAGCTAAGCTGTTTAAAAAAATTATATTTACTTAAAATTTTTTAAAATGGGATTATTTGATAAACTAAAAAATGAATTTATCGACATTATTGAATGGGTTGATAGTTCAAAAGATACAATCGTATGGAAATTTCCGCGTTATCAGAACGAGATTAAGAACGGAGCTAAGCTAACAGTGCGTGAAAGTCAAGTGGCAGTGTTTATGAATGAAGGCAAAATTGCCGACGTTTTTCAACCGGGTATGTACACACTTACAACTGAAAATATGCCAATTTTGGCAACGCTTAAAGGTTGGAAATATGGATTTAATTCACCTTTTAAGGTTGATGTATTTTTTGTAAGTACTAAACAGTTTATTGACCAGAAATGGGGTACAAAAAATCCAATAACCTTAAACGATACTCGCTTCGGATTTATCGAATTGCGTAGTTTTGGTTCTTTTGCTTTTAAAGTAACTGAAGCAGGTAAATTTATTAAAGAAATAGCAGGCACGAATGAAAATTACAATACTGACGATGTGGCTGAGCAATTGCGCAGTATGATTGTAACAAAGTTTACTGATGCTGTAGGTGAGGGCAATATACCAGTTGAAAAATTTGCAGCTAATTTGGATGAGTTGTCGAAACTTGGTCAAGACAAATTAAACACAGACTTTCTTGAATATGGTTTAACCATTACTAAGTTTTTAGTTGAGAATGTGAGCATGCCTGAAGAATTAAAAAAGGAAATCTTCAACTATTCTCGTTTAAATGCAATCGATATGAATAAATTAGCTCAATTCAATACAGCTAATGCTATCAAGGATGCAGCAAAAAATGAAGGACTTGGAGGCGCAGGTATTGGTATGGGAGTTGGAATGGGTATGGGGAATATGATGAGCAATATGTTTAATCAAACCGGCATGAATCAGCAAAATAACTCGGTTCCGCCACCACCACCAACAATACAGTTTCATGTAGTTATAGGCGGTGCGCAAGCCGGACCTTTTAATTTACAGCAATTACAAGCCATGGCTGCAAGTGGTCAGTTAACAAAAGCTACTTTAGTTTGGAAAGCGGGTATGGCCAATTGGCTTGCAGCTGACACCCAGCCTGAACTAGCAGCAATTTTTACTAATGTTCCACCGCCTCCACCACCACCAGTTGGATAATTAAAATTAAAAGCCTAAATTCGTTTAGGCTTTTTTTATGTCCAATAATTCCACGCATAAAATTGATACTCCGGATTTCAGCATTGAGCTAAAAGACGGCGGCTACTATTACATTGTTATTAATGAACAGGTATTTTTTACGCCTGCCCATTTAGCGCAAATTGTTGAAGCGCAGCATCAATTAGGAGCAAGAAAATTGCCTGTATTAGTTATTACTAAAGAAGGTGTAGACACCGATATTGATCTTTTAAAAGAACTTGCAAGGGATGATAATCAACCTTACTCACTTGCGGTTGCATACTCTTTAAGTTCTTTACCTCAAAAAATTCTAAGCAAATTATACATTAAAATTATAAAACCAATTATTCCTACTCAGTTTTTTAATGATGAACAAGAGGCATTCAAGTGGTTAATGGATAATTATTTGAAAAACAATTAAGTTTGATCAGATTCCTTTTTCAAGAAGTAGGGATAATACTTTTTTATCAATTATTAAACTCATATCATCTTCTTTAGCATTATTTAGATCAAGCCAACCAATTTTTTGATCCTTGCTAAGATTTAATGATTCAATTGTGAATTTAGGATTTGTAGGGCGAACTAAATAATATACACTAATAACCTGATGGTTCTTGTTTACAAAACTCTCAACAAAAAAATCAGTGGTGTAAAAATGAGATACAATCTCTATATCCAAATCCAGTTCCTCTTTAAACTCTCGAATTAAGCAGTCTGCAATTCCCTCACCAAATTCTAATCCACCTCCTACAAACTTGGTAATAGTATGCTCTCCAATTTGTTCAATTGATACTAAAACCTTCTCATTTTCAGTATAAATACCGTAAACCCTAACGTTAAATTTTTTTGGTTCGCTGGTCATTTTAATGCTCCATTTAGGCTTCAAATTTACGTTTTGTATTTCATTTTGAGCCAAGTTTATTTGTATATTCGCCTACCTATTAATGAGCAGGAATTTAGTTATCATACCAACTTATAACGAAATTGAAAACATTGAAGCAATGGTTCGAAAGGTATTTTCCCTTGCTAAACCTTTTCATCTTTTAATCGTTGATGACGGCAGCCCTGACGGTACGGCCCAGAAAATAAAGGAGCTACAAAAGGAGTTTAACGGACTTTTTATTGAAGAAAGAAAGGGTAAACTTGGATTAGGTACAGCTTATATTCACGGTTTTAAATGGGCACTCAAAAGAGAATATGATTATATTTTTGAGATGGATTGCGATTTTAGCCATAACCCTGATGATTTAATACGTTTATTAGCAGCCTGCGAAAATGGTGCGGATGTTGCTGTTGGCTCCAGATACGTTAAGGGTGGTAATGTTAGCAATTGGGACAGGAAACGCATTCTCTTGAGTTTTTTCGCAAGTTTATATGTTCGCATTGTACTTTGGTTTAATGTAAAGGACACTACAGCCGGTTTTAAATGCTACAAACGCAAAGTATTGGAAACAATAAATCTGGATGGAATAAAATTTATGGGGTACGCATTTCAAATAGAGATGAAATATACCGCCTATAGAAAAGGATTTAAAATTGTAGAAGTACCAATTACCTTTGTTGATAGGGTGCTTGGTACAAGTAAAATGAGTACTAAAATTTTTAAAGAAGCATTTTTAGGGGTACTTCAGATGCGTTTTAAAAAGTATTAAAATATGATAAGAGTTCTTCTATTTTGTTTAATAGCAAATTCTTTATTTTCTCAAACAGAAAAACATTTAAAGAATATTACACAACTCACCTTTGGCGGCGATAATGCTGAAGCCTATTTTGCACCAAACGATCAATTTGTAACTTTTCAAAGTAACAATCCAAAATGGGGATTACAATGTGATCAAATATTTACACTTGATTTGAAAAAGGCAGCAAAAGATTCAAGCTATAAACCTAAACTAGTAAGTACCGGAAAAGGTAGAACAACCTGTAGTTATGTTATGCCAAACAATAAAGATGTATTGTATGCAAGTACCCATTTAGCGGGTGATAGTTGTCCACCAACTCCTCCAACAGGAGGTAAATACCTTTGGGCCGTTTATAATTCCTTTGATATTTTTATTGCCAATCCAAAAGGTAAAATCATCAAGCAGTTAACTAATTCAAAAGGATATGATGCAGAGGCAACCATTTCACCCAAAGGGGATAAAATTGTTTTTACCAGCGATAGAAGCGGGGATTTGGAATTGTGGACGATGGATATTGATGGAAAAAATCAAAAACAAATTACGTTTGGATTAGGCTATGATGGTGGCGCATTTTTTTCACCTGATGGAAAGAAATTAGTTTTCAGAGCCTCAAGACCTCAAGCGGAACTTGAACAAAAAGAATATAAAGAGCTGTTGAGTAAGGGTTTAGTTGCTCCAACTAATATGGAAATTTATACCTGTAATGTTGATGGTTCTGATTTAAAACAAATTACTTCTTTAGGAAAGGCTAACTGGGCGCCGTTTTATCATCCTTCTGGTAAAAAAATCATTTTCTCAAGTAATCATCATAGTAAAAAAGGTTATGATTTTCAATTATTCATGATTAATGAAGACGGGACGGGTCTCGAGCAGATAACCAACCAAAGTATGTTTAATGCTTTCCCAATGTTTAGTAATGATGGAAAGAAGTTAATTTTCAGCAGTAATCGTTTAAATGGTGGTACTAGAGATACTAATTTATTTATTGCAGATTGGGAAGATTAAGTATGTCAAAAACCATAGATATAAACATTAAAGTAAGCGTATTTGATTCTGTTGAAGAATTGGATAAACAACTTAATAATTTATGTTTAAAAGCCGAACAAGTTGTAGATAATGCTTACGCGCCTTATTCGCAATTTTATGTTGGTGCTGCTATATTGTTAGAGAACAGTGAAATTATTACCGGCACTAATCAAGAAAATGCAGCTTATCCAAGTGGTACCTGTGCTGAACGAACCGCAATTTTTTATGCCTCTTCTAAATTTCCGGGAGTTAAAATAATTGCCATAGCTGTTGCAGCAAAAAGCAAATCGGCAGTTTTTAAAATTACTAAACCTGTTACACCTTGCGGTGCATGCAGGCAGGTGATAGCAGAGTATGAACAAAAACAAAACTCACCAATTACACTATTAATGAAAGGTCAGGATAAAACGGTTTACCAATGCCAATCCATAAGAGACCTATTGCCTTTAATGTTTAATCAATAACTTAGTATGTACCTCACTAAGGAGTTATTAAAGGATAAGGAATGGCAAAAAGTACTTGGTGAATTTTTTTTAACTGATAATTTTAAAGAACTCAATCAGTTTTTAACCCAACGTGAACTTGATGGGGCAACAATTTTTCCGCCTAAACAGCAAATTTTTAATGCATTTGATTTAACACCTTTAAGCAAAGTAAAAGTTGTAGTGCTGGGTCAGGATCCTTATCATAAAAAAGGACAAGCACATGGTTTGAGTTTTTCAGTTAATAAAGGTGTTCAGGTTCCTCCTTCTTTAAAAAGCATTTATAAAAAATTTAATAAGGATGTTGGTATAAAAATACCGGATACCGGTTGTTTGGAGAACTGGGCAAAACAAGGCGTGTTACTTTTAAATACGATTCTAACGGTTGAAGAAAGCGCACCGGCATCTCATCGGAAAAAAGGCTGGGAGCAATTAACCGACTACGTTTTAAGTTATTTAATTGAGAATAAACGCCATCTCGTTTTTTTATTGTGGGGCAATTTTGCCAAAGAAAAAAAAGTGTTGTTTAAAGAGCACTTGCTTCATCATAAAGTAATGGAAGCAGCACATCCTGCACCACCTTATTCGCATACTAAATTCTTAAACGAATCAGAATCCTTTAGTGAAATTAACCGATACTTAATTCAGCATCAAATTGAGCCAATTAACTGGGAATTTGAGTCTGATACCCTTACTTTGTTTTAAATAATTGATAAACAAGCAGTTAAATTTGCTATTTTACCAACTTTTGTTTAACTTTATTCGTATTAATAGTAAGGAACGGTCTCATTATGAACATTCAGCCTCAGCTAATAGAGTTATGCTTGCAAAAAAATCGCAAGGCTGAATATGAATTGTACAAATTGACCTACAGTTACTTAATGAGTATTTGCATGCGTTACAGCAAATGCAAGGATACTGCTGCAGAATCTCTTAATCTGGGATTCTTAAAAATATTAACCAATTTAAATTCTTATAATCCTCAAATCCCTTTTAAAATTTGGATTAGGAGAATTATGATTAATACCTTAATTGATGAGTATCGTAAAATAAAACGCGAAAGAGAGCACATCAGTTATGTTGAAACCTATTATGATAATCCTGATTTTACCGATGTAAATGAAGCCATCAGTAAATTTAAAGTGGAACAAATTTATAAACTCATTGATGAATTACCTCCTTCAACCAAGGAGGTATTTAATCTTTATGTGATAGATGGTTATAGCCACAAGGAGATTGGTGAGTTACTAAACATTAGCGAGGGTACCAGTAAATGGCATTTGAGCGAAGCAAGACAAAAATTAAAAATAAAAATTGAGGATAAACTTTTTATAAAGCTGTAAAAATGAATACTGATAAATTTGACGAATTAATTAAGAGTAAAGTTGATGAGGCGCAATTTGACTTTAACCCGGAGCACTGGGAGAAAGCCAGTCAACTAATTGATCGCGAGAGAGCCCTTCAAAAAAATAACCCTGCCTCCTATAAAAAATATTGGGTAGGCCTATTATTGTTGTTATTGACTTTATCGGGTGTTTACGCTATTTATTTGAATACTTTTTCAAGCAACGGAACTACTGCGCAAAATAGTAACCAGGATTTAGGTGCCGGTCATTTATTAGCTTTGGCAAATCCAGCTGAAAAATCTTTAGATGCTAAGGAAATAACAATGCAAAATGAAACTGCTAATGCAAACAATAGTAACATTAATGAAATAAACACGAACGAACTGAATACAAATCAACAAAAGGAATCTCAAACAAGCTTTAATAATCAGTCAAAATCAACTGGTACTGAAAGCGAAACTTCAACTTCAAAAGATAAGAGAAAGAATTATTTTGGGTCGAAAAATATGTCAGGTACTAAAGATGGAGAAGAAAATGATGTTACTTCAATTGATGAAACTAACTCTGCTGAAAAAAAGAGTGCGGATAATTTGTTAACTGATGCAGGAAATAAAGACAATGAAGAAGTAGCGGCTTATTTATTTTTACCAAATCTGGCGCCTAAGTTTACGTCATCTGTTAATGAAGATTTAGATATAAACGATAATCTGTTGCGTGCAAATGCAATTGTTATTAAGAAGGACGATGACTATTACAGAGATAAAAAACCTAAGAAACAATTTTTAAATGTTGAGGCAAATGCCTTTTATAACCAAGGTTGGACGTCATTAGGAGAGAAAAAAGCAAATGCATTAAACTTTAATTTGGGAGTTAATTATGGCTTTTATCTTTCACGTCATGTAAGCGCAAGTTTTGGCGCGCATTTTTACACCATTCGTAATGTTAATCAAACTATCTATAGTGATACTGTAACTAATTTTAATTTTGGGGTAAATAAAACAACTACATCTATTACGAATAATCAACTAGCATACATTGCTATACCGTTGCAAGTAAACTTCCATATTAACCGCAAAAATTATTTGAGTGCCGGTGTAAATATTGGAACAAAAGTATATAGTCGTAATTCCATTTTAACTTCTCAGTATGTTGGTGAGCAATTAACTTCAACCAGCAACGAACGTAATAATTTCAATTATTTTAATGTGGCCGACAGAAACATGATGTTGGAAGCTTCCTACACCGGAAACATAGCTAAACGTTTATGGTTAAAAGCCGGTGTTTATTATGGTGTAAATGATTTATTTCAACAAGTAAACGGTATTCAAAATTTAAAAGGTGTTAACATTGGAATCAAATATGAAATTTTCGATAAATAAAAAATATTCGCTTGTATTAATCTCACTAATGTGGGTATTAGGCTGTACTAAAAAACAACTTCCTAAAAACGATGCTGGGGGTGAGTCTCCTGTTTTTTACATGAAGGGATTCATAAATAATGTGCCAATAAGTTTAGAGGCCGGTAAAAATAATATTTATATGTATCCTGAGTGGACATATGATAACAACGATAGTATATATTCTTTTGTTGGTACACTTAAACAAAAGGACTGTAATACAAATTGTGGGTACTCAATAAAAATTAAAATTAATGCGAACCAAACGCTTGCCCCCGGTCAGTCACCAGACATGTCACAAGCTTTAACTAGTTCAAGTTATGGTTATCAATCGCCTACACCAAATTATTGGTATAATTGTGTGTTTACCTCAAATTCTCCTTTTTCAGCTTACAATGTTTGGACGTTTAATGATGGGAGTTTTGTAAATGGACTATTTGCCACAAAACAATTTTTGTCAGGTACAACTCAAACCGTAAATCTTGCTGTTAATTCAGGTAATTGTATTTTTAATACTTATAATATTTATCGAATTGGAGCACCATTGCAAATAAATGTATGGGGCAGTAAAGATACAGCACAGTCAAGTAAAACTTTCAGATTCAATTCATCTAATACACTTTCAAGTAGCTCTCTTACCTATCATTGGGATTTTGGTGATGGAGCAACTAGTGCGCTCCAGAATCCGGTTCACACTTTTCCAAGCTTTGGTTACTATTTGGTTAAACTAAAAGTTAATAATGGTAATGCTGATTCTGCGGTATCATTTTATCGTGCCGCAGTAGTTAATGGTCAGCCATGCAACAGTAACATTTCAGCCAGCATGACTCAATTCGTATCTGTTAAACCTTTATCTAACATTATAGTAGAGGTAACTGATTTGGAAGGAAAAACTTATTCGAGTTCAACCATTAATCAGTTGGCAGAAAATTTCCAAATAATAAGTGTTGAGAATTATGAAACTACCGACAAAGGAATAAAAACTAAGAAAATTAAATTTAATTTTAATTGTAAAGTTGCGTCAGGCAGTAGTATTTTGGATATAAAAAATGGTGAAGCTGTATTAGCTTTAGGTTATAATTAATTTTTATAACAATTGTTTTTTAATTTCCTTTTTCAATCTAATAGAAAAGAGACACTTGGTATAATATTGGTTAAATAATTACAACCTTTAAAAAAATTAAAGAGCAGTTTTTGAGTAAGTTTGAGGCATGTGAGTACCAATACTGATTTCTTTAATTAATTCATCTTCCATCATATTTGCCCATGTTTCCAAATACAAAATCACATGTTCTCGGTTATTATTTATAAGAGGTTTAAGCTCAATATTAATCTTTGAGAGGATCTTCTCATTACGCAGGTACTCCAAATCCATCAAATCTTGTTCACTTAGACCTAATTCTAATAGTTTAAAAATTAATGAGTCTATCTTAAATCCGCTAGTAGGGCAATAATCGTTGAGTTGTTCATTCCAATCTCCGGGCTTTTCCATAGCTGATGCATGAATTTCACCTTTCGGCATGTTTAACAATACCTGTGCCAAATGACCACAATTACAACTACCCATGTGACCCCATTCATAAGGTTTACCTTGACGTAAATTTTGGGCTGCTTTGTTTAAAGCACTGCTTAATAAATAACTTGCTTTTGCCATAATTACTCGTTATTAATATAACAATTCAGTTGTAAAAAGGTTGAAGATAAAATGTTAGATAAATAGTTTAAAAATTGTAATATGAGTTTGTAATTTTTAGAAACTTGCCAGCCAGACAACTTAATCTTTTAAGTCAAATGAATATTTTAGATGGCTAGAAAAATTCATAATTATTTTTTGATTTTGTTCGCGTTATTTTTTGTATAATCTTAATATTTCTAAAGCACTAAGTAATCGATTTGCATATTATTATTTTCTGAATTTGGTCTGATCTAAATACAAAACGAAGGCTTAACCTTCGTTTTGTTAAAATTTATTTAATAGATTATTAAATTTTATTCTAATACAATTTTTTTAACTTGAGCGTGCGTTCCTTGAGTTATTTTAACGAAATAAACGCCTTTGTTATTATTACTAATATCTAACGTTTTATTGTATTCACCAGTAAAGTCCGGTAATTTTTCCGAGTAAATTTCTTTTCCTTCGATGTTGTAGATAGAAATGCTCGCATCACCTTTGTTCTTTAAATTGAAATTTAGATTGAATTTTCCATCGTGTGGATTCGGAAATAGGCTCATCTCACTCATTTCTAGTTTATTGTCAGTAGCGCCAATTTGCTTATTTAATTTCGCTTTGTCTTCTGCGCTTAAATCTGTCATCTTTACTTTAAGCAGCACTATTTTAGTAGTTTTGCTTTCTGCTTTATTACTTGAACTCTTTACTTCATCATCTACAATTACGATTTTTTTCATTCCTGTAGTATTACCTTTCAAGTCTACGCCAGCTTCTTTTAAAACTTTTTCAATTTCAGCATCCATTGGTTCGGCAGCATTTAAAATTTTTATATAAGCGTTATTATCGTCTCCTATTACTTTGCCGTCTTTAATAATAATTACCTTTTTTTCGCCCTTACCGTCATGCTCATCCATTATTTTGATGTCTGCTCCTAATAAATGAATATCTTCGGGGTTAGTAGTGTATGTGGTGTCTGTTATTTTTTCAACACCATTAATGTTCTCTACTTTTTTAATTCTTACTGTAGCTTTTTTAGTTTCATTTGAACCGTTTTGGTTTGTTTGCGCATTAAGAGCAAAAAAGCTAAATAAAAGTGCGCAGCTGATTGTTGTTGTTTTCATTTTTGTTGGTTTTAAATTATGATGCTACAAAGTTATACTGCAAGAGAGGGTCAATTAGTTAAGGTGCGGTTAAACAGAGTTAAAGAAAAGTTAAAGTTTAATCAAATAGTTAATTACTCCTTAATTTTGTGTAGTAATTGAGAAACTCTAAAAAGCATATTCCAGTTTTGATCTCCATTGCTTTGCTTAGCTTAATAGCTATTCAACTCATTTGGTTAATAGATTTATTTAAAGAAAAGAAATTAGAACTAAGGGAGAAAACAAGAGTCGCAATTAATAATGCATTAGCTCGGATGGAAAAGGCTGAAGATTCGAAATTAATAATAAGTAATATTGATTCACTTTTATCATGTGAAAATGAACTAACTAATTCTGCTAAACAAAATGTTAAACTAATCATTAATCGTATTAAGGACGATTCAATTAACAAGCAGTTTGTAGATTCACATTTCTATAGAACAATCAACTTAAAAGGTAATTCCTCGGTTTCAACAACTGTTATTAAAATGAAAGATGTGAATACGAAGCAAGTAATTATCAAATCAAGCTCTATTACGAGTTCCAACATTGAGAAAAAAGGCGCGGATTTACAGAATTTGTTCATTAAAATGGCCTTGCAGTCAAGCACAAATGAAACTCCAATTTCGAAACGTTTTAATTCGTTAATGTTCGATAAGTTTTTAAAGGAAGAGTTACAAAACCAAGGTATTAGTCCTCAGCCTTGTTTTTATATTTCAGAATCTCAATCTTCTAATTCAAAAAAGATTTTCTTCAAAAATTCCTCAGTGGATTCTATTTTAGTACATGAAATTTTGCTTTCAATGCCATTGTTTGGTAGTTATTTTTTTAATGGTAACTTGTTTATTGATATAGGTTATAAAACAAGCAGTAGTTATTTAATGAAACAAATGGCCGGCTTATTAACGCTTTCGGTTTTAATTACTTTGTTAGTTTCATTTGTAATGATTTACATTTTTAAACGAATGACAAGTCAGGAAAAATTAAATCAGCTTAAATCTGATTTTATTAACAATATGTCTCACGAATTAAAAACACCCATTGCAACTATTTCATTAGCAATAGATGCAATAAATAACCCAAAAGTGATTAGTAACAAAGACAAGGTAACTAACTATACTTCAATAATAAAGGAAGAAAACACAAAATTAAATCAGCATGTAGAACATATTTTACAAATGGCTTTATTGGAAAAAGGTAAAGTAAGTTTGAACAAAAAAAGATGTAGTTTAAATGAAATTATTAATGAGGCAATAAAATCTAATCATTTAAAGTTAGAAGCTTTAGGGGCGACTTTGAACTTTACTGTTAATATAGAAAATGCAATGATTATTGCTGATGATTTGGCCTTAACAAATGTTGTTAGTAACTTAATCGATAACAGTTTAAAGTATTCTAAAGATAACTGTATCATTAATATCGATTTAAAAAGAGTAGAGGATGATTTCGTTTTGACATTGTCGGACAATGGAATTGGAATTGGAAAGGCAGACCTGCCTTTTATTTTTGATAAATTTTATAGAGTGCAAAGCGGTAATCAGCATGATGTAAAGGGTACAGGATTGGGATTAAGTTATGTAAAATCCATAATTGATTTGCATGGAGGAAGCATTGAAGTAATAAGCGAAATTGGAAAAGGAAGTAAATTCATTATTAAACTAAGAGCCAATGCTGCCTAAATTATTATTAATTGAAGACGAGAAAAATTTCGGAATCATTCTTCGTGACTTCCTAGCTATGAATGGATTTAGCGTCACGTTATGTGAGAATGGAGAGTTAGGTTTAAGCATGTTTAATTCAGTTAAATTTGACTTGTGTATTTTAGATGTGATGATGCCTAAAATGGATGGCTTCACTTTAGCTAATAAGTTCAAGGACTTAAATCCTGAAATTCCGCTAATTTTTTTAACTGCAAAAACTTTAAGGGAAGATGTTATAAGAGGATACAAAGCAGGTGCAGACGATTATATCACAAAGCCTTTCGATTCTGAGGTGCTTTTATTAAAAACCAGAGCAATTTTGGCTAGGTCAAATAAGTTAAAACCCAAAGTTGAAGAATTTTATATTAATGAGTTTATCTTCAATTCGAAGTTACGCATCTTGAAACGAAATGAAAATGAAATTAAATTATCACCTAAAGAAACTGCACTTTTAAAGATGCTTTGTGAGTTTAAAAATTCCGTATTGCCTCGTGAAAAAGCTTTAAAAGAAATTTGGAAAGATGATAATTACTTTACAGGAAGAAGCATGGACGTATATATCACAAAATTGAGAAAATTATTAGCAATTGACAGTAATATTGAAATTATTAACTTACATGGAAATGGTTATAGTTTGCAAGTAAAATAAGTTTAGTAAAGAAAGATCTTAAATTATATTTTTCTATGTTATAGTAATACTCTTTGAATGGTTTACTCAATAATTGACTTTAATTAAATGTTTATTAATGCATGATTTTATACTCATTTGGCAAGTAATTGTTAATGCGGTTAGGTAAAAATTTACACCAACCAATGCCATATTTTTTATATCGTATCAATGTTAAGCCATTTTCAATATTAGTTTTATTAAAACTTTCCTTTTTTAAATATTTTAAACTTTCTTCCAGATTAAGCTCAATCGATTTTACATTCTCACTAAGGTAATTACTGAGTGCTAACTCATGATTTGGTACTAAATCTTTGCCTTTCATTTCACCAATACAAGTGCCGGCTTTTTTAATATAGAACCCGGAACCGTGGTTGCTTAAAAAATCAAGCATTTTTTCATTTCCTTTATATACGAATTGGTTGATCTTAAACAAATAATCACTGTTTTTCAAAAAATTAGATATCTCTTTTTTTTCAGCTGTGGTAGGTGCATTCAAATTAGTTTTTTTGGACTTTGATGAAAATACGTAAGCAGATTCATCTTTTTTTAGAATACTAATATAAAATCCTTCGCTTTCCGTTAAGTGTGGGTAAAATCGGTAACCATATTCGCTTTCAATAATTCCCCATTCTTTATTGATGTTAATTTTTTTGAGCGTAAAGTTTTGCTCTTCAATTAGCCACTGACTGATGTTTTCATTTTCTTCAACAGAGTAGGAGCATGTGCTGTATATTAAGTAGCCTCCCGGTTTAACAGAACTACTTAAATTCATCAATATTTCTTTCTGTCTTATGCTGCAATCTTTAACTGCTTTTGTGCTCCAATGTTCAATTGCTTCCGGTTGTTTTCTAAATAGCCCGCTACCACTGCACGGTGCATCAACCAAAACCAAATCAAAAAAATTTGGAAGGTTTAAAAATTTATTGGTGTCACCATTGGTTACAAGATTATTGCATATACCCCATTTACTCATGTTATAGGCTAATACCTCGGCTCTGTTTTTGATGAATTCGTTTGAGATTAGTAAGCTGTCTTCATTCAAATAACTGCTCAATAATGTGCTTTTTCCACCGGGTGCAGCACAGGCGTCCAACACAGCCACATTCGATTTATCAAAATTTAATTCGTTTAAAACATATTCAATAAACATGCTACCTGCTTCCTGAACGTAATAACATCCCGCATGAAATAGCGGATCATAGGTAAAATAAGGACGTTCTTCTAAGTAAAAAGCATTGGAATTCCACAAAACCGGCTTTGTAAGTTCAAATGCATGTTCGGCCGGTTTATTTGGATTTAATCGAATGCTGGTAATTTTATGGTCACTTTGGTGTGCTTCGATAAAAGTATCCACATCAATACCGTGTTTGTGTTGAAGGCTGTTTAAAAGTTCTATCGGAATTTGAGGCACGGTATAAATTTAATAAATAGTTTTGCTTTCCATGCAGTTAAAATCAAAATACCTTCCCATTGACCAAATACTTTTAAAGCTGCAAAGTTGGTGTGCATATCAAGAGAGATCGCAGTTTGAACTGGATAAAAAGTTATCTGAATTTGAGTTAACAGAGAATGAAAAACTGGAGATAATTTCAAACTTAATAACCCAAAACTTTATTAACGAGGAAAGATTCGCTCAAGCATTTACTCGTGGAAAGTTTAATATAAAAAAATGGGGTAAAGTAAAAATTAAGGCACATTTAAAGATGCAGAAAATCCCGGTTAAACTGATTAATCAGGCAGTTGCAGGCATTTCGGAGGAAGCTTACTTTCAAACAATTGAGCAATTAATTAGGATTAAAAATAAAACAGTTAAAGGTCCAAATCATCTTCTTAAAAAACAAAAAGTGATTAATTATTTAATTGGCAAGGGATATGAATTTGATTTGATAATGGATGTTTATAAAACAATAGAAGATGAAGATAAATTTTAGCTTAATTGTTTTACTTTTCTCCCTTATCGGCTGTAGTCCAGTGAGAATGGTAAAACCCTTACAGAAAAAACAACAAGTTGTAGGTGGTAGTTTTGGCGGACCGCTCATTAATTTTGCCGGAGCGCCTATTCCAATTCCATTTACAAGTCTTTTTTATGCCAAAGGTATAACTAACAATGTATCGGTTATTGGTGGCTTAAACACAACCTCTCTGTTGTTTGGTAACATTCATTTGGATGCTTCTTCGTGCATTAATCTATTATATAAAGAGAATAAGTACGGCATCAGTTTAAATCCCGGTGTGCAAAGTATTTATCATATAAAGGACTCTAAAAGTTTTGGTTTGTGGCCAACGTTGGATGTAAACGGATATTTCCATATTAAAAACAAACAATCTTTTTTATATACAGGCATCAATTCATGGATTGAGTTAAAAAATCAAAAGGCACATGGCGAAAAAGTAAACACTCCTATTTTACCAAATTTTCAAATCGGTTATCAGTTGGTAAACACAAAATGGAATCACCAATTTGAATTGAAATATTTAGGTATTGGCAGGTCAAATCAGCCTAATGTTGTTGATTATATAGGTTTATCAGGAAAAGGGGCATTTGGTTTATTTTATGGACTTCACTTTAAATTTTAAGTTATGAATAGGAAGACAAAACAATTTGTAAAAGCCATTGCCTTATTAGCCTCCATGTTATGCTTAAGTGCTTGCTTAAAATTAGATGCCAATCTTTACAATAAAAAGAAACTGGAGTCCTATCAATTGGATAATTATACCGGTGAACAGGATTTTATATTGTCTCAGGATTATGCCATCCCGGGTTCTTTAATTCATCAGTTTACCTTACAATCAAAGACCAAAACCGAAATTAAAGCCACTACCATTCATGCCATTTATATTGGTAATTTAACCACTATTGCCAATGATACCATAATTGTGTATTGCCACGGTAATAAATGGCACATGGATTTTTACTGGCAACGAGCAAAATTGCTTGCTCACGTTAATGGCAAAAATAAATACGGCGTTTTAATGATGGATTATAGAGGTTATGGATTAAGTGAAGGCGAACCAACCGAAGAAGGTATGTATGCTGATGTAGACGCTTGTTTCCAATGGTTAAAACAAAATGGCGCTAAGGATAATCAGGTAATGGTTTACGGATTCAGCATGGGTAGTGCTCCAAGTTGTGAATTAACAGCTAATGCCTGGAGTTTATCGCCTTCCAAAATTATTTTAGAGGCTCCTTTTGCCAGCAGCGCAGTTATGGCACAGGATGGCTCACAACTAGGCATGAGCGCCAGTTATTTTACCAATTTAAAAATTGATAATGCCGAAGAAATCAAAAAAATAAAGATCCCATTTTTATGGTTGCATGGAACCAATGATAATTTTTTAAATTATAAAACACATGGGCAAGTAGTTTACAAAAATTATCAAGGTATTTATAAAACCCATTTCTTGGTAAATGGAGCCGATCATTCTGAAGTGCCTTTAAAAATGGGTTTTCAAGTATATTTACAGACCATAAAGGAGTTTATTACGAAAAATTAAGCTCAATAGGTTAATTTGTTATAATTTAAGGTGGTTTTTTGATTTGTTTTGCTAAAAATAATAGTAAATTAGTGACCTACTTTTGAGTATTGAGCAACATATTCGACAAACAATTCGTGATGTCCCGGATTTTCCAAAACCCGGTATAATGTTTAAAGACATAACACCAATTTTTTATGATCAAAATTTGTGTAGTCAAATTGCCAATGAAGTAATTAGCCGATTAACAACTAAGCCGGATGCTGTTGTTGGCGTTGAAAGCCGTGGATTTCTATTCGGCTTCTTAATTGCTAATAAGTTGAATATTCCATTTGTATTGGCGCGTAAGCCCGGCAAATTGCCTTACAAAACAGTAAGTTTTGAGTATGATTTGGAATACGGTAGCGCAAAAATTGAAATGCATGAAGATGCGTTGCAAAAAGGCTGGAATGTATTGGTGCACGATGATTTGTTGGCTACCGGAGGAACTGCAGCTGCAGCAGCTCAATTAATTAATAAATTAGGAGCTAAAGTAGTTGGTTTCAATTTTATTGTTGGATTACAATTCTTAAATGGAGAGGAAAAATTAAAAAATTATTCAAATAACATAACATGTCTGGTACAGTATTAGAAAACAGTGCAATTTCATTTGCAAAAAACGAAAATCAATTAATGATTGCGGATATGATCCGCAAATTTGGTAAGGAGCATATTACTCCTAAAATGATGGAGTGGGACGAAGCTCAAACTTTCCCAATTGAAGTATTTAAAAAGTTAGGCGAGTTAGGCTTAATGGGTGTTTTGGTTCCAACTGAATATGGTGGAAGCGGATTTAGTTACACTGAGTATGTAACTGCTATTACTGAATTGTCAAGCATTTGCAGTTCAATTGGTTTATCTATGGCTGCTCATAACAGTCTTTGTACAGGTCACATTTTAGCTTTTGGAAACGAAGAGCAAAAGAAAAAATATTTGCCTAAGTTAGCCACAGCCGAGTGGATTGGCGCTTGGGGATTAACAGAAGCAAATACAGGCAGTGATGCAATGCGCATGCGATGCACTGCAGTTCAAGATGGCGATTATTGGGTAATTAATGGCACCAAAAACTGGATAACTCACGGTATTACCGGAGACGTTGCTGTTGTTTTGGTTCGTACAGGCGAATTGTTGGATAGCAAGGGAATTACAGCTTTTGTAATTGAAAGAGGTACGCCAGGGTTTAAAGGCGGTAAAAAAGAAAATAAATTAGGAATGAGAGCCAGCGAAACAGCTGAATTAATTTTTGAAAATTGTCGTGTACACAAATCACAAATTTTAGGTAATGTTGGTGATGGTTTTGTTCAGGCAATGAAAGTATTGGATGGTGGAAGAATTAGTATTGCTGCTTTAAGTTTAGGTATCGCTAAAGGTTGTTTGGATGCAAGTATTAAGTATTCTATAGAAAGAGAACAATTCGGACAATCAATTTCTAAGTTTCAAGCAATTGCCTTTAAGTTAGCTGATATGGCAACTGAATTTGAAGCCGCAGAATTATTAACGTTGAATGCAGCTGATTTAAAAAATAAGGGTCAAAAAGTAACGGTAGCAGGTGCAATGGCTAAGTATTACGCCAGCGAAATTTGTGTAAAAGCAGCAAATGAAGCAGTACAAATTTTTGGTGGTTATGGCTTTACCAAAGACTTTCCGGTTGAGAAATTTTACCGCGATAGTAAATTATGTACAATTGGTGAAGGTACCAGCGAAATCCAGAAATTGGTTATTGCCCGTGAACTTTTAAAATAATAAATAAAGAATGTTTCAGAAAGAACCTTGTTAATTTAACAAGGTTTTTTTGTTTATTGGAATCTATGTTGTACATTTAATTATCTAATATTTAAAAACAAAAACTATGAATTTACAACAAGCAGCTGCAATGGTTGAAGAAAGCATTAAAGGATTAAATTTAGATCCTGTAGCAGCAAGAAAAGAAAAAGAAGGTCAATGGAACATTACAGTTAAAGGTGCGCCTGTATATCTGGATGTATTCAATTTTGCTTCAAAGCCAGAAAATTATTATTTCCAAGTAATGAGCCCATTATTTAAAGTTCCAGAAAGCAGAAATGAAGAGTTGTTTGGTGATTTATTAGATATGAATTACGACATGTATGCATGTGCTATTTGCCGCAAAAACGGATGGTTTTATATTTTAGCTTTGCGTCCAACAACTGGTTTAGATCAAACGGAAGTTAATTATTTAATAGATACTGTGTCGCATTACAGTAATGATTTTTATAGCAAACTAACCTTCAAGTACAAGGATGTAATTAATTTAAATCCAACAGCCGGAGCTCCAAAATAATCAGGTTAATTTTCAATTTAATCCCCGGTTCAAAAAATCGGGGATTCTTTTTTTATAGCTAAATTTGGTGCGCAAATAAGTAACTTATATATTATGAAAATTAGTGTCAAACGTTTAAACCAGAATTTTCACATGCAAGCCCTTAACGAAGAGGGAAACAGCGTAGAAATGGATGGCTCACAGGAAATTGGTGGCGAAGGAAAAGGAATGAGGCCGATGCAGTTGTTATTAACCTCACTCGGAGGTTGCAGCTCAATTGACGTTTTACTTATTTTAAAGAAACAGAAACAGGTTGTTGAGGAGTTTGAGGTAATTGTGGAAGGCGATCGCGAGAAAATTGGAGATTATTCAATATTCAAAACAATAACACTTCATTTTAAAATTAAAGGTAACGTTGATTTGGCGAAGGCTGAAAAAGCTGTTCAGCTATCAATGGAAAAATATTGTTCGGTTGCCAAAACATTGGAGTCAACAGCAAAAATTACTTATAAAATTACCTTAACAAACTAAATCTAAATAACTGAAAACCAATTTAATGTATTGGTTTATTGAAATAGAGAAAATAACATGGAAAACAAACATTTTGATACAAAAGCCATCCGTGCACAACTCACCAGAACTGATTATAACGAGCATTCTGTACCCTTGTTTTTAACTTCAAGTTTTGTGTTTGATTCAGCCGATGAAATGAGAGCTGCTTTTAACGATGAATCGGATGATTTTATATACTCCAGATACGTTAATCCTAATACCAACGAATTTATTCAAAAAGTTTGTTTACTGGAGGAAGCTGAGGCAGGGTTTGCAACTGCATCGGGCATGGCAGCCATCTTTACAACTTTCATGGCTATAGTAAAATCTGGTGATCATGTTGTTTCTTGTTCTTCTGTTTTTGGCGCAACGCATGCTGTGTTCACTAAATATTTTCCAAAATGGAATATTTCACATTCCTACTTCAATACAAATAAGCTTAATGAACTGGAATCTTTAATTAAACCTAATACAAAGTTTATTTACCTTGAAACACCTACTAATCCTGCAATTGAATTAATTGATTTAGAGTATGTTTCTGCAATAGCCAAAAAACATAAATTATTATTAATCGTTGATAATTGTTTTGCAACACCTTACCTACAACAGCCAATTAAATTTGGTGCAGATTTAGTTATACATTCAGCTACAAAGTACATGGATGGGCAGGGTAGAGTGCTAGGCGGAATTGTGGTAGGAAAAAAGGAATTAGTAAATGACATTTATTTGTTTGGACGATTAACGGGACCATCCATGAGTCCATTCAATGCCTGGGTACTTAGTAAAAGTTTAGAAACCTTATCCATCAGAATGGATCGTCATTGTGACAATGCTTTGTTTTTAGCTCAACAATTAGAAGGACATGAAAAACTTTCTAATGTATCGTATCCATTTTTACCTTCGCATCCACACCATCAAATTGCCAAAAAACAAATGAAAGCAGGAGGTGGTATCATTACAATTACGCTTAAAGGTGGTTACGATGCAGCAAAATCTTTTATGGATCATTTGAAAATAATTAAGATTTCCCCAAATTTGGGCGATGCCAGAACAATTGCTACTCATCCTGCCTCATCAACACATTGTAAGTTAAGTGAGCAAGAACGTTTAACTGTTGGCATTACGCCGGGATTAATAAGATTGTCAATAGGATTGGAGCACCGTTCTGATTTGTTGATTGATATTGTTGATTCTTTGGCCAAGCTGCCATGACATTCAATTCAATTAATTTTGAATAATAAAACACTATACAAAGAAATTAGTATTTTTAGACTTGATTAAAATAAACCATGAGTAAAGTAATTTTAGCAAATGACGGAATAGATGAAACCGGAAAGGCCATGTTGGAAAAGGCCGGTTTTAAGGTTGTAACAGATAAGGTTAATCAGGAAAATTTGATTGACGAAATTAACGCTAAACAATATATAGCGTTAACAGTTAGGAGTGCTACTAAGGTTCGTAAAGATTTAATTGATGCCTGCCCCAATTTAAAAGTTATTGCCAGAGGTGGTGTAGGGATGGATAATATTGATGTAGATTATGCTAAAAGCGTAGGTAAAATTGTAATTAATACGCCTGCGGCTTCAAGCAATTCGGTTGCTGAGTTGGTATTTGCACACTTGTTTAATGCTGTACGTTTTTTATATGATAGTAACAGACAAATGCCGGCTAATGGCTTTGATAAATTTGATGATTTAAAAAAGAAATACGCTAAAGGTGTAGAATTAAAAGGTAAAACCATTGGTATTGTTGGCTTTGGAAGAATTGGCCAATCGGTTGCTAAAATTGCACTAGGCTGTGGCATGAAGGTATTAGCATTTGATCCATTTGTAACTGAGGCAACCATCAAACTTGAAATCGATGGCATAAGTGACGGACCATCTGTTAACATTCAAACAATTGGTTTGGATAAATTAATAAGACAAGCTGATTTCTTTACCTTCCATGTTCCCGGCGGAAAGCTGATTACCAAACACGAAATTGCGAACATGAAAAATGGGGTAATTTTGGTTAACACAGCAAGAGGAGGTGTAATTAATGAAGATGATCTATTAGAAGGGTTAAACAGCGGCAAAATTTTACATGCTTGTTTAGATGTGTTTGAAAATGAACCACGCCCAAGTGTTGGTATATTAAATCATCCAAAAATTAGTTTAACGCCTCATATTGGTGCTGCTACAAACGAAGCACAGGAGAGAATAGGAGTAGAGCTTGCAGACAAATTAATAGAAGCACTTCAGTCATAAAATGAGTTAACACACTTCGGTTATAACATCTAAATGGCAACAATTAAACCTTTTAAAGCAATTAGACCTACCATTGATAAAGTCAATTTGGTAGCTTCCAGAAGTGTGGATGGTTATAACTTGTATGAACTTAAAGATAAACTAGAAGCTAATCCATTTTCATTTTTGCATGTTATTAATCCCGATTTTGCCGATGGTGTTAGAACTAAACCCGGTTCAATAGAAAGACTTACTAAAGTAAAAAAGAGGTTTAAAGAGTTTGTTGGCGAAGAAATTTTTATTCAGGACGATCAAGCTTCTTATTATATCTACCGTCAAATAAAGGATAAAACAACCTTTGTTGGTATTATTGCATGCAGTAGTATTAATGATTATTTAAACGGAACGATTAAAATACACGAACAAACCATTACGCATCGCGAGCAGAAATTAAAAGAATATTTGAAGGTTTGTGAATTTAATGCAGAGCCGGTTTTGTTTTCTTATCCTGATGACGATGCAATTAACCAGTTTTGCAACGAAACTATTCAACACCGTCCTGAATATGATTTTACAACAACGGATCGTATAAGACACAGTGTTTGGGTAATTAGCAGTCCGGAGCAGGTAAGCCTCATTGAACAACGCTTTAAAGAAGTTGAAACAGTTTATATTGCTGATGGGCATCATCGTTCCGCTTCCTCTGCTTTACTTGGCAAGGAAAAAGCTCAAGGTAATCCAAATCACACAGGACTTGAACCATATAATTTTTATTTAGGTGTTTTTTTCCCTGAATCACAATTAAAAATTTATGATTATAACCGAGTTGTTAAAGATTTAAATGGATTATCGGTTGACCAACTTTTAAGCAGTATTAAGAGTCATTTTGAAGTTGAACAGATTAATGAAGAATTGTTTGTTCCTCAAAAGAAACACCAATTGTCCATGTTTATTAATAACACATGGTATGCCTTAACAGCACATTCTAATGTTTATAATAGTTCTGACCCGGTTGGAAGCCTTGATGCACAAATTTTAACCGAGAAAATTTTAACGCCTTTATTAAATATTAAAGATTTAAAAACTGACAAACGAATTGGTTTTGTACCAGGTGTAAAAGGAGCTAAAACACTCAAAAAATTAGTAAGCGAAGGAAAGTTTGCCGTTGCATTTGGTTTATATCCGGTAACAATGGATCATCTTAAATGGATTGCGGATACAAATAAAATAATGCCACCAAAGAGTACCTGGATAGAACCAAAAATGCGCAGTGGCCTTTTGGTATATAGTATTGAAGAAACCAATCAATAAAATTAAGAATGGAAGTTAAAACCGACATTCAATCAGCGCTTGTTCTAATTAAATCAAAATTACCGGCAGGAGTTAGTTTGGTAGCAGTATCAAAAACAAAACCTGCAGAACTAATTCAGGAAGCTTATAAGGCAGGGCACCTAGAATTTGGCGAGAATTACGTTCAGGAACTTGTAGAAAAGCAAGCGCAATTACCTCCGGATATTAAATGGCACTTCATTGGTCATCTTCAAAGTAATAAAGTTAAACAGATTGCTCCGTTCGTGTATCTCATTCATGGTGTAGATAGTTTAAGTTTATTAAAGGAAATTAATAAACAAGGTCAAAAGCAAAATAAAGTAATTAACTGTCTTTTACAGGTTCACATTGCAGAGGAGGAAACTAAATTTGGTTTTGATGTATCTGAAATAAATACTTTTTTCTTCTCTAATTCCGCTATAAATTACCCTTTTGTAAAAATTATGGGCTTAATGGGTATGGCCACCAATACAGATAATTTAAAGCAAGTAGAGAAAGAGTTTAAACTACTGTCACAGTTATATGCAGAGTTAAAACCTGCAAATAATTTTACTGTATTAAGCATGGGTATGAGCAGCGATTACCAATTAGCTATTAATTGCGGAAGCAACCTTGTCAGAATTGGCAGCGCAATTTTCGGTAATCGTGTTTATCAGAAATAAATGGGTGAAATAGCTGCTATACTAACTACCATTTGCTGGAGTATCGGTATTTTCCCTTTTACAATAGCTGCTCAGAGATTAGGAACAGCAGCATTAAATCAATATCGTTTATTCTTGGCCTGGTGTATCATCAGCGTTATCCTTTTAATTTTTTTCATTCATCAACCTGTTGATTTGTTTTCTTCACCTAAACCTTTTCAATATTTGTTTTTAGGCTTATCAGGTATTATCGGATTCACTATTGGAGATTATTGTTCCTTTTCCTCCTTTAAAATATTAGGGCCTAAACTAGGAAGTTTGTATACAACTTTTGCTCCCGGTGTTGCTTTAATAGCTGGCTACCTGGTGTTAGATGAAACAATTAATTTAGCCGGAATCATAGGTATTGTAATTACATTGTTAGGTGTTGTTTGGTTAACGCTTTCTAAAAAGGATGCTGAAAACAGTAAAAAAATTGGTTTTGTGCGAACTAATAAAGGAGTGTTTTTTGGCATCATGGGTGCAAGTTGTCAAGGTTTAGGTTTGGTGCTTTCAAAATTGGGAATGAATTATTATCCTGATCACGCGCTAAATACCTTTCATGCTGTTTGGATACGTTTACTATTTGCATTCTCATCCGCCTTTTTAGTTTCTTCAATTACCGGTAGCCTTAAGGCAAATAGTATCCCGGTTTTTAAAAATCATCAAAGCGGACTCAAGTTTATGTTTGCCGGCACCTTATTAGGCCCAGTAATTGGGGTTAGTTTATCACTCTTCGCAATTCAACATATAAATGTTTCGGTAGCCCAAACTATTTTTGCTTTATTGCCTGTTTTTGTGTTGCCAATTAATTACATGGTGTATAAAGAGAAGATTAATTCGCACTCTATTTTTGCATGCTTATTAGCAATAGCAGGTGTTTTAATATTAGTATGGCGTCACAAATTTTAACTGATTTTTTAGCTAGGCCACAATCAAAGTTAAACTGTTTAGCTTTTGAAAAAAGATTACTTGCAGATCCAAAGTTGATGAAGGAAGCATTAGGTCTACTTTTTAAAGGTAACAGAAGGGAACAACAATTAGTTGTTTGGCCAATTGCTAATGTAGCAGTAAAGTTTCCTGAATTAGTGGTAAACCACCTGGATAAATTAACAGACTTGTTCCTCGTTAAAGGCTCGCATCCGGCAATCAAAAGAAACCTGTTACGAATTTTTGAGGTGTCTATATTAACCGAACGAGATAAAGTAAAAATTTTGGATGAGTGTCTTACTCTCATTTCTCAATGCAAAGAGCCTGTGGCTTCGATAGCATTTGCAATTACGGTTGCTAAACAAATTGTTGATGAATACCCTGAATTGTTAAATGAATTTCAATTGACAATGGAACGGATTCCAAAGGAACAGATGACACCCGCAATTAGAGTTAGAATTAAACGAGCACTAAAAAAATAACTTTCTTATTCTTAGTTTTACTAGCGATATTTAACTTCAACATTATGAAGTTCAATAATTGGTTTTAAAAACTCTTCTAATTGACTTACGTTTAATTGAGAAGCTGCATCACAAAGCGCCTCTTCCGGGCAAGGATGACATTCAATAAACATACCATCAATTCCACTGGCTGCACCCGCTCTGGCTAATACAGGTAAGAATTCGCGTGCGCCACCTTTTTTATCAGCACTTGGAATACCATATTTTCTAACACAATGTGTTACATCAAATACAACAGGGAAGCCAATATTATTTAAATGATAAAACGATCGTGGATCAACAATTAAGTCATTGTAACCAAAAGTATAGCCTCTTTCTGTTAAGATAATATTATCGTTACCGGCGTCAACACATTTTTGAGCTGGGTGTTTCATGTTGTCAGGTGCTAAAAACTGACCATGTTTAATGTTGATTACTCGTCCCGTTTTTGCCGCAGCAACAAGTAAACTACTCTGCATACAAAGGTAGGCAGGAATTTGTAAAACATCTACAATTTGCCCTGCAGCTGCCGCTTCTTCATGAGAATGGATATCGGTTAACAAGGGGAAACCAAATTGTTCTTTAACTTTTGCTAGTATTTTAAGGCCTTTATCTAATCCAGGACCCTGATAATAACTTAAGCTACTTCTGTTATCCTTGATAAATGATGATTTATAAATGACTTTAATGTTTAGCTTTTCACTTACTTCCTTAATTTTTTCAGCGGTCTGCATCATAATGGTTTCGCTTTCAATCACACATGGTCCACTAATTAAAAATAACTCATTACTTCCGCAGGCTATGTTGCCAACATTTACAATTTTCTTTTTCATCATGCAACAAAGATACTAATATTTAAATAGTTAAGAGGTGAAAAGGTTAACAACAAACTTTCAATAAAAAACAAATCCGGATAAATTAAAAATACATCTAATTTATCCGGATTATAATTGAAAGGCAATTAGCCTTAAATGCTTATCAATATTCTCTTATTCAATAATAAGTTTCTTAACAACTTTACTATTACCTCTTTCAATTTCAATTAAATAAGCTCCTTTGTTAAATGGAGTAGTAACCATTTTCATTTTATTGAAATTGTTTGCTAAGTACGCCACTTTCTTTCCTAAAAGGTCATAAATAGTAACGTTAAATGTACCACTTAGTTCAATTTGAAAATAATCACTTGTTGGATTTGGATACAGGGAAACTAATTCATTTAAGTTGGTTTCGTTTAGGGCAGCACATGAACCTACATTTTGAGTGAATATTGCGTTAGACTTACAACCATTAGCGCCAGCTCCTGTAACAGTATAAATTGTAACAACTGTTGGAGAAACTGCAATTACTGATGTGGTTGCACTTGTATTCCATGTATAACTTATTGCACCGTTTGCGCTTAAGGTAGCAGTGTTTCCTATACAAAGTAATGTAGCACTTGAGCTAATACTAACTGTAGGGCTTGCTATTGTACTTATTGCAATTGTTGTATTGGAATTACAGCCCGAATTTGTACCTGTTAATGTGTAAGTTGTATTATTTGTTGGGGTCACAACAACGTTCGAACCTGTTAAACTACCAGGCATCCAAGAATAGGTTGTAGCGCCGCTTGCTGTTAAGGTTACTTGTGTGTTGGCGCATACACTGTTGGAAGAAGAAGTCGCATTTACCGTAAAACTTGGAATATAATTAACGGTATGAAATAACATTGAAGTACAACCTGCATTACTTCCAATTACACTAAAAATGGTAATAGCTGTTGGTGTAGCAACTATGCTAGAAGTAGTCACATTTCCTGGATTCCAGGTATAATTGCTTGCTCCAGTGGCAGATAATGTTACAGAATTACCAGCACAAACACTATTTGGAGCAGTTATTGTTAAAACTGGCGCTACTCCAACATTAACTGTACTAACTGTTACGGCTGTTCCACTAACATTTGAAGCCAATAACGTAACAGTTTGAATGCCAGCTGCCGAAAAAGTAAATGCAGCATTTGTTAAGGTACTAGTATTAGGAGTGGCATTTGTAGCCGTCCATGTATAATTGGTTGCGCTAGCTGACGTGTTTGTAAAGTTGGCTGTTGAAGAAGCACAAATTGGGCTTGGCGAACTAAAATTAGCAGTTGGATTTAGAACGGCACAGGTGCCTTGTAAATTGGCAGTTATTCCTAGAAAACCTAAGCTTGGATTCTGTGGCGAGGGGGTTCCACCACCAATGAAACTACTGTATAATGTAAGCGAAGGAGTTATAATTGCAGTAGAAGCTAATGAAGCAACTGGAAAGTATCCAACAACATTTGAAGGTTGAGCCAACCCTAAATAATAATCTAAATTAGCAGTAATTGGCGTTGGAGCAAATGTAAAGTTGTTGTAAACGCCCAAATTGGGATTTGCTAAAGTAATGGTATTTGAAGTTGCAATAATTGTGCCTAAAGAATTCGTTATTACTGCATAAACATTATTACCTAAATTAGTAGTTGCAGTCGAAATAGCTATATCCACTGATGTTAAAGTGTTAGTACCAATAAATCTCATTCTGTTAAGTAATAAACCTGAACTCGTATTGAATCCTATTCCATTTGTAAATGATGTGCCAGAAACCGGAGGCCCACTGGATTGGTTGTTACAAGTTAAGGTTTGAGTCCAATTAATTATATTATTACTATTATTTTGATCACTTGGAACACTAACAGCAATATTATTAACACCAGTTAATCCAGCAGTAACAGGAAACGCCGGAAATGTTACCGATGCTGTATTACCAGCACTTAAACTTGCAACAGTAAATCCAGATGCAAAACTTACAGCACCAGAAACATTTAATGAAACAGGAATATTGTTAAGAGTTGTATTAGAATTATTTTTTACAACAGCTTGTACAATGTGTGAAGTACCGTTAATAGTAGCTAGTTGAGCGGGTGAAACTACATAACTAACCGAAACATCATTTGTGGTTGTATTTACGCTTCCAAATCTAAATGATGGACGAAAAGCTGTATAAGCTAACGTAGTTCCAGGAACACTTGCGGTAGAAGAATTAACAGTCATTCCACTATTTGGAATTGAATTATTTGCTTGATAGATGGCAGCGGTTGTTCCATAAGGGCCATTGCAAATCCATTCATAGGCAACATAAAGAGTCCCCCCGGTGTAGCTGAATGCTGTCGGCAGTGGCAAATCTAAACTTGTAACTGCATTAATATTAGGAATGGTCATAGTATTATTAAATACTGTTGTCATACCTGCAATTGCAGAAGTATAAGTTGTGCTTTTTAAGTTTGTGAGATCATTTGAGTTTTCAAAATAAACGATCAATGTTCCGGTAACTGCAGTTGGCAGAACCCCTGCATTATAATTAAATCCGAAAGAAGTAATGGAAGTTGTTGGATTATTAACTGTCATTTCTGACTGGGTAATATGAAAAACACCCCTCAAATTAGAGTGAGTTGTAGTACCGTTTGGCCCCCTTGAAGACGTTGTTGCATTATTATAAACCGGTGCATTTAAAATTAAGGTGGTTTGGGCGCTTAAATTAAGTGCACCTAAGTATAAGAAAGCAAAAAGGTAGAATTTTTTCATGGTTTGACTTTTTAAATTAATATAATCAAAATTACAATAAAAATTGACTTAACCAAACTAATTCTGGTTAAAATTAGTAGCCTAAAAAGTATACTAACTTTAAACTTTATTTATTAATGAAAATACTATTGGACATTTTTATAAACATAACCGAGAAAAATTAAACATTTTAGTAAGTGTTAGTATTAAAAATTAAATCAATAAATCACGAAAAAAACTTAAATTTAAGGCTAGAATTTAAATATTATGGAAAACTCAATATATCAATCTAAAAACAAAATTCGTATTGTAACCGCAGCTGCCTTATTTGATGGGCACGATGCAGCAATTAACATTATGCGTCGTGTAATGCAGAGCACGGGGGCCGAGATTATTCACTTAGGACATGATAGAAGCGTGAAAGAAATAGTGGATTGCGCCATCCAGGAAGATGCTAATGCCATTGCAATTACCAGTTACCAGGGTGGACATAACGAGTACTTCAAATATATGTATGATTTATTGAAGGAGCGCGGCTGTGGCCATATCAAGATTTTTGGTGGTGGCGGTGGAACCATTTTACCAAGTGAAATTGAGGATTTACACAAACACGGAATCACACGAATTTATCACCCTGATGATGGTCGTAGCATGGGTTTGCAAGGTATGATTAACGATGTTTTAAAACAAAGTGATTACGCTACCGGAACTAATTTAAATGGGGAAATAAATCATATTAAGGAGAAGGATTATAAATCTATAGCTAAACTAATTTCGGCTGCCGAAAATTTTGGAGATGAAAATAAATCTGTTCTTGAAAAAATACATAAAACAGCTTTAGATTCTAAAACACCCGTACTTGGTATAACCGGTACAGGTGGAGCAGGTAAATCATCCTTAGTAGATGAGTTAGTGCGTCGATTTTTGTTGGATTTCCCTTCTAAAAAAGTTGCTATTATTTCTGTTGATCCTAGTAAACGAAAAACAGGTGGTGCATTATTAGGTGATAGAATTCGAATGAATTCTATTAAAAATGACAGAGTATACATGCGCTCATTGGCCACCCGTCAAAGTAATCTTGCATTAAGTAAACATGTACAGGATGCAGTTGATATTTTGAAAGCTTCTGAATTTGACTTAGTGATTTTAGAAACAGCCGGTATTGGTCAATCTGACACGGAAATTATTGAACATAGCAATATGAGTTTGTATGTGATGACACCGGAATTTGGTGCAGCTACACAACTTGAAAAAATTGATATGCTAGAGTTTGCTGATATTGTTGCCATTAATAAGTTTGATAAACGTGGTGCTTTGGATGCAATTCGTGATGTAAAAAAACAATACCGTCGTAATCATAATTTATGGGATGCTGATGAAGAAACACTTCCGGTTTATGGAACCATTGCTTCTCAGTTTAATGATCCTGGAATGAATCGCCTTTACAAGGCTGTAATGGATAAATTAGTTGAGAAAACAAATTGCGATTTAAAATCAAATTTTACCATCACTAATGAGATGAGTGAAAAGATATACATCATTCCACCGGCTCGTACACGTTACTTAAGTGAAATTTCGGAAACAGCAAGAGGGTATGATAAATGGGCAGTTGAGCAAAGTGAAGTGGCGTTTAAATTACAAAGTATTAATAACACCATAGCCAGCCTTAAAAACTCAAAAATTGAAGATAAGGACAGAATCATCAAATCGCTTCAAGAGGAGGCTGCGCGTGTTTCTTTAGATTTAGACCCGAAGAATTTAAAAGCGCTTCTGGAATTTGATGCCAAGAAACAAAACTATGTGAATGAGTTCTATATTTTTAAAGTGCGTGATAAAGAATTAAAAATCAAAACGCATTACGAAAGTTTATCACACTCACAAATCCCAAAAGTGGCTGTGCCAAAATATACGGGCTGGGGCGATATTTTAAAGTGGAGTTTACGCGAAAATTTCCCTGGAGAGTTTCCATACACTGCTGGTATTTATCCTTTTAAGCGTGAGGGAGAAGACCCAACGCGTATGTTTGCAGGTGAGGGTGGACCGGAAAGAACGAATAAACGTTTTCACTATGTGAGTTTAGGTATGCCAGCACATCGTTTAAGTACAGCCTTTGATAGCGTAACACTTTACGGTAACGATCCTGATCACCGTCCTGATATTTATGGGAAAATTGGAAACTCCGGTGTGAGTGTTTGTTGTTTAGATGATGCGAAAAAATTATACAGCGGATTTAATTTAGCAGATCCTAAAACGTCTGTATCTATGACGATAAACGGACCAGCTGCTACCATTGCTGCATTTTTCATGAATGCTGCCATAGACCAACAATGCGAATTGTATATCAAAGCAAACGGTTTAGAGAAAGAAGTTGATAGTAAAATAAATGCAATTTATAAGGCAAAGGGGACTAAACGTCCTAAGTACAACGCAGCTGAATTACCGGAAGGTAACAATGGCTTAGGATTAATGCTATTGGGTGTAACCGGCGACATGGTTTTACCCGCCGATGTTTATGCAAAAATCAAAAAAGAGACCTTAGCGCAAGTTCGCGGAACCGTGCAAGCTGATATATTAAAAGAAGACCAGGCTCAAAACACCTGTATTTTTTCAACTGAGTTTAGTTTGCGTGTAATGGGTGATGTGCAGCAATATTTTATTGATAATAATGTTCGTAACTTTTATTCGGTGAGTATCAGTGGATACCATATTGCTGAAGCAGGTGCCAATCCTATATCACAACTTGCCTTCACTTTAAGTAATGGTTTTACTTTTGTTGAATATTATTTGAGCAGAGGAATGAACATTAATGATTTCGCTCCAAACTTATCTTTCTTCTTTAGTAATGGTATTGATCCTGAATATTCGGTAATAGGTCGTGTAAGTCGCAGAATTTGGGCAAAAGCGATGAAAAATAAATATGGTGCCAATGAAAGAAGTCAGATGTTGAAGTACCACATCCAAACAAGCGGCAGAAGTTTACATGCTCAGGAAATTGATTTTAATGATATTAGAACTACTTTACAAGCTTTGTATGCTATTTATGACAACTGTAATTCCTTGCACACCAATGCTTATGATGAAGCCATTACAACACCTACAGAAGAATCTGTAAGAAGAGCTATGGCTATTCAGTTAATAATTAACCGCGAATTAGGATTAGCCAAAAACGAAAACCCATTGCAGGGTTCTTTTATCATTGAAGAGTTAACTGATTTAGTGGAAGAAGCTGTTTTAAGTGAATTTGATAGAATTACTGAACGTGGTGGGGTGCTTGGTGCAATGGAAACCATGTACCAACGCAGTAAAATTCAAGAAGAGAGTTTATATTACGAGACTTTAAAACATAATGGTGAATATCCTTTAATTGGGGTAAATACATTTTTATCAAGCAAAGGAAGCCCAACAGTATTACCTCGTGAAGTAATTCGTTCAACTACTGAAGAAAAAGAAGCACAAATTGCAACACGTAATAATCTTTGGGAAAGTAATAAGGATAAAGGACCTGAGGTATTGAAAAATTTACAGGCTGCAGCTATCCAAAACAAGAACATGTTTGAACAATTAATGGAAGCAGTTAAGTATTGCAGTTTGGGTCAAATTACAAATGCTTTATTTGAGGTAGGTGGACAGTATAGAAGGAATATGTAGGCAATAGCATTTACATCATGAATAAGGTTTTATGAGTAAACGGAGCTATTTCTTTCTAATTGTTAGTGTAATAATGTACTATTAAGTTCAATCTAGTTTGAAAGGATTAAAATTCATATTTCTTTTTGGTTTAATGATATGCTTTAGCATTCATTTATATTCCAGTGATTCGCTGATTAAGGCCATTTCTGCCAGTAAAATTCCAATCGAAAAAATAAAGTTAATTAATGTACTTTGTGAAGAAGTTTGGTTTAAAGCGAAGTATGACACAGCTATCGTATTAGTAAATGATGCATTTAGATTAGCAGATAAAGTACTAGCCTTAAAGCCTAATAATAAGGAAGTGCTAATTGAAAAGGCTAAAGCTTACAATAATTTAGCCATCATTTTCCGTTTTAAGGGTGATTATTCAAAGTCTTTAGATAATCATTTAAAAGCATTGAAAATAAGAGAAGAAATTAATGACAAATGGGGCATGGCTCGTTCTTTTTTGGGTATTGGAACTATTTATGAGTTTACCGGAAAATTAGATTTAGCGCTAGAATATAAGTTTAAAGCAAAAAAATTGTTTGAAGAAGTTAAGGATACAACATTTATTGCCTATACCTTAAATCATATTGCATCCATTTATTTTAGCAAAAATGATATTGACCAATCTGCTAAATATAACATGGAATCTTTACACTTGTTTTTAAAGAAGTTTAATGCGGTTGGGATGATGGATGCTTTCACGCTTGCCGGAGAAATTTATGTTAAACAGAATAATTTTAAGGATGCTATCGAGAATTATAATTCTGCTTTGTCAGTGATGAGGGCGTATGGTTTAAAAGACAGAGAAATAAGTTTGAATGTTGAATTAGCTCAAGTGTATTATAAGCTAAAAAGGTATGATGTTTCAAATAAATATTTGGATACTGCTTTGTTTGAGTGCGGAAAAACAGGAGCTAAAATTCATTTTTGTGACATCTATAAGTTATTGTACACGATTGATAGTGTAAAACATGATTTTAAAAATGCATTAATAAATTATCAGTACTATGTTTCTTATAGGGATAGCTTGAATAATCAAAATACGTCTGAAAGTTTAACTAAACTCCAAACAGCCTTTGAAACTGAAAAGTTGGAAAAACAAAAGCAATTAGAAATTCTTAAAAAGGAAATGGCTCATCAGAGTCAGGTTAAAGAGCAACGTATCATAATATATTCTTCTATTGCAGTTCTTACCTTACTAGTAATTGTTGTGTTTATAGTTATGAGAAGCAGTATTCAAAGAAAAAGAGCGAATAAAGATTTGCAATTAAAAAATGAAATTATTCATCAACAAAAAAAAGAGGTTGATGAGAAACAAAAGGAAATTTTGGATTCCATTAATTATGCTCAACGAATACAAAAAGCTCATTTGCCAACAGATATTTATATTAATAAGTATATTAGCAAGAATTAACAAAATATTTGGTTGTTTGAATAACCAACAGCAATGTTAAAAATGGATTGAAAAAGCTCTAATGCCTTGGGCTTTTTTACTATATTCAAGTTATGAAAGTACTCCTTTCGATATTAGTTTTTGTGTGTATTTATGGCAATGCACAACAACCACTTAATTTAGAAAATAAACTCAAAGAGGACAAACATGATACAGTGACTTGCCGTACTTTGCTGGAACTGGCTAGGCAAGATACTTCTGTTAATAATGAGTTGTATTTAAAGTTGATTAAATTTACTGAATCGAAACTTAAATCGAATCCTATAAATTCTACTGACCAAACTACTTATCGTAATTTTTTGTGTATAGCTTTAGATGAAATTTCGGATATATTAATTGAAAGTGGCGACTATACTGCGGCTGTAAATAATCTTCATCGGTACTATAATGAAATGGAGAAACTAAAAAAGAGTAATCGTATGGCTCATTCACTAAACAGAATAGCAAAAGCATATGAGCTTAATGGTTCTCCTAATGTAGCCTTAAATTATTATAAAAAATCACTTTTTCTGTTTCAAAGTATTAACGACCTTGAAGGGCAATCAGCAACTTACAATAACATTAGTCTTGTCTTTAAAAAACAAGGTGACATAGAAAATGCTTTAAAATATGTGTTTTTGTCATTGAATATTCAAGAAAATTTGAGTAATAAAATTAACTACGCTAAATCATTAAACAATGTAGCCAGTTTATTTTATCAGCAAAAAGAAATAAAAAAGGCGTTAGAATTTTCAAAAAAGAGTTTAGAGATTTTTAAGCAATCAACGGATAGTGTCGCAATAAGTTCGGCAATGTTAAACTTAGGAGTGTTGTTCTATAGCATCAAAGATACGAATCAGGCTTTGAAGTTATTTGAAGAAGGGTTAAATATAAGCCGGCTTAAAAAGAATAATAAAAATATAGGTAAGATTATGATTAAACTTGCTGCTCTTTATTCTGATAAAGGAAAAAATTCACTGGCACAAGAATATTATACCAGCGGTATTAATCTACTTGAATCTTCAAATGATAAACACGAAATGGCTAAATCATTAAATAATGCAGGTAATTTTTACTTAAAAATAAAGAAATACAAAGAATCTGAAAATTATTTGGAAAAGAGTTTGTTGCTGAGTAAAGAATTAGGATATCCAGAAAATATTCGCGATGTTTCGTATAACTTATGCTGTTTATATAAAGTTATTGGAAAGTCTAAGAATGCACTAAATTCTTACGAACTATATATTAAAATGAAAGATAGTATCAATAATAATGAAACCCAAAAAGCTTCGATAAGATCACAATTTAAATACGACTACGAAAAAAAGGCAACAGCCGATAGTATTAAGGTTGCAGAAGAAAGAAAAATATCAAACCTAAAACTAAAACAGGAAACAACGCAGCGTTATTATCTATATGCAGGCCTATCACTGGTTGGTTTGTTTGCCATGTTCATGTACAATAGATATAGACTAACTAAAAATCAAAAACGAATAATTGAAGAGCAGAAAAAAACTGTTGAAGAACAAAAACTCATTGTTGATGAGAAACAAAAAGAAATTTTGGATTCCATTAATTATGCTCAACGAATTCAAAAAGCTCATATGCCAACTGATATATACATCAGTAAGTATGTAGGTAAGGAATAATTATTCATTTAATCTAAACAAGTTATAAAAAAAGCCCTTCAGGTACTGAAAGGCTTTTTTAATTGAGGCAAATCGATTATTACGATTTCAATTCGATTTCTTTAGCAACAATTTCTGTTACATACTTTTTGTTACCATTCTTATCTACATAGCTATTATTGTTTATCTTACCTTCTACTGAAATAAAACTTCCTTTTTTAAGTTTACTTTCTAGTTCTTCTGCCTGTTTGCCCCACACACTTACAAAATGCCATTGTGTATCTTTAGCGGTGTCGCCCTTATAGGTTTTATACTCTTCATTTGTTGCTAACGAAAATTTTAATAATTTATTTCCGTTTTCAAATGTTTTCACTTCTGGTGTGTTACCAATGTTACCTGTTAATTGTACTTTGTTTACTGCGTTCATATGATTTTATTTTTTAGTTTATTATTAATTTATTTTTTCTGATTAATTTGTTTGTTTTTGGATTATGAGTTTGATTTTTGGTAGTGTACAAATAACTCATTTGCAACAATTTCTGTATTGACGTGTGTTACACCTGTTTTATCCGTGTATTGTCTGTTAAGTAATTTACCATCAACTGTTACCTGCACTCCTTTATGCAATAAGCGTTCTGCAATATTCGCTAGTCCGCCCCATGTAATAATGGTGTGCCATTGCGTTGTGTTTACTTTTTCACCTAATTTGTTTGTGTATAGGTTATTAATGGCGATCGAAAATTTAGTCAACTTACTGCCATTGTCTAAAATTTTCACTTGTGGTTCTGCACCTAATCTCCCGATTAATTGCACGTGGTTTTTCATGTTTGTCATTTTATATTTATTTATTTGTTTTGCGTTTGAGTTAATTGATGCTACATTCAACAATCAACGGCACAAAGGTATGGTAACAAAAAAACGAGATTCGGTTTTTAAACGTTTAAATACGGATAGAGTCGTTTGTAACCGTTTGTTGTCGGTTTAAAGTGTTGATATACAGTAATATAAGTTAAAACTATAAATCTACTTCATTTATATATTTTTTTACGAATGATCGCTATTATCCGTATAAAACTGTGATGAATCGGTTTTATTATTTGACAAGAATCTTATTTCTATTTGCATTTATCCTTTCATAATTCTTAACTAAATGCTTCTTAATGCTTAACTTTGTTGAATAAGCCTTAACACCCTTCTTTAATTGGAAACTAAATACATTCTATTCATAGTACTTTCATTAGTTTCTGAGGTAGTTGGAACCATTTCAGGTTTTGGGTCTTCGATTCTGTTTGTGCCCTTAGCATCGTTGTTTTTTGATTTTAAAACAGTATTAAGCATCACAGCAATATTTCATGTATTTAGTAATATTTCCAAATTGTTATTGTTTAATAAGGGAATAGATAAGGATATTGCAATAAGGCTAGGAATACCTGCTGTAATATTTGTTAGCATAGGAGCCTACTTAACAGCATTTATACCAGCAACTACTATTGAATTAGTTATTGGATTTTGTTTAATTGGTTTATCTATATTCATGTTTATTAATTTTAATAAAGAATTAGAACAAACCAATAAAAATCTATACTTAAGTGGAATTTTTTCCGGTTTAATTGCCGGTTTAGCCGGATCCGGCGGAGCAATAAGAGGCTTGGCATTAGCTGCATTTAACCTCGAAAAGGCTGCCTTCATTGCTACTTCAGCTATTATTGATTTGGGGGTTGATTTAAGCCGTTCATTCGTTTACATTTATAATGGCTACTTTAATAGAACCTATATTTATTTAATCCCATTTTTAATAGGAACCAGCTTTTTAGGTAGTTATATTGGCAAACTTGTTTTAAGTTACGTTTCTGAAAAACTGTTTAGATACATGGTTATTATTATTGTTTGTCTAACATCTGTCTTTCAAATAATAAAATACTTCTATAATTAAGAATGGTCGTTGTTTTACTTGGTTCATTTAACTAAAAATGCCAAAATAATATTCAGATTACTACTAAACAATGTTTGAAAAATTTAGTTTATCAATTAAAGAAATCCTATTAAATTTAGCGTGATTATGAATCCGACAACTAATTCAGAAAAACTATTTACTGAGGCTAAAACCTTATTTCCGGGTGGAGTTAATTCACCGGTACGTGCTTTTAAAAGTGTGGGTGGAACACCTGTATTTATTAAGAAAGGTAAAGGCTCTCACATCTGGGACGAAGATAATAACGAATATATTGATTACTGTTGCAGCTGGGGTCCGCTTATTTTGGGGCATGCCAACGACGAAGTTCTTGAAAATGTTTCAAAAACGATGCAAAATGGTACCTCTTTTGGAGCACCAACTAAATTAGAAAATCAACTGGCTCACTTAATCATTTCGAATAATCCGTATGTCGAAAAAATTCGATTTGTTAGTAGCGGAACAGAGGCCGTAATGAGCGCCATCCGTTTAGCCAGAGGATTTACAAAACGAAACAAAATTTTAAAATTCGAAGGTTGTTATCACGGACACGTTGATTCACTTTTAGTAAAAGCGGGTAGTGGACTAGTTACATTCGGTAATAGCAGTAGCGCAGGTGTTCCTGACTCTTTTGTAAATGAAACGATAACTGTTCCTTTAAATAATGAAGAAGCTGTTAGAAAGGCGTTTAAGGATTATGAAAATGAGATTGCATGTGTTATAATTGAACCGGTTCCGGCTAATAATGGATTGTTATTACAAGGAAAGGCATTTTTAAATTTCTTGCGAGAAATTTGTACAACCAATAAATCTCTTTTATTATTTGATGAAGTTATAAGTGGATTCCGATTAAGCTTTTCAGGTGCTGCAGGTTTGTATGGCATTAAACCGGATATTGTTACATACGGCAAAATTATAGGAGGAGGGTTTCCTGTAGGGGCATATGGTGCCAGCAAAGAAATAATGAGTTCAGTTAGTCCTGAAGGAAGTGTTTACCAGGCAGGCACTTTAAGTGGTAACCCGGTTGCTATGGCCGCGGGCATAGCACAATTAACACAATGTTTGCAATCTAATTTTTATAATGATTTGGAAGAGAAAACCAATTATTTGGTTGACGGAATTGTGAAAGTTAACTCTTTTCCGTTACTTAAATTCTTTAAACTAGGTAGTATTTTTTGGTTAGCATTTACAACTAAAGATAGCATTGCAAATGCCGAGGATATTGATGCCAATAGCATGAGTTATTTTAAAGTGTTGTACCATGAGTTACTAAAACAAGGTGTATACATGGGACCGAGTGGTTATGAAGTGGGCTTTTTAAGTGCAGCACATACTAAAGAAGATTTAGATAAAACAATTGCGGCCTTTAAAGAAGCAACCAAATTATTGAAATAAGCATTTTAAAAAATTACAAATTTTAAAATGGATTTATATCAAACAAAAAATATAGGGAATACATAAAAAATTAATTAAATAATGAAAACCGTAAACTCAATCAATTTTGCAAATAAACGCGCTATCATCCGTGTTGATTTTAATGTGCCTTTAAACGATGCCTTTGAGGTAACAGACCTCACAAGAATTAAGGCTGCTATCCCAACACTTAAAAAAATATTAAAGGACGGTGGAAGCATTGTTTTAATGAGCCATTTAGGAAGACCAAAAGAAGGACCAACGAACAAGTATTCCTTAAAACATATTGTTAATGCTGTAAGTCAACAGTTAGGAACTGAGGTTTTGTTTGCAGAGGATTGCATCAGTGAATCTGCGTTTAGTGCATCATCCAATTTAAAACCGGGCCAGGTTTTATTACTCGAGAATTTACGTTTTTATAAAGAAGAGGAAAAAGGTGACCGTGATTTTGCAAAAAAATTAAGTCAGCATGGAAATGTTTATGTGAATGATGCATTTGGTACCGCGCACAGATCTCATGCAAGCACAGCAGTAATTGCAGATTTTTATACTCCGGATAATCGTTGTTTTGGCTTTGTAATGGCAGGTGAAGTTGAAAGCATTAATAAAGTATTAAATCAGGCTCAGAAACCTTTTACGGCTATTATTGGTGGTGCAAAGGTGAGTGATAAGATTTTAATAATAGAACAATTAATGGAAAAGGCTAATAATATTATTATTGGTGGCGGTATGGCCTTTACATTTGTTAAAGCACTTGGTGGAAGCATTGGAAAATCGTTGTGCGAGGATGATCGTTTAGAAACTGCAAAAATGTTGCTAGATAAAGCCAAACAAAAAGGGGTTAATTTATATTTACCTACAGATGCAGTAATTGCTGATAATTTTTCGAATGATGCTAATCACAAGCAATCAGATATTAATAAAATTGATGAAGGATGGATGGGCTTGGATATTGGTAAAGATAGTGCCAACTCCTTCGGAAATGTGATCAAAAACTCTAAAACCATTTTATGGAATGGCCCTATGGGAGTGTTTGAAATGAGTCATTTTGAGCATGGAACTAAACAGGCTGCTTTTGACATTGCAGAAGCTACAAAAAATGGAGCATTTACTTTAATTGGTGGTGGCGACAGTGTTGCTGCTATTAACAAGTACAATTTAGCTGATCAGGTTAGTTACGTTAGCACAGGTGGTGGAGCACTTTTAGAATATATTGAGCAAGGAAGTTTACCGGGAGTGAGAGCCGTTGAAGCATAGTCTTCTTAAAATTAAAGATGACAAATACCACTAAATATTTATATATGATTAAATTTCACTGTTTACTGTTTGTTCTTGCGTTTGTTACATTTTCATGTAAAAAAACATACATCTGCGAATGTAACAATTCATCGAGCACCTATACCGCTGGTGAAGTAGAAGGTACAAAGAAAAAGGCAACTGAAAAATGCCAAGAATTAAACACATCTAGCACAACTTGTAAAATCAAATGAATATAAGAGTAGGATTTGGGTACGATGTACATCCTTTAGGTGAAGGCAGAGAGCTTTGGCTAGGAGGTATCAAATTAGAATTTAATAAGGGATGTGTTGGGCACAGTGATGCTGATGTATTATTGCACGCGATTTGTGATGCTTTGCTTGGCGCTGCTAACCTAAGAGATATTGGTTTTCATTTTCCAAATACTAATCCAAAGTATAAGGGAGCAGATAGTAAATTACTTTTAAAAGAGGTAGTTAATTTATTATTTGAAAAGGGTTATAAAGTTGGTAACGTTGATGCAACATTAAGTTTAGAGGCACCGAAAATAAACCCACATATTAAAGCAATGCAGGCAGTTTTAGCTCCTTTGTTAAATGTTACGGAAGATGAAGTGTCCATTAAAGCGACAACTAATGAAAAGCTTGGTTACGTTGGTAGAGAAGAAGGCGTAAATGCTTATGCCGTTGCCTTAATTTATAAAATTAACGGATAATAATTTATCAGATGCCAATAAATGCCAGTAAAACAATGACGTTTATTAAACTAATGGCGCGAAGCGAGTAGGGGTTTTGATTAAGATTATAGATAAACAAAATCACAGTTAATATGCTGATAAAGCTTGATAAAAATAATACCGGACTAAATCTTTGAATTCTATAACTATTCTGATAGCCCTGCATTTCTGCTTTTACCTCTTTTTGATAAATGTAATCTTTACCAATTCTGAATTGACTTCCGCTTTCAGGCAAATCAATAAAGTCATCAATTACAAGCGTTGTTAACTTATTTTCTGTATCAACAATGCTTAAGGTTCCAATTTGTGATTCGTATTTTGAATTTAAAACACCATTATACCTGGCGTTAATCTCTTTAATCTCATACTTGGTGTAATTGCAGGGTCCAACATAACATACAATCAATTCAACATAAATTCCAAAAGCAATAACACAAAAGATATTTAAACACTTAAAGGTGTTTGTTTTTTTAAATCTGTTAATGGAGGCAATTTCTTTATGTTTTTTAAAAGTAAGTAGTTGGGCTACTTGCTCTGCAGTTAAAGAAACGCGCGGTGGTCTTTTTCGCGGCGATTGTTTATCCATTCAAATTGAGTTTTTCTTCAATTAAATACGCGTTGCGAATGGTACTGTTTCTTAATATTAATTCGCCGATAAAACCAGCTAAAAACATCATGCTTCCTAACATCATAAATGTTAAGGATAAATAAAAAGATGGTCTTTCAGTCAACAACCGAGCTAATTTATGGATGATGAACGTATGATACAGTTTACTAATGCCTAAATAGAAAGCAAAACCAAAGCCAAGTATAAACAGTAAAGTACCTAACAAACCAAAAAAGTGCATAGGTTTTTTACCAAATTTGCTCATAAAGGTAACGGTAAGTAAATCTAAAAAGCCATTTATAAAACGATTCCAGCCAAATTTACTTACACCGTATTTTCTTGCCTGATGTTGAACAACCTTTTCTCCGATTTTAGTAAAACCGGCCGACTTGGCCATTACAGGAATAAAACGGTGCATTTCGCCATAAACCTCAATGCTTTTAACAACTTTATTTTTGTAAGCTTTTAAACCGCAGTTCATATCGTGCAACTTAATTCCACTTATCACGCGATTTGTATAATTATAAAGTTTACTAGGTAGATTTTTTGTAAATGCATTATCATAACGCTTTTGTTTCCAGCCACTAACTAAATCAAAACCATCTTTTTTGATCATTTTGTAAAGTTCCGGTATTTCATCAGGGCTATCCTGAAGATCTGCATCCATTGTAATAACTACATCACCTTTTGCTGCTTCAAATCCAACATGTAAAGCAGGAGATTTACCGTAATTGCGCTGAAAACGAATACCTTTTACTGAAGGATTACTTTTAGCAAGTGACTCAACAACAGCCCATGAATCATCTTTACTACCATCATCAATAAACAATATTTCATAAGTGAATTGATTAGCAGTCATTACTTTTACAATCCATTCGTGCAACTCAGGTAAAGATTCCTGTTCATTGTAAAGAGGTATAACTAAAGATATATCCATAATGCTTGGCAAATATAGCCAGAGTGATTTAATAAAGTTGATATTTTTTATTTAATAATAAAAATAATTGTTAATTTTGTATCGGGTAAGTCTTTCACGACCAGCTCCTGCTGAATCCCCCAGGCTGGGAACGGAGCAAGGGTAAGCGGTTGTAGCGGTGCGATGAAAGTAGCTTACCCTTTTTTTATTATCTAAAAGGTAATTCTCCTTTAAACTAAACATTATTTCATAAAAAAAGCTCAATCCTAATGGGACTGAGCTTTTAAAAACTAAAAGATTATTATTGTAAGACCACTAATTTCTTAGCTACTACAGTTGAGTTGTTTTTTAATCCAACAAAGTATGCACCAGCAGCTAAATCATTTAATTTAACTGAGTTTTCAACTTGGCCAACTTGTTGATTCGTTAAATTTTTTGCGAATACTTCTTTACCATTTAAATCATAAATTGATAAACTTAAGTCATCAGAAGTAGATTTAAAATAGCTTAAGTTTAATGAACCAAAAGCAGGGTTTTGGAAAATTGATAATGCACTAACAGGTAGATTTTCTTTAATGCTTGAAGCAGCAGCAGCGTTAAGCGTCATACTTGTGCTACTAACCAAATCACCACCCGTACCACTATTGGCATTAACAGCATTACCTGCAGCAAAAATTCTAACTTGGCCTGAAGAAGGTGCTACCCATTCAAATGTAAAGTTACCTTGAGTTGCAGTACCCGCATTAAACATATTATTATGCGTTGCGTTTTTTCTGCCATTAGACGCAGCAACAACAAACTTAGTATTAGAAGCTGGGTTCTGCATTGTTCCTGCATCAGTGTTGCTGGAGTTGATTATCGTACAGCCAAAACCGAAATTTGTAAGTGAACCATTTGCCACACGCACGGTGATTGTATAAGTTTGACCCGGAATGTAAGTATTTGCAGAAAATATTGGCGTGCTTAATATTAAGGTACTTGCACCTCCATTATTACCGTGGCAAGTTCCGCAAGTAGTTTCACCCGGACCACCGCTAAAGCCGTCCTTACCACTGCTGTTTAATACTTTAAAAGCGCTTCCTACGAATAAAAGAGCGCTTGAAGACAAAATTACAATTGTAGATTTTTTCATGTTTTAGGTTTTATAGTTTAATAGTTTAATAATATGATCTTTATCAGTTGATTAAGCAAATATAATCTTTTTTTGTTAAAGAACGTATTTAAAAGATGGTTTTGAAACTAGTATACATTTCATCAAATCTTGTTTTGGTTTGAGTGATAAAATTTTCGGTTAGTTTTGTTTTAAGATTTTCTAAATTCCCGACATCATCCACCCTAAATTTAAATGTCTGTTCCATGGGACCTGCCTCAAATTTAACCTGATACTTATCGTTCATTTGAAAAATAGAAATGGTCATTGTTGGATGAGGAATTGTGTCGACAATACGCATATTATTCTTTGGTTTTTTTAAGTGCTTCTTTAATATTCAATAAATTTTTCATAACACCCCAAGGGCTCATATTACGATCTCCATCTTCATGAATCCTGCTTTGAATGGCATGCGCCAATAAAACAAAATGTTCTTTATTCGCTTTTTTAAGCGCCAACTCAGCCTGTTCATCTCCATTAATAATGTTAGCACAAGCAGCCCATTCAAATGCTTTTGCATCCATAAGAAACTTAAACGCAGCCTGATCTTCCCAAATCGCATTCACAAAGGCAGCTAAAACATAATGTTTTCCATTCATTAAAAATTTGAAAGCTTTTTTATCGTCTCTTACTGCATCAATAATAGCTAAGAGTTCAGGATAACCATTATTCATTAACCAATTAAAACCAAAAGTGTCATTTAAACAATGACGGGTTAACATATCAATAGCATGTGTGGAATAATGTTTGGAGGCCATACCTTATAATTAAAACGTTATTACGTCCTCAGGATTGGTTTTAGCAGTCTTTTTGGTTTTACCTGTTTGATCGTAGTAGTTCCAGGTACCTTCTTTTAAATATCCCTTTTTATCTGACGAATAAATTAAATTACCTTCAGATTTTAACTGACCGTTAGGATAATAATCGCTCATTTTATACTTTTTCGATTTTTCGTCAGTTAATTCCAAAGTTACTTGTGGTTGTCCATTACTGTACCAATTTTTCTTTAAAGTGACGTATTTCATCTCTTTTTCATTTTCCTCAAGGTATTTCGGTAAACCATTGTTAAAGTACTCGTACTTTTTTTGAGGTAAGCCATTATAGTAGTACACTTGTTTTCGTGGTTTACCATTTTCATAAAAAATTTCCATATTACATCTTAACGGGTCAGGGTTCACAACAGTTCTTTCACATTGACCGTTTTCAAAAAAGTTCTTAAAAACAATTACTTTACCATCAATGTAATAACCTCTGTGAAGCAATTTGCCGCTCATGTAATAATCTTCATTCCAGCCCTGTAAGTTATATCCAGCCTTGTTAAAAGTTACCGAGTCACCGCCAATAGCATCTAACAGCTTGTTGTACATTTTAATTCCCTCTAAGGTATCGCATATATCTTTTTGATAATAGCGTCTAATTTGAGGTACCTGATCGGCAAATCGTTGAGCAAGCAATGCATTGCCACTCAGCATAATTAAAACAACTATTTTATATAAAATCTTCAAAACGAATTTCCTATCAAAGATACTCAAAAATAAGACCAAAAATGTAAAAAAATATCAAATTAGACCTAGTTTTTAACAACAAGGAACAAGCCATCTCTTACAGGCAAAAGAAGGCTTTTTACCCGATTATCCTGTGATATTAACAGATTTAGATTTTTTAGGGCAATTGTATCTTCATCAATGGCATCGGTTAAAACCTTTCCACTCCAAAGCACGTTATCAATTATTATGATCCCACCTTTATTTACTTTGCCAATTATCTCATTATAATAATTAAGGTAGTTTTTTTTATCGGCATCAATAAAAACTAAATCAAACTTCACATTAAGTTCAGGCAGTATGTTTAAGGCATTCCCTTCCAGTAATTTGATTTGGTTGCTATAAGCTGATTTTTGAAAGTAAGATTTTGCTTGTTGGTTAGTTTCTTCATTATTGTCTATACAGTAAAGTAAACCATCTTTTGTTAATCCTTCGGCAATACAAAGGGCTGAATATCCTGTAAAAACACCAATTTCTAGTGCATTAACCGGTTGCTTTATCTTGGACAAAATACTTAATAGGTTTCCTTGCAGATGTCCGCTTAACATACGTGGTTGGGTTGTATGTAGGTGTGTTTCTCTGTTAATTTGATTCAGTAAATCTGATTCATTACTGCTCATTTTTAAACAATAATCAATAATTTCTCTATTTATAAAATCCATGGTTTGGTTCTGTTATGTGTTCTTTTATTTCCTGTATGAATTGATTAAAACCTAATTGCAATTCTTCTTCGTATCGCTTAAATTGTTCAATAGATTTATTTAAAAAAACGCCGTGTTTAATCCTGTGTGATAAATGATATAATACTTGTTCAATTCCTTCTATACTTGCGTAAGCGTTGTAAATATCGTGTTGCAATACATAGTGGTAAAAATTATAACTACTTTTAGGCATTTCATCCTTGAATCCATCGTAAATGGTATATACCGAACTTGTAAACTCAGAAAGGTTTTGATGACAGTGTTGATGGAAATTTTTGGCTAAAAAATGGTCAAAATAAATATCAATTAAGATACCTGAGTACTTTTCAAATCCATCGTAAAAAAAACGCTTTGCTTCTTTAAAATTTGGATGATTGTCCGTGAAATGATCAATTTTTCGGTGTAATTTAATACCATTAATTACCTCTGGTGAATAATGTTCATAGTTGTTTCCTCTGATATGGTCTGCGATAAAATTACCCAGTATTAAATTGGGCTGGTTATTTGATAAATATGCATGAGCCAGATAATTCACTTCTCAAAAATACTTAAATTTATTGCGTGAATGTTTTTATAGGACAATTTAACAATGATACTATTTCATTAAGAACAGATGAGTGCTGGCATTGCTTTAAGGTATTGCGTAAAAAAGCAGGCGACCAAATTGTTGTGATAGATGGATTGGGTAGAATGGCTAAAGCTGAAATTACATTTCTTACTGAAAAGAGATGCGATGCTAAATTAGTTGAAGAGCTTAGCGCTGGATCCTCTCCAAAACATACTATACACCTTGCTATAGCACCTACTAAACAAATAGACCGTATTGAGTGGATGATTGAAAAGGCTGTTGAAATTGGTGTAAGTGAATTGAGTTTTTTAAAATGTAAAAACAGCGAACGTGTTAATCTAAACAAAGAGCGTATTGAAAAAATTGTTGAATCAGCTGTTAAACAAAGTTTAAGGGCTCATATTCCAAAGGTTAATGATTTAGTGTCGTTTGATCAGTTTATAGCATCTGCAGCGAAAGATAATTTGCGTTTGATTGCTCATTGCGAGTCGGGAGAAAAAGTAAGTTTAAAAAGTCTTGATTTAAATTCAAAATCAATTTTGGTTTGCATTGGTCCTGAAGGGGATTTTATCGGTTCAGAAATTAGTTTAGCATTAAACAATGGATTTAAGGGTTTAAATTTAGGTGCTAATCGGTTGCGGACAGAAACGGCAGGTTTGTATGCTGTGCTTGGACTTCAGTTGTTAATTGAATAAAAAAACCACTATCTGATAGGATAGTGGCCTTGTAATGTTTTTTTATAGGCAACTAGAACTTCCCGGTAATGATGAAAATTAAATCAACAATCCACCAGATACCGAAACCACCTAAAGTAAAAATAAACAGCAGATTCCAGCCCCAAGGTTTGCCATGATACCATCTATGCCCGGCTATCCAACCTAAGAAAAACCAAAGTAAAAGGCTTATTATCATGTTCTTTTTACCTGCTAATGCCGAAGATTTTGCTACTGTTTGAGAATTATTAACTCCAGATAAGACTTCCTCAGTATCTGCTGCGATTGATGTTAAGTTTGAATTAGACTGAGCCTCAATTGCTTGTTTGTTTGGAAAGGAAGCATAGGCTTGGTTACCAAAAAGTACCAGAAGAATTACCAGTACATTAGAAAGTTTTAAAATTGATTTCATAGCTTTGTAATTAATGTTAATACAAACAAATATATATTATTTACCTAAACTTAATGTGAGGGGTTTAATCATTTTATTAACAGTCACCATTGGTTTTAGTAATGGTCAGAATAAAATTAACACGAAGGATTTTATAGGTATGCTAAAAATGCAAGACAGCACCACCTTATCCTTTAAATTAAACTATACAGCAGATAGTTCAGGTAAACTAAAAGGTTATACTTTAACAGATCTGTATGGAGAAAATAAAACTAAAGCTTTAATTACCGGTGAATTGGATGAAAAGAAAGGTTTAATTTCCTTTAAGGAATTAAAAAATATCACTACAGTTTCAAAAGTTGATGAATCGTCGTTTTGCTTTATTGAATTAACGAATGGTAAATTTAAAACAAGAGGTAATAAAACCATTATTACTGGGGAGTTTATTGCTAAACAAAAAGATAATCAGTTGTGCGGAAATGGCAAATTAATTCTGCTTGGAACAGAGGTAATAACCGATTCAAAAAAAAGTAATACCCTAATAAGAAAAACGTTTAACGAAGCAATAAAGGAAGCGAATGATAATGAACTTATTGCCAATACAAAATTTAAAACAGTTTGGCATAGCAATGAGTTAGATTTGGAAGTGTGGGATAATGCCAATGATGATGGCGATGTAGTAAGTTTATTTGTTAATGATTCCTTAATTCTGAATAATTTTAAAAGCAGCAGGGTTAAAGAAAGAATAAAAATAAAATTGAAGTCTGAAAAAACAATTATAAAAATTGTGGCAATTAACGAAGGCAACAAGTCGCCTAATACTGTAAGAGTTAAAGTTACAAGCAATAAAGATGATGCTGAGTTACAAACTAATTTGAATACAAATCAGCGGGCCTATATTGAAATAATAAAATCTGAACGTTAAACTTCTTATTGTTTAACAAGTCCTACACGCTGCCCGTTTTGATAACTAACAACAAAGCCATCATAACCTAGTCCTTTTAATGCAGCCAATTTTTTAAAAGCATCATCTTTAGAATTAAAATTTCCGATCATTGCCTTGTAAACACCACCTTCATTAAGCACGTCAATAGTGCCTGCAGATTTAAACATAGATTTTTCAGGGCTAACACTAAATGCACCTAATTGAACGCGATAGTTTAAACCATCAGATGAAGTGGTTTTTGTTTCTTTAGGAGCAGAAGTTTTTGCAGTTGTAGCTGGAGCTGAAGTTGAAGAAGTTTGATTAGATGAATTTGAAGGGCTGCTTGACGAGCTACTTGGTGCAGTATTAGAAGCTGTGCTTGTATTATTTTGAGTAGTAGATGGCGCAGTAGTTGCAGAACTAGCAGTTGGAGTAGGTGTACTGGTAACAACATTGCTGCTAGTAGTTGTTGCAGGTGTTTCAGTTGGTGTTGCTGATACAGCAGGAGTTGAAGCTGTTTGAACAGCTGCAACAGTTGGTGTTGAATTAGCTGAAACAAGCGCGGTTGATGTTGAAGCTACAGAAGTGTTTGCCTGACCACCTAAACTAGCTAAGGATTTACTTCCATCAGCTGTAAAATTAACAGTCATAGGATCAACGTCTACTTCCTTTTTAACGCCATTATCTAAATAATAGAATTTTTGAAATAACTGATGACTACCTGATACAGAACCTGTGTTAAGTTTCATGCTAATAACAAATTCAGGCTCAGTTGGAATACTTACCCACACAATTTTAGCTCGGTTGTTTTCGAATGTAAAACTGCCGGTTTTGCTATCACCCTCTGTAACAGTAACACCTGCCGGAAAATCAATTTGAAATTTTGAAAAATTAGAAATGGCACCTTTGTTAATTTTAACTTCAACGGTAAGGTCGGTATTTTGAGCTAGGTTATTAGTTAAATTATTTACAATACTAACCTGTGATTTTAAGATGTTGCAAAAACATAAAGCAATAGCTGCCAAAGTTTTAAGTTTGATATTATTTTTCATTAAAGCAAAGATATAAAATTCTCTTAGCTAAAAACAATTATTATTTTTGTGGCAATGAGGCTACTTACTATTCTTTTCATTGTTTTTATTACGATTTGCAAGGCGCAAGTTGTTAATATTGAGGGTAAGCGGTTTTTAAAAGATACCAATGGTTTTGTTGGTAGGGCAGACTTTAATTTTAATGTCAACCAAAATGTTCAACAAGTACTAACCTTGGGTTTTAATATTCATTGCCAATTCGTTAAAAATAAACACCGTCTTCTCGCTATTTCTGATTTAAATTTTATTAAAGCAGGTAATCAAGATTTTGTTAACGCCGGCTTTCAACATCTCCGTTATAATTATAAGGTTATAAATAGATTAACCTGGGAGGGGTTTGCACAAATTCAATATAACCTTGCGCTACAGTTAAATCAACGAAACTTGATTGGAACCGGTCCACGCTTAAAGATTTTTAAAAAACCTAAGTTTAAAATGTATGCTGCAAGTTTGTATATGTATGAGTTTCAAGTCCAGAATAATGATTCAATCCGAGAGTTTAATCATCGCCTGAGTTCATACGTTAGTTTTAATATTGATTTGAAAAAAATAGACTTTGTAAGCACAACGTATTATCAGCCAAATATTCTTGATTTTAATGATTTTAGAATTGCGAGCGATAATGTGCTTGAAATTATTTTAAGTACACATTTTAATTTCCGAACAGGTATTAATTTGTTGTTTGATACACAACAACCACTCAGGATTCCAAATTTAACTTACATTTATAGGAATGGTTTAACCTTTAAGTTTTAATAACTAAGGTTCAAAATAAAAACCATTTGCGTTAATTCCGGCTTTAAAATTAAACTTTAATTCACCGGATGGATTGTAGATGAAAATATTTGATTTTTGAACATAATCTACAGCATCAGCAACATAAATATCATAATTAGTAGGGTTAACTCCAATGCCATAAAACACTTTACTACCGGCTATTACAAAAGGGTTTGCCGGTAATTCACTATCTGATACACGCATTCTAAAAATATTTTTATTAATGTAGTACAGACTGTCTTTTCCTTTATTTAGGCATAATGAATTGGGTGATTCATTTAATTGAAAGGTATATGTTTTAATTAGTTGATGATTAATAGGATCTATTTTACTGAGTTTTGCAGGGATAGCGTTTGTTGACTCACCCGACGAAAGCACCCAGAGGTTATCGAATCTATCAATTACCAAACTACCGGCATTTTTCCCAACTAAAATACTATCAGTAATTACATTAGTGGTTGCATTAATAACATAGAGATAGTCTTTACGATAATTGGTAACGAATACTTTATTGTATAAAAGAACCATTTGCTCTGTCCAACCCGGACAAGCGATACTTCCTGTTTTGGTGTTGGTATTTAAATCTATAATGTGGATTTGGTTAGCGTATAAATCACTTACATATGCTTTTTGATTGCTTAGTGGTAGAAAGTACCTTGGCGAGTTTAAACCCGAAATTTGACCGGTTTTTTTAAATTGATAATCGCAAACAACAACCTTGTTGGAGTTATTGACAACAATGTAATAATTGGATTGAAAATAGGTTAAACTTTGCGCAATGCTGCCTAATACCTGACTATTGTTTTGTGTTCCATAATAATTTTCAACTACCTGGTTATTGCCAGGATCGAATAACGAAATGGAGGCTTTAGTATCATTTAAGCCTCCTTCGTTGACAATTAAAACTTTTTTTGCTCCTGAAAGATTGATCGTTTCTTTAGGAACTATATTTGGTTTATCCTTTACACAAGCTGTAAAAAACAGGAGCAAAAAACAATAAACAAACAATTGTTTCATTTAGTACAATACAATTTTTACGGATTTACTCTTTTCGTTTTGTACAACTTGTACAACGTAAATGCCTTTTGGTAAGTTAGACAAATCTACACTTGAAATTTTTAATCCAACCATTTGTTCAAAAACTAATTGCCCAAGTTGATTAAACACTTTTAATGAACCTTCCTTTTCAATATCAGAACGAATGTTTAAATAACCGTTTGAAGGATTAGGGAATACATTTAAACTCAACGTACTTCTGAATTCATTAATTCCAACACTTGATGATGTGGTAAAGTTATCCAAACTGAAAAATAATGGCGTATTAATTCCATTCGATCCAACATCACTGCTTTGCATGGTAAACTTAATACTATCTACTTGCCCAATATTGCTGCAGCTAACATATTGCCAGCCTTCTACAATATAATCTAATGCGTTATTAGATGAACGAAAATCTGCTAAATAAAAAACACTGCTATCGGTTTTTAGCACGCCATTTTTATAGCCTTTCACAATTACTCTAAAATAATCCGGATCATTTCCTGTAGGGCCTCCAAATTTTTTACCAAACGAATCTCCAAATTTCATTGATTTATAGGCATAGGTTGTATTAGTAAAGTAAAAACCATCTACTATGCTAAAAGGTGCGTTTAATTTAATAATACCATTGTTTTGACCTGTTACATAGTAGTTTGAGTTATTGTAACCGTTCACAGCTCTGCAATTGTATAAGTTACTAAAATTGCCATTGGCGGAATCTTTTTTATTAGTATAAGAAAACCCTCCGCTCCAGTTCGCATATTGACCATTAGTCCATTTATGCCTAAAAGTTGCGGTAGGTCCAGTAAAGGAAACACTATTCGTGTCTTTGTAGAAACTATTAGGTGCAAGAGTAAAAGACTCAAATGTTTCGATTGTTTGTGCTTTTATACAAGTAACAAGCCCTAAGAAAATTGTGGTAACGATTTTTTTCATGATTTTATATCTGTTTTTGGTTTATAATATTTAATGGATAGTCCGAATTCAAAGTATCTTAAAGGCATTGGCCTGTTTTCTACGATATGATAATTTGAATTAAAGAGGTTTTGCGAAGCAGCAAAAAGATTAACATTCGTTTCTTTACCTAAAATAAATTGATAATTCAATCTAATACTACTTATATAATATGGATTAAGCCAGCTGCTGTTATCACTACTTGTAAAACGATAACCTACATATTGATTATTCATTTGTAAACTTACAGATTTAAATTGTACGAATAGATTTAGATTACCGGTATAACGCGGTGTGTAAATGAGTTGTTTATCTAATGAATTCGTATAATCCTGATCCTGCTTGGTGATAGTTGACAGGCAGTAATGCGTTAAAAACTGTATTCCCATTTTAAATGATTTGAATTGATAAGTTAATTTAGAGGAAGTTTCTGTTCCTCTGCTAAATACTTGTTGGATGTTTTTTGGACTTGGATTCCCATTAGGACCAGGTAGCCAGAGAATCCAGTTATTGATGATTTTGTGATAAACTGCCAATGAAATATCTAAAATTAAATTTGAATGATTGTTTTGGTAGCGAATTTCACCATCAAACACATTTCCTTTTTCAGGCAATAGATTTCTGTTGCCACCTGGCAACCAAAATAATTCATTTAAACTTGGTTGCCTGAAGACATTGGCAGCATTTAATTTCAGATCACATTTTTTAGTTAGTTGGTAGCTTAGATTCAAATTTCCGGTAAAGGGAATTTTAGTCAGGTTGGTAACTTCATATCTGATAACAGCAGTAGTAGTTAATTTATCTATCCAGTTTTTGGTGTACATCATATATAGCCCCATTCTCAACAAACGTTCTGAGTCTTCATAATTCTTGGTAATTGCTGAACTACCGGATAAATTAAAGCCGGATTGAAATCTGCTTCTTCTTGAAATCTGAAATTTATTTTCATGGTCTACTACCAAATTTTCAACTCTGCTATAACTATATATTGAAGCTGAACTGTCAATGTAATTTAAAACATCTCCAAAATAGGCTAGTTTGGTATTTGTCGCAATGCGATTTCTGGAATAATGATGTTGTGTTATCAATCTGGTATTTCTGTCAAATTGATACTGTTTGCTCTTAAATGTTTGGTTGTAATTTGAAATTTGTCTGTCAAACGAATTAAACCAAAACGACATCTTTAACTGATGGTTGGGATTCAGCGAATAGTTAAGGTTTTGCATGAAGCCAAAATTGTTAAATGCTGCATGGTTAATGGTGATTGGTTCTTTTGACTTATTTGTGTCAATATACTTAAATCTATTCTTGTTTTGGTTGAAGTAAATTTTTGTTTCAGCGCTTAGTTTTTGATTTGCGTATGAAAAACCGGTAAAGGCATTTGTTGAATTTAAACTGGAAGTTCCCAATTGTGTTACAAGACTCAGCCCTTGCTTCATGTTTTTACCGGATCCGGAAAGATGAATACTTCCTCCCATAGCATCGCTGCCCCATAAAGCACTGCCGCCACCATAATCTACCTGAACCTGATTAAATAAAGCAACAGGTAATAAACTTAGATCGGCTTGGCCTAACATGCTATTTTTTATGTTAATTCCTTCCCATAATATCGCTGTTTGATTGGCGCTGCCTCCTCTAAACGAAGTGGTGCCAATAGCACCATTGCCGTAGTTTTTAATAAAAATTGTTGTGTGGTTGGATAGCAGTTCGCCAATGTTTTTGTTCGATTGATTTGCCAAATCAGCACTATCCACTTTAATAGATTTCTGAAATGTGGTGGATTGTCTAATAGCAGTTACCTCAATTTCAGTTAGTTTAGTGGTATCCTGAGCTACGAAAGTTTGAACAAAAAGTAGTAAAGTAAATGTGTTAAAACATTTAGGAAGTAGGCTCAATGGCTTACGTGTTAAACAGTTATAAATTAAGCTATTCAAAACTTTTCTTAATTAAACTCACCTCCCGAAGCCTAATTAATTTTATTGAAAGGCAGGTCTTCTGACTTGTTCCGGTTGTATCGTCTTCCCAACAATTGTTAGTGACTTTAGATTGATACAACACAAAAAGAACTTTACAGCAGCGGGAACTGTTAACGAATTACACGTTATTCCCTTTTAATTTTACTTAACTTTTTTGTTAAGTGAAAACCTTTCGCCGCAAATATAAAACTTTAAATTGAATATTATTACACTGTCCGAATTATTTCGTGCAATTCTTTTGGTAAAGTGGTTGTGTAAATATCGTTTGGAGCAAGCTGTGAGGCCGTTATCTGGGTGTTAAAGTGCAACGAGATTGACTGGTAACATTGCTGAACAAATGCAGAGCAGAATAATGAGTTTTGCTGTTTGAATATGTTTTCCTTTAATCTGCTTTGTTGACTTAATACATTGTATAAAACGCCAAACACTTCTCTGATTGAATATTGAGTTTTTAAAGCTACCAGGTTTAAGGCTTCTCCAATTACTGCATTAGCGGAAGTAGGCGAGAGGTTAAAATCCAGAATGGCAACATTTGGAAATTCATCTTCTTTATCATATTTACTTATCCTGTTTTCCTGAACACCTAGTTTTATTTGTTTACTATGAAATTCTAAGTCTGATTCAATAATCCAAATTTGATTGTCCTGACGAAGGCCATTAACTATAAATGCGTGAGACCACAAGCTTTCCTGCTTATCGCTGGTCAGAATTTTTTGAGCCTTTCTAATGCCCTTATCAATTAAAGCACTGCCTCCAACTAGTCCAATTGTTCCGGGTTTGGCATATGTTTCAAAAAATTCTTTATTTGTCATTTATTTAATTTTAAGATAAAAGATGTTCTCATTTTGTCCCAGTTTGCCATCATCCATTAGTTCATTAAAGGCCTGAATTACTGTTTCCGAATTGTATCTCTTTAAATCCTCCACAAGTTTAGGTAGTGTATGCGCTTCTTTTTCAAGCGTTTTTAAAATAGCATGTTTAACTGTTACAAAATCTTTTGGCTTTTTTGAAATACAAACATCACAATAATTACAATCCTGATAATCAAATTCATTAAAATAAATCAACAGTTGTGTGTTTCTGCAAACAGTTGTGTTGTTGGTGTAATCAATAACCGAGTTGATACGGTCTAAATGGTTTTGTTTTAAAAGACTGTAATTCTTTTCATCAAACTGAATAAAATTTGAGGAAACTCTGTTATTTACAAATACTACTTTAGGTATAGATGATTGCGGGATAAAGGACAGCAGTTTTTGTTTGTCTAATAAATCTAATAGTTCCAGTACCGCAGATAACGGTTGTTTAATTTTATAACTAAGATCTTTCTCGTTGATGTGTACATAATTTTCAAATATTCCACCATAGGTTCTTAGTAAACCTTTTATAATTGATTCAAACTTCGGAAACTTAATCTGGAAATTATAAACATCGTCTTTATGCGCTATAAACATCACTTTAGCAGGTTCATAGCCTGTATCAATAAAGGATAAATAATTTTCTTTTTCAAGAAACTTAATACAATTGAATAAAATAATTGATTGTAAGTTGTAGCTCTTACAAATAGCTTCAATTTGAAAATCAACAACCGTACCCGCACCACTGTTAACCGCAATTTGATAGTAGTTGCAGATGGCATTGTAGTAATGTTTAATAACATCTAAAGAGGGATAGGATAAGTTAAAATTATCTATCAGTTTTTGTTGGTCTTGCTTGTTAAAAAGAATGGTAGAGTAGGCGGTTTGCCCATCTCGTCCTGCTCTTCCTGCTTCCTGAAAATAGGCTTCCAAACTATCCGGTAAATCAAGATGAACCACAAACCTTACATCAGGCTTATCTATTCCCATACCAAACGCATTAGTTGCACATACAATTTGAATGCTGTTATTAATCCAGTTCTGCTGTATGGTTTGTCTGGTAGTAAATTGCAACCCGGCATGATAAGCAGCTGCTGTTATCTTCGATTGTTGAAGTAGTTTCGCCAAATCTTCAGTCATTTTCCTGTTCCGAACATATATGATGCCTGAGCCTCCAATGTTTTGAATAATCTTAAATAGTCGCTTTATTTTATTATCCTCTTCTTGTACAACGTATCTTAGATTTTTCCTGCTAAACGATTGCCTGAATATTTGTTGACCCTTAAACTCAAGTTTATGTTGAATATCTTCAACCACAAATTTGGTAGCTGAAGCAGTTAATGCAATTATAGATACTTTATCGAAAAAATTCCGGATTTGAGCAATGTTTAAATAGCTGGGTCTAAAATCGTAACCCCATTGCGACACACAGTGTGCCTCATCAACTGCGATTAAGGTTATGGGTAAAAAAGAAAGCTTTTTTTGAAACGTTTCATTTTGCAGCCTCTCCGGAGACACATAAATGAATTGCACATGACCTAAGGCGGCATTGTTTAGGGAAATATCAATTTCTTTCTGACTCATGGCCGATGTAATTGCCACAGCTGAAATGCCACGCTTTTTTAAGTTTTGAACCTGATCATTCATTAAAGCAATTAGCGGAGAAATAACAAGGCAAGTGCCACCTAAAACAAGCGCAGGAACCTGAAAACAAATTGACTTTCCGCCTCCGGTTGGTAACAAGGCCAATGTATCTTTTTGTTGAAGTACAGATAAAATGATTTCTTCCTGCAGGGGACGAAAACTCTCATGTCCCCAGTACTTTTTTAAAATGTCTATTATTTCTTTATGTATATTCGCTTGCAAAATATCAGTCTAAAATAATTTATTTTTTGCTATCCACCTACCTATATCAGTTAAAAATTACAATTTACAGATTACTGCTTTTGCTTGCAGTTTATGTTACATGTCGCTTACTATTTTTGTTTGGCAATCATACATTTTTTAGTGATTTAACCTGGCTAACATTTTTAAAAGTAAATGTTTACGGTTTAAGGTTTGATGTTTTTAGTATCTGTGTAGCCTCTTCCTTATTTATTTTATTATCTGTTTTGCCCCTTAAATTTTTTTACAAACCTGCTTATCAGCGTCTTTTAAAATGGACGTTTATGCTGCCGAACTCAGTTTTTATTTTAGTTAATTTAATAGATGTTGGGTATTTTAAGTTTATAAAAAAACGGAGCACGGCCGATTTATTTGACCAGGTTGGAGGCCAAACGGATTTAGGCAAATTATTGCCTCAATATTTAATGGACTATTGGTGGTTGTTACTCATATTTATACTTCTATTATTTTTATTAAGTAAGGCTTATTCTAAAATTAAATTAGAGCAAGTCAATATAAATGTTCCTGTAAAAAAAGGTTCCTATGTTTTGCTTTGGTTTTTATTTTTAGTTAATGCAGGCTTAACGGTTTTAGGAATTAGAGGTGGTTTACAGCGTGTTCCGATAGATATGATAAATGGTGCAGACGTTGGTTTACCTAATTATATTCCTGTTGCCTTAAATACGCCGTTTACCTTGATAAAAACTTATGGTAAAAAATCGGTAGTAGATTATCAATTTTTTAATGAATCAGAATTAAAAACCATTTATAACCCTAATCATTATAACCAGAACACCAGCTTTAAAAACGAAAATGTTGTTGTACTAATTTTAGAAAGTTTTTCAAAGGAATACACTAAGTTGGGTAACACAGGTGAAAGCTATACACCCTTTTTAGATAGTTTAATGAGCCATTCAATGGTATTCACAAATGCATTTGCAAATGGCACACGATCAAATGAAGGTATTCCGGCTATTTTAAGCAGTTTACCTTCTTTAACTGACAATCCATTCATTAATACCAACTACTCAAACAATAAGCAACAAAGTTTTGCAACCTTATTAAAACAAAAAGGTTATACAACTTCATTTATGCATGGAGGCATTAACGGTACAATGAACTTTGACAGTTATAGTCGTATTGCCGGGTATGATAATTATTATGGCAAAAACGAATACAACAACGATAAAGATTTTGATGGATTTTGGGGCATTTTTGATGAACCTTTTTTACAAAGTTGTGTATTAAAAATGAGCAATATGAAACAACCTTTTCATACTTCTATTTTTACGATTAGTTCTCATCATCCTTATGTTATTCCTAAACAACATCAAAATAAATTTAAGAAAGGAACCTATGAGAATCATGAAAGTATTGGTTATGGTGATTATTCATTGAAGCAATTTTTTAATGCCGCTAAAAAAACAAATTGGTATGCAAACACTTTGTTTATTATAACGGCTGATCATGCTTCTATTTCAGGTGATCGTTTTTATAAAACAATTGTAGGTAATATGGCCATCCCAATTTTATTTTATAGGAGTGACAACAGTTTAACTGCTCAAAAGGCACAAATATTCAGTCAAATGGATATTTTACCAACAGCTATGGAATTAGTAGGTTATGATGCCCCGTACTTTTCATTCGGCACTAGTTATTCCGATACAACAGCTCGTTATGCATATTTTGCATCTAATGGAAATTATCATGTAGTAAATGACAGTTGTTATTATGTTATACAACCACCAACATTGTTGAGCAAGTACAATTATAAAAATGATATTGATTTAGTAAACCCGCTAAAGTCAATTAATTACAAAGATTCAATTGCTTTAAAGAGATTTAATGGCTTCATTCAAAAGTATAACAATACATTGTTAAAGAATAGTATTCCTTAATATTTTTCAGAATTCCAATAGAGTGTTCCTCTCGTAAACTGGCCATCCTTCCAGATTAAGTTCATTCTATCTGCAATTATGCCGTATTTTTGATAGATTTCTTTAGATGCCTCGTTACCCCATTTAGCAATTATATTTTTGCCTTTGCGTGGTAACTCAAATAGTAACGAGGCAATCACCTCGTCTTTGTCCATTTTTGATAAGTTTTTATTGTAATCGCCATTAAAAAAGTTTTGCCTTATATCTGGAATTACATCTTTATAATTTAAGGAAGTATATTTTTTACCATCGTAAATATAAAAATCAAATTGCTCAACATAGCATACTGGGCCACAACCCTCCTGATAGACAGCAATTAATTTGTTGCCGTTTTTTAAATTCCAATAGCACATTTGAAGGTGACCCTCTAAGCCACCTATAAGCTGGAGGAATCCGTTTTTAACATCAACAACATTAAAGGCATAAATAATTTTATTGGTATTTAAATCATAAACAGCGTCATCATGTGTTTTATTATCTATTGAATATTTTGTGATTTTTTGACGCTCATCTTTTGTTAAATTTAAAATTGAGCTATCGGGAATGTTTTCAAAAAAATCTATGATTGTTTGTGAAAAAAACGAGGAACTTAAAAATATGGAAACAAATATTAAAATGTTTTTTTTCATTAGTTAACGTTGATTTAAATAGGTTGAATTTCTATTAAAAACAATATTTGTAATTATTGTTTTCAGGTTATTACACTTTATTCGTTAATAATTAAGGAATTGTAAAATTTATTTGTGTTGAAGAGGATGTTGTTCCTTTGTTGGCTAAACTGAAAGTTGTATTAGTTGTGCTTACCCAATCGCCACTGCTGAAGGTATTATTACCATCTGTGTCATACAACACGTATAAATAATATGTCCCGGGATGCATGTAATTAAAAACAAAGTTTTGTTTGGTAGCAGCCAATGTTACATACCGTGATCTAAACTTCATATTAGCGGTATTAATTGAAAAACCAGAAATTAAAGGTTGCGTAGTAATAATAAGGAATGTTTTTTTACTTGCACTTGGTGTATAGGTTCCGGCGTAAGTGTAGTTTATGTTTACCTGACCTAGGTAAGGTTGCTGACTCTCAGTATAAGGATCACCACCGGTAGTAGAATAATAAATTGCTTCCGTGTGACCGTTAAAGGTTGTAGAAAAATCTTTTGTAAGGGTTTTTTTAGGAAAATTAAAAGTTGACTTAGCGGGTTGACAAGAAGTAGTATCCTGCAGTTTAGCAGCCCAAGTCATATGCAATGTTGGTACAGTAACCGTATTGTATTTATTGGTATATGATTTTAAATACAAACTGTCACTACGGAAAATTACTTCTGTATATGCGCGGCTTTTTCCTTTGATGACTTCTGAAAAACGGTAGTATGATTTTGTTGAACTTTCTGAAACACTATCCGCTAAAAAATAAGATACTCTATTCTGTCCGCCAAAAGAACCTCCATTACGGAAAAACACTCTGTATTCATTATTGTATTTCGCAATAAAAATACTCATGTGAATGTCGTTCAATGTATCCAGTTCATTTTTAGCAGAAATCTGATTCTCTGATATTGGCCTGAAATCGACTATCCATTCTGTATAACCTCCCAATGGTGTTGTAGATGTAACAGGCCCATTCCAAATACCCTTAACTTTATTAAGCACACCAAATGCTAAGGTGTTGTTAATATCGGATAAGGGATTAATAACAGGTGCAGGTGTTTCAGGGGGAGTTACCGTGTTGTCTTTTTTCTTTTTGCATTGAGGTAAAAAAAGAGCAATAAAGAATACTCCTGATAATACTAAGAGTTTGTTTTTTATTGTTGATTTCATGGGATTTTTATTCATTAGTGTAATTTATACCTTAATCAAAATTACGAATTATTTATTATTATAAAGCGTTAGTATTGCCAAATACTCAGCTATTGAAGGCTTTTAAATATCTTACTTATCGAGGCCGGAAATCTTTAATGCCTGAGCACGTTAGTTGGTTTATTAGTTGTTAGCAAACTTGAGATTTATCATTTCCAAGCTAATTGATTTATGCTATATTTGTTTATAAACATCCTAATCATGTTTTAAATCGTATGAAATTCAGAGTTTTACTTTTAGTAGTATTTGCTTCAATACAACTTAAAGCACAATTTTCTCCAACGCTTACGTGGACATTTGGTATTAATTCTGCCTGCTTTGGTGGTGCAGCTGCAGCCGATATGGATAATGATGGTAAAAAAGAAATTGTTTTTGCTACCTATGCCAACGATGGAAAAGTATATTGCCTTAATGCAGAAGATGGCAGTTTAAAGTGGTCATACAACATTGGTGGCTGTGGTGATGTAGCCGTAAATATTTATGATTTGAATATGGACGGACAATTAGATGTATTCGTTAATGGTTCGTGTAACCCAACAGCTTTTTGTATTAATGGTAACACAGGAGCTCTTACCTGGTCAGTGGCATCGGGTGGAGGAGATTCACCTGCTACAATTGCTGATATAGATGCTGACGGAAAACCGGAAGTTGTGTTTGGTAATTTTTCAGGGCAGGTTAGAATATTGAATGGAGAAAATGGCTCCTTGGTTAAAAACATTCAGGTATACACTGCTAACTTGCAAACAGACCCAGCATTAACAGATGTAAATAATGATGGTGTTTTGGATATTCTGGTAGCAAATCATAACAATAGTAGCAGTGTTTATTCTGTTCAGTGTTATAATTACACTACTAGTTTACCTATCTGGACCAATACGGTTGCGGTTGTTAGTTCCATGCATTCCTATCATGGCGGCGCATTGGCTGATATTGACAAGGATGGGAAAATGGAATATGTAATTGGAGCCAATAACGGATTGGTAAGAGCATTTAATGTTGAAGATGGGTCAATTTTATGGACCGTGAATAATCCGGGGCAACAGGCTTTTCATGCTATTTCAATTGCTGATGTGAATAAGGATGATACACTTGATGTTATTTATCACAGATCAGGTGGTTTAGAACTTCTTAATGGTGTGAATGGAAAAGTACAATGGACGCACACCATATCAATTGGTGGTTCCTTTAGAGGAAGTGTTGTTACTGATTTGAATGGGAACGGAAAATTAGACCTTGTATCATCGCATTACATGGGTACTGTTAGAGCAGTTGAACCCTTTACAGGCGCATTATGGACATTTAATTCTCTTCCTTACTTTCCAACTTATCCTGGAACCATTCCATATATTATGGCAGATAATGCACCACTTGTTTCTGATTTTGATGGAGATGGAGCGCTTGATGTGTTTTTTGTAATGGGCTATGGCACCTATACAGTTAATACAAATAGTATAGGTAAAGCGTTTATGATAAAGGGTGGGGTAGGTACTTGCCCTGAGTGGACAATGTTCCGACATGATCATAACAGAACCGGATACATGTCAACACTTGAAGTTGCGATGCAATGCGGCCTTACTACAGGTTTGAATGAAAGTAAAAAATCAATAACAGATGTGAAAGTTGCACCATTGCCATTTACTGATAAAACGGAGATTACTTGTTCAAGCAGTAAATTCAAAAATTCAAATTTGTTGATTAGAGATTTGCATGGAAAGTTAGTTGCCAGCTATTCTTCAAAAGAAGCGAATGTAAAAGAAGGTGAACTTACATGGACATGGAATAGCACAGGTGTTCCGGCCGGTGTTTATTTGTTTCAAATAACAAATGGAGATGACGTCCTATCAGGCAAAATGATTAAAATGGATTAAGTTCTTTTTATGGATTTAAATATTAATTCCAATTACACACACATCGTCAACTTGCTCTAATTCACCTTTCCAGTCAGAAAAGGCTTTATTAATAAGGTCAGATTGTTGTATTTGACTTAAATTGTTGTTCTTTAATAGTAAATCAGAAAACTGTTTGTATTTGAATTTTTTACCGTTTGGTCCACCAAATTGGTCAGCAAAGCCATCAGTGAATAAATACAGAGTGGTATTTTCTTTATACTCCAGTTGATGTGTTGTAAACGGTTTTGGGTAATCTGATTTACCAATGGGTTGTTTATCGGCTTTAATTTCTTTAAACTCTTTATCCTGTATGTACCAAAGTGGGTTATTGGCGCCGCTCCATTCAATCTTTTTGTTTTTAGAATCAATGCACAGGAGAGAAATATCCATTCCGTCTTTTACATCGCTGGTACTTTTTTCAAACGTTTCTAAAACCAAATCTCTTGTTTTATCTAAAATTTTACCTGTTTCTGTTTGTTTAAATTCTTTAATGGTTCTGTTTAGGGCATTGTAACACACTACAGAAACCAGTGCACCGGGAACTCCGTGTCCTGTGCAATCTGCTGCTGCAATAAAAAACTTATCTCCAACTTTTTCAGCCCAATAAAAATCACCGGCTACAATATCTTTTGGGCGATAATAAATAAATGAATTTGGTACATGTGATTTAATAAAATCAAAGGAAGGCAAAATGGCTTCCTGAATACGTTTAGCATAATTAATACTATCGGTAATTTCTCGTTGTTTTTCTTTTACTTCATTTAGGGTTTCTTTTAATTGCTCTTCAGCAACTAATCTTAATTTTACTTCTTTTCTGAAAGATAAATTCCAAAATATAAAGGTTATGACAAGGAGCACTGAACCGATTATAGTTAAATAATTTCCACCAGGCCAATGAAGTACTTTAAATAATAAACCCATTAAAATGCAAAGTACAGATATTAAGTCGGCTAAACTCAACAATACAATTGCCTTTGTTAAAAGTGTTTTTCTAGTTTCGTAACGTGATTTAATTATTAACGGTAAGCATCCAAAGGAAAACAAAATGCATGAGGTCAATATACAGATAGCAGCACCGGGCCAATGCATAAATTTGAAAGTCCAGCCAATGACAAAAACACTAATTGAAATTATTGTCATTGTTTTAATGGCTTTTTTCCTTTTTAAAGGAATTGAATGATAATAAACCAATGCTAAACTAATGCAAGAGATAAGGTAAGAGAACAGTATGACAGGAGTGCCGATTAATTCATGAACTATTTCACTAAACAACATAAGCAGCACAGTGATAATAAAAACCGGCACACTAAATAGAAGTATGTATTTTCCAATTTTATTTGTGTTCATTGTTTTAATATTTTTTTAACCGTTACCTTATTTGTTTTTTATTTACTAAAAACTTCTATTTCTGCTTCTGTGTCAAGTCTTTTATTAGATTTTTGATCCGTTAAAGAAGCCTTTAATTTACAAGGATTGTTAGCTTTACCCGGTTTAAAGGTTAAATTAACAGTTAACTGCGCTTGTTTAAATTTTTCAATGTCAACACCGCTCGCTCTATAGTCTTCTAATGTATTTGGATTAGCTAAAATGGTATCGCCCTTGCTGTCTATTATTTCTGTTGACAATATAGGATAAACATTATTATCAGTTACTTCCAGTCCGTTTACTCCTTCAAGGATTAATATGTAAACATGCTCCATGTTTATTTCCTTGCTTACAACCGAGTATTGGTCGGTTTCATCCCATAAATAAATATTAGAGTAGGTGATGTCTTTTGAATTAACTTTGAGAAAATTATTTTTTTGTACCGTAAATGGTAATTCATACTCAAAGGTGCCTTTACTTTTTTTATCGGTAATTTTAATTAGCACTTTGTATTTTTCATTGTTTTCAAAAGGTAAGGCAGAAATAAAACTGGCTTTCAACACCAATGGTTTTAAATCCGTTCCACCTTCAAGGTCGGTTAACAAATTAGGCTCCTTAAATACTGTATCTTTTTCGTTTTTAATGATCACCATTGACATGGCAGGAAAAGCTTTTCCGCCTTCTTCAATAAGACCAGCAATATTTTCAAAATTAAATTCTACTTTTTCGCCATAGGTGAATGTGTTTCGTTTTTCTGCCTTTCCATTAATTTTAATAGTAATGTCTTCGCAGGATAGGCCATCGCCCTTTGAAAAAGCACCTGTTGTCAAGTCTTTTTTAACAGACTGGTTAAATTGGCAGGAAAATAAAGTGATGGTTAAAAGTAAAAGGCTTGCTACTTTTAGTTGTTTCATAGTTTCGTTTTTAGTTTTATAATTTTCTTTGAGTATCTAAGATAGCAATTTTTTGTTCACGCGGCTAATTTTCTGCTTTAGCCGGTTAAGGCTCCATCTTTTGAAAAAGGACTGTTTTTTATTTCAATGAAATCTTTTTTACCTCTTAACCAAAGTCAAGTAATTCCTTTTTATAGGTAAGGAATGAATGGTGAAATGGTATTCCTGCAATTTTTTCAATTTCATCAAAAGATAATTTTAAGGATAAACCACTTTTTTTCTTAACGTGTTTCCATAACAGATTGTATTTGTTCATGAATTAGTTTTTTTGATGGCTAACGTTTGGCAGCTACTGGCCGTTGGGTTTTCGATGCATCACCTATCTATGCGCACAAATATTTATATTGAAGATACATGGTTTTTAGCGAGCCGCAAAATAATTTCCCGAAGGGGCAACTTGTCCGCGCGCGAGCGATGGCCGAGCCCCCCCCCGCATTGGGTGAATTTGCTGTTATCAGACGTTTGCTATGCTACATACGTCTCGTGGATCACAGTCTTAATAGTGTAGATTTCTTTTTCTGTCAACTGGTTGAGAATTTTTACAATGCGTTGTCTGTCAATAGTTCTTATTTGGTCAAGAACAACGCAACCTTTTGTACGATTATGTTTTACTGGAACACGAGTCGGATAACTTTTGGAATTACTTGTCATGGGAGCGATAACAATTGTTTGTAAATACTTATTCATTTCGTCCGGAGAGATAATTACGCAAGGGCGAGTCTTTTTCATTTCACTGCCAATCGTCGGGTCTAGATTAACCAAGACAATTTGGTATTGTTTTAATTCCATTCCTCGAAGTCTTCGTCTTTAAACACGTCAGATACTATTAATTTGTCGTCACCGTTCTCGTGCATTTTCTTAAACGCTTTGTCCCAACCCTTTCGTGCCTTTGTCTTTGGTTTTAAAATAATATAACCTTTTTCGAGGATTAATTCGATTGTATCTTGAATATTGTATTTTTCAAGTATGGTCTTTGAAAGTCTGATGCCCTTCGAGTTCCCAATTGAGATTAATGAAATGTCCATTTGTCCGTATTTTTTATGTAATTACAAAGTTATTACAATCATTTCAAATGTCCAAATTTATTTTGTGAACGTCTGTCCCCAGCAAATGACAGCAAACTAACTTTAGTCGCTACGTTATAGCGTGTATGCTACAAATTCGTTTTCATACCCGTTACAAACTATTTGCAAATAGGAACAAACGTTTATAATCGGTTAGTTGCTTTTTAATATCAAATATAAGAATTTACTTTAAAACTGCATTGATGCAGTTGGGTAGGGGGGAGCTCAATTACTCCTCAATGTAATTTAAATCCTTGTGGAAGGTTTCTTCTAAAAAGTAATTGGCCAAATAGGCTAAGATAAATACACCAATGCCAATGTAAATGCTGGAGAGTACCAAACCGTAACTTGGCTTTAAAGTGGCGTTGATGATGGTCATTAAAGTTACAGAGCCTCTTACAAAGTTAGGTGCCGTAGTGGTTACCGTTGCTCTTATGTTGGTGCCAAATAATTCAGAAGCTGCACTCATAAACACGGCCCAATAACCTGTTCCAAAACCAATCATAAAAATAAAACAGTAAAAAACGGTAATACTGGTAGTGGCAAATAAATAATACAGTACACTAAACACCAATGTAATGGTAATAAATAAAGCCAACACTTTTTTGCGTGATTTTAATTTCTGGCTTAACAATCCGCTTACCACATCTCCAATGGTTATACCAATATAAGCCACCATAATTGGTATTCTGCCTTCGGTTGGACCATCTGTCATGCCTAATGCTTTACACATGTCCGGCGCAAATTGCACCAAAAAAAACATCACAAACCAAACGGGCACCGCTACTAAAATAATGTTTAAGTACTTTAAAAATAATTTAGGGTGCGAGACTAAAAAAAAGATATTGCCTTTTTTAATGTTGTCGTTTTTCTTAACATGGTCAAACATGCCGCTTTCAAAAACGCCAATGCGTAATAATAATAACAATAAACCCAAACCACCTCCAATAAAGTAACTGGCTCTCCAATTATCAACTAAAAACGTGGTAACTCCCGCAATTACAGCCCCAAATAAACCAACGCTTGCAACAACTGTTGTGCCAATACCGCGTTTTTCTTTACTCATGGATTCACTCACCAGCGTGATACCGGCGCCTAATTCTCCTGCTAAACCAAAACCTGATACAAATCTTAGCACTGCATACCAAAAGGTGTCTGTAACAAATCCATTGGCAATGTTGGCTAAAGAGTACATTACTATGCTTCCAAACAATACGGTGAGTCTTCCTTTTTTATCTCCGAAAATGCCCCAAAAAATACCGCCTATTACCATGCCAAACATTTGGTAACTCAATAATTGCGCCCCAACGGTGGTTAATTGCTCATTTAATTCTTTATTAGATAAATTAAGAGGCGCAAGGATGTCTTTTAGACTGGCCACCCGTTCCATTCCAAATAATACTAAGTCATAAATATCTACAAAGTAACCAAGGGCGGCAACCAGTATTAATTTATTGACAGCAGATTTTTGAATGGCCTGAGACATGTTATTGCTGGATACCTAATTTTTTAGCAATAGCTGCTGGTATAGCTTTTTTATGAATCATGATGCTGGTTGTTTTATACAACACGTAGTTTTCACTCGCAAAAAAGTAACCTCCACAAGTGTTTCGTTCTGTACCCCAGCTGTTTTTTATAACGTAGTACAGGGTGCCGTTTTGGTCTTTCACCATACCAACGGCATGCATACCATGGTCATCTTGTGTTTCGTAGTTGTCAAAAGCTTTTTGTCTGATTTCCGGGGTAATTACTAATTGTTTTTGAGGCTCGGTACTTAATTGTTTTTTCTCTTCGTCAGTCAGTTGCTCATGTGGTTTGTTGGTTACAATAGCCAAACCATCGCCAAACATAAATTGTTTTTCACTCACATCTGCCGCCCAGGCCCAGGTATATCCATTGTTCATGGAACTGCTTATCACTTCCTGGAATTCATTTAACGGTAAATTATACATAGGTTCCCAATTCCAATTATCAGGCACTTCTAATACAAATTGCGAGTAGTATGGGTGGTGCGTAAACGAAGTTAAATACACATAATCATTGGCTTTAATGCCTGTAGCTTCCGCATAAGTTTGAGGCGTATATTCTTTGCCTTTGTACGTAAATTTTTCAGGAATCTTACCTAGGTATTCATCACAAACTGCATCAACCGAATTAGTTAAAAATTTAAAGTCGATTTTTTGTGTCGCATCATTAGCTGCAGGCAACAACATGTTTTTGATTGTTGTCTCCAACAAAGCATGGTTGTGTGGGGCATTGGCATCTTTTTTACCGGTGTAAACTTCTTCAGGCACCATACCGTAATTTTTAATTACGTTAACCACATCCGGAAAACCGCCACCTTCTCCTAAATTGGTTCTGCCGTGCATTCTGATGTAATTGGCAGCTTTTAAAGGATAGGCTTTACGTGCCACAAACATTTCGCTTAAATTATATTCACGTCCTTTCCCTAATCTTATCATTTCACTTTCAAAGAATGAGAGTCCTGAAAATGACCAGCAAGTGCCGGTTTGATTTTGATTTTGAATACCTGAAGCATCAATTAACTTAACCGGAGTAAACTTAATGTTACTGCCTGCTTTATTGGTAATTGTTTGTGTTGGCGATGATAAACTGAAATTAAATTTTGTATCCTGTGCTTTTGAAAAGCATGAGCCGATAATAAAAAGGAAGGCTATTTTTTTTGTCATATTTAGTGTTGGGAGCTTTAATTAATGTTCTTTAGTTGTTCTTGTCTTAGTTTGATGTTCTTAAAAAGGTAATTCAATTCAAAAATAGTAAATAATAAATAATGCACTAAATAATGCAGGCTAAACTTGCCAAAATTCTCCTTGTCTATCACATAAAAGGCTACCAAGCCAAATAAACAAAGCAAAAATTTAACCAGGTTGCTGCCAAAAAGCAGTTGAGTGTATTCTTTTGGGTTAAGCTTACTTTTATAAATAAAAAACAAAATGGCAGATAGCACCAGTTGTATCAACGCACTTATAAAATAAAGTGAGTAAGCGGTAGGGGAGAATAGATTAAAAACAATAGAGCAAACCAAAGACAAAACAAGCGGCAAAAGCAAATTAAACACTATAAGCATGCTTATTTTTTTGGCTTGATAAAGTCTTTAAGAATTAAATAAAGCGAGATAAAAATGCCTGTTAAACAAAGCACAACAGTTAAAATTGGCTTTTGATTTTTATAATAGGCATCCAACTTGGTACCACCCCAGGCGCTTAATCCAATGATTAAACCCATTTGAATGGCCATGTTGCTGTATTTAAGAAAGGAATTAGGCTGTTTTGGCTCCATTAACCAGGTTTGAACTGTTACCTGACATGCTTTTAACAACCGCACCCATGTTGCAACTGCCGTTAAATATAGCACCTGCTTCTATTGATAATTTATTGGTAATGATATCACCTTTAATTTTTGCGGTGCTTTTAAGCATAAGGAGTTCATTGGTTTGAATGGTCCCTTTAATTTCGCCACTAATGTCGGCATTGGCACAAGTAACGTTACCATCTATAAAACCTTGCGGACCAAGCACAAATTTACCTGTAGTGGTTAAATTACCTTGTAGGTTGCCATCTATTCTCACATCGCCGTCGCAGTTAATATCGCCGGTAATTTTGGTACCGGTACCAATTAAGTTAACTGACCCGTTCATGTCGGATGAGTTTTTGCCAATGCTTTTTCCTAACATAGTTTTAAATTTAAGTTGCTAAGATACTTTTAATTTTTTAGTTGCGCAACTAATTAAATAACAAATAGTTATTACAAATCACTTATTAAATAAATTTAACTTAAATGTTTATGGGTAATTTAATTTGATTATCCTTTGCTAAAGTTATGTTTAAACTCAAAGAAGGCTGGGTTAGGGTTATTTGTTCTATTAATACGAAATTGTTTTGAATAATAATTATGCTATTTTTGAAGAGAGACCTATAATTTTTGAAATTGATTTTTTTGAGCCATAGATTTCGTACGAAGTTCATTTTATTGAAATTGATGATTATTCAATTATCAATTTTAACGATTAATGCGCAAACCAGAAAACTTACCGATACTGCCAAACATGCCTGTAACTGTAATGAGGCGAAGTTTTTTAAAATTAATTCCAACTTGGTTATTACACACAAAAAAGAACCAAAAGGATTTGATAAACAAGAGTTTAATGGTTCCAGAATTAACAATATATCTGTTTTTGATAAAGAACATAATACCAGCTGGTATCAACTAAAATTTTTTATGGAAGGTAGCTTTTCTTTTACAATAATGCCAACTGATACAACTAATGACTTTGATTACATTTTGTATCAAAAATTAGACACAAATTTTTGCAGAACCTTAAATAAACAAATTCCGGTTAGGGTAAACCTGGCTAACACAAGTAAAACTAAAAAAGGTGAAACGGGATTAAGCGACAATGCACGGCAAAATTACGTGGCAAAAGGTCCTCAAAATCCTTATTCTGCTGCCGTAAAGGTTGATAGTGGTCAAACCTACTATTTGGTTCTGGATAATTTAAGCAATGTTCCAAAGCCTTATCAGTTAAACATTAAATTCGAAAAAAGAATTAAACTCAGCGGAATAATTAAAGATTCGCTTGGTAATGGCTTAGTAGCAGAATTATCCATAACAGGGATTAATGGTAATTTGATAAAAAAAGTTTCAACGGATTCGAGTGGAAAATATAATATTGATACAACCTTAAATCAACTCAGCAAGTATTTATTTAACGTGTATAATAAAAATCACTTTGCATATTCAGCTGTAATAGACTTAATTTCTAAACAACCCATACGAGATACCAATATTTATTTACCTGCGCTTACAAATGGTGGAAAATATAACATTGGAAGCATCAATTTTTATGGAGGCTCTCCCAAATACATCCCATTTTCGGTTCCCGCCTTAGAAAATTTAACACGAATGATGCTTGATAATCCGGACTTTAAAATTAAAATAACAGGACATGTTAATGGTTGCGGAGCAGGGGGGAGGTATGATACACAGGAACTATCTGTTTTGAGAGCAAAGGCGATAAGAGATTATTTGGTAGATAAAAAAATTAAGTCAAATAGAATTAAAACGGATGGCATGGGATGTAAAAAAATGATTTATCCTCATCCTCAAAATTTAATGGAGCAAGAAGCCAATCGACGCGTAGAAATTGAAATTTTAAAGTAGTTTTTTTTAGCAAAAAGTTAAGTAATCGAAATAAAAACTAAAAATTCAATCAATTATTGAGTTTTTTTATAAATTTACTTATACAATATTAACACCTAAAAAATAAAAATGAAAACACTTCTAATAATTTTAGCTTCCGTTGTTGGCTTTTGCAAAGCCCAAATAGTTCCTAGTTTATTAAAAGATATAAATATTGGGCAAAATAGTTCTAATGCCATCGGTGCCTTAAAGGGTATAGAGCTAGGTTCTAAATTTATTTTTTCTGCAAATGATGGTGTTAATGGTCAAGAATTATGGATTACAGATGGTTCAACAGCAAATACTGTGTTATTGAAAGATGTAAACGCAGGCCCAGTTAATTCTAACCCAGATAACTTTTTTAATTTTAACAATAAAACATATTTTGTAGCTACTACTGCTACTGAAGGATCTGAACTTTGGGTAACTGATGGCACTGCAGCAGGAACAACAATTGTAAAAGATATTAATGTTGGTGTAGCCAATGCAGGTTTTACAAAAATTTTTCAAACGTCAAATATATTTTATTTTTTAGCGAATAATAACACGAATGGTTTTGAATTATGGAAGAGTGATGGAACAACAGCAGGAACTGTTATGGTAAAAGACATTAATCCTGGTTTTGGCAATTGTAATATAGCAAACTGGACAGACTCTGGGCTAGGATATTATTATTTTACAGCAACAGATGGTACAAATGGTGGTGAATTGTGGAGAAGTGATGGAACGTCTGCAAACACATATATGATTAAAGATATTTTTTCAGGGACAGCTAGTTCTAGTGCATCGTTTCATACGATGTTGAATGGTAAATTAATTTTAACTGCTGACGATGGAATTAATGGCGCAGAATTATGGAAATCTGATGGCACTGCTGCAGGTACTACTTTGTTTAATAATTATAATGGCACAGCTGCAGCTTCTCCTAACGTTACTTTTATAAGCACCATTGGTACATTTGGCTTTTTTTTGCAGGACAATAAAATTTTTAAAACTGATGCGACAACAGGTTCTATTCAAAGTTACAGTATAAGTTTAGGAGTTGGAGAATATGTGTTTTCGAGATTTGTGGAATTAAATAACGATTTATGTTTTTTTAAGAAACAAACTTTTTTTAGTAGTTCATTTGACACATTAACATTGGTTAATTTTAGTACCTCTACCAATAACTTTTCAAATTTAAAAAAGTTTGGAGTCATGGCAAATTCTGTAGTTCCTCAACTATATTTGCAAAAGAATTTAAACAAATTTATTTTCATTAATGGCACAAACAGCCCAAGCGAGAAAAGATTTATTGGTATTACAGATGGGACAACTTTAGGGACTATTATTCCAACTTTTACAGGTCCTGCTAAGCCAGTTGGATTACATACTACAAATTACCCAATATTATTTTTTAACAATTTATGGTATATAGTTTTATCTGATGGTTTATATAAAATTGATTATAGTTCCGGAATTGCTAATTTAGTCAGCAGTAACTATACAAGTTATTGTGGTCCAATGAATAATTTTGTTTCAAATCAATTATTCATTTATAATAATAAAATTTACTTTCCGGGTTTCCAAAGTGGTAATGGCACAGAGTTATGGGAGACAGATGGAACAACTTTAAATACCTTTATGCTAACGGACATTAATAACGGTGCCTCGCCTTCTATTATGTTGTCGCCTACACATTGTTTACTCAAAAACAATTTTGTAACTTCAAATAATGTGTTTTTTATGGCAAATGATGGCGTTCACGGGGATGAAATTTGGCGTTTTAACAATACCCCTGCCGGTATTAACAAAAAATCAATTTCAAATAATACATCAATAGTACCAAACCCATTTACAAATGAATTAAAAATTACTGCAACTACCTTAATTAGTAAAATTGAAGTAGTTGATGTTGCAGGTAAAATAATCTATAAAGGCATTTTTAATTCTAAAGAAATTAACTTTGAAACAAAGGAATTTTTGAAAGGGATCTATATAATTAAAATTGAATCTCAGGATGGATCTGTTGAGTACAAAAAAATAGTAAAAGAGTAAATAATATACTTTAGATTCACCCCGCTCGTCCTCGTTTAACGCAGTGTAACGAGGACGTCTTAAAAGGGCTTTTGCAAAGCTCATTCCAAAATTAAATAACCGTTACATTTACCAAGCCTTTCCCATCTGCATAATCAATAGCGCTACTAAAAACGTATTCATAGGCATTATTTACAATTAGTTGCCTTACCGGGTTTTGGTGTATATAATTTAAACGTTGGGCTATCCATTCATTTTTTTCTAAACAAATAGCGTGGTTATCATCTCGCCACACTTTATAAAACTTGGCTCTGCCACTACGTTTAGCTTCAAAAGCAAATTTATTTAAAAGCCATTCGCGCCTACTTTCACCAATTTCTAAAATTTTTGCTGTAATTTCTTTCGATGTATATTTTTTGAAATCGCGTAATATATGTGATAAGTTATAACCTTCTTTAGCCCTTACCATTAAAAGCAAATGGTTGCTCATTAACACCCATGCAATTACTTCCAATCCTTTCTTTTCAATGCAAAAGTTCAAGGAATCAACAATTATTAGTTTATAATCTTTCTTTGTAAAAACATCAACCCAATCTACTATTGTTAAAGTTAAAAAATATGTTTGCTGTTGGTTTGCTATTTTATAGCGGTCTCCGCTCATAAATTAAAAATACAAAATAATTTTAATTTAATACTGTGCGATACAATCGCACTTCTCAAACGTCCTCGTTACCGCTTCGCTCAAACGAGGACGAGAGGGGGGTTACACCTTCTTCGGCTCCTGTAGTGCCAGGTGCATTTTCATATGGGGTTGATGCCGGAGCTTATAACACAGACAATAGCTACGGAGGTAATTTCCCCCGCTCGTCCTCGTTTAACGCAGTGTAACGAGGACGTCTTAAAAGGGCTTTTGTAAAGCTCAAAAAGTAATTTATTTAAAAATATGAGTTTTAATTTAATAGTTTGCTATACAATCGCAATTCTATAATATCCTCGTTTTGGTTGTAAATAATGGAGAATAGGGGAGATTAAAAACTCAAACATTAAAAAAGCCACAAATTTCTTTTGTGGCTTTTTAGTTTTTTACGAGGTTTTTCGGTTATTTAACTCGTCTCTTATTTTTGAGGCTAATTCAAATTTTTCGTCTTGAACTGCAGTGTTTAACATGTTTTTTAGTTCTTCGGTGCTTTTGGCCTGAAGCTCATTTTTTGGGTCTGCGCCAGCCTCTGTTTCAGCTAATTCAGCAACTTCATCCGATCCGCTTTCTTTTGTGCTGCTGTCTCCCTCATCATCCAACACAATACCCGCACTCTTTAAAATAAACTCATAAGTGTATATTGGACAGCCAAATCTTACGGCAATGGCAATGGCATCACTTGTTCTGGCATCAATTTCAAATTGCTCGGTTGCGTTATTGCAAACCAATTTGGCGTAAAAAATTCCTTCAACCAAATTGTAAATTAAAACCTCTGTAATTTTAATATCAAACTGGTCAGCAAAGGCCTTAAATAAATCATGCGTTAAAGGTCTGCTAGGACTCATTTTTTCCAATTCAATGGCGATGGCTTGTGCCTCAAAACCACCAATAATAATTGGTAATCTTCTTGATCCGGCATTTTCGCCAAGCACCAAAGCATATGCTCCGCTTTGTGTTTGACTGTATGATAATCCAACTATTTCTAATTTTATTTTTTTCATTAAATCTAGTTGGTTTTAACTATTTTTCTTTGAAAATTCACTTTTATGCTTTTAAAAATTTAAGGACTTAGTTTTGGTTAGCCTTAAACTTTTTTATGGCTTCGGTTAATTTTGGTACAATTGTAAATGCGTCTCCCACAATACCATAATCTGCAGATTTAAAGAAAGGCGCTTCTTTATCGTTATTAATTACAACAATGGTTTTACTGCCGTTAACTCCTGCCAAATGCTGTATTGCCCCAGAAATACCAACCGCAATGTATAAATTTGGTCTAATGGCAAAACCTGTTTGTCCAACATGTTCGTGATGTGGTCTCCAATGCATATCAGAAACCGGACGAGAACAAGCAGTTGTAGCATTTAAGCTTTTAGCTAATTCTTCAATAATTCCCCAGTTTTCAGGACCTTTTAAACCTCTGCCGGCACTTACTACTAATTCAGCTTCAGTTAAAGGAATCATACCATCAGAAGCATTGCTTTTAACTTCTTTAACGGTAATTTTTGATGCAACTGAACCTAAATCAACATTAAAATCAGCAACTGTAGAAGCATTAGAGCCAAGTACGATTGGGAAACTATTTGGTAATAATGAAATTATTTTAATATCGGAGTTAATGCTGTAAATAGCAGAAGCTTTACCTGAAAAAACATTCTTTTTTACTTCAAAACTAGTTCCGTTAACAACCGGGTAGTCTGTAGCACCAGCAACCATACCTGCTTTTAATTTAGCTGATAAGCGAGGAGCAACTGATTTACCAGTTAAGTCAAATGCAAACACAACAGTTTTGCAATTTTCTGCTTTAACGGCTTGTTCAACAGCTGCAGTAGTATAAACACTATCCGTACCAACTTTATCGTTTTTTACAGATAAGATTTTGTTTGCACCGGCTTTTCCAATTTCTTCTAATTGGGCAGCATCAGCATTGTTAACCAATGCTACAACCGATGAAGAGGTTAATTGCGCTATTTTAGATGCATAATTAACACACTCCAAAGAGGCTTTTTTTACGCGCCCCTTATTAATTTCTACAAATACAAGTACTGACATTTATTTAATTTTTTGAGATTAGAATTTTATTAAATTACTTTTGCTTCTGTGTGTAATAAGTTCACTAGTTCATCCAAACTATCTTCCGAAAGCATTTTACAAGTTGTTCTTCCAGGATTAAGTTGGTAAGATTTTATAGATGTTAAACCTGTTGAACCACTTGCAGGAACAACTGTTAATGGTTTCGTTCTGGAAGCCATAATTCCACGCATGTTAGGAATACGTTGTTCTGCCATACCTTTTGCAGCACTTAACACCATTGGGAATTCACATTCAACAACCTGGGTTCCGCCATCAATTTCATGTTCAATTGTAGCTTTGTTTGCACTAATATCTAATTTGGTAGCAAGCGAAACAAATGGTAAATCCATTAAACCGGCAACCATAGCACCAACGCTACTGCCATTGTAATTAATGGTTTCTTTACCCATCATTACTAAATCGTAATTGTTACTTTTTGCATAATTCGCAATTTGCTCGCTTACAAAATATGAATCCGGACCTTCAGCATCTACTCTTACTGCATCATCAGCCCCAATAGCTAAGCCTTTGCGAATGGTAGCTTCGCTATCAGCCAAACCAACGTGGATAATTGTAACTTTTTCAGCTGCACCACTTTCTTTAAGCTCAAGAGCTCTAACCAACGCATACCATTCATCGTATGGGTTAATTACAAAAGTTACACCGGCAGAATTAAATTTGGTATCATTATCCGAAAACTGAATTTTTGTGGTTGTATCAGGTACGTTACTGATGGCTACTAGAATCTTCATTTTTAGTTTTTTTAGAGAAGTGCAAAAATAACATTTTTATTAAATTTCTGCCTAAAAAATGGCATTATTTTGCCATAAATTATAAAATTATCGACTAAAAATGGGGCAATTGTAAAAAAGTAGAAAAGGCGGTTGTTTTTTACATCACCTCTAATTTCTTTTCTGTTAAGATTTTCTTTAGGTTCATTAAAGCATAGCGCATTCTTCCTAAACTGGTGTTAATGGAAACGTTGGTTATATCGGCTATTTCTTTAAAGCTTAAGTCGTAATACATGCGCATAATAACTACCTCTTTTTGGTCGTTAGGTAATTCATTAATGGCTTTTCTGAGATTACCCTTAAATTTTGCTTTTTCATCCAATAAGTCGTCAGCGCGGTCTTCACTTGCAATTGTGCTAAAAACACTCACTTCTTCACCATCCTCATTTTTATATACCGGCACCGGTGGCATTTTCTTTGCTTTGCGGAAATGGTCTATAATTAGATTTCTTGCAATTCGGAGCACCCAAGGTAAAAATTTACCTTCCTCGTTGTAATGTCCTTTTTTCAGGGTTATAATCACCTTTATAAAGGTATCCTGAAAAAGATCGTTGGCTAGTTCCTTGTCTTTAACAATCACTAACAAACTAGAGTAGATCTTACGTTTGTGACGGTTTAATAAAACTTCAAGAGCATTTTCATTGCCTTCGCAATAGATAGTAACTAACTCGTTATCGTTTAAATTAATAATAGACATATAGAATTTTACTTGTTAAGGTTAAGAATTGTTCAAGTAAAGGTGTCTTCTATATAAAATTAATTTAGGTGGTTATTCTGCAAATATAGACTAATTTTAATATAATCTGCCAAATTGTAACATTTTAGATTTAAATAATGAGTGAAATGATAGTTTGATTGAGTGAAGTGTTTAAAATAGGGTATAAATGCGTTAAAATAAGTCAATATTTATATTAAGTGCTTAAAAACATTACTTTTGCGGCGTTGAATTTCTCTAAAACGATAATTGTATTGCTAGCTATTTTATTTGGTCTTACCGGCTGCGATAAATTTAACAAACTACTAAAAAGTACAGATTCTGAGCTCAAATTAGCCAAAGCTAAAGAGTATTATGATAAGGAAGTTTATCTGAAATCATCCCAATTATATGAAGATTTAATTCCTTATGTAAAGGGTACCCCAAAGGCAGAAGAGGTTTATTACTACTACAGCTGGAGCGAGTATAATTTAGGAGATTACTTGCTTTCGCAATACCATTTTAAAAATTTCACACGCCAATTTCCTAACAGTGTGCATGGAGAAGAGTGTTATTTCATGAATGCCTATTGTTATTATTTAACTTCAGCCAATTATAAACTAGACCAAACCAGCACTAAAAATGCCATTAAGGAATTTCAATCATTTATTGACACTTACCCGGAAAGCACAAGAATAGACAGCTGCAACAAGTTAATTGATAATCTTCAGCAAAAAATTGAGAAAAAGGAATATGAAGTGGTGAAATTGTATTACAAAATTGAAGACTACAAAGCTGCAATTGTTGCCAGTCAGAATTTTGTTAAGGAATACCCTTCAAGCGAATACAATGATGAATTGATGTTTATTACTGTTAACTCCTATTATTTATTGGCAATTAACAGTATTCAAAGTAAAAAAGCTGAGCGATTAGACGGCGCCATTGAGAATTATTTAAAAATGTTTGATTTATACCCAAAAAGTTCGTACATTAGCCGCGCAGAAAAGATTTACAATAACTGTAAATCCTTAAAGGAGAAATTATAAAATGGATTACAAAAAAACAAACGCAGATCAGAGCATTGTAACAAGAGACATCAGAAACTTTGATGGTCCTACAGGTAATTTATATGAAGCTATTGCCATTATGAGCAAGAGAGCTAACCAAATTAGTTCTGAGATTAAAGAAGAATTAACCAGTAAGTTACAGGAATTCAGCAGCCATACTGATAATTTAGAAGAGGTCTTTGAAAACCGTGAACAAATTGAAATCAGTAAGCATTATGAAAAATTACCTAAGCCATCTTTAATTTCGGTTCAGGAATTTTTAGATGATAAAGTTTACTATCGTAACCCAAGTAAAGATTAATAAATCTCATAGATAATTTATAAAGGCAGTAGGCAACACTTACTGCCTTTTGTATTATAGTAAAAAAGCAAATTGCAAATAAAAAGAAACATATTGATAGGTGTTTGCGGCGGTATTGCAGCTTATAAGGCAGCTAATCTGGTTCGTTTATTTGTAAAAGCTAATTGTAACGTAAAGGTTATCGTTACCAAATCGGCACAGGATTTTGTAACAACTAAAACATTAGGTGTTTTAAGTAAAAACGAAGTAGTAAGTGATTTTTTTGATGCTAACGCAAACTGGAACAATCACGTGCATTTAGCTGAGTGGGCAGATGTTTTTGTAATTGCGCCACTTACTGCAAATACATTGGCTAAAATGACTTCAGGCGTTTGTGATAATGTGTTATTAGCAACCTACCTTTCCTGCAAAAAGAAAACAATTGTGGCGCCTGCCATGGATTTAGAAATGTACCAGCACGCCACAACACAATCCAATTTATCAAAGCTAGAGGAATTTGGTAATTTGATTATACCTGCGCAGCATGGCGAGTTAGCTAGCGGATTAATAGGAGAGGGTAGAATGGCTGAACCAGAGGTTATTTTTGAATTCACAATTAATTACTTAAAAGAAAATCTTCCACTCTACGGAAAAAAAGTACTTATAAATGCAGGTCCAACTTATGAAGCCATAGATCCTGTACGATTTATTGGAAACAGAAGCAGCGGTAAAATGGGTATTTGCATTGCCAATTACTTTGCTCAATTAGGTGCAAATGTTCATTTGGTATTGGGCCCAAGCAGTGTTACAACCATTTCTGATCAGGTTAACCTTACGCGAGTTGAATCAGCCGCTGAAATGCAAGAAGCCTGCATGAATGAATTTGATGAAATGGATATTGTAGTTTGCAGCGCAGCTGTAGCAGATTATAAACCAAAAGAAGTAAGTGATTCTAAAATTAAAAAAACTGAACAAAACCTTACAATTGAATTAGTAAAAACAACCGATATTTTATCTGAAATGGGTAAAAGAAAAACCAAGCAGTTTTTGGTTGGATTTGCTTTAGAAACTAATAACCTGTTAGATTACGCCAAACAAAAACTACAGAAAAAAAATCTGGATTTAATTATTGCTAATTCGGCAGTAGAAAAGGGTGCAGGTTTTGGCTCTGATACAAATAAAGTTACAATCATAGATAAACACAATAATTTGACTACTTTTGAGTTAAAAAGCAAAGAGTTAGTTGCCAAAGATATTGTTCAAACTATTTTGAATTTAAATAAATGACTAGAATAAGACTGATTATAATTTTAATGTTAGGTTGTTGGAATTTAAGTAAGTCCCAGGAACTTAACTGTCAAATTACAATTAACTCATCTCAGGTTCAAGGAACAGTAGAAAAACAAATTTTTGACCAGTTACAAAAATCAATTTACGAATTCATGAACAACACCAAATGGACAAGAGATGCATTTGCTGTTAATGAAAAAATAGATTGTTCGTTGCTTTTAATCATTAATAAAAAATTAACCAGTGAAGATTATGAGGCCAGCATTCAGGTTCAGAGTAGAAGACCTGTTTACAAAAGTTCTTATTTCACACAGGTATTCAACTATCAGGATGATAATTTTAATTTTAGCTATCAGCAATTCAGCGTACTCGATTTTAATTTAAATACCTTTCAAAATAACCTTACCAGTGTGCTTGCTTATTATGCATATGTTATTATTGCAACAGATTACGATAGTTTCTCTCCTTTAGGCGGAGCAGAATATTGGCAAAAAGCTCAACAAATTGTAAACAATGCTCAAACCAGTAATTTCAAAGGCTGGAGAAGTAATGACGGTGACAGAAATCGCTACTGGTTAATTGAAAATACCTTACAGCCTGTATTCGCAGGAATCAGAAATTGCATGTATGAGTATTGTAAAAATGGTTTGGATATTATGCATGAAAGTCCTGAAAATGGTCGTGCAAAAATACTTTCAGCACTTGAACTTTTAAAACCGGTTTACAATGCAAGACCCGCCTCGTTTAACATGCAATTATTTTTTAATGCTAAAACGGATGAGTTAATTAATATCTTTAAAACAGCTCCACCTGAGGAAAAGAATAAAGCTGTTGAGCTTCTGATGCTGGTAGATCCTGCCAACACAACAAAGTATCTGAAGATTCAAAACTAAACGTCAGTATTTTAAAATGTTATCAATTGCATAAGCAAGCGATAATTATTAAATTTGACTATCAAGTAATCTAAAACTAAACTCCTTGTTTGATCAAATTAATAACAATGTAACGCGTTACCATACCTTCAATAAAGAAGAGTTAGCATTTTTCAATTCCCTTTTAAAACCAATACGTTATAAAAAAAAGTCACACCTTTTACAAGCCGGTGAGGTGTGTAATTTTGAAGGGTTTATTACCAAAGGTTGTATTATGACTTATTTATTGAATGAAGAGGGTAAAGAAACCGTGTTGTATTTTTCAGTTGAAAACTGGTGGGTGAGCGACATTTGCAGCTTTAATGAACAAACTAAAAGTGATTTTTATATACAGGCTTTGGAGGATACTGACCTTCTAATATTAAACCCGCAATCAAAAGAAGAGCTACTATTTAAAGTCCCTGCCTTCGAACGGACCTTTAGATTGATGATACAAAAGAATTTAAGCGTAATGCAAAACAGATTGCACAGCATCATTGCCAAATCTGCAGAAGCACGTTACGCCGATTTTATAAAGCGTTATCCAAGCATTCCACAAAGAGTTTCGCAGCATCACATTGCTTCTTATTTAGGAGTAACGCCTGAATTTTTGAGTAAAATAAGGGCAAAACTAGCCAAACAATAATGTTATTCTGCCTTTAGCAGAAGGTTTATTTTTTTTCAATAAGAATTAAGCAATAGCAATTTCTTAATCTAGTTCAATGCTTTTTGGTTTTTGGTGCCCGTAAATTTGTAGTATAAAACTACAGCAATGGATAGACTCGATTTTCTTAAAAAAGGCTTAATGGGAACCGGTATGCTGGTTACATCCTCTGCTCTTGGAGGCTTAATTAAAAACAATATTGATGAGTTACAAGAGCTTGAACTCATCGGATTTAATCATTTACCAAATACAAATTCAAATCTTATGGCAAATACAATTTTACACAAAGCCACCACACGCGGTCACGCTAATCATGGTTGGCTAGATTCGCATCACACATTTAGTTTTGCAAATTATTATAATCCGGAACGTATGCATTTTGGTGTACTAAGAGTTTTAAACGACGATTGCATTGATGGAGGAACAGGTTTCGGAACTCATCCGCATGATAACATGGAAATAATTTCAATTCCATTAGAAGGAGAGCTGGAACATCAGGATAGCATGGGGAATACGACTGTTATTCGCAAAGGAGAAATACAGGTAATGAGTGCAGGAACAGGGATTAAACACAGCGAATACAACAAAAGTAAAGATGCCAAAACAAAATTTTTACAAATTTGGGTTTTCCCGAACAAAAAAAATGTCACACCCCGCTATGATCAGGTCAAATTAAATGAAGCTGATCGTAAAAATAAATTACAACAAATTTTATCACCTAATGCGGATGATGAAGGAGTCTGGATCCATCAAAATGCCTGGTTTCATTTAGGTAATTTTGATAAGGGAACTGAAACTACTTATAAATTAAAAGATGAAAATAACGGTGTGTATGCCTTTGTAATAAAAGGAAGTTTTAAAATTGAATCACAAGAATTATCAGAGCGTGATGGACTTGGTGTTTGGAATACTAATCAACTCAAAATAGCATCCCTAACTTCGGATTCAGAAATACTTTTAATGGAAGTACCAATGACAATTTAATAATAACAATCAAAAAAAATAAACCATGGAAACAACAAAATGGGCATTAGATGCCATGCACAGTGAAATTAACTTTAAAGTTAAACACATGATGATTGCCAACGTAACTGGCGGTTTTACAAAATTTACTGTTGATGCAGTAACAGAAGGAGATGATTTTACAAAAGCTAAAATTAACTTTGCAGCTGATGTAAATTCAATCAACACCAATAATGAACAAAGAGACGGTCATTTGAAATCTGCTGACTTTTTTGATTCAGAAAAATTCCCTCACATTAAATTTGAAAGCACTGGTATAACCAAAAAAAGTAATGATGAGTTTGAAATGATTGGAAACTTAACTGTTAAAGATGTAACCAAGCCTGTTAATTTAATGGTAAATTTTGGTGGTATTGGTAAAGATCCTTATGGCAATACAAAGGCAGGATTTACTATTGATGGGAAAATCAACAGAAAGGATTTTGGATTAACCTGGAATGCAGCCTTAGAAACTGGTGGTATGTTAGTTGGTGAGGATTTAAAAATTCAATCAGAAATACAACTAGCTAAACAAGCTTAATTGTTTTATTATTTAACCCGGCAAGAGTCTAGCTTTTGCCGGGTTTATTGATAAATATGTTAATAGAAATAATACAGTACTATTTCCTTAAAATTATAGAATAAATTATAGCTCAATAAAAGTCTATAAATTATAAATACCACTATTCAATAACTCCAACAACCCTTCTTTTTTACTGCGAGAAATAGGAATTATTTTTTCATTTCTTAAACTAATGTACCCACCATCTTTATTGGATAATGTGTCTATTTGGCTACAATTAACGATGAAACTGCGGTGGACTCTATAAAAATTTGATGTTAGCATTTCTTCGAAATCCTTTAATGGTTTAGACGCAACGAATTGTTCTTGTTTCATATGAATAATGGTGTACATTCCTGAAGCCTCCAAATGTGTGATTTTATCAAGCTCAAAATAACGTGTGCCTTGATGTGTATGTATCACTAACTTTTTAGGCTGAGCGTGATCCATGTTTTGTTGAAGGATCTTGAGTTTTTCAGAAGACGTTGTTTTATCTGTTTTATTTATCTTATGCTGAAGTCTGCTTATGCTTTCCCTGAGTTCGTTTATTTGCAGAGGTTTCAAAAGGTAATCAAATGCTGAAAGTTTAATGGCATTGATTGCATATTGGTTGTAGGCGGTAACAAAAATAATTTCAAAATTGCGCCCATCTTTTAAAAATTCATGGATCTGCAAGCCTGAAAAATGAGGCATTTCAATATCTAAAAACAATACATCCGGCTTATGTTCGTGAATAGCGTCCATGGCTTTAGGAATACTTTCAGCTTCGCCGCAAATATCAACTTCCGGAAAATTTCGCTGAAGCAAGGTTTTTAAAACCGTTCTTGCATGTGCTTCATCATCAATAATAAATGCTTTCAACGCCATAGGTGTTAGTTGTAAAATATGAGTAATTCAATTTCTGTACCAACTTTCATATCATGAATGTTTAATTTTAGTTTCATATGACCAGATTCGTTGATGCGGTCAATTCTTTTCTTTGTGGCATCCAAAGCAAAAGATTTATGCTTTTTACCACTCTTTTCATTCAGTTGCATTGATTTCTCTCTGCCAATACCATTGTCTCTGATAGCAATTTTAAGTCCTTCGTTAATTTCGTGAAAGGAAATAGTGAGTTGTTTAGGCCCTTCTAAATGCATTAATCCATGAATAATTGCATTTTCAATAAACGGTATGGTTATTAACGTTGGTATTTCTAAAAAGTGAATATCCAATCGTTGATCAATTTCAATATCATATTTAATTTTTCCTTCGAACCGGCTTGCTTCCAGATACAAATAGTTTTTTATAAACTCTATTTCATCTGCAAGTAAAAGGAATTCCTTACTGGAGTAATTGAGAACTGAGCGTATCAGCTGTGAAAACCTTGAGATATCATCATAGGCTTCATCGCCTTTTGCAGTGAGTACTTTGGCCTGAATGGAACTTAGCGTGTTAAATATAAAATGCGGATTCATCTGTGAACGAATGGCAGTTAATTCTGCGGATAATAGTTTGATTTTTGTGTTCTGAATATCGAGATTTTTGCGTGCAGTAATGTTTATATCTCGAATACGTTTCAGGTAAATTGCCATGAGCATTGCGCTAATAATTATAACAAGGGCGGTGATGAACCACCATTTTTTCCAGTAAGGAGAATCAATTATAAAATTGAGTTTAAAAATATCAGACTTCACACCATCTTCATTAACGACGTAGGCTTCAAAGTGATAATCTCCAGAATTGACTTGTTGATACTTGAATCTAATATCATTTGACTCATTGGTGTAAAGTACCCAGTCACCATCAATTTCCCTAACTCTATAATAAAGTTTGAACATGTTTGCTGTTCGGATATTTGGAAGCACTTCGAGTTGAAATTCCAGATTATTTTTATATTCTGAAAAATACTCATTGTTTGTTTGTTTGATGTATGTTCCTTTTATATTTAATGGTATGATAGTTGGTTTTTTCGTATTACGTGGCAGTAATTTTGAATAGAGTTTGATCTTTCTTGGATGAACGATCAGGTGTTGATCTCCGAAAACAGATGCATTCAAAACATCATCATCCATAGCTTTTGTAACATCCAGCGTATAAATAATTTTGAGCGTATTTAAATCATGAATACATATTTTTTCTTTGTAAATGATGTATAATTTGTTCTTAAAAATTCTGAATTTGCGAATATTCTGATTTTTGAAAATCAGTTTGTAGATATTATGTTCTCTTTTAATAATTCCGAGATTATTGGCAAGCATAAAAATGTTTCCTCGGTCGTCTGTTTGCAGCTCGGTGATGAGTGAGTTATCAAAACCTTCGATGGGAATGGTTGCAATATCTTCTTTATGATGTGTTAAGTCTAAAATCAGTAGTCCTTTGTTAGAGCCCATGAGCAGTTCTTTTTTCACAGGGTCATGCAGGATACAGTTAATCCAGGCACCGTTAAAATAAGTTATTTCCGTGTTACCATTTATTTCAATCAGATTGGAAGACGTTGCACAATAGATTCGCTTATCTATCACTTTTATGTCTTTCGTTGAGGTAATTTTATATTTTCTTACTTCTTTTAAATCTCTATCATTTAAAACATATAATGCATCACAATAGGCATAAATAAGCTTTGAAGCTGAATCATGGTAAACACTTTGAACATCACCTTTTAATTTATGATCGTAAAAATCAATTCTCTCATCAACCGTATTAATTTTAAGAAGTTTACCTTTGTTGGTGCCCAACAATATCATACTTTTATTAACAATGCGACTGCTTTTTATAAAATCATTTTCTCCGATGTATTTATCAAGATTGAGTTCTTTTATGTTCAGATCAGGGAAAAGGAATACCCCGGCGCTGAGTGTGGTAATCCATAAATTACCTTCTATGTCTCTGCATATACCGGAAACCGGAATGCCTTTTAGAATATGGTTTATTACTTTACCTTGCTTATTGAATAAAAGCAGTCCGTCGTAGCCGGTAATACAAAAAAGTTCCGTATCAATATTAAACGCTTTTAGCCATTTAACCGTTCCTGCTATGAATTCTGCTTTAACTGATGAGAGTTTACCGCTAACTGCGGAGTGAAATGTTTTGGTTTCAATATTAAATAAGAATGTTTCATTACCTAACTTGATTAGAAATGACTTATTATTGATCTGAAAGGGGAAATGGATGTCATTTACAACCTTGTTATTTTCATTTAATGTAACAATGTGTGATTGTTTGTCGTCGGTATAAAGAATATATATATTGTTTTCATCATCCGATGTAACATCAAGTATCCAGAGTTTATTTTGATTGGCATTACTGAATTTTATTTCTTTGAAGGTTTTATACCTGTATTCAAACAGCTGGTTCTGTGAGTTGAGAAAAACTCTGTCACCGCACTTCCTGAATATTCTTCTTTTTGAGGAATCGGTGAAAGGAATTTTCAGAAGGGTTATACTGTCCCCCTCTATTTTCACAATATCTCCATAAAACGAGGATGTAAGAATCGCTCCTTCATCCGTCTCAACAGGATCACTAAGTGATTTCCCAATGCCCGGATTTTTAAAATGTTTAAATGTTCGTCCGTTATATCTTGATATACCATCTTCGTGGCTAATATATACAGCGCCTTGCCTGTTTTGCATGATTGCATATACTGTATTGGAGGGCAAGCCATTGTTGGTGTTTAGTTGGTAAAAGTAAGGGGTATAAAACTGTCCTTTTGAATAGAATAGAAGTGATACAAGCAACCAAGTAATTAAAGATTTCACACTATAAAAAAACAATTAAAGTATTTAACTCACAAATTAATTATTTGTTAAGTAATTGATATTTGTTATTTAGAAGAAATCCATGCATTTCAGAAGATATATCCGCTTCAAGGAATTGTTCGTGATTATTTTTGAAGCATGATAAAAGTGGTTAACTTATTAGTTTTTCTTTTCCTTTATGGAATCAATATTCATTGTAAAAGTCAAAACCAGAATGTTTTATTAAAGGATTTCAAATCTAATTCACTTACTCCTGCAACCGTTGTGTCGGGAAAAGTTGAAATTAAGAATAAACAATGGCCAATTAGTTTGGAGTTTCAAGGTGCAATAATTTCAAAAATAGTATTAATGCGTGCAGGTATCCTTGAAGAGATATACCAGCCAGATGTACCGTCATATCCTTCGTATTTTTATACATCAGAAAACAGACTGTGTTTTTTGAAAGGTATGTTTATTTATTATAAAATGAACAGTGGAGTTCCTGATATATCCTATTTACTGTCGGATGATGCTGAAAAGCTTAAAACAGCAGATGCTAATAAAATTAAACAAGATTTAATAGATTATTTTGCTCAAATCAAAACAGAACAGATTGGAGCAAAAGAAAATCTTAAAGAGGAAATATCCGCAAATAAAGAAAAAGAGAAACTGGAAAATTCAATTAAAGGTAAAAGTATTAAGAAAATTGAGATTGTTTGGCTCACAAAGGAGACAGAAACTGGCATGCAATCTAAAATTCAGTTCGGTTTAAAAGCTACTGATGCTAATGGTAAAATTTTCTCAACTGACAACATAGGTGGTAAAACATCTTGGGAAGATTTTGATATTAGCTCGAAAGGCGCTGTGCCAGGTGACGAATATCTTACCGTAGAAACAGATGCAGCTAAAATATCAAATGATATAGTTAGTTTAACGGTTAAAAGTAAATTTCATCCTGGAGTTACTGCTAATTCTTCAATAAGATTATCCTATGCTACACCTGTTAAATTGATTTATACAGGTAAGCATGGTTGTCCCCCATTAACAAGCGGAACTGGTACTCGTGGTGGCGCAGCTGCTGATGCTGAGTTAAATGTTTGTAATAGTAAGGATAATCAATTTGTTTTCATAGAAGTAAAAATTGGTGGCTCTATTTTACATAGAGTTAAATTAAAAAAGGATATTGGTTTTTATCTTGATATTAGTGGGGGTGGCGGCTGTTCCGGAAGAAGTCATAATTCAAGCAATGGCGAGAAGGGTGGTGATGGGGGCGATGGAGGTAATATAACAGTTAATAAAAGTTCAGGCTTAACAGGCGAAAATTTAAATCTATATAATTCCGGTGGTAAAGGAGGTAAGGGCGGTTCAGGAAAGCCTTTTGATGGGCCAACAGGCAATAGCGGTAAAAGTGGCATAACAAATTATAACACAAAATCAATTCAACTTAATTATTAAAACAAATAAGAATAAAGACATGAAAATTAAAATGATTACATTGGCGTTGGCTCTTATAGCAACAAACGCTACTAAAGCTCAAGGACTATTAGGAAAATTAAAGGATGCAACTAAATCAAAGCAACCAGAAAAAGTAGAGAAAAAGGCCGTTCAGATTCCTGAAAAAGCAGATGATTTTAAGGATGAATTTGGATATTCTGGAAAGTATTTTTCATTAGATACTTTATGGTATGAGAAAGATCAATTCGATCAAAAAAGAGATATGGATTATTCATTATCATTGAAATGGAAGTTTGTAAGAGAAGAGAACGGGAATGTTGTGAATAAACTAGAGAGATGGTATGGAGAGCAGATGATGGATGGTGGCTATAGATTTTATTTAGATGAGAAGTCATTAGAGAAAAATAATATTGTAATTTTTAAACAAGATTATGCCTCTAATGGAAATTTCTTTTTAGTAATGCTTGAAAAAGATGTTTTTGGATTGGCAAAAGTTGATTATTACAAAAATGTAATTATTGAATACATAAATAGTTATGCAAAGGATCCCGCTAAACTTGCCGTTTATGATAAGGAAACTGGAGCTGCTAAATTACAGCAAGTTTTAAATAATAATAAAGAAGGAGAAATTAAAGCATTACGCGATAAATGGATGAAGAATGAAACTTATGCGAAAATGGTTGGAAAAATTGGATTTATAGACAACTACACGAAAGTTGGTTATAATTCAGGTGATATTCCGGAGAAAGCAGATGTGTTCATGAGTTCAATGGAACTTGGAAAGCAGTCAATTTTTTATCGCGCATACTTTAAAACACCGGGTTCAGTTTTGTGTTCGGGTTGTGAATTAAATACGACTTATGAAATTGAGGGAATTAAAGTTTCACGTGTTGAACAACGTAAAAAATCATCAAAATGGTCACAAAATATTAAGCAAAAATTTGTTGATGAACGTTTCTTTACTAGTGCGCCTACTATAGTAAGTTTTCAGGAAAACATAGCTGACTATGCATTTTTATATTGCCTTTATCAAAATAAAGATAAGTTTAAGGAAGGCAAAACATTTAAAATGAAAGTAACTATTTCAACGAATCAAGAGGGCGTTGATAAAGATGTACTTGCTGAAGGAACAATTACATTGGTTTACAAGGAAGCTAATAAAGCAGGAATAGATAAAATGATTAAATGGATTGATGATCTTTTGAATCAGTAGTAGAAGCTTTGTATATTATTATTTCTAAAAAAGCCGTTTTAAACGGCTTTTTTATATCATTCAAATTTTATGGTAAAACTTCGTATATGAAGGTTCATATTTCTATTCAGAAATGCCTTTAATTTGAGTATTTTTTTGTTTTCTTAAGGATCTTAATTTTTTTGACAATTTTTAAAATTGATTTTTATCAGCCATCAGGATTTGTAGCCACCTCTTTTCAAAAAAATCATAATTTGTTCATCGTAATTTTAAAAACTATTTAAGCCCTGCAACACTTCTGCTGCAAACAAATGCAGTGCTCCAGGCATTTTGAAAATTAAATCCTCCGGTAACACCGTCGGCATTAATTACTTCGCCACAAAAAAATAAACCGGGTATTAATTTACTTTGCATGGTTTTAAAATCAATTTCCTTTAAGTCCACACCTCCGCAGGTTACAAACTCCTCTTTAAACGTAGTTTTCCCGTTCATTTCAAATCTGTGGTTAAAAAGCAAATCAACTAATTTATGCAGTTGCTTTTTCGGTATTTCAGCCCAAATTTTTTTATTGTCAATACCTGCCTCCAATAATATAAATTCCCACAACCTCTTTGGCAAAGCGTTAAGTGGATTGGAATAGGGGAGTGCTGTGTGCTTTGTTTTCTGCAATTCAAACACCATATTTTCAATTTCAGCAAAGGTTAAACCACCTAACCATTTTATAGAAAATGAACACTTGTAGTCTTTTTCAAATAACTCTTTAGCGCCAAAGGCAGACAGTTTAAGCACTGCCGGGCCACTGAAACCCCAGTGGGTTATTAAGAGAGGTCCTCTGCTCACCAGTTTGATGCCATCTACTTTTACTTCAACATCATTGGCAGAAATACCTTGTAGCTCTTTGTTTATAGGGTGTTTAGTTAAATTAAATGTAAATAAACTTGGAATGGGACTCACAATTTTGTGTCCTAAATTTGTAATAAACTGGTAATTGCCAAGCTTTGCGTGGCCTCCAATACAGCAAATTACGTAGTTTGCATCTAAAACGCCCTTACTTGTTTTAATGTTAAAGTCCTGTTTTCCGGGTTCTATGCCAAATACTTCGCATTGGGTGGTGATTTTTATCTTGTACCTTTCACAGAGACTCAGGAAACAATCAATAATGCTCTGGCTTTCGTTGCTTTTCGGGAAAACTCTACCATCCTCTTCAATTTTTAGTGGAACTTGGTGGTTTTGGAACCAGCTCATTGTGTCTTGAACACTAAAATTGGAGAATAATTGTCTCAATTCTTTATTTCCCCTTGGGTAGTTAGAAGAAAGGGTGGCGTTATCCAGGCAGTAGTTGGTTACATTGCATCTTCCTCCACCGGATATTTTAACCTTACTTAGTAATTTTGTGCTTTTTTCAACTATTTCAATTTGCAAATCGGGCTTAAGAATGGCTAAATTAATGGCAGCAAAAAAGCCCGCTGCACCCCCGCCAATAATCACTATTTTTGTATCTTTCAATCTTCTGATGTAAATATCCAATTTATTTTTTCGTAATGAACCTGAAAATTAAAATATTTTACATTTTTATTTTGGTAATTCTAAAATACTTATTATCTTTGCAACCCTTTTTATAGGGAAAGTTCTTTAACATGTTGCCGAAGTAGCTCAGCTGGTAGAGCCACTGATTTGTAATCAGTAGGTCGGGGGTTCGAGTCCCTTCTTCGGCTCAAAGATTAAAAGAATGATGATTAATATCGTCATTCTTTTTTTTGGGGATATACCAGAGTGGCCAAATGGGGCAGACTGTAAATCTGCTGATTCGTCTTCGGAGGTTCGAATCCTCCTGTCCCCACAGGCTTTAAAATTGACAATTTTTTAAATTGTGAATTAAACAAGCGGAAGTAGCTCAATTGGTAGAGCTCCAGCCTTCCAAGCTGGAGGTTGCGGGTTCGAGACCCGTCTTCCGCTCACTGATTATAGAGTAGCACAAGTTGCTAATCTAAAGTCAAAACTAAGTAACAAAACAGGTGTGTTACTTAGATGAGAAGTTGAACATAACTGCATGCTATACTTCAGGTGCAGACAAATTACGAAGTAGATTTGTGTATCACGATTTGCTTGTTTTTTGAAAGTCCCCCAAAATGAGGGACTTTTGGAGTATACAAAAGTAAGTTCTTTGTTAAATTGTATTATTGAAAGGCTAAAACAGGCTGTTGTACTAACCTTCTTATTGAAGGATTAAGTTACAGAAAGGAATTAAAATTAGCTGTTGTAGCTCAGTGGTAGAGCACTTCCTTGGTAAGGAAGAGGTCGGCAGTTCAATCCTGCTCAACAGCTCATAGTATTGCCAGGAAAGCCCGAACGCCCTAAATAATGATTTATACAAATAACAAAACAAAAAAGAAGATTAGTTTAAACTAATATATAATAAACAAAAGAAAAAATAACAACTATGGCAAAAGAAAAATTCGACCGTTCCAAACCACACGTAAACATTGGAACTATTGGTCACGTTGACCACGGAAAAACTACCTTAACCGCTGCAATCACAGTAGTATTAGCAGAAAAAGGTTTATCAGAAGTTCGTGACTTCTCTTCAATCGACAACGCTCCTGAAGAAAAAGAACGCGGTATTACAATTAATACCTCACACGTTGAGTATCAAACTGCTAACCGTCACTATGCGCACGTTGACTGTCCTGGTCACGCGGATTATGTGAAAAACATGGTTACTGGTGCTGCTCAAATGGATGGTGCTATCTTAGTAGTAGCTGCTACTGATGGTCCAATGCCACAAACTCGTGAGCATATCTTATTAGCTCGTCAGGTAGGTGTACCTCGTATCGTTGTATTCATGAACAAAGTGGATATGGTTGAAGATGCTGAGTTACTTGAATTAGTTGAAATGGAAATCCGTGAATTATTGTCATTCTACAAATTTGATGGTGATAACACTCCAATCATTAAAGGTTCAGCTTTAGGTGGATTAAACAAAGATCCAAAATGGATGGACAAAATCATGGAATTAATGGAAGCTGTTGATACTTATATTCCATTACCTCCACGTGATAAAGATAAGCCTTTCTTAATGCCTGTTGAAGACGTATTTACGATCACTGGTCGTGGTACTGTTGCTACAGGTCGTATCGAGACTGGTGTAATCAACACTAACGATCCGGTTGAAATCATCGGTATGGGTGCTGATAAATTAACTTCAACTATCACTGGGGTAGAGATGTTCCGTAAAATCTTAGATTACGGTGAGGCTGGAGATAACGTAGGTTTATTATTACGTGGTATTGAGAAGAAAGATATCCGTCGTGGGATGGTTATCACTAAGCCAGGTGCTGTTAAGCCTCATGCTAAATTCAAAGCTGAAGTGTATATCTTGAAAAAAGAAGAAGGTGGACGTCACACTCCATTCCAAAATAAATACCGTCCTCAATTCTACTTCCGTACAACTGACGTTACAGGTGAGATCGAATTAGAAGCAGGTCGTGAAATGGTATTACCTGGTGACAACGTAACAATTACTGTAAACTTAATCAATCCTATTGCGATGGATAAAGGTTTACGTTTCGCTATTCGCGAAGGTGGTCGTACAGTTGGTGCTGGTCAAGTAACCGAAATTTTAGACTAAGCCATAGTCCTTAAAATACAGGCAAAATGGCTCCCTCAAAAGGGATGCCATTTTGCTATTTTAATAAAGCAGGCTTTTTAAAATTTACGGGTGTGGTGCAATGGTAGCATACCGGTCTCCAAAACCGTTGATGGGAGTTCGAATCTCTCCACCCGTGCTTTGTCTCCAAAGCTTTAAAACTTAGGAGATTACACAAAAACTAAAAATTGAAAGAAAGATGAGCAAATTTGGAACATATATCAGCGAAACAAGAAATGAACTTGTTAATAAAGTTAGTTGGCCAACTTGGCCTGAACTTCAAAACAGTGCCATTATTGTGATGGTTTCATCAGTTATTATTGCAATTGTAGTTGCTTTAATGGATTTTGGCTTTGATTTGTTAATGAAATTGGCGTACGACCTAGTTAAATAATACTTTTTTAAAGTTCAACATGACTGAAGTAATTAAAACCGAAAACTCTAACAAAAAATGGTACGTTGTACGTGCTATTAGCGGTCAGGAGAAGAAGGTAAAACAATATATTGAATCGGAAATTATCCGATTAAAAATGGGTGATTATGTATCTCAGGTTTTAATACCTACTGAAAAGGTAATCCAAATCAGAAACGGTAAAAAAAGCACTAAAGAGAGATCATTTTACCCTGGTTACATTTTAATTGAAGCAAATTTAACCGGTGAAGTACCACACGTTATTAAAAACATCACAGGTGTAATTGGATTTCTTGGCGAAACAAAAGGTGGTGATGCTGTTCCAATGCGTATGAGCGAAGTAAACCGTATTTTAGGTAAGGTAGATGAGTTAACTGAAAGCGAAGGTACTGTAACATCTAACTACATGGTTGGTGAAAACGTTAAAGTTATCAATGGCCCTTTCAATGGCTTTAATGGAGTTATTGAAGAGGTAATGGAAGACAAGAAGAAAATTAAAGTTACTGTAAAAATATTTGGCCGTAAAACACCGGTTGAATTAAATTATGGTGAAGTAGAAAAAGAATAAAGAAATTGAATGGTGATAGGTTTTTAAGTTAAAATGAGCGCTTTGCTGCTTCCAACTCAAAGTAAACTTTAATCTCGAAAATACTAAACCTACAATAAAAACAAATAAAAACAAGTAAAAATGGCAAAAGAGTTATCGGCAATTGTAAAGTTGCAAATTAAAGGTGGAGCTGCTAACCCGTCGCCTCCTATTGGTCCTGCTTTAGGTGCCAAAGGTGTTAACATTATGGAATTCTGCAAACAGTTTAATGCTCGTACGCAGGAATCTCCAGGTAAAATTTTACCTGTATTAATTAATGTTTACACTGATAAGTCGTTCGATTTCATTATCAAACGTCCGCCTGTAGCAGTGCAAATTTTAGAGGTGACTAAAATCAAATCTGGTTCGCCTACCAGCAATCGTAAAAAAGTTGGTTCTATTTCATGGGATCAAATTAAAAAAATTGCGGAAGATAAAATTGTAGACATGAACTGTTTTACAATTGAATCAGCAATGATGATGGTTGCAGGAACAGCGCGCAGTATGGGTGTTACCGTTAGCGGAAACAAACCTTTCTAAACAAGTATTAATTAATTAAAAAACAAAGCTTAACAAATGGCAACGTTGACTAAAAAAAGAAAAGCAGTAGCGTCTAAAGTAGATGCTAACAAAGCTTACACCGTAGCTGAAGCTTCTAAATTGGTTAAAGAAATTACTACAACCAAATTTGATGCTTCTGTGGACTTAGCAGTCCGTTTAGGAGTTGATCCTCGTAAAGCAAATCAAATGGTTCGCGGAACTGTTACCTTACCTCACGGTACTGGTAAAACCATGCGTGTTTTGGCAATTGTAACTCCTGATAAGGAAGCAGAAGCTAAAGCTGCAGGTGCAGACTACGTTGGTTTAGACGAGTACATCGAGAAAATTAAAGGTGGATGGACAGATGTAGATGTAATCATCACTATGCCTTCAGTAATGGGTAAAGTAGGTGCTTTAGGTAGAGTATTAGGCCCTCGTGGTTTAATGCCAAACCCAAAAACCGGAACAGTTACGATGGATATCGCTAAAGCGGTAACCGATTCAAAAGGTGGTAAAATTGACTTTAAAGTTGATAAAGCAGGAATCATTCATGCTGCAGTTGGAAAGGCATCTTTCACAGCTGAAAAATTAGCAGAAAATGCACAAGAGCTTATGAGCACTATCGTTAAATTAAAACCAAGTTCTGCAAAAGGTACTTACGTAAAGTCAGTAACTATGAGCAGTACAATGAGTGCAGGTATCGCAATCGATAACAAACTATTTAACTAAAAAACACTGCTTAAATGAATAAGACAGAAAAAACACAGGTAATCGAGCAATTAGTTGAAAAACTAAATGCTAACGACAAAATCTATTTAGCAGATTGTTCTTCATTAACAGTTGAAAAAGTAAATGCATTTCGCAGAGCTTGTTTCGAAAAGAAAATTTCGGTACAAGTTGTAAAAAACACCCTTTTAAAGAAAGCGATTGAAAGAGCTAATGACAGTAAATTAGCTGAATTAATCCCTAGCTTAAAAGGAGAAACAGCTTTAATTTTTACCGATGTAGCAAATGCACCGGCTAAAGTAATTAAGGAGTTTCGTAAAGGCGACAGCAAACCTGCTTTGAAAGCTGCTTATGTTGAACAAACAATCTTTATTGGTGATAATCAATTAGACGCAGTTGCTTCGTTGAAATCTAAGAACGAATTAATTGCAGATGTAATTGCATTACTAAAATCTCCAATCCAACGCGTGATCGGTGGTTTAGAAAACAAATCAAGCAAAGAAGCTGCATAGTAGTAAAAACAAAAACAAAAAAAAGTAAATCAATAATTAATCTAATAAAAACCAAATAAAATGGCAGATATTAAAGCAATAGCCGAGCAATTAGTAGGCTTAACAGTAAAAGAAGTACAAGATTTAGCAACTTTATTAAAAGACGAATACGGAATTGAACCAGCTGCTGCTGCAGTTGTTGTTTCTGGTGGTGGTGGTGGAGCTGGTGATGCAGCTGCTGCTAAAACTAGCTTCGACATTATTTTAACTGAAGCAGGTGCTGCTAAGTTAGGTGTTGTTAAAGTTGTTAAAGACTTAACAGGTTTAGGCTTAAAAGAAGCTAAAGACTTAGTAGACGGAGCTCCAAAACCAGTTAAAGAAGGTATCGGTAAAGAAGAAGCTGAAGCAATTAAAAAAGCTTTAGAAGAAGCTGGTGCTAAAGCTGAAATTAAGTAATAAACTTAATTTAGCTTACCGCTAAATATTAAATTTCACGTTTCCCCAACCAATTTTTTTGGTTGGGGTGTGAAATTTAAAACGGGATGGGTATAAATTAACGTGATTTTACCTGTTTATGGTGATAAAACGCCAGAGTTCAAAGCGTCAACAAATTGTAAAACTTAACACAACATACCTTGGCTGCAAGTACAAAAACACAAAAGAGAATTAACTTCTCATCAAATAAATTTCCGATCGAGTATCCGGATTTCTTAGATATTCAAGTAAAATCTTTCCAAGATTTTTTCCAGTTAGAAACAACTCCTGAAAACCGTAAAAAAGAAGGTTTGTTCCGCGTGTTTGCCGAAAATTTCCCAATTTCCGATGCACGTAACAACTTCGTATTGGAGTTTAAAGATTATTATATTGATCCGCCTCGTTACGCCATCGAAGAGTGTATTGAGCGTGGTTTAACCTATGCTGTGCCTTTAAAAGCTAAATTATACCTTTACTGCACAGACCCTGAACATGAAGATTTTGAACCAATCATGCAGGACGTTTATTTGGGTACTATCCCTTATATGACGCCAAAAGGTTCATTTATTATAAACGGTGCTGAACGTGTTATTGTATCTCAATTACACCGTTCTCCTGGTGTATTCTTTGGACAAAGTCGCCATGCAAATGGTACCAAATTATACAGTGCCCGTGTAATTCCTTTCAAAGGAAGCTGGATTGAGTTTGCTACTGACATTAACAATGTAATGTATGCATACATCGATCGTAAGAAAAAGTTACCTGTTACAACTTTACTTCGTGCTATCGGATTTCAGAGTGATAAACAAATCCTCGAAATTTTTGGTTTAGCTGATGAAGTAAAAGTTAGTAAAGCCGGTTTAAAGCGTGAAGTTGGCAGAAGATTAGCTGCACGTGTTTTAAAAACATGGTTAGAAGATTTCGTTGACGAAGATACCGGTGAGGTAGTTTCAATCGAGCGTAACGAAGTAATTTTAGATCGTGAAACTATTTTAGAAGATGAGCACATTGACTTAATCGTTGATGCAGATGTAAAATCAATCATTCTTCACAAACAAGATATTAATACAACTGATTTTGCAATTATTTACAACACCTTGCAAAAGGATTCAACTAACTCTGAAAAAGAGGCCATTGAATTTATCTATCGTTTGTTACGTAACGCAGAACCACCAGATGAGGAAACAGCTCGTGGCGTAATTGACAAGTTATTCTTCTCTGATAAACGTTATGATTTAGGTGAAGTAGGTCGTTACAGAATTAACAAAAAATTGGGTATCGATATCCCTTCAAACATTCGTGTTCTTACAAAAGAGGACATGATTTTGATTATCAAATATCTTATTGAGTTAATTAACTCAAAAACAGATGTGGATGATATCGATCACTTATCAAATCGTCGTGTACGTACAGTTGGTGAGCAGTTATTCTCTCAATTCGGTGTTGGTTTAGCGCGTATGGCGCGTACCATCCGTGAGCGTATGAATGTTCGCGATAACGAGGTATTTACACCAACAGATTTGATCAATGCTAAAACATTAAGTTCTGTAATTAATTCATTCTTTGGAACGAATCAGTTATCTCAGTTCATGGATCAAACCAATCCACTATCTGAGATTACTCATAAGCGTCGTCTTTCTGCACTAGGGCCAGGAGGTTTAAGTCGTGAGCGCGCAGGTTTCGAGGTACGTGACGTTCACTATACACATTATGGTCGTTTATGTACAATTGAAACACCGGAAGGACCAAACATTGGTTTGATATCATCTTTATGCGTTTATGCTAAAGTAAATAACTTAGGATTTATTGAAACGCCATTCCGTAAAGTAAAAGACGGTAAGGTTGATGTTAAGAATCCTATCATTTACTTAACTGCTGAAGAAGAAGATCAAAAGAATATTGCACAAACAAGTGCAAAATTAGATGATAAAGGTAATTTCGTTACTAAGAAAGTTACTGCACGTTACGAAGGTGATTTCCCGGTTTTAGAACCAGAAAACATTCACTTAATGGACGTAGCTCCGAATCAAATTGCTTCTATTGCGGCTTCTTTAATCCCGTTCTTAGAGCATGATGATGCTAACCGTGCGTTAATGGGTTCAAACATGCAACGTCAAGCTGTTCCATTATTACGTCCACAAGCTCCAATTGTTGGTACTGGTATCGAAGCACGTGTTGCTGAAGATAGCCGTGTATTAATCAATTCTGAAGGAGACGGTATAGTTGAGTACGTTGATGCTAACACAATTACTATTCGTTATAACAGAACTGAAGAAGAGAAATTAATTTCTTTTGAAGGTGACGTTAAATCATACAAACTAACCAAATTCCAAAAAACTAACCAAAGTACTTGTATTAACTTAAAGCCAATTGTAAAGAAAGGTGATAAAGTTTCTAGAGGTCAGGTACTTACCGAAGGTTATGCAACACAAGATGGTGAGTTGGCATTAGGACGTAACTTAAAAGTTGCTTTCATGCCTTGGAAAGGTTATAATTTTGAGGATGCTATCGTTATTAATGAGAAAATTGTTCGTGAAGATATTTTCACTTCACTTCACATTGATGAGTATACTTTAGAAGTACGTGATACTAAGCGTGGGATGGAGGAATTAACTCCGGATATTCCTAACGTATCTGAAGATGCAACAAAAGATTTAGATGAAAAAGGTATCGTTAGAATTGGAGCCGAGGTAAAAGAAGGCGATATTTTAATTGGTAAAATTACGCCTAAAGGTGAAACAGATCCTTCTCCTGAAGAGAAGTTATTACGTGCCATCTTTGGTGATAAAGCCGGTGATGTGAAAGATGCTTCATTAAGAGTATCTCCATCAATTAAAGGTACCATCGTTGACAAACGTTTGTTCTCTCGTGCTGTAAAAGACAAGAAACAAAAAGCTGAAGAAAAACCACTAATTGAAAAATTAGATTCTGATCACGAGAAAAATGTATACAACTTAAAGTTAAAATTAGTTGATAAACTTTTCGTATTAGTTAACGGTAGAACTTCTCAAGGTGTAACTAATATCTTAGGTGAAGAAATTGTACCTCGTGGTACTAAATTCACTCAAAAAGGTTTAGAGCGTATTGATTACAGCGAAATTAATCCAAGTAACTGGACTACTGATGCTGATAAAAATGAACAAGTTGAGCGATTATTGCACAACTTCATGATTCAATACAATGATTATTTAGGTAAATACAAGCGCGAAAAATTCCAGATTACTGTTGGTGATGAGTTACCAAATGGAATTGTTCAATTAGCTAAAGTTTACATTGCTCAAAAACGTAAGTTAAAAGTAGGGGATAAGATGGCTGGTCGTCATGGTAACAAAGGTATCGTGGCTCGTATTGTAAAAGAAGAAGATATGCCATTCTTAGAAGATGGAACTCCGGTTGACATTGTTTTAAATCCACTAGGTGTACCTTCGCGTATGAACTTAGGTCAGATTTACGAAACAGTATTAGCTTGGGCAGGTGAGAAATTAGGTCTTAAATTTGCTACGCCAATTTTTGATGGTGCATCGATGGAACAAATTGATGACTATGTAAACAAAGCTGGCTTACCTAAATTTGGCCGTACTTATTTATTTGACGGTGGAACAGGTGAACGTTTTGACCAACCTGCAACTGTAGGTATCATCTACATGTTAAAATTAGGACACATGGTTGACGATAAGATGCATGCTCGTTCAATAGGACCTTATTCATTAATTACGCAACAACCTTTAGGTGGTAAAGCACAGTTTGGTGGTCAGCGTTTTGGTGAGATGGAAGTTTGGGCGCTTGAAGCATACGGTGCAGCTAATGTGTTACAAGAATTATTAACTGTAAAATCGGATGATGTAATGGGTCGTGCGAAAGCTTATGAAGCAATTGTTAAAGGTGAAAATATTCCAACTCCTGGAATTCCTGAATCGTTTAACGTATTGTTACATGAATTACGCGGCTTAGCGTTAGATGTTACCATGGAGTAATTAGTTTTGAAAATTAAGTGAATTGTTTTAAAAGCAATTCACTTTATAAAATTAAACTAAAAACGAATAATTAAAAATTAAAAACTTTAAATAAAAATGGCATTAAGAAGAGATAGTAAACAAAAATCAAATTTCTCAAAGATTATTATAAGCCTTGCTTCTCCTGAAACGATTTTACGTCGTTCTAGTGGTGAAGTTTTAAAGCCTGAAACAATCAACTACCGTACTTATAAGCCTGAAAGAGATGGTTTATTTTGCGAACGTATATTTGGACCGGTAAAGGATTACGAATGTCATTGTGGTAAATACAAGCGTATTCGCTACAAAGGGATTGTTTGTGACCGTTGCGGTGTAGAAGTAACTGAGAAAAAAGTACGTCGTGAACGTATGGGACACATTAATTTAGTAGTTCCTGTTGCTCACATCTGGTACTTCCGTTCACTTCCAAATAAAATTGGTTACCTTTTAGGTTTACCAACTAAAAAATTAGACATGATCATTTATTACGAACGTTATGTAGTAATAAATGCTGGTGCTGCTGCTGAAAACGGTATTTCTTATTTAGATTTCTTAACTGAAGAAGAATACTTAAACGCAGTTGAAGCTTTACCAAAAGAGAATACTTTATTGGACGAAACGGATCCTAATAAATTTGTTGCGAAAATGGGAGCTGAGGCTATCTCAGATTTATTATCGCGTTTAAATTTAGATGAGTTATCATACGAGTTACGTCATAAAGCTAACAACGAAACCAGTCAACAACGTAAAAACGAAGCTTTAAAGCGTTTAAATGTTATTGAAGCTTTCCGTCAGGCTAACCAAAATGTAGTTAATCGTCCTGAGTGGATGGTTGTTAAAGTTGTGCCAGTTATTCCACCTGAATTACGTCCTTTAGTTCCATTAGATGGCGGTCGTTTTGCAACTTCAGATTTAAATGACTTATACCGTCGTGTTATTATCCGTAACAACCGTTTAAAGCGTTTAATTGAAATCAAAGCTCCGGATGTAATCTTACGTAACGAAAAACGTATGTTACAGGAGTCGGTTGATTCATTATTTGATAACTCACGTAAATCTAATGCAGTTAAAACCGATAGTAACCGTGCTTTAAAATCTTTATCTGATTCATTAAAAGGTAAGCAAGGTCGTTTCCGTCAGAACTTATTAGGTAAGCGTGTTGACTACTCTGCTCGTTCAGTAATTGTTGTAGGACCTGAATTAAAATTACACGAGTGTGGTTTACCAAAAGAAATGGCAGCTGAGTTATTCAAACCATTTATCATTCGTAAAATGATTGAGCGTGGTATTGTAAAAACAGTTAAGTCTGCTAAAAAAATTGTAGATAAAAAAGAAGCGATTGTTTGGGATATTTTAGAAAATGCTTTAAAAGGACATCCGGTTTTATTAAACCGTGCCCCAACCTTACACAGGTTAGGTATCCAGGCTTTCCAACCAAAATTAATTGAAGGTAAAGCTATTCAATTACATCCATTGGTTTGTTCTGCTTTTAACGCCGATTTTGACGGGGATCAAATGGCAGTGCACGTTCCATTAGGACATGCAGCTATCTTAGAAGCACAAATCTTAATGTTAGCTTCTCATAACATTTTAAATCCATCTAACGGTGCGCCGGTTGCGGTTCCATCTCAAGACATGGTGTTAGGTTTATATTACCTAACTAAGCCAAAGAAAAACTTGAAAGATGATGCTGTTAAAGGTGAAGGAAAAGTATTTTACAGTGCAGAAGAAGTTGTAATTGCTGTAAATGAAAAACGACTAGACTTACATGCACAAATTAAAGTTAAAATTACTAACGCTTTAGAAGGCGAAAAATTAGTTACTAAAGTAATTGAAACAACTGCTGGTCGCGTGTTATTCAACATGGTTGTGCCTCATGAAGTTGGTTACATTAACGAATTATTAACTAAGAAATCGTTGCGTGACATCATCGGAATGGTAGTAAAGAAAACCGGTATGGCTAAAACTGCTAAGTTTTTAGATGATATTAAAGAATTAGGATTTAAAACCGCTTTCAAAGGTGGATTATCATTTAACTTAGGAGATATCCAAACACCGGATGAGAAATTGAAAATCATTGCTGATGCTCAATCTCAGGTTGATGAAGTAGTGAATAACTACAACATGGGTTTCATTACTAACAACGAGCGTTACAACCAGATTATTGATATTTGGACGCATGCAAACAGTAAAGTAACTAAGCAAGTATTAGATAAATTAAGTACCGATAAGCAAGGTTTCAACTCTGTATACATGATGTTGGATTCAGGTGCTCGTGGTAGTAAAGAACAAATTAAGCAGTTAAGTGGTATGCGTGGTTTAATGGCTAAGCCTCAAAAGGCTGGTGATACTACAGCATCCATCATTGAAAACCCTGTATTATCTAACTTCCGTGAAGGTTTATCCATCTTAGAATATTTTATTTCAACTCACGGTGCTCGTAAAGGTTTGGCCGATACGGCTTTAAAAACAGCGGATGCCGGTTACTTAACTCGTCGTTTAGTTGACGTTGCTCAAGACGTTATTATTAACGAAACGGATTGCGGAACACTTCGTGGTTTAGCAATGACTGCGTTAAAAAATAATGATGATGTGGTTGAAAGTTTATATGACCGTATTTTAGGTCGTACCACTGTAAATGATGTTTACCACCCTACAACAGGTGATTTAATCATTGCCGGTGGCGAAATTATCAGTGAAGATGTTGCTGCATTAATTGAAAAATCTCCAATCGAAACAGTTGATATTCGTTCCGTATTAACTTGCGAAAGCCGCTTAGGTGTTTGTGCTAAATGTTATGGAAGAAACTTATCTAACGGTCGCTTGGTGCAGTTAGGTGAAGCTGTAGGTGTAATTGCTGCTCAATCAATTGGTGAACCGGGTACACAGTTAACTTTACGTACATTCCACGTGGGTGGTACGGCAAGTAACACAGCTGCATCAAGCAGTTTAATCGCTAAATACGATGGTATTGCTGAAATTGATGAGTTACGTACAGTAGAAAGAATACAGGATGGTCAAAAAACCAACATTGTAATCGGACGTAGTACTGAGGTTCGTATCACTGATGCTAATACAGGTATTGTGTTAACTACAGGTAACATTCCATATGGTTCTAACTTATACATTAAGCCGGGCGCTAAAGTTAAAAAGGGCGAGGTAATTTGTGATTGGGATCCTTACAACGCAGTAATCGTTTCTGAATTTGGTGGTAGTGTTGAATTTGAACACATCAAAGAAAACATAACTTACCGCGAAGAAAGTGATGAGCAAACTGGTTTCCGTGAAAAGGTAATTATCGAAAGTAAAGATAAAACGATGAGTCCTACTATTCGCATCGTTGATAAAAAAGGTGAGATTCTTAAAACGTATAACATTCCGGTTGGAGCGCACATTGTAATTAATGAAGGTGCAAAAATTGAGCCGGGTCAAGTGTTAGTTAAGATTCCTCGTGTTACAGGTAAAACTGGCGATATCACCGGTGGTTTACCTCGTGTAACCGAGTTATTTGAAGCTCGTAACCCAAGTAATCCTGCTGTAATCAGTGAAATTGACGGTATTGTAAGTTTCGGTAAAATTAAGCGTGGTAATCGTGAGGTTATGGTTGAAGCTAAAACCGGTGAACGCAGAACATACTTAGTTAACTTAAGCAAACACATTTTAGTTCAGGAAAACGATTTCGTTAAAGCTGGTGAGTCATTATCTGATGGTGCAGTAGCTCCAAGTGATATTTTAGCAATCAAAGGACCTACAGCAGTTCAGGAATATCTTGTAAATGAAATCCAGGAGGTTTACCGTTTACAGGGTCAGAAATTAAATGACAAACACTTTGAAGTTATCGTACGTCAAATGATGCGTAAAGTAGAGATTGTTGATCCGGGTGATACTATTTTCTTGGAACAACAATTGGTTAACAAAATTGACTTTATGACTGAAAATGATAATATTTTTGGTAAAAAAGTTGTTGTTGATCCGGGTGATAGCGCTGAATTAAAACGTGGCCAGATTATTACATCACGTAAATTACGTGACGAAAACTCAGTATTAAAACGTAAAGACTTGAAATTAGTTGAAGCACGTGATGCTGTACCGGCAACTGCAGAAAGTATGTTACAAGGTATTACAAGAGCATCGTTACAAACTAGCTCATGGATATCTGCAGCATCTTTCCAGGAAACAACCAAAGTATTAAACGAAGCAGCTGTAAACGGAAAAGTAGATACCTTAAATGGATTAAAAGAAAACGTAATTGTTGGACATTTAATTCCTGCAGGTACAGGTTTACGCCAATACGAAAAGTTAGTAGTTGGCAGTAAAGAAGAGTACGAGCGTTTAATGGCCAGCAAAGCAGAAGCAGAGCAAGAAGCCTAAGATTAATTCTTATCAGAAAATAAAAAAGCCCTCACAGAAATGTGGGGGTTTTTTGTTATATTAGAGAAAATTTAAACTTATGAAAAAAATCTTTACAATCATCTTATTAGTGCAATCTTTTGTAACTATGGCTCAATGGACAGTAGGAGCAGCAATACCTATTAATCGAACACAACATGGTTTGGTTGCGCACCCAAATGGCAATATATATTTATTTAATGGTTATGATGGTGTAGGAGCTGAGGTAAATACAATGTATATTTATAATATAACAGCTAATACATGGACTGTTGGACCTAGCACGCCTTTTGCATCAAGGGGCGTTTCCTATTGTTTAGGAACTGATAACAATGTTTATTGTTTAGGTGGTGCCTCTAATCAAAACTCATTTGCCAGATATAACCCTGCACTAAATACTTGGTCAACTATGGCTACTTGCCCAAGCGGTGCTTGGGAAGGGTCGATGGTGAGTTACAATAATAAAATTTATTTAACCGGTGGTGAACCTAATGAAAGTTTATTACGTATTTATGATATAGCAACAAATACATGGACATCGGGTGCTAATTTAATTAATGGTGTAAAGGGACATAAGGTAGTTTCAACCAATAATGGTTTTTTATATGTGGTAGGTGGTATGAATTCGGGCTATACTCCGGTAAATTTTGTTCAGCGTTATAATATAACCGCCAATACTTGGTCGGTAGTTAGTAATGTCCCAACTACAAAAACGCAATCGGGTGTTACTGTTGGTCCTGACGGAAGAATTTATGTAATTGGAGGCAAAGGAGCTGGCGGTAATAATGCTGGACCATTTTTTTCTAATGTAAATATTTATAATCCTTCTTGTAATACATGGACGTTGGGAACTCCTCACCCTATAGCACATGGAGAATTAGCCGCCGTTAGCACAAGTAGTGCAATTTATGCTATGGGGGGTACATCAGGTACAGGGTTAAATATTAACTATTATTTACCAGTTGTACCAGGTAGTGCCTCAATTCCTACTTTGGTAATTAGTTCAGCTTCATTAACAGCATGTTCAGGTTCATCAGTAACAATTTCAGTAAGTGGAGCTACAAATTACACATGGAGTACAGGTGCAACAACTAATTCAATTGTAGTTTCTCCAACAGTTAATACAACATACACCGTAACTGGCAGCACAGCCGGTTGTGTTAGTGTTAATTCACCAACTTCATTAGTTACTTTGGCAATCTCGCCAACTATAACTGTAAACAATGGTGCTATTTGTTCCGGCAATTCATTTACCATTACACCAAGTGGTGCTTCTACTTACACTTACAGTGGAGGTTCTGCTGTTGTTAGTCCGACTTCAACTGCTTCTTATACTGTTACTGGTACTAATACAGTGGGTTGCGTTGGCTCTGCTATAAGTAATGTCACTGTTAACATGGCTCCAAGTGTTTCAATTACTGGTAGCAATTCTATTTGTACTGGTAATTCTGCTAGTTTAACAGCTTCTGGTTCAACAAGCTATACTTGGAATACCGGTGCTACAAGTGCTTCAATTGTTGTTACTCCAACAGCTAATGCTACTTATACTGCTTCATCAACAGGTACAAATGGTTGTACCGGTATGGCAATGACAACTGTAACAGTTAATGCTCTTCCTACTGTAAGTGCAGTAAGCAGTAACACTAGCTTTATTTGTGTTGGTAGCACTGCTACTTTAACAGCAACCGGTGCTAGTTCTTATATTTGGAATACAACCGCTACAACTGCTGTTATTGCAGTTAGCCCAACTACAACTACAAGTTATACCGTAACAGGTACTAACGCTCAAGGCTGTTCAGCTAATGCAGTTATTTCACAATCAGTATCTACTTGTACTGGGATCAATTCTAACATCACAAATCTAACTTCTAACTTAATTGTATATCCAAACCCAACAAATTCAGTTATTAATGTTGAGTTTTTAGTTTTTAATAATGAGCCTTACACCATTGAACTATTTAATATTATTGGTCAACTGTTGTTTAGAGAAACAGTAACTACTAAAAACTTAACACTAAAAACTGATAACTTACAAAAGGGTGTTTATTTTGTTAAAGCTACAGTTGATGGTAAAACCAAAACAGTAAAGATTGTAAAAGAGTAATCTTGAGATAATTAAATTTAAAAGCCCTCACAGAAATGTGGGGGCTTTTTGTTTTAGTTATATATGAATAGCTAACAATTGTCATATGTTAGTCTGAGTAAAATCATTAACCCCATTTAAGTTGTCAGGTAACTTTGTGGAGTCAAAAAAACTACTTTAATTAAACAGTATTAATACAATAAACTAATGAAAAAATTATTAGCCCTAATCTTTTGTAGTCTATTATCTACTTCAATTTTCTCACAAGTTCCTTCTTATGTGCCAACCTCAAGGCTGCAAGCATGGTGGTCTTTTTCAGGTAACGCTAATGATTTAAGTGGTAACAATTATCATGGAACAGTTCATGGCGCAACACTAACAACTGACCGTCATAATAATAGTAATAGTGCCTATTATTTTGATGGAAACGATTGGATAGACATTGGCGATATTGATTCTTTAAATCCTCGTTTGCATAGTATGACGGTATCTGCTTGGGTAAAAACTACTTCAGCATATTGCCGAATATACTCTAAAGGATCTCATGGCGGATCCCAACCTGGATACGCAATTATGTTTTATCCTGGAGCTGGAGGTAAAAATGCGGTGATCTTTAGTCCGGGTGGCCATGAACATAATGCAGACCGCTCAAATTCACCAAATAATGACGACACATGGCATATGGTTACAGGTGTTTACAATAGAGATGGCAATATTCAATTATATATTGATGGAGTATTGCAGACTTTATCCTATCCTATAAGCCACGATGCTACTGTTGATATAGCAGCAAATACATATAATGCTACCATCGGTGCTTCGTATTGCGATAATTGGGTACCAAATGTTATAAATGAATTTTTTGTAGGGAAAATTGATGAAGTTGGTGTATGGAGGCGAGCTTTGACACAATGCGAGATCACGCAGTTATATAATGAGAGTTTGTTCCCTGCAATTACGGTTAACAATGGAAGTATATGTCAAGGACAAAGCTTTACTATAACACCGAGTGGTGCAAGTACCTATACAATTCAGGGTGGAAATTCTGTAGTTAGCCCTACAACAAGCTCAACTTACACTGTTATTGGTACAAACTCGTTAGGTTGTGTAGTTCCTGGTTTTGCTACATCAAGCGTCACAGTTAATGCATTGCCAAATATTTCTGTAAATAGTGGTAGTTTTTGCACAGGCAATAGTTTTACTATCGTTCCAAATGGAGCTAATACATATACAATTCAAGGTGGTAGTGCAGTTGTAAGTCCTACAGTAAATACCAGTTATACGGTTGTAGGTACTAGCACCGCAGGTTGTATAAGCGCCAATACAGCAACCAGTAATGTTACAGTTAATATAACGCCAACAGTTTCGGTTAACAGCGGCACAATCTGTAGCGGTAATACGTTTACCATTATTCCATCTGGAGCAAACACTTATACTATACAAGGAGGTAGCGCTAATGTTACACCAAGCGCTAATGCAAGTTATACAGTTATTGGTACAAGTTCACTTGGTTGTATAAGTGCCAATACAGCAACCAGTAATATTACAGTTAATATAACGCCAACCGTTGTAGTTAATAGCGGTACAATCTGCAGCGGTAACACATTTACCATTATACCAAGTGGAGCAAGCACTTATACTATTCAAGGTGGTAGTGCTAGCGTTACACCAAGCGCTAATGCAAGTTACACTGTTATTGGAACGAGTTCACTGGGTTGTGTAAGTGCCAATACAGCAACCAGTAATGTTACAGTTAATACAACACCAACTGTGTCAGTTAACAGTGGCACAATCTGCAGTGGTAACACATTTACCATTATACCAAGTGGAGCAAGCACTTATACTATTCAAGGTGGCACAAACACAGTTACACCATTAAGCAATGCAAGTTATACAGTTAAAGGAACAAGCACTGTAGGATGTTTAAGTGCTAATACTGCAACAAGTAATGTTATAGTTAATACAACACCAAATGTATCAGTTAACAGTGGCACAATCTGCAGCGGTAACACATTTATCATCATTCCATCTGGAGCAAACACTTATACTATACAAGGAGGTAGTGCTAATGTTACACCAAGCGCTAATGCAAGTTATACGGTTATTGGAACGAGTTCACTAGGTTGTGTAAGTGCCAATACTGCAACAAGTAATGTTACAGTTAATACAAACCCAACTGTTGTAGTTAATAGCGGTACAATTTGTAGCGGTAACACGTTTACAATTGTTCCAAGCGGAGCAAGCACTTATACCATTCAAGGCGGTAGTGCAAATGTTACACCAACTGCTAATGCGAGTTATACAGTAATTGGCACAAGTTCACTGGGTTGTGTGAGTGCCAATACTGCAACTAGTAACGTTACTGTTAATTCAGTGCCAACAATCTTTGTTAACAGCGGTGCAATCTGTTCGGGCAATTCATTTACAATCTTTCCAAGCGGTGCTTCAACTTACACATACAGTGGCGGCTCTGCTGTTGTTAGTCCAACTGCAACTGCTGCTTATACTGTTACAGGTACTAACACAGTAGGCTGTAATGGTTCTGCTGTAAGCAACGTTACAGTTAATGCTCTTCCAACAGTAAATGCTGCAAGCAGTAACACTGCCTTTATTTGCGTTGGCAGCAGTGCAACCTTAACAGCTTCAGGAGCTAATACTTATGTTTGGAACACTACAGCTACAACAGCCGTTATTGCAATTAGCCCAACTACAACAACAAGTTATACCGTAACAGGTACTAATGCTGCAGGTTGTTCAGCTAATGCAGTAATTACTCAATCTGTGTCTACTTGTACAGGTATCAATTCCAACTTCTTAAATCCAAATTCTAACTTTATCGTGTATCCAAACCCAAGTAGTGGTGTCTTTAATGTACAGTTAGAGACTTCGACTCCGCTCAGTCCTACAACGATTGAGGTAACAGATGCGCTAGGCCGCGTTATTTTAACTGACAATGTTAATGCCGGAGTTTACGAATTAAACTTAGGTAACAATGTAAATGGTATATATTTTATTAAAGCAACTTTTGATGGTAAAACCAACACAGTGAAGATTGTCAAAGAATAATCTTTAGATAAATAAATTTAAAAGCCCTAACAGTAACGATAGATATCTGGATGTGAGGGTTTTTAGTTCAATAAAAGGTAATCAGATAAAAGCTATATTAACATTTTAACGGCTTAGATTTAAATTTTCAATTTATAATAAACATCCTAGTCAAGTTTTGGTTAGTGTGTATGTCAATAAATTATCCACTGAAAGTTAAATGAAATTTAAACTTTTAATTGTTTTCTATAATAAATAAGGGTTATCCATTGTATTTCAGTTAATTTATACCGGTATTCGAATTAGCACATTATCATTATTTTAATTATTTCATCACTTTTATCCAATAAAACAATTTTTTATTCTATTTTTGAATAATTAACAATCTAAAAATCCAAAAATAAAAACATGAAGAAAAATTGCAAATTATTAGCAACTTTTTTGATTTCATCATCAATTAGTTTTCTCGAAGCGCAATGTCCTATACCAACCAGTGTAACAGCCTTACCTTCATCAATATGTGCTGGGCAATCAACTACATTAAATGCAACAGCTGCTGGTGCTTCAATAGGATGGTACAATGTTCCAACAGGTGGTACATTGCTTGGAACTAGTGCAAGTGGAGCAAATATTGCTTTTACGCCAACCACTACAACAACCTATTATGCTGGATCTTTTAGCACAACAATAGGTGGTCAGACATTTAATTTCAGCGGAGCAATCCAAAATTTTACCGTGCCTGCTGGTATTACTTCGTTAACGATAATAACTAGAGGGGCTCAAGGTGGTGGGTCAACTCAATGGGGGGCTACTGCTGGAGGAAATGGGGCAATTATACAAGGAAACTTTACTGTTACACCCGGACAAGTTTTGCGAGTACTAGTTGGTGGGCAGGGTGCAACTGCTCAGAATGTTGGTGGTGGTGGTGGTGGTTCATTTGTTTGGGATAATGCAACCAATGCATTATTTAGCGCCGCAGGCGGTGGCGGCGGTGCAGGAACAAATTGGATTAATAGCACAGGGATTATTGGTGTTAGTGCCGTTACAGGAACTAATGCTACCAATGGTTTAACCGTTACAAATGGAGCAGGTACTGCAGGGAATGGGGGTACAATACCGAGTGGATACACCTATTATGCAAGTGGAGGAGCTGGTTGGCTAACAAATGGAAATAATGGAACAACAGCTGGTTGTACTTTTAATTCAACTGGCGGAACAAGACCACTTTTAGGTGGCATGGGCGGTATTGGTGGTGGAAACGCAGGTACTGCTGCAAATGGAGGATTTGGCGGCGGCGGCGGCGGCAATGCACGTTGTGGTGCAGTAGGCGGTGGTGGCGGTGGAGGCTACAGTGGTGGAGGTGCCGGAGCTGAGAATAGCACAAATGATTTTCCGGCAGGTGGCGGTGGTGCTTCTTATAATATAGGCACTAGTCAAATAAATACCGTTGGAAATACTGGTAATGGTGTTGTTACATTTTCTTGGAATCCAATTACTTGTACATCTGCTTCCAGAACACCAGTTACAGTGACTGTAAATGCTTTACCAACAGTTTCAGTTACAAGTGGTGCTGTTTGTCCTGGCTCATCATTTACCATGACTCCGAGTGGTGCAAGCACATATACATTTAGTAGTGGATCGGCAGTTGTGAGTCCAACAACCCCAACAAATTATAGTGTTACCGGTACAAGTGCATTTGGTTGTGTAAGTTCAAATACAGCTGTAAGTACAGTTTCCATCAATGCGGTACCAACGGTAACGGTTAATAGCGGTACCATTTGTTCAGGCTCAACATTTACCATAGTTCCAAGTGGCGCAAGTACCTATACCATTCAAGGTGGAAGTGCTGTTGTTACTCCAACAGCTAATGCAAGTTACACAGTTATAGGTACGAATACAGCTGGTTGTATAAGTGCTAATACTGCTACCAGTAATGTTACAGTTAACGCTATTCCTAGCTTAAGTGTTACGGGCAATACAATAATTTGTGGTACAGGAACGAATGTATTAAATGCAAGTGGCGCAAATACATACAGCTGGAACACAGGCGCAACAACCAGTTCTATTAGTATTTCTCCAACTGTAACAACAAACTATACAGTAATTGGTACTTTTTCACTAACGGGTTGTGCAGTATCTACAACTCTCGCTCAAAACGTAGGACTTATTCCATCAGTTACTGCAGCAAGCAGCAATACTGATTTTATTTGTTCCGGAAGCACTGCAACTTTAACAGCCGCAGGCGCTAATACTTATGTTTGGAATACAACTGCTACAACTGCTGTTATTGCAGTTAGCCCAACTACAACTACAAGTTATACCGTAACTGGTGCTAACGCTGCAGGATGTTCAGCTAATGCAGTTATTACTCAATCTGTGTCTACTTGTACAGGTATCAATTCCAACTTCTTAAATCCAGATTCTAACTTTATCGTGTATCCAAACCCAAGTAATGGTATTTTTAATGTACAATTAGAAAATGCTGCTACAATTGAAGTAACTGATGTTTTAGGAAAAGTGATATTAACAGAGAAAGTTAATGCCGGTAACAACCAATTAAATATAAGTAATAATGTACATGGTGTTTATTTTGTTAAAGCAATAATTGAAGGCAAAACCAAAACACTAAAGATTGTCAAAGAATAATCTTTAGATAAATAAATTTAAAAGCCCTCACAGAAATGTGGGGGTTTTTTGTTTCATGTTTAATAAGTAGCTATCTTATTTCGAATATACTTTTTCGCCGTTAACATATGTAGCAATTACTTTGGTTTTTAGTACATCGTTAATTGGGCATTTTATTATGTTTCTGTCCAACACTATAAAATCAGCAAATTTATTTTTTTCTATACTTCCTTTTTCGTTTTCTTCAAAATTAGCCCAGGCACCCCAAATCGTCATTCCTCTTAATGTTTCTTCTCGAGTTAAGCCATTTTCTATTTGAAATCCTTTTTCAGGAAAATAGTTTGAATCTTTTCTGGCAACTGCTGCATAAAATGTTTTAAAAGGCGAAATGTCTTCTACAGGAAAATCGGTGCCAAGCGCAACAATTCCACTTGCTTTTAAAAGGTCCTGATAGGTGTAGGCCGTTTTGACTCTATCATTTCCTAATCTATCTTTTGCCCAATACATATCGCTAGTAGCATGGGTTGGTTGTACTGAAGGTATGACCCATTTAAATTTTTTAAGATCGCTTGGATGAATGATTTGTGCATGCTCTATACGCCAACGTTTATGTTGTGATTTTGTTTTATAGTTTTCAGATCCATAATTCTCCTGTGCAGCCTTCTCATAAATGTCAAGTAATAAGCGGGCAGCCGAATCGCCTATGCAATGGGTATTCATTTGAAAACCTTTTTTAACTAATAATTTGGCGTAGTCCTCAAAATGCTTTGGCGTGTTTAATAAAAAACCTTTCCAGTTTTTTTGGTCGTGATAATTTTCAAGTAAGCAGGCGCCTCTTGAGCCCAGTGCTCCATCAGCATAAAATTTAAAGGAACGCACATTTAATCTCTCTGTTTTATAAGGGCCTTTATCAAGATAATAAGCAAAGTTACTTGAATCGTCGCTTAACATCGCATAAACTCTCATCTTAAGTTCCTTATCTTTTTGTAAGGCATCAATTACATCAATGTCTTTTTTCAATAATCCGGCGTCATCAACAGTTGTAATACCTACTTCAAAACAGTTTTTTTGAGCAGCAAGCAATGCTTGTTTTAGTAGTTCCGGCGATAGTTTTGGAATCTTTGCACTAACCAAGTCTAATGCATTATCAATTAAAACACCAGTTAAGGCTCCGTTTTTAGTTAACAAGTCTCCACCGTTAATTTTTGTGTTTAGTGTAATACCAGCACGCTTTAAAGCTTCTGAATTAGCCAACGCAGCATGGCCATCTACACGGGTTAAAAAAACCGGTGTAGTAGGGTAGAGGGAGTCTACTATTTTTTTATCCGGAAACTCTTTAATGTCCCAATCGTTTTGATCCCAGCCTCTGCCAATGATCCAGTCATTTTGATTAAACGAATTTGAAACAGCATCTCCATCATGTACTTTAGTAAAAGAGGTAACGCGTTCAATAACTTCTTTAAAAGATTTGGTTCCTGTTAAATCAATCTTTTGTAAACCTAATCCATAACCAACAAAATGGCAGTGCGAATCAATGAATCCCGGAAATACAGACTGCCCATTCATATTTTCTGTAACTTTAGCAGAATACGTTTTACTAATATAGTCACTTGTACCCGTTTCAATTATTTTACCGTCTTTAATTGCCATGGCCTCAGTTATAGTGAAAGCCGAGTCTACTGTGTAAATAACCGCATTGGTTATAATTAGATCTGCCGGTAAAGTTTCACGTTTACAGGAACTAACCATGATTAGGAGTGTAGCTATGAAAATGATATGTTTAATCATAGCTTAAAGATAAAAGTAAATTATTCATCTTATCAACCTAAATGAATAAAGTATAGCCCTTTGAAGTGTTTAATTGTGTACTTTTGTTTTTAAACATGCACAAATCAGGATTTGTAAATATAATCGGTTGCCCTAACGTAGGTAAATCAACTTTAATGAATGCCTTGGTAGGCGAAAAACTAAGCATTATTACATCTAAAGCCCAAACAACGCGTCATCGCATAATGGGTATTGTGAGTGGTGATGATTATCAAATTGTGTTTAGTGATACACCCGGCATCATAAAACCATTATATAAGTTGCAGGAAAAAATGATGCAATTTGTAGTTACTGCCTTTAGTGATGCTGACGTTTTTTTATTGATTACCGATGTGTTTGAAGATATTAAGTTAGATGAGAGTTACATTGAGAAACTTAAAAAAACAACAACACCTGTTTTAATCTTAATAAACAAGTTGGATATTTCTACTCAGGAAAAGATAGAGGAGAAGGTTCAAGAATGGCATGCAAAGCTGCCCAATGCAGAAATACTGCCTATTTCTGCCTTAAACAAATTTAACCTGGATTTAGTTATTTCTAAAATCATAAAACTGTTGCCGGCTAATGAAGCTTATTATGATAAAGCCGAATTAACGGACAAGCCTGAACGTTTTTTTGTTTGCGAAATTATCCGTGAAAAAATATTACTGAATTACAAAAAGGAAATACCATATAGTGTAGAAGTAATAACCAATAGCTTTAAGGATGAAGGAACCATCATTAAAATTCAATCAGATATTTTAGTTGAACGAGATAGTCAGAAAGGCATCATCATTGGAAACAAAGGCGCTGCCTTAAAGCGTGTTGGCACCGATGCAAGAAAAGACCTTGAAGCTTTTTTCGGAAAAAAAGTGTTCTTAGAATTATTCGTTAAAGTTGATAAAGACTGGAGAGGTAATGAAAAACGTTTAAGTCAGTTTGGTTATTAAAACCAAACTTTAAACGATTAATTACAAGCTCCAATAAGTTAAGCCTTTCATTTTACCACGGTACATTCCCTTTACATCAACTAACACACCTTTAGTGGAAAGTATACTCTTAAAATATTTCTCATCTAAGGCTTTATATTCTTTATGATTAACGGCAACAATAATACCATCGTAACCTTTTGCCAGTTTGTTTAAACCAAAGCCGTATTCATGTTTTAGTTCATCTGAATCTGCATGTGGGTCAACTATTTCAACTTTAACGCCAAAACTTTTTAATTCCTTAACAATATCAGCTACTTTACTATTTCTAATGTCGCTAACATCTTCTTTAAACGTTGCGCCCATTACTAATACTTTTGATTTAGAAATATTTTTACCGGCAGCAATTATTTTTTTAACGATGTTTTTGGCAACATAAAAACCCATGCTATCATTCACATAACGTCCACTATTAATTACACGGGCATGATAACCTAAACTCTCCGCTTTGTGTGTTAAATAGTATGGATCCACACCAATACAGTGGCCGCCTACAAGTCCAGGGAAAAATTTAAGGAAGTTCCATTTAGTACCGGCTGCTTCAAGCACATCAAATGTATTAATGTTCATTTTATTAAAGATGATGGATAATTCATTCATCAAAGCGATATTTACATCCCTCTGAGTGTTTTCAATAATTTTTGCTGCCTCAGCCACTTTAATAGAAGAGGCTTTGTGAGTACCAGGCTCAACAATGATTTCGTATACTTTACTGATTTCTTCTAAACTTTCTTTATCGCAACCACTTACAATTTTTAGAATTTTGGTAATGGTATGTTCTTTGTCACCCGGATTAATACGTTCAGGAGAATAACCAACTTTAAAATCTTTAGTCATTTTAAGTTTAGATAATTGCTCTAATACCGGCACGCAATCATCCTCAGTACAACCAGGATAAACAGTTGATTCGTAAACAACATAATCACCTTTCTTAAGCACTTTACCAACGGTTGTGCTGGCTCCAATAAGTGGTTTTAAATCAGGTAAATTATGCTCATCAATTGGAGTTGGAACAGCAACTATAAAGAAATTGGCTTTTTTAAGATCTTCCAACTTATGAGTAAATACGATATCAGAATTTTTAAAATCTGCTTTTGATAATTCATTGCTAGGGTCAATCCCTTTTTTCATCAAATTTACACGAGCTTCATTGATATCAAATCCAATAACCTTTACTTTTTTAGCAAAAGCCAATGCGATTGGTAAACCAACATAACCCAATCCAATAACGGCAATTGTTGCTTCCTTCTTTAAAACTTTAGAATATATTCCCATAACTTATTTTGTTTTTAAAACCTCTGATGGTCTTAATTTGTAAATTCTTTCAATGATGTCAACTACTTTTAAGCCTTCCAAGGCATTTGTAGTAATTTTATTTTTACCTGTTAACGTATCTACAACATTTTCAATAACGTTGTGATGATTGTTAGCTGAGCCTTTATAAGCTCCATAATCATTAGCAGGATTCGTTTCTGCTAATACAGGCATTGTATAATCTTTAATGTTACATGTTTCAATTTGATCCATGTATTGACCTCCAACTTTGATGCTTCCTTTACTTCCAATTACCGTTAACGATGATTCTAAATTTTTCTCCCAAACAGCTGTACTGTAATTAATACTACCCATACCACCGTTTACAAAATCAAAACTTACAAACCCACTGTCTTCAAATGCAGTTGTTTTTTGATGATTGAAATCTGCAAACTTTGCTTGAATATTAGTGATATCACCAAATATCCAATACATAATATCTACCCAGTGACTGAATTGTGTAAAGAGTGTTCCTCCATCCAAATCCTCTGTACCTTTCCAGTTTCCCGGTTTATAGTAACGCTCGTCTCTGTTCCAATAGCAGTTTAACTGAACCATGTAAACATCGCCAATAATCTTTTGATCAATTACCTCTTTTAACCAAACACTAGGTGGACTATATCTGTTTTGCATTACACAAAAAACAGTTTTATGTTGATGCAATGCTTCGTAAATTAGTTTTTCACAATCTGATTTAGACAGGGCCATTGGTTTTTCTACCACCACATTTTTGCCACTTTTTAGTGCTTTGTTGCTGTGCTCAAAATGTAAACCGTTAGGCGTACATACATTGATAACTTCTACTTCCGGATGAGCAGATAACAATTCGTCAATAGAATTATAAAAGTGTTCTTTAAGATTATCTAAACCTAATTGTTCCTTGCTGGCGATATCACAAACTGCAACTAACTCGCAATCCGGATTTCTCCTAACCATCTCTGCGTGGCGCTTTCCAATATGACCTTGTCCTACGACTGCAAATTTTATTTTTTTCATTATGAAATTCTTTCTACTCGGTTATTTTTTAACTGATATGTTTGTCCACTTTCAGAACAAACAGCCTGTCCGTTGGCATCAAATACAAGCTTTTGCCCATATTCACTCATCCAACCTGTTTGGCGGGCTGGGTTTCCAACCAATAAGGCATAGTCCGGAACATGTTTTGTAACTACGGCACCTGCACCAATAAACGAAAATTTCCCAATATCATGCCCACAAACAATTGTAGCATTAGCACCAATAGAAGCACCTTTGCCTACATGTGTTTTAGCGTATTGGTTTTTACGGTTAACCGCACTACGGGGGTTTATTACATTTGTAAACACCATACTTGGTCCAAGGAAAACATCGTCTTCGCATGTTACGCCGGTATAAATGGAAACATTATTTTGAACTTTAACATTATTCCCTAGGGTCACTTCGGGCGATACAACTACATTTTGCCCAAGATTACAATTGTTTCCAAGCACACAGTTTGGCATAATATGACTAAAATGCCAGATTTTAGTGCCACTGCCAATTACACAGCCTTCATCAACAACAGCTGTAGGGTGAACAAAGTAGTTTTTAGTTTCCATGTTAAAAAAGTCTGTAAATATAACAAAATAGCCTATTTAACAATCAAAATTTGACGAAATAAACCTAAAAAAATTGCGTTATTATTAATTATATTTATCGGCTACAAATTTGTTATCATTTAGTTACCCGTATAAAACAAAACACTCAAAAAACTATGAATTTTAAAAAATTTCTTCCTTACATCGCAGCTATAGTGATTTTTGCTGTAATAACACTTATTTACTTTAAACCTATGCTAAGTGGCAAGGAATTAAAGCAGGGTGATATTGACCGACACAAGGTAATGAGTAAAGAAATTGTTGACTACAGGACTACCAAAAAAGCAGAACCATTATGGACGAATAGTATGTTTGGAGGTATGCCGGCATATTTAATATCAACGATATACCCGAATAATTTTATTGGAAAATTGGATAACGCATTTAAGTTATTCATACCATTACCGGCAGGCTACGTTTTTTTATACTTTTTAGGCTTTTTCATTTTATTACTGTGTTTGGATGTAGACCCATGGCTCGCAATAATAGGTGCTATTGCTTACGGTTTAAGTTCCTATTTTTTAATTATTCTGGAAGCCGGCCATAACAGTAAAGCTAACGCTATTGGTTATTTACCGGCATTACTCGGAGGATTCATTTTGCTCTTTAGAGGAAAACAGTGGATAGGCTTTGCTTTAATAACCTTGTTTACTTGTATGGAGATTAACTGTAACCACTTTCAGATAACTTATTACGGCTACATTTTAATTGGAGTTGTTTCAATAGGTTATTTGATTCAACTTTTAAAGGCTAAAAAGAATTCGGTAATCATTTCTGCTTTAATATTCGGATCGCTTGGAACATTCATCGGAATTTTGCCAAATTCCTCTATGATTTTAACTACAATTGAATATGGTAAATACAGTACGCGTGGTAAAACAGAACTTACTATTGATGCTGATTTAAAAAGCAATAAAAACAACATCACCACTGGTCTGGATAAAAATTATGCTACCCAATGGAGTTATGGAATAGGGGAGACCTTTACTTTTTTAATACCTGATTTTAAGGGTGGTGCAAGTAGTGCAATTGGACAGGCCTATCCGGATGCACTTAAAAAAACCGGTCCTGATTACAAAGATGCCGTAGCTAACAGCAATGCCTATTTTGGTGATCAGCCTTTTACAAGTGGTCCGGTTTATATTGGTGCGATTCTTATCTTTTTATGTTTTTTAGGTATGTTCATCGTTAAAAATCCTATAAAATGGCCTTTGTTTATAGCCACAATATTAACTATAGCCTTAAGCTGGGGAAGTAACTTTATGGGTTTAACTAATTTCTTTATGGATTTTGTTCCGGGATATAATAAATTCCGTGCAGTTTCTATGATACTTATTGTTGCAGAGCTTACCTTACCCTTGTTAGCCTTGTTAGCTTTAAATGATTTAATAAAATTTAAAGATATAAATGAAGCCATTCAGTTACGGTTAATTAAGAAAACTGTTAAACTAAAGACCTTATTATTCATTAGTGTTGGCGTAATTGGAGGTATTTGTGCTATTGGTTACATCGCACCATCTGCTATTAACACATTTAGCGCACACAATGAGGCAGAAATTATGATTAGTCAATACGTACAAGGTGGTAATCCTGAATCACAGGTTAGACCTTACGTTACTGATTTAATGCCACAATTGGAAAAAGCCAGAATGGAAATATTTAAAAGCGATGCTATTCGTTCGCTCGTTTTTATATTATTGGCTTTTGGTGCAATTTACTTTTATTTAACCGGCAAGTTAAAAAAGGAAATACTATTTGCTGCCATTGGTATTTTCGTGTTAATTGATTTATGGTCGGTTGGAACGCGTTACCTGAATGATAAATCATTTATTACTAAACAAGAAAATCAACAAAACATGCAGGCTAAATCACTTGCTGATGCTGAAATTTTAAAAGATAAAACACTTGGGTATCGTGTATTGAATTTAACTTTAAATACCTTTAATGATGCTCAAACTTCCTATTATCACAAATCAATAGGAGGCTATCATGGTGCAAAATTAAAAAGATATCAGGAGTTAATCGATTTCCAATTAATGCCTAATAACGGAGGTGGCGAAATTGGGTTGTTTAGACAAAATGCTGGAAAAGCATTTGCCAGTGATAGTGCCATCAATGTTTTAATGGCGCAATTAAACGTAATTAATATGCTTAACACTAAGTATTTTATTATACCGGGTGGGGGAGAACAAAGAACAGAAATCCCATTGGAGAATAAACAAGCAAATGGGGCAGCATGGTTTGTAAAAGAATTGAAATTTGTAAGCAGCGCCGATAGCGAAATAGTATCTTTAGGTAAAATAAACACTAAAACTACTGCAGTAGTAAATGAAAAATTTAGAACTGAACTTGGTTTAAAAAATACTTATTCAGGGGATGGCACCATAAATTTAACTGCTTATGAACCAAATGAATTAACGTATGAGTGTAATAGCGGCTCCGATAATTTTATTGTGTTTTCTGAGATTTATTATCCAAAAGGTTGGAATGCATATGTTAACGGTACCATTATCCCACATGCACAAGTCAATTATGTTTTAAGAGGCTTGCCAATTATGGCTGGTAAATCTACAATAGTATTTAAGTTTGAGCCAACTGCTTACCACAAAGGAAACACCTACGCGCTAATAGGCTCTATTCTTGTACTTTTGGTGATAGGTGTTGCCTTATTTATGCATAAAAAGAACAGTGTTATTGTTAGTTAAATTTAGGAATTGTTTAAACTAATTTGCATTTGTATTAAAAGATTAAAACTAATTTTAAGGTAGAAATTTAAAAACTAAAAACAATGGCATTAGAATTTACAGACGCTAACTTTGAAGAGTTAGTTTTAAAAAGCGACAAACCGGTATTGGTTGATTTTTGGGCAGAGTGGTGTGGCCCTTGCCGTATGGTAGGACCAGTAGTTGAAGAAATGGCAAAAGAATACGATGGTAAAGCTTTAGTTGGAAAAGTAAACGTAGATTTAAACTCCAACATTAGCGCTAATTATGGTATTAGAAATATCCCTACCATTTTGTATTTCAAAAATGGTCAGGTAGTTGATAAGCAAGTGGGAGTTGTTCCAAAAGCAACATTAGCAGGGAAGTTAGACGCTCAACTATAATTGAAATTTAAGGATATTAAAAAGCAACCAAATTGGTTGCTTTTTTTTGTATTCTACTTAAGCTCGCAAAACTGATTATAGTTTTAGTTTTCTGATTTTATCTGAATCAAGGATGGTTATGTTACTTCCTTTAATTTCAACTAGTTTATCCTCCTTAAACTCACTTAACGTACGAATCAGTGATTCGGTAGCAGTTCCAACTATATTAGCCAAGTCTTCTCTGGCAATAGAAATAGTAAATGTAGGTTCGTTTGTCTTTTTATAACGATCTTCTAATAGAATTAAAGCTTCTGCGGTACGTTTTCTAACTGAACTGTATGCCAGTTTAATTAATTGTTCTTCTTTATCTAACACATCGTTACTAAGCATTTTAATAAAACGCTTCATAACCGAAGTATTATTATAAACCAAGTTGTAAAAATCCTCCTTAGGAATACAAATTACCTCACAGTCTTCCATGCATTCAACTGTTTCTTTGTAGTCTGTATTTTCGAGTAAAGTTATGTATCCAAAAAAATCTCCTTCAGCAATCAAATTAATAATAAACTCTTTTCCATACTCATGTAGCTTAACGCTTTTGGCTTTGCCCTTACTTAAAAAGTACAAATAAGTTGGTGTATTACCTTCACTAAAAATGATTTCTTTCTTTTTATACTTTTTTATTTTTCTTTCGTTAGATAGTTTTTTTAGTTCTTCAAGACTTTTTACTTCATCTAAAAATTTATTTAAACCATCTGAGGTTTTTTCAAATTTACTTTTTACAAGTTCAATTTTTTTAAGCCTACTTTCAACGGCATTCAACAATTCTACATCGTCAAAAGGCTTGGTAATATAGTCGTCTGCACCAAGTTCCATCCCTTTTCTAAAGTCTGTTCTTTCAGTTTTTGCCGTTAAAAAAATAAATGGAATACTTGCAGTTAATTCGTTTTTGCTTAACAAATGAATTACACCATAGCCATCCAAAACAGGCATCATAATATCACAAATAATTAAATCAGGCAAAAGTTTTTGTGCCATCTCAACTCCGGTTTTTCCGTTATCGGCTTGATGTACCTTGTAATTGGCCAGTTCCAGAATTTCAGCTGAATTTTCTCTAACTTCCTGGTTGTCTTCAATTAATAAAATAGTCTTCATTGGCTGGTTTGTTTGGTAGGGTAATATAAAATTTGGTTCCAACATTTAGTTCACTTTCAAAACGGATGGTTCCATTCATTAATTCAACGTATTTGGATACGATGTTTAATCCTAAACCGGTGCCTTGAATGTTAAAGGCATTTTTTCCTCTGTAAAAACGTTCAAATAATTTATGTTGCTCATCTTTAGGAATACCAATTCCTTCATCAGTTACAACTATTTCGATTCCGGAATCGGTAATAGATGTGATTAACGAAATAGTTTTATTTGAATCAGTAAATTTAATGGCGTTGGATAATAAATTAAGGTAAATGTTTTTTACCATTTGTTTATCTAAATACACCTGTGTTTCATTTCCACTAAACTTATCAATAATTTTTTGATTGTCCTTTTTTAACACCTGCACTTCTGCCACACATTCATTATGTAAATCATGTAAATTGAATAAGGCATAATTTGCATAAATTTTACCTTCTTCCAATTTTCCAACCGATAAAAAATCATTTAAAATAAGGGTTAAGTTAGTTACAGAACTTTTTATGCGGTTAATATGCTTTACTCGTTTTTCATCATCTTCTGTTGTAGTATACTTGCTAATTAAGGATGCGGAGGATAAGATTGCGCTTAGTGGGGTTCTGAATTCATGTGAAGCCATCGATACAAACCTTGACTTCATTTCATTTAAATCAATTTCTCGTTGTAACGATGATGCTAGTTTTTGTTTAGATATTTCTAACTCATTCAATGCCTCTTTCAAAATTTTAGTCCTTTCTTCAACTTTCATTTCCAGTTCAGCATTCAAATGCTTAATTTGATTTTCAACCTTTTTACGTTCAGTAATATCTATAATAAAAGCTATTGCAAATAAGTCTGTATCCTTTTTAAAATAGGATAAACTTATCTCAACCGGAAATTCTGTACCATTTGATTTAACAGCAAGCAAATCAATATTTTTACCCATGGCTCTTGAATGGGGATTCTCGTTGAAATGATGGCGGTGTTCAGTGTGTTTTTGTCTTATGCTTTTTGGAATTAAATCTTCCACCTTTAACTGAAGTAATTGTTCATTGGTGTAAAGGAATAGCTTTTCAGAACTTGGATTACAACGTATAATTTTTCCCGAAGAATCAGCAATAATTATTCCTTCAGAGGTATGCGTAAATAACGCATTTAAACTATGCTGCTGAAATTCCAAATCGAACATAAGTTACTTTGTTTCTAGTGTTTAAAACATGACAAATATCAGTTTTTTATTGGTTTATTTAACGAAATAGTTATTAAACAAATGAGTTTTTTATGATAAACCTGCTCATTTTCAGTCTAAACGCTAAAACTGTTACAAAAAGTAAAATATTGACTAACATCATGTTAAAAATTAAGTTTTGTCATAACAATGCCTTATAGACAACCCTAACTTTGTTGTATAAACTTAAACAAATTAATTATGTCAATCGTTAAATCAAATCAATCAAATTATCCATCCATTTTTAATGGCCTATTCGAAAATTTACCATTTTTTGAAAGTGACTTTTTTAATATGCCAAAGTTACCTGCAACTAATGTTAAAGAAACAGAAACTGCGTTTCATTTAGAACTGGCTGTTCCGGGTTTTAAAAAAGAAGATATTAAAGTCAATGTAGAAGAGGATGTATTATCAGTTTCTGCAGAGATTAAAGCAGAAAAAGATGAAAAAAACGAAAAATTCACAAGAAAAGAATTCTCTTACTCATCGTTTAACAGAAAATTTCAATTGCCTAGCAATATCAATAAAGATCAAATTGAAGCAAAATATGAAAACGGTATTTTGAACTTAAAAATCAACAAGCTTGATATCAAAGCTCCTTCAAAAAACACTCAAATCTCAATTCTTTAAAAATAAATAAAATGGAAAAAATCTTGGTTGGCGTTGATTTCTCGGAATCATCAAAAAATGCAGCTGCTTATGCAGTAAAATTTGCTTCATATTTTTCGGCTCAGGTAACATTAATAAATGCATTTTCAATGCCAGTACCATATCCTGAGTCTGGTGTTGTTTTTTCAATTGATGAATATGAGAAGGAAGCTAAAGAAGGTTTATCCAAATTAAAGGCTGAATTGCACAAACAAGTACCACAAATTGACATTCAATTACATGCTAAATTAGGCGAAGGGGAGGATGTAATTAGGGAGGAATTGGAGTCTAATAAATATGATTTAGTTATCCTTGGTATTAACCCTAACGTTGGTGAGTTATATGAATATTTTATTGGAAGCACTGCAACGGCCTTAGCAAGAGATGCTAAAGTGCCTGTTTTAATTGTTCCGAATCACTTGCATTTTTTCAAAATTAAAAAGTTAGGTTATGCTGCTGATTACAACAAAAATTATCAAGATTCACATGTATTGATATTTCTGAAATACTTTACAAAAGTGTTTGAAGCTGAATTGTCTCTTATTAATGTTGTAACTGATAAAGACAAATACACATTGGATATCATTAAACACGAAGAGTATATTAATCAATACCTTGATCAAATTCATCCTAAAACTATTTACTCTTCCAACAAGGATATTGCAGAAGGTTTAATTGATGTAGCTAAGCAAAATAATTTGGACTTATTAGTTACTTCTCCGGCTAAACATCACTACTTCTACGAATGGTATCATGAAAGCAATACAAAAAAATTAGCCTTCCATATCAATATCCCACTTCTTTGTTTACCTTTTGATATGTAATTGACTTTTGTAATGCCACTTACACTATCAAAACAACTAATTCCTAATTTATCAACTGAATTAAAAGCCAAACTAGAAGCTCACGGGCATCTTGTTCAGTTCAGATCCGGTGATGTCTTACTAAGAGAAAGTTCTACAATTAAGTTTATACCTGTTGTTATTAAAGGTAGCCTTAAAGTATCACAGGAAGACGCCGATGGTAATGAACTCTTTCTTTACTACGTAAATGCAGGAGAAAGCTGTGTAATGTCTGTTTTTGGAGGACTTTATCACGACTTAAGCAAAGTTAAAGCCATTGCAGATGAAGATTCTGAAGTGTTGCTAATTCCAGTTCATCAAATAAGAGATTTATTAAGTGAATTTCCTGAATGGCTTGATTTTGTACTTTCTCTTTATCATAAACGATTCGAAGAATTACTAGAAGTTATTAATTCAGTAGCTTTCAAAAAGGTTGATGAACGTTTACTAGAATTACTCAAACAAAAATCTAGTCATACAAATAATCTGATTATTAATATAACTCACGAACAATTAGCTTTAGAACTTGGTACAGCAAGGTCTGTTGTTTCAAGACTTTTAAAAAATATGGAAGATTCCAAACTCCTAACATTAGGCAGAAATAAAATTACGCTTATGTAACTTTTGTGACCAACTTTTGATTTCTGCTACCGTAACTTTGTACTAACAAATTAAATTATATCCTATGTTATTATTCAGAATGCTTTATTCAACCTTTGGAAATAAATGCTCAAGATGCAACGAAGGTGATGTTTTTAAATGCAAAAATCCTTATAACCTAAAGAGGATGTTTGAAATGCATACACACTGCAGTCATTGCGGTTTAAAATATGAAAAAGAAACCAGCTTCTTTTATGGAGCAATGTATGTTTCATATGCTATTTCATCCGGATGGTTTATGATATGGTATGCCTTACAAAATTATCTTCTAAATTGGGATCTGTTAATCTTTGCATTCTTCGTGTCAGGGTTTATTTTGGCTGTATCTCCTTTAACATTAAGATGGTCTAGAATAATCTGGCTAAATTTCTTCTATAAATACAAAAAAGAATTCTCTAAAAAGAACAAATCAACTAACTTTAATACCAGTCAATATGCTTCATAAAATAAAACAACTATTAGGCTTAGAGCCTCCTACAGATTACAAAACCATAATTGCGAACGGTGGTTTAATAATTGATGTTCGTACAAAAGAAGAATACCAACAAGGACATATAAAAGGTTCCATTAACGTCCCATTAAATGTGCTCACGGCAAATCTTTCTAAAATAAAAACAAATAAACCTATTATAACATGTTGTGCGTCTGGAATGAGAAGTGCTAGTGCCAAAAGTATGTTAGTAGCTAAGGGCTATAAGGAAGTTTACAATGGCGGTGGTTGGTATGGTTTACAAAACAAACTTAAATAAAAACGGTATGAAAAATAGATTAACAACAGGTTGGAACTTTATTAGAATTGTATTTACTGCTTTAGGTTTATTTATGGTTGTCCAATCACTTATGGATAAAGAATATTTAAGTAGTTTTCTAGGAGGTTATTTAGCGGTAATGGGATTGCTTGGAGTAGGATGTGCTTCTGGTAGCTGCTATTCAAACGGCAGTTGCAGTTCACGAAATAAATCAGAATTTAACACTGACAAAGAAGTTGTCTATCAGGAAATAAAGTAACATGAAAACCTTTAAAGATTTAATTAGTTCAGACCAATTAACACTGGTTGATTTTTTTGCAGAATGGTGTGGCCCATGTAAAACAATGAAACCTATTTTGGAAGATTTGAAAAGAAAAATTGGCGACAAAGCAACCATCATCAAAATAGATGTGGATAAAAATCAAGATGCCGCTGCTGCCTATTCTATAAGAAGTGTGCCAACTTTAATGCTTTTTAAATCAGGTAAAATCGTCTGGCAGCAGGCGGGAGTGGTATCTTCAACCGACCTGGCTAAAATCATTGAGTCGCACTAAAATAGTAAGGGTGTGTTAAATATCATCTTAATAACTGATTTTTATCAATATTAACCATTTGCATCAGTTGTAATTTAGCGGTATAAACTAATAATTACAATTATGCAAAAACATCACGATTTAGTTCACGAATTTCCTGAACACAGAGAAAAGATCCACGATTTAAAAGTTAATAACCATCATTTCAAAAAATTATTTGATGAATATCATGACTTGGATCATCAAGTTCATAGTATCGAAAGCGGTGCAACTGCAACCACTGACGAGCATTTAAATGAATTACGTTTAAAGCGTGTTCACTTAAAAGATGAATTGTACACAATGCTAACCAAAAACTAGTCAGTTTTTGGTTTTTTTTATTTCATAACAGTTATTTAATTATAATAGTTTTATGCCGGTTTATCAAAAGCAGGGGAAAATACCACATAAGCGACATGTGGTTTTTCGCTCAAATGAGGGTCATTTGTATCATGAAGAACTTTTTGGAACAGAAGGTTTTTCAAGTACATCATCATTATTGTACCATCTTCATCCACCCACAATGGTGAAGGAAATAGGAAAGTCTTTATGGGCAAGACCCGAAGTTGGAATTGATGAAAACCTTAAAGCACTGAGCTTTATGGGCTTTGAAGTAGAACCGGAAGATGATTATTTGCAAAGTCGTAAGGTGTTCTTTTTTAACGATGACATGCAAATTGGCATGGCAGCTCCTTCAAAATCTATGAAGGATTATTTCTTTAAAAATGCCGATTCAGACGAAATGCTTTTCATTCATAAAGGAAGTGGAAGATGTTTGACAGCATATGGTACAGTTGATTTCGCTTATGGTGATTACCTTATTATACCAAGAGGCACTGTATATAAACTGGAGTTTGATTCATCAGAAAATAAAATTCTTTTTGTTGAATCTCATAGCCCAATACGCACTCCTAAACGTTATCGCAATGAATTCGGTCAGCTTTTAGAACATTCGCCTTTTTGCGAGAGAGATTTTAAATTACCTTACAATTTTAAAACGCATGATGAAAAAGGCGATTTTAAAATTATGATTAAAAAAAGAGGGCTTATTTACCCTTACGTTTACGAAACACACCCATTTGACTTAGTTGGATGGGATGGATATGTTTACCCTTATGCCTTTTCAATTTTTGATTTCGAACCAATTACAGGCAGAATACACATGCCGCCACCAATACATCAACAATTTGAAGGACGGAATTTTGTAATATGTTCATTCGTGCCTCGTTTATATGACTATCATCCGGATGCTATCCCTGCTCCATACCACCACAGTAACATTGATGCAGAAGAGATTTTGTACTATGTTGACGGAGATTTTATGAGCAGAAACAATATTAAAGCCGGACAGTTTACATTACATCCTGCAGGTGTTCCTCATGGACCACATCCGGGGGCTATTGAGCGTAGTATTGGTAAAAAAGAAACCAAAGAACTAGCCGTAATGATTGATCCATTTAATCCATTAAAAATAACGGTAGACGCATTAAAGTACGAGGTAAAAGATTATTATAAATCTTGGATTACTAAACCACAACTTGTATAAAATAATTGTATCACGCTTGAGAATAGGACAGTGTGAAACATGAACAAATAATAAACTTAAAAAAATTAAAATATGTCAGTAGCAGATTTAACCAGAGTAAAAAACTTCGATTATAGCGGAGAAAAAGTATTTGAAAAAGCACAGGATTTCTTACCAATAAATGGTACAGATTACGTTGAGCTTTATGTAGGTAATGCTAAGCAAGCGGCGCACTTTTACAAAACAGCATTTGGATTTCAGGAACTTGCTTATGCAGGATTAGAAACCGGTTCAAGAGATCGCGTTTCTTATGTTTTAGTTCAAGATAAAATTCGTTTAGTATTAACTTCTCCTTTTGATCCTAACAGCGAAATATCTCATCATATTCGCTTACATGGTGATGGCGTTAAAGTTATTGCCTTATGGGTAGATGATGCTCGTAAAGCATATGAAGAAACAACTAAACGTGGCGCTAAGTCTTTTCTAGAGCCTACAGTTACAAAGGATGAACATGGTGAAATAGTGCGTGCAGGTATTCATACCTATGGCGAAACAGTTCACATTTTTGTTGAACGTAATAACTATAAAGGCGTGTTTATGCCGGGTTATGCTAAATGGGAAACCGAATACCATCCCGGTAAAACAGGTTTAAAATATATTGATCACATGGTAGGTAATGTTGAGTTAGGTGCAATGAATAAATGGTCAACGTTTTACGCTGACGTTATGGGTTTTGCAAATCTGGTAACATTTGATGATAAAGATATTTCCACAGAATACACTGCTCTTATGAGTAAAGTTATGACTAATGGAAACGGAAGAATCAAATTTCCAATTAACGAACCTGCTAAAGGAAAGAAAAAATCACAGGTTGAAGAGTATTTAGATTTCTATAATGGACCGGGTTGTCAGCACATAGCCGTAGCAACTGATGATATTGTTTTTACAGTTTCTGAAATGAGAAAGCGTGGAGTTGACTTTTTATATGTACCAGGAAGCTATTATGATACGGTTAAGGATCGTGTTGGAATTATTGAAGAAGATTTGGAAGTTTTGAAGAAATGGGGGATTATGGTAGATAGAGATGAGGAAGGATATTTACTTCAGATATTTACAAAACCGGTTGAAGACCGTCCAACCTTATTTTTTGAAATTATTCAACGCAAGGGTGCCATGTCATTTGGCAAAGGTAATTTCCAGGCATTATTTGAATCCATTGAAGCTGAACAGGCGAGAAGAGGTACTCTTTAATCGATTTATTTTATCAAATCTGCTGGTGTTGAGACGAACTAAACTTAGTGCTTCATTTATTCTCAATAGCAAACGAGGTGGTAATATCGCAATTTTTATCATTTAGTTTATGAGTATAATACCTCCAATTAATTTTAAAAAGTGGATTGACGAAAATCGTCATCTGCTAAAACCACCGGTAGGTAATCAGGTTGTATATCAAGATACAGAGTTTATTGTAATGGTAGTAGGTGGTCCAAATGCCCGAAAAGAATTCCATTATAACGAAGGAGAGGAATTCTTCTATCAAATTGAGGGCGACATGCAATTACCAATTCGCGAAAATGGAAAAACGCGTGTAATTGATATTAAAGAAGGTGAGATTTTTTTATTACCGGCAAAAGTAGAGCACTCTCCACAACGTTTTCCCAATACAGTAGGTTTAGTTATTGAAAGGCAAAGAAAATCAAACGAACTAGATGCCTGTACTTGGTATTGCGAGTATTGCGATCATGAATTGTACAGGGCAAAATTTCATTTAGGTGATATCGTTGAGCAGTTACCAAAATTAATGCAGTCGTATTATGACAATCTGGATTTACGCACTTGCAAAAAATGCGGACATATTATGGAGCCTCCAAAACTTAAGGAAGTTCTCGTTAAATAACATTATTATAGTTTAAAAATGAAAGAAGCAACAATCATTGGAGCAGGATTAGTAGGATCTTTATGGGCAGTGTACTTATCCAAAGCAGGGTTCAAAGTTAATGTTTACGAACGCAGACCAGATATGCGTAAAGCCAACATTTCAGCCGGAAAATCCATTAACCTTGCAACTTCTTATAGAGGTTGGAAAGCATTGGATACAGTTGGAATTGGAGATGAAATAAGAAAAATAGCCATTCCAATGTATGGGAGAACCATGCATCCTTTATCAGGCTCAACCAATTATCAACCATATGGAATCAATGATCAGGCCATATATTCAGTTTCTCGTGGTGCTATCAATGCTAAATTGATGGATCTGGCTGAAAAAAATTCTGACGTTAAAATTTTCTTTAATCACGAATGTATCAATGTTGATTTGGAAAGAGGAATAAGTTATTTCAAAGACACACAAACCGGTGAACTTTCAGAAGCTAAGGCTGACGTAGTTTTTGCTACCGATGGAGCATTTTCAGCTGCCAGATATAATGCCATGCAAAAACTGGATCGCTTTAGTTATAGCCAGAATTATATTGAGGACGGATACCGCGAAATTTTATTACCTGCTAATGCAGACGGTAGTTACAAGTTAGAAAAAAACACTTTACATATCTGGCCTAGAGGTAGGTTCATGCTTATTGCATTACCTAATTTTGATGGTTCATTTACCTGCACGTTGTTTATGCCGTTTGATGGGCATGAACATTGTTTTAATAAATTAACTTCAAGGGATAAGGTCGAAGAATTTTTTAAGAAGGTCTTCCCTGATTTTTTTGAAATGATGCCGAATGTAGCAGATGCATGGGAAGATCATCCATTATCCTCATTGGCCATTATTCGTTGCTACCCATGGTATCATGGAAAAGTAATGTTAATGGGTGATGCAGCCCACGCCACAGTTCCATTTTTTGGACAAGGTATGAATTGCGGTTTTGAGGATTGTACCGTTATGTGGGAATTAATGCAAAAACACAAGGATGATTGGACAAAAATAGGGCAGGAGTATCAAGTTCTTCGCAAGCCAAATGGTGACGCTGTTCAAGACTTATCACTTCAAAATTACCTGGTAATGAGAAATAAAGTAGCTGACGAAGATTTTTTATTATTACAAAAAATTGAGAGAAGAATAAGTGAATTGTACCCTGACAAGTATTTTCCTTTATACACCATGGTTTCATTTACCAATATTGAATATTCCACTGCATTACAAAAAGGAAATGAACAGGAAAATACAATCAAAAGTCTTATAAAAAAGCATAATATCAGCTCAAGCCGTTCTATTAAGAGTATTGATGAAATAATTCATCAGCACATGAAAGAAAGCGTCTTAATGACCTAGTATTATCCTATTAAAGTCTTTATTAATGAAACCCGAACGAATACGCGTAACAAAAAGATTCACTTTTGAAACAGCTCATTCACTCTTAAATCATGATGGCCCATGCAAAAATATTCATGGGCACAGCTATAAACTATCAGTAACTTTTATTGGAACACCACTTAATCAGCCCAATCATTCTAAAAACGGGATGATTATTGATTTTGGAGACTTAAAAAAACTTGTTAATGAAGCAGTTGTTAATGACTACGATCATGCATTAATACTAAGTGATATTCATCCTGAACAATTAATTAAAGAAATGGAAACGCAGCATCAAAAGTTTATCGTCGTTCCATTTCAACCAACTTGTGAATTAATGTTATTAGATATAAAAAACAGGATTCAGAACCACATTCACAACTATAACTTAAACTTACATTCTTTAAAACTTGAGGAAACTGAAAGCGCTAATGCTGAGTGGTTTGCAGAAGATAATTGAAAATGAATACAACACGAACCATAGAACTAATGTCACCTGCCGGTTCATATGAATCATTAATGGCAGCTATTAAAGCAGGGTGCAATTCAGTCTACTTTGGAGTTGAGCAGTTAAATATGCGCGCTCGGTCCAGCAACAACTTTACCTTGGAAGATCTAAAGAAAATAGCTCAAATTGGTAAAGATAACAACGTTAAAACCTATTTAACGCTTAACACCATTCTCTACGATCATGATATAACACTGATGAAAAGCATTGTTAACACTGCCAGAGAGAGTGGGGTTACTGCAATTATAGCTTCAGATCATTCGGTTATGAATTACGCCAAAAAAATTGGCATAGAAATTCATATTTCTACACAAGCAAATGTTTCTAACATAGATACTGTAGAGTTCTATGCTAATTTTGCTGATGTAATTGTATTAGCAAGAGAATTGAGTTTAAAACAAGTTGCCGAAATTAGTCGAGAAATCAAACGAAGAGAAATTAAAGGTCCTTCAGGAAAATTAATTGAATTGGAAATATTTGCTCATGGTGCCTTATGCATGGCCGTTTCCGGTAAATGTTACTTGAGTCTCCATTCACATTTCGCGTCTGCTAACCGCGGAGCTTGTATTCAGAATTGCAGAAGAAGTTATGTGGTAACTGATAAAGAAGACGGGATTGAATTTGAAGTAGATAATGAATTCATTATGTCTGCAAAAGACTTATGTACGATTTATTTTATAGATAAAATTTTAGATGCAGGCGTAAGTGTTTTAAAAATAGAGGGTAGAGGAAGGTCTGTAGATTATGTATACACTGTGACTAAGTGTTATAATGAAGCCATTAATTCATACCTAAATGGCAGTTTTACACAGGAGAAAATAGCAATGTGGAAACAGGAATTATCTACTGTGTTTAACCGAGGCTTTTGGGATGGCTATTATCTTGGAAGAAAAATGGGGGAGTGGTGCGATGAAAACGGATCCAAATCATCCAAAAGAAAGATATATTTAGCTAAGGGTATTAAATACTTTGACCAGGTTGGTGTTGGTGAATTTAAATGTGAATCACATGACTTAAGCATTGGTGATGAAGTAATTATAACCGGCCCAACAACAGGTTATTTACAAATGGTAATTGATGAATTAAGAATAGATGGTAAACCATCTACAAAAGCGCAAAAGGGCGATACGTTTACCATTGCTTTGAATGAAAAAATAAGACCTTCGGATAAATTGTACAAATTGGTTCCTGAAAAAAACTAAAATGATTCGAATCATACAACAACGTCAAAAATGTATTGGCTGCAATGCATGTGTAGAGGTGGCAGATTATCGCTGGAGGATATCAAAAAAAGATGGTCGCTGCACTTTGGTTGGCGGTGTTGAAAAGAAGGGGTTTTATACGGTTGTTGTAAATCATGAGGAACTAAATGATAATTTGTTGGCAGCAAAGAATTGTCCTGTCAATATCATTAAAGTATTAGAATTGTAGAACCCGTGCAAGTTTAATGACTTAAAGCCCGATGGCGCGGATTTGCAATCCGTGCCTTTCTATATTTAAAACCTTTCTCAAATTGCTTTAAGTTCATGAGGTATTAGTTCAATTTCTAAAACGGCATCTTGTCCCGAATAATTTCTTGCACTGCTGAATAAATAAACCCGATGGCGCGGATTTGCAATCCGTGCCTTTCTATATTTAAAACTTTTCTCAAATTGCTTTAAGTTCATGAGGTATTAGTTCAATTTCTAAAACGGCATCTTGTCCCGAATAATTTCTTGCACTGCTGAATAAATAATCTTCAGCTTTTTCTACGATCATATCTTTAACAGGATTTTGATGTATGTAATTTAGTTTTTCGTAAATAAATTTATTACTAAACAATTCCTCAG
>VYLR01000017.1_pt1 | contig 214964 bp, 196 predicted proteins | sample 5114291 | NCBI WGS metagenome assembly VYLR01 (sample SAMN12291774, study PRJNA351875) | freshwater metagenome | isolation source: freshwater lake | place: USA: Michigan, Lansing Lake | collected 2013-08-14 | reverse complement strand
TGGAAAAGATAAGTTACCTAGCGGTACTTACTATTACATCCTTGATCTGAAGGTAGAGGATATCAAACCAATTAAAGGATACGTTCAGTTACAGTATTAATTAAGAGAAAATTAAAAAAAGTCAAACAGATTTGTTTGGCTTTTTTTTTTGCATAAAATTTCTTACATTTAGTGTAGAAACTAACAAGGACCTGCAATATGAATCATAATCCCCTAAGCACATATCTTTCGGCAACACAAAAATTATTTACAAAGGCTAAAAGCAACAAAGATCCGGCTAAATTTTTATTTGATAATGGAGCAAGAGCACTACTATTTAATGTTCAAGCTATCGGAAGAATACTTTGTGCGATTAATAAAAACGAACATCGTAAATTTTTAAAATCCATTAAAAAAATAGAGGACACGCTTGGTGTAATTGATTATTATGTAACCTTACAAAAATTAGCTACTCCCAAAAACAAAGCTGCCTTTGATGAGTGCGCAAAAAAGATTGAGAAATACTACCTCAAACTAAATGAAAGACTCTTGAAAAAAGATTTTTACGTTAAACTTATTAGTGACTATTCGAACCCTAAAAAAATCAACTTTAACACCACCATAAATAAAGCATTTATTCGTGATTTTTTAAAGCAGGAGCTAGCAGAATGCGAAGCGTTTTATCTCGAAAATGCGAATCAATTTGAAGATGTTGAGCTGCATTTACATGAGATGCGACGAAAGATAAGATGGATTAGTATTTATGCCCAAGCGCTTAATGGGCTCATACAATTGAAAAGTAGTACCACAAAATACAACTGGGAAAAAGAATTTATTTCGGAAACTGAAAAAAAATCGCCGTTTAATAAATTACCAAAAAATGCAGACATCAAAACCCCAATAGAGTTTAATCAAAAGTCGTTTTATGCATTAAGTAGGGTAATTTTGGATTTAGGGAATTTAAAGGATGAAGGTCAGTTAAATGAATTTAAAGCTCATTATGCTGCCAAAACAGCCAGTTCAAGCATAACAGCTAAACAAACGAAACTTATGCAAAAAGCGAATCAGCTTTTAAATAGTTATTTTGTAAAACATAAAATACACAGCCATTTATTTGTCAATTAGTTCACTCAATAAAACCTAGACTTTGATAATTAAAAGCAATACCATTAAAAATAAATAATTAGTTTAGTAAAAAAATATAGCCATGCAAAAATACAAAGCCATTATAATTGACGATGAAGAAGATAGCAGAAGTAACACCAAAAGCATGTTGCAGAATTATTGCCCGGAAGTTGAGGTAATTGGTGAAGCGGCTAGCGGACCGGAAGGAAAGCAAAAAATAATGGATCTAAAACCACATGTTGTTTTCTTAGACATTAACATGCCAGGAATGAATGGATTTCAGATGTTAGAAGGCATTTATGAAAGAGATTTTTGCGTGATTTTTTTAACGGCCTATAGTGAGCATGGTATTACCGCTGTTAAAGCAGGCGCAACTGATTACTTATTGAAACCATTAATGTTGAGCGAACTTCAAGGTGCTATACGTAAAGTAGTTCAACACTACGAAAGTAAAGGCGGATCAGGAAGTCATCATGGCAAAGGAGAATCTGATAAGAATTTAGTTCTAATAAATCATAGCAAAGGATTTACCTTAGTTGATTTCAAAGACATTATTTGGTTAGAGGCCAGCGATAATTATACCAATCTCTATTTAAACGGACAGAAAAAAATTGTTGCCAGTAAAACTTTAAAGGAGTTTGAATCCATTTTACCGGAAACTGAATTTTTCAGGATTCACCGATCTGCCTTAATTAATGTAAACTATGTAAAAGAATACAGTAATAACGAAGGTGGTGAAGTTATCCTTAGTGATGGTACACATGTACAAGTAAGTAAAGCCAGGCATCAGGACTTTGCAGAGTTTATCCGAACCAAATCGGTTACTCCGAAATAGACCTTATTTATTTTTCAGCTTTTCGAATTCTTTCTCAATTGCATCGTATTGGTTGTGTTTGTATGCAGAAAAATATTGCATCAGCACACCTATGCCCCATCCAATGGTCGGAAAAATAGGCCACGGAATTGAATATCCAAACTTTTCCTCCGAATCATGATGCATCGTAAGTAACCAAATCATCCATAACATTATATTTACAATAATGTAAATTACAAGTTGTTGTTTAAATTTCACACGCTTTCTAGCTTGCTTCCAAATTTCCTTTTCTCTTTCGTTTAAATTTGTTGTTTCCATTTTTCTTTTAGTTTGGGTTAATGTATTTTTTTAAGTTAGCTACATACTCTTCAAAAGCCTTTATGCCTGTAGCTGTGATTTTACAGATCGTAAGCGGATAATTGTTCTTGAATTGTTTTTCCACTTCAATGTAATTGGCATCTTTTAATTTTTGTAATTGCACACTCAAATTACCAGAAGTAGCATTCGTTTGTTCTTTTAAGTAATTAAACTCGGCCTCGGTAACAGTAATTAAAATCGAAATAACCGCCAAACGTAATTGCGAATGCAAAATAGGATCCAGCTCTTTAAACATTTTGCTGCGATTTAAATTTTGAACGTAACAAATGACCCGGAATAATATAGCTTGCCAGCAAGGCAACAACAATAATCAATAACTGATCCATCTCGCTTAAAAAAATAGAAACAACCGCACAAATAAATGAAACAAAACCTCCATAAATCAATGGTTTAAATCCTAATAAACCACCCGAAACAAATGTTGCCAGACCATAAAGTATCATCAAAGAAAAGTATACAGGTTTAATCCCGTAGTTAAAACCACAAACTAATGTAATTACCAGGGCTATACCAAAGCCGGCCCATAAATAAGATAAGTAACCATCCAAAGCTGTTTTTACACTACGCTTTTTATTTTGGTATCTTCCATATAAAGCCGAAAAAATTCCACCTACTGGCATTAATATTGCCCAAACGATGCCAGCATTATTAAATTGAAATTGCAAGCCAACATAATTAACTAAGGCCGAAATTACAACCAGCCATCCCCAAAAAATTAATAATACACCATCATCAGCTAGCTTATTTTTCGTTGAATGAATCATTCGCTCTATTAATTGGATACTTTCTGCAGGATTTAATTGTTTATCTTCCATATTTATAAATTTTAAGTAAATATAAACTAGTTTATAATATAAACCAAACTAATTTATAAATTAAATTGTAAGTAGCTGTTTATTAGGGGAATAAAAAAATCCGCAGCTTTTGACTGCGGATTTAATTACTATTGAAGTTGATATTTAATTATTCTTCGTCTTCGTCATCAGTTTTCTTAGTACCTGCACCACCTTTAGTTCCACCCGTATTTTTAGGTGCATTTGGATCTACGAAATCCCAATTTAAGATAGAGAAATCAGTACGACGGTTAACCTCATGTAAAGCTTCCTTCTCTTGTTTTGTCTTAGCTTTGGCAATTACATCATCCTTAATTAATAACATTGTAGGTCCAAAACCTTTTGCTTTTAAACGGTCAGGGTTAATTCCTTTTTCCTTAACTAAGTAGTTAACACATGATTGAGCACGATCTTGAGAAAGTTTCATATTCTTATCAAGTTTACCACGGCTATCAGTGTGAGAACTTAACTCAATAACAGTTGATGGGTTATTTTTCATAACATCATACAAGAAGTTCAATGAATCTTTTGACTCCGGACGTAATTCAGCGCTACCTAAAGCATAAAGAATTTTAGGCATACGAATTTTAGGAACAACCGGCTTTAACTCGAAATCAGCAATAAAATCTTTTGATTTGTCAAGACCAACTGTAGTGATTACACGAGAATCTTGGCTTGCTAAGTAACCTAAAGTAAATGAAGGTGAAGAAGATTGTTTACTTGTTTCTGTAGTTACTGTGTAAGTAGTTTTTTCTTTTAATTTAAATGTATAGCTACCATCTTTTGAAGTATTATACTCATTAATAGTACCATCACTTCCAACAATTTTAACCTTTACATTAGATACTAATTCACCTTTACCTTTAAAGCCTTGTAATTCATCACCGGCACTTAAACCTAAACCTTTAACGTTGAAAGTTAAAGGAGGTAAGTTAAAACTCCAGATATCATCACTTCCTTTACCACCTTCGCGGTTAGAAGTAAAATACCCACGTTGTTTTTTACCCTCAAAAATAATTGAGAAATCATCGAAACTTGAATTGATTGGGTATTTTAAATTTTCAACTGCTTTTGAGAATTTTCCATCAGCACCAGCTTCAGCTACGAAAATATCTAAACCACCCATACCTGGATGATAATCTGAAGAGAAATATAATTTCTTACCATCATCGCTAATTGTTGGATACATTTCATTTCCTTCTGTATTTACAGCAGGACCAGCGTTAAGCGGTTGACCCCAAGTATTGCTCTTTACATCAAATGTACAAGACCAGATATCTAATCCACCGTAACCACCACTTTTACGAGAAGTAAAAAATAATACTTTACCATCAGCACTTAAACAAGGATGACCAAAGTTTACAGTATCATTATTAAATGGTAATTTATCAGCATTACCCCAAGTACTTCCTTGTTTTTTTGCCATATAAACACCACACTTAGATTGTTTATTTGACTCCTCAGGGCAACGAGTAAAGAAAATCATATCTCCTTTTTTGCTGATCCATGCAGCACCCTCGTTAACAGGTGTTGAAATTGATGGGGGTAAAATTGTTGGCTGACTCCATTTACCGTTTTTATCTAATTTAGTTTCCCATAAATCAGAGTGGTTTGAACCTACGTTAATCTCTGCTGCACCTAAAGCTCCCTCTCTACGTGAAGTAAAGGTAATTGTTTGATATTTTTTATCGCTGAAAGTTGGAGCAAAATCACTCTCTTTTGAGTTAATTAAGGCCATGTTTTCAATTTTATAACGTTGTGGGGCATCTTTCCACTGTTGAGCCAACTGACATGATTTAACACCTAAATCAGCTTTCTTAGCATCACCACCTTTAGACTTGTAGTTGTTAAATTCAACTATAGCCTCAGGATATTTCATCTGTACTTTTAATACTTCAGCCAACTTTAAGTAAACTGTTGGATCTTCAAAGTTACCTGCAATGGCCTTTTGAAAATAGGACTCTGCCCCTTTGTAATCATTTATTTCCTGGCTTGCAATCCCGGATTTAAACATGATTAAAGCTTTTTTATCTTTAGGTGCGCTAGCATATACTTGCTTGTACATTGTAACCGCTTTGTAGTATTGCTTTGCATCAAACGTAGCATCAGCTTTTTTCAATGCTTTTTGAGACAAACCTGCAGTTGAAAATGTAGCAACCGCCGCTAAAGTTAAGGTAATTTTTAAAGTGTGTTTCATACTTTATCTTAAGTGTTATAGTCCGCTAATATAAGAATAAATAATTAATTGTTAACAAAAATTAATTTTTTTATCGAAAAAGGAAAAAAAGTTGACTTTTACAGTCAAAATGAGCGGGCTTTATCTCCATATTCCATACTGCAAACAAGCCTGTAATTACTGTGATTTTCACTTTAGTACATCACTTGGCACCAAGCCAGATCTAGTAAATGCTATGATTAGGGAGATTGAACTCAGAAAAGATTATTTAGTGTCTAAACTTTTGCAGTCTGTTTATTTTGGCGGAGGTACGCCAAGTTTGCTTTCAAAGACTGAATTGCACAATCTGTTTAATACCATTAAAAAATATTACACAATTGCGTCTGATGCCGAAATAACAATTGAATGTAATCCGGATGATGTAAACGAATCAAATCTAAAAGAATGGAAATCACTAGGATTCAATAGATTAAGCATCGGTTTACAGAGTTTTAATAATTTAGAATTAAAATGGATGAACAGAGCACATAATGCTGTTCAGAGTTTAAATTGCGTTAAAATGGCTCAAGATTATGGCTTTTCTAACATAAGCATTGATTTAATTTATGGAAGTAAATTTCAAACAAAAGACAGTTGGCTTGAAACACTTCAAACAGCAATAGACTTAAACATTCAGCATATTTCAGCTTATAATTTAACTGTTGAAAAAGGTACGGTTTTAGGTCATTCAGTTGATAAAGGAAAAGAACCAAACGTAAATGAAGATTTTAGTGCCTGGCAATTTGAAATGTTAATTGAGGAACTAACTAAAAACGGTTTCATCCATTACGAAATTTCGAATTTTGGCAAAGCAGGTTATTTTGCTGTGCACAATAGCAATTACTGGAAACCAAAACCGTACATCGGAATTGGACCAAGCGCACACTCCTTTAACTTAAATAGCAGGCAATGGAATATAAAAAATAATCAACTTTACATTAAGGCAATTGCAAACAATGAAAACTTTTTTGATACTGAAGTTTTATCAACCGAAAACCGTTTTAATGAATACATTCTTACAGGCCTCAGAACAATATGGGGATGTAATTTAAATGAAATTGAAAAAGAATTCGGTTCAGAAAATAAAGCACATTGCTTAAGTATTATAAATAAAAACAAAAGGCATCTGTTTTTACAAAATGATGTGTTTTGTTTAACAGATGCCGGAAAATTATATGCTGATAAAATATCAGCTGATTTTTTTATCTAAGCTTAATTAAGCGCTACCGGTTTTACGCACACCAGCTGTTTTTTTAACACCGGCACTTGTTTTAGTTTTAACGTTACCAGATGTTGCAGATGCTTTTTTAGTTTTTGCATCAGATACTTTAGCCAACTTTGCTTTTTCATCAGAAGATTCAGAATCTTTATTCTCATCCTTCTCCTTTAAATTTCCAGTTGTTTGCAAAGTATTGTACCACATAAATAGTTTGCGCATGTTGCTAACATATACTCTTTCCTTATCGTATTCAGGTAAAATAGATGCAAAATAAGCTTCAATAGCTTTATCGTCTGACTTATTGTCTACTGCTGCTCCACCCTTTTCTTTAGTAAAAATACTATGCATGATTTCCTCAATTGGCTTATCATCAGATGTAGTAAACATACTGATATCACTTAATGTTGACACTTTTGTAGAAGCATAAACATTAATTCTTTTTTTATCGGCTAAGCCTTCAACAATAATTCCATTTTTGCTTTGCGCAACAATTTTGAATAAACCGGGCTGCCCCGAAATAGAAATAATACCAGTTAAATCAATCATCTTTTAAAAAATTAGAACAGCAAATATAGTCACTTAATGTAAAAAAACCAAATGTTAATTTAAACGAAACTCAATGTATTTAATATCTTCTCCCTTTGCTGTGAATAGAGCTTCATAATGTGTTTTAATTTCAATTAACTCACTTTTATTACTTGGGCAATTTTTGTAAAGATTATTTGTTTCCCAAATCAATGGTAAATTGAGCAACTGGATAGTTTCAAGCGTAAACTCATACAAACTGGTACTATCAGTTTTTAAACGCACGATACCATCCTTCTTTAAAAAACGTTTATACCTATTTAAAAAACGTTCGTGCGTTAACCTTGATTTTGCTCTTGTTTTTTGTGGTTGAGGATCAGGAAACGTAATCCAGATTTCATCAACTTCGTCTTTTTCAAAACAATGATCAATAAAATCAATTCTAGCTCGCAAAAAAGCAATGTTGGTCAAGTTTAACTCCTTGGCCTGCGTTGCACCAGTCCAAATCCGATTACTTTTAATATCTACACCAATGTAATTTTTTGATGCATTCTTTTTTGCCAAGCCAACACTGTACTCACCTTTACCGCATCCAAGTTCCAGCACAATTGGGTTTTGATTTTTAAAAACGTCTTTGTTCCATTTTCCTTTCAGTGGGCAGCCTTGCGATAGCTCATTAAACAAAAAGGTAAAACAATTTGGTAGCGTTTTAAATTCATCAAATTTTTCGAGTTTACTTGGCATAATAATCTCAGCAAAGTTATAATTTGTAAACGAAAACTGTTTTAAAACTTTCGAATTTTTAACTTGAGGTAATAAAATAAAAAAATTAAATTTGTTTACCAGCCATTTCTAGTTGAAATTCGTTCGCAAATATTTATACATAACCCTTGTTAGTTGCCTTGCTGCAATTAACTGTCAGGCATGCCAACAAGAAACAGAAGTTTTAAAGCCTGATACTATAAAACAACCAATTGCAAATTTACCAGACACTTACTTTATCTCAAATTTCTGCAACAATGTTGTTGGTTATTGCAATCCCCAAACAATGATTAGTGAAAATTATATATATGATCGTCAATTATACTCACTTAAAGTGGACACCATTCCGCAGGTAAAGTTTTGGAGACAGATAATGAATTTACATGAAGACAGTAGTTTAATTAATATTGCGCACAACAGAACCATTGTTTCTAAAATTCATAACAAAGAATGGACCAGATTAAACGATAGTTTAAAAGCAAAATATAGAGACAGTGTAAAAAGGAGTTTAGGTTTAGATAGCACCACACGTGTTTTGTTAACTACAGGCAAAAAGTTTTTTTATGATTTTAATCGCACATCAAGTAATTTTAATGAAGGAGTTAATTGCTTCGTAGAAAACAGTGTTGACCCTTGGTATGCGCAAGCCATTTTACTGATAGAGAGTCCAAACAAATTACAAAAAAGTAATGCAGGAGCTTATGGTTCTTTTCAATTAATGAAGGATGTAGCCAGGCTTTTTGGGTTGAAGGTAAATAAACAACAAGATGAAAGAGCTAATTTCGCCAGAAGCGCTTATGCAGCGAGTAGTTTAATCAAAAGAGTTTGTGTACCCAAAGCTCATGAAATTTTAGTAAAGTTTGGTATTACCAATCAGAACGAAAATGAATTATGGTTCAGGCTTTTGGTTATGCATATTTATCATGCAGGATCTTATAACGTAGAAAAGGCGCTTGATTCGTTTAAACCAACAGAAGGTAATATGGATTTAATTTATAACATTTGGCATGCGCAAACCAATCGATTTAAAAGTGCTTCACAAAATTATTCTCAGCTGGTGCTTGCAGCAATGCTTGAAATGAATGAAAGAAGTCAGGTTCACAAACAGCAACATAAGTAATGTTTAGAACCTTTAAAAAACCTTACCCGCTAGTTACAGACTTTAAAAACATTCTGCTGACTAATTTTTTAATAGGTGTTTTTGTTGGGCTGTTTTTAATTGTTTTTCAACCCTTTGGAATTAGTCTTTGGCAAATAAAAAATAAAACAATCATTCTAGCCGGATTCGGTTTCATTTCTTTCTTAACGCCAACAATTTATCAACTTATAAAAAATATTGGTTTAAATAATACTTCAACTGAAGATAATTGGACCATTGGTAAGGAAATTATATCCAGCATTATTGTACTTGGACTAATTGCTTTTTTTAATCAACTTTATTTTTCTCTTATAACCGGTATTAATATCTCTAGTTTTGGATACCTGCAATCTGCCATTACCGTTATAGCAATTGGAATATTCCCGATTGCATTTGGTTTAATTAACAAGCATAATAAATTTAAGAGCTTGAATGTTGAAAATGTGAAATGGTTAAATGACTATTTCGAAAACGAAAAATCAAACTCTGAAATAAATGAAAACCAACCGGATCATAAGTCAGATTACTTTGAAACAAAATCAAAGGATGTTATAGATATCAAAGATGAAAGAGATGATTTAAAAGTTGAAATAATTGATGAACTAGCGTTTACCGCCGAAAACAACAAAGATAAACTTAACATAAAAGAATCCGAATTTTTATACATTGAAGCTGAAGATAATTATTCAGCAATTTATTTTTTAGAAAACAATAAATTGAAAAGAAATTTAATGCGCAGTAGTTTAAAAAGATTGCTTGAACAAGTTGAAAAACCATTTGTTGTACAATGCCATAGAGCCTTTATTGTAAATCTTAAACAAGTTATGCACATAGATGGAAATGCGGCAGGATACAAACTCCAACTCAAAGAAGGTAATACCTCCATACCGGTTTCAAGAAGTTATTCCAAATCAATTATTTCTGCTCTTAACCAATTAAATCATGAATAAGTCGTCAGCCGTATTGCATTTAAAAAAACTCAAACAGTTGCTGCAATTGGAGAGAGATGAAGATTTTAAAATTTATCAAACTGAATTTTTAAAAGCAAATATTGACACCCGTCGTAAGAACGGTGTAACTTGGTATCCAATAAAAATTAACTCTGAAGAACTTGGGTATGCTGATTACATGCAGTTAGAAATTGAAAGAACAACTCACCTGGATAACCCTCATCAATTCAGCAGCGGAAAAAACATTAGTTTATTCAGTAATAATGGACAATCAGATCAAAACGAATTGATTGCTACTATTAAATCTGCTCAAAAAAACAAATTAAAAATTATTGTGCATACGGATGAATTGCCGGATTGGTGCTATGATGGTAAACTAGGTATTAATGTTCAATTTGATGAAAATAGTTACACTGAAATGCAATTTGCCTTAGATAAAGTTATCGCTGCCAATGATAACCGAACATCTGAGTTAAGAGAAATTTTATTTGGTTCAACTGAACCAAGTTTTGAAAAGGAAAACGATAACCTGGTAGTGCAACAACTTAATCTTTCGCAAAATAAAGCGATCCGTAAAGTTCAAGCCAGTAAAGATTTTGCTGTTATTCATGGTCCGCCGGGTACAGGTAAAACAACAACGCTTGTGCAGGCAATAAGAATTTGTTTACAAACGGAAAAACAAGTGTTGGTTTGTGCTCCAACTAATACGGCAGTTGACCTATTAACTGAGAAACTATTAGAGGCAGGGCTAAATGTTTTAAGAATGGGGCATCCGGCCAGGATTTCAGAAGAACTAATAAAAACAAGTGTTGACGGACAAATTCAAACGCATAAAAACTTTCACGAAATAAAAAATCTGCGAAAAACAGCAGAGGAGTATTTTAAGATGGCCGGAAAATACAAACGTGTATTCGGTAAAGAAGAAGCACAACAAAGAGCTGCATACTACAACGAAGCTAAAACATGCTTAAAAGATGCTCGTTTAATTGAAGACTACATACTTGACGATTTGTTTAACACTGCACAAATAATTTGCTGTACACCAGTTACAACTTCGAGTAAATTTTTGAGTAAACGAAAATTTAAAACATTATTCTTTGATGAAGCATCGCAAGCATTGGAACCAATGGTTTGGATACCATTACTTAAATGCGAACGCATCATCCTTGCCGGAGATCATCACCAACTGCCTCCGGTTGTGAAAAATATTCAAGCGCAAAAAGAAGGACTAGGTTTAACGCTTTTAGATAAGTGCATAGAAACGAAAGAGGCTGTATCATTGCTAAATAAACAATACCGGATGAACACGCCTATTATGAAGTTCAGTAACCAGTATTTTTACAATAATGAGTTAATTGCAGATGACAGTGTTAAAGATTACTTGCTAATAAATGACAGCAATGATGAAGAAACGTTTTATAATAAAGCTATAGAATTTATTGATACTGCAGGCTGTGGTTTAGACGAAAGTCAACACCCTGAAACTTTGAGTAGTTACAATGTTGGTGAAGCAAAATTATTACTTAATCATCTTGAACAATTAATCACCTGGTACACCAATCAGCAGGTTGATGTAAAGCTTAGTATAGGAATAATTTCTCCGTATAAAGAACAGGTGAACTGGCTAAAGGATGAACTTAAATCTTATGAATTGAACCAAACTTTAATTGAAGAATTAAGAGTCAACACCATTGATGGATTTCAGGGACAGGAGTGTGATGTAATATATATTAGTTTAGTTAGAAGCAATACAGAACAAATCATTGGCTTTTTATCTGACCTCCGCAGGATGAATGTGGCAATTACAAGAGCGAAGAAAAAACTGGTAATTATTGGCGATAGCGCTACCTTAAGCAGTAATAAATTTTACGAGGCATTTGTAATGTATTGTGAGGAAAACAATTATTACAGAAGTGCCTGGGAATTTTTGCACTTATAAACCAAAACCAACTAAAGTCAATTCTATGAAAATAGGACTATTCTGACTTTTTAACTTGATCAAATTCTTTAACAAGATAATCTGAACCGAACTTTAATAATAGTCTTCTTGCATTTAACCCTATAACTGTTGCATTTTCGTATAGCGAATAAACTTTTGTTTTTACAACTTCACCAACATTGTAATTATTAATGGCTCCTTTTAATCTATAAATATTATCTACAGATTCTATATTAAATGTACTATAACTATTTAGTTTTTCCGCGAAGGTTAATACCTTTCCATTAACGTTAACTAATACAACATCCTTCTTAGCATTATTTTTATAAAAAAGATAATTTTCATTCAACCTCAAAGTATCGGCTCCAATAATAAATTCAGATTTAGAAGACAGATTGTTCACGCTTGAGATTGAGCCATTATTCAATTTGGTAACATTCGCCAGGCTATCTAAATGAGAAATTTTTCTCAGATTTTCATTTATTGATACCTCAGATTGGTTTGTTGAATACACATCTGCCTGGAGTGTTAACTTATTAATCACAAAAACAAACCCGAAAATAAAAAATTGATTTTTGTCAGAAGTGAAATTCAAAAAATACTGTCCTTCTTTCAAATTATATGTTTTATAAAGCTTTTTCTTAGCATTACTATACAAATCAAGTTTTGACCTCTTCCCTAACCCAAAAAATCTGATATTTTTGACTTTAACCATTGGTGTGTCAACCCATTTATCTTTAGGCGAGAAAGGTAAGTTAGAAGTTGAAGTACCGTTGTGGATATTAATGCAGCTGAAGAAAATAAAACTTAAAATGCTTGCACAAAAATATTTTAGAGTTGTATTTCGAGTCATTGTCAGTTGAGATTTTAAAATATCTAATATACAATTTTTCTAAAAAGGTATGGATTAAATTCTCTATTCAAGCAATTTATTTTGTCGAGGTATGAGTTTCCTATAGGCTAACAGCATCAGAAAATAAGTTATATTTGAATAATGCAAACTCTAGAAGTTTTTACCGAAACCGATTTGGTTACACTTATAAGAAAAAGAAAAGGCGAAATTAAACTCGGTGAAACAATTCATTATTGCAAAACAGCAGATTGGAAAAAAGAACTTAAAGACTCTTCTGCCAAATTTGTTTTACTAGGCATTCCTGAAGACATTGGTGTAAGAGCTAATCTTGGACGCGGAGGGGCGCATACCGCATTTAAACCCGCTTTGGAAAGTTTTTTAAATCAACAGGATAATTTTTTTCTAAAAGGCGACACTATTTTTGTTCTTGGTAATGTAATGGTAAATGATTTAATGGAACAAAGCAGTTCATTAAACTCAAAAAATTATACTGACTTATTAGCCCTACGTGAAATGGTTAGTCAAATTGACTACCGTGTTGAGGAAGTTATCAGCTATATTATTAGTCTTCAAAAAATTCCTGTTGTAATTGGCGGAGGTCATAATAATGCTTACGGAAATATTGCAGGCTGTTTTAAGGCACTTCAAACTAGCATTAATGTTATTAATTGCGATCCTCATAGTGATTTACGCGAAGCTGAAGGTAGACACAGTGGTAACGGATTTAGTTATGCTTTGGAGCATGGTTATTTAAATAAATACGCCGTATTTGCTTTTCATGAACAGTACAATAATCAATCTTCATTAAAACAATTTATTCAAAATAAGAATCTTCATTTTGTAAGCTTTGAAGATATTTTTATAAAAGAAAAATACGATTTCAAAACCGCATTGCAAAGAAGTATCAATTTTGTAAAAGGAAATGCCTGTGGCGTAGAAATTGATTTAGATGCCATAACCAATGTACCCAGCAGTGCAAAAACCAGTAGTGGTATTTCTCAGTTGCAGGCAAGACAGTTTATACATCATTGCGCTTCACATCTGAAACCACTGTATTTACATATTGCCGAAGGTGCTCCCGTATTATCTCATATTAAAGCGGATAACAAAACCGGAAAATTAATTTCATACCTAATAACTGATTTTATTAAAGGACACCCGCTTAAATGAAAAAGATAAATACCTATATTTTTCAAGCGTTAGGGCCGTTATTAGCGATTTTGATTTGGAATTTTTCAAATTTAGATCCTGATAATCATCATGTAAGTTTAATGGCTGGTATAGCTGTTTGGATGTGTGTTTGGTGGTTTAGTGAAGCAGTAGAACTTGCCATAACTGCTCTTGTGCCAATATTAATGCTTCCTATGTTGGGTATTGCAGACTGTAAATCAGTTGCTCAACAATACACGGATAGCATCATCTTTTTATTTATTGGTGGGTTCATGCTCGCCTTTGCAATCGAGAAATGGAACTTACATCAACGCATTGCACTAAAAATATTATCCATTGTAGGGCAATCACCTGCTACAATTTTGTTTGGCGTTATGTTAAGTACCTTTTTAATCAGTAATTGGATTAGCAACACTGCAACAACGATGATGTTATTTAGCGCTGTATTTGCACTTATTCAGGAAACAAAACATCACATTACAAAACATCAGAAAAATTTTGCAGCGGCTCTTCTGCTTGGACTAGCCTTTGCCGCAACAATTGGCGGTATGGCAACACCTGTTGGGACACCGCCTAACATGTATTTTTTTAAAGCCTATAAGGAAGCTTTCCCCGGTCATAATGACTTAAATTTTTTAACCTGGAGCAAAATTGGTTATCCAATATCTATTTTACTTTTTGCAGCAACTTATGTTTGTCTTTATTTATACTTCATTAAAAATAAGGTAGAACTAACAATCAATAAAACCTATTTTAAAGAAACGCATCATAAACTAGGTAAAATGAGTTATGAAGAAAAATGGGTATTCGGACTTTTTATTTCCTGCATACTTTTATGGTTCACAAGAGCTGATATTGATTTTGGAACAATACATTACAAAGGCTGGAACAACCTCTTCCCTAAACCTAAATTTGTTGATGATTCAATTGTAGCGGTAATTGCTGCATTACTTTTATTTCTAATCCCAAGTCAAACTAATAAAGGCAAGGCGTTATTACAGTGGGAAGATGCCAAAAAATTGAGGTACGACATTATTTTAATGTTTGGAAGTGGATTTGCCCTAGCCTATGGTTTTGAAACAAGTGGTTTAAGTAATTGGCTTGCTGAAAGTTTAACCTTATTAAAAGATGTGCATCCTTTCCTGATTATTCTTGGCATCTGCATCATTACAACCATCATTTCTGAATTTGCATCCAATATTGCCAGCATTCAATTGGCTATTCCGGTAATGCTGGCTTTGCAAAAAGATTTAAACCTACCTCCCTTACTATTAATGATTCCTGCAACATTTGCAGCTTCGCTAGGATTTATGTTGCCTGTTGCAACAGCTGCCAATACCATTGTTTTCGGCACAAAACAAATTCATATTAAAGACATGTTTAAGGTTGGAATAATTTTAGACCTAATTGGCATATTAATTATTACTTTTATGTGTTACTTAATTTTACATTAAACATGATTGTTTGTAAACAAATTGAAAAACAGTTTAAAGATTTAAAAATCCTTAAAGGTGTTGATCTTGAAATTAAAGAAGCTGAAGTAGTAAGTATTGTTGGTTCATCGGGTGCAGGTAAAACAACCTTACTAACAATATTAGGTACATTAGACAGGCCAACTTCAGGAGAATTATTGATTAACAATGAAGCTGTATTTAATTTAAATGATACTAAACTGGCAGCGTTTCGAAATCAGAATATAGGCTTTGTATTTCAATTCCACCAATTGTTACCTGAATTTACTGCTTTAGAAAATGTTTGCATTCCTGCGTTAATTGGAAAAAAAAGTAAAAAGGAAAGTGAAATAAGAGCAACCGAAATTTTAGAATTACTAAATTTAAAAGATCGTTTATTACATAAACCCTCTGAACTAAGTGGAGGAGAACAACAACGTGTGGCGGTTGCCAGAGCATTAATCAATAATCCAAAAGTAATTTTTGCTGATGAACCAAGTGGTAACTTAGACAGTAAAAATGCTAAGGAATTGCACGAACTCTTTTTTAAATTGCGTGAAAATTTTAAACAAACTTTTGTAATTGTAACACATAATGCAGAGCTGGCACTTATGGCTGACCGCAAACTTGAAATGAAAGATGGAAAAATTATTCTAAACTAATTTTTAGAACATGCTGAAGTAATTTAACTTCCTTTTCTCCAAACTCCATTTGTCTTCTTTCATAAACACGTTTATTGGTCTCAATCAGTTTTGCTAAATCATAGGCTTCAAAACCATCTGCCCCACCCCAACTAAAATTTGGAATGTAGCTGCTTGGAAAACCACCTCCATATACGTTAACGCCAACACCAACAACAGTGCCGGTATTAAACATTGTATTAATGCCACTTTTGCTGTAATCACCCATCATTAAACCACAAAATTGCAAACCTGTATCAATCATTTTACCATGCAAATAATTATATAACTTAACATTACCGTAATTATTTTTTAGATTACTGTTATTGGTATCAGCACCTAAATTACACCACTCTCCTAATACACTATTTCCCAAGAAACCATCATGCGCCTTATTAGTATATCCAAAAATCACAGAGTTGTTCACTTCACCTCCAACTTTGCATTGTGGCCCAATAGTGGTAGCGCCATAAATTTTAGTTGATAGTTTTAAAACGCTGCTTTCACCAAGTGAAAATGGTCCTCTAATAACTGAGCCTTCCATTACTTCAGAATCTTTGGCAAGGTAAATTGGACCATTACAGGTATTAAAAATACAAGCTTCAGCTATAGCTCCTTTTTCCAAAAACACTAAATGTTTATCTCCAATTACAGTATTGCTCTCACTTAATTTTTCTGAAGTTCTGCCCTTTGTTAATAATTCAAAATCAGAATTTATTCCAATTGAATTCTTTTGAAACAAATCCCAAACATGATGAATCATTATTGGCGCTGCATCAATTTGTTTTGCAACACATTTTTTTTCAATAAAATTTTGTTTTGAACCATTAACAGCTATTAAATCATCCTTGAAAAATAACCCCTCACCTTCTTTTAAATTTTGAAGTTGATTTAATAAATTAATATCCGGACAAACAATGGAAGAAACGAAAATAGCACTGTCTCCAGCATAATTTGGAAACATGTCGTTCAGATAATTTTCTGAAGAAATTTTAACCTTTGCATTCAAATGCTTTTCCCATTTTTCTTTAATAGTTAAGATGCCAAACCTTAAATAACTAATAGGTTTAGTATAAGTAAATGGTAATAAATTCTTCCAGTTTTTGGTATCATCTATTAAAACAATTGTTGTCATGATTAAACTTAATTAAGTTATTGGTTTGTAAAGATATCATTTAATCCCATACTAATTCAGCGTTTACTGCTTTAATCATCGTTTGGGCTTTCAACAAACATTCCTCCAATTCTTCCATAGGATTGCTGAGATAAGTAATTGCACCACCAACAGAAAAACTTAACTCCTTTGAAATTTCATTGTAAAACAAAGATCTGATAACAACCGGTAAATCAAAGTTTCCATTGGCTTCAATAAAACCAAAGGACCCACTATAATAGTTGCGATTAAATTGCTCTGTTTGGTCAATCAAATTCATGGCACTTTGTTTAGGTGCGCCCGTCATACTTGCCATTGGAAAGGTAGCCTTTATTATATTCTCAAAAGAAGTTTGATTATCCAGACTGCACTCTACTTCTGTCACCATCTGATGAACCGTTTTAAAACTTTCTATGTTATATAAATTATTTACATGAACAGTTCCTCTTTGAGCAATTATAGAGAAATCATTTCTGGCAACATCTACAGCCATTACATGTTCGGTTTTATCCTTTAAACTATTTTGCAATTCTTCTTTCAACTTTGTGTCTTCGTTTGTGTTTTGGCCTCTGCGTATGGTTCCTTTAATTGGCTTGGTTATAAGTGTATTGTTTTGTTTTTTTAAAAATGTTTCAGGACTACAACACAAAACATAATCATGGTTTAGTTTGATTAGATAATTGTATGGCACATCGCTTAATTGCATTAAGCGCTTAAAAACATTCATCACATCCAATTCATTTACCTGTGCCTTAAATTGCGTACAATAATTTATTTCGTAAATAGTACCTAACTGTATTTGTTCCTTTAGTAAATTAAGGTGTTGCAAATAAGTTTGTTTTGGAATAACATTTTTAAATACAGGCTTAACAGTAATCTCCTTATTTGCAATTTCAATAATTCCGGTAGAATTTAATTCGTAGAATTGTGGATTAATTTCCTGCTTCAAAGGATTTGAATAAGGAATAGTCACAAAAGACCGTTTACCTGAAAGTAAGCCACCTGAAGGCTTTAGCAAATTCAATTGAAACGATTCACTCAGTTTAGCATTTGGCTCAATCGCCCAGTACTGTTCTTTCGCTAATTCCACTGTACTTAAAATGTTAAAAATCAAATTTATAGATAAAAAATCAAATAAGTTGCATAACTTAGTAATACTATTTAGTTAAGCGATTATGAAAAATATTTTTACAACCTTATTTGTAGTTCTTTCTTATGCTGCATTATCTCAAAACGTAGCAATAAATGCAACAGGTGCAGCGCCTGCTGCCAGCGCAATGTTGGATATTACATCCACAACAAGTGGATTGCTTATTCCAAGAATGACAACTGCCCAAAGAACTGCCATTGCAGCTCCGGCAACAAGTTTAAGGGTTTATGATACAAACACAAATACTCATTGGTATTTTAATGGAACCGTTTGGGTTGAGATGCTAGATGGGAACATTGGATGGAGAATAACAGGTAACACTTTAACTAGCGCGGGTATTTTTGGTTCAAATTCTGCGCATGATGTACGATTTTTCAGCAACGGTGCTGAAAGAATGAGATTGCTAAGTGCTGGAGAAATGGTAATAAACAGTACTACTCCATTTACAGGAGATTTGTTCTCTGTGTATTCTACTGGAACTCAGTTTCCAATAAGTGCTTACGTAACAGGAACTGGATCGGTTAGTGCCGGTACATTCTCTAATACTTCGAGTTCAACAACAGGCATTGGTGTTTTAGGAACTATTTCAGGTGGCTCAGGAGCAGCTGGTGTTCGTGGTACAGGAAACACAGGCAATGGTAACGCGGTTACTGGTGTAGGCCAATCAGCGACTGCTTTTGGCTTTAGAGGACATAATACTAATGCAAGCGGAACCGGGGCTTTAATAACAGCAAATGGTGTAGCAGGAACTTATTTGATAACTGGTTCAGGTGCTGCAATAACAGGTTCTACGACAGGTGTGTGGGGAAGAACAACTGATGCAACTAACGGAATTGGTGGTTACTTTTCTGGTAACGCTACTGGGGCCACAGGGCCAGTGGGAGGTTGTGGGGTTTCAGGAAATGGAAATGTTTTAGGTGTAGCTGGCTATGCACAGTCTGCAGCAGCTGCAACTCTCAAATCAGGAGGGTATTTTGATGCTTCAGCCGGGGTATCCTTTGCATACGTTGGCGCCAGAACGGCTTTAAACGTTAATAGAAAAATTGAAGGAAATGGAACAGTTAACACAACCGTTAAGGATGTTAATAATAATTTAGTTGTTATGTCATGCCCTGAAGCACCGGAAAACTTCTTTCAGGATTTTGGAGTTGGGCAGTTAGTTAATGGAAAGGCAGTAATAACCTTAGATCCTAATTTTTCTAAAAACATTGTTGTTAATGCACAGCATCCCTTAAGAGTATTTGTGCAATTAAAAGGAGATTGCAAAGGTGTTTATGTTTCTGATGAAACTCAAACAGGATTTACAGTTACAGAATTGCAAGGAGGTAACTCTAATGTAAAATTTACCTACTTTGTAACTGCAAATAGAGCAGATGAGGTGTTAAGTGACGGAACCATTTCACCTTATTCTGTTGAACGGTTTGCACCTGCTATTGGACCAATGAAAACTATTAAATTGCAAGACAGACAAGTAAGTGACAGTGAAATTTTAAATCAAGGAATTATAAAAACTAGATAATTTTGTCTAGGATCTTTAGAAATAGTATAAAAAATTAGTGAAAGGTGATTTATAATGAGTAAAAGAGGTTAGATTATTTGACATTTATGCTTAATTTTAATCCAAGTTTAATCAGATTATGAAAAGATATTTTGTTATATTGTTTTTTATACAGTCAATTAACAGTTTAATTTCGCAAAACGTGGCAATAAATGGTACGGGTGCTGCGCCAAATGTTAGCGCGATGTTGGATGTTGATGCAACAAACAAAGGAGTTTCATTCCCAAATGTTAATCTTACCTCTGAAACAGATGCGGTTACCATTCCTACACCAATGACTGGTTTAATGGTTTATAACACTAACGCTGCTATGCCTTGTGGAACAGGATTATATTTTAATAACGGTACAACTGTAGCTCCAAGGTGGATTTGCTTCACTAAAACGACCAGAAATTTTCATGCTTTCAATACAGCTCAGCGCGCAGGCGTTACTTCCACTGCTCCAACTTTACAGCCTGGCTGTACATTTACCTTTGTTGTTCCCACAGGACAAATTGCAGACCTTAAGATTGATGCAATAGTTGGTGGAAATAATTCAACAACCGGCACGACAGACAGAACCATTGTTGATGTAATTATTTATCAAAATGGTACATTTTTGCCTCTTGGCGGATGGAATCGCGTTAGTTGTAATAATAGTTCCGGCGGTGGCAATGCCTTCTTTACAACTTCATTAACAACATGGTCTGCCGGCTTAACTGCCGGAACTTATACCATTAGTTTGATGACAGCTAGATTTAGTGGAACTACACCAGTTAATATAGGTGGAAATTGCGCACTTGACACTGATTGTGGTGAAATACATGGTACTTTATTTTATAGATAAAATTAAAAAACTTGTCATGCAAAAATATTGGCTTAAATTAATGCTTATTTTGTTTATCTCTTTTGATATTCACTCTCAAACTCCTGACTCATCTGGTAAATTAGCGAAAGGTAAACCATTGGTTTCTAGTAGTCCTGGTGACACAAGTAACTTTATTAGTGCTAAGAAAATTAATTCGCAGCAAACTCAATCAACGAAATTAAATGAAGGGTCATCAAAAAGCAAAATACAACATCCATTAACCACAAATAAAAAAACCAATTAGTGATACGTTTATTATTAAACATAACCTTAATTTTTTCCTTCTCTATTTCAATAGCTCAAGGTCTCCGCAACAACGGTGCCCGCATTGTTTTTTCGGGTGGTGGTCAAATTTACATTGACGGTGCAACAGGTAATTATAGTAATACTGCCGGTGGTCTAATTACTCCAAGTGCATCAAGCACAATAACTTTACTTGGTAATTGGGTTAACAATGGCGGTAACAACGCATTCTTTTCCGATGGTGGTGGTGTTGTATTGGCAGGGGCTGCTCAAACAATAGGTGGCGCTAATGCAAGCGCGTTTTTTAATTTAAGTTTAACAGGTACAGGTACTAAGCAATTAACTGTTAATCAAACAACAGTAGGTGGTCAGTCTACTTTTAATGGGGTTTTATCTCTTGGTACGCGCCCATTGGATTTAAACAGTAATACATTAAATGTAACTAATCAAATTGGTGGTGCCATTACTCAAGCTGGTGGGTACATCATCAGCGAAACTAATGCTGCAACTAACCCAAGTGTTGTACGTTGGTACGTAAGAACTTCTGCTGGCTCTCATATTGTACCTTTTGGTACAACTGGAGGCGTAGCTATTCCTTTTACATATAATATCACAGCCCCTATGGCTTCAGCCACTGGTAATGTTGAATTGTCAACCAGGCCTACAGCCGCAAATGACAACCAACCTTGGACGACTGGTGTAGGTTTTATGTTTTGTCCTAATAACGGCACAAGCGCTAATCCTTGTGCTATTGGGTCTGTAATTGACAGATGGTGGCAGGTAAATAATAGTAATGCGGTTACAGCCGATTTAACTTTTACCTATCGTGGAATTGAAAACACCATGACTAATGCACCAACTGGTAACATAGGCGCTCAATATTGGACAGGTGCCGGTTGGTTATTGGACAATGCCAGTTTCGGAAGTGCTGCAGGTGTATTGGCAGGAACAGGAGCGCTAACCGCTCCAAGTATGACGGCCTCTGGTCCTTATGTTTTAACATCTAAGCTTGTACCATTACCAATTGATATTTTAAAGTTTGCCGTTAACTGCGAAAATTCAGACATCTACTCTGCTTCGTTTGAATTAGCCAACGAAAATGGCGTGATCAATTATGAAGTTTTGAACAGTAAAGATGCAGTTGAATTTAAGAAGATTGCTAATGTTGCTCCAAACACAGCTAACAATGGTAAATATGTTATTGCGCTTGACAAAAAATCAATTATTGGAAATTACTTCAAATTAAAAAGTACGGACAAATATTTTCAAAATGAGTATTCTTCTATTGTTACTTTATCTAAAGAATGTCAAAATGAAACTACTCCAATCATTTATGGTTCTCAGTCTAACATCATTCTTAAATTATCTTCTAACATTGAAAAATCATTGCAATTAAATGTATTTGATGCTGCAGGTAAATTATTGAAATCTGAAAGATTATCTATAAGCAAAGGACAAAATGAATTTAGTATACTAGCCCCATTTGCTAAAGGTCTTTACTTTGTTTCCTTACTTGAAAATGATAATGTAGTTCTTACTAAGAAAATCCCATTAGAGGACTAGTTCTTTAAAATCCATTTTTTATTGTTTTCCTATCAACACGCCAATAGTTGCATTAATTTGTGCTGCAAAAAAGTGATGGCTCACTTTCCCGTTACCTTTTCCTAAAACAAAAGCATTAATATAATTAGCCCAACTACCTTTACAAGCTAATTCAAATAAACCATACTTCAAAAAGTTTATTCTTATACCGCTTTCAACTCCAAAAATACAACCGGCAATTTTCCAATCATTATTTAAGCGTTCACCAAATAAAGTAACGTCAGTACGAGGAATTACAACACCTCCTCCCGGTTTAACAAAAGTATGCATAATAAAATTAGGTGTTGAATTGAATATTTTAAACTTTCTAACCGCATTAAACATTAAAAAATTAGCACCATCTGTATGCTCTAAATGAAATAAATCATCGCCATTTAAAATGGTATCTTGATTCATCCAAACATTATTAATATGTCCTGTTATTCTTACTTTTTGAAAATCATCTACAACATATTTAGTATGATCATAACTAATTTCAAAATCCCATTTATCATTGAGATAAAAGCCCAATCTTCCAATGAATTGAGGAATTGTAATATTTACGACGTCTGGTATTTGATCAAAGTCCCTTCTATCGTGTGCCACTGCTTTATGAACAGTAAAATCATAATTATAGTTTTTTTGATTTCTGGTACTATAATAATTGCTATTATTTTGGAATCGTATGTTACTTTTTGAATACCAAGCTTCAGTATAGCCCCACAATAAATATAATTTTCGTTTAAACTTTTTATGAGTTGAATCTGATTGTGCTTCAACTATTGATAAAAGTAATGAAAATGAAACAAGTAATATTCTGAATTTCATAATTTTGAATTAGTTCTTAATGATTTTTGTTTGATAGACTTTTTCATTCACTTTTAATTTCGCATGGTAAATTGCATTACCTAATTCTGATAAGTCAAAGGAATCACCAATCTCTTTAAATACTATAGTCCCTAGCGAATTATATAGCGATAATTCAACTTTCTTATTCAGCTTGATAGCACCACTAGTAGGATTTGGTCCGAAATTAATTCCATCCAATGTTGCATTATTAATGCCGCTAGTGTTAATGAATTGACTTAATTGATATTGCCTAAAAAAACGCCATATCTCAACAGTTGCGCTAAAATCCTGATTTGTATTAGCTATTACCGGCGCACCACCGGGCCATGAATGGCTACCATTAGTTACTTTAAATAGCTCAACACTAGAATTATTTTGACCATTCGAATAAACATATCTTACTGCTGTAGAATTATCTAACAAATTAATATTAGGAACTGAATAAGTAAGTGGTGAAGCCGAACAAACATTATAAATTTGCCATTTTTTCACAACTGTATCTATCGCTTCAAAGGTTGCGTTTCCCCCATATGGTACAGTAGCGTCTGCAGTACCATGAATTTGCATAACAGGAAAAGGACGATTTGGAACACAATTTGCCCATGCTTTTAACATGGTACCGGTTACACTTGCAATTGCCGTAAATCTGTTTGGTAAATTACAAGCTAAATAATAACTCATAATTCCGCCATTACTCATCCCACAACTATATACTCGATTTAAGTTAATATTGTAAGTTGCCTTTAAACTATCAATTAAATTACTTAAAAACTGTACATCGTTAACACCCGATGAACTAAAGCCTGCGTTCCAGAAAGGAGAACCCAAGGGCGCAGTTCCATCAGGACTAACTACTATAAAGTTAGCAGTATCGGCAATTGGCATGAAATTGGCGTAAGCTTGCTGTTGTGCCGAATTTGAAGTATAACCATGTAAGTTGAATACTAATGGAACTGAATTTAAAGCATTATACATACTTGGTACATATAATCTGAATTTTCTGTAAAGCCCATCAGAGTATATACTGTCATAGGTAAATACACCAGTTTGTGACTTGCATAAAAAAGTCACAACAAAAAGGAAATAAATACTTAAATATTTAGCTCTGTTTAAAATAACAGAGCGAAGATACGAATTAATTGTTCAGCATCACAGGCATTACCAACATCAAAACGTCCTCACTAGGATTTGATTTATTAGCTGGAAGTATGATGCCGGCGCGATTTGGCGCACTCATCTCTAGTGTAATTTCATCACAATCTAAATTGCTTACCATTTCAACTAAAAACCTGGAGTTAAAACCAATTTCCATGTCCTCCCCAACATAAGTACAGGTAAGGGTTTCATGCCCCTCGTTTGCAAAATCTAAATCTTCAGCACTTATTCTTAATTGGCTACCCGTTACTTTTACTCTTATTTGGTGTGTAGCTTTATTACTGAACACACTAACGCGTTTTAGTGCGCCAAGAAAAGAACTTCGATCAACCGTTAATTTATTTGGATTATGTTTTGGAATTACTGCTTCATAGTTTGGATATTTACCGTCGATTAAACGGCAAATTAAGTTAACACCACCAAAACTAAATAAGGCATTGGTTTTATTAAATTCAATCTTAACTGCATCATCAATACCTACCAATAAATTCTTTAAAACATTTAATGGCTTTTTAGGCATAATGAAAGACGAAGCTGATCCAGCTTTAGCATCATTACGAGTATAACGTACTAGTTTGTGAGCATCGGTTGCAACAAAAATAGAATTGGTTTCGTTGAACTGACAGAATACTCCACTCATAACAGGGCGTAAATCATCATTACCTGTAGCAAAAATTGTTTTATTAATTGCGTTTCCTAAAACATCACTTTTTATTACAATTGAGGCCTCTGTATTTAATTGCGGTAACTTTGGATACTCTGCACCATTCTGACCGCTGATATTATAATCTCCGGTTTCAGTTTTTATTTTGATAGAGTGTTTTGTCTTGTCAACTATAAATGAAATTGGTTGTTCCGGCAAATTGCTTAAGGCATCTAATAAAGTTTTAGCAGGAATTGCTATACTTCCGTTATCATTTGATTCTACCTTAGTGCTTGTTGTAATGGTGGTTTCCATGTCACTGGCAGAGATAGTTAACTCACCTTTTGAAATTTCAAACAAAAAGCAATCTAAAATTGGAATGGTGTTGTTAGAATTTAATACACCACCAATAGATTTAAGGTGTTTAAGAAGGGTTGATGCGGTTACAACAAAATTCATAGCAATATTATTTGGAACAAAGTTAAAGGCTCAAATAAGGTATGCTAGTAAAATAGGTCAGAGTTTTAAGCATTTTTTGAACATAAAAAAAACCGTCCAAAATGAACGGTTTTCTTATTAAAAATTCTAATTATTTAGTGTTTACCTAAATACTCAGCAACACCTTTGTGGTCAGCTTTCATTCCTTCTTGGCCCTTACTCCAGTTAGCAGGACAAACTTCTCCGTTTTCCTCAAAAAACTGTAAAGCATCAACCATTCTAAGTACTTCATTTACATTTCTTCCTAGAGGTAAATCATTTATTAACTGGTGACGAACTACGCCTTTTTTATCAATTAAATATAAGCCTCTGAACGCAATCATAGGACCAGTTGCAATTAAATTGTTATCCGCATCAACATCATAATCACCAAATAATGTACCATAATTTAATGAAATGGTTTTAGTTGTGTCAGCTACAATTGGATAAGTTACGCCCTTGATTCCTCCGGCTTTTTTCTCCATTTGCAACCAACCCCAGTGGCTTTCTTCAGTATCTGTACTGCAACCTACAACAGCAACTCCTCTTTGTTCAAATTCTTTCAATTGCTCCTGAAAAGCGTGTAATTCTGTTGGACATACGAAGGTAAAATCCTTGGGATAAAAAAAGAACACAACATATTTTTTCCCGATAAACTGATCCAGTGAAAAATCTGAAACGATTTCTCCACCATTAACTACCGCACCTGCCTTAAAGCTTGGTGCTTTTTTTCCTACTAAACTTGACATACTTTTATTTTTTATTGTTTATTACTTTATAATTTGTCTGTAAAATTAATCAATAGTTTTAAACCATCTAAAACAAGAATTGTTTATTATTGCAAGGGTTAACAAATTTTATTATGAGTCTTAAAATTAACGAAGCGGCGCCAAACTTTAAATTGATGAATACAGATAAGAAAGAAGTCTCCTTATCAGATTTAAAAGGCAAAAACACTGTGCTGTTATTTTTTCCGTTAGCATTTACAAGTGTTTGTACATCAGAGTTATGTTCAATACGCGACAATTACAGTGTTTATAACCAGCTCAATGCCGAGGTTTATGGCATATCAGTGGACTCTCTTTTCTCCTTGGGTAAATTTAAAGAAGAACAGAGGTTAAATTTTGATTTATTAAGCGATTTTAATAAAGAAACCTCAAAGGCTTATCATACGCTTTATGAAAGTTTTGCTTTTGGCATGCAAGGCGTTAGTAAACGAAGCGCATTTGTAATAGACAAAAATGGTATTTTGAAATATGCTGAAGTGCTCGAAAATGCAGGACAATTACCTGATTTTGATGCGATCAAAACTACCTTACAAGGCTTGAATTAAACCTTGCTTCTTGCTATTTCCCATAATACAACTCCAACACTCACCGATATATTGAGGGAATGCTTTGTGCCTAATTGAGGGATTTCAATTACCTCATCACTCATATCAATAATATTTTGGTCAACTCCGTATACTTCATTCCCAAATACAAGCGCTATTTTTCGGTTATTTATTTCAAAATTCTGAAGCCAGGTTTTCTTTTCAGCCTGCTCTACACTAATGATATAATAACCTTTGCTTTTTAAATCATTAATTGCTTCGGTAGTGGATTGAAAGTAAGTCCAATTAACTGTTGAAGTTGCGCCTAAAGCTGTTTTCTCAATTTCTTTATTGGGAGGGGTGCCACTTAATCCGCAAAGTATAACTTGTTCTATTAAAAATGCGTCGGCAGTTCTAAAAACGCTGCCAATATTATTTAAACTGCGAATGTTATCTAAAACTACAACTACCGGTAACTTATCCTTGGCCTTAAAATCCTCTGAACTTAAGCGGTTTAAATCTTCATTTTTAATTTTTTCATTAAACATGGCTCCAAAACTAATTATTTTCTTAATTTTATGGGGTAAATTTTACATGAAAATTAGTAGGGAATTTAAAATAGGAATTGTTGTAATATCAGCCATTGCTATTTTAGTATGGGGAATTAGTTTCCTGAAGGGCATTAATCTTTTTTCGCCTAAATACGAGTTGTATGCCGTTTACCCTAGAATAGAAAATTTAATTACAGCAAACCCTTTATTAGTAAATGGTTATAAAATTGGACAAGTTAGTGAGATTAAATTAATTAACCACCATGGCAAACAACAAGTCTTGGTAAAATTTAATCTTACAGAAGATATTCAGATTCCGAAAGGTACAATAGCCAGGGCTGTTAGTTCCGACTTACTAGGCTCAAAAGCAGTCGAGCTTGTGCTTTCAGACAGCCAACAGTTTGTAGTTACAGGCGATACCTTACTTGCAGAAACAGAGCAAAGTTTAAAAGAATCTTTTAACCGGCAAATTGCACCAATACAAGCAAAAGCCGAAAAGTTAATTGGTGGTATGGATAGTGTAATGAGCGTAATTAACGCCATTTTAAATGCTAAAACCCGTAAAAATATTGACGAGTCATTTGAAGGTGTTAAAAGAGCCATCCTGAGTCTAGAGCAAACTGCCTATAAAATGGATGATTTGATTGGTTCTGAAAAAACAAAAATCTCAAGTGTTATGAGTAATTTAAATCAAATTACATCTAACCTAAATAAAAATGGCCAGAGAATTGACAACATAATAGCCAATGTAAGCAATATCAGCGATAGTTTAGCTAAAGCTCAAATTAAAGATGCAATTGCCAATGCTGATAAATCAATGAAAGAGTTAAGTATTATGCTTAACAAAATTAACGAAGGGCAAGGTACACTTGGTAAACTCGCAAAAAATGACTCTCTGTATACTAACTTAAATAAATCAACAGCCGATCTTGATAAACTCTTAAAAGACTTGCGTATCAATCCTGAACGTTATATACATTTTTCTGTGTTTGGCCGTAAGTATCCTAAACCCAAAGATTAATTCCTTATGCTAAGTTCTATTTTATTTTGTTTACTATTTGGTGCCGGTTCAGTTTTCTTTTTTATTAACGCAAAAAAAATAAGAAGAAATATTTTAATCGGAAAAAACATTACCATAGCAGATAACAAATCAGAAAGATGGAAAACAATGCTTTTAGTTGCTTTCGGTCAAAAGAAAATGTTTAGCAGACCCCTACCTGCTATCCTGCACTTTGTATTATACGCTGCATTCATAATCACACAAATTGAACTATTAGAAATTATTGTTGATGGTGTGAGTGGTAATCATCGTTTTTTCAGACCTTTTCTTGGTGGTTTCTACACCTTCATTATCAGCTTTATTGAAATATTATCTGTGTTGGCTTTTATTGCTACCATCGCATTTTTAGCTCGTCGTAATTTATTAAAAGTACCGCGTCTGGTTATGAATGAGTTGAATGGCTGGCCTAAGCTTGATGCCAACTTAATTCTATTAGCGGAAATTACCTTAATCATTTTTATTTTTATGATGAATGGCGCAGATGAAGTACTTTATCAAAGAGGTGTATCACATGCTGTTAATACAGGCGATGATTCGTTTGGTTTTTCAATTAGTAGATTTCTTGGACCCGCTTTGTATGGAGGGATGCCAGAAGGTGGTTTACATATAATTGAAAGAATTGGATGGTGGGGACACTTGCTAATGGTTCTAGGATTTTTGTGTTATTTACCGTTCTCGAAACATTTACATATTGTATTAGCATTTCCAAATACCTTTTACAGCAATCTCTCTAAAAAAGGTAAACTTAGCACATTAGATTCTGTAACCGATGTTGTTGCTCCGAATTTTGATCCTTCTTATCAACCTAAAACAGATCCTAATAATCCTGAACGTTTCGGTGTTAAGGATGTACAGGATTTAACCTGGAAAAATTTATTAGATGCATACTCATGTACAGAGTGTGGTAGATGCACAAGTTCGTGTCCGCAAAACCAAACCGGTAAAAAATTATCTCCTCGTAAAATAATGATGGATACACGTGATCGTTTAGTGGAAGTAGGTAAAAACATGGATGCAAACAATGGTGTTTTTGTAGATGATGGAAAGAGCTTGTTGGGTGATTACATCAGTACAGAAGAAATTTGGGCTTGTAATACATGTAACGCTTGCGTTGAAGCCTGCCCAGTAAACATCAACCCGCTGGAAATAATTGTTGATATGAGACGTTACCTAGTAATGGAACAGAGTCAAAATCCAAGTGAATTAACCAACATGTTTAGCAACTTAGAAAACAATGGTGCTCCTTGGCAATTTAGTCCTGCTGACAGAGCAAATTGGGTAAATGAAAATTAAAAATATGAAAGATCAATTAATAACATTAGAAGAGAATGGTAAAAAATTAAGTCCTGTTTTACCAAAAGATGTAAAAAACTATTTGATAGACATTGACGGAACTATTTGTGATGATATTCCAAACGAGGAACCCGAAAGAATGGAAACAGCAGCTTTATATCCTGAAGCTTTGGTTACTTTAAACAAATGGTTTGACGAAGGACACATTATAACTTTTTTCACATCCAGAACAGAAGATCATAGAAAAGTGACAGAAAAATGGTTGGCAGAAAATGGATTTCGTTACCATGGTTTATTAATGGGTAAACCACGTGGTGGCAACTATCACTGGATTGACAATCACATGGTACGTGCAACACGTTACACAGGTAGATTTACAGATTTGGTAAAAAAGGATGTTTCAATAGAAGTTTTCGAAAATTAACAGAATGAGTTCAGCGCCAATAAAAGTTACAACGATGGCCGAAATGATGGCCAATGGAGAAATGCCGGAAATATTATTTTGGGTTGGTTGTAGTGGTAGTTTTGATGATCGTGCCAAAAAAATAACCAAGGCCATTGTTAGAATATTAAATCATGTTGGCATTAAGTTTGCCATACTTGGTACAGAAGAAGGTTGTACAGGCGATCCTGCAAAACGCGCCGGAAACGAATTCCTTTTTCAAATGCAAGCAATGCAAAACATAACTGTTTTAAATGGTTATGGTATTAAAAAAATTGTTACCGGTTGTCCACACTGCTTTAATACTATTAAGAATGAATACCCTGCGTTGGGCGGCAACTATGAGGTGGTGCATCATACACAACTTGTTCAAGAATTAATTAACTCAGGTAAATTAAAAGTTTCTGGAGGCTCGTTTAAAGGAAAAAAAATTGTATTTCACGATCCATGTTATTTAGGTCGTGCTAATGATGTTTATGAAGCACCACGTGAAGTAATTAAAAAACTGGACGTGGAATTAGCTGAAATGAAACGTAGTCGTGCTAACGGCTTTTGCTGTGGTGCAGGTGGTGCACAGCTATTTAAAGAGGCTGAAAACGGCAAAAAAGAAGTGCATGTTGAAAGAGCTGAAGAGGCCCTTGAACAACAACCTGATGTTATAGCTGTTGGCTGTCCGTTTTGTAATACAATGATGACAGACGGTGTAAAGCACTTCAACAAAGAAGATAAAACCAAAGTATTAGATGTAGCCGAATTAATAGCGAATGCCAACGATTTATAAAATACTTCTTGGAGCACTTTGCTGCATTTTATTTAGTAATTGTGGCAACAAAACCGAAAATTCAGGCGATACAGGCACACAGGATAGTTTAATTTCTAAAATAAATTCACCTGAGTTAAAAGCAATCTCAAAAAAAATTTCCGAGAATGCGAACGATCCCAATTTATATCACGAAAGAGCTAAACTTTACTTGACTTTAAGTATGGCTGAAGAGGCTGCTAAAGATGCTGACCGCGCAATCAAATTAGACTCGCTTAATCCAAACTATTTTTTAACGAAAGCAGATGCTTATTTCGGCAGTAACAAAACTAAGCAATCTAAAGAAACATTGGAACTCATCGAAAAAAAATTTCCCGATAACACTGAAGCTCTTTTAAAGTTGGGAGAATTATTTTTTATAGTTAGGCAATACCAAACTGCAATAGACTATTGCAACAAAGCCTTAAAGATTGACGAAAATTTGTCAAAAGCCTATTTTATCAAAGGTAGCATCTATCGTGAAAGTGGCGATACGGCTAAAGCAATTTCAAGTTTAATTACAGCTACCGAACAAGACAATAGATACGATCAGGCATTTTTTGATATAGGCGTTTTATATGCTACAAGAAAAAATCCATTGGCTTTAGCTTATTACGACAACGCTCTAAAAATTAATCCTCTGAATTACGATGCAATTTATGCCAAGGCTAAGTTTTATCAAGACGTTAATAAAATAGATGAAGCTATCAATCAATACAATTACCTATTATCAAAAGATAAAACATACTACGCTGCATTGTACAATTTAGGAGCTATACAATTGGAACTTAAAAACGATCCTAAGAAATCAATTGATTATTTCACAGATGCGATACGTTTGAAAGCAGATTATTTGGAAGCATATTTTGCAAGAGGTTATGCATACTCCAAAACCGGAGATAAAGAAAGCGCCAGGGCAGATTATAAAATGTGCTTACAACTTCAAGAAAATTATGAGCCCGCAGTTGTAGCGTTAAATAAACTGAATTAGTTTTTCAACCGGAAATACCCGTCTGGATAGCATATTTAATTAAACCAACCACACTTTTACTATTTGTTTTTTGCATGATGTTTATTCGATGCGTGTCAACAGTTTGTTTACTGATAAACAATTTGTCTGCAATTTCTTTGCTTGTTAACTCCTGAGAAATTAAATTCAATATTTCCTTTTCGCGAGGAGATAAATTAACTACAGGTGAATCTACTTTAATACGGTTATACTGGTTAAAAATAATTGGAACAATTTCCTGAGAATAATACGAACCATCTTCTATTAATTTATTTAATCCAAACAAAAACTCATCTTGGCTTATGTTTTTAAGCATGTAACCATCAGCATCTGCTGCAACTGCATCTTTTACAATACCAACGCTATTATGCATGCTTAAAACGATTACCAATAAACTTGAAAATTCTTCCTTTAAATGTTTGCAAAGTTCTATCCCATTCATTAATGGCATGGTTATGTCTGTAATAACCAAATCATATGCCTCTGGGTTGCTTTTAATAATGTCTAAAGCCTGCTGACCATTTGAAGCGACACTTTTTACAACATAACGCTTGTCATCAGCCAGCATACTTTTTATACCATCAATCACTAATTGATGGTCGTCCACTAAAAGTAAATTATAAGTCTCTTTATTCATTATTTAAATTAATTTGAAAATGGGTTCCTTTATCCTTTTCTGAATTCATGATGATTGAACCATTTAGTTGTTCCACCCTACTCTGAATGTTTTTTAATCCGATTCCGTTTTTACCTTTTGCCGCGTTGATATCAAACCCTGAACCATCATCTCTCAAATTTAAAACAAACTTGTTGTTTTGAATTAAAAATTCGATTAAAATGTTTTTGGCATTAGCGTATTTAAGACTATTCTGAACAAATTCTTGTATAATCCTAAAAATATTCAACGTTCTTTGCTCAGTCATTTCAATTGACCTAATCTTTTCATCAAATTCAAATTTGAAATTATACTGAGTTTGACTCAAACTCATTTCATCAATAAAATTAGAAACCGTGGGAATTATCCCCAATTTTATATTAGCCGGTAATAAATTATGCGAAATTGTTCGGATATCTATAATTGCAGTTTTAGCTAAATCAGAAGCTAATTGAAGATTAGGCTGTTTTAGCGAAAGTTGCATTGTCATTACAGAGAGTTTTTGACCAACTCCATCGTGTAACTCACGAGCTATTCTTTCACGCTCAATTTGTTCAGCCTTAAAGCCAGCATCATTAATTTTCTGCTGAATAACTAATTCGGCTTTTGACTTTTTAATTTTTGATAAAAAGTACACAAACATTCCAATAAAGAGCAAAATAAACAAAAATAAAAAAATGAGGTAAGTGCGTTGTTTTACAAGTGCTTTTCGTTCCAACTCAATTAAATCATTTTTTAAATTTAATTCCTTAATTCTGCTTTCTTTTTTTTCTGTTTCATATATCGTTTGGTATTTCCCAATTCGATTTGCCACATCTTTACTGAATACCGTGTCATTTAATTCAATATACTTTTCCAGATATTCAAGAGCCTTAACAGCGTTACCTTTTAAGGTATATAACACACTGGTGCCTTTATAAATTTTCAATAAATTCTCGGTATTATTCAATAACTCACTAATTTTAATTGACTCCATATAAATAGTTTCAGCTTCTTGCAATTTACCTTGATCTGTTAACACCGATGCAAGATTAGTTTCATAAATCACAAAACCATTTGAATCACCCATTTGTCGGGCTATTCTGGCGGCCTCCTTGTACTCCGAAATACCTAGCTCGGTTTTTTTCATACGTTTATAGAGATGCCCTAAATTATTTACAGATGTACAATATTCATTAAATGCTTTTTTCTCAAAGAAAATCTCCTTTGCCAATTTCAAATAATAAACAGCAGAGTCAAGTTCGTTGGTAACTGAGAAAATGTTTCCCATTGAAGAATACATTACTCCATTCCCAAATACATTATTGGATTTTTGATTCGCACTTAAGGCTTTTTTAGCATATATAAGTCCTAAATCGTGTCGATTTAAACTGGTAGAATAAATGCTGGAAATATTTCCTAGAACTGCAGCTAAATAATCTACATAATTATTCTCTTCACATACTTTTGCGCACTCTAAGTATATGTGAATAGCTTCATCGTACTTACTTTGCTCAACACAAATGTTTCCCAGTTTTGATAAACTAGAAACGGTTTCGCGTGGAAGTTTAAGTTCTTTTCTGATTTTTAGTGATTTCCGAAAATTTGTATCCGCAATTGCCAGATTACCACTTCGCATAGCAATAATACCATAATCATTGTATGCCTGAGCTAACCATTTTTTGTTTTTGTTTGATTGAGTTTCCTCTATAAACTTGATAGCAAAGTTTGTTGCTTCGGGTTTGTTAACATCCTTAAGTTCCCAAATAAGATCTGAGTAGGCTAAATACCGAACAGTATCTACTTTCGACATAATTTTCTGCTTTAACTCCTGAATATTTCCAGTTTGTCCATAACTAAAACCAATTGCAAATAATACCCAACAAATACTTTTCATGATAACAAACTTACTCGAACAACCAACCTTTTAGATAATCATAAAACTGAAAATAAATAAGGTAGAAAACTACGCACCAAACCATCGTACTGATGCTGATGTAGCCTATAACCTTTGCTTTGTTTTTATAAAAGCGTTCTCCTAAAAATGCACCTAATGGTATAGAAAGTAATACAGGGGTTAAAATTGCTATTCCAATTAAGCCAAATCTATTTTTTACTTTGATTATTCTTCGGTTACTTTTCGTGAATATCTTTTTCTTTGAAAAAAATGGTTTGCCTTCTTTGAATTTATCCCACCATTTAATTAATGCCTCAAACAAATAAACGTAAAATATAGTGCCCCCTATTGCTCCTGCACAGGCAAAAATAAATACCTCAATAAAATTAAATTCAAATAAAACACATGCGGCAGGCATCCCCATTTTACTGAAAAACAGAGAGCAAAGGAACATTGCAGTAATTACTTTTAAGAAATAGGCCATACTACGGTAAAATTAAAATTAATCTTCTTAAATTTTCCTTTTTTATATGTACTTTAACGTTGTTTGTTATTTTGGTAATTTATTCAAAAATCATCTAAAGCCAATCTAAAGGGATTTAATGTGGTTTGGTATTAATTTTATGCTTAAATTTACCCCCCAAGCTAATTAAACAAAAAATAAACTATGTCAACACAAACGGTTAACAATGCTCAAGCGCACGAAAGTATGTTTGAAGCCGTTTTAGCCCGCTTAGATGCGGCAGCTAAGTTAATGAACCTAAGTTCAGATGTGCTAAATGTTTTACGCAACCCTCAAAAAGAAGTAAAGGTAAGTTTACCCATTACAATGGATAACGGAAGTATACAGGTTTTTGAAGGTTACCGTACCGTTCACAGCACCCATTTAGGTCCAAGTAAGGGAGGTATCAGATACGCTTTAGATGTTAACTCTGATGAAGTTAGAGCACTTGCTGCTTGGATGAGTTTTAAATGCGCTGTAGCAAACTTGCCATATGGTGGTGCTAAAGGTGGTATCAAATGCGACCCGAGAGCTATGAGCGTGGGTGAATTAGAAAGATTAAGCCGTGCTTATGCTAAAGCAATGAAAGATGTTTTTGGCGTTAATCGTGATATTCCTGCACCTGATATGGGAACCAGCGGCCGTGAAATGGCTTGGATGCTTGATGAATACAATAAAGTTGTTGGTGAAGATAGTCCGGGTGTTATTACCGGTAAACCAATTGCTGTTGGTGGTTCTTTAGGAAGAGACGCAGCAACTGGAAGAGGAGTTATGGTTAATACCTTAGCAGCTCTTAAAAAAATGAATTTAAACCCTAGTCAGGTAACCGCTGTGGTTCAAGGTTTTGGAAACGTAGGTTCACATGCTGCACGATTATTATCTGAAAAAGGAATCAAAATTGTTGGTATTGGTGATCATACTGCTAGTTTTTATAACGAAAAAGGTATTGATATTCAAGCTGCGTTGGATTTTGCTGCTAAAAATAATCGTGTGCTTAAAGGTTTTACCGGTGCAACTGAAATTCAGCCATCAGAATTATTAATTAGTAAGTGCGATGTACTTGTGCCTGCAGCCTTACAAAATGTTATTACAACGGAAAACGCTTCAAAAATACAAGCAAAATTAATAGTTGAAGGTGCTAATGGGCCAACTGCTCCTGAAGCTGATCAAGTATTAAATGACAAAAATATAATTTGCATTCCGGATATTTTAGCAAACAGTGGCGGTGTAACCGTAAGTTATTTTGAATGGGTTCAAAATAAGGCGGGTTACTACTGGACTGAAGATGAAGTGAATACAAAACATGATTTAAAAATGGAAATTGCGTTTGAAGCAATTTGGAAAAATGCTGCCAAATACAAATCAAGCATGCGTTTAGCTGCTTATATCACTGCTCTTGAAAAAATAGAATTAGGCGTAAAATTAAAAGGCGCTTACTAATTTAAACACTTGATAATTAAGCGATTAGGTTCTTAAAACCTAATCGCTTTAATTTTTCTAAAAAAATAAATAGCTTTGCTATAATTTAAAGATTAATTGATTTAAAATTTGGAATTTATTTTAATACTCATAGCGTATTTATTGGGAAGTATTCCTACCGCTGTTTGGATAGGTAAGTACTTTTATCAAATAGATGTCAGGGAATTCGGGAGCGGTAACGCAGGCGCTACAAACACGTTTAGGGTTTTAGGCAAAAAGGCCGGGATTCCGGTTTTATTAATTGATATTATTAAGGGTACTTCCGCTGTTGCCCTAGTTTATTTAACTGGTTTTGAAAACAGCTCCAATGAATTCATTAGTCTTCAATTGGGTTTAGGTGTTGCTGCTTTATTAGGTCATATTTTTCCTGTTTTTGCAGGGTTTAGAGGCGGTAAAGGTGTAGCCACTATACTGGGGATTGTTATTTGTGTTTTACCTGTTGCAAGTGCTTTAGGGTTAATAGTATTCTTAGTTGTATTGTTAAGTTCAAGAATAGTTTCTCTTTCTTCAATGCTAGCTGGGGTTTCTTTTCCGTTGCTTTTAATTTTTATTTTAAAAGAACAAAACCCGATTTTAATTTCTTTTTCGATTGCTGTAGCGGTGCTATTAATTATTACGCATCGTAAAAACATCAAACGCTTACTTAACAAGCAAGAAAATAAAATTAATCTTTTTAAAAGTAAAAATGCTTAAGGCTATTCAAGCACCTAGTACTTTACTTTTGTTTCCATTAATATTCATATGAAAAAAACACTCCTCTCAATCTCAACGCTTGTTGCGTTATCATCGTGTGGACCAAGCACCAATGATGCTGTTAAATATAATGATTCGATTATTGATTGGGTAGACCATGTAAAAGAACCTCAGGAACGCCTAATAGATCAATTAGACGGTCATAACATTGACTCTTTAAAAATTACCCAATTAGCATTTGCAAAAGCATCTGAAGAATCGGGCAAAGCTTTAGAAGGACTTACGGCATTTGATAATAAAACGGACTACCTTGATGCTGCTAAAAAATTTATTGGCACAATAAAAGGCCTTTCTGATAATGAAGTAAAAAGTTTGGCTAATGTTTTAATGAAAGACAGCTTAAGCATAAGTGAAGAAGACGTTAAAATTGCTGAACAAAGTGGAGTTAGCTTTGATAGTAAATATGAAAAGGCATTTAACGAGTTTGCAGAGGCTCAAAAGCAATTTGCAGTAAAATGGAACTTTAAACTAATGTATGATCAGAAATAAGCTCAGGAAATAGTTCAAAAAAAAAGCAGACTTTCGTCTGCTTTTTTTATTTATAGCTAAACTATTATTTTAAGTGTTTTAAGTTTAAACCGTAAAGAACAATGAATAAAACTGGGAATAAAACGCCCATAACGCCAAATCCACTGTAAATAATACCCATAATCATTGAAACTACAGAAGCTCCAACGTATAAGTAGAAACCAACTTTTTGTAATTTCCACATTTTAATTACACCATATAAAGAAACTAATACAGTTACAAATCCAACAATGATGTAAGCCCAAGTTAAGCCCATACTAGGAGCTTTTGACATTGCTTCGTTAACCATTGCAGCTGCTTCACCTGCTTCGCCACTCATACTTTCCATGTTAGATGCAATTGCACTTGCAGCACCCATAGCTGTGATAACTAATACATAGCCAATGATTGCAAAACCTGCAGCTATGAATGATAAAATACATAAAACCGTTAAAAAGGTCGGTCTTGCCCCTGTTTGTTCTGTTGGTGTTGTGTTGTTTTCCATTTTTTGTGTTTTTAAATTTAGTCGAATGTACATTAATTGTCGATAAAACCCAAAATCCTAAAGGGTAAAGTTTTTAACATATTTTTAATCTATGTCTAAAACTAGAAATAATAAAACCTTAACTTTTTGATTTAAAGGCACTTAAACAATTAGCGCTTTTTTACAACGTATACGTTCGACAAGTAAAAAGAATCGTTATCCGGCATTATTTTGGTCAATAATTTACCAAAAACATTAACCATATAGATAACGGAGGTTTTAAAAAACCCTATATCGTCACTTTTAAACTTTTTCTCCTTGGTAGAGAAAACAAGAAAAAACAATTGAGTATGCGTTTCAAAAAAACGCCCCTCTTTTTTATACTCAATAATATCGAAACCGGCTTTGTTAAATTTGTCGTTAAGCGCAAACCGGGTATATCTGGCATAGTCGTAAGGCACTTCATGTTCGTTCCATACAAATGGACATGTTACGAACATTAAACCACCTTTTTTTAAAATCCTATTAAACTCAATTAACTTTTCATCAAGGTCAAATAGGTGTTCAAACACTTCTGTGCATAATAAATAATCGTATTGCTCATTATTAAAAGGGAGCGCACCTGTACCAGAGTAAAAAATATCTATTTGCTCTTCATCATGTGGATGACCTTCATTTTCAAAATCAATTCCAATATACTCATCAACATTAAATAAACTTTTATAAGGCTTAGAACCACATCCAAAATCTAATAATTTGCCTCCTTTGGTATAACCTGCAAATAGTTTTGCAGCATTAAATAATCCTTTTCTGGCAAAGTAAAATGGTGAAGTTAGTTTGGGTTGTAGGAATAAAGACATGAGCTAAAAGACAAATTTATAAAAAAACTCGAAATTTTTATAATAAAAAAATATTATTTTTGTATGCTTCACAAGTTTTGGCACAAGAAATCTATTTCTTTTTTTAACCTTGTGTTTTGAAATAAAATTTTTTAATTTTTGTTTCGTTTTAGAGTGTTAAAATCAATGAATAAAAAATATAACATAGGATGTTCTACAGATAAAAATTATGCGCAGCATCTTGGAGTTATGATTTTTTCATTATTGTCAAATACTTCATGTCCTGAATTATTTCATTTCCACATAATGGATGGCGGTATTTTACCAGTTGACATTCAAAGATTTAAATTAATTGAGGAAAGATTTAAGTGCAAATTATCCTTTTTAAAACCAGATCGAAAATATTTTGATAAGCTCAAGGTTACGGAATATACGGAAGCCACTTATTACAGGTATTTTTTAATGGACACAACTACCGAAGAGAAAATGCTCTTTTTAGATAGTGATATGGTAGTTGAAGGTGATGTAACTGAACTATATGAACTGAATCCGGAGGGCTCTATTTTATCTGCAGTTACAGAAGTACTTTACCCAATAGAACACCTTGAAAAACTTAAACTAGAGAAATCCTTTAACGCAGGAATGTTATTGGTTGATTGTAAAAAATGGCAAGAGGAGCAAGTTTCGCAAAAAGCCTATAATTGCCAAATAGAAAACGAAAGCATTATTAAGTATGCAGATCAGGATAGTTTAAACATGGTGCTTAAAGGTAAATGGCACGCTGTGCCATACAAGTGGAACGTGATTGCCAGATTAAAATTAACACTGTATGGACTTGGTAAAGCAGACTATAGATTTATTTCAAAAGAAGAACTATTTGAGAATTATAATAATCCTAAAATTATTCATTATGCAAATAGACTTTTTAAACCTTGGTTTTGGTTAGATCCTACACCATACAAAAAAAACTATGTAAAATACAAAAATCTTTCACCTTGGAAAGATGTGCCATTTCCAGATAAATCTTTTAGTGGATTTTTCAAACGCATTAATTTTTATTTTTCATTTGTAATTAGATATTTTAAAAACAATAAAAAGAATTAATGTTTTTAGTAGGATGAAGAAAGTCTCAATATTAGTGCCGATATACAACTCAAGTGAATTTATGCATTTACTTATGGAGGCTATTGACCTTGAGAGAATCAAAAACAACTGGGATTTAGAAACTGTTTTAGTTGATGATGGTAGTAGAGATGGCAGTTACGAAAAAATTGAAGCGTTAAGCCAAAAATACACCTACATAAAAGGAATAAAACTATCTAAAAATTTTGGGCATCAAATAGCTGTTAAAACTGCTTTAAGTCATTGTAATGGAGATTACATCGCCATTATTGACGATGATTTGCAAGACCCACCAAGTTTATTACCACTATTTTTCGGTAAATTAGATGAAGGCTATGACGTTGCGTATGGTATCAGAAAAAAAAGAAAAGAACCATTTATTAAAAGATTAGCTTATAGCAGTTTTTATCGCATCCTGAAAGGAATGAGCGATATTTATATACCAATTGATAGCGGAGATTTTTGTGTAATGAAGAAGCATGTTGTAATAAGCATGTTAAAGTTACAGGAGCAAAATCCTTTTTTAAGAGGTATTAGAGCCTGGGTTGGGTTCAAACAAATTGGAGTTGAGTACGAAAGATCAGCAAGAATTGACGGACAAAGTGGCTATACGCTAAAAAAGTTATTAAAAATAGCACTCGATGGAATATTCTCTTTCTCCACTGCTCCTATTCGCTTAATAACTTTACTTGGTGTGATTGGTTTTAGTTTTGCATGTGTTTATTCATTAATAGCTCTGTATGGTGAAATTTTTAATTTAACTGAAACTAAAGGCTTTGCCAGTCTCGTAATTCTTATTTCCTTTTTTAGTTCCTTAATACTAATTTGTCTAGGCATTATTGGCGAGTACATAGTAAGAATTTATGACGAGGTGCGTCAACGCCCATATGTGATAATTGAAAAAAGCATTAATATATGAGCGAAATAAATATTGCCATAATAGGTTCTAATGGTTTTATTGGTAAGCATTTAGTTGAAAGATTTTCCAACGCCGGAAATGTGAAATTACATTTGTTCGGAAGAAGTGCTGATAACAAAAACGCTCAATTTACAAGTAACTACAAGGTGTTTGACCCTAAACATTCCAATAAAACTTTTAAAAACATCGATTACGTTTATTATTTAGCTTCTGAAACAATCCCTGCAAGTAGTTGGGATGACCCTATAAACGAAATTGAAAAAAACCTGTCTACAATTGTAAATTTCTGTCAAAGTCTTGTAGGTACCTCAGTTAAAAAAATAGTTTATCTAAGTAGTGCAGGAACAGTATATGGCCCATCAGCTAACAAATTATCCGAGGACTCCAATAAGACCCCATTCTCTCCATACGGAATCATTAAACTTAGTATAGAAAATTTTTTGAATTACTTTAAAGTAAAAAACAACTTAAATTTTGAAATCTATAGAATATCTAATGTTTATGGAATAGGTCAAGATACATCTAAAGGCCTGGGGTTGATTAATACCTTTTTGGAAAAAGTGGTAAAAAATGAAACTTTAAAAATATACGGAGACGGAAAGACTTTACGAAATTATATTTATGTAAAAGATGTTGCAGAAATATTATTTAAAAGTGCTTTTGGAAATTGGAACGAATCTGACTGTTATAATTTATCGTCTAACGACAGTTTAACCATTAATGAAATTACAGCTAAAATAAAGGAAATAACTAAAAAGGATTTTAAGATAGATAAAATTGAAAGTAGATCAAGTGATAATTCAGCTATTGATTTAGACAACACAAAACTATTAAATAAATATCCAGATTTTACTTTTACAAGCATTGATAAAGGAATATCTGACACATATAATTTTTTATTAAACAACAATGACAAAAAATAATACTACACCTTCTGCATCAACCAGCAAGGGTTTTAAGATATTTAATAAGGAGATTAGTCTTAGTTTAGAGGATAAAATTGCATACTTATTATTACTCGTACTGATTTTTTTAATCTATACCATCAGATCTAAATTTGCCTCAATTCCTTTCGAACGTGATGAAGGTATTTACAGCTACATGGGTAAACTTTTAAATGAAGGTAAGATTCCTTACAAGGATTTCTACGAGTTTAAGTTTCCGGGTATATTTTACATGTATGCTTTTTTTGTTGGTTTATTTGGTGATACAGTAGAAGGCATGCATAAAGGGTTTATGTGGATGAATATTTTCACAATGCTCTTCATCTTTTTTGCAGTTAGAAATTTATTTGACAGCATCCCTGCGATTATTGCCGCTGCAACTTTTTCAATCGTTTCATTAACTCCTGCTCTAAGTGGTTTCACGGTGCAGTCTGAGCACGGTATTGCATTTTTTGTGAGCGTATCATTATTTATTTATTCTTTAATAAAATTATATAACAAAAACATTTTTTACTTTTTATTTGGTGCCATGCTTTGTATGGCAGTAATGATTAAGCAAACCTCAGTATTTTTAGCCTTATGGGGCGGTTTAATATTGGTGTTAGATTATTTAACTCAAAAAGAAAAAAACTTAAAGAAGTCCTTAATCACTTTTGCAATCTTCATTCTTGGTGCAGTTTCCATAGTGCTTTTGTTTGCCATATTAATTATTTCCAAAGATTGTTTTAAAGAAATGATTTATTGGTCTGTTGAAATTTCTAAATATTATAGTGGAATGATGAAGCTTGAAGATGGTATTCAATATTTCAAATACACTCGTGATGCAATTACTAAAGATTATATGTTTTTTTGGGGACATGCTTTATTATCAATTGCTGTAATAATTCTTCCAACATTAAAGCCGTCGCAAAAATTATTTACAATAACCCTGGCAATAGCAAGCTTCTTGACAATTACACCTGGCTATTTTTTCTATGGCCATTACTGGATTCAAACACTTCCAGGGCTTGCAGTTTTAAGCGGTATAACCGCATATGGAATAATTAAATTTTTTGAAACTAAACTTAAATTTAAACCTAAAACGGTTAATCTTATTTACTTAGTCTTTTTTGGTATTTTTTTTACTAAACATATTAATGCCAACAAAAGCTATTATTTTTATCCTAATTACGATCTTATTTTGCGAACAACTTATGGAAACAATCCCTTTCCAGAAAGTATGCAGATAGCTAATTTCATTAACCAGAATTCTAAACCGGAAGATGGATTGGCATTGATTGGTTCAGAGCCACAGATATACTTTTACACAAAAAAGAAATCGCCTTCAAGGCATGCATACTTTACCGCTCTTGTTACAAGTGTTAAAGAACATAAAGAGTGGCAGAGAGAATTTTCCAATGATGTAGAAAAAGCTAAACCAAAACACATAGTGTTTTTTAATCATCAACTATCTTTGCTGGTACAACCAAATACTGATAATTACATTTTCACTTGGGCAAACAAATACATTAATGAAAACTACAAGGTTGTAGGTTATGCAGATATGATAAATAACGGGTATCAAACTAACTATGTTTGGGGTGAGCAAAATGCTGCTACCTACCATCCACAATCACAAACCTACGCTGTTGTTTTTGAAAGGAAAAATTAGTTTTTATATCCTAATCTTCCTGTATAATCTATTCTATGTAAAACCATATTGATTTTATTTTGGCTAAAATACTCCAGAACAGCTTTTTTAGCACCGTCCCAATAACCAAAATCATCAATAATTAAAACCCCTTTGCTTTGTAATATAGGGTAGAGATGAGTCAACTCATGTTTAGTTGATTCATACCAATCTGTATCCAAACGCAATAATGCTATTTTATCCTTTGGAATAACGTTTGGAATAGTATCTTCAACTTTACCTTGAACATAAACAATATTATCCTGACTAAATTTGGTTAAACTCATATTCTTTTTAACCTCATCTAATGCTGAGTAACACCAAACTGAATCACTAACATTCTTGGAACTACTTTTAAGCATTTTATCGGCTGACTTACCCTCCAGGTTTAGATCATTTTCAGTTGGTGCAGACATTCCTTCGTAAGTATCATACATGTACAATTTTCTATTTGTAATGTTTTTCGATGCCAAAAATTCCGCAATCATCATTGAGCTTCCACCTTTCCATACGCCACACTCCAAAAAATCACCTTCGATATTGTTATTTACAACATAGTTTAAAGAATTATACAGCGCATACATACGCTCAATTGATGTCATTGTGTATGGCTTACACAAATTATACAACTTCATAAACTCTTGATCACCAGTTATATCAGAAATTAAAGTTATTGTATAGCCATATTTAGCTAAAACCGAATTAATAAATTTACCTACCATTTACTCAATAATTAATATTCTCACAAAAATAAACAACTTTTCCTTATAACCACAAAATATACCAAAATACTAGATTATCTCAAAATCTGTAGGTATTGCAGGTAAATGATTAATCCTAATGCTTAATAATTAACAAGATATCAAAACTAACTTTCTGTAAATTCCCAAAAAGAAGTATTGAAATGAACTATTAATCCAAATAGAGAATTATACTATCTCCTCTTGGTCAAGCTGAAAGTTATACCATTCAATTCTATTAAATCGGCACAAAAGAATTATAGTTACAACTTAAAACTTCTTACTACTGATAAGTAACGTTATCTACGTAATAATTAGTGGTGTAGTTGGAAGGTTTGTTACCATTGTATACAAAAGCAACAAAAATATTACCAGTATAACTACCCGGAATTAAAGTACTGAAGTTAGTTCCTCCTGAATTTATAAAGGTATAGTTAGATCCGCTTAAAGGAGCTATTGTAAAACTACTTGTAACATTTGTCCAGGTGCCTGCTGCAGTTAAATTAGTTCCATTGTAGCTGGTACTAACAAAAATTTGAAACGGATTAGGATGTCCTGATGATGGGAATGCCATTGCCGACTGAAATGAAAAGGATTTAGCTGAACCATAAATTAATGGCGGAGTGATCATCCAGATTTTATTTGATGGATCAGGATTACTTGAACCAAACGATGTTGCCTTGGCTCTATAATTGCCTGCGTTTACATCCGATTGCCATGTTCTTGTACCAACTTCATCCAAATTATGCCAACCAGATAAATTAATTGCAGTATTAGTTGCAGTTTGTGAACTAAACGTTTCATTTAAAGTTGATATTGGCGTTCCTAAAGGTAAAGTAGGTGTAGCAACTACACATAAAGGTGCGGTCATGTTTAATTCATTTGGGTTTCTGATATATAACTGCATGGTAGAACCATACTGGCCAAGTATACCCACAATCTTTCCATTTCCGGTTGGCGTTTTACTGGATGCAAAGTTACTATATCCGCTTGTTCTAACTGTTAAGGTGCCAGATCCGCAAACCTTAATTGAACGATTTATATCAATTTTATTTACAGCATCTGCATAATTTTGATTTATATCCGCTGCTAAAAATTCAACATCATTAATTTGAATTAATTCAGATTGTAGACTTGGAGTACTAGCAGCTTGAGTTATGGTAACTAACTTTGGCTGAGGATTTAAGCCACTTGCTAACTTAGCTACTTTCTTTTCAATATCAACTGAATCAATTTCAATTAAACTGTTAGACTTTTGGACTTTTAACCCATTTAAATTAATTCGAATACTATCTCCGATATATAATCCACCTGAAGCAGGTAAATTAATATGGATTGCACCTGTTGCATCTCTAACATAAACTTCTTTGTATAAGTTTCCGCTTACTTCGTCACCTATAACAACGCAATACAAGTTTCTATCGGTTCCAAATTTATATACAGATGCGGCCCCTAAGCGTGCTTTAATACTATCAATTGTTATGGCAGGTCCTGAACTTGGACTTTTAACCGGTGGCAAATCATATTTTCTTTTACAGGCAGTTGCGCCTACTAAAACGATTGCTGCTAAAAGTGTGATTATTTTATTCATATTATTTGTATTGTAAAATTGATTAAAAACTAAAATTAACGGTTGCCATATAAGTTGTGCCTTGCATGTACTGGTACTTATTTGGAAATTTATTGATTTCACTTAAATCCCATCTAAGCGATTCAAATCCCCAGATGATGATGTTTTTATTATTTAATAGGTTGTTAGCGCTAACATTAAAATTGATGTAGTACTTACGTTTTATTCTAAAAGACTTTCCTGCGTTTGCATTCATTACAAAATATGCTGGTAACTCTTCCTGTTTTGTAATTGTTTCAACTTGTGGGTCTGTACTAACATATTTTTCAAGTGCCTCTGCAGTTCTTCTATCAGGGTTAGGTTCAAGATAGGTGTTAGCAAAGTAATTCCCAAAAATTCCAATAAACCAACGACGTTTATCATTATAACGATAACCAATTCCAGCAACCGTTTGAGGTGTTCCACCAACATTATAATTTTCTAAATATACCGTTCTGTTAGTGAACAATTGGGTAGAATTATTATCCTGCCATGCCTGCGCTGTAGGGCGATTGGTATAATAGAAATTACCGTATCCAACGGCAGCTTGCACAACATGTGCGGTAAATAAAACTTTCTCAATACCCAGTTCAACACCTTGATGAGTTTGATCTAAACCGGTTAAAATATAGTTCACGTTGTTATTGAATAAATCATGCCAGTAGGTTCTTAACTGAGTTTGATTATTAATCTGATTATAATAATAAGTTGCTCTTACCTTTAAGGTTGGATATTTAATTAAATAATTAACATCTCCACCCATCACTGTTTCATTGGTAACGCCCTGTACAATATCGTTACGAACACGTGGAGAAATAAAAACATTTGTAACTTCTGGTGCACGTGTTAAAAAATTACCGTTCGCAGTTACAAAATGTCTTCCGTTAAATTTATAAGTTAAACCTCCTTTAACACCATAATTAAAAAAATTAAGTTTTTCACTTAAGCCTTTACTTGTAGTTGGAAATTTGCCATTTGCGATGTAACCTTCACGCCATATGGTGCTGTTATTAAGCGTAATTCCAAAATAAGCATCAATTTTACTCGCATTGTATTCTAATTGACTCCATGCCTCAGCTCTGTTGATATTAGTTGAGTAATCAAAACCAAATTTATCTCCCTGATAAACTTTCTTATTTGGATTATCTAAATCATTCTGCTGGAAAGCAGGATCTACACCAAGATTCTCAGCAAACTGATCTACATCAACCCAAAACGTTGCTCCCAATAAATCTTCCATTTCTTTGTAACGTCTATTCTTATATATATTGGCATTAACTCCTGCTGTTAAAAATAACTGATCGTTTATTCTGGAATTGTAAAGTACATTAATACCTGTATTCAATAATTTGTCAATTCTGTTTTCTAAAACTACTCTTGCTCTTGTCTCCGTTGTGTTTATTTGCCCAGGTACAGTTGAATAAAGGTTAGCTTGATTCATAGCAATAAATCTATCCCAATTAATTTGCTGAGTGTTTACATCGTTTTGCCATAAACTTGTATAAAGCGCCGCATTATCATCTTCCTTTCTATTAATGAAATAACTAGGTAAATAACGATAATAATCGGGTCTAACATTTGGTGCATCATTCCAGTTTAAACTAGTTAAGCCTGCCTTACCAAAATTCACAAAAGCAGATGTAGTTAGCTTGCTCGCTGTACTAATATTAAAAATATGCGACAACATAACCATTGGTCTGTTTACTCTACTTACAGAGCTATTTCTAACTTGTCCGTTTTGATATCCCCACAAACTGTTATAATAATTATTTTTGGTAAGCTCCATTGATTCTTTATAACTAGCTGTTGTTCTACCTTGCTCTATTGGCGCTCCAAAGGCGGTTAAGCTTAATAAGTGCTTATCTGAAAACTTTTTATCAGCTGAAACATAAAATGCATTGGCATTAAAAAATGTTCCAGGTATGTAAACTTCATTCCCTTGACGCGTTGAGGCAGAAATAGTAAAAGCCCATCCATTTTGCATCATACCAGTTGAATGTGTAACCATTAAACGGTGTCTAAAAATTCTGTTCCCAAAACCATAACTAACGCGTGTACCTTTTCTGAATGAAGATGCTTTAGAATCAATATTCGTATATCCACCAATAGATGCAAAGTTTAATCGGCTGGAAGTGCTACCTACTCTATTCTCAACAAATCGTGTTACATCATTTAAGCCTCCCCAACTGCTCCAACTGGCTAAACCGGTTTCCAGATTATTTACAACTACCCCGTTTATCATTATTATCTGGTTTTCTGATTGTAAGCCTCTCATTCTATAACGAGCGGCCCCAAACTGAAAACTAGAAAATTGTGTAAACACATCCCTGCTGGATTGAAGTAAGGCACTTGCATCCTGTTGGTCAAGATCAGAATCAGCATCTGCACCGCTAGTACTAAAAATAGGAATGTTAAACGCAGCTTTACTTGTGTCTGACTGTTGATTATCTTGTAAAGCTGTACTATCAGCATTACTTACCTGCGCGCTAATCTCATTATAAAAGAATAAGGTCGCAACAAGAAGACAATTTTTAATTTTACTATGATAATTTTTCATGATTTAATAAACCGAAGCGGCTTTGGCAATTTTATAGAAACTAAAACTACCTCAAGGGTGATCACTTCTTCCTGTAACTGGTAGCAAATATAAATAAAGAGCTATATAGTATTGTTAAATAAATATTAACAAACTTTGGTTTTTTCTCAATCAAAGTGTTAAAATTTAGGATTTTATGATTCTATCACATCCCATAAGTGTTAATTTATTAGTTTTATCCCATTATTTCTAATATTATTTACGGTGAAAATTAAATTCTGCATTATAGCCTTCCTTCTTATTAACAACCTGGTTGGACAAAAACTAGAAAAAAACAAGAACTATTATTTGTCTGCAATTGGTTTTTGGAACGTTGAAAATCTTTATGATACGTTAAACGACCAATGGAAAAACGATGAGGATTTTACACCTGCTGGCACTAACGCTTGGAATGGGAGCAGATACTGGACAAAAATTGATCATTTGGCAGAAGTGATTTCAAAAATGGCAACTGATATTACACCTGACGGCCTTGCTATACTTGGGCTTTGCGAAATTGAAAATAAAAGTGTTGTTGAAGATTTAGTTAAAAATAAGCGATTAAAAAGCAGGAATTATCAGGTAGTTCATATCGAAGGCCCTGATGCGCGTGGTGTAGATCCGTCTTTTATTTATAATCCTAATTATTTTAAAGTCATAAAAGCAGTTTCCTACAAAGTACCTGTTGTAACAGATACCGCTCATAAAACTCGTGATATCTTAGTTGTTAGTGGTAATTTTTATGGTGACCCGCTAACCGTGCTTGTTAACCACTGGCCAAGCAGACGAGGTGGTGAGTTAGCCAGTAGACCTAATCGAAATTCAGCTGCGAAAGTTGCGAGACGCATTGTTGATAGCATTATTGCTTTGAACCCGTCTAACAAAGTTGCCATTATGGGAGATTTAAATGATGACCCAACAAATGTTTGTGTGAAAGAAGTTATTGGTACATATGGCGATTACAAGCATCAGGAATTAGGAAAATTTTTTAATCCAATGGAGCAGTTGCACAAGGAAGGTATAGGTACATTAGCATGGCAAGATAGCTGGAACTTATTTGATCAAATCATTTTAAACCAACCATGGGTTACAGGTAAGTATGATGCTTGGCAATATTATAACGTAAGGGTATTTAACAAACCTTTTTTAAGAACGGATTTTGGTAATTTTAAAGGATATCCATTCCGAACATATGCCGGCAGCAGTTACGCAGGTGGATATAGTGACCATTTTCCGGTATTCATTTTAATTGCTAAAGAAAATATTAAAAAGTAATGTTATTGCTTAGTTGATTTATTTAGTTTTTTATTCTGAATAAATTTTGCATTTTTAAATGCTATGCAAAACTTTGAGGAAGCTAAAAAACGGGTAAGAGAACTAACTGAACAAATTAACTTACACAACTACAATTACTATTCGCTTGATCAGCCCACGATTAGTGATTTCGAATTTGATAAGCTTCTTGAAGAACTAATCTCTTTAGAGAAAACGCATCCGGATTTACTTAGTCCAAATTCACCCAGTCAGCGCGTAGGTGGAACTATTACTAAAACTTTTGCTAGTGTTAAACACCAATACCCAATGTTATCGTTAAGTAATTCCTATAACGAAGCTGATTTAATTGATTTTGACAGAAAGGTAAAAGATGGTTTACAACTAAATCCTACAGATTTGTTTGGAACAAATGTAATTGAATATGTATGCGAATTAAAATTTGATGGTTTATCCATTGGTTTAACTTATGAAAATGGTTTTTTAAAGCAAGCTGTTACTCGAGGTGATGGCGTGCAAGGTGATGATGTAACAGTTAATGCTAAAACAATAAAAAGTATTCCCTTACAACTCAAAGGTGATTTCCCAGCATTATTTGAAATACGCGGCGAAATTTTTATGCCAAAAAAAGTGTTTCAACAAATTAATGTGGAGCGCGAAGATATTGGTGAAGCACCTTTAGCTAACCCACGTAATGCAGCCAGCGGCACAATGAAAATGCAGGATAGTGCTGTTGTTGCAAAAAGAAATTTAGATTGCTACTTATACTACCTGCTTGGCGAAAATATTCCATTTAATACACATTATGATAATTTAGCGAAGGCAAAACTATGGGGCTTTAAAATCAGCCCCGAAACAAAGCAATGTAATGGAATAGAAGAAGTACTTAATTTCATTAATTATTGGGATAAAGCAAGGCACCAATTACCATTTGAAATTGACGGAATTGTAATCAAGTTAAATAATTACGATCAGCAACGTCAATTAGGTTTTACTGCTAAGTCGCCACGTTGGGCCATAGCCTATAAATTTAAAGCCGAACAGGTAAGTACACTCCTTGAAGAAATAACCTATCAGGTTGGAAGAACCGGAGCAATAACACCGGTAGCTAATCTAAAACCAGTGGCACTTGCAGGTACCATCGTTAAACGTGCAAGTTTACATAATGCAGATATTATTGAGAAGTTAGACGTACGTGTTGGAGACACCGTATTCGTAGAAAAGGGCGGTGAAATAATTCCAAAAATTATTTCAGTTGATATAACTAAACGATCTCCTGGCTTGGAACCAACCAAGTATATAGAGAATTGTCCTGAATGTGGTTCAAAGTTACATCGCAAGGAAAATGAAGCATTGCATTATTGTTTAAACGAATATAATTGCTCGCCACAAGTAGTGGGAAAAATTGAACATTTCGTTTCAAGAAAGGCAATGAATATTGATAGCCTCGGAAGTGAAACAATAGAACAACTTTACAAAGCAGGCTTAATAAAAAACTATGCAGATTTATACGATTTAAAAAAAGAGCAGTTACTTCCGCTTGAAAGAATGGCAGAAAAAAGTGCACAGAACCTGATAGACGGAATTAATAAAAGTAAGGAGATTCCTTTTGAACGCGCATTGTTTGCAATAGGTATTAGACATGTTGGAGAAACCACAGCAAAAAAAATTGCACGAAAAGTTAAGTCCTTAGAGAAATTAAAACTTTTGACAAAGGAAGAATTACTCGAAATTGATGAAGTTGGTGAAACCATTGCAGAAAGCATTTTGGCCTTTTTTAAAAATGATTATCAATTAGACATAATTCAAAGATTAACCTCGGCGGGAGTGCAGTTTAATTTAAGTGAAGAACAGCTATCCGCCTCAACAGATAAATTACAAGGAAAAAGTATTGTCATCAGTGGCGTTTTTAATAAACACAGTAGAGATCAACTTAAAAATTTAATTGAACAGCATGGTGGCAAAAATGTTGGCAGCATCAGTGCAAAAACTACTTTTGTTTTGGCCGGAGACAGCATGGGTCCGGAAAAATTAAAAAAAGCTCAAAGTCTCGGGATACCTCTTGTTACTGAAGATGATTTTTTAGAAATGATAAAGTGAGATTAAAAAGACTACTAATAAGCATTGCCCAAAACTATTACTTAAGTTACAAATCCTTGTCACTTATGAGGATTGGCATTGCCTTGGTTTGTTTAGCCGATTTAATTATAAGATCTCAAGACCTAACCGCACATTACACAGAAAAGGGAATGTGGCCGGCCCGATTGGTTAAAAATTTTGGTTGGTACGATGGTTATTGGAGTATACACGCTTTATATGATAGTTATGGTTGGGAGTTATTTATTTTTGGTATTCATTTCATCTCAGTCATCTTCCTTTTAATTGGATTTAAAACACGTTTTTCAAATTTAATCGTATGGTTGCTTTACATTTCTCTTCACAATCGTAATTTGTTCATCCTGCAAGCCGGAGATGATTTATTAAGAATTTGTTTATTCTGGGGTTTGTTATTGCCTTGGCAACATGAGTTTTCAATTGATGGTTTTCTTGAACCGAAGAGAAAGAAACAACAATTGCTCTCTAATTTTGGTTACTTGTTCTTAATTGCATCCGTTTACTTCTTTACAGTGTTTCTTAAATCAAGTAGTGAATGGAGATCTGAAGGGAGCGCAATTTACTACGCATTAAGTTTAGATCAGTTAAGATTACCCTATACAGGCGACTGGCTATATGAACAACCACACTTAATGCAAATACTAACTTATGTTGTTTATTGGATTGAAATTCTCATACCTATTCTTATTTTACTTCCTTCCCGCAAATATCCTTTCCGATACTTTGGATTTCTTCTTTTGTTAGTATTACACATTGGTGTTGGATTAACGATGTATGTTGGTCTCTTTTACATTATAAATATAGTTACAGCCATTGCTTTAATACCGGATTCTGTACTAGAAAAATTTAAGTGGTTTAGAAATATGGAAATTCGAAAACCTATGTATGGAAAAAACGAGTTGGTGTATATAAGAACCATTCGCAATTCATTTATCGTAGTGGTTATTTTCTTCAATCTACTTATTAATTTAAGTACACTTAGCTGGTTCTCATACGAATTAGCTACTCCCTTGCATATGCCGCTTAATGCATTGAAGTTTTCTCAATTCTGGGGGATGTTTTCTCCAAGTGTTTTAAAGAAGGATGGTTGGTTTGTTTATGATGGAAGAGATAGTCAGGGTAGACAATATGATATGCGATTAAACCAGGATTATGTTGATTTTAAAAAACCAAAACATGTAGTGAGCATGTATAAATCTGATCGTTGGCGTAAACTGGCAGAGAATATGCAGGGCACTAATGCATTTTTACGTCCTCTATATTGCAATTACATTTTAAACAAATGGAATGAAGATCATCCGGATAAAAAACTTGCTGCTTTAAATTTATACTACATGAACGAAATAAATTTAGCAGATTACAAAACCAGTACTCCAGAAAAAGAACTTTATTGTTATTGTACAAATGAATTTTTTCCAAGTAAATAGTTTTATTAAACATTACTTATCAGCTAACTCCAAAGGACATGGTGTGCATTCACCATTCATTTACCAATTGTGCGAACAGGTTTTTTATAATACAGATTCATTTTATCCATTCAAGAAAATTGAACAGATAAGATCATCTCTTCAGAAAAACAATCAATCCATTACAATAACAGATTATGGTGCAGGCTCTAAAACATTTAAAGGTGATACACGCATAATAAGTGACATTGCAAAGCATGGAATTTCAAGCACTAAACAAAGTGAGTTACTTTTTAAATTAATTCATTTCTTAAATTGCAAAACAATAGTCGAATTAGGAACAAGCCTTGGCATTAATACAATGTATCTTGCCAGTGTAAATACAAAAAATAAAATTTATACTATTGAGGCAGACAAGAATTTATGTGAATTAGCTAAAAAGAATTTTGATAAGCTTGATTTAAAAAACATTCATCTCATTAATGATGTGTTTGATCATGCATTGCCATTATTGTTGGAAACATTACCAGAAATTGATTTTGCGTATATAGATGGTAATCATACCTATCAGGCAACATTGAATTATTTTGAATTGTTAAGCAGAAAATCTAATTCCAATACTGTAATTGCTTTAGATGATATTTATTGGAGTAAGGAAATGTATGAGGCCTGGAAAAAAATTCAACAGCATCCAAAAGTTAAATGCACGGTTGACACATTTAACCTAGGCTTAGTGTTTTTCAATACCGATTTTTTAGAACCGGTGCACTTAAAAATAAGATTGTAATTTTACTTTCCTTGCGCCTTTTGCATTGGGTTTTGACCCGATGATTGTCCTCTGGCTTTAGCAGTATTACTTTTTTCTTTAAACAAAGTAAACTTACTTGATGCCGCTTTAATTTTCCATAAATTATTACTCTCGTTAATATCCCCGGTTTCACGCATTGGATCGAGTTGAATGCTAACTACTTTCTTTTTCTTGATAAAAGTTTTAGTTACTTCATTTTCGTTTTTGCGCCAAACATAAGCATTAATACGTTCAATGTCAGAAGTACCATCCTCGTAATTAAACTGAATAATTAGAGGTGTAACTAAACCACCTTTGTTGGAGAATTTTATTTCATATACTTGTTGATTTTCAAAATTACTGTACTCACTTTCAGTTAATACATCTAAATTTTCATAACGAGACTTCACCTCTTGTACCACTTTAGGCTCTGGTTTATAGTGATAATAAAAATCACGCATAGTTGTATCAACATCAACTAAAGGTTTTATACCTGCCTTTTTATTATTTTGTTGTGTAATATTTACAAATGGCTTTTGAGTATTTGGATAGTAATTAATAGTATCCATTTTTACAGGAACCGCTTTGCCATTCTGTAAAGAAAAGGCTTTTACGGTATCAATACTCACATCAACCGGATCGGTATCAAAAAACCAGCCTCTCCAAAACCAATCTAAATCAACTGCACTTGCATCTTCCATCGTTCTAAAAAAATCTGCCGGCTCAGGATGTTTATATGCCCATTTATTGCAATACTGTTTAAAAGCAAAATCAAACAACTCTCTGCCCATTACTGTTTCACGCAAAATGTTAAGTGCTGTTGCAGGCTTACCGTAAGCATTTGCTCCGAAATTCACAATGTTTTCGCTATTAACCATAATTGGCTCAAGGTAATTTTTAGGCATACGCATGTAATCAGTGATTTTATATGCTGGGCCTCTGGCTGAAGGATAATTTGCATCAAGTTCTTGTTCTGTAACATACTGCATGAATGTATTTAACCCTTCATCCATCCAACTCCACTGGCGCTCGTCACTATTAATTATCATAGGGAAAAAGTTATGCCCTACTTCGTGGATGATAACCATGATCATGCCATTTTTTGTTCCTTCTGTATAGGTGCCGTCTTTTTCAGTTCTACCGAAATTAAAACAAATCATTGGGTACTCCATACCATTTGCTGCTTCAATGCTTTGGGCAACAGGGTATGCATACTTTACAGTGTACTTACTGTATGTTTTAATTGTATGCGCAACTACTTTGGTTGAATATTTTCTATATAAAGCATATGCCTCTTTAGGGTAAAAACTCATACACATAACTTTCTTGCCCTCATTATTGATGGCCATTGCATCCCAAATAAATTTACGTGAACTACCCCAGGCAAAATCTCTTACACTGTCTGCTTTAAAAATCCATGTTTTTGTTTTTTCACTTTTAGCTTCTTCTGCTTTTTTTGCTTCATCCAATAAAACAATTTCAACTGGTTCGGTTGCAGTTTGCGCCTTTTGCCATCTTCCTAATTGAGCAGGTGTAAGCACCTGTGCATAATTCTGACATTCGCCAGTTGAACAAACAACATGATCAGATGGTACAGTCATTTTCACTTTGTAGTTTCCAAAAGCCAATGCAAACTCCCCTCTTCCGGTATATTGCTTATTTTGCCATCCGTGAAAATCACTGTAAACGCACATTCTCGGAAACCACTGCGTCATTGTAAATAAACAGTTACCGTCTTCTGCAAATGGCTCATAACCTCCGCGTCCACCATACTTGGTTCTTTCAATCATTTTATAATGCCACTTAACTATAAACTTAAACTTTCCCTTGTTAGGAAGAGGCTTAGGTAAGTCAATACGCATCATGGTTTGGTTAATAGTGTACTTTAATGGCTTGCCTGTTTCATCTGTTACTGCGTCAATTTTGTCTCCCAACTCTTGTAAATGTTTTTTATCAAATCCTTCAATTGTTTGAGTCGTTAAAGGTTCACTTAATTTATTTTCATCCCAATTATGATTATCACTTTTTGGGTCATGTTGGTTTTCATCCAACTGCAACCACAAGTAAGGTAAGGACTCAGGGGCATTATTGTGATAGGTAACTGTTTCAGTTCCTATAATAGATAAGTTTTTTTCATCTAACCTAACATCAATATCATAATCCGCACGTTGCTGCCAGTATTTAGCGCCGGGCGAACCACTTGCTGTTCTGTATTCATTTGGAGTAGGTAAAATGGTTCCTAATTGCTCAAACTTGTTACCATGATTGGATTTAGGATTGTTTAAAATGTTTTGAGAATTTAAAGAAAAACTGACTGAAGAACACAAAACAAGATAAAGAAGTTGACTCTTATTCATACGTAAAAAAGAAAGCCTAAAGATAACTAAAACTATTCTTTTAGGTACGCCACCTATCTAGTTTTTAAACCATAAAAAAAGTCAGTTATCTAACTGACTTTACTATTTAGATTTATAAAATTATTGACAAGATACGCTCCCGCTTAAAGAAACAGTTGGGAAATTGAAATTCTGCTGTACACATTGTACACCAATACATTGCGCGCTAATACCGGTTGTAGCAGTATTCACTATTACTGTTCCTGCCTTTCCAAACCAGGTAATACCTGAAGGTTGATTAGGGGCATTATCAATTTGTATAGAGCATGCTGAATTTCCAACAGGAACTGAAGCTACCTGAAGGGTTGTGCTACCCATAGGTAAAATTGTTCCAAAAGTGATGGTTACATTTGTTGATCCATTGGTACCTTTAACTGATAAACTGTTACTTGTAACACAAGCTGAGTTTAACCATCCACTTCCACCCGCAACTAACTGAGAATTAGAAGTAGCAGGATTAGTAAGGGTGTTAGTACCTGTTACGGTTTGGTTTCCAACGTTTGGATTACCGGCGGTTCCAACAGCTTGCTCCTTGTAAGTTGGAGTAATTGCACCATTGTCATTCTTTTTCTTGCAGGCAAAGATGCTAATTCCAATTACAGCAATTGTAATTACGGAAGCAACTAATTTCTTATTCATAACCAAAATTGTTATTACGTTAATTATTCAAAGCTACTGAAATTTTTTGAATTATGCAAAAAATTGATTCTTAAATGATTGAAGCGGTGCTTTGAGTGATTAAGCCGATAGAATCGGCGTTTTAGCTACTGATTGCTGGCTTTTCTGCCTCCTTTTAACAACAAAGCACTGATAAAAGCCCCTGAAACACCTAGCAACAAAAGCGAAAACAGTTTGCCCGTGGTAGCTTTAGCAGCAGATAAACTGCCTATTTGTTCCTCAATTATACCTGGAATTTGCTCTACTTTAAATTTTGTAGCATTTTTTGATTGTAAATCAAGCATGTTTTGATAATGAACCGGCCCTTTATAATAGGCAATTTGTTGAGGCAACGAAATTTTAAATTCAACGTAATTGTATGCAGCTGTAACTATAAGTGCGACGGCAAAGGTTGTTAAAGCCATGCGAGCTGCTTCTCTGCCACCTATTACACCGTCATAATCCTTCTTTTTTACCCAGTATATTGAAATAAAAAAGAAAGGAAAAAGTGCTAAAACTGATAAAATATGTGCGAAATTAAACCAGAAACGCTCAAATGTCAGGTCATTTACAAATAACAATAATTTAAAAAGAATGTAAATTAAGCTATATATTAAGCCTACTATTAATGCTTTTTTGTTCATTTCGGGTAATGTTAAATCTTAGTATCCAAAAAAATTAGCCATTCATGCTTACCAAAAACTCCTCATTGCTTTGGGTTCTTCTTAATCTATCCAATAAAAATTCCATGGCTTCCTGAGGATTCATATCTCCAAGGTGTTTTCTTAAAACCCATAAACGACTTAGTGTTTCTTTATCTACCAACAAATCATCACGACGTGTAGAAGAAGCCAATAAATCAATTGCAGGATAAATACGTTTGTTTGCCAACTTACGATCTAATTGCAACTCCATGTTACCGGTACCTTTAAATTCCTCAAAAATTACCTCATCCATTTTACTTCCTGTTTCTGTTAATGCGGTTGCTAAAATGGTTAAAGAACCTCCTCCTTCAATCTTACGAGCAGCACCAAAAAAACGTTTTGGTTTATGTAATGCATTAGCATCAACCCCACCCGTTAAAACTTTACCACTGGCAGGTGAAACAGTATTATAAGCTCTTGCTAAACGAGTAATACTATCTAATAAAATAACAACATCATGTCCGCACTCTACTAAACGCTTGCTTTTTTCTAAAACAATGTTTGCAATCTTTACATGCTTTTCAGCGGGTTCGTCAAATGTACTGCTTACAACCTCAGCCTTAACACTTCTGGCCATATCGGTTACCTCTTCAGGACGTTCATCAACCAATAAAATAATTAGATATACTTCCGGATGATTTGCCGCAATGGCGTTAGCTACATCTTTTAATAAAACTGTTTTACCAGTTTTTGGTTGAGCAACAATCAATCCACGTTGACCTTTACCAATTGGGGCAAACATATCCATTACCCTAGTACTTAGGTTCTCTTGTCCGTGCCCGGTTAATTTTAATTTTTCATAAGGGAACAAAGGAGTTAAATAATCAAACATCACCCTGTCTCTCACATAACCTGGCTCACGACCGTTTATTTTATCAACTTTAATTAATGGAAAATATTTTTCGCCTTCACGTGGTGGCCTTACTCCACCGGTTACAACATCACCAGGGCGTAAGCCAAATAATTTAATTTGTGATTGAGATACATAAACATCATCAGGTGAGTTTAAGTAATTATAATCTGCGCTTCTTAAAAAACCATAACCATCAGGCATTACCTCTAACACACCGGTTGAAAATACAATGTTGTCAAAATTATAGTAAACTTTTTCAGGCTTTTTGATTTGCTCAGCTTCCGGTTGATCTTTTTGGTTTTCAGTATTAGTTTCTTCCGGTGCTTGAATTTCAGAGTTAGATTCGCTGGTTAATTCTTCCTGCGTTGCGTTCGATGTTTGTTGTTCAATAACAGGTTCTTCTATTTCATTAACTACAGTTTCAGAAATAGTTTCTTCAGGAATCGGATCCAGCTTTACTTTTCTTGGTCTTTTTTCCTTGGCGTTTTTATCTTCTTTCTCTGGCTTTGAAGGAGAACTTTCATTTTTTTGTTTCTTCAAAAATTTGGAAGCTACCTCTTTTGCTAAAGAAGGATTTGCAAGCTGTGCATCCACAATTTTCAGAACTAAATCTGCCTTGCTTAAACCTTTTGAGTCAATACCAAAACCTTTGGCAATTTCTTTTAATTCAGGCAAAGCGCGTGCGCCTAAGTCCAATACTTCAAACATAATTTAATTAAATGATATTTTTAATAGATAGAGAAATAATACTGTTTTTTAGATTAATTAGCTGTAAAGAAATTACAACCCTAATGAAATCGAATGCAAGTTTAAGAATTTTTTTGAATACAAAAAATAATTTTGAATTTATTTTATACCTTTACGGAATGAGGCGTTTAAATAACCTTGTTCTCCTTTCATTTATTTTGTTGGCAGTTGCAAGCTGTAAAAACAAATTAGATGTGAATGCGCCTTACAAAGATATTCCTAATGTTTATGCAGTGCTTTGTCCACAACAAAGCGAACAAACTATTCGCATAAATAAAACATTTTTAGGCGAGGGTGATGCTGTAGCAATGGCAAAGGTATCGGACTCTATCAATTACCCGGCAGGAGAAATTACAGTTAGCTTAAACAGATATGTAAATGGTACTCAGGTTAATGCCAGTTATCAAAATCAAACAGTAGTGTTTGGTGAAAAGATGATTGAAACTTCAGCAGGTACATTCAGCTCTAAACAAAGAGTTTATTATACAAATGATAAGCTATTTACTTCCGGGGAATATCAACTAACCATTAAGAACAACAGAACAAATGAAGTGTTTAAAGCAAAAGCAAATGCACTTGATAGTGTTCGCATTAATGGCTTACCTTCTCCATTTGATCCGAAATACTATCCTTACCCAACACAAATATCTAACGACTCGGTAGCAATTAACATTGATTATTCAACCCCAAATAAAAAATATTCCATTATTTATAAAGCAACCGAACCCGGATTACAAGCCAGAGTATATCAGCTATCCATGCGTTTTCATTATTATGATTCTTTAAATGCAGCTCCAAGTAATTACAGTTATGTTGAATATTCCTTTTTAAATAAATACAACCCTAACGACCTTCAAAAGGTGCCAGGCCTAGGTGATTGCTTTGTTTCAGAGTTCTTTGGTAATGATTTAACAAGCAGTTTAGGTTTCGGATTCTCAAAAGTAAATACACCTTCTAATTTTATCAGAAGAAGAATTTACATGATACAATACATTATAACTACTAGTACGAGTGAATACTCTGACTACCTTCAGTATGCCAATCCTTCTCTAAATGTAGCTCAGGAAAAACCACTCTACACGAACTTTGAAGATAAAAAAGCCTATGGCATTTTCACCTTCAAAACAAGGTGCAGTATCAATAAGAGGATAAAACACGAGTATATTAACTACCTGGGTATTACCAAGCCAACTTGTAATTACAATTTCTTTTTATTTGCCCTACCTACATCAACCAACGCACCTGGAGGTTACACACCACTATTCTGCCAATAAAACAGCGTTTTTGGCATACAATCCTCTGATTTTCAGACGATTTATCAGCAAATTGCTTTCAAAAATGACAGACTGACATTTTTACTCAGTATTATCCGGCATGGCACATTTATTGATTACATATAGCCAAAATTAAATATTATGGGAAAAATTATAGGAATAGATTTAGGAACAACCAATAGCTGCGTGGCAGTAATGGAAGGCAACGAAGCGGTTGTTATTGAAAACAGCGAAGGTAAACGCACCACGCCATCTGTTGTTGCATTTGTTGAAGGTGGTGAACGTAAAATTGGTGACCCTGCAAAACGTCAGGCAGTTACCAACCCAAAGAAAACAGTATACTCCATCAAGCGTTTCATGGGTAGCTCATTCGATGAGAGTTCAAAAGAAATAAGCAGAGTGCCTTACAGTGTTGTTAAAGGAGATAACAATACGCCTCGTGTTCAAATTGATGACAGAAAATATACTCCTCAGGAGATTTCGGCTATCATTTTACAAAAAATGAAAAAAACAGCCGAAGACTTTTTAGGAACTGAAATTACAGAAGCGGTTATTACTGTACCTGCTTATTTTAATGATGCGCAACGTCAGGCTACTAAAGAAGCCGGAGAAATTGCTGGTTTAACCGTAAAACGTATTATTAACGAACCTACCGCAGCTGCCCTTGCTTATGGCATGGACAAAAAAGGTAAGGATATGAAAATTGTAGTGTTTGACTGCGGTGGTGGTACACATGACGTATCTGTTTTAGAATTAGGTGATGGTGTATTTGAAGTAAAAAGTACTGATGGTGATACACACTTAGGTGGTGATGACTTTGACCAGGTTATTATTGATTGGTTAGCTGAAGAGTTTAAAAAAGATGAGGGTGTTGATTTACGTCATGACCCAATGGCTTTACAACGTTTAAAAGAAGCTGCTGAAAAAGCAAAAATAGAGTTAAGTAACACAACCAGTTCGGAGATTAATTTACCTTACATTATGCCGGTAAATGGAATTCCAAAACACTTGGTAAAAACTTTAACTCGTGCCAAATTTGAGCAACTGGCAGATAGTCTTATTCAACGTACAATTGAGCCATGTAAATCGGCATTAAAAAATGCAGGTTTATCTACAACTGAAATTGATGAAATCATTTTAGTAGGTGGTTCAACTCGTATACCAGCTATCCAAGCTGCCGTAGAAAAATTCTTTGGTAAGGCTCCAAGTAAAGGCGTAAACCCTGATGAAGTAGTAGCTTTAGGTGCTGCCATTCAAGGTGGTGTATTAAGTGGTGATGTAAAAGATGTATTATTGTTGGATGTAACGCCATTAAGTTTAGGAATTGAAACAATGGGTGGAGTATTTACAAAACTAATTGAAAGCAATACCACTATTCCAACAAAAAAATCGCAGGATTTTAGTACTGCCGCAGATAATCAACCAAGTGTTCAAATTGTTGTATATCAAGGAGAGCGTCCGATGGCAAGAGACAACCGTAAATTAGGTGAATTTAACTTAGATGGTTTACCTCCGGCACCGCGCGGAGTGCCTCAAATTGAAGTAACATTTGATATAGATGCCAATGGTATTTTGAATGTAAGTGCAAAAGATAAAGCAACAGGTAAATCACACAACATCCGTATTGAAGCGAAAAGCGGTTTAAGTCAGGAAGAAATTGACAAAATGAAACGTGAAGCTGAATTAAACGCTGATGCCGATAAAAAAGCCAAAGAAGAAATTGATAAATTAAATGAGGCTGATGGCATGGTTTTTCAAACAGAAAAGCAATTAAAAGAATACGGTGAGAAAATACCGGCTGAGAAAAAAGGCGCTATTGAAACAGCTGTGAAAGAATTAAAAATGGCACATGCAGCTAAAGATTTTGCTAAAATAGAAACACACTTAAAAGCGTTAAATGATGCATGGGCTGCTGCAAGTGAGGATATGTACAAAGCACAACAACAAGGTGGTGCAAATGCTAATCCACAACAAGACACAGCTTCAAACACGAATCAATCGACTGGTGAAAATGTAACCGATGTTGATTTTGAAGAAGTGAAGTAGGTTATTTAAGAATTGAGAAGTAAGATTTAAGATTTTGTACGAATTTTTAAATTGAGAATCTAAATTATTAAAGCTGAAATTAGAAAGAGCCTCCTCAGTAATGTGGGGGCTTTTTTTTGTATTAAAAGATTATTACCTTTCAGTTGAATATGAAATCTACCTTAATTAAAATAATACTTGGTCTTTTGTTCAGTTTATCCTTAAACAAGCTTTATTCACAATCTACTATTCCTGAGTTTTTAATTGGCACCTGGAAAATAGAAGCTGATGAACGTTTTGAGCATTGGGATAAAATGAATAATGAACAACTTAAAGGAGTCAGCTATAAGTTAAACCAGGGACGTGTTATAATTGAGGAGTACAGTGAAATCCTGAAATCAACAAAAGGGGTTGTTTACAAAGCCAGTCCTATTGAACAAAACAATGGTAAAACAATTGAGTTTAAACAAACACGCTCAGATAGTTTGGTAGTATTTGAAAATCCCAAACATGACTTTCCGAAAAAAATTACCTACAAATTGGTTAATGCAAAGCAATTAGAGGTCAGCATTTCAGATGGTGCTAAGAAAGTGATAAGTTATAGGATGGTTAAGCAATCGTGAGTTATTGGGGCTTTTTTATAAACCTTACCACATATATAAAAAATACTTTACTGTAAAGAGAATATAAAAAACACTTCACTTCCACTATTATTTTGAGCCGAATAATTTTTATATTCGGCTCAAAATTTACTATTTTTTGAGCCGAATAATTTGTATATTTGGCTCAGCAAATGTATAATTGGGAACTAAAAGATTGGCCAAAATTTACTTACTCATTAATTGGGTTAGAAGATACTTTTACCAAAATTTTAAGAAACGAAGGGCGTTTTGAAGGTACTGTAAAGCAATTGCCAAATAACATACAAGCAACTACACTCATTGAAATGATGATTGTTGAAGCCATGAAAACATCTGAAATTGAAGGTGAATTCTTCAGCAGAAAAGATGTGATGAGCTCCATCAAAAAAAACCTGGGTTTAGCCCCTGCATCTACAAAGATTACTAATAAAAATGCGGAGGGTATTTCTAAAGTGATGATTGAAGTAAGAAACACCTATCAACAACCGTTAACCCAAGACACCTTGTTTAATTGGCATAAAACGCTACTACCCAATCAAAAGAACATCAATACCGGACAATGGCGTAAACACAAAGAACCCATGCAAGTTGTAAGTGGCACGTTAGGAAAAGAAAAAGTACATTTTGAGGCACCTCCAAGCAAGCAGGTAGATAAAGAAATGCAATTGTTTTTAAAGTGGTTTAATGCTACTGCTCCAAACGGAAAAATGCAAATTATTAACGGCGTAGTAAGAAGCGCCATTGCACATGTTTATTTTTTAAGTATACATCCTTTTGAGGATGGAAATGGAAGAATTGGCAGAGCCATAGCAGAAAAAGCACTTTCTCAAAATGCCGGAACACCTGTTCTAATGAGTATTTCGTATGTGTTAGAAAAAAATAAAAAAGACTATTACAACCAATTACAAAAAGCTCAAAAAACAAACAACTTAACAACCTGGATTAATTATTTTGCAAAAGTAATTTTAGAAGCACAGGCATACACAGAACAAAAAATTGAATTCACACTAAAAAAAATAAAGTTTTTAGATACGTATAAACTCTTGTTAAATGCAAGGCAACTAAAAGTCTTGTTAAAAATGTTAGATGCAGGTAGTGAAGGTTTTGTAGGTGGTATTAATGCAACAAAATACATGAGTATTGCCAAAACCTCTAAAGCAACGGCCACCAGAGATTTGCAAGAGCTACAAGCCATAAAAGCACTCATTTCGGAAGGTGGGGGCAGAAGTACCAAATACAATTTAAATTTAACCTAAAAAGAAAAACCCTCTTCAATAAAGATTGAAAAGGGTTCCTTACAATTAAACTATTATTAATTATTCAGCTAAAACAGTTGCTTTATTTTTACTAACCTCCACTACTCCACCATTCACTTCAAACTCAAGCTTGTTGTTGTTTTCTTCAATTAATTCAACCTTTCCCTTTTTCAAAGTTGCAATCATGGCAGCGTGATTATTCAACACACCAAAACTACCTTCGCTTCCCGGGAAAATTGCAGATTTAACTTCGCCTTCGTAAAGTTTTTTATCTGGTGTTATAATTTCTAATTTCATTCTTTTAAGTCAGATTTAAGAAGTTAGATTTGCAGAATTCATATTTCTTAAATCTAACTTCTAACTTTTTAAATTATTTTGCTTCAGCTAAAATCTTTTTACCTTTTTCAATCGCTTCTTCAATTGTACCAACTAAGTTAAAAGCAGCTTCAGGATACTCATCAACTTTACCATCCATAATCATGTTAAAGCCTTTAATTGTATCTTCAATACTAACAAATACTCCTTTTAAACCTGTAAACTGTTCTGCTACGTGGAATGGTTGAGATAAGAAACGTTGAACACGACGAGCGCGGTGTACAACTAATTTATCTTCTTCACTTAATTCATCCATACCAAGAATGGCAATAATATCTTGTAATTCTTTATAACGTTGTAAAATTCCTTTTACAGCTTGAGCACAGTTGTAATGAGCATCACCTAAAACTGTTGGTGTTAAAATACGTGAAGTAGAATCTAATGGATCTACCGCAGGATAAATACCTAACTCAGCAATTTTACGACTTAATACAGTTGTTGCATCTAAGTGAGCAAATGTAGTTGCAGGAGCCGGATCGGTTAAGTCATCAGCAGGTACGTATACCGCCTGTACTGAAGTAATTGATCCCTTTTTTGTTGAGGTAATACGCTCTTGCATCTGACCCATTTCAGTAGCTAAAGTTGGTTGGTAACCTACGGCACTTGGCATACGACCTAATAACGCAGACACCTCTGAACCAGCTTGGGTAAAACGGAAGATATTATCAATAAAGAATAAGATATCTTTTCCTTGTCCGCTTCCTTCACCATCACGGAAATACTCAGCCATGGTTAATCCACTTAAAGCCACACGAGCACGTGCTCCTGGAGGCTCGTTCATTTGACCAAACACAAAGGAAGCTTGCGATTTTTGTAATTCGTTTTTATCAACTTTACTTAAATCCCAACCACCTTCTTCCATGCTATGTTTAAAAGCATCACCGTATTTTACAATACCACTTTCAATCATCTCACGCAATAAATCGTTTCCTTCGCGGCTACGCTCACCTACACCAGCAAAAACTGAGTAACCAGAGTGTCCCTTAGCAATGTTATTAATTAATTCCTGAATTAATACCGTTTTACCTACACCTGCACCACCAAACAATCCAATTTTACCACCTTTTGCATATGGCTCAATTAAATCAATTACTTTGATACCGGTAAATAAAACTTCAGTACTTGTACTTAAATCTTCAAATTTTGGTGGTTGACGGTGAATAGCATATCCGCCTTCATTATTAACTGTGTCAATACCATCAATGGCTTCTCCAACAACATTAAACAAACGACCTTTAATTTTTTCGCCGGTTGGCATTGTAATTGCTTTACCAGTTGCCACAACTTCCATACCGCGGAATACACCGTCAGTACTATCCATGGCAATTGTACGAACTGTATCTTCACCGATGTGTTGTTGTACTTCTAAAATAACTTTCTGACCTCCTTTTACAATTTCTAGAGCATCTAAGATGTTAGGTAATTTCCCGCCTGTTAAATCAAAGCGAACATCGATAACCGGACCGATAACCTGAGCAATTTTGCCAACTTGTTTAGACATTATTGAATTTTTTAAAATTTTCGGTGCAAAAGTAGTGCTTTTTTGAGGATTTTAAAAGAGATTTGTTAACAATTTTGGGCGTTTTTACCATAAAGTGCATTTTAATAGGTGTTCGAGGTGCTTTCGAGAGATTTTTCAACTTTTAACTGGTTATTTCTTTGTAATTTTAAAGACAATTGAAATATCTAATGCATAGGTTATTATTGCTTTTTTTTGTGATTTATTTAACAAAATTAAGCGCACAAAGTAATTATCAATTAAAATTTAAGAGGTTTAATGCAGAGGATTATGGTGTTAACTTCATTTCAGCATCCCACCTTGCCAAAAATAACGAGGTTTATATGGGCACCAACGAAGGAATCGCGTGCTTTAATGGATACACTTTTAAATATGTTGTAAAAAACTTTGGATTAGACAAAAACTTATTATCAAAAGCGATTCATCAAATTTACGTTGATAAAAAAAATAATTTGTGGGTAGGTTATGAAGATGTTGCTGCTTTAACCAAAATTAATCTGAACACAAAACAAATAACGCATTTTAAGCATGACACAGCTGATGTCAATTCATTTCCGGAATGTATACCTTCTGCTTTTTATGAAATAGGTAACAACAACGAATTATGGATAACTAGTTGGGGAGGTGGAATCATAAAAATGAACCTCAACACTTATCAATTTGAAGTTATAAATAAATCCAAAAAACCAAAAAATGCAACATATTGGTTTGAATCCGATGTAATTAGAACTTTAACGAAACTAAATGGAGAAAATTATTTGGCCACCTATTTTCAAGAATCTAATAACGGAAAAATGCTGCCATGTATTTATAACATTAGCAATAACACGGTAAAACCCTTTCCATTTAACGAATTTAAAAAAAATACCAACGAGAAAGAATTCAATGTAATTCAAAATATGCTTACCATTTGCCATTTTGCATACGTTGATAAATCTGGCAACATATGGATTGGCACATATAGCGGTTTAATATTAATAGATGTTAAGAATAAAATTCTAAAAAGGATTACCGGAAAAAAAATAACCCTTGGTGAGGGTGTCAATGCTGAAAATGTTTTAAACTACGTTGTTAATTCAAATGATAACATCATTTTTGGAACAGCAAACAGTGGTTTTATGATAGTAGACCCTAAAACGGAAAAAGTCAGATACCATATAAATAAAGCTTACGACCAAACTTCAATAAGTGGCAATACAATCAAAAATACTTTCATTGACAAGTTTGGAAATCTGTGGGCATTTTGTACTAATAAAGATTTCAATGTGCAATTCCCTTACAACATGTATTTAACCCAAAAATCATGGGAATCATTAAAGGTTGAATACATAAATGCATCTGCACGTCCCATCCCCGCAGAATTAATGTATAGCGACAATAAAGGTTTAATATACTTTGCAAGCAAAAATGGAATCAGCGTCTACTCGCCGGAAAAAGATAGTTTACTTGAAGTTCTAAGATTTAATCATCCGAGCGAAAATGGAACCTATGCAAGTTCAATATATAGCTTTAGGGTAAATAAAGATGTATTGTATACTTTAGCGAGAACAAAACGAAAAGATTATAATTTTTACCTTTTAGGATATAACTTAAAAACTAAAAAAATCTGCTACACTGCAAGCAAATTCAATGCCATGTTTGAATTCTATTTCAATCAAGATTCTACATCGGATATCTATTCATGTTGCATTTATAACACTAAAATTTCTAAATATAACTTCAGTAAACATAGCTTTGATACGCTTTTTAAATTAGATCCAAAATACAAAATACAAGGTAATACCTCAATTAATGTTGAAGATAAAAAATTCGTTTTTGGCTACGGCCAAAAGTACAACGCTAACACTGGTTTTATTGTTGTAAATACTCAAACAGGTAAAGCAACACTTTTTAGTTCTGATGAATTTAATGATGTCAAAATCCCGAATGTAACCATACACAATATAGCGCATCACCGTAAAGGACTATTTTATTATGCCACCAATAAAGGAATTTTTGAATTTAATTCATCCAACAACCAATTTACATACAAGAATAAAGAATTTGGGTTAGATACAATGCCCTTTAGCACTGTGGTGTTCACCCCAGACAATAAACTATGGTTCACTAAAATGGATAAAATTTATGTTCACGATTTTAATTCTAAAAAAACAGTAGTATTTGATAAAAGAACAGAACTTAATATTGATGGATTCAACAGTGGTTTTCTCATAAAGGAAACCTCTTTCGATTCTAAATACATTTACTTTCCAACAGCAAAAGGATTGGCAATAGTTGATTATAAAAATTACCGGTTACCTCAAGAAAAAGCCATTTTAAATTGTTTTCAACTCTCAATTAACGATTCTATTGCTTCAGATTCGCTTATGGGCAAAATTATACAAGGAGAGTATAAACTTAATCATGATGAGAACAATCTTGTTTTTCATATTAACTCAAATCAAATTGTAACGCCCTCTGCAAATCTGTTTGAATATAAATTATCCGGACATGATAAAAAATGGATAAATATAGGCAGCAATAATCAAATTAATCTCCAGAATTTATCTCCTGGTGAATATACTTTACAGGTAAAATGTCTGAATTCTTACAATGTTGAGAGTGAAATTTTAACAATTAAATTTCAAATTAGTAAGCCGTTTTACTTTACATGGTGGTTCATTTGTATTATATCCATCGTGTTTCTTCTCCTAATTTATTATTTTATTAAAACAAGAGAGAAAGAATTGATACTAAAACAACAGAAACTTGAAACTATTATTACTGAACGAACAAGTGAAATTACCGTTAAGGCAAAAGAAATTGAAAACCAAAAATTTCAACTAGAGGAGAAGCAAAAAGAAATCATTGACTCTATAAAATATGCTAAAAGAATACAGCAGGCTTTACTTGCCACTAAATCGGTACTTGACAAAAACTTGACTAACTATTTTGTGTATTATAACCCTAAAGATATTGTAAGTGGTGATTTTTACTGGGCTACCAATCATCATAATTTGTTCTATTTAATTGTTGCAGATAGTACCGGGCACGGCGTACCTGGTGCATTTATGAGTTTACTAAACATAAATTACCTTCATGAGGCCATTAATGAAAAACAAATTCTAAAGCCATCTGAAATATTAAATTATGTTCGTGTGAGGCTAATAAATAGTTTGGCAGAAGACGGAAGTGAAGAGGGCGGAAAAGATGGCATGGATTGCTCCTTACTTTGCTTTAATTTTGAAACAATGGAACTTCAATATGCCTGCGCATACAACCCCATTTTACTTATCCGTGACAATCAATTAATTGAATTAGAATGTGACCGAATGCCTGTAGGAAAAGGGCCAAAAGGAGAACTACCTTTTAAAAATTATTCCATTGAACTCCAACCAAACGATTTGATTTTTGCTCTAACAGATGGCTATGCAGATCAATTTGGAGGTGCAACCGGCAAAAAATTAAAACATAAAAATTTAAAAAACTATATATTACAGAATTCGCAATTAAGCCTTGTAAATCAAAAAATTCAATTAGAAAACAGTTTTAATGAATGGAGAGGAAATATCGAACAAATTGATGATGTTTGTATATTTGGGATTAAAATTTAACTATCTATAAATTTGCTTACCATTCAACATACTAAAAACTTCAGAATAGAAAAACCTTGCATCGCAACAATTGGAACATTTGACGGCGTGCATCTTGGACATCAAAAAATACTTCAACATCTTAATGCTCTGAAGAAAAAGCTTAACTTACAAACTGCACTTCTAACTTTTGATCCACACCCAAGGAAGGTTTTATTTCCTGAACAAAAAGATTTAAAATTATTAACGCTTGCAAACGAAAAACTTCATCTTTTAAAAGAAAACGGAATTGATATCGCCGTTGTTTATCCATTTGACAAAGAATTTGCCGGTATTGATGCTGAAGAATACATCGCCAAAATTCTAATAAAACAATTAAATGTAAAGCATTTGGTTATTGGTTACGACCATCGGTTTGGTAAAAACAGAGAAGGAGATTTTGAGACACTTAAAACTTTCAGTAAAATGTATAATTACAGTGTTGAAGAAATTAGTGCAAGAGATATTGACAATATAGCCATTAGCAGCAGTAAAATCAGAAAAGCTTTAGAAGAAGGTGATGTTGAATTAGCTACAAAATTTCTTGGACACCCTTATTTTATTAAGGCCTTGGTGGTTAAAGGTAAACAGTTAGGCAACACAATTGGATTTCCAACAGCGAACTTAAAGATAATGAGCCCAGATAAGTTAATCCCAAAAATGGGCGTGTATTTTGTTTCTGTTGAAATTGAAAATCAAACGTACTTTGGAATGATGAATATTGGTACCAATCCAACCGTTGAAAGCACGCAACAAATTAAACAAGAGGTAAATATATTTGATTTTAATGGTGACTTATATTCAAAGACTATTCGAATTAATTTTTTAAAACGTTTGCGTGACGAAAAAAAATTCGAGAACTTAGCTCAATTGGTGAAACAACTGGAAACAGACAAAGAACAATGTTTAAATTTATTACATATTTAAAACTATTCTTAACTGCAATTCTATGCTTGAGTTATTCTGTTTCGTATGCGCAGTTACTGGATAGCGTTACGTTAGCAAATTTACCTCAAACTATTACGCTTGAAGAGGCTAAACAGAATCCAGACGCTGTTGTAAAACTTACACTTCGAAAACAAAAGCTAAAAGAATTCCCAAAAGAAATTTTCACTTTCAAAAACCTTCAGTACCTTGACTTAAGTAAAAATAATTTCAAATATATACCTGATTCATTTAACATGCTTCCAAATCTACAGGTGCTAATGGTAAGTAAATGTGGGTTAGAAAAACTACCTGCACATATTGGAGATTTAAAAAACTTAAAACACATTAATGCCAATCAAAATAACATTACCCGTATTCCTTATAGCTTTGGCTTACTTGAAAAACTCGAATTCGCTGACTTATGGAGTAATGATTTAGAGGCTTATCCTGAAAGTCTTAAAGAGCTTAAGAAGCTACGCTGGATGGATCTCCGCAATATTTTAATCCCACTTGATAAACAAAACGAATTAAAACAGTTTTTACCTCAAGCAATTATTGAGTTTAGCCCACCTTGTAAATGCAGTTGGTAAGTTTTCTCAAACCAACCTAATGGTTTTGAAGGTTTTATCCAATAAAAAAACCTATGTAATTCTACATAGGTTCAAAATCGGGGATGTATTTATATCTTTTTAGTGTGCTGAACTAGAGGTAGAATCTGATTCTTTTTTGCCTTTAGCTTCCGCAACAACAATGTTTCTCTCAAAGTGCATGGTTCCATTTAATGCATCAATGGCGCTTTGTGCCTCAGCATCATTTTCCATTTCAACAAAGCCGTAACCTTTGCTTCTACGAGTTTCTTTGTCCTTAATAATTCTTACGTTAGTAACTTGACCGTACTGAGCAAATAGTTCACTAAGTGCTTGTTCTCTTACTTTAAAGCTAATGTTGCTTACAAAAATATTCATGATAGTAAAATTTGTTATAGTAAAGATAACTAAATTTCATAAATAACCAAAAAAAATGAAAAAAAAGTAAACAAATATTCGATTGGGTTGTTTAGACGAATTTATTCAAAATTTAACCCTTTCGTTGAGATTAACCGGAAATCCTTTTTTGATGAAGAATCTGCCAACCTTTAATTTCCCATTTAATTGCAGATTTCCTTTTAGCCCACCACTTACCATTTGCATGATGTCGGTTAATTGTAAGCCCTCAAAACTACTTTTTAAATGGAAAGTGTAATTTTTTTCTTCGTTTTTATTGATAAATACGCGTTTAGTACTCTTTGCCTTTCCTATCAATTTACCACCAACACTAACATCAAACGTACTTTTATAAACACTAAAACCGAACGGATTAGGGTTTTTTACTCCTAAATCAATAGTTGCATCAATCCCCTTTAAATCAATTTTATTGACTTTAAATGATTTAATACCTGTATACTCAGGTTCTTTTATGCTTTTGCAGGATACAAAAAGCATAGAGATTAATAAAGCTAATACTAGTTGTTTCATTTCTTTAATAATGGAATTAAACTTGCAATAACCCAAACAGTTTCTAACACAACAAATGGCCAAAAACCGATCATGTAGCTACTTACACCAGCCAAACCTGCACCAAGCACATTTAGTAATAAATAAACTTTACTGGTAGCATTTAGCTTTTTAGCAACATTTAATGCAAATGCCAACAAAAGTAAGGTAACACCTAAAGTTGCCAGCCAATCACTTAAACTCATTTTAAGACTTACTTAGTTCAGTAAAATGTTTGTAGAATACAGGAATTGTTTCGATGCCTTTGTAATAATTAAATAAGCCGTAATGTTCGTTTGGTGAATGTAATGCATCACTATCTAATCCAAATCCAAACAAAATACTATCTAATCCAAGTTCTTTTTTAAATAAAGCTACTATCGGAATACTTCCGCCACCACGTGTAACAACCGGCTTCTTGCTGAAGGTTTCAGTCATTGCCAAACTTGCTGCTTTATATCCTGCGCTATCTGTACTAATTACAACAGGCTCACCTCCATGATGCGGTTTAACCTCAACCTTAACACCTTTAGGAGCCATTTTTTCAAAATGATCTTGAAATAACTTACTTATTTCATCACTATTTTGATTTGGTACTAAACGCATACTGATTTTTGCAAAGGCCTTACTTGGTAAAACTGTTTTAGCACCTTCGCCAATATATCCACCCCAAATTCCATTAACATCTAACGTAGGCCTAATACCAGTTCTTTCAAAGGTTGTATAACCTTTTTCCCCATATACATCTGCAATATTTAAATCTTTTTTATATTCTTCAATATTAAAAGGCGCAGCATTTAATTCCTTTTTGTACTCATCTGTTTCAACTAGTACTTTGTCATAAAAACCAGGAATGGTAATGTGATTATTCTCATCATGACAGCTTGCAATAATTTTACACAAAATGTTAATCGGATTTGCAACACCACCACCATAAACACCACTATGTAAGTCTCTGTTTGGTCCTGTTACCTCAACCTCCATATAAGCTAATCCTCTTAAACCAGTATCAATACTTGGAGCATCATTAGCAATAATACTAGTATCAGAAATTAAAATAACATCGCCTTTTAAGCGCTCTTTGTTTTTGATAATCCAAGGGCCTAAGCTAGGGGAACCCACTTCTTCCTCACCTTCAATCATAAATTTAACATTGCAAGGCAGCGAATTGGTTTTCATCATCAATTCAAATGCTTTAATATGCATGTACATCTGCCCTTTATCATCACATGCTCCACGCGCAAAAATGGCACCATCCGGATGAATTGCCGTTTTTTTAATAACCGGCTCAAATGGAGGGCTATCCCAAAGATTTAAAGGATCTGCGGGTTGCACATCATAATGCCCATAAACTAATACAGTTGGTTTTTTTGGATCTATTATTTTCTCTCCGTAAACTACCGGATATCCGTCCGTTTCGCTTAACTCTACTTTATCGGCACCTGCCTCAATTAATCTCTGTTTAACAGCTTCGGCAGTTTTAACAACATCGTTTTTATAGTTGCCGTCAGCACTAATCGATGGTATTTTAAGTAAACTCAACAACTCGTTTAAAAACCTATCTTTGTGAGTGTTGATGTAAGTGTTGATTGTATTTTTTTCCATTTTATAAGAAACGCTAAAGTAACAATTAATTACAACATTACTTTTTTTAATTTTGTTTTTGAATGAAAAAAATTTTAGTACTAATCTCGATGTGCTCCTTAATACTAAAAGGTCAAATTCCAAACATTCTAATCAGCAAAGAGTTAGAGCCGGAAGAAGTTAGTATTGCCATTAATCCAAAAAATACAAATCAGATTATTGCAGGCGCAAACATAAGTAGTGCCTACTATAGTCAAGACGCCGGAAAAACCTGGCAAAGAACCGGTGTTGTGTGCGCCCCTTTTGGTGTTTACGGCGACCCGGTTGTTTTTTGGGACACTGCACAAAGCGCTTATTACATGCATCTTAGCCTTCCTAACCCTAAGTTAACTCCCGGTGGTAGTTGGATAGACAGAATAGTGACTAATAAGAGCAGTAATTTTGGACAAAGCTACGAATCATGCACTGCAGTTGGTAAAAACGGAAGCAAAGTTCAGGATAAGCACTGGGTTGCAGTTGATCCTTCAACCAATATAATTCATGTTAGCTGGACCCAATTTGATAAATATGAGAGTAAAAACAAATACGACTCATCAATTATTAGATACAGTAATAGCAAAGATGCGGGATTAACGTGGGCAGAACCAATTAGGATTAGCGCTTTTGGAGGCGACTGTTTGGATAGTGATAGCACAGTTGAGGGTGCGGTACCAAGTATTGGACCAAAAGGACAGGTATACATAGCGTGGGCAGGACCAAAAGGCTTGTGTTTCAACAAAAGTTTAGATGGAGGAAAAACATTTTTAAAAAAGGAAAAAATTATTAATCCAATTAAAAACGGTTGGGATTATGAGGTTGATGGAATTTATAGAGCCAATGGATTACCATTTACAGCATGCGATAACAGTAATAGCCAATATAAGGGACGAATTTATATTTGCTGGGGTGATGAGAAAAACGGTGTAAAAAATAAAGATGTTTTTATGGTTTACAGTGATGATGAAGGAGAAAATTGGAGTGAGCCGATTTTAATTACTTATCATCCAAATCATAAAGAACAGTTTATGCCTTGTTTAACAGTAGACCAAAGTACTGGCTATGTGTACATTATTTATTACGGCCGACAAAATTTTTTAACTGGAGATTTAACGGATGTGTATTTAGCTGTGAGCAAAAATGGTGGATTAAAGTTTGATCATTACAAATTAAATGAAAAAGCATTCAATCCAAACAAGCAGGTGTTTTTTGGTGATTACATTGGTGTAAGTGCTGTTAAAGGTGTTGTTAGACCAATTTGGATGGAACTTAATAGTGCCAAACTAAGTGTGTTAACAGCTTTGTTTAACGACAGCATTGCTTCATCGTATGATTTGAAAAATTCAAAAAAAGAAATTGAATTGGTAAACAAAACGCTCAAATTTGAAGAAAAGATTCAGTTAACTCTTCAATCATCAATATCAACTAAAATAGATGTTGCCATATACGACGCCTTAAAACCGGAAAGTGAATTAATCGTTTTTAAAAACAAGAAAGTTAAAAAAGGTAACAATCGATTGTTAATTGATACTAAAAAATTAAACCTTACTAAAGGGACCTATGTTATATTTTTATATTACAATAACACCCAACACTTTTATTGGATTACCGAAGAATAAATAAATATTTTTTAACGACTCTTTTAAGCTTAGTGTTTGCTGCTGCGTTTGCGAACAGAATAATTAATTTTAACCTATACAATGTTAATGGAAGTGTAGATGTAAGATTCTCTATTTCAAAAGGAGTACCATGCAACGGTTACAGAATCTGGCATAGTGTTGATTCACTAAACTTTTTTCAGGTGTTTGAAGACCCTGGAATTTGTGGTTCTGCAAACGAAGATGTTAACCGTAGTTTTTTGCATGGTGGAATAACTGCTGGTATTACCCACTATTACAAAGTTGAACTCATTGGTACCGAAACTTCTCCAATAAAACGGATATATTTAGAATTACCCAACCAGCTTCAACTAAGAGTATATCCAAATCCTTTAGTGGATTTGATTAATCCTCTTACAATCCAAATAATCAATTCATCCGGCACAATAGGTAGCTCGCCATTAAGTAAGATAATTGGATTTGTTTATAACAGTAACGGCGCACCAGTTCAATCGCTTGAATTAATTTTAAGTAATGGAATAGCAACAGTATTACTTAACGATCTTAAAGACGGGATGTACATTATCTGGTTAACAGATAACGAAAGAATTTACCGTAACAAATTTTTCGTTCAAAGAGAAAAGTAACTAATATGGAAGTTAGAGCTGATACCTATCTTTGGGCGATTAGAATGTACAAAAGCAGAACCTTAGCCGGAGAAGCTATTAAAGGCGGTAAGGTAAAGTTAAATGGTACTAATTTTAAACCAAGTCATTCAGTTAAAATTGGCGAAACCTATTCACTAACAATAGGTGAAACAAAAAAAATAATCGAAGTAATAAATCTAATTGAAAAAAGAGGTAGTTACGAAATTGCTAAACAGTTCTATTTAGATAAATCTGAACCTACTGTAAAATCCGAAAAATTACCGAGTGCTTTTTTCAAGGTAAATATTAAACGCGATAAAGGAGAAGGAAGACCAACTAAAAAGGATAGACGAGACTTGAGTGATTTCGGTTGGAATACTTAGACTACCTTAATACGGTAACATGACCTGTTCGGGTAACATACTTTCCATTTTTTAATTTAGATGTTATTCGATAAGTATACACACCCTGTTCAACTAGAGCTCCCTTGTAATTAGCATCCCAAGATTCATCAAAACCTTTTATTGTTTTTAGTTTTATACCCCATCTATCAAAAATTAAACACTCAAAGCTCTCAACGCAATAACCTCCAACAATTTTAAACTCGTCGTTTAAACCATCCGCGTTTGGTGTGAACGCATTAGGGATAAATAAATCCGGATTAGAACATCCACACTCAACAGGATAGTATAATGTATCCATACAACCGTAACTATCAGATGCAATTAAGGCAACTAAATATTTTCCTGGTGTTTCAAACATTCCAGATACAATGTTGGCATTGCTAAAAGTTTGACCATTACTTAAATCCCAATAAACATTGTTAAACCCTGTAGATGTATTTGTGAATGTTAAACTGCCGGGATACTCTACATAATTGCTTTCAGCAGAAAGACCAGCATTTAAGGAACTAACATTTACCTGAATATTTGTAAAACTTGAACACGCACCTGAATATCCTTTAATATTAATATTTACATTTTTTGTTGGGATAAACTTAAGCGGATTGCCTAAATAAAAATTACCATCATAAGTCCATTCAAACGCATTAGCACCTGAAGCATAAATAGTAAGTGGTGTATTTGGGCAAACCTGCGGGTTTAAATTTGTTGTAATGGTTGGTGTATTATCAACAACAACCGGAATACTTCCTGAAGAAACACATCCATTGTTTATAGAAGACGTTACATAATAAACTGTGCTTAAAGTAGGAGATACTACTATTGTATTACCAGTTATTCCAACTGGTTGCCATGTATAATTAGAAGAACCAAGTGCTGATAAAGCCAATGTACTACCTCTACAGATATTTAAGGAGCTAGCTTGTAAAGTTAATGTTGGCGCAGGGTTAACAAAGACAGTGTTATTAGACACCACCGTACATCCTGAAGCGGTAACAACTTGAAGTGAATATGTTGCGTTTGTGTTAGGACTAACCGTAATATTTGGAGTAGTTGCTCCATTACTCCATAGATAACTTACTCCTGTAAAACTTGTACCTATTGTAACTTGTTGCCCTTCACAAATCGATGGCGAATTCATGTTAAACGTACCACCACTGCTAACCGAAACATTCGATACTGCTTGCGAAGTACAGCTTCCATTTGCACCAATTACGGTATAACTGGTATTAGTTGTTGGCGAAACAGTTAGGCTATTACTTGTACTACCAGATCCAACCCAAGTATACGTAGTTGCACCTGAAGCAGTAATAACTGTTGACCCACCTGCGCAAATTGTGGCACCAGATAAATTAATGACTGGCGGATTATTAACTACAACAGGCACAGTAGTGCTTTGAGCACAATTAGGCCCATTAGTTGCAAAAACACTATAAAGGGTGCTTACTGCAGGTGAAACAACAATAGACGGAGTAATAGCACCTGTATTCCAAGTGTAATTTGTGGCACCAACGACAACGAGCGTAGCAGATTGACCCGAACAAATAACGCCTGAAATAATATTAACCGAAGGAGATGGGATAACCAGAACTTGGGCAGTTGCCGTGCCAACACACCCACCAAAATTAGCAGTAACCGTGTATACTGTTGTGGTTATAGGTGTGACGTTAATAAAATTTGTAGTTGCTCCATTGCTCCAAACAAAATTGGTGCCGGTTGTAACAGGAGTCAAAACGGCCTGGCCAGGAGGACACAACGTTTCTGAATTAACTGAAACTGATAAGACAGTTCCAACACTTACTGCCACTGAAGCTGTAGAAAAACAACCATTAGTAACACCTTGAACGTTATAAACAGTATTTGTTACCGGCACTTCCAATAAAGTACTTCCTGGTGTTACGCCATTCCAAGTGTAACTTGTTGCGCCACTGGCAGTAAATGTTGCTGCCTGACCGGTACATACACTTGGTGTTCCAACTATGCTAATTGTTGGGTTTGGATTAACAGTAACAGTTGTATTACCAACTGAATTGCAGCCTGCAGATGTACCTGTGAATGAATACACACTTGTAGTGCTTGGACTTACCGTAATTGTTGGAGCAGTTGATCCATCATACCAAAGGTAAGAGGTTGCGCCGTTTGCAGTAAGCGTAGCCGCTTGCGTATTACAAATAGTGGGACTATTAACTGTAAGGGTTGGGCTTGGATTCACAATTACAACAGCAGTATTAGTAACAATACAACCTGCAATAGCAGCATTTACGACATAACTGGAGGTTATTGCCGGACTAACCGTTATACTTTGGGTTAATGCGCCGGTACTCCAGGTATAACCAAGTGCAGCAGCAGCAGAAACCGTAGCAGTTTGACCAGCACATATTGTAGCACCAAAAACATTAATATTTCCTGAACTGTTTACAGTAACGCTAGCTGTTGTGGTACTGGTGCAACCAGAGATACCGCCAGTGACTGTATAAACAGTATTGGCAATTGGAGAAACAGTAATTGAAGCAGTTGTTGCTCCTGTACTCCACGTGTAGTTAGTGGCTCCATTTGCAGAAACAGTGGCTGTTTGACCTGCACAAATTGTACTATTGGTAACTGTTAAAGTTGGTCCATTAGTTACTGTAATTACAACAGGAATACGATATACACCAGGACACATACCTGCATATACAGTATAGTTACCTGGTGTTGTAAATACTGATGTTGTAAAGGCCGAACCTGTTCCTAACTGAGTTGGTCCTACAATATTATTGTACCAGAAAAAACTTGCAGTTGGATCATTAGATACTGCATTAAGAGTTGCTGCGTTATTCACACAAACAGTAGCATTTGCAGCTCCAATTGTATAATTTGGAACGGTTTGATTACTTAAGCCGGTATTTCCGTTCGTAGCACCGTTGACAGGAAAATTAGCAATGATTTGCGAACTACCCGATCCACTCACAGTACCACCATTTCCTCCATTAACTGTTTGAACCGGAGCACCTGCTGTGATGGCTATGAAGCCACCTCCACCGCCTCCACCTGGACCATATGCATAATTAGTAGTTCCGAAACCACCTCCCATTATAACATTTCCTCCTAAACCACCATTGGCTCTTAAGGTAACGCCACTAACATTTCCCGAAGTTGAAATAAAAATTGTACCGCCACCACCTGCACCGCCACCTGCGTCATCGCCACCAAAAACGAAGGCACTCCCATTAGTTGCAGAAGTACCATTGCTGCCATTACTAATAACAAAACCTGCCCCAGACACATTTCCATATGTTTGCATGTAGATTAAACCACCACCTCTTCCTCCATGCCCACCAGTATTTCCATTGTTAATAATGTTATTAACATGGCCAGCGCCTCCACCTCCGCCAAAAAATATTTTTCCAGAAGAATAATCTAAACATCTTCCGCCATGACCCCCATGACGTGGTCTGTTATATCCACCCCAAACTGCATTTCCTGGAGGATTTGTGTTTGGATTTAAGTTGTTTCCTGAATAACCATACCCACCTTTTCCTCCACCTGGAGATAATATGGCAGCTCGACCAGGAAACTCCAAATTAAATGCAACTGCATATGCTGGATTGCATACACCATAACCGGACCAATTATTTAATGATCCGCCATTAGCACCACCACCACCACCGCAATTATGTGAATTGCCACCGCCACCACCGTTGGCAGGAGCTCCCTTAGCATATGCACCTCCATACAAAGCAATGTACTCTGCAGAAAAACCAGCGATACTCTCACCTTTTTGTCCACCTTCAGTTATACCTAGGCCACTATCGATGAAACGCGAACTTCCAAAAGTACCATCGTTAGCAGCTACCCCACCTCTAAAACCCAAACCAGTTGCAACTACCGATCCATTAATAACACTTGCTCCGTTAACCTCAACTGATACAACTCCGCCAATTGTTCCATTCCATAAATCTCCCGTTAAAACTGAGCCGGCATTTAAAGTTAATGAGCTATAACGAGGAACCCTTATTACTTGAGTTTTTGCATTCACAGTTGAGTAACTGTTTTTTAAACCACAATCCAATTGTATAGAAGTACCGTTAGGTATTGCAAATACTTGCGCAAACTCGTAATTTCCACAATTCTGATAAGCTAAAATTTCACCATAAGTTGAATCCTGTCCAGGCCAGGTAGTGAATGTTTTCATATTTATCCCTTGAACCTGTAAAATCATAACTAAATCACCTACCTGCAAATTAGCAGCAAAACGGCCATTAGTATTTAAATTACTGTTAACAACACTGATAATATTGGTGCCTGCCGCCGCATTGGCTGTAAGAGCGGTATATTCGTTAACAGTAGTGCTAGCAGCTGCTAGAAGAGCTGCGCCATGTTTTCCTCTTTGAGCAAAAGAAACATTTAAAATGCCCAAAAAAATGAATAGTGAAAAGCAATACCGTGTCATGATAACTCATCAAAAATAATAAAAATTAAATAGTTAAATTGTACCTTTACTCATTACATTCTACCGTTTAAAAACTAAAACAACTGTTTTTTCCTAATATAACACATTTCGACTAAAAATGACTTTTTACCTAGATAGTTTTGAAGAACAGTTTAATGAGAAAACATTAAAAAAAGGTCTTCAAATCTTCAAATCGAAAGACAATCATTTTATAAAAGAAACCGAAAAAATAAAATTAATTCACAGGCAAACAACTTTTGAAGTTTTAATAAAACAGTCAGGTTATAAGTTAAAAGCAAACTGTTCTTGTAAAAATATGCCTTGCGAACATACTGCAGCAGTATTGTTTTTTCTAAATAAGGATAAATTTTCACTGACAACAAAATCCGGTAAAAGCTTTTTAAAACCGGTTAAATCAAAGACAGCGATTAAAACTGAGTGCACCATACCTGAGCTACTTTCTCATTTAGATAAGAAGCAATTAGTGCAAATCTTAAACGAAATTTCTTCAAAAAATGAAAACATAAACATACAGCTCCGTGCCAGTTTTGCAAAACTTAAAAATCATACTGCTCACGAATTACTAAACCTAAAAATTCAAAACGCATTGTTTAATAACAATGAAACAGAGCATGAATTAAAACTAAACACTAAGCTACTGATACAAACCATTTTTAAGTTTCGAAGCCAAATAAAAGATTCTACCGTAATTCGATTCTACGTAGATTCTTCCCTTATTCTTTTTAACATCTATTCTAAAAGTAAAAAACATTGGTTAAAAGAGTTAATTGAAATGTTTTGCGACGAAGCTTTTACGAAAATTACTATCAACGAAATAAAATCTACTGGTTTTAATTTAACCGAACTTGTAAATAATTATGAGCTAAAATTAAAACCAGACAAAGACAGGTTATTAAGCAGGTTCTACATTAGGTGTTTATGGGCGTCCAATATCAATCTGATCCAAAAACGCATAACTACTTTTGAATCCTCCTTCGTAAAACAAAAACAATTATGGCCTGAAACTAAACTTAACCTTGCAATATTACATTTCATTCAATTTTATAATCGGAATACCATAAAAAACATTACCGAAATTGAACACGAAAGTAAACTATCTGCAACAATTGCACTGTTAGAATTAGAACCAAAGAAGGCAGAGGTACTTTTACTGCAATTGTTAAACACTACACCAAATACAATCTTTAGTAATTATTCCATTAGTTACCGTATTTATCAGTTATTAAAATTCCACTCATTAGATTCTGTTTTAAAGACTTTTCTTTTAACTTCTTTTAAAACTGAATGCCGATTCAATGAAGAATACTTGTTGGAATTTGATCGACTTAGTAAGAATGAAAAACAAAAAGTGTTTGATATTACGTCAATTATTGATTTTTGGTTATCGCTTAAAAACTCAACATTTATAATCCCTCTCCTCGAGCTAGCTGTGCGATATGATTTAACTGAACCTATACACAAAATTTTAAAAACGAATTTGGTGCCGTATGTATCATTTAAAAATTTATTAGTAATTAAAAATTCACTTCTTTTCAAAGACGTGGAAAATTTCTTCATTGAATCGATCCTCCGAAAAGTTAATCAAACGAACTCCATTCGATTACAGGAAAGCATATATTATGAATTAGATGAATTACTCATTCATTTAAACATTGCCAACCCAAAACTGTTTTATAAAAAACTTTACAATCAAAGACTATTAAACAACCATTTTTTTAAATTAGTTGAAAAAGAACTTGAATAAATATTAGAACCTTTCAGACTTAATTACTTAATTTTACAACATGAACATAACCACAGAACAAGTCATCAACGCCCTAAGATATGTAGATGATCCAGACTTAAAGAAAGATTTGATCACCCTTAATATGGTTAAGGATATTGAGGTTAATGGCAACCAGGTTTCTTTTACCGTGGTACTAACAACACCTGCCTGTCCAATGAAGGATATGATTCATAATGCTTGTTTGAATGCTATTTTACATTATGTTAGCAAGGACGCAGTTGTGAAAATTAACATGACAGCACAGGTAACTAGTAAAAAAGAAAAAGATGAAACCACGCTAAAAGACGTAAAAAACATAATTGCAATTGCAAGTGGAAAAGGTGGTGTTGGTAAGAGCACCATTGCTGCTAATCTGGCATTGGGCTTAAGCAAGCAAGGTGCAAAAGTAGGATTAGTGGATGCAGATATTTATGGTCCCTCACAACATATCATGTTCGGAGTTGAGCGAGAAAGCCCTGGTCCGGCTGAATTTAACGGTCAAAAAAAGATGTCTCCCGTAATTAGTTATGGTGTAAAACTCAATTCCATTGGTTTCATGGCGGCACCTCATCAGGCCATTGCTTTAAGAGGACCAATGGCAACTAAGGCCCTAAATCAATTGTTTTACGATACGGTTTGGGGAGACTTGGATTATTTAATTGTTGATTTACCGCCGGGCACGGGCGACATACAAATCAGTTTGTGTAGTTCGATACCTGTAACAGGAGCAGTAGTTGTTTGTACACCACAAACAGTTGCTATTAGCGATGCCAGAAAGGGTATTTCTTTATTTCAACTTGAGCAATTAAACATACCTGTAATAGGACTTATTGAAAACATGGCATGGTTTACACCGGCTGAATTGCCTGAGAACAAATACTATATTTTTGGAAAAGATGGTGTAAAAGATTTAAGTGAAGAATTAAATATTCCATTACTAGCACAAATACCTTTAGTGCAAAGTGTAAGAGAAGCTGCAGATATTGGTAGACCGGCTGTATTGCAAGATAATACTGATTTGTCATTAGCATTTATTGAAGTAGCACAAAATGTTGCTCAACAAGTTGCCATTCACAACAGTCAATTAATTTTAAACTGATGCTCTACTTAAAACAATTTACCTTTAATCCATTTCAGGAGAATACGTATATTTTATATACTGATTCTAAGGAAGCATTCATTATTGATCCAGGAAATTCAAATTCCAGAGAAAACGCAATCTTAACTCATTTTATTCAGGAAAAAGAACTGAATTTAACTCGATTGTTACTAACTCACGGCCATATTGATCACATTATGGGAAATCAGTATATATATGAAACATATGGTTTACTCCCTGAAATAAATGAAAAAGATTTATTTTTTATAGAGTCTATGGAAAAAACGGCTAATATGTATGGCATACAAGCAGAGCCTTCACCCTTCCCAAAACAGTTTATCAACCATAAGGATAAAATTACACTAGGAAATTATGAGTTGCTATGCATAGAAGCACCTGGTCATTCGCCGGGAAGCATCTGTTTTTATTGCGCTTCCATTAATTTACTTATTGGTGGAGACGTATTGTTTCAAAATAGCATAGGTAGAACCGATCTTCCAATGGGTAATCATGAAGAATTAATTAGCTCTATTAAAAATAACTTGTTTACTCTACCAAAAGAAACAAAAGTATATTCTGGTCATGGTCCTAGCACCACTATCGGAAATGAAATGGCAACGAATCCTTTTCTAAATTAACGGATGCGCTTAATTGAATACTCCCTTGTTTTTTCTTTACCGTCAACAAAACCCCATTCAAATACATCTAAAACACTATCTTTTTCTAAGTTATAACGCATTACAGATGGAAAATCCCTAAAAGGATTTTCGAAGGTATATATTCTATTTTGTTGTTTAGTTAATAAAAACTCCGTTTTTTTACCGTCATTCTGGCCTTTTACATCATATAACATCTTAATGGTTTCTTTGTCCTTATAAAGTGCCATGTTCATTAGAAAGGCTGTATCCTTTAAATGAATAAAATAGCCCTTTCCTACGTATTCGTTATCGTTTAACTTTCGCCACATCTCAGTATACTCTCCTGAATTTGCAGTATATTTAAAAACGCCCTCTATCCATACAAAGGGCCTTTCCTTTAAAGTTGCTGTAGAATCTATTTTAACTACATGATCGGTTTGATTGGGATTCTGGTTGTTTCCACATCCAAAAAAAAGAAATAAAACGCAAATAAAACCAAGGTGTTTCACGTTATAAAGCTACAAAAATTTATTATTCTATTTATATTTACAGAATTGAAAATTACCCTAACCATACTTTTAATATTTATTCAATTAGTCATCTTTTCACAAAAAGACAGCAGCTATTTCAGAAAAGAAGAAATTATTAACGATGGGAAATTATATCGAAAACATAATAATTACATAACTGTTGGTCCTGGCTATTCCTTTTCAAGCATAAGAAGTGATATACAAAAAGATTTAGGCATCGATTTTAATTTTCATATCCGCACAATTTATTTTCAAACAGGTGTAATCATGAGTGGAAATGAGTTTTTAAGTAATAATCATCTTAACTTCAAATTAGGGGTTGGCTTAAGAAAAGAAAATCGCAAAAATCACTTTGCTTTTTTTGTGGGACCAACATATTATACAGGTGTAATAGGCATAGAAGATTCTTTAGGTATTAGACCACAGTTTTACTCAGGCGTAGGGGCTTACATTTCAGCCCAGGCAATTATCAAACTAACCTACGATATCGGTTTTGGAATACAGCCATACCTAACTTTTAGCGGTAAACAAACACAAGGTGGAATTAAGTTAGTAATGTTTTTCTCAGGTTCTTATAGAGGACCAAAACGTAATTACAATCCCAATGTCAGAAACAATCACTGATAAAAAAGATTTCCTAATAGTGGGGAGTGGCATTGCTGCATGTACATTAGCTCATACTTTTTACAAAAACGGATTAAGCTTCCATATTGTTTCTAAACCAGACTTAAGTAATTGTTCCAAAATAGCTGCCGGATTGTGGAATCCTGTAGTTTTTAAGAGACTAACGAAAAGTTGGTTAGCAAATGACCTTATTAATTTTTTGATTCCTTTTTACAAGGAAGTTGAGCAAAAAACAAACACTAATTTTTTGCATGAACGACCTCTAGTCAAAAATTTTTACGAGCAACAGGAAATAAATTTTTGGACTAAAAAAGCTAATGAGGAGTTAAGCGATTTTTTGCAACTGCCAATTTCAAATTCAAATAACTTAAATTTTGAAGGTGCAATTTTAACCGATAAAGTTGGAATTATTTATAAAGCCGGCAACATAGATACCAGAAAGTATATTGATTCTACTATCGATTACTTTAAAAATAATTTCAGTCAAATACATCTCAATTACAATGAACTTGTATTTACTGAAGGATGGGTTGAGTTCAAAGGCTTAACATTTAAAAACGTCATTTTCTGCGAAGGGCATTTAATACAGCACAACCCATTTTTTAATTTCATTCACTTGAAACCAGCAAAAGGAGAAGTACTGAATATTAGGTCCGAAAAGTTAAACCTCAACAACTCAATACTTAATAAAGATGGTTTTATTTTTAATAACTATGAAAAAGAATTTACAGTTGGTTCAACTTATGAATGGAATAACTTGAACGAATTACCAACTTCAGAGGCTAAGGCACAATTAGAAAAAAAACTAACACAATTAATTAATGTGCCGTATACCATTCAAACTCACGAAGCTGGTATTAGACCATCTTCTGCGGACCGCCGGCCGATAATTGGCAGACATCCAAAATATGCTAATTTATTTGTATTTAATGGTTTAGGAACCAAGGGAGTTATGCTAGCGCCATACTTAGCAAATAATTTTGTAAATTTCTACTTGCAAAAATCAACCTTACTTGAAGAAGTCAATGTAACCCGTTACTATTCTAATTATCATGCATAAAATAAACCAACATTTTTTAAGGCTAATTGGAAGAAGAGAATTTATAGACTTTCCGGAGTTTGGCATTAACTCTATTGAAGCCAAAATTGATACAGGAGCCTATACTAATTCATTACACTGCGAAAAAATTGAAATTGTTCCACAAAACAACAAAAGTCTTCTCCGCATAACCATCAAACTGGCTGAAGGAGACCAACAAAAAATCAAAACCATTGATTTTGAGAACTACACACAAAAGAAAATTAAAAATTCTTTTGGCGAACTAGAGGAAAGATATGTTATTAAAACGTTAATTAAACTAGGTCGAAAAAGTATACGTACGTCTATCTCCTTAAGTAACCGAGAAAATATGCGTTATGAAGTACTGATCGGACGAAAAATGTTAAAAGGCAAATTTTTAATTGATGTTAATCAAATACATTTAGGTGGTAAAAAAATAGTAATTTAATCTCATTAAAAACTTAACGAACACTAGACATGAAAATAGCTGTTTTATCAAGAAATAAAAATTTATACTCAACAAGACGCATACTTGAAGCCGGTGAACAACGTGGTCACGAAATGATTTTGCTAGATCATATGAAATGCGTTTTAGTAATTGAACAAGGCAGACCGCACATCTATTATAACGGCAAAGAAGTTGTTGATATTAATGCTGTAATTCCAAGAATTGGAGCTAGCGCCACTTTTTACGGTAGTGCAGTTGTGCGTCAATTTGAAATGATGAAAATTTTCACTGCTGTTGAATCGCAAGCACTTGTAAGATCAAGAGATAAACTAAGAAGTTTGCAAATTTTAGCGCGTGCCGGAATTGGCATTCCTAAAACTGCTTTTGCATCTTCTCCTAAAGACAAAGATATTGATAGTGTAATTGAAAATATTGGCGGCGCGCCATGCGTCATCAAATTATTAGAAGGCACTCAAGGAATTGGTGTAATATTGGCCGAAAATCAAAAAGCAGCAAAAAGTGTTGTTGAGGCGTTTTTAAAGCTAGAAGCAAATATGCTTGTTCAGGAGTACATTAAAGAAGCGAAAGGTGCTGACTTAAGAGTATTTGTTGTGGATGGGCAAGTTATTGGCGCCATGAAACGACAAGCTAAAGAAGGCGAATTCAGAAGTAATTTACACCGTGGCGGAACAGCTACTGTTATTCAATTAACACCCGAGGAAAGAGCAACTGCGATTAAAAGTGCTAAAAAATTAGGACTAGGAATTGCAGGCGTTGATTTGTTGCAAAGTAGCAGAGGACCTTTAGTAATGGAAGTTAATAGCAGCCCTGGATTAGAAGGAATTGAAGGTGCAACAGGACTAGACATAGCCGGTAGAATTATAGAATATGTTGAACGTAACGAGTTTAACAAGCCCGGTGAATAAGTATGCAGGAAATTCTTGAAATAAATAATCAAGTAATCAAAGCCGGTGAAATAAAACAGATTGTTTTAAATGATTACGAGCTACACACCAAAACCAAAATCGAAATTCCGGTTCATGTTATTCGATCTTTAAACCCAGGGCCTACTATGCTTTTAAGTGCAGGTATGCATGGAGAAGAAACAAACGGAATTGAAATTGTTAGAAAGCTCATTTCACGTGAAGAGGTACAAAATTTAAAATGTGGTAATTTAATCGCCATCCCTGTTATAAATATTGTTTCCTTTTTATATGGCAGTAGAGACTTGCCGGATGGAAGAGATTTGAACAGATGCTTTCCGGGCAGTAAACGAGGTAGTTTGGGAAGCAGGATAGCCAACGATTTAATGAAACACATTTTACCTTTAATAGATTTTGGAGTTGACTTTCATACTGGAGGAGCTAAGATTAATAATTACCCTCAATTGAGATGTGTATTCGATTTTCCGGATAATTTAAGTTTAGCGGAGAAATTTTCACCACCGCTTATTATTGACAGCACTTATCGTGAAGGCACTTTTAGACACGAAGCTGCAAAAAAGAATAAACCTATTTTAGTTTATGAAGGTGGAGAAAGCATGCGTTTTGATTACCTTGCCATTAATGAGGGAATTAACGGGTGTTTACGACTGATGAAATCATTTGGCATGCTTGATATTGATTTACCAAATCATCCGTACGTAAAAATTAAAAAAGATGTTTGGATTCGAGCCAATTCAAGTGGCTTGTTTCATATGAAGGCTAATAATGGTGCGTTTGTAAATGAAGGGGATTTATTAGGGGTCATTTGCAATCCCTTTGGAGATATTGAGCACAAAATCATCAGTACTACAGATGGATATATCTTTGGGGTTAATAAGCAACCAGTGGTTAACGAAGGTGATGCATTGATTCATATTGGCATCGAAATGGCTTAAGAGTTATTAAAAACTCGCTTTTAATAAGTTCATAATCTGATAGTTAAATACGATGTCTTAAATTGCTTACTTAGTGTAAATATTTGCGGCTATGCATTCATCAAATTTCAGAAAATTATTCTTTCTATTGTTTTTCCAATTCGTAATTCTTTTGTCATCAAATGCACAAACAAAAGATGAAATGGAAAGAAAAGCATATGATCTATTAAACGACGAAGATTATCCTGCAGCCTATTTGGCCTTTGATGCATTGTCAGCAAAGTACCCAAAAGAAATTGACTACAAACAAAAATTAGGTATTTGCTGCTTAAGATACCCTGAAAAAAAAGACAGAGCAATTGAAGTATTTTCTTCTCTGAAAGAAACAACCAAAGATGTTTTGTATGAATACTTTTTAGGCATTTCGCTTCAATCAAATTACAAATTTCAAGAAGCAATTCAGAAGCTTGAAAATTACCGTTCAATTGTAAAAAAACAAGCTAAAAATGATGAGAATAACCATTACGATGATGCAGCTTTAGCCATTCAGAATTGCAAAAATGGTATTGAATTAATAGATAAAAAGGTAATTGCTGACATTAAAAATATCGATAAACCAATTAACACTGATGAAATGGAATATGTTCCATGTATTACTACAGATGAAAGTGTAATGTTTTTTACCTACCGTGGTAAAAAGAGTTTGGGCGGAAAACAAAACATTAAACTGGAACCGGATGAAGCAGAAGGTAAGTATCTTGAGGACGTTTATGTTTCTTACCATGAAAAAGACGGTAGTTGGTCAGAACCTAAAAGTGTTCTATCAATCAATACCAACGGTAACGATGCTGCTATTTCTATCTCTCCTGATGGTAAAACAATTTTTGCATTTAAATCAACTGATAAAAACACTGGCGATATTTACGTGTCTGAATTAAAAGGTCAGGAATTTTCAAAGCCGGTTCCATTAAACGCGAATATTAATACTCCAAATTATTGGGAAGGTTCCTGTTCAATCTCTGCTGATGGTACCTTGCTTTATTTTGCAAGTGAGAGACCAGGCGGACTTGGAGGCAGAGACATTTGGGTAAGTAAAAAAGTAAATGGAGATTGGGGGCCTGCATCTAATTTAGGTCCTTCTATCAATACACCTTATGATGACGATGCACCTTATATTCATCCTGATGGAATTACCTTATTTTTCAGTAGTAAAGGGCATCAAAGTATTGGTGGTTATGACATCATGTTCAGTGTGAAGAAAGAAAATAATTGGCTCCCACCAAAAAGCATGGGCTTACCATTGAATACAACTGAGGATGACCGTTACTATGTAATTAATTCAGATGGTAGTACAGGATACTTTAGCAGTAATAGAAGTGGTGGAATCGGAAATCAAGACATCTATAAAGTACAACCCGGTATTTTAGGTGAAAAACCCGTAATTGCATTATTAAAAGGTGTGGTTTATGGGAATGATAAACCCATTCAAGCTAAAATTGAAGTGTTAAAAATAGTTCAAAAAGAAAGCATAGGTCCTTTTGAATCGAATGAAATAACCGGAAAATACATTATGCCATTAAGTCCGGGTTCAATTTACAGAATTAAAGTAACTGCTCCTAACTTCGACCCTATTGAGGAAGATATGGATTTTGAAAACTTAAATGCCTATGTTGAGCAAAACAAAGATTTTTATTTATACAACGCCAATAAAACGCCTAGTGATACCGTAAAAGTGGCCACAACAACTAACACTTCAGTCAATAATTCAAATTCGCCTTGTAATGGAGGCACACCGTTACCAGACTTTACCCCAATAAAAGGTAAATCGCTTAACGACCCGGCTGTTTACAGTCAATTGCTAAGCATGGCTGGTAATTATTGTAATGGTGGGCTAATATTTAAAGTTCAGATTGCTGCATATCGTAAACCTCAAAACTATAACTATTCGCACTTAAGTGAATACGGCAAACCAGATGTTAAAGATTATCCTGATGGTATTACTCGCTTTACTCAATTAGAATTCAGTACTATAAAGGAGGCCGAAGTTCAACGACAAAAAGCAATTGCTAAAGGACAAAAAGATGCGTGGATTGTAGCTTTTGTCAATGGAAAACGTTATACATTAGAGGAGCTCATTCAACTAGATTTCTTGGGCAAATCAATAAACTAAACGGAGCCATCTATTCTAGAGAGATATGGGAAATATCCATATGCTATAGTTTTTAACTGTTTTTAATAATTGATAGTATTACTATTATTAAACAAAGTAGTAATATTACTGTTATATTATTATGAGCATTCACATTGGAATAGATGTTTCTAATAATCTAAGTATCAAAGATCCCTTCACTTCGGAGCTTGGCAAAAAAATTGTATTGAATGGATTGAGCCTTATTAATCACTATGGATTTGAGGATTTCAATTTTAAAAAATTGGCAGTAGCATGTTCTACAACAGAAGCTTCTGTTTACAGATACTTTAATAATAAAGTCCAACTTCTTGCATTCTTAACCGCTTACTATTGGAATTGGACAGAATATTTAACAGAACAACATTGCCAGACAGCTAAATCTCCTAAAAGCAAGCTTAACGCTTTAATAAACATCATTTGTAATCATGAAATTAATCCAGAGAATATCAATGACGTTAAATACTCAGATTTACACCAACTCATTAATTCTGAATGGCAGAAATTAATTTATAACAAGGAAACTAAAATGATTCCAGGTAATGCTGCATTCGAGGATTATAAACGTTACAAAAAAATGGTATCAGTTATTTTAACCGATCTCAATAAAAACATTAAAGAACCGCAAGCAATTATAACAACCCTTATTATTGCGGCTAATACCCAATTGTTTTTTAGTAAAAAATTTCAATCTTTGAGTTCCATTAACCAACCTACAAAAGCTAAAATTGTGCAGTTTATTTATAATACTGCTTTAAAGTTAACCCAAAATGATTAATATACACATATACTTAAATAAAGAGGAAATGGCCACCAGATGTGCTCAAACACTTGTTAAAGAAAAACTTGTGGCCAGAGCCAGTATTGACGTTAACAACAAAGTATTGCAAAACGAAGGCGATCTGCTTATAACAGAAACTATTTGCGTAATTACTGCTCAAACAAAAGCTATTCTGTTTACTAAAATTGTTGAATTCATTCAAACCCATTTCGATAAAAAAGCCTCTATTTTCTCAACCCCTCTTACTCAAGCTAACGATAATTTATCGCACTTCATAAGAGAAAACACTCAAGATATAAAGTCATGATTTCAGCAAATTTTAAAAACATCTATACCTATTATCTGGAAGCCAATAACATCAGTTTAATTGATGTTAACTTAAACGAGTTTTTGGCAGATGATGAACTAAGAAATTATGAAACTGCCACAGACTTTTTAGATGCATTGCAAGAAGAGGGGCCTGATGTTAATTTGAACTTTTTTGGCAACAAACTTATTCCTTCTGAAATTCTTGAATTAATTAATTCAGAAAATTTTGGTTTCATCGTTTTTAAGAAAAACGGAGTTGATGCTGTTCCCTATTTAGTTGAACGACAAGGTAAAATAGTTAAAGAAATTAATTTAAAGCTTAACACTGTTAAGGAAATTGAAGCCTCCAAGTTTAATGAAAACGACTATTGCTTCGAATTTGAAGACCTTAATGCTATTACGTGTATAGTTAACGAAAGTAATTACGTTAGTTTATTAAACACTGAGCCGGATGCAAAACCTTTTAAAAAACTAGTCTCTTTTTTAAGGTTAGAAAGAAAAGATATATATAACCTCTTATTATATACACTTATTGGAGGGATTGTTGGTCTTACAGTCCCTTTAGGAATTCAAAGTTTAATTAACTTTCTTCAAACAGGTCAGGTAACTGCCTCGGGCATTGTACTAATTATTCTCATCATTATTGGTGTATTAAGTTCAGGTGTTATTCAAATCATCCAGTTATGGATAATGGAAATTATTCAGCAACGTTTGTTTGCCAGAACTGCTTTTGATTTTATTAATCGTATTCCGCAATTGAGCCATAAAGTATTGAGCAAATACTACCCGCCCGAATTAATGAATCGCTTTTTTGACATTGTATCCCTACAAAAAGGTCTATCGGGTTTATTAATTGACATTACTTCAAGTTTAGTTCAAATCTTGTTCGGACTCTTGATCTTGTGTTTTTATCATCCAATCTTTATCGTTTTTACTGTTTTTATTATTGCAGTGGTTTATTTCATATTAAGATTAACATTTGAGAATGGTTTAAACAGCAGCCTTAAAGAATCAAAATTCAAATACCAAACTGCCAATTGGTTGCAGCAGGTAGCAAGAGCAAGGGAAAGTTTTAGAATGTACACACAAGGCTCTTTCGAATTAAACAAGATGGATTCTTTGGTAAGTAGCTATATACTTGCCAGAAAAAAACACTTTAAAGTACTTGTTACGCAATACATAGCCTTTATAGCTTTTTCCGTTTTAATAACAGGAGGTTTATTAATTGTTGGTTATATCCTTTTAATGAATGAAACTATTTCTCTTGGGCAATTTGTTGCGAGCGAAGTAATTATTTTATTAATTGTAAATTCCATAGAGAAATTGATTTTAAAATTAGAAAGTGTTTACGATATTTTAACCAGCGTAGAAAAAATTGCGCAGGTGGCTACATTGCCTATAGATAATGTAAGAAACCAATTAAAAATTAATTATAAGTTACCAATCACAGTTCAAATTAGTGGTTTAGAAATTTATAACTCAACCTATTCATTTAATTTAAATTCGGAACATCCAAGCCAGTTGATTAAACTGCAAAGCAGAAATGAAATTGATGCATTTATAGATTATTTTTATAAAGTAAAGCCTGAAAGAAAAGGAGAAATTTTAATCAATAACATAAACGTTTCAAAAATTAATAAATACACCCTCAATGCTAACACAGGTCTTTTTAGCGATAGAGAGTTGTTATTTGACGGAAGTATTAAAGAGAATATAACCATCGGAAATTCAAAAATCAAAGACGAGCACATCATTGAATTTTTTAATTCCATTGGAGCCACATCCTTTGTCAATTCGCAGCCCGAAGGATTAAATACAGAAGTATTAGGTGGTTTGTATTCCTCCAAACAAGAATTTTACAGATTGGTAATATTGGCAAGAACTTTACTAAAGGCACCTAGATTATTAGTTATTGACGATTATCTCCTTCCGGAAACTATTACTTCACAAAAAATAATAGAGTACGTAAAAACCAAATTACCAACTACGTTAACGATAATTGTAAAAACCAATACCCATGAAATATAATACCAAAAACTTTTCATTTTCATTGGTTACCACACCAAAAAAAATTAGAAAAATCAATATTTTTTTACTTTGGTTCTTCCTTGTTACTTTAATTATTTTATTTTTACCTTGGACCCAAAACTTTGAAATGAAAGGTACTTTAACGTCCTTGAACCCGGCTGACAGGCCTCAAAGCGTTAATTCGACTATTGCCGGAAGAATAGAAAAGTGGTTTGTATTGGAGGGGCAATCTGTAAAGAAAGGTGACACCATCTTATTTCTTTCAGAGATCAAGGATAAATATTTTGACCCCAATTTTTTATCTAGAATTAAAGATCAAATTAATGCTAAAGAAAATGCTTTGGGTTCCACAAAACAAAAATCAATTGCCCTGCAAAAACAAATTCAGGCATTAAATGATGGATTAAAATTTAGTATTAACAAAGCTAAAAACAAGTTACAACAAGCCAAACTGAAGGTACAAAGTGATAGCATTGACTTCATTGCAGCACAAACAAATTATAAAATTGCCAAACAACAATTTGATCGTCAAATTAAACTATATGAAATGGATTTAAAATCAAAGGTTGAATTAGAAACCAGAGAACTTAAATTTCAAGAAGCGCAAGCTAAACTACTAAGTGCTGAGAATAAATTTTTTAATGCTAAAAACGACATGGTTAATGCCTTTATTGAATTAAACTCAATAGAAGCTGAATATCTTGATAAAATTTCCAAATCCGAAAGTGACCTGAACAGTACCCTTGCATACATGTTTGATACAGAAGGGACAATTAGTAAAATGAACAATGATTTTGCAAATATGCAAATCAGAAATAGTTTTTATTACATAACGGCTCCTCAGGATGGTATGATTGTAAAAGCTTTGCGTACCGGTATTGGCGAAACGATTAAAGAAGGAGATGAAGTTGTTACCATCATGCCTGAAAACCCGGAGTTAGCAGTAGAAATGTATGCTAGTGCAATTGATGTGGCGATTTTAAATGTAAACGATGAAATAAGATTACAATTTGAAGGCTGGCCTGCACTTGTATTCAGTGGATGGCCTGGTGTAACATTTGGTACTTTTGGAGCTAAAGTAAAAACAATTGATAAAGTAAGCACAGGCGGTAAATTCAGGATTTTAGCCACTGTAGATACTGAAGCAGGTCACTGGCCAAAGCAAATAAGGATAGGCACTAATGCTAAAGGATGGGCCATGCTTAAAACTGTTCCTGTATGGTTTGAGATCTGGCGTCGTTTGAACAGTTTCCCGCCTGAATTTAGAAATGACATGCCGCAAGAAAAAAAATTAGATCAAAAAAAACAGAAAACTTCAACAAGTGAAGAGAAGGATGAAAAGGACGAAAAATAATTTTTTAAAACTAGTACTTGTTGCACTTTTTAGTAGTGTTGCACCTTTCTCAAAGTCGCAAACTGCTGATTCTTTGTTCCTAACAGAAACCGATTTTATTTTATCGATTAAAAATTTTCATCCGGTATTAAAATCCTTTCAATTAATAGAAAGAACTGCTAAAGCCATGCAAATGGGAGAAAAAGGTGCTCTTGATCCAAGTATCGCAAGTGATTACGCTCAAAAGTCTTACGATGGGAAAAATTATTATTCCGTTTGGCAATCGCAACTAAAAGTGCCAACATGGTTTGGCCCTGATTTTAAATTAGGTTACGATAATAATTTTGGTGACTTCGTTAATGGTGAAAATTTAACACCAACCTCTGGATTAGTGGCTCTTGGCGTAAGTGTGCCAATAGCACAAGGCATGTTAATTGATGAACGACGCAACGCAATAAAGCAAGCAAAGTTATTTGTAAAAATGGCTAGGGCAGAACAAATTAAACAAATAAATAAGCTACTTTTTACCGCATTAAAAGATTATTGGACCTGGTATGAACACTACAATAAATTAAAAGCAATAACCGAGGGTTACAATTTAGCCAAAGACAGATACGGTTTCATCAAAGAACGTGTTAATTTTGGAGATGCTGCACCAATCGATTCAGTTGAGGCATCAATACAAATGCAAAGCATGAGGTTGCTCTTTAATAATGCTTCCATTGATTTTTATAATGCCACACAATTGGTAAATACATACCTGTGGAAAGATGATGTTACACCGGTTGAATTGTCGGATAACACATTTCCTCAAAAAATTGATGCTAATGATGTTCGACTTACAACCGATAGTTTGCAAAAATGGCTGCAATGGGCACAAAATAATAACCCTGAATTAATTAAACAACAATTAAAAATAGATCAGACAAAAGTTGAATTGTTCTATGCCAAAAACAAATTATTACCAGGCATTAAAGCTGATTACAGTTTATTATACAGCGGCAATCAATTCATGCAAAGTGTTAATCCAAATTTTAATAATTCTAAAATCGGAGCAAGTGTTTATTACCCATTGTTGTTGCGTAAAGACAGAGCAAAACTAACCATCACCAAAATTAAACTATTGGAAGCAGATTACTTTTTACAACAAACTCAACGCGAAGTAAATGCACTTATCAAATCCGGAATAAATGAAGTAACAACTAATCTAACTCAAATTGCAATTCAAAATAACGTTGTATCTAATTCTGTGAAATTAAGAAACGCAGAAAAAATTAATTTTGATAACGGCGAAAGCTCTATGTTTTTAATTAATAGCCGTGAAAATGCATTATTAAATAACCGAATAAAGTTATTTGAAATTATTTCTAAGTTTCAAAAAGCCAAAGCTAACTTGTACAATAGCATTGGTAATTTGGGTAGTTTGTACGGAATAAACTCCAACTAAAAAGCGCTTAATACTTGGCTCCGCCAATTCCAATATTTTCTATTGGGTGCCAGGTCGTTTTTATTTCCTGTAAATCACTGATTAGATAAGGATTTTGATTTTCTGACTTTGTCCAATCCTTGTTCCAATTAAATGCCCTCTTTACATTAATAGAAGCATTTTCAAAAATTGTTTTCTCTTCTGATTTATTATTTCTACAATACACCACAGCATTCACATCCATGTGGTTACTGAATTGGGCATGTAGCTCCTCACTCGTTCCGGTTAAAATATTTACTACACCACTAGGCAAATCACTTGTGGCTAGTACCTCAGCAAATGTAATTGCGCATAATGGTAACTTTTCTGAGGCAAGCACTACTAAAGTATTTCCACCTGCAATAGCTGGAGCAATAACACTAATCAATCCCAATAATGCAGTTGCTTCATCAGCAATTACACTAACAACTCCTGTAGGCTCAGGAACTGAAAAATTAAAGTGTGAACTGGCAACAGGGTTAACAGCGCTAAACAATTGCATATATTTATCACACCAACCTGCATAATGTATTAAACGATCAATCGATTGATTAATCTCAATAACTGCTTTTGTTTTGGTATAACCCATCAAAATCATCTCCTCTTCAAACTGCACTTTACGCCCTTCCAACATTTCTGCGATACGATATAAAATCTGGCTTCTGTTAAACGCAGTTTTACCACTCCAACCCAAAAAGGCACCTCGAGCAGCTACAACAGCGTTCCTGAAATCTTTTCTGCTGCTTAAACAAACATTTGCAATAACCTTGTTTTGTTTATTTTTTAAATCGTAATAACGACCACTTTCCGTGCGAGGAAACTGGCCCCCAATGAAAATTTTATAGGTTTTTAATACCGGTACTCTGCTATTCATAGTTTAAAGGTAAAAAAAAAATGTGAGCTGAAAAATCAACTCACATTCTACTTAAAGATTTATCTTTTTATTTTTCAATTACACCATCCCCCACATATTGGCCATTCTTATAAATAGTTATTCTGGTTAAAATACCATTATCATCGTAAATATAGGCTTTACCATTAAGGAAGAGGTTATTTTTAAATTCTCCGTCCTTTGTAATTTGTCTGTTACGATTGTAAAGTGTATGTTGACCATTTAAAACATTTGGTGCAGCAGAAGCGGTGATTGGCTTTTCATCTTTAGTAACTTGTACCTTTGGAGCATCCTTAACTTTTTCTTTAATAGCTACAAATTCCTTTTCTGGCTCATATGTTTTTATAGAGTTAACATCTACATCACCATTATTGTATGTTTTAGTTGCTTTTAAATCACCATTCTCATGAAATTCTTTAATAGTACCGGTTTCTTTACCATTCACAAAGTTTCCTTCAATTGCAACTTTTCCATTTTCATGGTAATAAGTTTGTTCGCCCTCGCGTTTTCCTGCACTATTAAACTTAAACTCATGTTGAACTTGCCCATTATCATAATATTGGGTTAAAGCTCCAACCCATTTGTTGTTTTTCCACTGCCCTTCTTCCTGAATTTTACCATTCTCGTAATACATTATAGCATAACCATCCGGACGACCATTTACAAACGTAACTTTAGTTTTTGTGTTACCATTACAAAAATATTCCATCCAAGTACCAACTTTTCTATTCTCCTTGTAAAGACCTTCTTCAACTTTCTGAGTTGGCGCATAGCAATTGTTCTGCTTATGCTTTCCGTATAAAATCCACTTCCCTTGTTTTCTTCCAACAACATCCACAAAGTTTATGGTATCCTTGGTATTAGGAATAAATTCCCAGGTCTGCGCCTGTGAATGGCTTAATGTGGTTGACAAAAAAGCCGTGATGATTAATAGTTTAGTAAAGTTCTTCATTTTACTTAATATTTCTTAAAACTAAGTTAATTTAAAAATTACATTAAATCAAGCCGGAAGAGTGTAAAATAGGGTTAAGTTATGAAAATTAGACTAAGGTTAATTTTTAAACGATTAATTTTAAATCGTTATAAAGTTGGTTGAACGCTCTATAATAGAGATTTTAGATCAGAATACTCCTCAAAAACTCTGAAATTCTTGGAAGGCAACTTATAAGATTCGCCACTTTCAAACATCAAACGCCCACTCATTAAAAATTGACAATTAGGGGCGCTTTGAGATAATAGCTGGAAGTATGCGCTGAGGTCGATGCCATTCAGTTTGGATGTTATAATGCTAATCATTAAATCCGGCTTGGCAATATCATTGATGATTTTAATATCCTCAATTGGCACGCTTTGCCCAAGATAGATAACCCTGTAACCACGAGCTTTACACAAAAAAGAAGTGTACAATAAACCCATTTCATGGAGTTCGCCACTAGGTAAAAAAAGTACAACGGTTTTTTGATCGGGTGTGATATTGGGTGATATTTTATCAACGTGAACAATTATTTTTTGACGAATTAAATTAGAGAGGTAATGCTCTTGGGCCGGATTAACCATTCCTGCTTGCCACATGGCTCCAAGCTTTTTGAAAAAAGGAAATACAATTTTTTCAATAGTATTTTCAAAACCGAAATGAAGAATGGCATTATTTACAGTCTTTTCAAAGCGCTCTTCGTTAACCTCCATTAACGACATCACTAAATTTTCGATCTGAACGCTTTCCTCTTGGTAAGAATTCAAGAATTTCTCCGCTTCTTTTACCAACTCGGCATCGGATAACTTTGCAATGACCGAAATTTTGTAGCCATGGCTGTTAAGAAGGGAAATATTGAGAATTCGCTTTAAATCTTCATTACTATAAAAGCGAATATTGGTGGCGGTTCTTTGAGGCTTTAAAATACCGTAACGTTGTTCCCAAATTCTTAAGGTATGTGCCTTAACGCCAGATAGTTGCTCTAAATCTTTTATAGACAGTGTGGAGGTCATTATGAATGGTGAACAAGGCAACTGGTTAAATGTTTAAAAAAAACCTGCATTTTTCAATGCAGGTCTGTTATTTACAATAATTAATTTGTCTTCTTTGGCTGCGGTGAACCGCCTTTTGGTGGCTTAACTCCTCCGGTATTACTGTTATTTGCTCCTGAAGGCACATTGGCCGGTGGCATACTATCCAACTTCTTTTTTACCATAGCAAAAATATCATCAGATGGCTCAGAAAATAATACGGCTGATGCACCAGGAGTTGTATCTAATACATATTTAAAACCACCTTCTTTAGCAACTGCTTCAATAGCTTTTTTTGCTTTTTCATATATAGGAGCGCTTAACTCAGTTGATTTTTTCTGATAATCCTGTTGCGCTTGCATTCTAAAGTCTTCTATTCGGCGCTGGATGCTCATTAACTCTTCTTCTTTCGTTTTACGAACTAAATCGCTCATTTTATCTACCTCAGATTGGTAAGCTTGCAATTTGCTTTCGTATTCACTGCTCATGGCAGCTACACTCTTTTCTAAGTCTTTTAAATAATTTTGAGCAGCTTCTTTTGCATTTTTGGTCTCAGGCATTACATTAATTAGTGAATCTAAATTAACGTGAGCAATTTTTTGAGCATCTAAACTTCCAAAGCTCAACAAACTAATAGCAGCAATGGCTATATTTTTCATGGTGTTTTTCATTCTATTTCCTGTGTTCTTTTGTGATTAAATTATTTTTTGTACCCGAGGTAAACCAATACATCGTCACTTTTATCGTACTTACTATTGGCATAAAGTAAAGATACCTGGCCACTTTTATCCATTACAAAACCTAAACCGGCTTTTTCAGCCACAGCCTTAATGGCGTTATATACTTTATCCTGAATTGGTTTAACTAATTCCTGACGTTTTTTAAATAATTCGCCATCAACGCCAAAACGTTGTTTTTGAAGGTCTTTTACTTCTTTTTCCTTATTAATGATTTCGTTTTCGCGCTTTTTCTTCATATCGTCGGTTAACAACACGGCGTCTGCCTGGTAGGCTTTGTAAAGCTTATCAACCTCAGCATATTTGGTTTCAATTTCCTTTTGCCATTGAATGCTGGTTTTATCCAACTCCAACTGTGCAGCTTTGTACTCAGGAATTTGTCCCATGATGTAATCGGTATCTACATACCCAAATTTAGCAGCCGTGTTTTGAGCGTTGCCGGCAAATGCCAAAATAACAAATAAACTAAGAATTAACTTTTTCATTTAAATAACGGTTAAATTACTTCATAAAACGTGCCAATTTACGAAATATCATTGAATTAACGTTTTTTATGGAGGAAAATTGTTTGGATTAAGCAAGTTGAAAATAAAAAGGTGTACACGTTAGTGTACACCTTTTTAAACATCATGTATGCCCTAATTATTCTTTAACCATTTTTTTGGTATCAATTACTTCACCGTCTACAATTAAACTGTAAACATACAAGCCGGCACTTAAATCGCTGGCAAATACGTTTAATTGTCCTTTGCCTTTAGTTGTGATATCAACTGTACGAATTATTTTACCTTCTATTGTTTTGAAAATAATTTGTGCGAATTTGTATTTGGCAGGAACATTATAAGTAATGGTTGTTTGCTCTGCAAAAGGATTTGGTGTGTTTTGATTTAAAACAATTACATCAGCATCACTTAAATTAATATTTTGTTGATTAATTACACCGCCGCTTATACCGGTTAAGCGCACCGCTGAATTTGAACAACAAGAATTAACACTACCTGTTAAAGCTGTAATTAAACTATCCTGAGTATGGTTTTGTTTTTCTAATTGTTGAATTGCCTTTACCAAATATGGTATTAATTCAGTGTAAGCAACGGACTTTTTACCAGAAGCAGGATTAGTTTTAACTAAGTGAGGTAAAACTGTATCCACCTCTTGAGCAATGAAGCCTGCATGGAGACCGGCCATGTCTGGACTTAATGGTGTGTTCCAATTATAGGTAACAGGCCTCAACTTTTTAATAGTTGCTAGTGAATTAGCAATATTTGTAACAGAATTTTTTAAAGTAGCATCTGAAGGGTAAGTTATACCTGCTGCAGAAATCGTACCATTAACATCCAACAAAGATCCGAAACCAACTGCAGCTGGATTTGGATAGCCAATAGAAATTCCTCCACCGTTTTGTGGTACATATATTGCATGCGCCTGAGGAGCACCAACACAGCCGCCACCTCCAACTGCCTCAAACCAACCGGCAATTTGAGAACAACCTGGAGCCGGATTACTCATTAAACTTTTTACACCTATAACATCTGTCACGCCCGGTGTACCTCCTGCAGCATCTTGATTCTCAACATTGATACCAATACTACCAAAGTTTCCTGAGTTTTGAAGCACATCTAATTTAGCAATTGGCGCACAAGTTGTACCGATACCTACGTTATTATTAGTGCCACCCTGACCACCAAAAATAAAATTATTGTTATTTAATGGGATTTCCCAATTAGTTGCTAAAGGATTTGCACCGCTGCCGCAAAGACCACCCAAATTAGTTGCGGGAGCTGGACCGTTGGTTAAAATTACGTCGCCATTCAACGGGTTTACACTTAAAACTTGGTTATTAAAAGGCAGTGGAATAGCCCCGGCTAAATCTGTTAAACGAAGGCCGCTTGTTGAGTTTGGTATACCTTGTACTAACCTTACTTCTAATAAATTACCCGGTAAACATTGCCCGGGACCAAAATCACCAATGCCAACTCTCCCTCTGTTTAATGGATTATCGCTAAAAATAAAATTAAAACCATTCATTCTTATTTTACGATCGGTTAAAAGGCCTGCGGCAGTTACCTCTGCTGCAATAGCGCAGTTACCTCCCAATTGTACATTTCCACCACTAACTTGTAAGCCATTATTTGCCGATGTAACGTTGCTTACAGTCGTTAGGACAACATCTCCGTTCGCATCTACCGTTAAAGCGTTATTACTATTAACCCCATTAAAGCCGTTCGGTACAGGGGTATCTGTGCTTGTTAAAATCGTGAACCTTAGACCACTTGCCCCAAAAGCTGTACCGAAATATGGGTTGCCTATCGTACTTTGTATTTCTAATTTATTATTTACATTAATACAAGGTGCGCCACCATTGGCAGGTGGCATACCAATTCCTACTCTCCCGCCATCTCCAAACACAAAATTATTTCCGTTTAAATGTAAAAAACGATTACTTAAAATACCTTGTGCAGATTTTTGAACTGCACTTGTTGTATTACAATCACTGCCAAGTTGGATCAAATTTGCCGGTGAAATTACGATACCATTATTGCTATTTACAATTGAATTACTTGGCACATAAATAACATCTCCTGATCCATCAATACTTAGTACACCTGATCCTGGATTCAGTTGAGGAATACTGTTGCTGGTTAAATCAGTGAAACGTAAACCCGCCCAACCTGTTGGAGCCGCGAAGGTTGGCGCCGCCGGCTGTGCATTTGGAGTTGTAGCTAACGCAAACTGGCTGTTAATTTCTAATGTGTTACCCGGCGTGTTAGTGTGTATACCAACATAACGTTGCTTAAAAAATCTATTAGGGGTATTGAGTAAGGTATTATTAAAAGTTCCAATTGATAAATCCCCATTGTTGGTTGTTTCTAAATCGGTAAACAACCCGGTAGTAACAAGTGCAGCAGGATTTTGCTGAGTATGAGTAATTCTAACCTGAGGATTACCATTAAGGTTTACAGCTGTTTTATCGGATAAAATTTCTAGCCTTCTGGCGGGTGTTTGAAACGGGAAGTTGGGATTATTATAAAAATTGCCAATCCCCATGTTGCCAACAGGTGCAATTCTTACAACCTCCAAACCATTTACGTTACCCGCTGTGTTTGCAGGAGTAGTGTTAGCTCCTGCACCAGTATATGACCCCGTAAAAATAAACCTCAAATAATCAGGACCCGGGTTTGGAATAAAAGGTGTTGTAAAATCATCGCCCCAATTTATTACTGCATCCATCCTGTTTCCAGCTCCTAATGGAGAGGTTTGTTCAAGCTTTAAGCCTATATACATATTATCAGAGATATCATGCATAAATGTTCCTAATTGCATCCAATTACGCCAACCGGCAGCACCAATAGAAACAGGTGTAATACCGCCACCCGCTGTAAGCGAAGTGCCAATATGTAACATACTCGCCGGAACAGTTATTGGAGCGTTGGGAGTGGCGTTGATGCCAACACCCCCACCTAACGGACATGATGGTGATAAACCGGGCCCTTCAAAAATACGCATTCTTTCACGAGGCAAACCGGCAAAATTAGTGCCTGTAAAAAACCTAATTTGATTATTGAAATCGTTACGGACCTGGAGGGGGACATTAGGTCCAATGTTAAAACCAAGAAAGCCGCCAAAAGCACTATTATTTGTTGGTGTTCCTCCTTGAGCATTTATTCTACTAATTGATGCTATTAAAGCTGCCAATAAGATTAGTTTTTGATTTTTCATTTGCATTTTATTATTAGTTTATTTTGATTTTTGTTGATGTTTAAGATGTAAACTCCTTGTAGCCAATTTGAAGTGTTAATTATTTCAGTTTGTCCATTCGCTATTGCTTTCGAAAAAATCAGTAATCCGCTGATATCATAGATTTTCACCTCTGAGTCTTCCTCTATCGAAAGATTTAAAAAATCATTGAATGGATTTGGAAAAGAACTGCTCGGTTTTGCAAATTTTTGCTTTGAGAATGACGTTGTAGTATAACCTTCATTATATAACGAGTCAGTTGTAACGCAAACCTCATCTATGTAATAGTAGGCAGCTGTGCCAAGGCCGCTTCCAAAATCAATTAAGTTTGTATTACTGGTATCAAAAAAATTACCGAGCATTAAATATTTATATGCAGAATCAGCAACAAATGAACCTTTTGATTTAATCCAATTTAACGTATCCAGAATCACATTAGAATTATTAAAATGTGCAAAGTTATCTGTAAGGACACTGGATAAATCTGGATTTCCAAGATTGTATTTTGTTTGAGTAAATCTAATGCCTAAATTATTGGTGCTATGTCGAAAAACATACTCAGAATCTGCTTTATTCGCTTTAAAGGAGAAAAAATACTTTTGGCCAACTACTAAAGGAGAGGTTAAAGTTCCTATAATCAACTCTCTATAGTTATTAATATTAGAATTATAAGTTGCCAAACCACAATATGCTTTTCCGTTGGCAGGTATTTGATAGCCGCAAAAATTATGTGGTACTTTAAATGTGTTGTTTGTTGCGCATTCATTAAAATAGTCAGGAGAATTTTTGGCGTTATACCATCCAACAGCCCTATCAACATCACTACTTGTGCCCGGACAAGCCGTATAACTTTCAAAACTAGGGTTTAATACTAAGTTTTCTTGTGCTAACAACATAGTAAACGCTACAAAAAATAAATATGTAATTAGTGTTTTTTTCATCTAACTAATTTACAAAAATTAGCGTTGTTTAACAAATATAATATTAAAATGATAAAAGTGCAATATATGCCGTAATAATTTAATGTTAATAAATTGAGTTTTGTGTGTGGCAAAAAAGCCGTATCCACATAACATTGTTTTAACAAAAGTTGCTCAAAAAATAAAGCAGCTACGTTTGGATTCAGGTTATACCAGTTATGAGGCTTTTGCATTAGATCATGATATTGATCGTAAACAATATTGGCGTATTGAGAATGGAACCAATTTAACAATGAAAACGCTAACAACAATACTTAACGCCCACAAAACCAGCTTTGAAGATTTTTTTAAAGGATTATAAATCTTTTCGTTTACAGATTAGCGCAGGATTAGCTTACACACAAGCTAGGCACAAATCCAGCGCAGCGGGAGACAAATAATTCAGCAGAAAATTGTATGTTCGCTTTTTTTAAAATACTTTTAACCCCGTGAAAGTATTGATAATAGACAACTATGACAGTTTTACTTATAACCTTGTACATATTTTAGAAAAAATTGACACACAAGTTGTGGTTGATGTTTATAAAAACGATGCCATTTCGATCCCACAAATTAATCAATATAATAATATTCTGCTTTCGCCGGGACCCGGTTTACCAAAGAATGCCGGTATCATGCCTGAGCTTCTAAAAACATATTCATCGCAAAAAAAGATTTTAGGTGTTTGCCTTGGCTTACAAGCTATAGCAGAGCATTACCATTGCCGGCTAAAAAATTTACCAAAGGTTTTTCATGGTTTGGCAACACCCATTAATGCAGACACATCTAATTTTTTATTCAATAATTGTCCCGCTCGATTCAATGTAGGCCGTTATCATTCATGGGCAGTTGATGAAACGCATTTAAATGAAAACTTAACCATAACTGCAAAAGACGATTCAGGAATTATTATGGCATTTCAACATCAAACCGAAAATGTGTGTGGCGTGCAGTTTCATCCGGAATCCATTCTATCCGAATGCGGAGAACAAATTATCAAAAACTGGTTACAGTTCTAATAACTTTTTTATGACTCTTGGATCTCTAGCCAACGGAAACTTTTTTCATCTAATTGCGCGTTAACTTTTTCAAAATCTGTAGTTAATTGTTGTATACGCTCAAAGTCGGTTGTAGAAGTAAGTGCTGCTTCGATTTCCTTTTTTTTAGCTTCCAACTGAGGTATCTCTTTTTCCAAATCTTCTAATTCTTTTTGTAATTTGTAAGAACGTTTTTTAGGAGCTGTTATCGCTTCTGCCTTCTGAGAAACCTCTTCACTTTTTTCAGCAACTTCTACTTGCACTTTGTTTTCTTCTGTTTTTTGTAAAGCTTGTTGCTCCTGCTTCCAAATTCTGTATTCAGTATAAGTGCCTGGATAATCTTTTAATTCCCCGTTGCCTTCAAAAGCAAACACATGGTCAACTAAACGATCCATAAAATAACGGTCGTGACTAACTATTAAGACACAGCCTTTAAATTCATCCAAAAATTCTTCTAAGGTTTGTAAGGTTACAATATCTAAATCATTGGTAGGTTCATCTAAAATTAAAAAGTTAGGATTCTTCACCAAAACGGTTAATAAATACAATCGTCTTTTCTCTCCACCGCTCAGCTTGCTAACATAACTGTATTGCACCTCAGGCGGAAAATTAAAACGGGTGAGTAATGCTGATGCAGATAAACTGGTGCCGTTAGCTAAAGGAATAAACTCTGCAATATCTTTTACCACTTCAATGATTCGTTTGTCCTCTGCCAATTGCATCCCGGTTTGAGAATAATACCCAAATACAACTGTATCACCAATTTGCACTTTACCTGAATCAGGCAGAAGCTCATTCAGAATTATTTTCAATAAGGTTGATTTACCCATTCCGTTTTTGCCTACAACACCAATTTTTTCGCCATTCATGAATGTGTAGGTGAATGGATTTAAAATCACTTTATCACCAAAAGATTTGGAAATTTTAATCAGTTCTACAATCTTACTACCGAGCCTCTCCATCTTAACGCTGAGTTCAATTTTTTTATCAACGCGTTTTTGTTTGGCCTTTTCTTCTATTTCATAAAAGGCATCTACCCTACTTTTGCTTTTGGTTGTTCGCGCTTTAGGCATTTTACGTACCCACTCCAATTCCCGTTTGTATAAATTTTTAGCTTTATCAATTTCTGCCGCTTTAATTGCCTCTCGTTCAGCTTTTTTTGTTAAGTAATATTCAAAATCACCTTTGTACTCAACAATTTCGCCTCGCTCTAATTCAATAATACTATTGCAAACCTCATCTAAAAAATAACGGTCGTGTGTAACCAATAACAAACTTAGAGCTGCATTTTGCAAATAATGCTCCAACCATTCAATCATATCAATATCCAAATGATTGGTGGGCTCATCCATAATAACCAAATCGGGTTTATTGATTAGAACTAATGCAAGGGCAACTCGTTTTTGTTGTCCGCCGCTAAGTGTATTGATGGTTTGACTTAAATCATTTAACTCTAATCGTGATAAAATTTCTTTTAAATTGGTTTCGTATTCCCAGGCATTTAACTCATTCATTTGGTTCAATGCTTCATCCATTAATTGGGCAGACTTATCTCCAGGCTCTTCAACAGACAACTGAACCGCATATTCATAGGCTTTGATGCATTTTACATATGGATTATCAGCATTCTCAATTAATTGCTGTATGGTTTGCTGCTGATCAAGTGAAAAGTTTTGGTCTAAAAATGCAACAGAAATATTTTTACGAAATACAACTTCACCCTCATCAGCAATTTCAATCCCTTTTAAAATTTTAAACAAAGTGGTTTTACCGCTTCCGTTTTTTGCCACAAGTGCTACTTTATCGCCATAATTAATACCGAAATTAATTTTATTAAACAACACCTTGGTGCCGTATGATTTAGAGAGTTGATTAACGGAGAGTAAATTCATAAGAAAGGGTAAATTTACTGGTTTTAAGGCATTAATTACGTATTTTGATAATTGTAAATCAATTATCTACAAAACATAGCAAGAGCCTGCTATTTTTTAATTTAACTTTAGGGTATGAATAGTAACCTCAATGCAGACGAAAGTCAACTAAGCAATAGTGATAAGGATGTTGAAAAAGCCTTGCGACCGGTTATGTTTGATGATTTTAGCGGGCAGGAAAGTGTAGTTGAAAATCTACAAGTGTTTGTGGCAGCTGCCAAGCAACGTAGTGAGGCTCTTGATCACGTGCTGTTGCACGGTCCTCCCGGGCTAGGTAAAACAACCCTGGCACACATTATTTCAAATGATTTAGGCGTAAATTTAAAAGTAACAAGCGGCCCGGTGTTGGATAAACCAGGTGATTTGGCAGGATTATTGACTAACCTGGAACCTTTTGATGTTTTGTTTATTGATGAAATTCATCGCTTGAGTCCGATTGTGGAAGAATACTTGTACTCAGCTATGGAAGATTATAAGATTGACATTATGATTGACAGTGGTCCGAATGCAAGAACTGTACAGATTAAATTAAATCCGTTTACACTGGTTGGGGCCACTACGCGAAGCGGATTATTAACCTCTCCTTTACGAGCGCGATTTGGCATTACCAGCAGATTAAACTATTATAATAGTAAAGTGCTTACAAACATTATACAACGCAGTTCAGATATTTTACAAGTACCTATAAGTGAAGAAGCTGCCTACGAAATTGCCCGAAGAAGCCGCGGAACACCACGTATTGCTAACGCCTTGTTACGACGTGTACGAGATTTTGCACAAATTAAAGGCAGCGGTAAAATTGATATTGAAATGGCGACCTACTCTTTAAAAGCGTTGAATGTAGATAAAAACGGCTTGGATGAAATGGATCACCGGATTTTAAGCTGCATTATTGATAAATTTAAAGGAGGGCCTGTAGGTATTAACACCATTAGTACAGCGGTTGGAGAAGAAGCCGGTACCATTGAAGAAGTATACGAACCCTTCTTAGTACAGGAAGGCTATTTGACCCGAACACCAAGAGGCCGTGAAGTAACTGAGCTAGCCTATAGGCATTTAGGTAAAAGCATTTGGAAACAGGGAGGTGGTTTGTTTGATATTTAAGTTTTGATGCCAAAACAATAATCAGGGTGCACAATTCTGTAAACAATTCACGAAAACCAAAATATATTGGTGCTCAGCTAACAAGAATTCTTTTTAACTTAGTTAAAAAAACAATATGAAGAATTTCTATTCTATTTTAATAATTATACTTTTTAATTCCATTCTTTTATCTCAAGAATTGGAAACCTTTTATGAAAATGGTAAATATGGGATTAAAGATAAAACAAATCAAAAAGTAATTATTAAACCTAAGTATGATTACATATCCAGTAGTTCACTGAAAGACGAATTAATTTTAGTTAAGTTAGATAAAAAATATGGGTATATTGATAAAACAGGTAATGAAATAATCGCTTTCAATTATAGATATGCCGATTCATTTAAAGATGGAGTTGCCAAAGTTTTTCCTGAAAGCGGCAATCAATATGTATATATAAATACAAAAGGTACGGAGTTGTTTGAGCATAAATACAACTATAAAGGAAATTTTAACGATGGTTTAATGCTCTTTACAGATGCAGGACTTTATGGCTATATCAACACCAAAGGCGAAACAGTTATTAAAGCACAGTTTGAATCGGCAGGAAGTTTTGGTAATGGTTTAGCCCCTGTAAAAAAAGGAAACAAATGGGGTTACATCAACAAAGAAGGGAATGTTGTAATTGATTTTAAATATGATTTGGCAGAAAAATTTTTTGAAGGTTGCGCTAAAGTTTCTTTAATTGACAAAGTGGAAATAAAAAATGATAAGTATTATGGTGAAGATAATTATTCAAGTGGTTCAAGTATAGAAAAAGACGAATATGTTAATGGTAAAATTTATTTTAAGGCAGGTTTTATTGACGCAAGTGGAAAAGAAATTGTTCCTATAAAATATAATTCTGCCAACAACTTTAAAAATGGGCTTGCAATTGTAAAAATGAATAACTTTTTCGGTGCTATTAATTCAAAAGGAGAAGAAGTTATACCGACCAAATATCAATATATTTCTTTGATAAACGACAAAATTGTTAAAGTTAGGTTATCCGATAAATATGGTTTACTTGCACAAAACGGAAATGAAATTTGTTCAAGCGTGTATTCCTCTATAGGCAATCTTGAAGAAGATTTGATTAATGTGAAAAAGGATGGTAAAAGTGGCTTTATAGATATAAATGGTAAGGTAATTATTCCGTTTGACTTTGAAGAAGTATATTCCTTTAAAGATGGATACGCTCGAGTAAAAAAATATGGATTAAGTGGTATTATCGATAAAAAAGGAGCTTTAATTATACCAACAGATTATGAAATGATATATCCAATTAAAGATGGCTTATTTAAAGTAAAAAAATATGATAAATATGGTTTTGTTGATATCAAAAATAAAATTATTGTGCCTCTTAATTATGATGAAGCTGAGGACTTTAAAGATGGTGTAGCTATTGTTGGAAAAAAAGATGTTGACGAAAATTCATCGAACTACAATTCAAATAGCAAATATAACTCCAAAGAAAAATATAAGTATGACAATGATTATGCTGTAACTGATGAAGAAACATTTGACACACCAACGGTCGAAGTTGAAGAGGATAAAGCTTATGATGCTGATGTTGTTGAAGATAAATCCGTCTACGACTATAACAAATATAAAAATAAAAAGTATTCATCTTCAAAAAGCACTATTTATAAATATGGGCTAGTTAACAAATCAGGCAAGGAAATAACCTCCATGGTATTTGATAAAATTTACTCGTTTAATAACGGATTAGCCAAGGTTAAGGTAAAATACAACTATGGCTTTATCAACTTAAAAGGCGAAAATGTTATCAATGCAATTTATGAAAATGCTGAAAATTTTGAAAATGATATTTGCCAAATTAAAATAAATGGATTATATGGTTTTATAAACAAAAAAGGAAAAGAGGTGGTTACTCCACAATATAAATCTGTAGGTAGTTTTTACGATAAACTGGCAGTTGTGAAAAAGGACGGTAAGTACGGCTATATAAACATTTACGGCAAAGAAATTATTCCCGTAAAATACGAACAAGCAACTAACTTCAAGAATGGAATTGCCACAATTAAATTAAATTATAAATATGGTATAATTGATATTTCAGGAAAAGAAATTTTGCCACCGGTATTTGATGAAATTTATGCCTACAACGGCAATTATGCAAAAACTAAACGTAATTATAAGTTTGGGCTAATTGACAAAAATGGGCAAGAAATTGTATCTGCTTCATTTGATGCCATCAATAATTTTAAAGACGGGCTTGCCTCAGTCAAACTAGATGGTAAATATGGTTATATGGATGAAAAAGGGAAAATTAGTATCCCAATCAAATATGATGATGCTTCATCTTTTTATAATGGTTTAGCAAGAATACAGATAGATTCAAAATATGGATTTATCAACGCTCAAGGAAATGAAGTTATTCCAGCAATCTACAGTTATGCATCTTCTACTTTTTCAAATGGCAGATGCAGAGTTACCTTAGATGGTGTTAAATTCTATATAAACGAAAAAGGAGAAAAAATTCCTGATTAAATAAAAATTAATCTGATTAGCTCTCCATTAAAACTATAAGCTCAAATCTAAAAAAATCGTTTTACCCGTTGTTTCATTTTAATTTTACTTGTTTACTAACTATAATTATTATGTTTCATGGATTAATTTGAACTATGCGTAGATCATTAAGTGAACCAACTCATAAATGAATAGACATATTACTTGAAGAGTGTTAAAAACATAAATGAACATGAAGCAGATTAATTTGAATTTGACAAGATAAGTTAAAAATATTTTAATTGGGAATAATTAAATAATTACCAAATATCTCACTATTTATTTTACTATCTTCGTTGATAACGTAAAATCGTGCAACCATCAATGCAACTATATAGCCTTTTTATTCAGAATAAATTCTATATCCTCAAAAATCAATTTTTATCACTCACTCATTTATGGCTATTAAATGGGATTTTGCATCTATTTCTCATCATTTGTTTAATGGGTTTACCTTTATCAAATAATGCTCAAACAATCTCAAAATCAATCGGCAAACAAAGTTTATTTCATGAATTAAATACTGATAGCTTAACAGTCTATGAATGTAAGGTTTCGGAAGCAACTCAAGAATTAACAACTGCTGATGGCCAAAAAATAAAAACCGGTTCACAAAAATTAACCATCACTAACAAATACCATATAAAATGTATTGACAACAGTTACCAGATTCATATTTATACAGCAGGTATTACACCATTTCCCAACCGGAAATTTTCGGGACTAAAAATCAGAGAAAAAAAATATTGGGAATTTGGACTAGATACTAGCTTTGTTCTGTCTAATAAACAACTTGCACTATTTTTGATTGCAGAAGATAAAGGCAAAGAAGCTAATGAATACGATTATGCCATCACTAAACATACACGCTACCAGCTCATTTTTAAACGTAGAAAGAATTTTAAACAACTTGTATTTGATGACATTATAGATTTAAAAAAACAATTAACTGAATTACAATAACAACTGAAAAACTAAAGTTTAATTTACTATAGGCTGTCAACAATTCCATTTTGTAAAGCAAAGCGTATGAGACCAACAATACTTTTGATCTCCAATTTCTGCACAATATTTTTACGATGAACATCCACTGTTGCTTTACTAATGAATAATTTTTCAGCGATTTCAACACTTGAGAACTCTTGACAAATTAATTTTATAATTTCTAACTCACGTTTAGAAAGCTCTGCAACAGCTGATGACTTTGATTTTTCGCGTTTCAACTCGTCCTTTAAAATACTTACAATTTCATTCGAATAATGTGTGCCATCATTCATAACATGTTTAATCACAGATTTAATTTCGGCTGCTTCTTCGTTCTTCATCAAATAACCATCTGCCTCCACATCAATAATAGCCTTTACGAATTCCGGATCTTTATAAAGTGTTAAGGCAATAATTTTTAATTCCGGATACTTCTGCTTTGTGTATCGAGCTAACTCAAGACCATTCAATTCCGGCATTTTGATATCCGTTACCAATAAATCAATTGAATGCTTCTTTAATTGTTCAATTGCTTCTATGCCATTTTTAGCTGTTGCAACAACCAGCAAATCTTCTTCTGCTTCAAGCATAAATCTCAAGCCATTCAAAACAAGATCATGATCATCTACTAATAATATTTTTGTTTTACTCATTTGTGATACTGTTGGACACAGGAATTACTATATAAGTTCTGCAACCATTATTTAAATCGGATTGTATTTGTATACTTCCGCCCAAACTTCTAACACGTGAATTAACACTCTTAATTCCAATCCCTGCTTTTTGCTGAATATCTATATCAAAACCAATTCCGTTATCTGTTACACTTAACTTCAATTCTTCAGTTGAAGAAACAATCTTAATCAAACACGAAGTTGCATGAGCATGTTTAATGACATTATTCATTAATTCTTGAATTATTCTGTAAAGTTGAATTTCCATTAATGAAGAAAGCTTTATAAATGGATCGTTCAGTTCAAGACTAAAAGTTAAACCCGCATTATTTTGATTTAGCTTATGGATAAGGCTTTTAAGCCCTTTAGTTAAACCCAATTCGGTCAAAACATCGGGCATCATATTATGAGCTATGGTGCGAGTCTCGTTAATTAATTGATTAATATCCGCCTGTAGTTCTTTTTTGCGATTTAATTCATCTTGACCCTCTATCTTAAGAGCAGATAAATTAATTCCAAGCGTAACCAAGTTTTGCGCCAGACCATCATGTATGTCCGATGCTATCCTCTTTCTTTCTGCCTCTTGCCCCTCAATAAAAGACATATAATCTTGTTGAACAGCTAAATTAACTAATGTTTGTTCATTCAATTTTGACTCAGCTTTTTTTCGACTTCTGAATTGAAAAAAGAAAATAATCACCAAAACTAAACAAACAAGAAGCAACACAATTAAACTTGTTTTTGTTCTGCTCTCCTGAGCTTTCTGATTAATCATAATATCCTTTTCAATAATCTCACGATTTTTTAAATCCATATTATACTCTGCTTTTAAATTTTCGAGATATTTAATATTTCTTAAGTTTGAAATACTATCATCAAATCTTTTTTTGCGTTCAAAAAAATTAAGTGATGTCTTGTAATCCTTCAAACTTTTTGCAGTTTTAATTAAGATATCTAGATTAGAGGAAATAAACTCTGTTGAGCGAAAAAGCTCTGCTAGCGAAAGTCCTTTATTTGCATAACTATTTGCTTCTTGAAACTTACCAAGGTCAAAGTTAACAGCGGCAATAAGTGTAATAGCGTTTAAAATCGACACCGAATCACCGTATTCAGTAGCTTTTTGATAAAGCTCATTACCTTGTTCAAGTGCCTTTTGATTAGAACCCTTTCTATTGTATAAGTTTGCTAAATTGTACAATGAGTTGAGCTCGACTTTTGCATGGCCTACACTCCTACTTTCAATTAGTGTTGATTCAAAACAGATTTTCGCATCATCTAATTTACCCATACAAGCGTTAACTGAACCCAAATTAAATATATCAATTAAAAGACTTGATCTGTCATTCATTAATTCATGCATGCGTTTTGATTTTTGGACATAAACCCATGCAGAATCACAATAACCATTATTTAAATAAAGCAATCCAATTGCTGAATTTATATGCGCTTGCATTGTTTGATCACCTGTTAAAGTGGCTAATCTTAAAGACTTTAGAAAATAGGTTGATGCAGAATCAGTATTTGCTTTAAAAGATTGATAATAATACCCGGTAAAATAATACAAACGTGTTAAAGTATTTTTATCGTATAATTTTTGACTTAATAATATAGCCTGAGGCATCATTGTTTTTGTCAAGTTGTAGAACCCCGAAGTCGTCTCAAATCGAATAACCTTTGTCAACATTTGTAATTGTTCTCGCTCACTATTTGCTGAATTAATTTTTTCAAGTAACTCGTTCCTGAAATAAATCATCGAATCAGTGTTTTTATCTAAAAAGAAATCGGTAAACTTAGCGAGTAATTCAGCTTGACGGATGTTGCTATCCTTAGGTGTTTTGGATTTTTCTAGTCTAAGCAAATTAAGGTTTAACTGCGAAAAGCAGTTTAACCCTGAAATCATTAAGAAAAAGAAAGCGATGAAAATATTTAGTTTATTTTGAAACACACAAATTAGTATTGTTGGGAGCACTAAAATAAGTTAAAAAAACTATGAGTAATTACCTACCTATAAGTATATTTTAAGCAAATGAGTTATTTTAACCAAAATACCTATTAATAGGTATAGAATTTATTAGGATTAGTTAATCTCCAAGACCTTTTATACTCTAACTTTGCCTTAAATAACCAATTAACTTTATAAATATGAAAACTAATCTAAAAATCGCAAGTCTATTAGCTATTGCGTTTTTATCATTTACAGCATGTAAGAAAGATAAAAAGGAACCGGATAACTCAAGTAACACAAATAATCCGCCCGCTGCAGAAAAAAAATACCATCTAGTTATTGATAACGGTGCTCAATCAGTTGAAGCCGGTAAAACCATACAACTAAAAGCTCATTTAGTAAATACATCAGGCGCTATAGTGAATGTAAGTGGCATCAACTGGAGTTCTTCAATTGGCGGACTAAGTGGTACTTCTTTTGCCTTTAATAATGATACTACCGGCATTATTTCTGCATCTGTAAATTATGAAGGTGTAACTTACAATGCATCTATTCCAATTAATGTGGTGCCGGTTAAAAACACTCAAATATTCGCTGTTCTGCCTTCGGCGATTATTTGGGAAGTGAATGCAGGGCCAATTCAACTGGAAACAGTTTATATTGGTAATGCCAACCCAAGCTACAACTTTTCATCTGCTAATGCAGGAATAGCAAGTGTATCTTCAACCGGATTAGTAAGTTTTAATGCAACCGGTAATACAGTTATTAACGTTACCTCTACCATTAATGGCAAAACTGAAACTGTGAGAATACCTGTATTGGTGGTTGGACAACCTGAAATTAATTTACCTGTAACAAGAATTAAGGTAACACCTAATTTTGCCGAATTATTCAGAGGAGAAACCTTACAATTAAACGCAAAAGCATATAATAAAAATGGTGATGATGTAACTAGTACAGTTGCGTTTTCTTATACGGTAGTGCAAAAACAAGAATCTGATGGTGAAACAGCTACACCAATTAATGTCTCCAGTTCTGGTTTAGTAAATGCTTTAGCAACAGGAGGTGCATATGTTCAAGTAAGTGCGAATGGTGTAATGGGTCAAGCTGAAATCTCAGTTATTCCGGATACAGCTATTATCGTAAATCCATTTCTGGTTAATTTAGGAGGCATAGACCCACTAACTTTAATGCCAAACCCAACTTCAGCAAATTTAACAGCCAACACCTATAAAATTAACCGTACAGCCTACAAGGCAGGTAATCCAAACTACTTAACTCAAATACCTAATCCATCAAATTTAACTTGGGCTTTACCATTAACCGGTATTCCGGAAATCGACAATTTATTTAACGTTGTAACTTTAAGTAACACTACAAATAGTTCAGCAACAGTAAATAGCATTATGGGTAAGGTTGGAACAACCTTTGTTGTAGCTCATGCGGGTATATATGCCGGAGCAAGTGCAATTACGGTATTCCCATAGTTTAAAGAAATAGCTTAACAAAAAATTAAAAACCCCATTGATTATTCCTAATCAATGGGGTTTTTATTTAAAATTATTAAATATTTTTACTTGGATCGCAGTTAAAATTATTCAATTTCTACAGCCCAAACACACACATCATCTAATTGCTCAAAGCCCGATTTCCAATTAAAAAATGTTTCCTTCAATATTTGAGCTTGCTGTTCGATTGGATTACCGTAAATTGACTTTAATAACAATTCAAAATTTGCTTTTTTAAATTTCTTTCCGCGTGGCCCACCAAATTGATCAATATATCCATCAGAGGTCAAATAAATTACATCGCCACTAATAAGTTTAAATTCAGTTAAAGAAAAAGGTGTATTCTCGCCCGAATAAATTCCAATTGGCTGTTTATTTGCTTTTAAATTATGAAGTTCTCCATTTCTTATCACATAACCAGTATTATTGGCACCTGAAAATTTCAAGATTTTGTTTTGACTATTGTACGAGCATAAAGAAATATCCATTCCATCTTTATTTTCGCCAACTGCACCGGTTTGTTTTAAGGCAGAAATCAATCGGTCTCGTAACAAATTTAAAACCAAATCAGGCGTAGCAATTTCTTCCTCATTGATAATTTGATTAAGCAACTCAGAACCAAGCATACTCATAAATCCACCAGGAACACCATGACCTGTACAATCGGCAACAGCCCACCAACAAATGTTCTGCCGTTTAGAAAACCAATAAAAATCACCACTTACGATATCCTTTGGTAGAAAAAACACAAAGTTGCTTTTGAATACCAAACTAATTTCTTCAGAAGAAGGTAAAATTGATTGTTGAATCCGTTGAGCATAATTGATTGAATCTGTTAACTCCTTGTTCTTATTTAATATTATATTTTTTTGCAACTCAATTTCTGAAGCTTTTGCAACAACTTCAGCTGTTCTTTCTGTAATTTTTTTCTCCAATTCCAACTTCTTAGCAAGCAACCCTTTTTCCCTCCAACGAATGATTCTAATAACGATCAAAACAATAAGTATAATTGATAAACAGTAAAACCACCACGTTTTCCACCAAGGAGGATGAATGTTAAAGAGTATAGATTTAACTTGAGATATTCTGCCGTATGAATTTGAAAATTTTACCTGAAGCGAGTAACTACCACTTGATAAATTGGTATAGTTTATCCGATGATTTGTTCCATTGGAATGCCATGTTGTATCTAATCCTAACAACCTATAGTAAAACTGATGAGGGATAGGAGTATATAATTGATCAGTTGAAAAATCAAAAGTGATAAAATTTTCATTCCATTTCAAATTTATGTTGGATGTATCAGGCCGGTATCTAAATTTCTCAATTCTGGTGCTATCGCCAACAATCATTCCATTGAAAAATATTTTGGGGCGCCTTGCAGGAAACTCAATTTCTTTTGGATTAAAAATAATTTCACCACTATGAGATGCAAAATAAATTCTTCCCATACTATCTGTCTGTGCAACAGAACTGATAAAGGCCAATTCCGGCAATCCAAACTTCGAATTGAAACGAAATAAACTACCGGTTCTAGAGTTCCATCGTAAAATTTCAGATTCCCCTGCAAACCAAAACATACTATCGTTCTGTTGAACGCCGGCCAGTATTGGTTCATTCTCTAAAAGTCCTATTCTCGAATTCAATTTTGTTGATTTCCCGTTTTGTTCATCAAAATCATAAATTCCATTATTGGTTAAAAACCAAATACGATTATCCCTTGTAAGAAAAGCCATCTTTATAGTACTATCAGGAAAAAAATTAGATTTAGACCTTGAACTATAATTCTTTACCAATTTAGTTTTTGGGTTATAAATACAAAACATTCTCTCACCCATACTTAGAAGCCAATTACCAGTTTTAAGTACTAAGGAATAATTCTCTTTAAATTCTTTTTTAGTATTAAACGTGTCTAATAAAACTATTTTGTGCTTAATAGAATCGTATTTAAAAAATGTACCTCTACCACGGTTATAAAAAATTAATGGCGCCTTGCTAATTGGTAAATGTCTGAAAAGCAAACCAAGAGCTATATCCGGTTTAGGAGGGTAATCAACCGGTAAAGTTTTAAATTTATTTAATTCACAATTAAAGTAAACAGGTGTATTGGGACTTATTATCAGAAACTCATTACTAGAAATTTTACGGATATCTTGAACACGAGTTGGCGATGTGTTTAAATCTTTTTGAATTTGTTTTGGAAGATACAATGAAGGATTAACAGTTTTAGTAACTAACTTTTTTTGCACATCATAAATTGATATTCCATTTTCGTTTGTGATGTACATTAAACCTGATTTATCAACCAGTACTTGATTAACAGGTATTTTTTGTATAGATCTGTCGAAATAGTCCAGATTCATTCCTTGCCAAGAGGCCAATTGAAACTGCTGTAAATATGGGCTAAAAATGCTTACCACACCAAGCTCAGTACTAATCCACATATTTCCGTCATTATCCTTTGCAATGTGCCTAATACGATTATCGGCAATAGAATTAACCCTATTGGATTCGTGTTGCGCATATGTAACCTCGAAATTTGATGTATTAACCAACATCACACCTGAGTTTTGTGTAGAAATCCAAAGGTTTTGATGATTATCAACACAATAACTTTTGGTATATTCCAAATTCAAGCGCTGTGTGTTTTTTACCCCGGTAACACGTTTTGCCGATTTATTTTTCAAATCAAAGTAAATTAATCCACAATAAGTACCTAACCACAAATTCTCATTTTTATCAAGATGTACAAACGTTGATATTCTGGAAGAGAGCAAAATAAAATTCTTCGGGTTATTTTTATCAACGCCTAAATAATCTTTTACATCTAAATTTTTAAATTCTCCGGTTGAAGGTTTAAAAATCAGCGGTTCAAAAGGGGCAAACTCATAACCAAAAACAGAGCATATAAAATCACCATTTTTAAACTCTTTTATACCTGTGATACAATTTGCATAGTCACCCCACTCTGTATTATCGTAACCCTTGTGTGGAAAAAACTTTTTTACTGTGCCTTTAACTGTGTCGAATAAACAAAGACCATCGCCCCAAGTGCTTAACCAAAAGTTATTTTTAGAATCGATAAAAAATGCTGAAATTGGTGCTTTTGGCAAATTATCTTTGAGTGAATCATAGTAATAATGCTTAAACGTATTATTTCTTGTATCAAAACAGGTAAGGTGTTTTAAATCATAATATGAAATCCAGATTTTATCGTTTTTGTCAATGTTTCTGGAGAAAATAGTTTTAGATAACAATCCGTTTTTCGAATCAGAAACCGAACCATATTTTTGAACTTGATATCCGGTAAACTTAAATAAACCTTCATTGTTTGCTACCCAATAATTTCCTTTACTATCAAAAAGTTGACCACCAACATTTTTAATACCGAAGTTCTTAAAATTTAAATGATTAAAAGAATAGTCACTTAAATTCTGAGAATAGACCTTTAAATGAATTAAGAGAAAACATATGAGAGTTTTCCTAAATCCAAATTTAACAAAGAGTAAATCTTTCAACAACTGATTCAAACTAATCAACGTTTAGTTTCGGTTGCTTTTGCATCTGCTTTTGCCTTTGCTTCTTCAAGTGATTTCAAGCATTTTGCCTCTGCGTCATCAATAATTTTTTGAACCTTCTTATCCACTTCTTGCTTTGCTTTCTCCGCAGCCTTTTTAGCTGCAATCTTAGCAATAGGATTACCGGCTTGCTCAACCAAAGCATCAGCGGCGGCATAACCCTCTGCCTTTTGTTTTTCAGCTTGTGCTTGTGCTTCAGCCTTTTGTTTTTCACATTGAGCTTTTGCCTCTTCCAAATATTTCTGAGCCTGCTCATTAGCCTTATCAATGGCAGTATTTAATGCCTGCGTTGTAACAGTAGCAACAGCATTTACAGCATCTTCTTTTAAACTGGTTTTAACTGTTGGATTAGTAACAGTACCACCAAATAATACGTTAACTTTCACTTTATCTCCTACTGTTAAACTAGTTCCGGCTGCGCTATTAGCTTGTGCCAGTAAACCTGTTAATGCTGAATTAGCTGCGCCACCAAACATACTTTTTGGTACTTCCATTTTCCATTTATACTCTATTGTTTGATCAAATCCAGTGCTACCACTAATATTGGTTGGAATATTATTTAACTTTGTATCAAATGGAGCCATAACCACTCTACCATTCTGAATGGTATAATTAACCAACAAATTGCTCACATCTAAATTCTTTAATTGCTCTATTTTAAGTGCCTCACCTAACTTCATAAATGGTGGAAAGCCTCCAACACTCACTTTAGAAGTTTTTAGAACACCCTTTGCGTTTACTGCATTCAAATCCGGTTCCATTTTATCGTTCAGGCTTGTGTTGAAATTCTCTAAAGTACATGAAAACAAACCTTTAGCGTATTGAGCTGCTGGTGCTAGTTTTTGGACAGTATTAAAAGTTGCAAAAGTCTTTTGAATATCGAAGTTATCAACTTTCAAATTTAAACCGGTAGTAGGTTTTTTGATATTACTTGTTTCGTAAAATCCATTAATTAAAAGGGAACCGCCAAGCGTGTTCATCTTCAAATTAGTCATATCTACTTTGCTGTTTCTGATAACAACATTACCTACTAAATTTGAAATATCCATATTAGTATAAAGTACCTTGTCTAATTTGGTATCCAATACAAAATCAATGTTAGAAGGCACCTCAACTGCACCACTTGTGGCTGTGGCAGTAGGTGCGGCAGAAGGAGTTGAAGCAGCAGTAGTAGTAGTGGAACCAGTACTTGCCATTAATTCATTTAAATCCAATAATTGACTATTCAAAGCAAAACGTCCTTTAATCAATTCATTTTTAAAAATGTATTGCATAAAGTTTTCAATTTTACCATTTGCTTTGATATCGCTTTTACCCAGGTTAGCATCAAAGTTTGCTAATTCAACAAACTGATTACTGAATTTTAACAACATTGTTTTTAAAGCCACTTCATATGGTAAACTTGCTGTCTTGTAATTCATTTGATCTATTTGCAAACTACCATTAGCCTTAAATTTTTCATAATCTTGTTTTTCAATTGCACTCATATGGCCTGCAATGCTAATGTCTGATTTTATTATACCCGTAAGGTCATCCGTTTTTTCCATTGGAACAAATTCTTTTACGGATGCTAAAACTATTGTTCCTTTTACATCAGCTCTTAATCCAGGATCTGAAATCGGTGTTTTTACATGCGCAGCCAAATCAATTGGATTACCGGCCATTTCTATATGGAATTTATCTACATCTATAGTTGTAGCATCTAACACACCATTAGGATTGTTTACATGAATAGCAATGTTGATGTTGTTAACTGATTTAGGTAAACTTGGATACTTAAACATGGCATCCGTTATGCCAAGGTTAACTGTAAAGGCAGGCAATTGAACAGCGTTATAGGTGCCTTTTGCCATACCATCCAATGAAAGCTTACCTGCTGTTTTTACCGAAGCAAAATCTTTAGAATACACTGCAGGTATTAAAGAAAGAATTGATTTAAATTCCGCCTGTTTGGCTTTGAAAGAAAGGTCCATTTTAATATTAGTATCCGGCATTTCAACAAATCCATTGAATCCAATTCCCAGGTCGTTCAAGCCTAATTCATTTTCTTTAAAAGTGAATTTCATTTTAGGCATATCCATATCTAAGTCAGCCTTAAAACTTGTATGTACTTCATTTAAGTAGGCTACACCACTCATTTTAAATGTCGTTTTAGCTATATCTAAAACATTGTTTAAAATAAAATTATCTTGCGTAAAATCACCTTTTAAATCATAATTCATCTTTTCCAACTTTCCATACATATTGCCTTGCTGATCATCATAGATAATATTGGCATCGATGATTTTAAAAGATTTTAATTTAACATTAAATTTGGTTGGTTCAGATACGGCTGTTTCGGTTGGTGCAGAAGTTGTGTCTGCTTTTGCAATATCCCAATTGGCTTTCCCGTCCTTAAGTACTTTACCAAGAATGCGAGGCTGATCAATCACAATTGCATTAATTCCATATGGTCCACCCGAAATAACTGATTTTAAGTTGATATCTGTACTTAATTGCTTAATGAATGCCAAAGTGTCTCCGGCGAAAGTATCAACCCCAACAACACTAACGTTGTTAATTTTAAACCTAAAGTCAGGAAACGAAGAAAAAATACTTAAATCAAACTCTCCAAAATCAACCTTAGCATTTAGATTGTTGTTGGCTTGTTCCTTGACAATTGCTACAATTTTATCTTTAAAAATAAAAGGAGCCAGAATTAATAATACTATTATTACCAGTAATGAAATACCGGTGTACTTAATAATTTTTTTAAGAAGGGGAGTTTTCTTTTTTTCTGTATTCATAAGCGCTAAATTACAAATTTAGAGCATACAAATACTTAAATTTAAGTAGCCTTTTCTTTAATTTTTACGGTGAATAATTGGTCCGGTTGCTGCGGATAAGGAAGTTCCTTTGCCTCAACAGTAAATGGATAATATATAGCACAAAGTGTGTTATTGACGCTATATAAATGCTTGTGCATATCCTTTGGTAAACCGTCTAAAATACCCAAAAGTACTTCGTAGCGAACGGTCTCTGTACCAAAACCATAATCATGCCATACAATCACACTGTTCCTGTCTTTCATTAACTTTTCAGCTATTTTAGTGTCATTTACTACACTCTTGTATTTGTGATCTCCATCAACAAATATTAAATCATAAGTCCTTTGGTGCTTAGTAAAATCGTAATTAAAGGTATTACCCCAAAGTTGTTCTATATTACTGGCTCTATTGCATAAATAACCTTGGAGTTCAACGTATTCTTTTGATAATCCTAAACTTGTTAATTCCTGTTTACTTAAATTTAAAGTGACTACTTTATTAGCATGTTTCGCCATAGACAAAGCACTTTCCCCTCGCCAAGTACCAATTTCGAAACAATTTGGTTTATTTAATTTTTTTGCAAGCGCTGATAATAAAAGATAATCAGTAACGATGCTTCCGCCTTCCAAAAATGAAAATGAATCTATTGTACTCTCTTCCTTTAAGAACTCCTTGAAATTAATTTTTTTGAATCCATTGGGTAAATTGTAATTGTTAACCACATTGCCTTTGAAATTTAAATCGAAGTCAATAATAAGATTGACTAAACTCGGCTTTTTCAAAATAAGAAAAAACGCCTTAATTAATTTCTGGAACTTGTTCATTGTTGACCTTAAATTGTTGAATGAAAAAATACATTGCTAAAACAAAAACGAAAAAATAACTGGTTGAGTACATTAATGCCGCAGTATTAACAGATATCCAATTCTGTTTAAAAAACAAGAACACGGAAAAAAGAAGGGTACATATAAAGCCTGAGATAGTTAAATAAAAATTTATTTTAAAATTAGCTCTGCTTGAAAAGAAATGACCAATAATTAAGTGCACACTGTTAAATAACACTCCTGGGAAAGCGTACCGCAAAATAATATTTACCTGCGAAAAATCACTTCCAAAAAAGTAAACGTAAAATTCAGCCGGAATAAATAGTATCAGTACATATCCGATCAACATAATTACACTGTTAATTTTGATAAACTGATTCGTTAATTTGAGTTGCTCTTTTATATTGTCTACTGATGATAATTTGCTATAAAGGTATGTGCTAAGGCTATTTGCAAGGATTAATGCGGATTCTGCTACGGACAAGGCATTGGAATAAACACCTAATACAAAATAAGGCAATATAAAATAAAATATCCGCTGAGTTAAAAAACCACTAATATGTGAAAGAATGGCAATAAAGGAGTTATGCGATATTTCCTTAAAGGTTAGTTCCTGAAAATCAGAGTCACGCTTAGATTGGACAAATAAGTATATTAAGCCAATTATAAGTGAAACAGCATAACTAATAAAAAAAGCAAATACGAAATAAGAAACAGTTAATGTGCTTTTACCGAAGAATAGAATTAAAAACATTAAACAAGGCTGCGTAAAATTAATTAGGTTGTAAATTGAAATTGCCTGTTTTGATAAGCAATAATATCCAATAAAGGAAGAAACCGATGCAAATACACAAATAAAAAACAACATTATCAATACTTGATAAGAATCAAAAATGGTAATTCCATAAGCTGCAGTAATTAAAGAAATAATGCACATCACAACAATGTTAAAAGAAAATAAATGCATGATTCGTTTATTTTGTGCCATCTTTACAATAACAGCTCCCCCTCCAATTTCACTGGCTATTTGCGCTACACTTGCGATAGCAATTAACTTGGTACAGATTCCTTTAAACGCGGCACCTTTTAATTGCGATAAAAGAATAATAGTTGCAAAATTGAATACAGCAATGGCAAGTCGGGTAAGAATATTTAAAACAACATGCTTATTCAATTACTCGTTTTTTTAAGAAGACACATGTAAAAACCATCAAAGCCTTTACTAGGCAATATTGTTTTCTGCTTTATAAATTTAAATTCAGGGTGGTGCTCTAAAAAACCTTTGATTTGTATTTCGTTTTCAGATGGGAAAATACTGCAAGTGCTGTAAAGCAATTCTCCATTTGCTTTAACCATTCCACAATACTTTTCAAGAATAGTACGCTGTAAGGTTTTTGTTTGAGAAATCGCTTGCGGCGTTAATTTCCATTTAGCATCAGGATTTCGTTTCACTACTCCAATTCCACTACAAGGTACATCAAGCAAAAGTTTAGTCGCCTTTCCGTTCATTCTTTCTATCGATTGATCACCTTCAATTAAACTAGTTTCAATATTAAATGCTCCAGCTCGCTTGGCACGCTTTTTTAGCTCCTCCAATTTCCAAGCTTCAACATCCATACTAATTATTTTTCCTTTATTCTTTAACCGTGCGGCTAAATCTAGCGATTTCCCTCCTGCTCCAGCACAAGCATCAATAATGGTTTCATTACCGCATAGTTCAAAGAAATCACTTATAAACTGCGAGCCAGCATCCTGCACTTCAAAATACCCTTTTTTAAATAATTCTGTAGTAAACACATTTTGTCTTTTCTTCAAAACAAGTGCGTTGTTCAGCCCATCAACTCTTTCAGTTTCAATTCCTAATTCATCAAATTTAGAAACAAGCTGATTGACATCTGTTTTTAAAGTGTTTGTTCTAAGTATAACCATGGCTGGTTCATTCATTGCCTTAGCTTCTTCTTGCCACTTTTCTGCGCCTAGCTCAGTTTCACCCAATTCCCATAGCCAGTCAGGATAAGACTCTGAAATTACCTTTTCATTTTTTAAATGCTGATAACGTTTTAATACATATTGCGGATCAATGTGTCGGAACTCCTGCCAGTCCGGCAACTCAATTCCTTTAAGCACTAACCAGACTGCAATCTGCAACCAGAAGTTTTTTTCACTTTCAATAATTGAATAATAAAGTCTGTGATACCTAACACAATCGTATGTGCATTCTGCCACAAATCGTCTATCTCTGCTTCCCCATTGCGGGTGCTGTTTAAATAAGCGCTCTAAAACCTTATCAGTGTATTTGTGATTTAAAATAATTTCATGAAGAGATTTCGCAACGGAATCAACCAAATTCTTATAGAGTTTCATCTACACTATTTCTCTGTAATTTTAAATTCTGTTCTTCTGTTGTTTTGTCTTCCTGCATCTGTATCATTAGTGTCAATTGGTTTTGTTTCGCCGTAACCTTTAGCGGTTAATCTTGAGGCTGAAATTCCTTTACCAATTAAATAATCAACAACAGACTTTGAGCGATTATCACTTAACTTCATGTTATATTCATCAGAACCTTTGCTATCAGTGTGGGAACCTAATTCTATTTTAACAGTTGGATTATCATTTAATAATTTAATTAAACGTTCTAACTCGTTAGCAGATTCAGGACGGATGGTTGCTTTATCGAAATCAAAAAATATGTTCTTAAGAACGATGGTGCTACCCACTTCTATTTTCTTTAAAGCAACATCTTTATTAAATTCCTGGAAATCGGCATTATCCGGTAGGTTAAAATTCTCCGAATGGAACAAGTAACCATCACGTTTAACAGCGATACCATAGTTTTTACCACTTGGCAAGGTTACAAGGTATTTACCTGTACTGCTGTTTGATTTAAAATTAGCGATTACGATGTTTTTATCATTGTCAACTAATTCAATTCCGGCTTCCAAAGGTTGGTTTGTTTTCGCATCTGTAACAACACCTTTCAAAATAGTTACCTTTGCAGCTTTTACTTCAACTGCATTTTCTGTTTTTAAGTTGGATACCGGATTTGCAGCAAGAGCAAGTAATTGATCCTGCGTATTCAATAATGGTTGTTTTTCAGGTCCCAAAAACGTAATCTTATAAATATCCTGATCTCCATATCCACCCGTTTTGGCAGAAGCAAAATAACCTCTGTTACCACTGGCACTTACCACAAAAAAAACATCATCATCTGGTCCATTAATTGGGTAACCTAAGTTTTCAGGCTTGCCCCATTTACCATTAACTAAGGTTGATTTAAAAATATCATAACCACCCATACTGTTATGTCCCTTACTACTAAAATACATTGTTACACCATCCGGATGCATAAATACACCATCCTCAGAATACTTCGTATTGATATCAGGCCCCACATTCTTTGACACTCCCCATTCTCCTTTTGGGTCAAGCTCGCAAAAGTAAATATCGCTTCCTCCTAAACCACTTTCTTTATTAGATACGAAGTAAAGTTGCCTGCTATCAAAACTAAGAGTCACTGTGTTTTCATGATATTTTTTTGTGTTAATGTTTTTATTCATATGCACAGGTGGTTCCCAATCAGCACCAAATAATACAGTTTCATATAAATCACCATTATCGCTCGATAAATCACGATAGATATATAACTTACTTCCATCCGGAGATAATCCGGCAACTGCATCATGCCCTTCGGTATTTACATTTTTACTAAGTAGTTTTGCAGGTTGCCATTTACCGGCAGTTTTGGTAGATACATACACATCTTCAAAATATTTATTATCTCCCTCATCTTTCTTGCCTCCGGTAGTATTATCCCTTCTTGCTGTGTACATAATTGTCTCCTCATCGGCTGTAATGGCAGGACCATATTCCGGATAAGATGTATTAATATTAGGCCCAAGATTGTCGACAAATACACGCTCAGGATTTGCTGCAAACTTTTTACCGTTATTACACTCTTCGATTTTTTTGGTAACATCTTCAATTTCATGCGCATTGCTCTTTGCTTTTTGATTTAAAAAACTTAAATACTCATTATATTTTGCAATTGCATCGTCCCAACGACTATTTAGGTGATAAGTCCAACCCAACCAATACGTTAAATCGTTTTCAACTTTAGGATGCAATTGCTGCGCTGCTTCTAGATGCTTTAATGTTTGAGGATTTGCCGGATCGGAAACCCACCAGATAAATCCAAGCATGTAATTTAATCGTCCATCTTTTGGATTAAAATTATAAGCTGTATTAAGCGGCGAAGATGCATCGCGCAAGTTAGCAATTCCACTCATCCTGTAGTCATGATGACTCATTGGCATTGTTTTGTGCGTGTTGATATATGCTTTCTTAAAATCATCAAACTCAGTTCTGCCCTGATTGTAAAACTCCGTACCAATATCTAATTGTTTTCTTGCATTTTTAAATTCTTCTTTTTTCCCAGGAAAATTGTCCTTGTCCCAAGCTACTTCCTGTGAAAAGTTGATTGAAACCAGAATAACTGCAACTACTGTAAAGTATATCTTTTTCATAATTTATTCGCAAGTAGAATTAATAAATGTTTTTGCACCCACAACGCCTAACTCAAGTGCCTTTTTCCAATCAGTACAGCAACCGTCCTCTTCACGCATCATTTGACGGGCAATGCCTCTGTTATAATAAGCAGCTCCGTTTTTATTATCGAGATCTATCGCTTTGGTAGAAAGGTCTTTTGCTTTCTTATAATCCTTATTCTTTATTGCGATACTTGCCAAATTATTGTAAGCACTGGAGTTTTTGGAATCCTTAGAAAGTACGGCTTCAAAATCTAATTGAGCTGCTTTTAAATTATTATTATCAAAATTAGCGGCACCTCTGTTATTTAAGGCAATCAGATAATCCGGCTTAATCTGTAAAGCTTTGCTGTATGCATCAACTGCCTTAGCATATTCTTTATTTAACTTGTATGCCGAGCCTAAGTTATTATAAATAAAAAATTGCTTATTATCTACACTTAAAGCCTTTTCATAATCTGCTATTGCACCAGCATAATCTTTTAATTCGCGCTTTGCACCTGCTCTGTCATTTAGCGCGTAAGCATAAGCCGGATTAATTTCAATTGCTTTTGTATAAAACTGAATGGCATTTTTGTAATCACCTGATTCAAAGTGATTCAACCCTTTGTAATAATAAGCTTCTTTATGTGTAGGGTTAATTTTTATACAATTATCCAATGCAACCAATTGGCTATCCTTTTGGTTAAGTGTTAAATAGATTAATGACTTATTAAAATAATTTTCAGGATTTGTTGGGTTAATCTTAAGCGCCATATTAATATCAGCAATTGCAGAATTAGAATTTTTCAATTCAATATACGCTACAGCCCTATTGCTATAGGCCTTATCAAAGTTTGCCTTAACGGTAATACATTTTGAAAAATAATCTACTGCAGCAGCATACTCTTTTCTATTTAAGGCAGCTAAACCATTATTATAATCAAGCTCAGCCTGTTGGTCAGGATTGTTAAGCGAGGCCACCTTAACGGTATCTTGTGCTTTTAAACTAAAAGCGGCGAGAAAGATTGGGACAACTAAAAATTTTTTCATATACTAAATCCAAATAGTTATTCAATTGGTTTTTGGTTTTATCCTAAAATCAGGGATAATTTTATAAAAATAAGCAAAATGTATGCAATAAACAACTAAAAATATTGAGCTAAATTTTGATACTTTTGCACTTAACTAATTTAGCATGAGACTCCTAATAACAGCAGCTTTAATAAGCTTTTCCTCTTTACACTTTTCTCAAACATTTGGTGAAAAACTAAGAAAAAAGTTTATTGATGATCCAAACAGTAAAATTGAGAAAAGTAAATCTCAGTACGATGAGACAAACTTTAATTTTGTTATCAGTTTAACTGATAATTGTTCATTGTTTGAAACTGAAGAAGAAGGGTCAGGTTTTATGAGTGGTGTTTCGAACTTACTTAATGGTGGTATCGAAAATTCCGAAAATGATGCTGCCTATAGAAACTTAAAAAATGGAGAAGTATTTCTTGCCAAGAATCAACATTTTTTAGCTGAACAAAGTTTTTTACAAGCCTTAAGGACCTATACGCCAACACTTGATACTTCGAAGCAGAACGTCAATTACGAACAAACGCTCAGTAATTTAGGAGTACTTTACCAAACAAGGGGTATGTTTACGAAAGCCTTGCCCTACTTGGAAAAATCTTTGTATTGGCGAAAAAAAGGGAACATCAAGGGTATGCAATTAGTAAGCATGAATAACATTGCTGTTTACAAAAAAGAAACCGGCAGTTTACTAGAAGCTGAAAAAGATTTAAAAGAATGTATTGAATATGCAAAAGGTGATACCAACTCTATAGCCAAAGCATTAATCCATAACAATCTGGCTATGGTGTATGTTGATATGAATAAACTGGAGGATGCGGAGAAAAACATTTTATTAGCAACTGATTACTCCAAAAAAACATTGAAAACTTACTCCGAAAATGCAATTAAATTCAGAATCAACTTGTGTAATATTTACAGACTCAGAAAAAAATATACTGAAGCAGAATCTTTATTAAAGGACGCCATTTCACAACGCGAATCTAAATTATCAACCTACTCAGATTTAGCTTTTCTTAAAAAATCGCTTGCTCAATTATATATTGAAATGGGTAACCTTTATCCTGTTGAGAGTTTATTAAAGAGTGCTTACGATATTAATAAAAGAAAACTTGGATCCAAAAATCCGGCAACCTTATCTTCGTTACAGGAATTAGGTAACTTTTACCGTGTTTCTAAAAACAACTCACGTGCACAGGAATGTTTAAGCGAGGTGGTTAACAGCAAAAAAGAGGTTTATGGCGAAACACATCCAAATTATATTCAGGCCTTAGAAGATTATGCCATGTGTTTATGGTTTGCAAAAGATTACAGCTATGCAAAAGGTAAATTTAATTATGTAATTGATAACACTCTAAATTATATCAATACGTTTTTTAAATCCCTGAATGACAATGAAAAAACACTTTATTGGGAAAAAACTAACCAGAGATTACAAAACTACTTTTCATTTACAATTGACTATACCAAACAAGACTCAAGTATATTAATCGACTTATATAATACGATAATTAACACTAAAGGATTTTTACTAAATAATTCATCAAAAATCAGAAGCGCCATTGCTTCCAGTGATGATGCATCTCTCAAACAAACCTATAAAAAATGGTTAGAGGTTAACGAAAACTTAAATGCTGCTTACCAATTAAGTGTGGAAGAAAGAAAGAATGAAAAAATAAATGTTGACAGTCTTAAAGAGAGAATTAGCGAATTAGAAAAAGAACTTTCCTTAAAAAGTGAAATATTTAAGGAGAGTATGAACACTCAAAAAACAGAGTTAAAAGATGTACAAACTGTATTAAAAGCTAATGAAGCGGCTATTGAATTAATACAGCTAAACGCAATTGCTGGTTCCGATATCCAATCAACTTACAAAGCACTAGTAATTAAATCAGGCTCAATAAGACTTGTTGATTTAGGTTTATTTGACACCGTGAATGTTGTGATTAGTAATTTCAGAGATTGTGTAATTAATCAAAAACCTGAACCTCCTGCTTATGCTAAAACATGGAAACCTGTTGATCTAGAAATCAAAAACTGCTCAAAAATTTATATTTCATCAGATGGAGCTTACCATCAATTAAGTATTAATTCTTTAAAAGACTCAACAAATAAATACGTGATTGACAAATACACCATCACATTTGTTGGTAACACAAAAGACATAATTGAAGTTAAGAAGAATTTAGATAATCCTTCCAAACCCAACAACGCCTTTCTGGTTGGAAATCCTTATTACGGCGAATCAGGCAGCATTGAACAATTACCCGGAACCGAAAAAGAGGTTAATAATATCACCAAACAACTAAACGCCTTAAAGGTTAAAACAAAAACGGTTATTGGTAAAAATGCCACTGAAACTGAAATCAAAAAAATTCAATCTCCTAGCATTTTACACATTGCAACACATGGCTATTTTTTAGCAGATTTAAGTAAAATGGAGACAAACAAAGTACTTGGTGTTGATTTAAATTCAGCTAAAGAAAATCCTTTATTAAGAAGTGGATTGATGTTTGCCAATGCTGATAATGTGTTTAAAGAGAATTATAAAAGTCTTAATAATCAGGATAACGGTGTGTTAACTGCCTTTGAAGCACTAAGCTTAAACCTAGAAAAAACAGACCTGGTTGTACTGAGTGCCTGCGAAACAGGCTTAGGAAGTGTGAAACAAGGTGAAGGGGTTTATGGGTTACAACGCGCATTTTTAATAGCAGGTGCTAAAAGTATTATTATGAGTTTATGGGAGGTTAGTGATGATGCTACAATGGACTTAATGACGTCGTTTTACGCCAGCTACTCTGCCAATGGAGATAAGACAACTGCCTTTAATAATGCCATTAAACTTGTAAAAACTAAATACAAGGACCCATTTTATTGGGGAGCTTTTGTTATGTTAAATAAATAACTTCTTAAGCTCATAAATTAAATCTTTATTTATATTTGTTTCATTAAAAATATAGAAGTATGAAAAAAATTATTAACACACCAAATGCGCCGGCACCTATTGGTCCTTATAACCAAGCCGTAATTGTTGGCGACAGCATGTACATTAGCGGAACCATTGCAATGGATTTACAAAGTAAGCAATTGGTTAAATGCAGCATTAAAGATGAAACCAAAATGGTAATGGATTACATTGGTGAAATTTTAAAAGCTGGCGGTTGTGATTATAACAATGTGGTTAAAACAACCATATTTTTAAATGACATGAATAATTTTGTTCAGGTAAACGAAGTGTATTCTTCTTACTTTACAAAGGATTTTCCGGCCAGAGCTACCATTCAAGCTGCAAGATTACCGAAAGATGCCAATGTTGAAATTAGTTTAGAAGCAAAACTATTCTAATCAATCTTCTCAAGTTATTCTAAGTACCCATTACTATTTTTCTTGACGGAAAAGTCAGGCGTAAATCCTTGCGTTAAACAACATTTTCAATTGTCTTTTCCAGAATCAAGTAATAGATTCTATTGGGAGATTTTAATGTCCATCATTGACCAAACTTTTTCAATTGAAAAGTTTTGCAAAGATATCGTGTAAATAAAACCGAACCATTCGCGTTTAAATGATGATGATCGATAAATAGATTGCGTTGATTGCAAAACGGTAAGGAAGAATAATTGGTATACCTCAAACCGTTTATAGCAGCGATGTTATTTATTTGACGCATTAACTGAGTGTGATTAATAACATCCAGTTTACCTCCTCCAAAAATCGGAGAAGAAATGAGGTTTAATTGAATGTCTTTATTCTTGCAAATAAAAATCAAAGAATCTAAATAGTCACGGTCAGTCCTGTTGATCCATTGGTATTTACCAGCTGAAGGTTTGTAGTTTAGATTAGGCTGAATACAATTTTTAAAATACCCTTTGTAATACAGACGATCGTTGTCCAAACTCTTGCCAAAGAAATAATGCATTCCGGTACTAAAATTTTTTACACCTGTGTTTGGCAATGAGTAGAATGGAAAATAACGTGCATACAAAAAACGTTTGTCACTGCTTCTTAAATAATCAAATGTATTTTCGTCCTTTAAAAAAGGGAATAAATTCTGAAAGTCCATCCACCCTTCTTCGTGGGTATTAAAAACATGATAATCCATTTCATAGAACAGAACTTTTGGCGGAATACTTTTTGCAAGGTAGCATTTCAACAATATGTAGGCTTGTTGTATGTTAGCCCCGTTATAGCTCAAATTAAAAGAATTGCAGTTCCAAATAGAATCTATCATCCCAGTATTATAATGCATTTGTGCACGCGATGATCCCAAAATAAGAAAATCATACTTATTCGATTTTAAGAATGCCGCTTTATATTTATCGTAATACCCTTCATCAACGCTTAATAAGTTAGCATAATGAAAAGTCCTGATTCCATAAAGCGAAAGGATAAACAAAATCAGATATGTAATGACTCGTTTCACTAAAACTGAAAATAAATAAAAGCGTTAGAATTAAAGTCACCAACAGTAAATATCAAAATGAGAATCAGAATATAAAACGCCGGTTTCAAGAAAGAATCATAAAGTTTTGTATTTAGTTTTAATGGCCATTCCTCCAATATGTCTTTAAACATAAGAATGATAACTGCTGCAACGCAAACTGCATATAAACTTAAATCATTCAGCTTCATTATTTCATTGATTTGAATGTTAAAATCAAAACTAAACAACCTTTTATATATGTAAACCAAATCAACCATTGAATTGGCTCTGAATGCAATTAAACTGATACAATGAATGAATATCAAATAAATCCACCCAATCACTTTTGGAAAAACAAATTTTTCATAGCGCATTAAAAATAAAATCTCTAACATAAAGAAAACTGCGTGTGAAAGACCCCAGACTAAAAACGTAAAATTTGCACCGTGCCACATCGCGCTGATAATAAACACCAAAAATATATTTAATAACCACCTCGCCTTTCCAACTCTGTTACCGCCTAATCCAATGTATAAATAGTCTCTAAACCATGTCGTAATACTGATGTGATTTCGTGTCCAGAATTCGTGCAGCGAAGCAGATAACAATGGCCTACGCCAGTTTAAACTCAAATTAACATTAAACAGTTTGGCAACTCCGGTAGCAATATCGCTATATCCACTAAAATCTGCATAAACCTGAATCATAAAAGCTATCGCAGCAATTAAAAGTTCAAATGAATTGTAATTAGTTGGAGTTAAATAAATGGGCGCTACAATATTATCAAGATTATCTGCTACAACTAATTTTTTGAAAAAACCCCAACTAATTAATTTAAACGCTGCCTCCCAATTAATTTGATTAAAATAATGTCTCAACTTTAATTGTGGCATTAAATCATTATACCTTACAATAGGCCCTGCAACCATATGCGGAAAAAAGGAAACAAATAACAGAAAATCATATAAAGTTTCCTTTGGCTTATACTTATTACGATAAATGTCAATCACATAACTCATTGATTGAAACGTATAAAAAGATAAACCAGCAGGAATAATTAGTTGATTAAGGAGTTTTGTTTGCCAATTAAAAGAACTAACTGCCGAATTATAAAAAAATACGAAATACTTAAAAATAAACAGAACTCCTAGGTTTATAAAAAGACTTAGGATCAGGTAAAAACGCTTATGACTTGTGTTGTGTATTTGTTGAGCGCACCAGTAATCAAATCCAGAGGTAAATATCAGAAGTAATAAAAAATAAGGATTATAACTATAATAAAAATAATAAGAAGCCAGTAACAAAAAGTAATTACGGTAACGATGCGGAATCAACCAGTACCCAACAAATACAATCGGTAAAAAAATAGTGAATATGAGTGAATTAAATAACACTTAATCTAATTTTCGTCGCATGCTTTTTTTCTCACTTAAAGCTTTTTTATCTTTTAATTTTCTTTGTTTACTTGCTTTGGTTGGCTTAGTTGCCAAACGCTTGATTTTTGGTTTCAGCAAACTTTGAAGGTACTTGATCAGTTTTTTCTGAGCCTCTTGCTTATTAGCAAGTTGCGTTCGGTGTTCTGTTGCATTGATCTTAATAATTGTATCATTTACTAATCGATTGCTTTTAGCCAGGATAATATCCTTTTGCTGACGGGTTAACACGAAAGACTGCTCTATATCAAAGGTAATTTCCACTTTAGTCTCTACTTTGTTTACATTTTGCCCCCCTTTACCACCACTCCGTGATGTTTGATAGGTGCATTCCTTAAGAATTTGGTCCTGTTGAAACTCTGCTAACATAGTGCTATTAATAAACACATACCAATTTACAACAATATTCTCATTATTAAATTAATTTTGATCAACATTGATAATTCGAATCTGTATATTTATTCTATCCTTGAGCATTGTAAACGGGCAAACAGTTAAACAATGCAAGGAGCGTTTTGATAAATACCTCAATTTTAAAGGAAGTCTGAATCAAATTGTTAGTTTTGATGAAGACGCCATCCACATCAGTAATAGTAAAGGAGTTAAAGTATTTTCTGTGTATTCACATGAAATTCCGATGCTGGCAGAATTCTTTGAAAATAATAACTATGGTCAGCAAGAACTACTTTTAAAGCAAAAGGGTACTAGTAAATATACAAAACGTCAGAGAGATAGTTTGTATATATATATTGATGATACTAAAACTGTAAACAAAAAAGTCAAAAACAAACCTCTGCATGGATATAAAATTGCTATTGATCCGGGGCATTTTGGAAACAACCTAAATGATGCTAAAATCGAACAAAAATTTCTCTATTTTGCCAAGGACAGTGCAAATTCAGATTCGATAAAGCTGTTTGAAAGCGAGCTTAACTTTCAAACTGCATTAATTTTGAAGAAGAAACTCGAAGAGTTAGGAGCTCAGATTTTATTAACGAGGGAAAAATCAAATTTCACTTCCTTCAATTTAACTTATCAGGATTGGCTTAAATTCCATAAAAAGAATACACTTGACAGTTTGCTAAAACTTAATCAACTTAGTGGAGAAAAATACAAATTACTGAATCAATGCAACGACCATAAATTTTTCTGGGAATTTTTCAGAGAATTCGAATTACTTAACAGGGCCAAAATTATTAATCAGTTTAATCCACATGCAACCTCAATAATACATTATAACGTTGATGAAAAAAATGCTCCTTGGCAGAAATTCACCAACAAAAATTTTACCATGTGTTTTATTGGGGGGGCCTTTACAGAATCTAATCTTGATAAAACAGAGAGCAAAATTCATTTTCTTAGATTATTGTTAACGAATCAGATAAATGAGAGCGAAAAACTTGCAGGTTACACTGCTTCAAATTTTAATAAATACCTAATGATACCTTATGCGAATTATTTAGATGCTGACTATTTACATGACAATTCACTTCCCAGCAATAAAGCCGGTGTGTTTAGCAGAAATTTAATTTTATGCAGATTAATCAATTCACCACTTGTATATGGTGAAGCTCTTTATCAGGATAATAAAAAAGAAGCTGAATTACTTATGGAAGAACCGGTTGAATTAAATGGACAAAAAGTAAATAAGAGAATTTCTTCTGTTGCCAATTGTTATTTTGATGCGCTTGTAATTTACTTGAAAAACAAACGATAACCATTATGCATTATGAATAAGGAAGATTACTTAAAACAACAATATGATCGTATGGGCCAGGTGCTGGGTTATGTGTTAGCCAAATTATTAAAGTTGAAAAATAATCCTGAAATAAGCCATCAATTAAAAGACTTACTAATTGAGTTCGAAGAGTCAAGCTCAATTAATCTCGATCAGTTAGTTATATTAAACAATGAAGAATTTTTAAATAAACTGTCCGGATTTGATGTTAAAAACGAGCATTACGAAAATTTCGCAAACGTGTTGCTGGAAACAGGACTACTTCATGAAAATTTAAACTTAAAATTACTTTTTTTTCAAAAGTCCAAACTACTATACGAAATGCATCTCACTAACAGTACAACTTATTCGGTAAATGCTTCCATTAAACTAAATGAACTTAATCGCTTAATTCAACGCTATGGAGTTTAAAGATCTGATATTATTTGAAGATGAAACCCTGCTTGTGGTTAATAAACCAAATGGATTAATGGTTGAACCTGATCGGAATAACCATCCAAACCTACTTGACATGGCAAGGAAATATGTACTATCTAATTACAACGCGCCATATGTTCAGCATTTACATCGCTTGGATCGTCCTACAAGTGGCGTTGTTTTATTTACCATAAAAAGAGAATGTCTAAACATTCTTAGTAATCAGTTTGCGGAAAGAAAAGTAGAAAAAATCTATACAGCTATCTCCAATCAGTTTCCATCACTAAAAGAAGGTAAACTCGTTCACTGGCACAGAAAAGAAAAGAAAAAAGCCAAGCTATATACTGAACCGGTTTTACATGCAGAAGAAGCTATACTGGAATATACTACGGAAAACGTTCAGAATAAATGTCTATGGCAAATTAATTTAAAAACCGGAAAATACCATCAGATTAGGGCACAACTTCAATCAATTAATTGTAGTATTATTGGTGATATTGAGTATGGTTCAGATAGTTCGTTTGAAAATAACTTCATTGCATTGCACGCTAAGTCTTTACAATTTACGCATCCAATTAGTCAGGAAAATCTAACTATTACTGCTCCAACTCCCGATCGATTCAATAAAATACTGACCTAAGCAAATGTTGGAACACAATTATAATTTACCAATAAGTGAAATAATACCGGATGTAATTTCTGAATTGAAAAAAAACAATACGGTTATTATTTCAGCTCCACCCGGGGCAGGTAAAAGTACGCTGCTTCCCCTTGCCTTGTTAAAATTACTTCCGGCTGGTCAAAAAATAATAATGCTTGAACCCCGGAGGTTAGCTGCTAAAGGTGTAGCAAGCAGAATGGCAGAATTACTTGAAGAACCTGTTGGCGAAACAATCGGCTACAGAATACGATTTGAAACCTGTGTATCCAGTAAAACAAAAATTGAAGTTGTTACCGAAGGTATTCTTACACGACAATTACAAAATAACAATAGTCTTGAAAATACTGCAATAATCATCTTTGATGAGTTTCATGAAAGAAATTTGAATTCAGACTTAGCCTTGGCATTATGCAGAGAGGCTCAACAAATACTTCGTCCTGATTTAAAAATGGTTATCATGAGTGCTACTCTTGATCTTAAAACTATTTCAGGGAGATTACAGGCAAAAGTTATAGAAAGCAATGGAAGGATGTTTCCGGTTAAAGTAGAATATACACAGGATGCGTCAATTGAAACACTTCCCGAACAAGCTGCTATAACAATAGCAAACGCATTAAAAGCTAATGATGGGGATTTACTAGCCTTTCTGCCTGGCGAATTTGAAATTAAAAAATGCCAGGAAATACTTGAAACAAAAATAAATGGAACAAACATCTATCCTCTATTTGGAAATCTAAATTATTCAGCACAAAAATTGGCATTGTTACCGGACAAAAACGGAAGAAGAAAAGTAGTTCTTGCAACATCGATAGCAGAAACCAGTTTAACCATTGAAGGAATTAAAATTGTTGTTGATAGTGGTTTTGTTAGAAAATCTGTTTTTGATTCATCTTCAGGTTTATCGAAATTAGTTACAACCAAACTCAGTTTGGATGTAGCTGAGCAAAGGGCAGGAAGGGCTGGGAGGCTTGAAGAAGGCGTTTGCATAAGAATGTGGAGCCTTGCTACACATCAGAAATTAATACAACATCGGTTACCTGAAATAGAAGAAGCAGATTTAACCGGCTTGTGCTTAAACTTATATAACTGGGGAAGCACTTTACCTGATGAATTATTTTGGATGAGTCCACCTCCAAAAACAGCTTTTGAGCAAGGTGTAAGGTTACTTGAAAATCTTAATGCCATCTCTGATAAAAAGATAACGGCTCATGGTAAAGCCATGTTGAATCTTCCTTGCCATCCGAGAATTGCACACTTATTATTAACTGCAAATAATGACGATGAAAAGCAATTAGGTTGCGATGTGGCAGCCATACTAGAGGAAAAAGATCCACTAGGCAAAGACTATGGTATTGACATCAATTTAAGAATTGAACAATTAAGACGGCAACGAAGAGAAAAGAAACTGAGTAGAAAATTTCAGAGAATTAATCAGATTGCAGAAGCCTATCGAAAACTAATCAATGTTCAAGAGAGTAATGAAATAGTAGATGTTTTTTTAACCGGATTTTTAATTGCAAATGCCTACCCCGAAAGAATTGCATGCGCTAAACCGGGTAATAACCAGATGTTTCAATTAGCGAATGGGAAAATGGCGACTGTTGATTTAAATGATGATATGGGACATCAAGCCTGGTTAGCTATTGCCAACATGGATATGCGGGAATCGTTCGGAAAAATTCATCTTGCTGCGCCGCTTAATCCTGAAGATTTAATGCCACTTGTAAAAAGCTATCACAATTTAAGTTGGGACAAAAAGAAAGGTATTATAATTGCAGAAAAGGAATTAAGAATAGGTAATCTGGTTTTACAAAGTAAGCCCTTTACTCCTAATGATGACGAATGCATCGCTATTATCTGTGAAGAATTGAAGAACGAATTTGAAAGTTTACTAACTGTATCAGACGAATTTAAAAACCTACAAAACAGAATAGAGTGTTTAAGAATCTGGGAACCAGATTTGAATTTAACTGTTGCTAAAACGGAACAATTAAAACTTAGCGCTAATGTTTGGCTTGCACCATATTTGACAGGAATCAGGCGAGCTGAAGAATTAAAAAAAGTAAATTTAAAAGAAGCTTTGTATCACTCACTCGATTATCAATTACAATCCAAGCTAAATGAATTAGTTCCCGAAAAGATACTTGTACCAAGTGGGTCTAATATTAGTATCAGTTATTCAGATAACGGAACCAGTCCGGCTATATATGTGAGATTGCAGGAAGTGTTTGGATTAGAAGACACGCCATGCGTTAATAATGGAAAAATTAAAGCTGTAATGCATTTACTTTCGCCAGGTTACAAACCTGTACAAGTAACATCAGATTTAAAGAGTTTTTGGAACACTATGTATTTTGAAGTTAAAAAAGAATTACAACGCAGATACCCTAAACATTCCTGGCCTGATGACCCTAAAACGGCTAAACCGGTAGCTAAAGGAAGAAGCACAAAATAAATATGGAGACAGATGTATTGATAAAACCAACTTTGAAACGTCAGGTTCTTGAATCTGAAGAAAAACAAACTATTGTACATTGTCACTGCACAGGTGAAGGAAGTGAATTATACAGGATCTGGCCTAGCACTTATTTAATAGAACATGACAGCACAGAAAGAAGAAAATTGTTGACTGCATTTAATATTTCGTTTGCCCCGGAATGGACAATTAATGATGGCAAGGGGTTCACGCTTATTTTTGAAGGCTTAAGTAAAGGATGCAAATCCTTTGATTTAAAAGAAATTATTCCCTTCGCTGGGGGTTTTGTAAAATTAAATATCCCAAGAAATCAAACAGATGTTTACAGAGTAAACCTTGATTAGTTATTATTAAACTGTTTCAGGGACAAAGCATCCGCCACAACAAAAGTACTTCCTCCAATAAAAATTAAATCACTTTTACCTGCATTTGCTACAGCAGCTTCTACACCACTTTTCACATCAGCATAGTAAGTTCCCTTTAACTTAACATCAGAAGCTTTTTTTTGTAATTCTGCAGCATCCAATGCACGGGGAATACTTGCCTTTACAAAATAATACTTTGCTTTCTTAGGCAACAATTTTAAAACAGTTGTAACGTCTTTGTCATTTACCATACCAATTACCATGTGCAATTGTTTAAATGGAATCTGCTTAATGTTTTTAATAACTTGTTTTATACCATCCTCGTTGTGACCCGTATCGGCAATAATCAATGGTTTTTTGGATAAGGTTTGCCATCTTCCTGTAAAATTTGTTGACTCGCATACACTACCTAATCCGCGTTTAATTTGTGCAGCATTGACAGTAAATCCTTTTGTATTTAATAATTCAATTGTCTGAAGAACGCCTAATAAATTTGTTATTTGATAGGTTCCTGTTAAGTCTAATGAAAACTTCACTAATTTTCCGGATCTACTAAGTTCAACAATTCTTCGCCCCAATTTTAAATAACTTGTTTTTAATTTGTAAGATTGATCCGCGAACCAAATTGGCGCGTTTTCTTGTTTAGCTTTTTCAATAAAAAGAGACTTGATTTCTTTTTGCGTTTGACTTATCACAACCGGTGTATTTGCTTTAACAATGCCGGCCTTTTCAGCAGCAATAGCTGGAAGTGTATTACCCAGTAAATTCATGTGATCAAAACTGATATTCGTTATTAAACTTATTTCCGGTGTTATAACATTTGTTGAATCTAAACGTCCACCCAACCCAACTTCTATTACTGCAATATCTACTTTCTGGTCTTTAAAATAATTAAACGCTAAACCAACCGTCCACTCAAAAAAGCTAGGTTCAATTTTTTCAAATGCATTATGATGTTTGGCAACAAAATCCACAACGTACTTTTTTGGAATCATTTCCCCATTAATCTTTATGCGTTCTCTAAAATCAACCATGTGAGGTGACGTATAAAGACCGGTTTTATACCCTGCAGCTTGTAATACCGATGCTAGCATGTGACTGCTACTGCCTTTACCGTTGGTTCCGGCTACATGAATGGTTTTAAAATCATGATGAGGCGCTTTAAGTACCTCCATTAATTTTAGCGTATTACTTAAATCCGCTTTATAAGCTGCAGCGCCAATGCGTTGAAACATTGGCAATCGCTCAAACAAATAGTTAAGTGTTTGTTGATAGGTCACGTTAATCGAGCGGTTCAATGGCGTTAATCATTTTATTCAAATCCTTTTCAACATTTGGATTCAGCAGATTCATATTTTCCTGCCATGCATAAAATATATAAGCACGATCTTTTAATTTTGCAATGTAACGAACTACTTCAAAAGATTTTTGAGTTCCATTTTTTGTATTCACAAAATGGGAATGTCTTTTTTCAAAACTAAAAAATTCATTTTTGGTTTTATCATATTTCTCTACGCCTTCAAATCTAAGAGCGCCAACAAAACTTCTTTTTGTTGAATCAAGCCCTGAAATAGTAGTTGGGTAAACAACAACGTTAAATTGTCCGTTTTTATTAGGACTATAAAAATGAAGCGCGGTACATTTGCATAATACGTTGGAGGTTGTTTCCCAAGGCTGTTCAGAAGTGTAACTATTTACGTTCCAGCCTTCAGGCAACGTATATTTAAGTTTTACTTCCTTAAGCTTAATAGCCTTTTGTGCATTTAGGATATTAAGAATCAAAACACTGATAATGAATAAGCGACTTCTCATATAAATTGAATTAAATTTAGTTAAAAATACAACTTAAGAATTTAAAAACCTTAACTTTGTATACGTTCTTTTTAATTAAAATTTATTTAGTGTTACCATTTATAATTTAACATTTATAATTTTTAATTTCTTAATGGGTCCGACCGGTTTTGACAGTAGGCGCATCAAATGAGTAAGCATGTAGAGCGTTGTAAGAAGAGCTCTTAAAACGGAACTTTCAAAACTTTTATTTGGCGAAGAGTATTCTTACGCTATGGCTGCTTAATCTAGGATTTAGCAACCTTTGCTCCTTTAGTAGCTTAACTGCACTGCGATTAAAGTAGAGCATCATAAACGTGTAGTTTGTTTTTGAAGTGTTACGTGCAAAAGCAATACTAGTAACTAAGTTAATTGTTGGTTTGAATTAACACCTGCAATTAATCGAAAATCAAGTTAATCCTAAACGTGTAGAAAGCTTATTTGTTCCTTATTTGGACGAGAGTTCGAATCTCTCCGGGTCCACGATTGCGCAAGCAAATCCCATTAAAGAACTAAAAACCTCACGGAAACGTGGGGTTTTTGTGTTTTTAGGCGGTTTTATGCCATAAAAAAATACATAAAAAATCAAATTTCCAGCGGACAAATGAGCGGACAGTTTTTTAGACTTATTTTTGTCCGCTGAAATCCTTAAAGCCCTTTATTAATAAGGTATTTGGCGTTTATCATATTGTTTTAAATCCTAACGGAAATCTTTAGAAAAAGATATAAAAACAATTAAAAAAACTGTCATGAAAAACACGCAAAAATTATCAGTAGGTTTTGGCTTAGTTGCTAAAAGAGCAAAAAACGGAGAAGTACCAATTTACACTAAAATTTATGTAGATGGGAAACGCCTCGAAATGTCAACTGGGTATTCTGTTAACCCAAAATTCTGGAATAATGTAACTGGAGAGTTTAAATCCTCCCATCCCGAATACAACCACTACAACACCAAGTTGGCAGATATAAAAGCAGAGATTAAAAGGGAGTTTCTTTTAATGACCGCTTTAGGTCCAATAGTTACTGTTCAGGAACTCAAAAGAAAGTATCTTAAAATTGATGATAAACCCATTTCTAAATCCTTATGCGAGGCATTCGATTTTCACAATATCAAAGTTGAGCAATTAGTAAAAGCAGGGAAATTATCAGATGAAACCTTGCTTCGCTATAAAATCACCAAAAATAAAATAGTTGCGTTTATGAAAGCAACATATAATGTTACTGATAAATCACTAGACCAATTGAAGTATTCATTTATAACTGATTTGGAGCACTATTTTTTAACCAACCAAAAGCTTCACACTAACACAACGTACAAATACATCAAAAATTTCAAAAAGGTTATTACAATGGCAGTAAATAATGATTGGATGCTAAAAAATCCATTCATGCAGTTTAAATCTCAATATCACTGGAAAGATAGAGAAGTGTTAAACCAGGAGGAAATTGACATTTTAATAAATAAAACATTTAGTTCTGAACGATTAACGGAAGTTCGTGATGTATTTGTTTTTTGTTGTTATACTGGCTTTGCTTATGCAGATATTCACAAATTTGAAAGGGATGCAGTAATGAGAGGTTTAGATGGCGAATACTGGCTTTCAACACATCGTCAAAAAAGTAAAATAAAAGAAAGCGTCCCCTTATTACCAAAAGCTTTAGAGATTATTCAAAAATATCAGGATAGCGATTATTGCATAACAAACAATAAACTTCTTCCAGTTAAGAGTAACCAAAAGTACAACGAATACATTCAAGAAATTGCTAAACTTTGTGGCATAAAAAAACACCTTACAACTCACATCGCACGTCATACCTTCGCAACTACTATCACTTTATCAAACGGGGTACCTATTGAAACAGTAAGTTCAATGCTTGGCCATAAAAACATTAAAACAACGCAGATATATGCTAAAGTAGTTGAACAAAAAGTAAGTGATGACATGAAAATATTGAGAGATAAATTAAGATCTCAAATTTCATTAAATAATAAAATAGCAGGCACATAAATATCTTTTATTCTGTTTCATAAAGTCATTCAAGTTAAAATAGTTTTTCATTTTTAATATATTACCTAACTTTGTTGTCATAAAAATCAGAAATGACAGAACTCGAAAAATATATACAAACTTACTTTGGTGTAAATCAAGAAGACTTAGTAAAGATTAGTTCTTTCTTTAAACCTGTAACTTTAAAGAAGGGCGATTATTTTCTTAAAACTGGTCGTAGCTCCGACCGTCTTGGATTTGTTCAATCTGGCATTGTTAGAGAATATGTAGAAATCGATAATAAAGAGGTCACAAAATGGATTTCAACAAAAGGTTATTTTGTAGTTGACTTATCAAGCTTTGTCTTTCAAAAAGAAGCTCGGTGGAATATACAAGCACTAACAGATTGCGATTTATTTGTTATCAGTAAACATGATTACGAAAATATTATAAAGGTTGTTCCAAGTTGGTCACAATTAGAAAAACTTTTTATAGCAAAATGTTTTACAGTTCTTGAAGATAGAGTTTTGCAACATCTTTCAATGTCAGCAGAAGAACGTTACAATCAATTGTTTAACTTCAATAAGGAACTCTTCAATCAAGTTCCTCTCCAGTTTTTAGCATCTATGTTAGGGATGACACCTGAAACACTAAGTAGATTAAGAAAAAAAAACTAAAGTGATTTCTTGATTTAAATCAAGAGGACGACTTGATTTTGTGCAGAGATTTGTATTGTAAAATTTAAACAATATAAATATGAAAACAAAATCAATTAAAAAAATAGGTCTTGCACTTCTTTTTTTTCCATTATTAACTTTTAGTCAAGAACCCACAAAGATTAATAAGCTTCACTTAGATATTGAAGCAGATCCTCTGGGATATATTTTAAGTGGCTACTCCGCCCACCTTGGATTTAATAAAGGCATTAGTCGTTGGAATATAGGATTTGTAGGCTTTGAATATCCTGAAAACACCAATGACAACAAGGGGGTAAAAGCAAGAACAAATGGGATTAGCTTAAAATGGGATTATATAAACCCGAAACTTAAAGGTTTCTATTTTGGCCCACAGTCTGATATTTCTCAGCTTAAACTTACCGCAATTGAAGACAAGGTTCAAACCAAAACTTTAAACCAAGCAACACTTGGATTACGTGTAGGATATAGATTAATGTTCGGCTCTAAAAAAGGAGATATGAAATACATGTTCAACAAACGTGAGCCAGTTGAAAAGGGATTTTATTTGAATTTGTGGGCAGCATACATTTTCAATCCAACAGCTGAAGATGTTAAGTTAGGAGCTCTTACATACAAAATACCTGGTCAAGTATTTTTTCCTACAGTACACTTAGGTTGGAGGTTCTAATAAAATATTTATAAAACAAATGGCATAATAACCATTTAATCTAGGATATACAATTCATTCAAATAACTAACCATGTACAACAAATTATTATTTATCACATTAACAATGTTTGCTTTAACCTACAAATTAAACTCTCAAAATTTAAAAACAATGAAAAATATAAATCAAAAAGCACCAGTAAAATGCAGTAAATCAATTACTATTAACTCTAATTCCCAAAAAGTTTGGGATATTATGACCAATATAAACAATTGGGCAACCTGGCAATCCGATATAAGTAACCCAAGATTGAACGGTGAGTTAAAACCTGAAACAACCTTTGATTGGAAAACAGGCGGTGCAAAAATTCATTCAACACTGCACACGGTTGAAATAAACAAAAACTTTGGATGGACAGGTAAAACATTTGGCATGTTTGCTATACATAATTGGTCATTGATAGAAAAAGATGGTCAAACACAAGTTTTTGTTGATGAAAGTATGGAAGGCCTTTTGGCTAAACTATTAAAAAAATCATTTAATAAGAATTTAGAAAATGGGATGCAGAACTGGCTAGATTTATTAAAGAAAGAGTGTGAAAAATAACATTACAAAAAACGGTAAATAATTTCGGTTTTGGCTAAGGCGAGGTATATTTTCCCGCTAAACCTTTAAACTATGTTTAACAATTAAAAAAGATAAAAAAATGAAGCAATTAAGTTTAGCAGTTTTAGTTGGAGCAACAATGTTGCTTTCTGCATTTACAACTATACATTCAATAGATTGGAAAATTAATGACGGTTATTCAATCAAATTTAAAGGAACAGATGCGCAAGGTATTTTTAAACAAATGAATGGAAACATTGAATTTGACGATAAAAATCTAAGCTCTTCCAATTTTTCTATTTCTATTGATGTAGCATCAATCAATACAGGTAATGGAATGAAAAACAAACACGCAAAAAGTGACAAATGGTTTGATGCTGCCAAATATCCTTCAATTACGTTTAATTCAAGCAAATTTTCAAAATCAATAGAAGGGTATGTAGTTGAAGGGATTCTTGAGATGCACGGAGTCAAAAAACAAGTGACAATTCCATTCACTTTCACCGATAATATATTTAAAGGTGACTTTAGTGTTATGAGGATGGATTATGGCGTTGGAAATATGGAAGGCATGTCTAAAAAAGTTTCTAACGAAATATTTTTATCTGTTTTAGTTCCAGTAATAAAACATTAAAAAAATGAAAAATGTTTTCTTAGTTGGTTTATTAACGAGTATTTTTTCGTCAATTATAAACTTGGGATACCTTGAGTTGTATAATAATGCTCTTGGTAATTATTTTGATAAAATTCTTAATACTCCATCCGTCATTGGATTTTCAACGTTTAGTTCAATGCTTTATACAGTGGGATATATATTAATATTCAAGTTAAGTAAAGAGAAACTTGCAGGTATTTTAAATATTCTATATGTGATTTTAGTTTGCGTTAGCGTTGTCATAACCTTCAGTTTAAGTCTACCCTTAGATATTGAAGCTCCTGAATTATTTGTTGGTCTTGTAGTGCCTATAATGATTTTTCCAGCATTTTTATTTCTTGCTCTTCAACCTTTTTTAAACAAAAAATTAATCAAAAAAAACTTGATAAGATGAAAAATAAAATCTATACAATAATTCGTATTATTCTTGCACTGATTTTTATACCTAGTGCTTTTATATCATTTTTTCTTCCTCCTAGTGAGATGGGGCTTAGTCAAGATGCGACCAAAATTTTAGTAAACCTTTGGGAAACAGGATATATCATGCATCTTGTAAAATTAGTAGAGCTAATAGCAGGAATTATGTTTCTTTCCAATAAATATGTTAAACTAGCTTGTGTCATTATATTACCTGTGGTTGTCAATATACTGATGTTAGCTTTATTTAAAGACCAATCAGGATTGTTTCTAAGCATTCCAATGTTTGGGATGGTTTTATACCTAGTTAAGGAAAATTGGAAATCTTTTAAAATTCTAATTTCCCCACAAATTATGTAAGTGAAAGCAATAGGGCATAACAGAAAAAGATTCATCGCTTGCAGTTTACGTATAATGAAGATTACTTTGCAAGGAACTATCGTTTTTACGAGCTTTACAACAAAAGTTAAAAAACAACTTATTAAAATTGAAAAAAAAATGGGAAGCTAGTCTTCCCATTTTTTTGTTTTACTTAGCATTCATCTTACAATGAACTTCTGAGTTATTCATTTAATCAACATTAAATCCATTTATGCTTAATATTCAAATAAGTTAACCTTATAATTTAAAGTCCAAAAAGAACCATTTTTTGCTACTAACTAAAAAAACAATTATCTTCGATTAAGTAATTGAGCTTTGAAGTAAACTCTTTGTAATTATAACAAGTAAACCGATCAAGAATACCTAGTTAACATACCAAAGTAAATTATGCTAAACGAAAATATTATCAGCTCAATTCAACAAATGACTGGCTTAACCGAAAGCGAGTTGGAAATTGTTTTAAAGAATTTCGAAACAAAAAGTTTAAAGAAAAAATCCAATCTATTACAAGCGGGTACTATAGCAAAAGAAATTTACTTTATTCTCAATGGTTGCATTCGTCTCTATTACGAAAAGGGAGGCGAAGATATTTCCGCCTATTTCTTTACGGAAAACATGTTTGCTGGTGCTTACGATAGTTTCATAACACAAAAACCAAGCAGACATTCCATAGAAGCGATAGAAGAATGCAAAGTACTTGCCATTTCATATAAATCTTTTCAGGAGCTTCTAATTAAGTTTCCAAAAATGAATGAGTTTGTAAGAAAAGTTTTAGAAGAACGTTTTGTTTCATTACACGAATTATTTACTTCACAAATACTTGATAGCCCAGAAGAACGATATTTAAACCTTCAAAAGGATCGTCCTGACCTGTTAAATAGAATACCGCAACATCAAATAGCTACCTTTCTTGGTATAACACCTGTTTCTTTAAGCCGAATTAGAAATCGGGTAGTTAAAAAATAGCTTTTTCATTTCTTATCTTTTGTTATCGTTTGGTCTACCAAGCCTGTTCTATTTTTGTTCCATAAATTAACAACTAAAAAATTAAAACATGGAACGAAGAAAATTTATTGGTGACACAGCTAAACTTACAGCTTTAGCTCTTGTAAGCTCAACTTTTATCAACGAAAAGTTATTTGCTTCCAATTCATCTTTATCAGAACAAAATTTACTAACCATTAAAAACAACGAATCAATGATTATTAGCGCAAACTACCAAAATGTAACAACAACTGTAAAACTCAAAGGTAAGGATGTGAAAATTCACGCCTTATGTACCGGTACAGTAGCAGTAAAAACAAATTTTAGAAGAAAAAAGGGCATCGGGGAATTAGCCAAGTTAAATATTTTATTAGATAAAAATTACACAGAATTTTTACCTATATGGGTTTGGGTAATAGAACATCCTGAAGGTCTAATTGTTATTGATACGGGTGAAAATGCAGAAATAAAAGACTTGGATAAATATCTTGCAAAAGAAAGCAGTTTTATACGTTACCAATTTAAACATGCTTGCAAATTTAATATTGATCCAAAAGACGAATTGAATTATCAATTTGAAAAAGTAAACTTAAAATTAGATGATGTAAAACTTGTTGCATTAACCCACATGCATCTTGACCACACAGATGGATTAAAATTCTTTCCAAAACAAGAAATAATTGTTGGTGATTATGAATTTAATCATCCAAATAACAACATGCCAAGTACTTTTCCATCTTGGTTTAAACCCAATAAAGTTGTTTATAAGCAAAATCGAATTGAAGTTTTTAATGACGCTTATCCTATAACAGCATCAGAAGATTTGCTTTATATTCCAACTCCGGGTCATACACTTGGTCATAGTTCAATTGTTTTTAAAACAGACGACTTTGATATAATTTTCGCAGGTGATAGTTCATACAATCAAGAACAAGTTTTAAGTGGAGAATTAGCAGGTGTTCACGCTGATTACAAAAAGGCGCAACAAACCTATTTTAACTTAACCGAATATGCTAAAAGACGTAAGACTATTTATTTGCCTACACATGATGAAAATGCCGGTCATCGTCTTGCAAACAAAGTTTTTTTGGTTTAATAAACCTTTTTTATAAATAACTTCGATCATTTTTTTATACTTTAAATCTTTATTTTAAATCATTAACAAAAACGCAAACTAATTACAATCAAATAGTTATATAAATATTAAAATAATTATTTGGATAACTTAACACTGTTAAGTATATTTGCATCACTGAAACTAATAATGGGTATTAACGAAAGAAAAGAAAAACAAAAGGCTGAATTGAAGCATCTTATATTAGAGGCATCAGTTAAGCTGTTTTCTGAGCATGGATATGAAGGTTTTTCAATGAGAAAAATTGCTGACATGATTGAATACAGCCCTACAACGGTTTATTTATATTTTAAAGATAAGAATGAGATTCTATTTGAATTACATGAAATTGGGTTTAAAAAATTTGAAGAAACTAACAAAGATCTGTTAACCATCAAAAACCCTTTGTTACGTCTTCATAAAATGGGAGAAAATTACATTAAGTTTGGTCTTGATAACCCAGATTATTATGATTTAATGTTCTTACTGCCGGCCCCAATAGAATTTATAGACCAGGTAAATAAAATTGAATGGAATGGCGGCGATAGAGCACTTACTTCTTTGAGGGCAATTATTCAAGAGTGTATTGATAAAAAAATGATAAAATCAGGGAATGTTTACGCTATGGCCCTTGGTATTTGGAGTTTAGTACATGGTTTGGTTTCATTATATATAAGACGTAGATCTGATAAATTAATTAGTAAAGAGGAGATTATTCCAACAATGCATCAATCTTTAAATTGGATGATTAATGTACTGGAGATAGAGTAAACTTTTTTTTGCTCGTTTACTTAACGCTGTTAATAATAATAACATTATTAATAATAATGATAGGATTTGTAATGTATTGAAACATTAATTAAAAAAAAACAAAATATAGTCAAATTATAAATTATGTATAAATCAATTAAAGTAATTATTCTGTTGGCAATTGCTAACCAGTCTATATCTCAAAATGCTCTTGAAAACTATATAAGAGAAGCTATAAATAATAATACGGGATTAAAACAACAAACAATTAATCTTAATAAAAGTGTTTTAGCTCTTAAAGAGGCCAAAACCTTATTTTTTCCATCAATGTCAATTCAGGGTAATTATTTTCTGGCAGATGGAGGTCGTACAATTGATCTTCCATTGGGCGACTTGCTAAATCCGGCATATTCTACTCTTAATCAGTTAACTCAAAGTAATAACTTTCCTCAGTTCGAAAATCAAAGTATTTTATTGAATCCCAATAATTTTTATGATTTGAAAATGCGGACTACCGCGCCTTTAATAAATCTTGAGATAGAATTCAATCGGAGAATAAAAAGTAATCTAGTAAATATCCAAAAACTAGAAGTAGAAATATTTAAACGAGAATTAGTCAAAGAAACCAAACTGGCATATTATCAATATTTAAAAGCAGCAGATGCCGAGCGCATTTATCAAAATGCTTTAGTATTGGTTAGTGAAAATAAAAGAATTAATGAATCATTATTTATCAACCAAACTACCAATAGAACAGCATTAAAGCGCTCAGAGGCCGAGGTGGTAAAGATAAATGCTGAACTCCAAAATGCATCCCAAATAAAGAAAAATGCTAAAGCATACTTCAATTTTATTTTAAATAAAAATTTATCAGATAGTATTATAGAAGATTTAACTATTATGGAGTTTAAAGCAAATGAAATTGGATTATCTATTGATTCTCGTGAGGAATTGAAGCAATTAAATTTAGCACAATCTGTAAATAAAGAAATAATTAATTTAAATAAGGCTACTGTTCTACCAAATTTAAGTGCCTTTCTTGATTTAGGTTCACAAGCATTTGACTGGGAATTTAATGATAAATCAAGATATTACTTTTTTGGTTTATCATTCCAATGGAACATTTTCTCGTTTGGTAAAAACTATTACAAAATAAAACAGGCAAAAGAAGATTTAAAAAATGCTGAATTAAAGACTGAAGATGTAACAGATAAACTACAACTTCAAATGTTTTCTATAGCAAATGAGTATTCTTCAGCTTTATCAAAACACATAGCCAGTAAAAGCGTTTTGAACGCAGCGCAAACAAATTATACAGATGCTTTGAAACTTTACAAAGAAGGCATAATTATTTATTTAGAGTTATTAGATGCTCAAAACCAATTAATAAACGCTCAATTACAGGTATCTATTTCTTCTGAAAACGTATTATCAAAAATGGCTGAAATAGAAAGAATCAACGCTACTTTCAAATTTAACAACTAATAAAAAATGAATTTTAATAAAGTAATTATGAAAAAGATAAATCTATTTACAATAAGCAGCATGGTATTATTTATTCTATCTGCATGCAATAACAAACATCAAAAAGAAAATTTATTTCCTAATAATGAGGTGCCAGTAAAAGTCTCAAAGTTAATAAGGTATGATACGTTATTAAGCATTGATGCCACTGGATTAATTTCAACAGAGAATGAGGCAAGATATGCTTTTAAAATTGGGGGTATTATAGATAAAATATTAGTGAAAGAAGGCGAAAAATTTGAAAAAGGACAACTTTTGGCCACGTTAAAATCTAACGAAATTGATGCAGGTGAAGCACAGGCTAAACTTGGTTATGAAAAAGCACTTAGAGATTATAAACGAGTTCAAAATCTTTATAAAGACAGTGTGGCAACTCTAGAACAATTACAAAATACTAAAACATTATTAGATATAACTAAGGAGCAATTAGATGCTATTTCATTTAATAAGCAATATGCTAACATATATGCGAATTGTTCAGGTTTTGTTACGAAAAAAATTGCAAATGAAGGTGAGATAATAGCAGCTGGTTATCCTTTATTGGCAATAAATGAAAACAAAAGTAATGAATGGGTTCTTCGGGTAGGCTTAAGTGATAAAAACTGGGCTTGTATAAATTTAAATGACCAAGCAATGATAAAACTTGAAGCATTCCCAGATAAAATGTTTAAAGGATATGTTTCTAAAAAATTAATGGCGGCTGATCAACAATCTGGTACATTTCAAATTGAGTTGAAACTTGATAACCTGTCTTCGGATTTAGCTTTAGGCATGTATGGTAAAGCTACAATAACTACTAATTCAAAAACCTCGTTTTACAAAATTCCTTATGAAGCGCTTATTGAAGCAGATGGCAATCAAGCATTTGTTTTTACACCTTCACTAGATATGACTATTAAAAAAGTTAAAGTAAACGTTAATTCATTCGATAATAATAGTGCAAATATTACTGCTGATTCAACGATATCTGAAGTTGTCATAACAAATTCAGCATTTTTAAATCAAAACTCTAAAATTAGAATTATTAAATAAGTTTTAAATCCTTGTAATCAAAATATTTCATCTATGAATTTAACTAACTTTTCTGTAAAGAATTACCAATTTACATTAGTAATGTTTGTAATGGTAATTGTAGTTGGCTTTGTTACTCTGTTTACTATGCCAAGAGCGGAGGACCCGCAAATAAACCCTCCTCAATATTTCGTAATTGTTGTTTATCCTGGTACTAGCCCTCAGGATATGGAGGAATTGGTTGTTAAGCCAATTGAAAATAAAATTTACGAATTGGATAATATTGATAAAATCACAAGTAATATCGAAGATGGATTGTCTGTTTTAAAAATAGATTTTAAGTATGGAGAAGATATTAATAATAAGTACCAAGAGATTGTTCGTGAAGTTAATTCTTTAAAAAGTGAATTACCAAGTGATATTTATAGTATTGAAATTAGGAAGGTTGATCCTAGTGACGTAAATATTGTTCAGATGGCATTAGTTAGCGAAAATGCATCTTATTCTAGCTTAAAAGATAAGGCAGATGAACTAAAAGAAAAGCTTGAAAAAGTAACTAATCTAAAAAAAATTAAAGTATCAGGTGCGCCAGAGCAAATTATCCGTATTGATTTAAATCTTGCTAAAATAGCTGAACTAAAAATACCATTAAATTACATAATAGGTAGTATTCAAAGTGAAGCAGTTAATATTCCCGGTGGCTCAGTTACTGCTGGCGAGAAAACTTTTAATGTGAAAACTAGTGGAAAATTTAAAAGCATCGAAGATATTCAAGAAACTGTTGTTTTCAATGGTAATGGTAAAATAATAAAGCTTAGGGATTTAGCAACTATTAAATTACAAAATCAAGAAGATAAACATATCACAAGATTAAATGGAGTACGATGTGTTTTTGTTGATGCTGCTCAGAAAGAGGGCAGCAATATAACAAAAACACAACAAGAGTATAATCCTATTATCGAAGAGTTTGAAAAAACTTTACCATCTAATATTAAAATGTATAAGTACTTCGATCAGGCGGATAATGTTGGTAATCGTTTGAAAGGTTTAGGTATTGATTTTATTATTGCAATCGTTCTAGTTCTTTTTACTCTATTGCCGTTGGGTACACGTGCCTCACTTATTGTTATGATCGCCATTCCTCTTTCTTTAGCTTTAGGTATTGTTGGTCTTAATATTTTCGGCTATTCTTTGAATCAGTTAAGTATAGTAGGTCTAGTTGTTGCTCTTGGACTTCTTGTTGATGATAGTATTGTTGTTGTTGAAAATATTGAAAGATGGTTAAGAGAAGGGTATACAAGAAAAGAGGCATCTATAAAAGCTACGAAACAAATAACATTGGCAGTTATTGGATGTACCGCTACCTTAGTAATTGCATTTCTTCCGCTACTATTTTTACCTGCAGGTCCTGGTGAGTTCATAAGAAGCTTACCGTTAGCAGTAATTGCTAGCGTGGTTGCTTCAATGATAGTTTCTCTTACCGTTGTCCCATTTTTAGGAAGTAGAGTATTAAAAGAACATCATAATCCTGAAGGTAATATTTTTTTACGCGCATTAAAAAAATTAATTAGTGGTACATATACTAAGCTCATGTCAAAAGCTTTAAAAAAACCGAAATTTACTCTTCTTGTTTCTGCGACTTTATTCGCTTCCTCAATTGCTCTATTCCCTATTATAGGTTTTAGGTTATTTCCATCTTCAGAAAAACCAATTTTTCTTATAAATATAAAATTACCACTTCAAGCCTCAATTCAGCATAATGATAAAGTAGTAAAGATGATTGAAGATAGTTTACGAAATAATCAAAGTATAAAATATTATTCTACTAATATAGGCAAAGGAAATCCTCAAATTTACTATAATGTTCCACAGCAAGAAGAGAAGTATGATTTTGCTCAAATATTCATTCAAATGGATGAACATGCAAAGCCAAAGGAAAAGAAATTATTAATAGAAAAATTAAGAGCCCAGTTCTTATATTTTCCATATGCTAAAATAGAAGTGAAAGATTTTGAACAAGGCCCACCAATTGAGTCTCCAATTTCAATTCGAGTTTTTGGTGAAAACTTAGATTCACTACGAAAAATATCATTCAAAGTAGAAAATATAATTAAACAAAGTAAAAGCACCCTTTATGTTAACAACGAATTAAATATTTTGAAAACTGACCTCAAAGTTGATATAAACAAAGAGAAGGCACGTACACTAGGTGTTTTAACAGTTGATATTGATAGGACAATAAGGATGGCAGTAGCTGGTTTAGAGACTGGTAAATATACTGACGAAAAGGGCGATGACTTTGATATAATAGTAACCACTTCAAAAAATCGGTACGCAGATCTAAACATCTTTAACAATTTGTTTGTAAACAATGCAATTGGCACACCTATTCCATTAAGTCAATTAGCTACTATCGAATTCGAAACTTCGCCAACAAGTATTAATCACTTTAATAAAAGTAGATTTGTTAAGGTTACTTCATATACTCAAAATAAAGTGTTAGCAAATGACATTTTAAAGGAAATTGTTCCAAAATTAGATTCATTAAAACTCCCTAAAGGTTATTACTATAAACTTTCTGGTGAAGTGGAAAGTGAAGGAGATGCTTTCGGGGGTGGATTCATAACAGTCATTCTTTTAACAATTTTCCTTTTTATTGCTATTCTTATTCTACAATTTAAAACATTTAAAGGTATAATGATTGTTCTTTCTGTAATTCCACTTGGTGTAATAGGTGGTGTATCTGCGCTTTGGATAACAGGAAACCCAATGTCATTTATTGCAATTATTGGATTTATTGGATTGGCAGGTATAGAAGTTAAAAATTCCATCTTATTAGTCGATTTTACTAATCAACTTAGGGAGGAAGGCATTGAACTTAATACAGCGATTGAACAAGCGGGTGAGATACGTTTCTTGCCGGTTGTATTAACCTCACTAACGGCAATAGGAGGATTAATTCCACTTGCAATAAATCCTAATCCTTTAATTTCACCTTTGGCATATGTATTAATAGGTGGTTTAATAAGCTCAACAGTATTGTCTCGTATTGTTACACCAGTTATGTATAAACTAATCCCTCCTCAAATACAATCAGAAAAATAACAATCAACTATAAAACATAAATACATGAAAAAATCAATCATAATACTTACTACTATTCTTATCACATCAATGTTTGCAGTAAGTCAAACTACAGCTAAATCAGTTTTAGGCATTTGGTTATCCCCAAAAAAAGATTCAAAAGTGGAGATTTTTCAAAGTGGTACTAAGTTCTATGGAAAGATTATTTGGGGTACAGGCACTTCATCAAAGGATATCAATAACCCAGACAAATCATTACGAAGTAGAGAAATAGTAGGATTAATTATACTAAATGGTTTCGTGTTTGATGGAGATGACACATGGGAAGATGGAACCATTTATGATCCAAGAGAAGGAAAAACATATTCTTGTAAAATGTCACTAGATGGGTTAGATAAATTAAGTATGCGAGGATATGTTGGTATTTCACTTTTCGGCAGATCAGAAACATGGACTAGGGTAATAACTAAATAAATGTATAATAATTGAAAACTAAAAAATGAAAGAATTAGTATTAATAACGGGTGCTTCATCAGGTATAGGATTAGAAATGGCAAAACAACTTGCTGGTAAAAATATAGATCTAATTTTAGTGGCACGTAGAATAGATGTCTTAGAAAAATTAAAGACAGAGTTACAACTATCTTACAATATAAAAGTAACAATCTTTCAAAAAGATTTATCAATCCCAGAAAATGCTTATGAATTATATGATGTTATTATTGAAAATGGTTTAGTTGTTACTGGATTAATTAATAATGCAGGTTTTGGCAACTATGGTCACTTTTCAGAAACATCATTAAGACAAGATTTACAAATGATCCAAGTAAACATATCAACTGTCATTATTCTTTCTAAACTATTTTTAAATGACATGAAGTTAAATAAACATGGTCGTATAATGAATGTAGCATCACTTCTTTCATTTCTTCCATTTCCATATTATTCAGTGTATTCTGCTACAAAAACATTTGTGTTGGCTTTTTCAGAAACATTAGCAGCTGAATTAGAAGGTACTGGAGTAACTGTTACTTCTCTTTGTCCAGGACCAATAGATACAGGATTTAATTCAAATGAGATGTTAAGTACAAATGCCTATAAAACAAATAAACCAATGTCTTCTGAAGCGGTTGCAAAGATAGGTGTTGATCATTTTTTAAATGGAAAAGGTAAAAGAGTTGCTGGTTTTAATAATTGGTTTATCTCTATTTTACCACGATTTGTTCCAGACTCAATAATGATGAAGATAAAAAAGAATTTAGCTAGTCAATCTAGTAATAAATAGTGGTTATTAATAGATTAAATGAATTGTAAAATTTATACACACTATCATACTTTGCTTAAGTTAAATATTTAACAAGGTTTAAAAATAAATATGTCAGGCATAATAACAGTAAATCCAATTAGAATATGATAATATCAGATATTCACGGAAGGCAACAGGACTTTTTCAACTCAAATAAAACAAAGAATGTAAGTTTTAGAATTGAGCAGTTAATAAAATTTAGAAATATATTAAAAGAGAATGAAGAGTTATTGTTTAAAGCAATTTATGAGGATTTTGGAAAATCTGAATTCGAAACTTATTTGACTGAATTATCATTGCTTTATCACGAAATAAATCTATTTATTAAAAATATTAAAAAGTGGAGCAAGCCAAAAAGAGTATCAACAGGATTAGCTAATTTCCCGGCATGCAGTTTCATAATTCCAGAACCTTTGGGAGTAACATTAATCATTGGGGCATGGAACTATCCTTATCAACTCTCATTGGTCCCCGCAATAACATCACTTGCTGCTGGCAACACGGTTATTCTCAAGCCAAGTGAGCTACCTGCCAAAACATCAGAAGTTATGGCTAAGCTTATTAACAATAATTTTCCAAAGGAATATTTTTATGTTGTTCAAGGTGGTGTTAAAGAAACTACAGAACTATTAGATTATCGATATGATAAAATATTTTTCACTGGAAGTATACCCGTTGGTAAAACTATCTATCAAGCTGCAGCAAAGCACCTAACGCCAGTCACTCTTGAACTTGGCGGTAAAAGCCCAGTCTTTGTTCTGGCAGACACTGATATAGAAATTACTGCCAAGCGAATTGTTTGGGCAAAATTTCTGAATGCAGGCCAAACTTGCGTAGCTCCTGATTATGTTTTGGTCGATAAATCTATCGAATCCAAACTCCTAGAGGCATTAAAATCTGAACTAGATATGTATCACAAAAAAAATGAAGATGGGATTGGTGAAAATTATGTTCAAATAATTAATGAGAAGAATTTTGACAGATTACATAAATTAATCAATACAGAAAAAATATATTACGGAGGCAAAACAAATAGGGATCAGAGATTTATTAGTCCTACAATTTTGAATAATATCTCTTTTGAAGATGAAATTATGAAGGATGAAATATTTGGGCCAATTCTTCCTGTAATATCATTTTCAAATCTAAACCAAATCATTAAAATCGTAAAAGAAAGACCCAAACCATTGGCTTGTTACATCTATTCGAAAAATAGAAATTCAATTAATAAATTACTAGGAGAAATATCTTTTGGTGGAGGTTCTGTTAATGATAGTTTGTTGCATTTAACTATTAGTAATCTTCCTTTTGGTGGTGTTGGATACAGCGGTATTGGAAGTTATCATGGAAAGTTTGGTTTTGATACATTCACTCACTATAAAAGTATTTTAGATAAGCCTTTTTGGTTTGAATTTAATAAAAACCCACCATTTACAAGGTGGAAATTAAAGGTTATCAAATTACTTCTAGAATAAATTCAAGAAGTATAATAGACGATATAAAAAAGTAAGAGTTTGAGCAAATTTAGGTTTATACTAATAATTAATAAACCAATTTAAGTAAAGTGTAATACCTCTAATTTAAATAATATGATGAATAATTTTGAAAATAAAATGAAGCAAATTGATAAAAATATGGTTTTCAATGAGGAAGTTATTATACCTCTATTAAACAATCGAATTACAAATTGTAAACTAAAAAGTGTTGACGACTTTGAATTTACACTTTTATTTGAACCATTAAATTTTGATAATGAATCATATCGTAAAAACCTAATACGAGATATTATTATAATTACAGGATTAAATTTTTGGGACATAGGCAAATTTGCATTCATCCTAAATGATGACATTAGAATGAATGCTGAATTAAATATAAGTTTACCAGTTTTGATAGATGTATTTATAATTACCTCGAATATCGATTCATTATCTATAGAAATTATAATTTATCAAAATGAAACTAGTTTATTTTTTGATTCTGTGCTAATAAAAAGAGTAAACGAAAATTCTATTTAATATGTGTTGTAAAAATGTATTTTAAGTTAGTTCCAATTAAGTCTTTGTTTTTGCTTCTCCTTGTGTTATTTATTTGTTCTTGCGAAAAAGAATACTCATGTGTTTGCAAATATGTTTCAACAGGTAATGATACAATTATTGAAAAAGTAAAAACAACTGAACTTGGTTACAAAGGCTATAAAGATTATTGCAGTAATAAATCAAAAGATTCAATTATAAATTGTCAAGTAAAGTAAATGAGAGCTAGTAATACATTTAAATATATCTACAATAAGTATGTTTTAGTTCTGCTTATTATTCTTGCATTTTATTCATGCAATAAGTTCGAATATAGTCCTTATGATACTAATAACACAGATGAATTACCAAGTAATTTAAATGAAATAAACCTAGCTAAAATTAAATCTCAAATTGATGTCAACGATACTTTAACCATAATATACACAGGCGATTCACAACGATTTTATGCCGACCTAGACAAACTAATTGAAAAAGCAAACAGTTTAAACCATATAGATTTTTTAGTTATTTGTGGTGATATTGCTGATTTTGGCATTAGAGAAGAATATGTTTGGATAACAGAAAGATTAAAAAACCTTAATATTCCATATCTATGTGTTATTGGCAATCATGATCTTGTGTATGATGAAGGTGAATTGTTTAGCTCTATTTTTGGACCTAAAAACTTCTCATTAACTTATGGTAAATACAAATTCTTGTTTCATGATACTAATGGTAGAGAATATGGATTAAATGGCTCAGTGCCAAATCTTTGGTGGCTTTCTAACGAATTAAAAGATACCATTCCAAAGTACTTTATAGGCGTTTCACATGTGCCTCCCTATGATGCAGATTTTGATCCTGTATTGGAAATTCCATACAAAGACATGCTAGCGTCCCAAGATGGTTTTTTATTGTCTTTAAATGGTCATCTTCATGGTCATAGCGACCACTTCTTTTACAATGATAGTGTTAGATATATGACCAGCAATTCAGTTAATAAGGATGAATTTGTAGTTCTAAAATTTATAAATGGTAATGTAATTAAAAGCTTTATAAAATATTGAAACATTATAAATACATACTAATCTTTATGTTGCTTGGTTCATCACTATTTAGTCAAATTAAATGGGTGAAGAAACACTTTAATGAAACATCATACTCTATTCAATACGCTGGGAGTACTGGATTTATTTCATTAGGCATCCAAAAGGTAACTACAAATAAGAAATTTGAAATTGGTATTCAAACAGGAAAAATTCCTTCTTTCATTGGGCAAGTTCAAAGAACAGCTGTAGGTAAATTTCTATATGCACCGTTTCAATTAAATCATAAGTCATTCATATTTCAACCATTAACCTCAGGGCTATTCTTTGCTAGGTATTTTGGTGAGAACCATGGCAACTGGTCTAATAAGTATCCAAAGGGCTATTATTGGTGGAATAGAAGCATGAGATCTCATGTTTTCATTGGTAGTCAAATTTCATTAACTACAAAATCAAACTATATAAGCAGGATGGCTATATATTTTGAAGCTAATACAAATGATTTGTATTTGTATAGTTATATACCTAATCGTAAATCAATGAGCTTATATGATATTATATTTTTCGGCACAGGGATTAAACTATATATGAAATAACCATGTTGCCGCCAGCACAAACACAAATGACTAAACTGGCTATAACATATGACCATTAAATAAAATAATTAAGACATATGAAATAGTATAATATAATAAGTTTCTGATTATAAACATGAACAAAATTAATGGTAGCGGATTAGCAATAACTTATAAATGTCATTAAATATTGAATGCTTTATAAATGTTAATCTAGCTACCGCCAAACTATTAATTATAAACAAAAGACATGATAGCAACAAAAAAAAATATAGTTATTATTTTATTAAATCTATTAAGTTTATGGAGTAAGGCTCAAACTCATGAATACTATTTTAAAAATAATTTAAATGAGTTTAACCTATCGGGTCCAGCATTAACACAATCGGTATATTGTGGTGGAGCTTTAGGGACTTTTACTACAGAAATCATAAATATCGGGTCAAGCTCATGTGGTATTAGCGAAGCTTTTAGATTCAATAATGGTGGAGGTTTAGTATACCAAAATTCAATAATCACAAATAACTACAGTATAAACATATTTTTTAAGCATAATCCTGTATTGGGCTTTGGAAGGGTAGTAGATTTCTCGAATGGCTTATCAGACTACGGTGTTTATTTAATTGACGATTACTTTAGCGTTTATCCAGGGGCTAATTTCTATCAACCTGCTCCATATATATATTATCTGCTAACAATGGTTAGGAATGGCAGTAATAATTCAGTTCGTTTCTATGTCAATGGGAACTTAGCATACATATATAACGATAATAGTAATTATCTTAAACCAGCAAACTCAAGTTCACCAATTATTTTCTTTAAGGACGATAATGTTTGGCCTTGCGAAAATACTTCTGGAACGATTAAATATTTATCAATTAGCCCTGTTATCTTAACAGATATTCAAGTCAGTGCGATTTGGAATAACATGTGCGGTAATATAAACTTACCAATACAACTTCTATATTTTAAAGCAAATTGCGATTCTGAAAACAACTTTGTATTTGAGTGGGCTACAGCATCAGAAATAAATAATGATGCGGTACTGTTGAGGCAAGTAACGATGCACTTATATGGCATGAATTAACTTCAATTCCTGGAGCAGGTAATTCAGTGCAAACAAATTACTATAGTGCAACAACTAATGGTAATTCTATTGATAAATATTTTAGGCTAAAGCAAACAGATTATGACCAGAAGTATAGCTATTCTGATATTATCTATACTGCATGTGATGGTATTAATAATCAAATCAAAATTAGTAATAACTTCTTATTAGATGATATAGAGATCATTTTGCCTAACTGCTATAATCAAACTATAGAAATAATTATTTTAAATTCTGTTGGTCAATTAATTTTTTCAGAAAAGAAACTTATCAAACAAAACAATGAAGTATTGAACTATTCTATGTTAAATTATACATCAGGTTTATATATTATCTCAGTTATTACCAACGTAAAGGTAGTAAGTCAAAAAGTGATTAAGTATTAATATGTATAAATATGTTAGCTAATTACAACTTGAGATAATAATCTTCGAACAATTATGAATAAGAATATACTTGTTTTTACAAATCATTCAATTGAGAAATTGGTCTATAGTGCCTTTTTAAATAATTATAAAATACTATACCTAAAGGAGTTTAATGAATTGGCAAATTATAACGATATGGATTTCAAGTTTATTATCATTAATTGCGGTATAGAGTTAATTACTCCAGAATTTAAGTCATGGCTATTGACACATAAAAGACGAAACAAAACAACTATACTATACATTTCATCAGACATGATTTTTGATAAAACATTAATGATGGAATTTGATTCGGTAATTCATAAACCTTATGAAATATCTGAAATTATTAGTCTAATTGAAAATACTAATTTATTGTAATAAGTATGAAATACGAGTTTGAAATATTTGAAAGAATTATAAGTGGTAATCTTTCTCCATTTGCTCACAGGTATGAAGATTTAAATAATTACCCCTTTTTATTGAAAGAAAAACATGAAAATTGTTATAATATTATTCATGCAAATTTCAAAAAATCAGGCACTAAGTACACATTATTAAATAAAAAAATAGTGAGCTCACTGCATCCCTTTGCCAATGTAATTGCAAACCCGCAAAAAGACTTATTCCAAAAAATGGCTATAGATGATCTATCATCGGAAGTATGTAAACTTTTAGAAATTAATAAATTATCAATTCTTGGTATTTCTTTTTCAAATTTTCCCAACAAAACCTCATTAACTATTAAGGAAGCGAGAAACTGTGAAAACATACCGGGTAATGAAGCAAGATATTATTACTACAATGATCTTCTTAAGGAAGAAGTAATCCGTATTAAAGAAAATATTAAAACGCGGATATTTGAATTAGCTAATGATGAAGAAACAGAACACTACATCAATAAATTACAAAAAGCACTAGTAAATTTAAGTTTTCAAGTTATCAAATTATTTAATCCAAAGCAACAGCAAGATTTATACAAATATGCAGATGAATTTACAGACGTAGATATTCTAAATCTTTGCTTTATCAGTTTAGAGGACTTGATGCGGTTCTTCGAAAAGAATTACTTAAATTATATTGATAAAGACATTAAAATCCCATACCGTTCGGCTCTTATAAAAATATATAATGTCAATCAAAAGTTAGATGTAGTAAAAACTAATCTTCTAACTCTTGATATTGATCCTTCACTATTAAAAATTATATACCAGCCATTTCTTCGTATTGGTAACGTCAGTTTAGAGGCGAGAATGACCTACAAAGATTTGATTTATCACACTACATACTTAGACGCTTTTTATGATGAAATAATAGAAAATCCAAAATTAAACACGTCAGATATTATTGATATACTTTATTGCGTCAATTATAATTCCATTGAATTTCAAAATTTCAAAACAAAAAAGTTCAAACTCGAATCAGATAGTCGTGAAGAGTATTCCGAAAAAATAGATTACTTATACCATTGTTTAAAATCAATTAGCCAAAGAAATTGCAAAGTTAACATTGCTTACGATAAAGACCTCCCTTCAATTAAGCATCAGCTCATTTCTTGGGTCGAAGAAGAAATTACTTACCTAAGTAAAAAACTACAACTTTCATCAACACCTAAATCTTTAAATCTATTTTCAGATGATGAAAAAGTAAAACTGCAGTCTGGATTAACAGTGGCGCAGTTAGCTTTCTTTTTCAAATTGCAGGCAGATGTAGGTATTATATCACACAAAATTCAACGAGATATTTTCAGGCACATTGCCGAAAATTATCAAACATCAAAGGTTTCCGAAATATCTGTCGAGAGCCTAAAGAATAAATACTATCAAGTTGATACAGCAACGATAGAAGCTATAAAAGATAAAACAATCGAAATTCTGAACCAAATTAAAAATCAGTAATAAGATCATGGCCCCGTGTTACAAAACAGTGCGTCAGTTTTACTGGTGAATACAACGAGAGTTGTTCGGGGCCTCTTTTATTACTTCTTCAGGTTTAATAAATAATTCAACAGCCTATAGCCAAAACCATCCATCTTTAAAAGTTTTGCAGGCTGCATTTCCAAAACTGCTTCAACAGTAGCAATGTCATGCAATTCCATAAAACGCTCTAAGTCCTTTTGTAAATCTTCTATTTCTGTATCTTGGCTCATCCTCCTTTAGTTTCGCCCTGCTACAAAAAAGTAGCGTGGGACATTTAGTAACCGAGAATAGAGGTACCGCCAGGCACCCACAACCCCAAGTAAAACTAAAGCCCACGCATACCGTGGGCGATTAGTTTATTCTTCTTGGGGTTGTAATTGAATTCTGGCGGTTTTCTATTACCCTAAAAAATAACTATTCGCTATTTAATATTTTAACTATTCAAAAGTAACTAAAATCCTCCAATTCTCTTACTAAAACTATTGCCTAAAAACAAAATTTTAGGCAACTTCCTTTTGCTACCAAAGCTTTCAGCTAGGGTGAGTCACCCTGTGTAACCCACCTTTTTCAAAGTAAATCATTCTATTTGTTGGCATAAAACTTATACAAATGGCAGCAACAATAATTACACAAGAAGACCTTATACAATTTAAGGCAGATCTATTTGAAGAACTCAAAAAGTACTTCTCCAAAAAGGATGAAAATGCAGCAAACACCAAATGGCTCAAATCACATCAAGTACAACGTTTATTAAGCATATCACCCGGCACCCTTCAAAACTTACGTGTAAATGGTACAATACCATATACCAAGGTAGGTGGAGTTATTTTCTATGCACAAGAAGATATAAATGCAATCATGCAGTTTAATAAACGAAATACAAAAAGCACCAATGGCAAACTATTCTGATGTAAACTTCATCAAACATCTTTTAGGAATTTCAGAAAGTTTTATTGCTGATGAGCGCCTTAGTCCATTGCACATAAGTTTGTACTACGCATTATTTCATTCTTGGAATCTTTCCAAATTTCAATCACCAATTTCAATTAGCCGTCATGATATAATGCGCGCTTGTAAAATTGGCTCTGCAAACACTTACACCAAGTGCCTGAAAGAGCTTGATGAATGGAATTATATAAAATACATTCCATCTCACAACCCATACAAAGGCAGTCAAATTCACATGTACAATTTTAATAAAACCACTAATAATGCTACTGATATATCTATCAATAAAACTTCTGATAAAACTGGTAAGAAAACTACTGCTAAAACTAATGTAAAAGCAGTGATACCTTCTATAAACACTTCAAACAATACAAACAAAGTAAACAAACAAAACAAAAATAAAGAGCATGAGCACACACGAAAAAAAAGTAATTCAAAATCTTCTTTGGTTGTTACAAAACTCTTTGTCTCAAAGTCTGTCCCCCTCGACGAGGGGGTGTCGCAAAGCGACGGGGGAGAGAAAAGAAAAAAAGTTGCGCCAAAAAAAGAAAAGCCCAAAGCTCCCTTCTCCCTCGGAGAAGGGCGGGGGGATGAGGCTCAGAGACCCAAACGGCCGCTTCTCAAAGAAATCCAATATTATTTCTCTGCCAAGCAATGGCCACCAATTGAAGCTGAAAAGTTCTTCAATTACTATCAGAGTAACGGTTGGTTGGTAGGTGGTAAAACACCAATGCGCAGCTGGAAAGCTTGCGCTTCCAACTGGATATTAAACTCAGAAAAATTTAATACAGAAAAGTTCCCTTCTCCTTTGGAGAAGGGCGGAGGGATGAGGCTAAATGCAACAACAGATAAAAACTACAATGAACCACTATAACTATGAAGACGCCATTCAATGGCTACAAAAACGAGGAAAAGAGCTTTACGGCAGCCATTTTAAAATTATTGATGAGGACAAAGAAAACATCACAAAATTGCTCTGCTATTTCCTAAAAGATAAACATAACGCTTCGCGTCTGGGCATCAATTTACAAAAGGGCATTCTGTTAACTGGTCCAATAGGAGTAGGTAAAAGTTCATTAATGAATTTGATGCGGTTCTACGAACCAGCACAAACCCGCTTTATCTTCAAATCCTGTCGTGATGTAAGCTTTGAATTCATAAAGGAGGGTTATGATACCATTCAAAAATACAGCAACCGAAGCTTCAAAAACCACGAGCCAATAATCTACTGCTTTGATGATTTAGGAACAGAAAATAACCTCAAGTTCTATGGTAACGAATGTAACATAATGGCAGAAATACTGCTTTCACGCTATGATTTATTCGTGTCTCGTAAGCTCGTAACTCATTTAACAACTAATCTTTCAGCTTCAGAAATTGAATCCATTTATGGTAATCGTATTCGATCCCGTATGAGGGAACAATTTAACCTAATTGCATTTGAAAATACGGGGATAGACAAAAGAAAGTAGGCTTTATTTAATATTGATTGATTTTATAGTAATTTGGTATTTTGTTCAAACAAATCCACATTTATATTGCATTTTTTTGTTACTTTTCATACTCATTTGAGTACCTCAAAAGTTTGCAAATAAAATTATATGGCCTTTTTTCAGAATTCAGTTATGGTAGAAATTAAAATTGTTGAGGGTAATTAGATGGAAGATGAAGCATGGAAACCAGCGCACGATAATGTGCGTAAATTCGAAAACGATGTTTTGCAAAAAATATTTCCAAATGCACGTTTAGCAAGCGCAGGTATGTTCGGTTCTCCTGAAATTGCTCCAAGCTCATTTAAAGCAAAAATATCACCTGAGAACTTATTTAAGGATACAGTATACGAATACAAGGGAAATGGTAATTTTATTCACTTTACAAGTTTAATTGCTTTAAAATCCATTTTAGATTCAGGATGGATTCGGATGTCGGATTTCAGCAATTTAGTTGATAAACAAGAGTTAGTTTATGCTTCTTCTATTTTTGAAAAAGATGGTTTTTATACGCAGGAATTTAATAAAATAGAGGATTTAAAAAGAAATGTTTTTTGTTTATCTGCATGCGAGTCTTCACTCCAAACTCAAACTGACTCTTTTATGTGGGAAATCTATGGAGACAAAGGTAGTGGAGTATTTATAGAATTTGAATATACCAACAAAGAACCATATTCTCATAATTTAGGAAATGTATTGTATGGTAAAAAAAATCTCAATTCTCTTATTCAATTAAAAGAATTATATAACCAATTTCGCAGCGATACGAACAACTTTTCTGTGCAAGATATTTTTAATTTGATTTTGGAGATTAAAGCATTTCATAAAGCCAACCGTTACCAAAAAGAAAAAGAAGTTCGATTTCTATTTAAAAATGATAAAAACAATTATGATGAGCATGACCACGAAAGTATTTACGAGGACTTTAACTCAAGACAAGAGGTTAAATATTTTAGTAAGTTGTATTTGAAAGGACGTAATCCAATTGTGACTGATGAGAATTTAAAGAAACACACAGAAATTGAAATTTGCAAGTATTATCCGCAGATAGAAATAAAACGTATTTGTTTAGGTTATAATATATCCATAGAGAACAAAGTTGACATAATGACCTTTATTTCTAAATTAAAAGCTACGCATAATTATGATTTTGAATTATGGCATATTAATAATGAATTGGAGCAACTAAGAATGTTTTAAATAGCAAACCTTTTTTATTAGAAGAAAAACAATTGGTAATATTAGCACTAATGGGCAAAAAGGTGTTCCTTAGTATGCTCCCAACAACAAATCACGCCAACCCAAACCAATTTATTTTTTCTTCTTATAATATTTGTCTTTGAGTTTCTTGTCAGCTTTTCGTCCATCATCAATTTCATCGTCAAACCATTTCCTGGCCATGTGTATTTTATTTTGTGTGATAAAATAATGAGATTGGCACTTAAACCCCCAATTACCAATGGATGGAGAGAGTGAAATGGTTTCACCATCGAACTCAATACTCCAATCGGTAGGCGATAGTGGTGTAACCACCTCGTTACCGCAACCGCATACACATTTGTGTATGGCGGTGCAGTATTCAAACGAAATATAAATTACTCCCTCTTCAATTTTGTCAGGAATAAATTCTACGAACTTATGTTGTAAGGTCTTCATTTAATAATTGGGCTACGTTAATTGAATAAGTTTGGTGATGTTCATTTTCTAAATCCTGATAAAAGCCACTCAATTTTTTCCACTTGATAACAGCCATTACTGCATTTAAATTATTTAAATCAGCTACTTGTATATTGGTTCCATATTCATTGTTGTCATTAACACCTGTTGGCACTCGTTTACTTAGATGATCGTTTTTAGCAGATGTACCACTCGTGGTTCTAATTGTTCCAATCAAAGTTTCATTTTCGCCTTCAACAACATTCACTCCTAAACCAACATCAATAAAGGGCACATCAACACTCGGCAAAAAATCTATAATTGCTTTTCGTGCATCATTCCTATCAACACAAATAAAAACATAACTCATTTCTTTTAGTTCATTCAGATTTTCATCAGTAATATAATAGTCATGTTCTATGATGTACTTGTGCATTTTAGAATACAATGCATGGTAGTAATTTACTTTGCGTGGTTTTGTTTCAAGTAATTCATTGGATGCAGCACCCGGAGAACGAAAAGCATTATGCAATAAAAAAACATCACCGTCAAATAAATGAATTTCTTTCACCTGTGTTTTCGCAACCATATCAAGTATGTACGCTCCGGTACCACCCAATCCAATAATTGCTATTTTCTGGTTCTTGAATTTTGCATTCAGCATATTTATATTCGCTCTGCTTGAGTTGGTATCCATATATTGAAAAACACTTTCAACATCTTCATCAATTACAACGTTAAATGGAGTAGCGGTAACGCTGTCATCAATCGCCTTAGCTTGATTAGTAATTATTTCAGCATAACGTTTTACCTGCTCATAATAATTTTCATAACCACCTTGCGGTTTATTGGAAAACGAATGATTGATTGTTATACCTTCTGCTAAAGTTTGATTTTGGCTACCGTGGGCAATACCTGAAATAATAGTTCCATCTGCATTATGCGGATGTTCACCAATGAAATACATTACATGTGTTTCTGGTCTAGTAGTAAGAGTATTACTGGCCAAAGTAAGTTTACTTACCATTGTACCAGATTTTACTTCGCGCGCGCTATTCACATAGGGTATGTGACGGATAACTAAATATCCGACACTTACCTCTACATGATACCCTTCATCTCTAAGTCGCTTGAGATCGGGACTATGATTTATCAGTTGCTGTGACATTGAAAATCATTTTATCCTTTACTTTAACACTTTCTCCTTTTACCAATGAACCTTCGGGCTTATTTGAATGACCACGTTTATAGGTCACTGTATATTCGGTAGTCCCGTTTTCTACATAAGTTCCGAAAGCCAAAGTAACTACCTGCGCAAAGGAGATATCTTTTTCATTCCAGGTTTTTTCTCTACCATTTACAATAATGGTAGTTTCTTTATCGTGGCCATGCCCGTTATCGTCATGTCCTTTTTCTTCTTCTTTTTTCATTTTAGGTTGTTTTAAAATTGTTGTTACTTGTTGAAATTAATGCTCCTACTATTAATAAAACAGTAGTAGCTGTCGCTATGAATACACCAGTATCTGCTTGCACACTTCTTACAACTTTATGTTGTAATTCAGAAGCTAAATGCTCACAGTTATACTTTGTTAGTTCATACCTTTTGCCTACTTTACTTAATGCATTCTTCACTAAATCATTTCTTGAATACCCAACTTTAGGTATAAAAGGTACTATTCGAGTGATTTTTAAAACATCAAAAAAGAATGTAGTCGCATTTACAATGCGAACTCCAATTCCTTCTTTATTTTCAATAAACCAATAGTGTCCTTTTTCATATCCAAGAAAGATTGCGTGATGTTGTATTAAGTCTAAGTGACTTTTTGGAACAACAATTCTGTCTCCAACTTTTAATGAAATTAGCGTATTATAAAACTTATTCATGGCGTTTCTCCTTCCTCACTCCCTTAAAAGGTGTGTTATCAGATTTAACATCCATGAATTGACCGTTATCTGAGTTACGCTTAACCCAGCTATCGTTTTTGGAGTTGTAAGTTTGACTCCTGTTACTTACTTGACCGTTTCTTCGTCCGTCACCAACTTTCCCATTAGTCGCCATTTTTATGTGGTTTTATGGTTTAACATAGTTGTCCCATCCTGATCACGGAGCAGGGAACATATTAACCGGCGACTGTTTGAGTTTTGTTTTAGAATTCGACAAATAGTTCTTGCAATTTAAATTGAATTACTATATTTGTCACTGATACTTAAAAACAAAAGACAAATGCGCAAGGATTATCCTTGTAAAACTAAGTCGCAAGCTTTATTAGCATTTATCTCTAAAAGAACCCGAATGCGTCAACATTCGGGTCTTTTTTTTCTTCAATTATTCACTATTCATTTTCTTCCTTTTTTTGTTATACATTTTTTAAATCAAAACTATATTTGTAATTGATTTCATTAAATCCATCCACATTTTCTTTCCATGCAGCCTCTAAATGACTCTTCTCAATAATTTCTTTAGTAGTATCTTTCTTAAATGCTTCAGCTATATATTCTAATGCTTGTATTTCTGATGCAGTAAACAACGATTCATCAAAACTTTTTTGTCCACTAGGTAAAAATTGTTCGCCTACATTTCCATTTTCAAAATCAACAAAATTAATTTTCACAAATCCGTGCTCAAATGCGTAATCAAATATTCCCCCAAATTTTTTAGGAACTGGTCCCATTTGAATAGCCTGATAAGTTGCTCCACTTATAGAGAAACAGGTTTTTTTATAGTGGTAAAAATCAGAATAAAATAAAAGCTTATTTAACTTAGTTTTATAAGGCTTAACTTGATTAGCGAAATATAAAATCATATTTGCTATTTTCTCTAAATGAGGGCTTTTATAACCAGTATATTCATTCGGTGTTCTATCACCTAATAAATAACGTTCATAAGCTTCTTCAAATGCTGTCCAAGTATGTTTTGCCGATGCAATTTTCTTTTTCAATTTGTCGAGTTCATCCCTTTCAAATTGATTACTTAGTTCAATCACACTCATAAAAATATGAGGGTCTTTTATTTGTTGTAAAAATTTACCATTCGACACACTTGGCACTTCACCAGCTTCATAAGCTCTGTATGTATTAGCACCAAAGCCTAACACTTCAGACATTTTACTTGCTGATAATCCGTATTGTTCACGAATATTAATTATTTCTTCAGGAAAAGGAATACCATATTTAGAACGGTATTTATTGTATACCTGATTAATATTAACTGTATCTAAATCTTCATCCGTAAATTGTTCACTAGTATCTTTACAAACGTAAAAATGATACAAAACCTCAAAATCTTCTTTGCGGTAATTTAAGGTTCTATGCTCTTTTTGAAGGCTTACCTCACCTCCTGTAAATGGACTAATCATTTTTCTAATGTTTTAAATGGATAATTCATTTTATGTTCGGCAATATGAAAGGAGATACAAATAACTTTCGATCTATTAACTCCCAACGCAATTTTTATATATAATTCTTTATTTTTCATGTTTTTACCAAATACCCACATATCATGCCCACCATATAATTTTTCTTCCAAAGGCCCTTCACTATAATCAGCGACAACTATTTTTCCTAACAATGATATTCTTTCGTCTCTTGTTATATCTAAATCTAAAAGAGCCTGCGCATTTTTACTTCTATCATCTCTAAATACAACGCCCCAAATACTTAACTTTGCTTTAAAGTCATTCAAAAAACTTTGTATTTCGAGTTGAGTTGCCATAGTTCAGTCGAAACAAAAGTAAATATTTTTCCATTCAAATATACAACTTTAAAGTTGAATTTTATCAACAAATTGTTAATTTATTCAACTTTGAAAGAAAAAAACAACGTCATTAAATTGTAAACAGTTAGTAATCAACGCTTTGAGTTTTAAAAAAGTACGATTTGTAAGAAGAAGTAAAACCATTTTACTTTATTTTACTCCAAACCTTTATCAAAATAGTTCTAAAATTAATCTTCATCCAGGTAAAAAGGTGTTCCTTAGCCGGCTCCCAACAACAAAACACGCCAAACCAAAACAGCAATTGCTTTAGTGTTGTCTTTTCAAGGCATCACGCAATCGCTGTTTTGCCCTGCGGGGTTGTTGCACAAGTTTGTCATGTTTGTTGTTTTGGTCACGGGCTTGCGTCACGGCAGCCTATTTCATTGTTCAAAGCCACTTCATTCTCTTCACTCCATTTCACTCGCTTCGCTGGGTTTCATTTCGCTTCGTTCATTTCAGTCGCTTATCACAATGCCGGCTGCCCACTTTTCAGCTCGCCTGCATTGTCGTTCGGGCTACGTTCAATGGGCGCTTATTTTTTTCAGACACACAAGCAACGCTAAAAAAATAAACTTGCCCATTGCCCTTGTGTTGTCCGTCGTGTGGCATAAATTAAGGTATTAATTTATTGATTTGCCACACTGGCAACATAGTTTGCACCCGCACTCGTCGTCGCCTCCTCATGCTCCCGTGCTGCACACCCTCTCTCCACTCGCAGGGGGCTCGCCGCACATCGGTTTGCAAACCATTTCATTCCGTTTCACTGCACTCATTATTTGCAACCTCAACCCACCGCACGCCGCGGGCGCTTTTACTCAAACTCACAGAAAAAATGTAAATTGCAATATGTATTGTTATAACTGTCGAACAAGTTTAAATCCAAATCAAAACCATAAGGAGCATATTCCAGCAAAATGTCTTTTTGATGGTTTTCCTAATCAATATAAAAACAATAGGATTACCGTTCCTGCATGCTATTCTTGTAATCAAATGTTTAGCCCTTTGGACGAAGAATTCAGAAATTTAATCGGTTTAATAAATAAACATCCAGAAGCAATAGAGTTAACTGATAAAACAACAAGATCAATAGAACGTTGGACAAGTAGAAAAGCACGTTTGCTTTTTAATAGGTTTAGTTCAAAACCTATTGCAATGCAATTTAATTTGAGTGACATTGCTAATACACATATAAAAAATTTCAAAGGGCTTTATTATCACTTATATAATCATCCAATACAGAATAATTATAAAATCGTTGCTCATTTCGACAAGAATTTTCAAACAGAAAAGTCACAAAAATTAGTAAACTACTTAACAAAGAATTTTTCATTTAAGGTGTCAGGCCATGAAAATGTTTTTAGGTATATACTCCAACCATTCCGTCCAAATTATCAATTTGATGGAAGCGATATTACTCCCTTATCAGATGAAAAATACTTTCTAGCTCTTTTGTCATATACTAAAAATCACGCGGCACTTGTTCTAGCTGAGAAACACAATATTTAATAAATAGCAAGCTTACTCATACTGTATAAGACCATATAACAAAAAAACATCGCAAAGTTGGGGCTGTCCGCACATGCCCGCGCGTTAGTGCTATCAAGGTCAAGATGAATTTTACAAAAATAATCTCCACACTTCATGCGGCATAAATTAAAGTATTAATATATTTATTTTGCCGCATTCAGGTAGTATTTTTTTTGCAAAAACCTTGACAGCCTAGCTCAACAGCCCCCTTGATTCGGCTTTCTTTTTTATTTTTTTCGGTTTTTATTTTTTCTTTTCAAAAATATTAGGCAAGCGCAGCGCAGCATAACTTTTAAATCCATAGTTATGCTCAAATCAAAAATTAAAACCCACAAATCAGGTGCAACCTACAAGCAGCCACATTTTTTTATTTTAAACAAAGGTTTAAATTCAGGTAAGCCATTTAGGCATTATGTTGTTAATTCATTTGTTTTCCTGGCGGATGATAAAGATGAAAGAGATTTTTATTACTTCATGCTTTTGGGCATTTGGGAGCTTCGTTTGTTGCGCCCTTATCTCAAAGGCTCCGTTATTGAGTACGTTCGCCTAGCTGATGTTGTTGATGTTTTAGATGAAACATTAAATGCAGTTAATACTGGCAATCGTTCTTTTGCAGATGTGCAAAATTCATTAGCGCAAATTGAGGCGCTACAATCAAATTTACAATTGCAGTTGTCACATTTAATGCAATTGCGTAAAGCTTTATTTCATAAATATTTAAGGCGCAAATCTTAATGGCCATTTTTGCCTAATTAAATTTTATATGCAAAGGTAGCAAGGCGGTCTAACACACTTGCCGAAACTAATAAAACCAAAAGACTACGGCATAAACACAGGCAGACGCACGAGCTTTCATTTATTCCGTTTCCTTTTGTTTTTATTAATCCACCTTGCTTAAGGACGCATATAAAATTTAATCATTATGCAAAAACATCCACGTATCAAGTCTGGCACTAATTCACTTAATTGTCCCTTTAGCAATCAGGTATTGCTTCAGCACATGCAACTTTCACCTTATGCTTTCAATCGGCATTTGCGCAAATCATCTTTTCGTCATTCACCCACACCAAGCATCAAAGTTTATCAGCTGCCTTGCAGTTGTTTTGTTTGGGTTTATGCTTCGGGCATTCGTCAGCTTTCAGCATTGCCCTTTTAGGGTTTTGCTAATAAAAAAGGGCCGCCTTTTGGCGACCCTTTTTAAATAAACGAGATTCAATTTAACGCTTGAACTTTTTCACTAACCATTTCAGCAACACAGATACACTGAAACTAACCACAGCTCCAAGTGCTGCTAGGACAACTGTTTTTATGACATCTGATGAACCAATGTTCACCAATACAGTTAAGACTGTTCCTGAAACAGTGCCCAGAATAGTTCCGCTCTCTATGTGCGTATGGTTAGACATAATTAAGCAGTTTTACCAGAATCAGCTTTAGTCATTTTTGAATGGCTACGCATCTCTGTTTTTGAGCAATCTTCTCCATTTGCACCTTCAGCGCGAAGATTTAACCATTCTTCTCTTTTTTGCCCTTCTAAACGTCCAGAATCCGCCTTAGTTAATTTAGAACCTGCAACGATTGCATCAACTAACTCCTTCTTTTCTGCATTTAAAATTTGAGCTTTTACATCTACCTCTAGTGTAGTTGTTTTGCTTGCATTATCTTCCGATTTAATATCGGTTGAAGTAGCATTGTAATCAACCTCAATTTTAGGGCAGCCGCAACCAGTCGATTTAAAAGTTAATGAATCTTCGTCCACATAAGCCTTGCGTCCAGCATCAGCTTTCGTTAGTTTAGATCCTGCTGCAATCGCATCAATCAATTCGCCTTTGCAATTGAAATTTTGCGTTTTTACTTCTACTGCAATGATAGAAGTCGTTTCGTTTTTATTGTTTTCTGTCATGATAACATGAATTTTAATAATTAATACTCTTTTTTTTTCGCTCCTTCTGTTTCATTTGTCACAGCTGCTTGGCTAACTGCTGTCGCTACGCTTCCTGCAACAATTAAATAGCCGCCTATGGTTACAACCACTGCGGGTATGGCAATTGGTGATGCCACCAATACGCCACCTGCCGCAGCTAATGTTAAACCAACAAGGCGCAATTTTTTGAAAAAGGGCGGTGTTTCTGCTTTATATCGCTTTACGAGCTGCTTAATAAAGCTTTTTTTGTTTTCGTTTTCAGTCATTGCTTTTCCTCCTTACGCTACCTCAACAATGCTTAACGCATTGTGAGCGCCATTTTTAAGTGAATACTGCACCGCATTTACTTCCTGGTAAAACTCAATTTGTAATAAATACAAATCAGTTCCTGCTCCAGCAGGTACACCTGCAGGTGTTAAAATTACGTTCGTTGCTACAGCGTCAATAGGTAGATTTATCAAGTTACTTGCTTGTAAATCATACGCACCTGTTGCAAAGTCCAATTTTAACCACGAACCTTTTAAGGTGATGTGCGTTGCTCCAGCTGGAAAATTAAGGTGGTTAACTGGCTCAAAGCCATTGATAGTTATTACACCTGTAATTGGATTTACTGCAAACGGTTGGAACAAAATACTTCCTAAAACTGCACGCTTGTTAAAGTTGAAATTCTTTAACAATGCTTTTGCCTGTGGTAAAGCAATTGCAACGCCGACATTTCTTTCACCTCTAACGCTTGTAGCGTCAAGGTTTTTAATATCGGTCATTACTTTTGTTAAGCGAGATACAACTCTGTTATCGGATGCAGTTTGTAGCATTGCGAAAAGCGCAGTTCTTAACGCTTTGCCTGAGCCGGCTGATGATCCAAATTCAGCTCCATTTTCTCGTGTTCTAACAAAAGCAGGGTCGTTTGCGATGCGTGCCGCATCTACGCCCCCTTTTTCACGAGCAAGATGACCATCTTGAGTTTTGTAAAAGGAAATATCTCCGATTTTTCCTTTTAATTTGATGATACCTTTTTGTTGTGCCATTTTATAATGGGTTTAATTAATAATTGATTGAATATTAGTGTTGCAACACATCAAACAAAACTCTATCGCGAATAAATTTCGTTTGACATTACAAAAGTATTTTCAATTACAATTCACTTTACAATCAAAAACTGGTTTCATAATATTTACACACTTTTATGCACTTTTAACGAAGTATTTCATGAAAAACACGAACTGGTTTTTATAAAATACAAGTTACTTTTGTAAATAGATGGAGCATGGCTGCTCCATGGATAAAGCATAGATAATGTATGAAACGAGTTATTATATACCCAAAAGATGTAATGATTATTACAGGAAAAAGTGAAAGCTATTCAAGAGACCTTTTAAAAAAAATTAAAGCGCATCTCAAAAAAGAAGAATATCAATATATTTCTGTTCAGGAATTTTGTGCATACATGGGATTAAACATTGAAGAAATAAACATACAATGATTAATAAAATTTGCAGTTATTTGATAAAATTTGAGATTATTGTTTTATCTTTACATTAAGAAATTCGTTCTTTAAAACAATACAATTTACACTAAATATCAAGCGAACAAATAAGCGGACATTTTAGTTTACTATAAATTTTCCCACTGTTACCAAGGCGTTTGGCGTAAGCCAAAGTTCTCTCCGGATCCACGATCTGATCAATAAATGCCTCGCCTTTTCGGCGGGGCATTTTTGTTTTATATGGAAGGAGATCAGTTTTGTTGGGCTTATCCAGTAAACAATATCGTATTTAAATAATTAAATCCTTTTGCAAACTAATATTATTAAATTTAAGGCATGAAACAACTGCGTCTAATAGCCTTAATTCTATTAATTAATGTTTCATGTAACGAAAATAAAGAAACAAACAAAAATCTTTCTTTTATCAAGGTTGAACAAATCAAATTCAATATTCTGCTCGACGATAGTTTACAAAAACCAAAATCAAAGACGGCAGGTTTGCCCGTAGTTACAAAAATTGGCAAAGTAATTACACTCCCATCCAATACTAATGTTCATCCGGCAATAGAACCTACCACTACACTTAGCGGAACCCCAAGAATAAGTACCCCTGGAAAAGATACCTGTTTACTTCCAAATATTGTTTCTGCAGTTGATAGTAGTTTTCTTGCCGGCATTCCTCAATCAGTAATTGCAAAAGATGCTGCCAATAAAGATGAAAATCCGGAAAACTTTTCCTACTTCAATAAACTGCAAGGATTAAAGCATGGTATTATAAGATGTATCATAGAAGATAAATATGGCAACCTGTGGTTTGGCAGTGATGGTGGAGGCGTTTGCAGATACGACGGGAAATTTTTTACACATTTCACAGAAAAGGAAGGCTTAAGCAACAATGTAATTTGGTGTATACTTGAAGACAAGGCAGGTAACTTATGGTTTGGAACAGATGGAGGGGGTGTTTCTAAATATGATGGCAAATCCTTTACTCATTATACCACAAAAGCAGGATTACCAAGCAACACTATTTGGTGTTTATCTGAAGATAGAAAAGGAAATATATGGATAGGCACCGGTGGCGGTGGACTTACAAAATACGACGGTAAGAAATTTACAAACTATTATTATAAGTCAGGTCTGCAAAATGATTTCATTTACTGCATGCTTGAAGATCAATCAGGTAATCTTTGGTTATCAACTATTGGTAATGGTGTGTCGAAATTTAATGGAGAATCATTCTCTCACTACACTACAAAGGAAGGACTTAATCATGACGAAATTTTGTGTATGTATCAAGACCAAAAAGGAAATATTTGGTTTGGAACAAATGGTGGTGGTGCTTGCAAATTTGACGGTAAATCATTCTCTACTTACGATGTTAAAAGTGGTTTAAGTAATAATTATGTATTCAGTATTATTGAAGACAAGTCCGGCAAAATTTGGTTTGGAACACTTGGAGGTGGCGCCTGTCGATTTAATGGAAAAGATTTTACACACTTCACCGAAAAAGAAGGTCTCAATAACAACTTTATACGAAGTATAAAAACTGATAAGTCAGGTAATATTTGGTTTGGAACAAACGGTGGCGGCTTATGCAAATACAATGGAAATACTTTTACTCATTTCACAGATAAGGAAGGCTTAAGTAATAATCAGATTTTAAGTATTATAGAAGACAAGTCAAACAATCTGTGGCTAGGAACGTACGGTGGAGGTATTTGTAAATTCGATGGTAAATCATTTATCCACTTTACAGAAGGGGTATTAAGTGATGGTACTATTTATTGTATTTACGAGGATAAAGAAGGTAAAATTTGGTTTAATATAGGTGACTTAGGTGTTTTTTACCTTGATGGTGAAGACATTATAAAATACGGTAAAAAAGAAGGTTTTAATTACGGCACTGTTATTAGTATTCTTCAAGATAAGGGAGGAAACTATTGGTTTGGAACATACAACGGAGGAGTAATAAAATTTGACGGTAAAACATTCACAAACTATAAGAAGAAATTAAACAAGGTCAATAACTCCATATTGCGAATAATTCAAGACAAAGCCGGAAATATATGGATGGCTACCAATGGTGACGGTCTAATAAAATATGACGGTAAGGAATTTACAAATCTTACTGTTAATGACGGATTGAGTTGTAATAATATTGTAAGCCTTTATGAAGATAAAACAGGAAATTTATGGATTGGGACAGAAGGTAATGGTGTTACAATCTTAAATGGTAAAAGCTGTATAAAATTTACAGAAAAACATGGCCTGAGTAATAATTTTATTCTAAGTATTACAGAAGATATCCAAGGTAATATATGGCTTGGAACGCGAGTTGGAATGAACAAGTTAGACCTAAGAAAACTCATAGAACTAAATAATAAACTAAAAACGAATGAGGTAATTGAAGAAAAGGTTTACTTTAAAAAATACACTTATGAAGATGGCTTTTTAGGTATCGGATGTTATGGAAACAGTATTTGTAATTCTCGTAACGGAACGATCTGGGTTGGGGCAAATGACAGATTAACTGCCATACATCCACAACAAATTTCAACCGACACAGTAGCTCCAAACATACAATTGACAGGTATTTCCCTCTTCAATGAAAACATACCCTGGCTTAGCCTGGAAGGTAATAAAGACAGTACGATTACATTGGGTAATGGTGTACAAGTAACAGATTTAGGTTTTGAGTCGCTTACAATTCCATACTGCTTACCGAATGATTTAAGTCTAGCTCACAATAATAACTTTATCACCTTCAATTTCGTTGGTATTACAATGAGTCAACCTCAAAAAATTAAATACCAATATAAGCTTGAAGGCATTGATGAGAACTGGAGTGCAATTACAATGCGATCGGAAGCCCCATATGGAAATTTGCCTCATGGTAGCTATACATTTAAAGTAAAAGCTATGAATAGCTCCGGCTATTGGAGTAACCCTGTTGAATATAAATTTACGATTCGCCCACCATGGTGGAAGACTTGGTGGTTCCGATCTTTAATAGTTATAGCAATTCTAGGCTTAATTTGGATTTACATTAAATGGAGAGAACGTTCACTTGTGGAAAGGCAAAAAGAACTAGAAGTAAAAATAGATGAGGCCACATCAGAAATCATTTTACAAAAAGAACTGATAGAAGAAAAACACAAAGAAATTACAGATAGTATAAACTACGCAGAGCGTATTCAAAAAAGTTTTCTTGCAACACAACAACATTTAAATGAAAATCTAAAGGACTATTTTATTTTATTCAAACCAAAAGATGTAGTAAGTGGAGATTTCTATTGGAGTGCTACTTTAAACAACGGAATGTTTGCAATTGCAACTGCAGACAGTACAGGACATGGTGTACCGGGCGCTATCATGAGTTTATTGAATATTACTTCATTGGAAAAAGCTATTGAAACTTATACGGAACCTTCTGATATTTTAAACTGTACCCGGGACATTATTATTAAACGATTAAAAAAAGATGGAAGTGCGGATGGCGGTAAAGATGGCATGGATTGTAGTTTTTGTGTTTATGATTTTAAGCAAATGAAATTGTATGTATCTGCAGCCAACAATCCGGTTTGGATAATAAGAAAAGAAGAAGTAGTTGAATTAAAACCCGATAAAATGCCGGTAGGAAAACATGACCGACAACACATCCCTTTCATCCGACACGAAATAGAATTACAAAAGGGAGATATCGTATATACCTTAACAGACGGTTTCCCGGATCAATTTGGTTTTGAAAATGGAAAAAAATTTATGAGCAAAAATCTTCGTGAACTGTTATTAAAAAACGCTCATTTACCATTAACGGAACAAAAACATCTTTTAGAAAAGACCTTTATGAATTGGAAAGGTAACTTAGAACAGGTTGATGATGTTACCCTAATTGGTATTAGAATTTAATTTATTGTATAGCCCACCTTAACAAATAAACAAATCGGCTGTTAGTTATTAGATTATTATAAATCCTAAAATTTATCTAAATTTAAATTTAATTAAATTGAACTTCGTAAGAATCATATTCCTTTTCCTCTTTGTTTCGATTAGCTTTACCGCTAATGCAGATGACAGTATACCGAAAAGAAAAAGAGGTGTGCCAGGCTTTAGACCTCTTAGCGATACTATTAATCCTGAAAAAACCGGTTTTTTTATTTTACCTCTAATCTACTACACACCAGATACTCGCTGGGCTTTTGGAGGTGCAGGGGTTTATTATTTCAAACTTCCGAGTAAAGATTCTGCTGAAAAAGATACTCGTGTATCTAACGTACAATTTTTGGCTGACTATACCCAAAACAAACAATTGGATCTATGGGGGCAATGGAATGCCTTTACCCGAGGAGAAAAGTACTTATTTAAAGGTGAGCTAAGATTTCGAAATTTCCCAGATCGTTTTTACGGTATCGGCAACTCAACAAGCAAAGATTTTAACGAGCTCTACGAATATAATTTATTCAGCTTTAAATCGCTATTCCTCAAAAAAGTGTACCATGGTTTATTCTTAGGTTTTGATTATCATTTTGAAGAAACTTTTGGATTTGTTCATCAACCAAACAGTAGTTTAATTATTAATAATATTGTTGGCAACAAAGGCACAAGGCAATCGGCTCTTGGTTTAGTATCAGTTTATGATACAAGGGATAATGTGATTAATACACACAAAGGACAATTAGTAGAAATCTCAAGTTATTTTTACAATAAAGCAATTGGCAGTACTTATAATTTTAATGTATTAAATCTGACATATCATCAGTTTTTTAAACTCAGACGAAATCACATATTAGCTCTTCAAACCAAAGCCCGATTCGCTTCCGGCGATGTTCCATTTCTTGATTTATCAATTGTTGGTAATGATGATTTGTTAAGAGGTTATCCTAAAAACAGATTCAGAGATCACAACTTTGTTGGTACCCAACTTGAGTATCGTTTCCCTTTATTCTGGCGTTTTGGAATGACCACATTTGCAGGTGTAGGGGATGTGTTTAAAAAACAAAGTGATTTAAAATTTGAAAAGTTGAAATACTCTGTTGGAGCCGGTTTACGATTTGTAATCAATCCTGCGGAACGATTAAATTTAAGATTGGATTATGGTTACGGAACAGAAGGCGGTTACTTCTATCTTTTGGTTGCGGAAGCTTTTTAAGTTTAATTCTTAAAACTTAACATCACCGTTTTACCGTTATTTAAAAACTCAACAGAATCAGCTAAATTTTTCATTAGAAAAATGCCTCTCCCATTTGGTTTATCAATGTTAGCAGGATCGGTTGGATCAGGCAATGCATTGTAGTTAAAACCATTTCCTTCATCGCTAACATTAAAGGTTAAATGTTGATTAACATTATCAAAACCAATTTTAACAAACTTATCAGGATTATTTTGATTACCGTGCTGTATGGCATTGTTAACAGCCTCTGTTACGGCTATTAGTATATTCCCATAACTATCCTCATTCACTTTATAAATCTGGCAAACATCGTCAATTAGCTTTTCAACCAATCGAATATTAGAATTTGTACTACTAATTTTTATATGTTCACCCTTTGCCGGAATCATTTCTTTTACTTTCCTGAGTTATTTAAATACGTGTTCACTTTCTCTTTATAATAAGGCGTTAAATTTGGTGGAACCGTATTTAACAACTCCAATTCTTTTTCTTTCATCCTTTTATACTCTAAAAATTGTTTTGGGTTGCTTATTTGTTCATTTTTTGCCTCATTACTTTTCCTCTGCTCATCCTGCTCTCTTTCCCTCTCTGCCTTTTCACTTTCAAGTAATTTTGTTAAAATATCCTGCTGCCTCTTCATTGTTTCGTTAGTTAACTGCTTGTTAACCAGATCTTTCTCAGTTTGTTCCATCATATCCGCTAAGTTACCGCCCGGGTTAGATCCCTTGTTTTTTAACTTATCCATTAATTGTTGCATTTGGCGTCTAAGGGCTTCTTGCTGAGCCGCCATTTTTGCGAACTGCTCGCTACTGCCCGGCATCATACCCATACTACCGTTTTTGCCCATACCCGGACTTTGCCCATTCCCTGGCTTTTCGCCCGGTTTTTGCCCAGGCTTCTCACCCGGTTTTTGTCCCTTTTCCAGTGCATCTTTTAATTGTTGCATTTGCTTGTTGAGTTGTTCTTGCATTTGCTTCATAGATTGCATGCTTGGTTTACCTTGACCCGGACTCGGATTATTGCCCTTACCCGGCTTTTTGCATTTTCCGCTTCCCGGCTTTCCATCCTTCTTCTTTTTCATCTGCATTTGCATTTGCTCTAAACTTTCATTCAGCAATAATGCCAGGTTGTTAATAGATGTCATTGCGCTTTGCATCCGCATATTAGCTTCACCGGTGTTTCGTTCTGCCAACACTTTAATGGTTTTATCCATATTGTTGTTAATTGAACTAATTTCTCGATTAACCAAGGCACTAATTTGAGGGGCTCGTTTACTTAAAGCCAGTAAACTATCTTCTATAATTTTACTATCGTCACGTAATTTACTTTGTTGCTTTGGGATATTCACATATTGTGGATTATCGATTCTAGTTTTAGGCAGAATTTTTAATAAGTCTTCCTGTGAATAAGAAAGATGAAGCAGATTCTCAAGAATTTGTCTGAGATCAGCCATGTTTTCTTCTTCCTGTTGTTGTTCTCCTTCCGACATTGAATCTTCCATAGCTTCCTTCATTTCCTGCATTTTTCGCGAAGCTTTTTGTTGATTATTGGAAGCATTACTTTTTGAACTTTTACTGTTTTTAGATAATTGTTCTTTAGCCTGATTCATTTCATTTGCAATATCCTTCTGTAACTGTTCCGTTTTAGCCAAATCTTTTGGCTCTTCCAACTCCTGATTCTTTTTTTCCAGGTCTTTTAAATCCTCCTTGAGTTTATCAAAATCCTTATTCAGTTCATCTTGCTTTTTATTTAAATCAGCATTTTTGTCATCGTTATTTTTTTCATTCGCAGCTTTCTGCGTTTCTTTATTTAACTGATCTTGTTTGTTTTTTAAATCATCCAATTTATCAATTGCGTTTTGCATCTTCTGCTCTACTTCCAATTGTTTAAAAGCCTCAAGATTCCGATCCAATTCTTTTTCAATGTCTTTATTAGTCAGCTTTATCTCCTCTAGTTTTTCCTGAACCTGATTCTTATCCAGCTTCTCCATCATTTTCTGAAGTTCTTCAAATAACTTCTTCATTTCCGGAGTCATTACATTTTCAAATAACTGCTCAAGTTGTTTCTGTTTTTCCAGTATTGTTTCATCTGTTTCGTTAAACTGATTTTGTTGCTGATTGTTCGTTTTATTTTCCTCTTTTATTTCTTCAATTTTATTTTTTAGTTCGTTTTGCTTTTTCAACAAGTCTTCAATTTTCTTTTTCTCTTCGTAACCTAATTGCTTCTTGTCGTTTATTTTTTTAGATAGTTCATTAACATCTTTTTGTAACTGCTTTGTTTTACTAATACTTTCCTCAAGGTCTTTTTTAATTTCAGAATTATTCTTCTGAGTTGTTTCATTTAACTCATCTTTAGTTGGCGCCTTTAAAGTCCTTAACTGTGTCTTAGCACTTTTGCTTCCATTAACACCATCGTTATCAAAAACCTCAAAGTAATAGTCGATTTTATCTCCTGGCATCAATTGAAACAAATTGCCATTAAAGAAATAAAAGAAGGGTTGTGTGATAGTTTGTTTATTACAATCAATAGGCAGTATACCTTTTTTCTCAGAAACTTTGCCTGAAGAATCAGTGCTAAAGATAGTGTAATTGAAAGTCAACTTTGCAAAACCATAATCATCTTTTATTTGCCCGCTAAAATAAATGTTCTTAAAGTTTAATGAATCTGCTTTCTCATTCACTTCTATTACAGGATACTGATCCTGAATAACATTGATTCCATAAGAAACTGAATCAACAGACATTTTAACATTGTCATTTAAAGCTTTAATGGTGTATTGGTTGCTTTCCAGAAATTTTCTGGAATAACTAAATTTATTTTCAGACGTTTGCTGTGGAAGTATTAATGTATCTTTAAATTTAAGCTGCAAATGCGAAGTGTGCTGTGTGTTAAATACCCAAGTCACTTTTGTCCCTTGAGGCACTTGCACGTCTCCAGTATTTTCAACCGTTTCGTTTGGTTTTTTTAAATATGCAGGATAAACCAATTGTAGGTTAAATTGTTTCAAACTAGGTTTTGGCAATACCGTTAATTCATAAGCCTTAGAACTAAATCCAGCAGCGTTGAGGCGAAAAGGAGTTGTTTCCTGTAAATTTTTAAACTCATAGGTGAAGTTGAGTTTATCTAACTTGTTCAATTTATACTCTACTCCACTGATGTCAATGTAAACTTCGTTAGGCAATTCAGCTCCTGTTACTTTTAATTCCAAAAGATAATCTTGCGTTTGAAGTGCAGTTAAGTTTTTATTGACGATTTCAAACTTAAATGGCATTTCCTTTTCGAAATGGTTTGAGTAATTTATAATCCGTTCAGTAGATTTAGTAATAACCTGCGGCCAAATCACAACAATGGCAATGGTAAGAAACAAAAATGGAAGAGCGTATTTCAGGTACTTGGTATTCTCTTTAAAGTCTATTGCCGTAGCAAATGGTACAACTTTTAACTCATTTATTTTTTGATTAATCCCTGCTACTAACAAATCTTCGGAACCACTTATAATTTTATTGTTCTGCAATTGCAGCACATTTAGCAATTTATCTTGTACACTATTAAAATGTGTGCCAATAATACCGGCCGCTTGCTCGTAATTAAGAGTATCACCAATCTTATTTAGCTTTAGTAATGGTATGGCAATATACTTGGCCACAAAAAAGAATAATAAGCTAATAAAACCAAAAAACAGAACTCCACGAATGACTGAATTAAATTCCCCGAAATATTCTAAAAGTGTTACGGTAAGAAAAGCAGCAAGCAAAACAGCCGTTGTATATAAAAATCCACGAATCAATTGATTTTTATAATACTTACGAATGAATTCGTCAAGTTTATTTATTAGTTCCGTTTGATTGGCCGTTTCCATCTTCTGTCTAACAAATTTAATTTAATTTGTTCTAAATTCATGCAAAATGGTGTTAAAAAGTGTTTTAACAATGAGCTTTAAACCAATGTTGGTTGAGCAGAATTATACATTGAATAAAACTTGCCTGAAGTTTTACTTAAAAGCTCCCCTGGCGAGCCTTGTTCAATAATTTTTCCTTTTTCCAATACAAAAATCTTGTCAACATTTTTAATAGTTGAAAGACGATGTGCTATGATGATTGAAGTGCGGTTTTTAGAAATTTTATCCGTGGCACTTTTAATTAAGGTCTCTGTCTCAGAATCAATGGTAGCTGTAGCCTCATCTAGAATAAATATTCCCGGATTGTAAACATAGGCTCTTATAAAAGCAATAAGTTGTTTTTGACCAGCAGATAAACTTTGACCTCGCTCACTTACTTTGTAATGAAAACCTTCCGGAAGCGACTGAATATAATCATACAAGCCTATCTCCTTGGTTGCTTTTTCAACAGACTCGATTGAAATTTCCGGATTATTAAGGGTAATATTATTTAGTACCGTGTCGTTAAACAAATGAACATCCTGTAATACAACCCCAGTATTTTGCCTTAACGAATTGAGTGTATATTCCTGAATATCTTTACCGTCTATCTTAATTGAACCACCATTAATTTCATAAAAGCGGCTTAGCAAATTAATAATAGTAGTTTTCCCGGAACCGGTGGCACCAACAAAAGCTACTGATTCGCCTTTATTAATTTCCAAACTCAATTTACTTAGGATATTTACTTCGGGCAAGTATGAAAAATCAACTTCTTGAAATATTATATTTTTTTGGACATTTTTAAATTCAATTGTTCCCTTATCCTCAATAATTTCATGCGTATCTAAAACTTTAAAAACACGTTCAGCACTCACAAAACCCATCTGTAAGGTATTTAAACGATCTGCCAACATCCGAATAGGCCTGAACAATAGATTAACCATCATGATGAAAAAAGTTACATCACCTAGGTTAATGTTTTGTTGATTAGACTTTATTCCGGCAAACCAAATAATCAGGGCAATTGATGTGGCAGCTAAAATATCTACAACGGGAAAGAAAACAGAATAATAAAAAATTGATTTAATGTTGGCATCACGGTGTTCCTGATTTATTAATGTAAACTTTTTATACTCTGCACTTTCGCGATTAAAAGTTTGAATAAGGCTCATCCCTGTAATATGCTCTTGCGTAAAAGTATTTAAATTGCTAACAGCATTCCTTACCATTGTAAAGGTTTTCTTAACTCCCTTCTTAAATAAAGCCGTGGCCACAAACAGAAATGGTATTGTGCTAAAGGCAAGTAATGATAACATCCAGTTTTCGTTTAACATTACTACACAAAAAATTACAAGCATTAAAATGTCTCCTGCTATTACAATAAAGCCTTGAGCAAACACATCGCTTAAACTTTCAATATCGCTTATGCATCTCGTTACCAACATTCCAACCGGTGTATTATCGAAATAGGCATTTTTTAACTTTAACACATGTTTATAAACCTGATTTCGTAAATCGTTAACAATGTTTTGACCAATTAAGCTGGTTACTCTTATGTTAATTGTTTGTAAGACGGCTTCTGTAACTAATGTAATAAGTATGAAAAGGCAGATGTAATTTAAGTAAGAAATGTCTTTTGTTTCGCTTACAGCTTTATTCAATACCTCCTTGATAAGTAAAGGTCTCACTATAGCAAAACCTGATAAACATAAGGTGAGAAATACAGATGTAACAAACAAACCTCGATAAGGCTTTGTGTAAGATAAAATACGACTTACGAGTGCTATATTTAAGTTACCTGCCAAGATGAATAGTTTCAGGATATTTAATTCGTGTAAGGAACAGTGCTTCCGGAGGCATATTGTTTCCAGCCTTACTTCTATCTTTGCATTCAATTATATTATTAAAATCCTGTAATGTGATTTTATTCTTGCCCACCAAAATCAAAGTACCAACAATCGCTCGAACCATACCTCTTAAAAAGCGGTCAGCTGAAATTACAAATCGCCATTCATTCGCATTGGTTTTTTGCCAAACTGCTTTAGTTATTTTACAATTGTTTGTCTTGGTTTGTGCATGCAGCTTGCTAAAACTGGTAAAATCCGTGTGATTGAAAAGCAACATGGCTGCCTTATTCATTAATTCAAAATCAAGATCGCCATATATATAAGTACTAAACTGGCTAATGAATGGATTTTTGTGTTGGTGAATATGGTAATAATAGGTTCTTTCGGTTGCATCAAAACGAGCATGCGCGGCTGGTTTAACCTCAAAAATATCATTTATTGCAATAGATTCAGGCAGAACAGTATTAAATTTATAAATCCAGTGTGCTTTGTTTTGTTCAATATCTGACACATTAGAATCGAAGTGGGCTACATAATTTTTTGCACTAACACCAGTATCAGTTCGCCCGCAACCAACCAGTTCAACGCGCTCTTTCAATATCATACTTAACTTATCTTCGATAACCTGTTGCACAGTATTTGGCGTATTGCTTTGAATTTGCCAGCCATTAAATGTTGTGCCGTTATACGAAAGAGAAATAAAGAATCGCTGCATTAGGCACAAATTTACTCAAAAAATAAAATGCCTTAACTTACTAAAGACAAAAAAACCCGCTTAAAGCGGGTTTTAAATTATTGATCGTATTTATTATATCCGGCAGGAACTTCCAATTCGCTGTCATCTGGAGTGCGCTTGGTTATCTTAATAACCTCCAATTTAGTGATAACTTTTCCTTCACTGATAGACTTCTCTTCACTTAACATTGGCATACTTCCTTCAGGTAAACCTTCAATTTTAGCAAAATAAACACTTTGCTTATCTTTTCTATTCCACAACTTTAATAATGGAATAAAGAAATTGTATTTATCTGTAGCCACCCAATAGGTAATTTGTGTGTTCTCTTCTGTGTTTTTTACAATGTACTCAACACAATTAGCCCCTTGTATTTTTTTAGTACCTCCTTTAGTAACAACGCACTGACCTTTAATAATTGGAGGTGTTTCACTCTTGTTAATACCCCAAACTCTGCGTTTTGGATTTAAAAATTTTACAGTACCAGCGTTTAAATCAAAAATGAAACTTCCTTCCATTAAAGATTGATTCTTTTTGAAATTATCTAATTTGATTAATTTGTCTTTAACGATATATACGTTAGTAGTAGTATCCTTCGTGTTGTATGACTTAAATTCGATATTCCCACTAAATGTTTGAGCAATAGCGTTAACGGCTATGAAAATTGAACTGAATGTGATAATTATTTTTTTCATGTTAAAAATTTGAATACTAATATATGTAATTTAGCTAAACAATTGCAAAAGAACACAAAATATTTAGGGAATTTTGGCGAAAGCATCGCCGCTGAGTATTTACTAAGTAACAACTATTTGATTTTAGAAAAAAATTGGCGATTCAAAAAATATGAAATTGATATTATTGCTCAAAAAAATAATGTCATCCATATAATTGAAGTAAAAACACGCAATGCCTCAGAATATGGTGAGCCGGAGGATTTTGTCAGCAAGGCCCAGCAAAAATTCATTGTAACGGCAGCTAACGAATACTTGATGCAAAATAATCTGAATTTTGACTGTGAATTTGATATTATTGCCATCAAACTGCAGGAAAATAAGCAATCTCAACTAAACCACATAAAAAATGCCTTTTACCCAAAAGTTAACTGAATTTAATTGTTTGGTAGTGTTAGGTGTTACCGCTTCAGGTAAAACCAATCTTGCTTGTCAATTAGCTTACAGGTTAAATGGCGCAATTATCAGTGCCGACAGCCGCCAAGTATATAAGCATTTAACAATTGGAACTGGCAAAGATTTTGAATCTTACAATATAAATGGAACTCCCATTCCCTACTATGGAATAGACATTGCCGAACCTGCTAATCAATATTATCTTCATGAGTTTTGTGGCCTTTTATATAATTCGTTCTCTAAAATTGTTCAGCAAAAAAAACTACCCATAATTTGTGGGGGCACCGGTTTGTATTTGGATGCATTATCCAATTCATATGAGTATACACAGATTAAAGAGAATTCTCAGTTAAGAGAGAGGCTAGTCAATAAAACAAAGGAAGAACTATTAAAAATATTGGAAACCTACAATACGCAAGACATAAAGCATGTGGATAGAAGTTCCATTAAAAGGATCATTAGAGGAATAGAAGTTGCTGACTATTTAAAATCCAATAAAATAGTTAAACATGAGCTTCCTTATAAGCCACTTTATATTGGTATTCAAACAGAGCTTATTGAATCTGAAAAACAAATAAAAAAACGATTAAAGGATCGCTTAAACAATGGATTAATTGAAGAAGTGAAAGACCTACTTGAAATGGGGATTACTCATGATCGATTAATAAACCTGGGTTTAGAATACAAATACATCTCTCTTTATTTACAGAATAAACTTACGTATGCTGAGCTTGAAGAACAACTTGCACTTGCTATTGTTCAATACAGTAAACGACAAAGCACATGGTTTAAAAAAATGGAAAAAGAAGGGAAGCATATTCAATGGTTTAAACGATCGGAACTTAACGAAAAGACAATGAACGAAATTGCAGAAACCATAAAAAAAGCGAAACCAATATATTGATTTCGCTTTAGTTAATTAATAAACTAAATTAGTTTCCTAAATCTTCAAAATTAACATCGTTGCTGTTGTTTGCCACAGCAGGAGAATGTTGGTTGATATGCTGAATGGTTTCGTTTAATCCTTCTACAAATTTTTCAAAATCTTCTTTATACAAAAAGATCTTGTGCTTTTCATAAAAAAATTTACCATCATCACCAAAACGCTTTTTACTTTCAGTAATCGTTAAGTAATAATCATTTCCTTTAGTACTCTTCACATCAAAAAAATACGTTCGTTTTCCGGCCCTTACAGGTTTTGAGAACATATCACTGCGCTCATTTCTTTCAAAATCTTCAGACATAGTTGTTTTATTGTATAAACAAATATTGTAAAAAAACTTCGATACTACAATGAACTGTTAATAATTTGAATAATTGTTAATACTTAGACTAAACCAAAGCTTTCTCACTAAAAGGAGCACTCGCTAACCGAGTACTTAGTTGTTTTTTCAATAACTTCTCCGCCAAAAAGTGGGCTGAAACTAATCATGATTTCTGCTGTATGAGGATTTGTTCTTAATAAGCCATTAATACTCAAATCATAGGCCAAGCCAACGTTCCAGTTTTGCAAGAGTCTGAATTGAACAATACCGCTAATAAAATTATTAACCCTTAAACTCATGCCTAAGGCTAAACGTTTATTATAATAATTCATAACATTAAACTCAAAATTGGGAATACTAGTAAATGCACCTTTAACATTTACGGCAAAAACTAAATTATCAAAATCAGTAATCTTTAATTTGGTTCCGATGCTTGTGTTATAATTGAGCAATATTTTACTAGGTGTTCCGATAGTCCCACCTATTCCACTTCTTTTCCATATTGCAGCATGTTGGAATGCTAAGTCGTAGAAAAAACGTTTGTTAGTTAATCTTATACCAGGCACCACATCCGGTATTGCCCATACACTTGTAGCGCTTGAGTTGACAGCAGGGTCATTTAAATCAAAGGCTCCTTTTTCTATTTTATAATTTTTAGCTCCAGCAAAAATTCCTGCACTGATTAACCATCTGGAGCTAGCCAATAAGTGGATAGTGTAGCTTAACCAGTAATCTGTATGTTTATAAACTCCATTTTGATCTTGTGCCAAATATACCCCAACATTATGCCAACGCTTATAACTGCGTTGTGGAACAAAATTGTAATTTGCCGAAACAAATGCACTTCTTGGATTATTTGATAAACCAATCCATTGTGTGCGCCCACCAAAAACCAATTCAAATGGTACACGCGCAACAGTACCACTTGCTGCCGGGTTGTAACCAATTTTATTAAATAAAAATTGTGTGTATTGAGGAAATTGCTGGGCTTTACAAACAGTAAAACTAATCATTAAATATAAAACAACAATTCTCATCTTAAAATGGTAACATCCCCTTTAATTACTTTTTTATCCTTACCATCTTCAAAGGATATAATATAATAATATGTTGCATCCGCAACTTTAACCCCATTCCAGGTACCATCCCAAGGCACATATTTATCACTTTGTTCATGAACTTTTTGGCCCCATTTGTTAAACACCGTAATATCATATTTTTGTAATGCACTGATATTTCCAATTATCCATGTATCGTTATAAGCATCTCCATTTGGTGTAAAATGGTTTGATGGCACAACAGGACATTCTATCTTATCAATTCTGAATGTTATAGTTGTATCCTTTTTACCTTTAATTACAACGTTAACGTTATAGTTTCCCACATTTAAATTTGTAATAACGTTTACGTTGCTTTGCCCATTACTCCAATTAATTAGCAAAGTGTCTGTTGTTTTTAAACTATCAATCTGAACTCCGGCACTTCCACTTATACAAACGTAATCTAATTTAGATAGAGAAATAACATAGTTGTTTTGAGCTGATAAGCAACTATAGAATAAAAATATCAATAGTGAATACCTCATTATAAGTTCTAAAAATAATAAAAAAAACCAAGTTTAACAGTTTTTAAATGTATATTTACAACACTCAATATGCAAAATATTATATCACCTGTAAGCAAAGAGGCCTTGTTAAGTGAGCTGAACAAAACAACCTTTGTTCGCAAAACGAACAATGGAAATAACGAAATTTACATCATCACACATCATAATTCGCCAAATGTGATGAGAGAAATAGGAAGATTACGTGAAGTAACTTTTCGTCACGCAGGTGGAGGAACAGGTCTTGAAATTGACATCGATGAATTTGATACTTCATCACATCCATATCAGCAACTTTTAGTGTGGAATCCGGAAGACATGGAAATTGTAGGTGCCTACCGTTTTATACTTTGTAAGGATGCAGAGTTTATTAATGGCAAGGTTAACTTAGCTACTACCAAGTTATTTAATTTTAGCGATAAGTTTTACCAAGATTACTTGAATTACACAATTGAACTAGGTCGTTCATTTATTCAACCGGCATATCAACCCAGCGAGCAATTCAGAAAAGGTTTGTTTAGCTTAGATAACCTTTGGGATGGTTTAGGAGCAATTGTGGTAGACAATCCAAGTCAGAAATATTACTATGGTAAAGTTACAATGTACACAGATTTTAATGTAACTGCCAGAGATTATATTTTAGCCTTTTTACAACATTACTTTCCTGACCCTGAAAAACTAGTAACACCTATTCATGGGCTTACAAATAAAACAGATGTATCAAACTTTATTTCTGAGTTAAAAGCGCTAGACTATAAGGCTGGACATGCGCACTTAAACAAAAGCGTAAGATCATTAGGTGAAAATATTCCTCCACTTGTTAATGCATACATGAACTTAAGTCCAACCATGAAAAGTTTTGGCACAGCAATTAATCCAACATTTGGAGGAGTGGAAGAAACAGGAATCCTGGTAACAATTTCTGATATCTACGAAACAAAAAAGGAAAGACATATTCAATCGTACCTTTCTGAAAAAGCAGCTCGCTAATTGAAAATTTCCAAAGCTATATTCGTTAAAAGTGCCGGACAATTTAAAGATTGTAAAAAAAGCAGCATGCCTGAGTATGCATTTATTGGTAGAAGTAATGTTGGTAAATCTTCGCTGATTAATATGCTTTGTAACAATAACAAATTAGCTAAAACATCAGCCACACCCGGTAAAACCCAATTAATTAATTTTTTTTTAATTAATGAAAATTGGCAATTGGTAGATTTACCAGGCTATGGTTATGCTAAAAAAAGCAAAGCCTTACGCGAGAGTTTCAGTACCCTTATTATTGATTATTGCACTAAACGAGAAAACCTAGTTTGCTTGTTTGTATTAATTGATAGTAGACTTCCTTTACAGCAAATTGATTTAGAATTTTTAGAATGGTGTGCAAAAAACAATATCCCATTCTCGATTATATATACTAAAGCAGATAAGAACAGCAAGAATGAATTGGCTAAAAATATTTTTGCGATAGAAAATTCCCTCAAAAAAATATGGGATGAGCTTCCGAACACTTTTATTTCAAGTGCTGAAAAACATGTTGGGAAAGAAGAAATTTTAGAGTTTATCCACTATCACAACCAAGAATTTGGAAAATTGCTTAAAATATAACCCAACCCCATTGTTTTATTAGTAACTTTAATAGTGGCAATGAAAATCAAAATTCTTTTACTTCTATTATTTTTCTTTAGCTTAAAGCTACTGTCTCAAAACAAAGTAGATTCATTATACCAACGTGCCCTTAAAGAAAAAAACGATACAGCAAAAATTAGAATGTTTGCTGATTTAGCTCAACTTTGTGACGAAAAAGATATTCCGTTCTATGCCGACAAAGGTATTCAATATGCAGAACAATTTATAAAAGCTAAACTTGGCAATTCCTTTGGTGCAATTAATAAAGATATGCCTGAGAATTTGCCTGAAAAAACGAAATTACACTTGTTTAAAAACTATGGTCGGCTACTAAATAGTAAAGGAGTGTATGAACTAGGTCAAGGTAATAATCAGGCAGGAATCTCGGTTCTGGAAAAATCATTAAAAGCCTATACGGTTTGTAACGACACCTTAGAAATGGCCATTACGCTTTCTAACATCGGAATTAACTTGTTTTATTTAGGAGATACGCCAAAATCAACCAGGGTTATCCAAGAAAGTTTAAAACTGTTTACAACTAAAAAAGACCGTAAAGGTATTATTCAATGCTATAACGCCTTAAGTATTTTTTCTCGAACCAATGGGGATATTCCAACTGCTATTGATTATGTTTTCAAAAGTTTAAGAATAAGTGAAGCGATAAAAGATACTATTTCTCAAGCTAATCTTTACAATAACCTAAGTGTTTTCTATTTGGATCTTGAAGATTTTCAAAGAGCAGAGCAGTTTGCTATTAGAAGTTTAGAATTGAGCAAAAAAATAGATGAAAAGAGAATACAAAGCAATGCCTACAATAGCTTGGCATTTGTGTTTAAAAAAGCAGGCAACCTAAAAAAATCCTATGAAAATCTTTACATAAGTGCAAAAATTTCAGAAGAGTTAGGTGATAAAAATCAATTAGTGTCAGCTTATTCTAATATAGGTGTAATGCGTAAAGACGAAAAAAAATACACTGAGGCAATTGATTTTTACAACAAGTCGTTAAAAATTGCAACTGAAATAAATTCTATTGATGGCATTGCAAATATTAATTATAAACTCGGCGAAGTGTATATGCTTCAGAATAATAATCTTAAAGCCCAAGTTTTTGCCGAGAAAGCATTAGCCTTGAGCCAACAAATCAATTCTGCTATTGATATAAAAAATTCTGCAGGTTTGTTAAAAGACATATATGAAAAAAATGGGCAAACTCAAAAGGCCTTAACTATGGCTAATCTATTTATTAAACTAAAAGATAGTATACTAAGTTTCGATAAAAAGAGAGAGATTACCAGGAAGGAAATAAAATACAACTACGATAAAAAAATGTTAGCCGACAGCATTAAAAATTCCGTACAAAAAAAGTTAGATGCGACCAAAATAGAATTGCAAACCACACAAATTAATCAACAAAAAAATACCAGATTGATATTGTTAATTGGTATAGGCATTATATTAGTTTTACTTATATACACCTTCAATAGATTAGTTGTTACAGCAAATCAAAAGAAAATAATTCAACAACAAACTAAAATTACAGAAACCCAAAAAAACGAACTTGAAGTAAAAAACAAAAACATTCTTGAAAGTATTGAAGCCGCTAAAGATATTCAGTTAAGCATCTTCCCAAACAAGCAAGAAATAACAGGGTTTTTTAAAGAACAATTGCTTGTATTTCGTCCCTTAGATAATTTGAGTGGAGATTTTTATTGGATAAAAAACATCAATAATCACTTAATTATTGCAGTTGGTGATTGTACCGGTCATGGTATTCCCGGATCAATGTTAACTCTTTTAGCAAATGAGTTTTTAAATAAAATCGTAATTCAAAAAAAACACTTCTCTCCCTCACTTATTCTGAAAGAACTCAATAAAGAAATTAATGATTACCTAACGAGGAAAGTTTCGCGAGGAAGAGCCCTGAGAGAAGGGATGGACATAGCTATTTGCACATTAGACCTGACAAAAAACGAATTAATTTATGCCGGCATTAATATTAATTTATTTCTTTGTGATGCACAAAATAAACTTCAAACAATAATCGCTTCTAAAGGAGAATTAGGAAGAGATATATCACTTGATTCAATAAAAGAGCATTGCTTTAAAACAGATACCACAAGCGGATTCTATTTAACAACAGACGGACTGAGAGATCAATTAAAATATAGAGCTAACAGCAAAGAGTTTGGCTACAATGGTTTTGAAAATTTCTTAAACAACAACATGCAAGAGTCCTTTGCAGAACAATCAAGTAAACTTCATAAACTAGTTGATACTGTTTGTACAAATGAAAAACAAATTGACGACATATTGGTTTTTGGTTTTAAATTCTAATTAAATGAAAAGTGACTGGGAAATACTACAAGCAAAACTTACTGAACGATTTGGAACTCCAATGGATTTTGATGCTATTCTTTTCACAATAGGTCTTCAGGAATTAAATAAACCATTTAAAAAGTATAAAAAAGATGAAAAGGTAGATGTGATGCATGTTGCAATATGTACACTTTTAGAACCCTTCGGGTTTTATGAGTATAAAGGTATTGATGAAGAAGGCTGGCCGCATTGGGAATTAAAGGAGAATTTACCGCATTTAGAGGCTAAACAACAAAATAAATTAATTATAGATTCAATCATTGATTATTTCAAAAAGAACGACTTTATTTAAAATAGCTTATTATTTTTGTACAACCACAAATGAAAATATTATGGAGACTGATATCAATACTGATTACAACAAAACACACCAACCTCAACGCCCTGAATTCCTAAAAATCCTTTGCATACTTTCTTATATCGGAATAGGTATAATGATTCTGTTATCTTTTTTAATGATGTTGTGTCTGGCTATTGATGAATCAAAAATAAACGAAGGATGGGATGATATAGTTAAAACTAATCCTATGCTAGAAAATTTTGATCCTAATAAATTAATAAAAGGAGTTGGGATGCTTGGAGCGCTTACGTTAATAGCAAACTTAGTTTCCTTAATTGGAGTAATTCAAATGTGGAAACTAGAAATGAAAGGATTGATAGTATATGCCATAGCAGAAATTGCAGCTAACTTCATTTCCTTGTTTGTTGATTTAGGTATGCCGCAAGAGCAAAAATCCTCAGTCACCGGAATCATTTTTTGGATAGTGATTGACAGTCTTTTTGTACTTGCCTATTATCACAATTTAAAAAAATAAACACTAATCCATTACAATAATTATGCAAAGCAAATATCCCAAAGGCCTCTTCTTTTTAGTGTTCACAGAATTCTGGGAACGCTTTGGCTACTATCTGATGATAGGAATTTTTACACTATACATGACAACAGACACTGAAAAAGGTGGCTTTGGTTGGGACAATGGTGAAGCTGCTGATATTTACGGTACTTTTATTGCGGCGGCCTACTTAACACCATTTATGGGCGGTTTGCTTGCTGACTTAAAGTTAGGTTATCGCTTTTCAATCGTCCTTGGTGGAATTTTAATGGGAATTGGCTATTGTATGCTAGCTATACACGAAATGTGGGCGTTCTATACATCTCTTGTTATAATGGTAATTGGAAATGGTTTTTTTAAACCAAACATATCTACATTACTTGGGAACCTTTATAACGCACCGGAATTTAAGGACAAGAAAGATACCGGTTATAACATATTTTATATGGGTATTAATTTAGGCGCGTTTATTTGTGTTTATATCGCTGCTTTCATGAGAAATAAATTTGGCTGGGGGGCTGCCTTTACAGCTGCCGGTGTAGGTATGTTTATTGGTGTAATAACATTTTTAGTAGGCAGTAAACACTATAAACATGTTGACATAAGAAAAGAGCCGAGTCCTGAAGATAAACCTTTTATTATGCAGTTTGCGAAGATCATGGGTGTTGGTGTTTGCTTTGCTGTTATGGGTTGGTTTCTGCCGGATACCATTTTTGGCAGCAATAGTACCGATGCGTTTTTTGCTTTCTGTATTCCTGTAATTTATTTCTTTACTACCATCTTCCTAAAAGCCTCTGCCGAAGAAAAAAAACCTTTAGGTACTATGTTCACAATATTTCTGATTGTGATATTATTTTGGGCCATCTTTAAACAAAACGGAACAGCTTTAACTACCTATGCTAATTTTTATACTGACAGGGAAAGTCCTGAAGTGATTACGAAAGTGACTTCTGCCTTATACCAATCTGAATACTTAGTGGCCAAAAACGACAGTGTTAATCAACTCGACGAACAATTCAGAAAAATAAAAGACGCTAATGGTAAGGTACAAAAATGCGTTGATTATCCTGCTTATTTCAAAAACATCGATCCATCCAAAATGCCTAAAGAAGGTGATGGTGTAAATTTAATCAACACAGAAATTTTTCAATCTATCAATCCATTTTTCGTGGTGATCTTAACTCCTATAATAATTTCCTTCTTTGCGTTTATGCGCAAACGAAAGAAAGAACCTACCACCGCAACTAAGATAATGTTTGGCTTACTTATTAGTGCCTTATCTACACTTGTAATGGTTGCTGCAGTTCATTATACAAACAACGGTATGCACAAAGCAAGCGCCTGGTGGCTAATTGGTTGTTATGGTGTTGTTACAATTGGCGAACTTTGTTTAAGTCCAATGGGTTTATCAATGGTATCTAAATTATCACCCGCTCGCTTAACAGCTTTAATGATGGGGGGATGGAGTTTAGCAACATCCATCGGTAATAAGCTAAGTGGCGTGCTTGCTAAAAACTGGGATAAGTTTGACAACAAAGCGAATTATTTCTGGTTAAATTTCGCGCTTTTAATGCTGGCATTTTTTATCATGTTATTTTTACTCAAACGTCTTAACCAAGTATTTAAAACCAAATAACATGGAAGAAGATTTAAGTAAACTCATTGGACAATTCAGAGAAGACTTTATGAAGGGAAGTCTTTCAGAAGACGATGCGCTTAACCAACCTGATGAACAATTTAGCAAATGGATGCATCAGGCAATCGAGGCTAAGGTGATGGAGGTACAAGCATTTAATTTATGTACTGTAAGTTCAGATAATAAACCTAGTAACCGTATAGTTTATTTACGAGAATTCGGCAATAACTTATTTTACTTTTATACAAATTTCGAATCCAGAAAGGCATTTGACATTCAACAAAACAATAATGTAAGCGCTTGCTTTTTTTATCCGGAACTTGAACGCCAAATAAGAATTGAAGGAAAAGTATTCAAAGCAGAAGAACAAAAAAGCAATGACTATTTTGAAAAAAGACCTCGCGAAAGTCAAATTGGTGCATGGAGCTCTCCTCAGAGTAAAAAAATAAATAGTCGTAGTGTATTAGAGCAATCTATTCAAGAGTATAACGCAAAATTTAATAACCAAACTGTAAATCGTCCGCCCTATTGGGGCGGTTTTGTCATAAAGGCTAACTATTACGAATTTTGGCAAGGGCGCAAAAGCAGACTTCATGATAGAATATGTTATGAACTAATTAATGATAAGTGGAGTATTTACAGAATTGCTCCTTAAGCAGATAAACAAACCAGCTACAACAACTCCTATTCCACTCAAGTTATTTTTATCAAATTTTGACACTAGATAAAATAGCAAAATAGGATACTAAAAAAGAATTTTTACCTAATATGACAAAACAAGATAAAATAAAAAACTTTGACGCTAATGGTATTGGCCAATTGAATGATGGCATGTTTGGTTTACCATTTTCATTGGATGAATGCAACACGGTGCTTATTCCTGTACCTTGGGAAGTAACAGTAAGTTATGGAGGAGGCACTGCAGATGGACCAGAGGCTATCCTTGATGCAAGTTATCAGGTTGATTTGCATGATCCTTTCGTTAAAAATGCGTGGCACCTCGGTATAGCTATGGATGAAATAAGTGAAGAAGTTAGAAGTAGAAGTGATAAAAACAGACAAATAGCAGAACGTTATATTAATGAGTTAGCAAATGGAGCCAACAGCAACGATCCGGAACTGAAAAAAATTGCCCAAAGCATTAAACTAGAATGCGAATGGTTAAATGGTTGGGTGAAAGAACGCTGTCTTCATTTTTTAAATCAACAAAAAACTGTTGGCTTAGTTGGTGGCGACCACAGCACGCCATTAGGCATGATGCAGGCTTTATCTGAAAAATTTGGTGAATTTGCCATACTTCAAATTGATGCACATGCAGATTTAAGAATAGCTTACGAAGGGTTTGAATATAGTCATGCCAGCATTATGTACAATGCTTTAAAAATAAAAGAAGTACAGAAATTAGTTCAGGTTGGAATTAGAGATTATTGCGAAGAAGAATTAAACATCATTGAAAACAGCAATGGAAGAGTTAAAACTTTTTTCGATAGGGATATAAAATATGCACAATACAATGGCGATAGCTGGGACCGAATCGTTAACAGAATTGTAAATGAATTACCAAATCAAATCTATATAAGTTTTGACATTGATGGCTTAGACCCAAAACTTTGTCCCAATACAGGCACTCCGGTAGCCGGTGGATTTGAAACCGAACAAGTATTATTTCTTTTAGAAAAAATAGTAAAGTCAGGTCGAAAAATAATTGCCTTTGATTTAAATGAGGTGAGCCCTGGCGTTGGCAATGATTGGGATGCCAATGTTGCGGCACGCTTATTATACAGAATCTGTAATTTAGTTGCTTTTAGCCAAGGCAGGAATGCTTAACATTTCTTTGCTTTCAAATCTATTATTTTGACATAAGTCAAAAAATACAACTTTGCTTGTTCCTAGTTTTGTGTCATCAAAACAAAAACTATGAATCAACAAGCAGATTCCTTTCAAAAACCATCCGCCGCCTTTATTGGCGCATCGTGGTTAACTTTAATTACAGGTATGACGTCTTATTGCGTTGGGTTATTTAACGCCGACATGTATCTTAATGAAAAGGGTTACTATTTTACAATTTTAATGTACGGTTTGTTTTCAGCAGTATCGTTACAAAAAGCTGTAAGAGATCAAATTGAAGGAATTAAAGTAACAGGCATTTATTTAGGTTTAAGCTGGTTCTCTACCCTCCTATCCTTATTATTACTTATTATAGGATTATGGAACGCCGATTTAATGCGAAGCGAAAAAGGATTTTATGCGATGTCATTTATTTTAGCATTATTCTCTGCGGTAGCTGTTCAGAAAAACATTCGAGACACAATGAAAACCAGAGAACCTGAAAGTCACGAAAGAAGAATTGATTAATTAAATAGAGAATAGATATTAACGGTATACCATCTTCATCATTTGTTCATCTTTTCTATAGATATCGATGTGATTTAGAAGATTACCGACACTATCTGTTGTGGCAGTATAGTATCTTACATATAACTGAAGTGGTTTACGTATGTTAATTTGCCGTTGCTCCTGTCTTCCAAAATAAGCGGTTAAAGTATCATATGGTATCTTAAGAGTATCCTCTCGAATTAAAAACCTTGCAAATGCATCAAACTGCTCTAGGCGCATACAACCATGGCTTTGAAAACGGTAAAAAGTTTTAAAATAACGTTTACTATTTGTATCGTGTAAATAAACACCATACTTATTGTTAAAATTAAACTTACAAATGCCTAAACTGTTTTCATTACCGATGCGTTGGCGAAATTTTACAGGTAAATAATTTTTATTAAATCGCTTCCAGTTTAATTTACCCAAATTAGTTACTACCCTGCCATTACCATCAATAACTTCGAAATTTTTTTTATGAATATAATTCGTATCTCTTTGAACTGCTGGCAAAATTTCCTCCCAGGCAATTTTATAAGGCACATTCCAATAAGGATAAATCATCATGTAATTAATTTTACTTTTTAAAGTTGGGGTTTGATTCTCAGGTTTACCAACAACTACTTTACTTCTTAAAACCAACGTGTCCAGCTTATGTTTTTTATCCCATTCCCAAACATGCATCATTGCTGAAGGAATGTTAACAATAGCATATTGCTTGGGATATGTTGCAGGCTCCCATCTCCATCTCTCTAAGGCCATTTCAAGTTGACGAATTGTTTTTTCCTTATCTAAACTCAGTGCTTGCTTAGTGTATTTCCCTAATTTGCCATCCGTTTCTAAATTAAAAGTAGCCTGAAACTTTTTAATGGCTTTGGCCAACTTTAAACTGTCATTTACTTTGAGTGAATCATTATAATAACCGGTTGCTAAAAACCGTTGCTTTAATTTCTCTTTTAAAGCGGGGGTATCAACTACGTTTACAAAAGAAATACTATCCCATTCGAATTGTTTGTTTTCGTATACATACTTCCGTAAAGCATTTCTCAGAAAGTGATACCCTTCATGTTTTGGTTCAAGGGAGTCTAAGGCCCTTCTTGGGGTCTGCGCATCAATACCAACCTTTAAAATACTTAACCAGTTGGTATCTAATTTTTGCGGGTTCCATTCTCTTAAAAGTGTGTCGTAAGCAAATCGCCCTTTATTTAAATGTGCACCAAACATTAAGTAAGCATTTGTTAAAAGCACTTCATATTTAGCAATATTGGTTACATTGTAATTATCTTCCGTTTTATTATAAAAATTATTCTTTAATGAGTCTAATGTTTTGAAATGGTACTCTTCAGCATATAAACCATAATCTCTCGCATTTTTAATAATTGAAAAAAGACTGTCGCCAAGTTGATTCAACTTACCGGCTTTTGTATAATTTAATTGTTTCTTAGAAATAACCTTATTAAAGAATCCATATGCAAACAAAGTGTCTTTCTCTATAATGAGAATTGTATCCCCATTAATATCCTTATACAATTCATTTAATATGCTTAAAGCCTCTTTATCAACTTCTTGAGGTTTTTTAACCTTAATAACCTCCTTTAGTTCATCTTTTGGCGCAGTATGATTACAAGCAACTAAAACAATTGCAAACAAGAAAATATAAATTTGTTTAATCAAAAAATTACTGTGTTCAGTTGACTAGCTAAACTACAAAAATTAATTGAAAGCAATAATATTACTCAACACTAATTAAATTTTCCGAGCAAAAAATATCGCTTGGAGCTATCATTTCTTCCTCCCAAGGAATTTTCTCTCCATAACGCTTAGCCATTGTTTCTTTTACAATTTTTGAACTTAAATCGTAATGCTTTAAGGGGTGTTGCTTTCCTATTTCGATGTTTAAAGCATTTTTATAGATCTTCCAAATGTATTCTGAACAATAAATTTCATCGTTACTCCAATTGAAATAAAGATCATAATGTTTCCCTAACATGGCAATTGCCTTACTTTTTAGCACGGTTAGATTTTTTTGATTTAAAGGTGTTGTATCCTTCAAGCGTTTAACCCAAATTTTTCCGTCTTCGCTATAAATCAAAAACTCCTTCAAAGTGCTTTTTTGAACAGGTTCAACTGCATGATACACATAAGGCTTCTCATCTTCAATAAATACTATTCCGCAATGGGTTAAATTGCTGTGTGTTGCCAGTTGAATTGCTTTCCCTTGACCGCTTTTGGAACTTATAAAAACCAAATCTCCAGATTTGTATCCGTTTTTTGTTTGACTTATTGAAAATAAGGTTATCAGAACAAAAAGAGAAACAATTATTAATTTTTTCATAACAACTAAATTAAGAAATCAAAAGGAGCTTATCTTCCCATTAACAATCTTTACAATCTCAAAACGGATTTGAATTAACCGTAATAAAAAACCCCCAAGCTTTCGCTTGAGGGTTCCTTATTATTAAAAAGAAAATTATTCTTTAATTACTTTGATAGTTTTTTCAGTGTTATTTACTGAATCTTTAACTTTTACGAAGTAAACACCTTTTGGTAAGTTAGCTGTGTTAATTGCTTCGTTTGCTTTTACTGGAGAATTGTATACAACTTTACCTAAAGCATCAATGATTACAACGTTTCCGCTGATTACTGATACGTTTAATTCGTTAACGAATGGATTAGGGAACACGTTAATATTATTTGCAACAGCAATTTCATTTAAACCAGTACAAGTTAGCATTACTAAAGATGTTGTAGCAGTTTTTGTACATCCATTAGCACCAACACCATTAACTGAAATGATATATCCGCCAGCAGTTGTAGGAGTGTTAGCCGAAACCGTTGCAGTAGTCAATGCACTACCTGGAGAAGTCCAAACATAAGAAACACCACCACTAGCGATAAAGTTAATTGTACCTGAACCAATACAGATTGAGTTAGATGGGCCAGCAACAGACACACTCGTGTTAGGAGCAGCGTTAACAACAATAGCCACAGTAGCAGCACCAAAACAAGCTCCGTTTTGACCAGCCACAGTATATGTAGTGTTAGCAGTTGGAGTAACAGCAACCATAGCTGTGTTTAAACCAACAGGTAACCAAGTATAACTTGTTGCAGCACTTGCAGCAGTTAAACTTGTTGTTGAACCAGCACAAATTGTATTTGAACTAGCACTAGCAGATATTGAAAGACCTGTACTAATAGTAATTGTAGAAGTTTTAACAGGACAAACAATAGTTCCTTCGGTAACAGTTAAAGAGTAAACAGTTGTTACAGATGGAGTAACTGTTATACTACCTGAAGTTGAACCACCTGGATTCCATGAATAAGTTGAACCTGCAGCTGCACCGGTAGGAATAATTGTAACAGATGAACCTGCACAAGTTGTATAACTTGGAATAGTTGCACTACATGGCATAGTGTACTGAACATCATCTAAACCAATATAGTCAGAATTATTACCAGAAGGTCCGCCAGCTTGAACTAAATAACGGAAACCAAAACGACCTACAACTGTACCAGTAACACCAGTTATTGTTGTAGTGTATACAGTCCATGTATTAGGGTAGCCATTAACTGTTCCACCACTAACAGGTCCAGGACTTGTGTTAGTTGAATAAAGTGGGTTAATATCTAATATCAAATTTGTAAAAGTACCTGGAGCAGCAGTAGTTGTTCCTACAGCAGTTCCTGTACCAGCGCTCCAACGAAGTTGTAAACGATCTGGGTATACAGTAGATGCGGTTACAGTTCTTGTAGCAAATTTAATAATAGCTCCATTTGTTATATTTAAGGTTGGAGTAACTAACCAAGTGTTTATGTCTGCAGTACCAGTACCTGCATTAAAATTAGTTGCGTAATAATCGTTTGGTCCACCGCTATTTGATGCAAAAGTTGCACCATTACCTTGAAACCAACCGGCAGCAACTGTAGCATTAACAGGAACAGAAACGTTTGTTGATGTCCAACCAGCACCTGCTGGTGACCATGTTGCAGTAAAGCTTTCATTCAAAACCATCTGCGCATTCATTGACATTAAACTCGTAACGCCAATAATTGTAAGTAATCTTTTAATCATGTTTTTTTTTTTAAATTTAGTACGCTAAACTAAACAATTTTTAGTTACGTTTTTGTTAATTTTTGGTTCCCAGAATTATTTCCTGTGTTTTTTTAGGTAAACTGCTCAAAATCAAGTTGTAAGACGCTAAAATCCACTCAAATATCAACTTTGGTTTGGAGCCCGATTCGCACACTACTGTATTCCAATGGGTTTTATTCATATGATAACCGGGCAGCACATAAGAATAGGTTTCCCTTAGTTCAATTGCCCTATCCGGCTCGCATTTAACATTCATTCTTAAAGGCTGGCTTTCCAATGCCAACAGTAAAAACATTTTACCGCCTACCTTAAACACCAAAGTTTCATTGTCAAACGGAAAGCCTTCCTCAACGCCATTTAAACTAAGTGCGTATTCTCTAATTTTTTCTGCATCCATATACCATCTATTTAAAAAATTCAACCATTTATAAAATTGCAAATCTAAAGTTAGTTATAGTTCTGCAAATTTGCATCAGAATTAAGACTTCACAATAAATTAATACAAAAAGTGGTTTTTAGTTCAAAAACAATTTACTAAGTTTGACAAAATTTAAAATTAACATAAACACAAAAAATAAACAGTATGAGTAACAAGAAAACATCGGGAGGGTTCCCATTAATCGTGTCGTTTTTAGCAATTGTAATTTGTTTGGCAATTGGATGGGGTATTTACAAAGGTATTTTAGGTGCGCCTGCTAACTTTGAAGGTGGTAACGTAGATTCTCACAAGCCTATTAACATTTTAGGAACGATGTACATGGGTGGTTTTATCGTGCCTATTTTAATTGGATTTTTATTAACTGTAATTACCTTTGCAATTGAGCGCTTTATTACCATTTTTAAGGCTACTGGTGCTGGTAACACAGATAAATTTATCTCTAACATTAAAGATTTAGTTAACAAGCAAGATTTTGAAGGCGCTATGGCTGCTTGCGATAAGCAAAAAGGTTCATTAGCTAATGTTATTCACGAAGGTATTGCTAAATATCAGTTCGTTCAAAACGATTCTTCAATGGATAAAGATGCGAAAGTTGCTTCAATCCAAAAAGCATTAGAAGAAGCTACAGCTTTAGAGTTACCAATGTTATCAAAAAACATGGTAGTAATTTCTACAATGGCATCTATCGGTACCTTAGCAGGTCTTATCGGAACGGTTGTGGGGATGATTCGTGCATTTGCCGCTTTAGCTAACGCCGGTGCTCCTGATACAGCTGCTCTTGCAACCGGTATCTCTGAAGCTCTTGTGAATACCTTAGTTGGTATCTTAACCTCTGCTTTTGCGATTATTTTCTACAACTACTTCAGTAACCGTATCGATCAAATTACTTACGCTATGGATGAGGCTGGTTTCTCTATTATTCAAGAATTCCAATCGCACGGAAAGTAATTTTTTAAATCATTTAAAACTATTTTTAAATGATTTATGGAATCTGTTTAATTTATACATCTAAATAAAAAAAGAAATTATGTCAAAAAAACCATCAAAAGGAGGAGCCCCTGCATTGGACATGACGCCAATGGTAGATTTGGCTTTCTTATTGGTAACATTCTTTATGTTGACAGCTTCTTTTCGCATGGCTGAGCCGGTAACGGTTGATCCGCCATCTTCCATTGGGAATGTTGCTTTACCGGATAATCATATTCTTGTAACAATTGACCCTAATGGACGTGTATATTTTGGTATTTCCAACACCACTGCTAAAGTTAACGCCTTAAAAGAAATGGCGACCAAATACAATATTAGTTTTAACGAAAAACAAATTTCTAAGTTTGGTGGTATACCAAGTTTTGGTGTGGACATGAAGGATTTACCGGCATATATTGATGCGAAGGACGAAGAACGTAAAAATTTTAAAGGAATTAATAAAAATGGCCCTGCCGGTGTTCCAATGGATACACTAACACCTAACAACCAGTTGAAAGATTGGATTGCCATAGGAGGTAGAGAAGCCGTTAAAGTGTTTAACCAGGCTAAAGAAGATGCTGCCGCTTCAGGCGCTGATTTTAAGGCAGAAAAACCACGTTATGCCATTAAATGTGATTCTAAAACGAAGTACATTTTTGTAAAAAACGTTGTTAAAACCTTTACGGATTTAAAAATTTTTCAGTTCAACTTAATTACCTCGCTTGAAGGAGGAGGTACTGTAATTGAACCAACTAAGTAATGTTTAACCAAGTTTAATTTAAGTAAACCAATTAAACAAAAAAAAATTAAAAAATGGCAGAAATAGCAGACAGTGGTGGCGGAGGCCACAAAGGCGGTAAAAAACGCGCCAAAAAGCAGAGTACCCGAATAGACATGACCCCAATGGTTGACTTGGCTTTTTTATTGTTGACGTTCTTCGTGTTAACGGCAACGTTTAGCAAGCCAAAATCAATGGAGTTAACCTTTCCTGACCCAACTGTTATACCTGATGAGCAAGTAAAGATCAAAAAAGGTGTTACATTTCTTTTAACTAAGGACGATAAAATTTTGTATTACGAAGGTGAGTTTAGAGATAAACCGGACGATAAAGGTAATCCTGCAACTACGCTTGAAGAATTAAGTTTTTCTCGTGATGCTAAGAATAGTTTACGTGCGTATTTATTAAAGAACAGTACTGATATGCACACTAAAATTTTAGCTCTGAAAAAACAATTCGAAGCCAAACAATTGGAAGACACAACCTATAAGAGAAAAGTAAAAGAGGTTAAGGCTGATAAAGAATCCTTTACATATTTAATTAAAACAGACGATAAAGCAACTTACAAAAATGTTATTGATGTAATTGATGAGTTAAACTATAACGCTGTAGGAAAATATGTAATGGTAGATTTAATTAAGCCAGAGTTTGACTTAATAGTTGCAAAAGTTGGACAATAAAAACAAATAATATGGTAGTATTAGGAATAATTTTAGGGGTATTTGCATTGATTCAGATGACAATGCTTTTCCTCGACTTAGGTACCGGCTGGAATGGCGAGACCTACATCAGTCGTAATGATGTTGTTTTTGAAGGACGTAACCAAAGTTATGGTGCCTACGAATTACGTAAAAATTACAACCAACGCGTCATGTTTATTTTAGCAGGCGTTATTGGTTTTGCATTTTTACTTTACGGTGTAAAACTAATTTTTGACAGACCGGATTCAGCAGATGATCAGGTTGAACAAATTAAAGTGGAGCAAATTGACTTAACGCCTCCACCTCCGGTTGAAGAACAACCACCACCACCACCACCACCACCACCACCACCAATGGTAGAGATGATGAAATTTACTCCTCCGGTAATTAAAGATGATGCTGTTGAAGAAGAGCCTCAAAAATTACAGGAAGATGTTAAAGACACACAAGTTGGTACTAAGGATCAGGAAGGTGATAACAACATTGTTGCGCCACCAACTGAAACACCAGCAGGACCAACTGAACCGGCAGCTCCAGAAATTTTTACGATTGTGGAAGAGAATGCTGAATTCCCGGGTGGAATTGCTGAGATGGCTAAATTCATTCAAAAGAATTTACAGTATCCGGCAATGGCAAGAGAAGCAGGAATTAGTGGTAAATGCTTTTTAAAATTTGTTGTTAACGAATCAGGTAACATAAGCGACGTACAGGTTTTAAAAGGTGTACCAGGCTGTAGCGATTGTGATAAAGAAGCGATTCGTGTTGTTAAATCCATGCCACCATGGAAAGCAGCTAAAATGACTGGTAAAGCGGTTAAATGCTACTTCAACTTACCAATTAGTTTCAAAATTCAGTAATTAAAATTTTATACTTAAAAAAAGCCACAACCATCAAGCTGTGGCTTTTTTTGTAAACAGTCATTTATGAAATCAATACAACAAACCGTTTCCTTCTGGTTCGCTGTTATTATGGTAATTGCAACAATAGTTATTGGCGTTGCATTTCTTTTTACAGATGTGATGTCAGACACTATGTTTGGCAAAAAAAGAACCATCTTTATTTGTTTAATGTTTGCCTATTCCGCTTACAGGGGTTTCAGGCTTTACTCTCAAACTAAAACTTTAAAACATGACAAAGAAAATTAATCTTTTAGTCGCTTTGCTCTTTCTTTTATTTACCTCCTGTAAGGAGTATTTTAAAAATGATTTTCAAGAAAATTCACCTACCTCGGGGAAACTTAAAGTATACTTTGATGAGGGTCTAAATTCGCATGTTACAGAACTTACTAAGGTTTTTGAAGCGAATTATCCTAATGCACACATTTATTTAAATAAGGTTAACGATGATGAAGCCATTCAGGCATTATTAAATGATAGCTGCAAAGCCATTATTGTTTCACGACCATTAAATAGCCAGGAGGAAAAAGCTTTTAAAGCCAAAAAAATAGTAGCTGATTTAAGTGTTGTTGCGCTTAACGGAATGGCTTTGATAGCAAATCAAAATTTACCATTAAAATCATTAAGCCATGAAATGGTAGTTAATCTTATAACAAAGGATAATACAATAAAAGATAGTCTTGACAAGGAATTAAAACTTAACGTTGTTTTCGATAAGAATAATTCTTCGGTTCTTCATTACATAAAAGATTCTGTTATTAAAAATCAAGCCTTCGCAAAGTATTGCAACACTTTAAACAACACGCTTGAAGCGTTGGAATATGTATCCAAAAATGCCAATGCACTTGCCTTTATAGACTTTGCAGGTTTTAGCGATGGTGACGATACCCTAAACAAGTACTATACAAATAAAGTAAAATTAATACCACTTAAAAAAACCGGTTCTGATACTGCATACTTTCCTAATCAAAGTAGTTTTTTACTAAACCAGTACCCATATATCCGTAAAATATACGTTTATAAAACGTCAGCTGAGTTTTCACTGGCCAAAGGATTTCAAACCTTTATTGCAGGTCCAAAAGGGCAACATGTTTTTCTTAAAGCCGGTTTAATGCCCACAAAACAACAAGAAAGGAGCATTCAGGTTAAACTGAACTAGTTTTTACTAAAATTTCTTAAAATTTTAATTAAAAATAACTCAGGCACGCCATTTGATTTTTATAAAAACAGTATTTTTAAACCTTAAAATATAAAATGAAAAGATCCATTTATACCTTAGCCTTAACCGTTTCAGTTAGTGCTATTTTTTCGCAAACAACAGCTGATGTAGTTAAGAAGTCAGAGAGTGAATTGTTTGATGCAGCTGACGCCGACTTTAGATCCTTAATCAGCAAACAACCTACCTTAGGTGACAATTACTTTTTCCTCGGAGATAACTTTTTCAGAAATGGCTTACTTGATAAGAGAGCTGAATTAGTTGATTCGGCTGAATTTTACTTTAAAAAAGGAAGTGAGCTTAATGCTACCAATGGACTTAATTATGTTGGCTTAGGTAAAGTATTACTGTACAAAAATAATTTAAATGATGCCAAAGCTCAGTTTTTCAAAGCAGCAAGTATCAGCCAAAATAAAAACGCTGAAGTAGCTCGCAGAACAGCTGAAGCCTGGCTACAAACTGAAACCAAAAGTGCAGATGATGCTTTAACCGCGGCTAACCTTGCAGTTAAGCTTGATGCTAAAAACCCTGAAAGTCATATCGTACTTGGTGATGCATTGCTTGAAAAAACACCTGCAGATGGAGGTCCTGCCATTAAAGCTTATAAAGCAGCAACAGCTTTAAATCCTAAAAACACTAAAGGTATTTTACGTGAAGGTAAATTATACCAACGTGGTAGAAACTATCAATTAGCGCTTGATAAATACAACGAAGCTATTACAATTGATAATTCATTTGCCCCTGCTCATCGTGAAATTGCAGAGCTTTATTTCTTAGCTGGCAAACCTGCTAAATCAATTGAAAGCTGGAAAAAATATTTGGAGCTTAACAACAGTAATTTTGCACGTTATCGCTTTATTAGCGCCTTATACCGTAACAAACAATATACTGAGGCTGTTACGGAATACGAAAATCTTAAAAAAACCAATTTCAATAATTTATATTTAGAGCGTTTAGCTGGTTATAGTTACTATGAAATGGGCGATAAAACAGATAAAGAAGCTTACAACAAAGGAATGAAAGCCTTAAATGAGTTTTTCAAAGTAGCTGGTCCTAATTTTAAATATATAACCGAGGATTATAAATACAAAGGTTTACTTTTCGTTAAAACCGGTAAAGATTCTTTAGGAATCATTGAATTGGAAAACGCTATCAAACAAGATCCAGCAGCGGCTAAAGATTTGTATTCTGAAATTGCCGGTATTTACTATAAATCAAAAAAATACGATAACGTTATCTCAACAGTTGAAAAGAAAACTGCTACCGATGCAAATTCGTTAAACAACAACGATTTTTTTAATGCCGGAAGAGCCTACTATAACAAGGCTTTACCGCTTTTTAATGAAGCTGTAACAACTAAAGATGCAAAGGTTAAAACTGCTAAAGAAACAGAAGCTTTACCATTATTAATTAAGGCAGATACTGCATTTAATGGCTTAGTTAGAAAAAATCCAACGTGGCCAACTGCATATACCTGGAAAGGAAGAACTAACTCGTTGGTTGAAATCTTATTAAAGAAAGAAAAAGATGGTTTAGCTAAGCCTCATTACGAAAAAGTAGTATCGATGTTAAAGCCTGAAGAAAAAACAGGTGGTTACAAAAGAGATTATATTGAAGCTTTAGAATACTTAGGAGCTTATTATGTAACTATAAACGACAAAGCTAAGGCTGATGAAACCTGGGGACTTGTAAAAGAGGCAGATCCTAATAACGCAAAGCAACTTTTATATTTTAAACCAAAACCAGCCGGTGGCACTACAGCACCTAAAAAAATTACTAACTAAATAAAAAATCCAATTAAGTTAAAGCCTGGCGTCCATCGTCAGGCTTTTTTTAGATTTAATTAAACTAATATTTAACGGTTTTATCCCTTCCTAGTTCAATCGAGCTGCAGAATTTATTCTGAACTAAGAATATTCGTAAAAAAACAGGATAATACAGTCCTCAATTTGCTCATCATTCCGTCAGGTAAAGTGTCAAGTTACTTAAACTTTGCCTTCAGAATAGAATTTGGAGCATTTAATAGGTAGGTGTTTGACCTTTTATTTAGTACCTAAGATTGTAAGCATGATAGATCCTAAATGGTAAGGCAAATGAATATTGTCTCCTTTAATGGCTCCTAAAGAATATGCTTTAGGAAAATTTACTGACTTATAAAGGCATTCTGTTAATGAAAAACAACCAAAATTTTCTCAATAAAAAAAGCCTTAACAGAGTTAAGGCTTTTTTTATTATTTAGTTTTTTACTTGAGCAAGGTTACATGACCTGTTAATTGTCTTTCTTTACCGCGCTTATCAGTTACATTTACTTTCCATTGATACACATCCATTTTATCTTCAGGGTATTTACCTTTTACTTTTCCATCCCACCCTTCGTTAATATCTGATGTCATGTAA